>Ga0206116_1000039_pt1 | contig 252198 bp, 207 predicted proteins | sample 3A1Ametagenome_FD_178000 | JGI IMG/M metagenome (GOLD analysis project Ga0206116, IMG submission 178000) | Enriched microbial communities from leaf-cutter ant dump, University of Wisconsin, Madison, United States - 3A1A | ecosystem: Environmental > Terrestrial > Nest > Insects nest > Nest dump...
ATCGCACCGAAGCTCCTAAAGCCCTTAAACCCTAAAGCCTCTCAGCATCACGCAAACACCCTAAACAATGAACTCCTTCCTAACCCCTTTTACCCGGTAACCCCAGGTAAGAGCGAGCGCAAAGATAAGGGGTTATAAGACATGTAAACAAGCTATCTCTACAATATTGCCATATTTTTTACAAGCCAATACCTAAGTAGCTTTATAATAGATACTTGACAGAATTGAGCCTGATACAACAAGGCAAATCCTTTCGTAAACAGGTGCATTAGTACCTTCTTTATGAACACTGCTGACCATCCAGATTACGTTATTCTATCCACCATTTCAGATCCGGAAGCGAAATACCCGTTATTCCATTATCATCAACAGAAAGCTATCATAAGCAACGGCAGATATCGGCAGAGTTACTATACTGAGCGCATCTGCAACCCAAAAGATGTTTGTTTATTTCTACCCTGAACAGGCTATGCAGGACAATTCAGCAGTATACCGCACAAAGGACAGAACGAAAGATCACCCGCAGGGAAGCTGAAGTGATGGCCTGACCCCGAGGTACGCAGGGGATGTGCTCTCCTGATCCAACGGCTTTTCGAAATGATTATCCGCAAACGGTATAAACGAAAAAAGCCACAGATTAATCTGTGGCTTTTTTCGTGGTGTGGGGCGGGATCGAACCGCCGACACATGGATTTTCAGTCCATTGCTCTACCTACTGAGCTACCGCACCATTGGATGTCCGGGACTAGCGTCGCGTTAACGGAATGCAAAAGTAGACATTTTATTTATTCCTGCAACACCTTTATGAAAAAAAGAGGGTGCTGCCATTACATTTACCCGGGAAGCGTTCTGCAGCCTTGCTGCACGTTGCTATAGTCCTGTGGCTATGATGTACAGGGAGCCGGCCGGGATAGCAAATATCAGCCCGTCAAACCGGTCCAGGAATCCGCCATGCCCGGGTAATGCATGCCCGGAGTCCTTGATATTGAGATTGCGCTTGATCATGGATTCCGCAAGATCTCCATAGGTACTCATCACCACCGTAATAGCTGCCATAGCAATATAATGTATGGTATTGGTCTCGGGAAGATTGAAGTAATTATACACCCAACTCACCAGGAAAGCAAAGGCTACAGAGAAGAGCGCGCCTCCGGCAAAACCTTCCCAGGTCTTCTTCGGAGAGATTCTCGGAAAGAGCTTGTGCTTACCAAAGAAACGGCCGATCAGGTAGGCAAAGGAATCATTGGCCCACGCAAAGAACAGGATGGCCAGCAGGTACTTGAAATCATATTCATCACCTCCCTTCTTGAAGACAAGAAAGCTGGCCGATCCGAACGGTATAGCGATGTAAAACAGTGCCATAGAGTTGTAGCAGACGTTGGTAAACGGGGAATCGGACTCGTGGTACATCTCTATAATGAACCACCATAAAGGAAAAGCGGCAATCAGGGTGAGATAAATCAGTGGTACCTTGCCGCTGGATACCAGGAAAACGATGGCAAATATGACCACACCGAATATGGTGCTCAGGAACTTGTACAGTGTCTTCCAATCCTCATCAGCATTGAGCTTATCCTGTATGATATTGTAGTACTCATTGATAGAGAGGATGGTCAGGAGCCCGAATAACAACATAAAGGAGTATTCGTTCCACACCACTCCCCCAATGAGGACGATGACAAAGAAAAATCCCGTTATAAGCCTTTGAACTAATTCATTCATTATTTTCTAATTTTTCTTTAAGGCGCCTGGCAGTGACAAATTCGCTTCTCCTCACGTAGACCTCAATCTCTCCCATGAATGTAAAAGCGCTGTCCACCTTATCCACCATCTTGTATTGGATACCTCTTTCTTCGAGTACAGCAGCCAGCAGCGCCGACTGGTATTCGCGTTTGTAGGATGATAATAAAACCCAATTGGATGACATGCTCTAAGCCGGTTTGTTTTTGCTGGTATAGGTATGAAAGATAAAATACAGCATTAAGAACATGAACGTAAAGGATACCGTAAAAGATACCGGCATCAGGAACGCATCCTGCCCTGTACCCTGTCCTATCGATTTAGCATAATAATATGACGCTAGCTGCACTGCGTTGAATGTTGCATGTGCAAATATAGGTGCTGTCATTCTATTCGTACGCATGTAGATATATCCAAACAATACCCCGAGCGCCAGCCTGGGCAAAAAACCAAAGAACTGCATATGGATCGTGCTGAACGCAAACGCCGAAATAAAGATAGCAATATGTATATCCATTTTCCGGGCCAGCAACCTTTGCAGCACTCCTCTGAAAAACAATTCCTCACAAACTGCTGCCAGTATGACAATAATGAAGACGTTAGCCATGATGGCCGGAACAGACATATCTGCCAGCATACCTTCCACCATCCCGTTCATTTCGATCTCCATCTTCATCAGTATGTCCTGCATTATCCCGGGAAATCTGAGCTGCTGATTGAACACGTATAAGGTCTGCATCAGCGGCATAAAGGAGAAAAGCATGACCGGGATCATCACCAGGGGCATCCAGGGACTCTGTTCTCCGGGATCATGAGCCGGCCACCATTTACCGGTGACGGACTTATTGATGATCAGCGCAGGAAGCAGCATACTGAAAACCGCATGGGCCACCTGTATTCCCCTTATCCAGATCCATGCAGCAGGATGCCGGGTTCCCAGCTCCTTCAATGAGCCCAGGGCTTCTTCTCCGTACACTGCTTTCAGTATCCAGGAGCCTCCCAGCTGAGCCAGCAACATACCTGCTATTAACAGTCCGAACAATCGCCAGACGGCCAGTGTGGTATCGGTATTATTTCTCAGCATAAAATCTGTGCAAAGGTAATATTACTAAACATACATTAGGTATGTCTTCAGATTCCGGGCAACTTTGCCGCCGAACTATTTCCGTATATTTGCGTAGTTTATTCTGGTTTGGTACGCATAGGCAACATATCCCTGGGAGATTTCCCTATCCTTCTGGCACCGATGGAAGATATCAGTGATCCTCCGTTCCGCGCACTCTGCAAAAAACACGGAGCTGACCTGATGTATACGGAATTCATCTCCTCGGAGGGGCTGATCAGGGATGCCAGGAAAAGTATTCAGAAGCTGGATATCTATGACTACGAACGGCCGATAGGCATACAGATGTTCGGAGGAGAAGAAGATGCGATGGTACAATCGGCCCGGATCATCGAAAAGGCCAATCCTGATATTATCGATATCAACTATGGCTGCCCGGTGCAGAAAGTAGTCTGCAAGATGGCCGGCGCCGGGATCCTGCAGGATATCGATAAGATGGTTCGCCTGACGGAACAGGTGGTCAAAGCTACCGACAAGCCTGTAACGGTCAAGACCCGGCTGGGCTGGGATGAGCAATCCAGGAATATCGTAGAGGTGGCGGAAAGGCTCCAGGATATCGGCATCCAGGCACTCTCCATTCACGGCCGGACGCGCAAACAGATGTATAAAGGAGAAGCAGACTGGACACTGATCGGAGCGGTCAAAGACAACCCCCGGATGCATATTCCGGTCTTCGGCAACGGCGACATCGATTCTCCGCAAAAAGCGCTGGAATACAAGAACCGCTATGGCGTCGATGGTGTCATGATTGGCAGGGCTGCTATAGGTTATCCCTGGATCTTCAACCAGGTCAAGGCTTTCCTGAAAGACGGCACTATTCTTCCGGCGCCCACTATGGCACAGAGAGTGGAAGCCATACAAATCCACCTCGAAAAATCCATAGAATGGAAAGGCGAACGCCAGGGGATCTGCGAAATGCGGCCTCATTACACCAATTACCTGAAAGGCATACCTCATATCAAACCTTTCCGCGCCAGGCTGGTCACCAGCAACAACCCTGCTGAGATCTGCGATATTCTCGGTGAATTACTGGAAGCCGTAGAAAAAGGTAACCTGGTAGATGCAGAAGGTTTCTAAGACAAAAATTACAGACTGAATTATAAGCCTTAATGACTGGGATATATTTGGGGTGTCCGCTATTCCGTGACCTTCATAGCGGCCGGGCTTTCGGTTATTAGTCCTCACCTCTAAACTGTAGAGGTTCCGGGCTATCCACCTCTATCCCTCACCCGCTACTACCTGCATATCCTTACTTAAGCTTTTTTAAGACTTTTCCCGACCTGGCCGGAATTTCATTTATTTCAACCTGTATATAAACAGGCAATACAATTTTATTTTAATCAATTATCCTGTCAGCGACCATGAGCAAATGGATCCGGATCCCTGAACGGGCAGTTTTTAGATATCTTTGGCGCTTTCTACCGGAACAAATTCATAGTTATATGCGCGAAACAGAAGTTTATATTGAGACCTCTTCACAATTCATCAGCCGCTGGACCTACCACCTGCTTGTCGATCTGGGCGTGCCGGAACACCTTGCAGCTTATGTCAATTCAGCAACCCTTTTACTGCTGGTGATCCTGCTGGTGTACCTGGTACAATTGATCGTCAGGAATATACTGACCGTTGCGCTCAGAAAGGTAGGTCAAAATTCCAGGATGAGCTTTTTCGGTTACCTGCTCAAAAACAGGTTTCCGCACTTTCTGGCACTGATCGCGCCCTTCAGCCTGGTAAAGAATACCATTCCCATCATATTTGCTGATTTTCCCAAATGGATCGAACCGCTCGATACCCTGACAGATATTTACATGGTCTTCATGATCATCTGGATGGCGATGTCCTTGCTCACCTCGGGAGCAGATGTCCTCAAGGAACAGAGTGCTTTCAGGGATAAGCCCATGCAAAGTTACCTGCAGGTCATCAAAATGATCCTCTTCCTGTTCGGGGCCATAGCGATCTTTTCCATGCTCACCGGAAAATCGCCCGTAGCCTTCTTCACCGCTATGGGTGCCATGTCCGCAGTGCTGCTGCTCATGTTCAAGGACACGATTATGGGATTTGTCGCCAGCATACAAGTGACGACCAATGATATGGTCCGCATCGGAGACTGGGTCACCATGCCCAAATACGGAGCCGACGGTGATGTCACCGAGATCAACCTGACAACGGTAAAGGTTCAGAACTTTGACAAGACCATCACCACCATTCCTACCTATGCGCTCACTGCGGAATCGTTCCAGAACTGGCGCGGCATGGAGCAATCCGGCGGCAGGAGGATCAAGCGGTCGATCATGATCCAGCAATCCAGTGTGCGGTTCATATCTGATGATGAACTGGAAAAATTCGGAAAGATCCAGGGCATTACGGATTATATCCAGGCAAAGCAAGAAGAGATCCGGCAGCACAATGAACGCATCGGCGCCAACAGAGCACTTCCGGTCAACGGCAGGAACCTGACCAATATCGGATTGTTCAGAAGCTATATCGACTGGTACCTACGGACTCATCCGGGCACTCATAAAGATATGACCATGATGGTCCGGCAGCTGGCACCTTCTGATAAAGGTTTACCGTTGGAGCTGTACGTGTTTACCAATACCACTAAATGGGTCCAGTATGAAAATATAATGGCCGACATTTTCGATCACCTGATCGCTTCTGTCCGGTATTTTGATCTCCGGATATTTGAATCTGTCAGTGGTGATATAATAAGCGTGGTTCGAGAGCCTGTCCAATAGTTCCACCACTAAATTCTGAAAGCACCATTAAATTTGAGGGCTGATCCACCAAATCCAAAGCATTACGACTAAAGGTTGAGCTCTATCCACCTGAGCCAGTTCCCGGATGTCCCCAGATTGACCGGCCAGTTATGCCAGGCCTTATTTCAACACTTCCAGCGCGGCATCAACGTAGGCATAGGCATCAACGGAGTGGTGATTGATCTTGGTTTGCGAGATATATTCTCCCAGCCTGACCACGATGGCATTTTTTTCAGGTATGACAAAGATGAGCTGACCTTTTACCCCTCTGAAATAAGGAATGGTCAATCCCTTGTGGCGCATTATCCAGAACTGGTAACCATAAAAATCTACAGGTTGACCGTTTTCATCTTTGAGCCAGGAAGCAGGTGTGGTCGCTTCCTTTATATAAGTTGCCGGAACGATCTGAGTACTGTCCCACCTGCCGTTTTGCAAGACCAGCTTGCCTAAACGGGCAAAATCCCTGGCGTTGGAATTCACACAGCAAAAAGTTTTGGCCACGCCTCCTTTCTTATCCAGGCTCCAGAGCGCATCATGCTCTGCTCCTACCCGGCTCCAGATCTTTTCAGAGAACAATTCCGGTAAAGGCCGGCCGTAAGCATTTTCTATGATCCAACCCAGCATCTGTGTCTCATTGCTGGCATAATAAAATTCCGTTCCCGGCTTCCTGACCAGCTTAAGATCCCGGATCACTTTCTCAACATCGTTGCCATAATAGATATTGGCGGTCCTGCCGAATATATTGTAGTAAGATTCCGTCCAGTCCAGTCCTCCGCTCATAGAGAGCAAGTCTTTGATCCTGATCGTATTGGTTCCTTCCCTGTCGAATTCGGGAATGTACTTTGCCACCGGGTCTTCTATGCTTTTCACTTTCCCTTCTTCCAGTGCAATACCCATCATCAGGCTGACCATAGATTTAGCCATGGAGAAAGAAGCGGACAAACTGGAATCGCTATAGCCCCGCCAATACTGCTCATACCGGAGACTGTCATCCTGGATGACCAGGAAAGCAATGGTTTTGTTATCTTCTATTTCCCGGAGATGCTTTTCTGAAGGCTGGCGCTGATTACAATCTTTTCCAATATTCCAGGGTTCCGGCCGGCCGGCTTTTACAACCGCATTATCGAAAAATTTGTAATCTGTCACATCCGACAGGTTCCTGAAAATACCTCTTTTGATATACAGCGGGGAGATCGCTATCACTATTCCCAGGAATATCAGCGCATACAAAACTTTCTTCAACATAATGAAAAGATAAGTTTTTTATCTATCGCAGGGAATAACAATTGTCAAGTTTTCTTTCTCCGCCAACACAATACGGTCAGCATCCGGAAAGGTTGCCGGCAACCTCTTCCTGAAAGAAGCACTGCAATTTATTCGACCTCATTCCTGAAAGCAAAAGTATATCCTACATGCACACCTACCACGCGATTCCTGGCTGTACTATGATCATAGGTAACGTTCGTAAGTCCCTGTGTATAGAATGCACCGATCCTGACCATAGCGACATTGATACCGGCAGTAAACATTACCCCTACATCGTGCCGTTTGATCTCGTCTCCGAACCGGATTTTTCCATCGTCTTCTATCCGTCCGGGATATAGCGCCTCTACCTCTGCCAGTGTGGTCTCGTTAGATGAAAAAGCGGTCTTTTTGTTTCCAAACAAACCTATAGAAAAGACAGGACCCAACCCTCCGTATACCCTGAAACGTTCTTTCGGGTTCCAGTTGACTTTTGCGATGACAGGTATATCCAGGTAAAAAGGCCGGAATTTATAGGAATAGTCATATTTTTTCCCGTTATCCAGCTGGAAAGTATGATCGAACTTAAAACCTTTGGTGATAAAGATCAGTCCCGGCTCTATCGAAAAGACTTTTCCGAACTTCAGGTCTATCAGCCCGCCCAGATGTCCGCCGACCCTGGGTTGAAATCCATATTCGCTGGCAAGATTCGAACCATCTACTTTCGTGGACATATTAGAAACATTAGCACCTCCGACAACAGAGAATTCCTGCGCCTGTAAATATCCGGGCATTATCAGTAAACAAAAAATTGAGCATAAAAAAGCATATTTCATAATCCATTAACTTTGATATGCTTAATAATGTACCAAACATAAATTTGAAAATCAACTCGTAGTTTCGGGGCGGAACATAATTATTACCGACAAATAGCACATCTTCGTTTCTCCAATCATCCTGATATCATGAAAGCACTTCAATATCCCTTATCCCTTCAATTCAAAATTACCACGTTGTCCAATGACTTCAGTGTTACAGATGCCGAAGGCAGGAATGTAGCATATGTACGACAGAAAATGCTCAAGCTCAGGGAGCATGTAGATGTGTATGAAGACACTTCAAAAGCCAACCAGATATATACGATCAAAGCCAATCAGTGGCTGGACTTTTCTGCCTCATATGCATTCCTCGATAAGCTCGGCACTAATGTAGGCCGGATAGCCCGCCAGGGATGGTCTTCTCTGTGGAGAGCGCGTTACCTGATCTTCGATGCAGATAATCAACAGGATTTTATCATTCATGAAGAGAATGGATGGGTAAAAGTACTGGACAGCCTGCTCGGAGAAATTCCTATACTGAACTTTCTGACAGGATATTTTTTCAATCCCAGCTATATCATCGAACGCCCTGACCGTACACCCGTCGCCCGGCTGAAAAAACAACCTTCCTTCTGGGGCAGAAAATTTTCACTGGAAAAATCAGGCTCCTTCAACGATACCGAGGAAGAACGGATCATTCTCGGATCCATGATGATGCTGCTCCTGGAAAGAAGAAGAGGTTAAGTCCCCGGTAATCTGTTTAATCAGATATCTTTACAGCATGAAAACTGTAAAAATCAACACTTCGCTGAAATGCAACGGCTGTGAAGCCACTGTAAGACCACATATAGATGCTGTTTCCGGAATCCAGAAATGGTCTGTAGACCTGAGCGATCCCAAGAAAACGATCACCGTTGAAGGTGAGAATTTCAATCCTGAAGAAATAGTCGAAGCTATCCGGAAAGCCGGGTACAAGGCAGAAATAGCAGCAGGTTGATCCCGCTGCTATTTTACATTCCTGATGATCTTTTTCAATCTGTCCACATATACGCCCAATGTTTTCCGGTTATACCACTTATTGATATAATAGCCGACCGGAATGGACAGTAGCAGCACCAGCAGCGAAACGGCCGGGAAAGCCGGGTGCTCAAAGAAAATATTGACATCGTCCCCGTGAATAGTCACCCCTATATAAAAGATACCTACAATCGATACAGGCACGGTGGTCATCGTAAAGACAGACTCGTATCTCAACAGTTTTCTCACAACAGCCAGTGTATCATTGACGACATCTAAAGTAGGTCCTTCTATCGCCAGACCATTCCGCAGGATGTTATACTCTCTGAAAGTCAATATAGACAACAAAACAAAGGTCAATACCGTGAGGCCCATGGTGATCTGCACCACCAGAATATTATAGTACAGCATCAGGATACCGAATATCAGCGCAGCCGTCAGATTATAGAGCACCCTGTAGAACAGCATGTTCCTGATCTTCTCCAAAGGGTTTTTCGAATGCGTCCTGATATCGTGGATAATGTCATGCTTGCTGAGATGCATTTCATTTTCCAGGGATTTAGCCAGCTTTTCCCAACTTTTATCTATACTTTCCATCTTAGTTCTTTACAAATTGTTCCTGAATTTTCTGTTTGATCCGGTGCAGTCTTACCCTGACATTACCGTCGGACAAACCCGAAAAACGGGCAATATCTTCATTAGAATATCCTTCCAGGTGCAGATTGATCAGCAGTCTGTCCACCATCTCCAGTTGGCGGATTGCCCACCGGAGCTGTTCCACATCATCCAGGCTGTTTTTTACTTTTTCCGGAACATCCGGGATAGCTTCCGTATCCGGGCGATGCTTTTTCCCTCTTTTCAAAAAGGTCAGCGCTGTATTCAGGCTCACCCTGTACAGCCATGTAGAGAATTTTGAATCCCCATTGAAACGTTCATAGGCCGACCATGCCTGACACAAGATCTCCTGCCTGAGATCCTTCCTGTCATCCACATTGTCCGCATAGAGGTTGACCACCTTATGAACCACTCCCTGATGCTCCTCTACCAGCGATAAAAACTCCTGCTGATTAAATCTTGGCATTCATTACTAGATTTTTTAGGATACCAATCAATTCCTGTCAATATAACGCTCTATCCTGAATTCACCTCTTTTTATATTACAGGGAATGAATCCTTCCTGAACGTTTATCAATTAGTAACAGACCGTTAAAAGTTGTTACAATGCACAACAAAAAAACTCAAAAATCATTTTAAGAAGTCAATGTGCACATTGTGGCATTCTTTTAGATTCCGGTACAAAAGACTGCTGCTAAACCGGTTCGACCCGGTATATGTGGCAGAAATAAAATTTTAAAACCACTTTTACACTTGTAATAAACCATCATCATGAGACAAAAACTATCCGTTGTCGGGCTGATTCTGTTGTCATTGTTATCCCTCAAAAATGTTCAGGGACAACCTTCACCCTATGCTAAACTATGGGCGGAATACAATACGCTGGAAAACCAGGGGAAAGTCAAAGATGCCAGATCAGTAGCCGAAAAGATCTATAAGCAAGCTACAGATCAGGGCGTGGTACCTGAAAAGTACAAGGCACTCATCCATATTTATAAATGCAGGATGATCATTGAAGAGAACAGTGAAACGAATATTGTCAATGATCTGCAACAGGCCATCGCCAACAGTAACAAAGCTGAAGAAAAGGCATTGCTACAAATGCTCCTGGCCGACAGCTATTATTCCTATTACCAGGGAAATACCTATAAAATCGTCAACCGCACCATCTCGGATGAAGAGCAACCGGATTTCACTTACTGGGATGCCCGGCAGTTCAATAAACAAACGACCGACCTCTACCTGGCAGCCTTATCCCAGAAAGACCGGCTGCAACAGATCCCGATAAAAGATGTCTCTGCAATAGTCTCGGGAACAGGAGAATCCAGCATACAGATCTCTACACTATATGATCTGTTAGCCAATAAAGCCACAGATTTCTTCAGCTCCCAGTCCATTCGGCTGACTGAAGCCAAAGATGCTTTTACCATCAACCAGCCCGAGCTTTTCAGTTCCGCCAAAACCTTTACACAGTATAAGATCGACACAAAAGATATTTATTCGTCCAACTATAATGCGATCCATGTACTCCAGCAATGGCTGAATGCTCATGCTGCAGACCAGAACGATGAGCTTGCAGCTTATATTGACCTGAAAAGGTTACAATTTGTCTACAACCATTATTTGTCTGATGACAAGGATGAGCTTTATGAAAAGGCATTGACCGATGCGATCCCGCAATACAAAAGCAAAGAGGCCCAGGCATTATTCAGATTTACCCTGGCGAAATTCTGGCATTCCAATGCCCCTCAGAATGGCAAATCTCTGACCGATATCAAAAAATATGCAGCGCAGATCGCTAAAGATTATCCGAAAACAAAAGGTGCTGCCAATGCAGAGAATCTTATTAAAGAGATCCTGCAGCGCAGCCTGGCGGCCAGGCTGGAAGAAGCTGTAGCCCCCAACACTCCTTTCAAGCTATTCCTGGAATATAAAAACCTGGCCTCCGCCCAGTTCAGGATCATCGCCTGGAATTATGACTCAAAAGAGCTGAATAATAAGAAATATGCTGAAATATGGCCGGTGATCAAGAAACAGCAGCTGATCCGGTCCGGGAAGTTCAACCTGCCGGCATCAGCAGATCATCAAAATCATTCCATCGAAATGGCACTGGAAGGATTGGCTCCGGGAAGCTATGCGCTGGTAGTCTATACCGACGATATCGAACAAAATACGGAAGCATCCAAGATATCTTTTGTGCCTTTCTGGAGCACCCGGCTTTCTGCGCTCTCCCAGGAGAACGATAAAGAAATCAGCATACTGGTCCGGGACAGAATAACCGGCTTACCGCTTTCCAATGTGCAGGTCAGTGTACAGAAATACAACAACGGGAAAAATAATTTTGAAAATTTCCGGCAGGTGCTGACAAACCAAGAGGGTAAAATTACCTTCCAGAGAAGCGCTATAGGCCAATACGCATACTACCAGATCGGTCTGCAGAATGGCAAAGATAAATATGTGTCCAGACCGAACTACCTTAATGATTACAGGGCGAACGAACAACTTACACAATGGCAGACTGATGTGCAGCTGTTTACCGACCGTTCTATTTACCGGCCGGGACAGACGGTCTTCTTTAAAGGTATAGCTATAAAAAGTACAGGAGCGGAATATCAGCCTGTTGCCGATCAGCTTTTCAAAGTACAGCTCAAAGATGCCAATTACCAGACAGTAGCTGAGTACGAATATACCTCCAATGAATTCGGCAGCTTTTCCGGTTTCTTCCAGCTGCCGGCCGGAGGGCTCAACGGCAATTATACGATCCAGACGGATTTCGGGCAGACCGGCATCCAGGTAGAAGAATATAAGCGACCTACCTTTGAAGTTACTTCTCTACCGGTAGAAGGTACCTTTAAGCTCAATGATACCATTACCGTAAAAGGTAAAGCCACCGCATATAGTGGTGCTGCGATCAGCAATGCTACGGTAAATTATATAGTTACCCGCACGACCCAGGTTCCCTGGTGGTACAGCGGATACAGGATGATCTGGCCGCCATTCCCGGGCACCTCCAAGGTAATAGCAACCGGCACCGCACAGACAGATCCGGAAGGAAATTATACGGTCACCTTCGTCGCCACACCGGACAAAGGAGTCAAAGATCTGAAGCATACTTATTTCTCTTACGATATAAAGGTTGATGTCACCGATATCAGCGGTGAGGTCCGTTTCAGCAACACCAACCTCCGGGTCGGGGCATTGCCGCTGGAACCAACACTGGATGTTCAACCGGTATGGAGCAAAGGAAAACCGGAAAAAGTAGCATTAGGAGCCAATAACCTGCAGGGTCAGCCGGTGGCAGCCACTTTCCACCTGAATATACAACCGCTCACCGCACCAACACATCCTAAAAAGGCACGATACTGGGAAATGCCGGATCAATTCTCCATGACCCAGGCAGAACATGACAAGAAGTTTCCTTTTGACCTCTATAAAGATGAAGAGAATAAAGAAGAATGGGCGGCAGGTAAAACCATCTGGTCCTCCTCCGTACAGGTCAAGGGTGATTCCACGCTGAATATACTGCCCGGCAATTTACCTGCCGGCGTATACCGCCTGACCGGTAAGGTAATCCTGGGAAGTGATACGATCAGCATGAGTAAGATCTTTGAGGTGATCGAAAACCCGGGTGAGAGTAATCTACCTCAGTTTATACTGGTCACCACAGATCGGGAAAGCTACAAAGCCGGCGATACGATTCATATATCTTTTAATTCCGACCTGGAAGAAGCATACCTGGAAGCAACCCTGGCTCAGAATGGAAAAATCTTTGCTTCCAGAAACATACACCTGAAAGGGAAAATACAAACCTGGTCGATACCCGTGACCAAAGAAATGGTGGGTAACGCGAACCTGAGTTACAACATGGTTGCACAAAACAGGAACCATACCTCCTACATCAGGATCAATGTACCTTTTGAGCAGCTGGATAACCTTCAATATACCTGGAAAACTTTCCGGGACAAGCTTAAACCGGGTGCTGAAGAGACCTGGGAGCTGACGATCAGAGGTGCTAAAGGAGAAATGGTCGCCAGTGAGCTGCTGGCAACACTGTATGATGCCTCACTGGATCAGTTCCTGCCGCATCAGTATGCTTTCAATGTATTCAGACCGGATTACGGCTGGTATTCAGTGAATAACGGTAGCCTTAACTCCTTCTTAAGCGCCAATCCCCGGAATTTCCAGGGTAATAACTTCTATTCCAGGTATACTTACATCCAGAGCTTCTATCCTACACTCAATAATTACGGATTTCAGCTAGGCAGCCCACATTACCAGTACATGTATAAGACAATGGCCGTGGCAGAAATGAGAAGCCTCAAGGAAGAATCTGTTGTTGTTACAGAAAGCGCTGCCGGAAATGCTGCACCTATTGCAGATCAACAGGCAGCCGGAAGTGCAGAACCTCCTGTAGTCGTTGATGAAGATCTTTCAAAACCGGCCGGTGTAGTCATGAGAAAAGATTTCAGCGAAACAGCATTCTTCTTCCCTCAGCTCAGAACAGACACTTCTGGAAACGTCGTATTGTCTTTCACGATACCGGAAGCACTGACCCGGTGGAAATTCTTAGGTCTTGCGCATACCCGCGACCTGCATTATGCCCTTCTTCAGAATGAGACGGTGACGCAAAAAGAGCTGATGGTCATCCTGAATAAACCCCGTTTCGTACGTGCAGGCGATCAGATCACGCTCGTTGCCAGGATCTCCAACCTGACAGATCATAATATGCAGGGACAAGCCAGCCTGGTCATCCGCGATGCCGCAACCAATGAGGTCATCAATAATACATTGCTGAAAACCAGTAAAGATGTTGCATTCAGCATAGATACCAAAGGTAACAGCGTAGCTACCTGGAACCTCGAGATACCTAAAGACCTGGAAGGAATCACCTATGAAGTGACCGCTGTTTCCGGAACTTTTTCTGACGGAGAATCCGACCTGATCCCTGTACTGGAGAACAGAATGCTGATCACCGAATCTCTACCGGTTTTCATTCCTAAAAAAGGCAAATATGAATTTGACCTCCAGGCTTTGAAAAACAAAAATTCCGCTACAGCGGAGATCAAAGCGCTCATATTTGAATATACTTCCAATCCTGTCTGGCATGCGCTGATGGCACTGCCGTATGTAGCAGAACAGAACAATGAGTCTGCCACATCACTTTTCAACCGGTATTATGCCAATAGTGTAGCGGCTTATATCCTCAAGCAAATCCCCCAAAGTAAAGAACTGCTGGAAGCCTGGAAAAAAGAAGGTTCGTTGAAAAGCGCACTGGAAAAAAAACCGGAGCTGAAATCAGTCGTGCTGGAAGCTACACCCTGGCTGAGAGATGCGCAGGATGAAACTGCCCAGATGCAGCAGCTGACCAGGTTATTTGAAGAAGCGGGACAAAAAGACCTGGCACAAAAGCTCATCAAAAAACTAAAAGAGCTGCAAGCTTCCAACGGCGGTATATCCTGGTTCCCGGGCATGCCTGTCAACAGGTACCTCACACAGGAAATAGTTACAGGTCTGGGACACCTGGATCGGCTGGGCGCTATCCGTATCGCGGAAGATACGGAGTTAAACGAACTGACCACTCCAATGCTCAGATACCTGGATCAGCAGATCAGAGAGGATTTTGCCGAAGTTAAACGAACAGATTCCAATTACCTCAAAAACGACCACCTCGGTTACATCCAGGCACAATACCTGTATTCAAGATCTTTTTTCACTGATAAAAAGATCTCAAAAGAGGTTAACGAAGCTTACAATTACTATATCCAGCAAGCCAAATCATACGCATTGTCCAAAAACAATTACAGCAGAGCGATGCTGGCATTGGCACTGCACAGGAACCAGGATAAAAAGACACCGGGAAATATCCTGGAAGCCCTTCGTCAATCCGCAGTGAACTCTACACAAGAGGGCATGTACTGGAAAGACTATGTCAGGGGAGGATACTGGTACCAGGCACCTATTGAAACACAGGCACTTATTATCGAAGCATTCAATGAAATCCAGCACGATGCCCATACAGTCAACCTGCTCAAGACCTGGCTGCTCCGTCAGAAACAAACTGCCCGCTGGGAAAGCACCAGAGCAACGGCTGATGCCTGCTATGCCCTGCTACTCAGCGGAGGCGACTGGAAATCCGTGTCTACGCCGGATGTAATAACCATCGGCAAAAAAACGCTCTCCTTTGATCAGGCGCAAGCCGGGCTCGGCTACATCAAAGAAACCTGGGAAAAAGAAGCCATCACAGGAGATGGAGATATGAACACGATCAGGATCCAGAAGAAGAGCACTGCACCTTCCTGGGGTGCCGCCTATCTGCAATACTGGGAAGATCTGGACAAGATAGAAGCCGCCAGCAGCGATATAAAGATCAGGCGTACAGTATATGCCGTAAAGAATACAGATGAAGGGGAAAAGCTTATTCCTGTCACAGCTTCCTCCCCGCTCCAGGTTGGTGACAAGGTTCGCATCAAGCTGGAACTGTCTTTCGGCCGGGATATGGAGTTCGTACATCTGCAGGATGCCAGAGGTGCCGGATTTGAACCAGTAACAGTTTTATCCGGCTATAAATACCAGAACGGACTGGGTTATTATGAGGTCACAGGAGACGCATCCACACATTGGTACATGGATTTTGTAAAAAAAGGAAACTATACGTTCGAATATACCGTATTTGTAACCGTAGCAGGGCAATACAGCAGCGGTATCACGACTGGTGAATGTCTGTACGCTCCGGATTACAGAGGTCATTCAAAAGGAGTAGTTATAAACGTTAAATATTGATTAAAAACTAATTACAAATAGTTATTTTATCAATAATACAACACAGTGGTACCGAAATTGTATACTTTGCCAGCATATTGAAAACAAATCCGAACAATCATGAAAGCAAAAAACATTTTAATCGCGGGACTATTAACGCTGGGAACTTTAACATTCGTTGAGGCACAAGAAGAAAATCCTGGTGGCTTCGGTTTGAAAGGTGGTATCGGCATCTCTACCTTAAGCTTTGGGGACCCTACCGATGTACAGGATTTAGAATTCAAGAGCAGTGACAACAGCTGGAAAATAGGCGGTATGGTAGGTATTACTTACGAAAAAAGATTTGGTAAAGTATTTGCCCTGGATATCGAAGCATTATTCGCCAATAAAGGGGTAAAAAGAGAGCAGACCTTCAGTTTTGCCAATAACGACGGCGACGTAAAAACTGTCGGTAATCTTTTCGCAATAGATGTACCACTCTCCGCTAAATTTTACCTTGGAAATAACTTCAACATCTATGTCGGTCCTTACGCTTCCTACATCGTAGGCGGTACAGCCAAGAGCACCTTAAGCTATAACGGCAATTCTGTCAGCAAAGAAACCAACAACTGGTACGGCGACAGCTACAAAGATGCCAACGGAGAATTACCACTCAACAGATTTGACGTCGGTGCCAACGTAGGTATAGAGTTTGTCAGCAACGGCGGATTCGGTATTGGTGCGAGATTCCAGAAAGGATTTCTTGACCTGACCAATGACGATTACAGAGGTACTTACACAGGAGACGGTTATCCGTTGTTCCCTGCCGACAACAAGACAGTAACGAACACAGGATTCCAGGTATATGGTATCTTCAGATTCTAAAAAATCTTAAAAGTCCCTTTTTCAAACAACAAAGGCATCTCTCAGGAGATGCCTTTGTTGTTTCAGACAGATCTGCTTAACTTCATACACATGAAAATCAGGATTGACCGGCTCAATAATGCCGTGCACTTAAAGGCTTCCAACGAAGAAGGACTGTCATTAGAGATGGACGGATCCCCGGAAATAGGTGGTGAAGGACTAGGCCCGCGCCCGATGCAGGTGCTACTCATGTCACTGGCCGGATGCAGCAGCATGGATGTGCTGAGCATGCTCAGCAAAATGCGGGAAGATATAAGGGACTATCATGTAGAAGTGACCGGTGAAAGGGATCAGAACGCCGTTCCGGCTGTATTCACCAATATTCACGTTCATTATATACTGGAAGGACAACTGAACCCCAAAAATGTGGAGAAGGCGATCAAATTATCCATGGAAAAATATTGTTCTGTAACCAAGATGCTGGAAAAAGCAGCCACCATCACTTACAGCCATGAGATCGTGATAAAATAAGAACATGACTGAAATTGAAGCGCTCAAAGACATGGTAACCCATACCATTCCATCCGGCGAACAGGAATCGCTGGCCGGTGTCGACTCGGAGGAGCTGCTGCTTCAATGGCTGACCGGAAAGCTGGAATACCTGATCACCCACAATTTCGAGGGTTTACTTTTTATCCTTTACAGGATAGATGTCAGTGAAGCCCGGGTCAGAGAAATGATATCTTCCACAGGCGGAGTCAATCCTGCCCGGACAATAGCAGAACTGATACTGGAGCGGCAAAAACAGAAGCTGTACTGGAGAAATAAGTTCAAACAATCTCCTGTAAAAACTGATGACGATGAACGATGGTAAGATATCCTTGTTGATCATAAAAAAGGACCGTCATGAAAAAAGATCATCCATCACCGGCAAATGAAAAGAAGCCTGAAAATAAAGAGCAAAAAGCTCCTCTTCCCGATGCTTCAGCACAATTTTCTCCAAAGGAAGAAAGTGCAGATACTGAAGAAGATACTGGATTTCAACATACCCTGAACAGCGATCTTCAGGAACTCCTGGATAAAGATAAGCGACGCTTCTTCGGAGGTTGCGGTGGCTGACCTGCCGATCTGCATTTCAACTTTATCTCTCATTATTCCAAACCTTGCACTTTACGGTAAAAGGCTGGTCTGTTTACCGGCAGATTTACTTCAGGCAACACAAAAAGAAACATTTATTAACTATTTCTTTTTTCATACTTTTACGAGAATAATATAGTTCTCTTCCATGAAAAAACTTCTCGGACTGCTTCTCCTGAGCTTATTTTTCATTCCTTTTACTCAAGCGCAGGATTCCGTTGACGATTATTTTGAAGCTTATGTAACCCCTGATTACGCTATTGCCAATCAATCCGGCACCTGGACGGTAGTCATTAAAGCCAAGAAAGAAATCAAAGCCAACGCACGGTTCAAAATCCGCTGGATCAAAGGTTTCAAAGATTTACAGCAACTGCTGGCCGGGCAGCCCGGTTATGTTACCGGGACTTCCAGTGCAGAAGGGGGCAGAGTGCTGATCAATACGATCCGTAGTTCATACGATGAAAATATGCCTTTCTGGGACATGAATGTCCAGGATAAGATCATCACCTTTACCTCCAGGCTGGCGAACCTTCAACCTGGCGATTCACTCTCCATCATTATTGGTCAGGGAAGTAAAAAGAGCCTGGCTCATTCCACCGCTTGTAAAGAAAATATAGAGATCGCAGTAGCCCTGGACGGTTCCAGCAACTTTCAGCTGACCTCTCACAGACCTGAGTTTGAGATCCGGCCTACGGATGCCGTCAGGGTTCATCTTTTTGCCAATTCTGTATTTGCACCGAGTGAGGAAGGTAAACTGCTGATCACCACTTCAGATGAATTTTTCAATATTGCCGAGGGCTTTACCGGTACCATCCAGCTCAGCGGGCCAGGCAGTGACCAAGCTGTTTATCCGGCTTCCGTCACACTGACACCTGCCGATCAGGGTAAAAAAGAAATCCCTATCTATTTTTTGAAGGAAGGAACTTATGTGATCAAAGGCAGCGTGGCAGGCAATCCTGACCTGCCGGTAGTTCAATCCAACCCGATCAGGGTCTCTTCCACACTTCCGAAGATCTATTGGGGTGACCTGCACAGCCACGGTGCACCCAGCAGAGACGGCATAGGCCGGGGCAGGTATTATTATGCCCGATATGCCAGAGCACTGGACTTTTTCTGCGCTACTGACCACGCTGACCATGGGAAAACGATCTTCGGCATCACAGAAAGAGAATGGGTCCGGCAAAAGCAAGAAGTACTGGACAGCCATGAGCCGGGTAAATTCGTACCTTTTATAGGTTATGAGAACAGCTTCTTGTATCCTATCGGACACTACAACATCATTTTCAATGTAAAGGATGAAGATATTGAGCGTGTTCCGATCTGGCCGATGAGACAAGTCAATAATATCCAGAAGATCTGGGAAAATGCCGACAATCTAGGTTTCGATATCCTGACCATTCCCCATCACTGCGGAAAGGTGTTCAATATCAATTCCGAGGTCAACGAATGCAAAAACTGTAATACTTTCGGAGGGATACAACAAAACCCGAAATACAAGCGGCTGGTGGAGATCTTCAGCTTTCACGGTCAATCCGAAAGCTATAACCCCAACCACAACTTAGATTACAGGAACAGGAGCAATATCGCCCGCTCCTACAATGGCCCGAACTATGCGCAAGATGCATGGGCGATCGGAGAGATGCTGGGTGTCATTGCCAGCAGCGACGACCACATCGGCCATCCGGGCACCCAGGTCAACGGTGTAGCTGCCGTATTTGCCAGTGAGCTGGAAAGAGATACCATTTTTACTGCTTTAAAAAACAGGACATCTTACGGAACCACCGGGGAAAAAATGTGGGTGGATTTCAAGGTGAGCAACGCCAGGATGGGTGCAGTGATACAGATCCCGCCATCTTCCAAACCCCGTATACAATTTGATGTCATAGGAACAGATTCCATCGCTTTTGTAGAAGTGCTTAAGTGGGACTTCAAGCGCGGTGTTTATGAAGGCGGTCATCCTAAATTTGAGATCATAGGCCGCTACACAACAGATCCTGCCCATCCCACTATGCTCCAGGGCGAATTTACAGATAACGGCATGAGTGATTCCTGCATGTATTACCTGCGTGCCAAGCAAACCAACCTGATCAAAGAACTTATAGAATATAAAGAGGTGTGGGCATGGACAAGCCCCGTGTGGGTCAGCCACCTGCCGGAAGATCCGCAGGAACAACAGGATTCGCTGATCAACTATACTCCAAAAACAGAAGGTAAACAGATCAAACACTTCTGGACAGTATACAACCCTGTCAATGTAAAAGATTATCTTGTAGAAAGACGCAACAACGACGGCTCCTGGTCCCTGATCGGCAAGATCACTCCTTCCAATCCTTCACAGACAGATTTCGAACTGCCGGAAAACCTTCCGCAAGACGGAACGAGCACTTACAGGCTGGTCATGGAGCTCAATAACGGAAGCTCAAAGGTCTCTGAAACTAAAACACTGACCCTGGCGCTGGATGTCCTGCAAAACACTTCTTACGAACTGGATGGAACAGCACTGACCTTAAAATGGGATATTTCCAAAGAGCTTCACAGTGACCGGTATGAAATAGAATGGAAAGATGCCACCGGCAATTTCACGTTGCTGGATGTAGTCGTAGCAGATATCCGGCCGACAGAGCTGCTGACAAGCAGGAGCTTCCAATATGTCCTCCCGGGATATGGAACGTACACCTTCCGGATTAAACAGATCATTGACGAAAAGAATTACCGGTACAGTGAAGAGATCGTCGTCACGGTTGTACCTACCAAGATCGACGAACAGTCTCTGATCGCGGGTAATATTTCCCTGAAAACTAACCTGCTGAGCAACGGACAACCGCTTGAGATCATGGCAACCGAAGTGCTGAAGAAAGGAAGATTGTATGTCATCGATCTTTCCGGCAGACTGGTTAAAGATCTGGGTGTGATCCGGTCTTTCGGTAACTGGAAATCCTATGCATTACCCAACCTGCCGGCCGGAACTTACAGGGTAGTGGCTGAAGTCGCACAGGAAAGGATCACCCTGCCATTTGTAGTAGCACAATAAATCCTTACTGCCGATACAAACAAACGGAGTGGCGACCAATTTGGTCGCCACTTCGTTTTATGCTTGTTTATTAAAAGCTGTTATAGCTCATACCAATGCCGCTTCATCAGCCCGGATAGAAGCTTCGAGCAATTTTTCAGCCTGGTTCATCGACCATACGCCTTCATAGATCAGTATCAAGGTATCACCGGACTGCTTCAGAGTCGCTTTTCTTCCCTTCTGTATATTCGCCATAATGCGTTGGAAAGACTGTGTTTCATAAAAAGGTGAATTGGGATTCTCTATAAAATAGCATCTCAGTTTCCCTCCTTTAAGGATGATGCGCTCAAAACCGGCCTTCTTGGCTTTCCACCGTATCCGCAGTCCATCAAAAAGCTCTTCTACCGGCTTCGGAACGGCACCAAACCGGTCTTTCAATCTATCCCTGAACGGCTGTAATTGCTCTTCGTTGGCAAGGTTATCCAGTTCCGTATATAATTTGAGCCGCTCTTCCGTATTGCTGACATAATCGTGCGGAATGAGCATCTCACAATCCGTCTCGATCGAGCAGTCTTTGACAAACTCTGTCTGCTTCTCGATCTGCTCCTGGAACAGCTCTTTAAAATCGGTGAACTTCAATTCCTGTATCGCTTCATCCAGGATCTTATGATACATATCAAAACCGATATCAGCTATGAACCCGCTCTGCTCGCTTCCCAGAAGATTACCGGCACCGCGGATATCCATATCCCGCATAGCGATCTGAAAGCCGCTTCCCAATTCAGAAAACTCTTCCAGCGTCTGCAACCTGCGGCGGGCATCATCTGACAGCATACTCTTCGGCGGGCTGATCAGGTAACAGTACGCTTTTTTATTGGAGCGTCCTACCCTTCCCCGCATCTGGTGCAGATCACTTAAACCTATGTGATGGGCATTATTAATGATAATTGTGTTTGCATTCGGGATATCCAGTCCGGATTCAATAATATTGGTGCTGACCAATACATCAAATTTACCGTTGATAAAATCCATCATGACATTTTCCAGCTGATCACCCTCCATCTGCCCGTGCGCGTAATGCACTTCTATACCCGGAACCAGCCGCTTGACAACATTACATACATCAACGATGTCCTTCACCCTGTTATGGACGAAAAAGACCTGACCACCACGGAAGACCTCATTCTCTATCGCCTGTTTGATGATCTCCGTATCGAAATCATGAACTTCCGTTGTCACCGGCTGACGATTAGGTGGAGGCGTCATGATATTAGACAAGTCTCTTGCTCCCATCAATGAGAATTTAAGAGTTCTCGGTATGGGTGTCGCACTTAATGTCAGCGTATCGATGCCGGCGGATAAAGCTTTCAGCTTTTCTTTGGCTGATACTCCGAATTTCTGCTCTTCATCAATGACCAGCAGACCCAGATCTTTAAAACCTATTTCTTTCCCCAATAAAGCGTGTGTACCTACAATGATGTCGATCTTACCGTCTTTCAGCCTGGCCAGGGTCTCTTTTTTTTCCTTTGCCGACTTAAAACGATTAATAAAATCTACGGTCACCGGGAACTCAGACAATCTTCCCTGGAAGGTTTTATAGTGCTGCCAGGCCAGTATGGTTGTCGGTACCAATACTGCCACCTGTTTGCCATCCGTCACTGCTTTGAAAGCCGCCCGGATAGCGACCTCTGTTTTTCCAAAACCTACATCTCCGCAGATCAGGCGATCCATAGGATAAGGTTTTTCCATGTCCGACTTGACATCTGCCGTCGCTCTGACCTGGTCCGGCGTATCTTCATAAATGAACGAAGCTTCCAGCTCATGCTGCATGTAAGTATCTTTTGAGAAAGCAAAGCCTTTTTCCATTTTCCTTCGGGCATACAACAGGATCAGATCCCGGGCAATATCTTTAACCTTCTTTTTGGTCTTGTTTTTCAGGTTATTCCACGCATCAGATCCCAGCTTATGCACTTTAGGTACCTGCCCTTCCTTACCGGAATATTTGGAAACCTTATGAAGGGAGTTGATATTCACATACAGGATATCATTCCCTGCATACCTGATCCGGATCATTTCCTGGACCTTGCCATTGATCTCCAGCCTTTCCAAACCGGAAAAAACACCTACCCCGTGATCTATATGGGTGACAAAATCCCCCGGATTGAGGTCTCTGAGCGCCTTGACCGTCATGGCCTGGCCCCGGTTAAAGCTCGTCCTGGTCTTATATTTATGAAAACGCTCAAAGATCTGGTGATCCGTAAAACAGGCCAGCTGATGGTGCAGATCTATAAATCCGGACGACAGGGAAATATTCAGTCCCGACCAGTTGATCCTGGCCTTCAGATCTTCAAAAATGCTCCTGATGCGGTCCAGCTGCCGGACATTCTCAGACAGCAGCAGAGTGGCAATACCTTCCTTCTCCTGCTGATCAAGATACCGGATCAAAAATTCAAAATTGCGGTTAAAGCTCGGCTGGGGCTTACCTTTCATATCGATCTCCATCGCCCCTTCCGGAGCGGCATATACACCGGTAATGATGTTGGGCCATTTATCCATTAAAGACAGCAATTCATCCTTTTGTAAGAATAACTGACCCATATCCTTACCGAGGAACGGATGCCTTTCATCCACATCCACCAGGTCCATCCTTTCCAATTCAGCTACAGCTCTTTCGTATTGTTTTTCCCACAAGAGATGACAGCTTTCAGGGTCTTTTAACCATATAAAGGTTTTTTCAGGAAAAAATTCAAAAAGGCTGGTATGCCGTTCTTTCTTGAACTGTCTATTAATATTAGGAATAATGGTGAGCTCAGATATCTTACGTTGTGACAACTGGGACTCGGGGTCGAAAGTCCGCATACTTTCCACCTCATCATCAAACAGTTCTATGCGATACGGGTATTCATTACCGAAAGAGAAAATATCGATGATACCCCCGCGGATAGAGAACTCTCCCGGTTCATATACAAAATCGGTCCGTTCGAAGCCATATTCCAACAGGACATCCAGCATAAAATCTATATCTACTTTCTCTCCCAGGTGAAGATGTAAGGTATTCTCCTGTAAAGTTTCTGCCGCAACGGTCATTTCCTGGGTCGCTTCAGGATAGGTAACCACCAGGCGCTGGCCTTTCCGGATATGCATCAAAGCATCTGTCACCTGCGCCCGCAACAGGACATTATTATTGTCTACCTCGGTAAATACTCCCGGTTTCTTATAGGATGACGGATAAAACAGGATCTGTTGTCCCGGCAGAAGCTGCTGAAGATCATATTCAAAGTAGGCTGCTTCCTCTGCATTCGGCAAAATAAACAAGCCTGAAAAGTCCGTACGAAGAAATAATCCCGCTGAAAACACAGAGGATTGTGAACCTATCACATTCAGCAATGCTGTTTTACCGGCAAATTCGAATGATTCAATTAAACGAGAAACCCTGGAATCATCTCTGTAATGTTCCAGCAACTTTTGTAATTCCATTGATTTTATTTAGCGCCACCTGAGTCCGTCCAGGAAGCGATTGGCAGAAGCATCGTATATCGAACCTTCATTTCCGCTTACCAGGAGCTGATACAGGTATTGTCCGTCACAAAAATAACGAACCCTGAAATATTGTTGTTGAGTTTTGAAAACAACTTCTTCGCCGGGATATCTGAATATATCCAGGTTCTTTCTGCTGAGCTCCGTACCTTCTGTTACCGCCAGACTGGAAGCAATGCCTTTGTCCAGTACTTCTTTAAAGGCTTCCTGACCGGACAGCTCCACAGGTGTCAGTGACAATAAGTAAGTCACTGCCCGCTCTGCATCACCCATATACCATTCGAAATACTTATGGCGCTGGCTATCCTGCTGTACCAGCTTATGTTGTGCAACCGGGTATCTTGGAAACTGCAGGTAAAAATCTTTTGTATTCAGCGTCTCCCAGGCTTCTTCTGCTTTTACCTTATTCACTTTCTTATCTCCCGATATGACCGGCTGAATCTCTCCGGGCAGCGGGTTAAAAACAATGTGATCCAGGAAATATGCCGCCTGCTTCCTTACTTCAACATCTGCGGAGCTCATGAGTGCGCTGGTGATCAGCACCTGATCGCCTTCAAAATATAATTTCGCTTTATAAGCCTGCCCTTTAAGGGTTTTGATGTCCAGCGAATAGATTTTGATTCCTTTACTATCCTGGATTCCACCACTAAGCGAAGGGTAGCCGCCGTGAATGATAGCCAGGCGCTGAACAACACCATCGACCAGCTTTTTTTCATTTTTGGCATTCAGCCTTTCTGCCAATTTATAGGAAGAAATTTCCAGGGTGAGCTGTTCTTTGCCATCGATCCACCTGAAACACTTTTCTGGGATCAGTCCTTTTTCAGTATAGACCTCCCTGACCATATTATCCGGAGGTTCCGGGAACAACGCCTTTCCTCCCCAAAGCGGTAGATCCTGGCTCACCCAATCCGGGTAATCCGGCGCATCCGGTACGACGATAGGCACGATTTCCGTACTCTGAGCTTTTACCTCTGCAACCGATAACGACAAGACACTGAGGCATCCTGCACAAAAAAGCTTATACAAATTCATTTGCATCGGCTAAAGATAAAAAATAGAAAGCAAGTATACTAAGTCACTATAAGGCTGGAAGGCGCACAGAGCATCCGCTGGCTGGGATTGGTAGTATACTGTTCGATGTATATTTCATCCCCGGTTTTAGCATACTCCAACACTTTGCGGATATCCAGCTGGTTCACCTTGACAAAACGAAGGTAAATAGGCGGATCCCCTTTCTTCCCCGTGGACGTTTTCAGGATCACATTGAAGAATATTTTGACCTCTTCATTATTCTGAACCGTCAATGTACCCTGCGCTGATTTAGATACGTTCCCACCCGGTGTAAGCGGTGTCTCATTCAGCAACGCTTTGATACAAGGTGTGAGCTTGGTCCTGGATTCCAGGCTGTTGTCTATCTTCGGCGGTACTTTTTGCGGATAAGCCCATGCACGGGAATGCGCCGTAACTGTACAAAACAGCAAGAATATCAATATCTGAAGGCGGCGCATGTATTTAAAAAAATTTTAGCAAAATTAACTTACAGCATCTTTACTCACAAGACTTATGGTCAACATTCATAAAAATGTGTGCCAAAAAGCCAAAATACTGCTGCTAAAACCTGTTTATCAGAGGTCAGGAGTCTTTTCCAGGCATTTCTTCCTCATGTTCTTTGGCAGCCTGAACCAGCACTTCGTAAAAATCTTCCCCGAATTTCCTGATCAGGGCATCTTTCACAAATACATATACAGGCACTTTCAGTTGTTTTCCCAAAGTACAGGCATCATTACAGATATCCCATTCGTCAAAATTGACGGCTGCTACCGTATCATAGTTTTTAATGCGAATCGGGTACAGGTGGCAGCTGATAGGTTTACGGAAACTGATCTTCCGGTCGTTATAAGCTTCTTCTATTCCGCAGGTAACGGTACCATCCGGCCGGTAAGCGATATAAGCGCAGGCCCCGCCATTGATCAGCGGAGTAGCCAGACCCGTATATTCATCATCCTCTTCTGTTATATACACGCCCTGTGCGGCAATGGCATTCCTGCCCTCTTCCGTGAGATAAGGCAATATCTTATCTATATTTTGCTGAAGTGGCGCTATTTCATCTTCTTCCACAGGTGCTCCGCTATCACCCTCTATACAGCAGGCTCCCTTACAGGCAGACAGATTGCAGACAAACTGTTTCTCCACTACATCGTCACTGATCAGGACATCATCGATAAGGATCATGGAAGGCTGGTTTTAAAGTTTGGAATTACCCAGGACAAAAACAGCCGGGACTTTTTTAAGATCCGGACGGACTTTCTTCCATTCTCTCACCTTACGGGTATGGATCTGCTCATTTGAACCGGTCAGGTTGGTTGCCAGGCACAGCTCCGTTTCAGGCCGCAGCCAGGTCAGCACATCTTCAAAAAGCTTTGCATTTCTGAAAGGTGTTTCCATAAAGATATGAGTATGACCTTTTTCCGCTTCTCTTTCCATCTGCAGGAGCAACATCTTCCGCTGCGCATTGTCCATCGGCAGATATCCGTGAAAGGAGAAATGCTGCCCGGGAAAACCGGATCCCATGAGAGCCATAATGATCGAGCTGGGTCCCGGTAAAGGCTTCACGGGAATCCCCATCGCGTGCGCGGCAGCAACGGCCTGGTGACCGGGATCTGCCACTGCCGGGCAACCGGCTTCGGAAAGTACACCTATATCTGCCCCTTGTAAGGCATGCTCCAGGAAACGTTCATCAAAAGCATAACCGGCATGCTTGTCCATCTCTGCAAACAGGCTGTCATCAATCGGAAACTGAGGATCCACCGCCCTGAGAAATCTCCTGGTGGTCCGGATATTTTCCACGATGAAGTGCCTGATCTGCGCAATGTACGGTGCCGCTACGGCAGCTGTGGAACGAAGTCCTTCCGGTGCCAGCGGAACAGGAATAAGGTAAAGCGTGCCTTTCTTCATAAGGTACAAAGGTACATCGTCTATTTTTCTAAAAGTATATCCATCGGGACGGAATACATATCCTTATCAGTTACATAAAACGGCCGGTCGCAACAAACGGCTGCCGAATATCCCTGTGCAACCGGTAACGGCTGATAGTACCAGGGAATCTCCCCGATCTGTAAACGGTCTTCTGTAGTTATAGCCGTATCGGAAAGTACCTCCACACCTCTCCCATCTGCCTTTATGGCGGCTTCTTTGATCGACCAGAAACGGAAAAACTGTTGCTGCGGATCCCGGGCACTCCGGATCTGTATCCATTCTTCTGCTGTGAACTGCCGGTTAAAAAGCTCCAGGCGAACCCGGCGATGCTGCTCAATATCTATTCCTATCCTGCCGCTTCCTATCGCAACAACAACATACGCACCGGAATGAGAGATATTGAAATCCACAGGAGATGATTCCAGGTAAGGCCTGTCTTTTGCCGAATAAACTATTTTCTCCCAGGAAAACGGATAGCCAGCCGCTTTGAAAGCATATTCCAATAATCGTTTGCCCAGGAAAGAAGCATTATAATCCTTAGGTTGCATAAAAGACAGCACCGCTGCCTGCTGCACTTCCGGCAGGGAATCAAGATATGGAAGCAGAGCTTCCTTCTGCAGGTAACGGGAGATATGTGTAATATAAATCTTCAAATCCGTATCCGTAAACAGCGCCGGCCCGACCTTTATTCCGCGTGCATAATGAGATGACCGGCAAACTTATCTTCTATCATTTTGCTGATCGTAAATGCCTGCTCATGCATAAAGAAATGGCCACCGTTCAATTCCATAAAGTCAACCTCTCCAGAAAAATGATGCTGCCATCCGCGGACGGTATCCAACGCGATCCTGTCTTCCTTACCGACCATAACAGTAGCTGCTACCGGTAACTTAGGCCGTTGCTGATGGATATAGCGTTCCAAAGCCGTAAAATCTGCTCTTAAGATCGGTTCATACAGCTCTTTCAGCTCCTCGTGTTGCAGCAAAGCCGGCGGACAGCCTCCATAGGCTTCGATCCCTTTCCAGAATACCGGAGCCGGCTCTTGCGCAATGCGAATGTGATCCGCATATGAAGCAGGACACTTCCTGGATCCCAGGAACACATGCAAGGGAAGCGGCAGGCCATTCTCTACCAGTTTATGCAGCAACAGGTAAGCTTTCAGCGCCCCCATACTCTTACCTACCAGGATATAAGGTTCATGTACATATGAACGCATCTGGATAAAAAGATCTTCCACAATGGCGGACATATCCTGTAAGAGCGGTTCTCTGTACCGGTCGCCCCGGCCCGGGATCTCCAGGCTCAGCTGCCGGATCTCCGGAGACAGGGCCTCCCGGTATCTCCGCCATGAATATTTATCTCCGCCTGCATGGTGCAAAAAAATGACGCGCATAGTAATCTCTCCGAAAATATCTGTAAAGATAAGAACTACCGGGTTAAACTTCTCCAGACCGGTTGTGGAAATGGGGATATACCTTAGCTGCTGTCAATACGCTGGCAGCCGGGAAAATAGCTTTATTCAACTTTGGCTCTGAATCTGCCCTCTGATAAAGGATACGAATTACTGCTGCCGGTAGTAAGAAAACCGGTAGTAGTGCTGAAGGTGCCTTCTATATACTCTCCTTTTGTCGTAGTAAATTTTGTAAAGGTGATAGTAGCCATACCTTCTAATGACGGATCCAGTAACCCGGTATAGTTGACCAGACCTGAGCCGCTTTTATACTGAGCGCTTGCAAAGAATAACGGGTATCCTTCAAATGTCATCGGGTCCCCGTCTGAAAGAGCTGTCACCGTTCCCCCGGAAAAAGGTGTCGGCAGCACAAAACTTATTGATAAAGTATTATATGAGGGTAGTAAAATGTTTGAGGTGCCCGATACACTAAACCTGTATGTAGTTTCCCCCGAACTGTTATCTGTATAGAAACCGGCACTAACAATGTTAAGTCCGTCAGCAGCTTCGCGGATTTCAAACTTTTTACCGTTAATAATTCCCTGAATAAATCCATCGCCTTCCGGAATAGTTTCCTCCCTCGGCCTTTTGCTCCTGGGAAGATAAAATTCGCCTTCTGTTATCTTGTATTTCACAGTAGCAGAAGTAGTTTCGTCTACCAAAAGCTTACCCTGAAATATACCTTTCACGAAATTATCCGTGATTTCAGTTAAAGTGATTTCCGCAGATTCGTAAGGCGGGTCAGCGTTGGTTATAGCTGAAGTATATAGTGAGGTAAAGTTCTCTGATAAAGCTAAATAGGCCTGTACAGTTGTAAGACCGCTATTTACAACTGTTTTATAGGTTTTACCTGCAACGATAGGTGTCCCGGTAAAATCATTGATATGTACGGTAAACGCACTGGCTCTGTCTGTAATACCTGTTGTAAAACTATAGTAACCGTTTGAAGATGTCACAGGAAGGTATGCCGAGTCTATAAAAATTAAAGTACCATTCCGGCTATATTCTTTAAGCACACCATCCTGCTTAAAGCGGAAATAATATTCACTCCCTGAAATTTTTTCACCGGGTTCGTCCTTGCCGCATGCTGTCCAAAAAGTCAGTATAGTAAGGATAAGCGCGAGGTAGCTGATCGTTCTTTTCATCTTTATATTCTCATTTTAAACAGGTAGGTATATTGCGTTCCACAGTCGTATTCATCGAGGTAAACGCTGATCAATTCCCATCCCTGACTGCCCAGCTGATTCAGGATCTCTATCAATGAACCCTGGGGATGTTCCGTTTTATCAGGTAAACGCAATGAAACCGTGGTTTTTTCATTTCCATACCCGCAGTTATAGTAATAATCCCACTCCAATTCACAATACTTGTACCTGACCGGAGCCTGAGCATTAAGGCCATATTGTAAGCTCATCAGCAATAGAAAAGTGCAGAGTAATCTCATCGTTGAAAGTTTTAATTACCAATAAAATTTTTGACCTCGCTATACAGCTTATTGTACTCTTTTGTCAGCCACAATTTCTGCCAGACTATAATGGAGAATAAGAACACCGGGATCAATGACCACAAGCTATCGACTCCCAATAACCACTTTACTACTATGAAATAAAAAAGAAGTGTGAATACGGCTGAAAACAGGGCAAAAGGCAACCTGGTCAGATCTTTGAAAAGAGGTTCGTTATAAATCGTAGTCCGCGTATTTTCATTTTTGATAGCCCAATATTTGCCCATACTGTCAAATTTTTTGACCTCCACCCAGATCATTCCTTTTAAAAAAGGCTTCTTAGGTTCCTCTTCAGACCATACGATAGTAATGATATGTCCGGGAGCACAACCTATATCCCAATTCTGCAATTCAATATCATGCTCATTTCCCTCTTCATCCACCAGAAACAAACGATCGTGAATTCTTTCCCTGGATGTCACCGGATTGACATTCGTAAATCCGGTTCCCTGGTAACTGAATCCACCACCGCCGCTGCCGGATATTTGCGTTTCCGTTCGCTTTTCGGTGCTGCTCACCATAAAGGACTGTTTGAACAAATGGAAATCTTTATCTTTTACTTTCAGCGTTTTCATAGCTATTGTTTTATGTTCTGACTCACATCAGCACCTTGAATATATGCTCACGGAATTGAATTCGCGAGACCGTTTATCAGGTGTATACAATTCCTGAGCAGACGTGTCATCCGGGCATATATCCGTATGTTTGGCAGTACGGAATATTCTATCTAATTTTTACTATGAAAAAAACAGTATTACTTGCTTTATGTATAGGGTTATACTCTTTTGCAGCAGGTAATACGGATTCCCTGAAAAGAATATTAGCAAAACAACCTGCTTCCGATACTGTAACAGCCAGGATCCTGTGTGAATTGGCCGACGGATTAATTCGTTCCGACACAACTGAAGCGATCAGGCATATAAACCGGGCAATCCGGATTGGTGAGCATCAAAAAAGCAGGCCGGTTTTAATAAGGGCATACCTCTCTCAGGGCAGGTTATATTCCCTTAACTACCAAGACTCGCTGGCCATCATTGCTTATGGGAAAGGGATAAAGCTTGCCGAATTACAAAAAGACTACATTACTGCAGGGAAATTATCCTTTAACAGCGGGATTTCTTACAATTATACCGGTGATCCCGATGCAGCTCTTCAGGCATTCTCCGGTGCCATACGAAACTTTGAAAAAACAGACCAGAAAGATCTGCTGGCACGGGCATATTATTTTAAAGGGCTGGTCTTCTCCGGTAAATCATTACCCGACTCAGCCATATGGTATTATAATCTCGGAGCAGATATTTACAAGAAGACGGGAGATAAAAGCCTCACAGATATCATCAATTCAACAGGAATTGAATATTTAAACCTGGCAGAATACAGTAAAGCACTGGAACAGTTTCTCAAAGCATATGATCTGTATCAGCAAGACAACAACCTGAGCGGTACCGTTAATGCCCTGAATAATATAGGTATCGTGCACAAGAATATAGGTAATTATGCGATAGCCCTGAATTATTATAAGCAAGCGCTGGATAAAAACAGGGAACTTAAGGACGAGGTGTCCTATGCCAATGCTCTAGGAAATATGGGTGTCATACACGACCTTTTGCAACAACGTAACGAAGCACTGGAATACTTCCATACCGCATTGAAAATTGGCGAAAAATTAGAAGATCTGACCATTATTACCAATAATCTCAACAATGCGGGAATAGTATACTACGAAATGGGAGACTATCCATCAGCCATGTCCTACCTGGAACGCTCTGCCAAGATCCTTGAGAAATTACAAAATCAGAAAACCATCGGAGAAACTTACAGTCATATCGGGTTAATCTATCTGAAAGCTGACGACAGCTTACTGAAGCAGTGGCAGATTGCACCGAAAAACCGGTTTGCTAAAGCACTGGAATATGAATTGAAAGCATTAGAGCGGACAAAAACAACAGATAATCCGAAAAATATGTCTTTCATCTGGAACAATATCTATGAGATATACCTGGCCCAGGACCGGTATAAAGAAGCGCTGGATGCTTACAAAACATATGTGATGTACCAGGACAGCATAGCCTTATCTGATAAAAAAGTGGAAATTACCCGGCTGGAAACCCGGTACGAATACCAGAAGAAAGAGCTGGAGCTGACCGCCAGGCATGAAGCAGAAATAGCCGGGGAAAAACTGATGAGAAAATACACGGTTTTTGCCCTGATGATTCTTTTTGCTGCAAGCAGTCTCTCCTTTTTCTTCTATAAAAGGAACAGAGATATAACCGAGAAACAGAAAACTGCTGAGATGAATGCCCACATTGCGGAGACTGAGATGAGGGCACTAAGGGCACAGATGAATCCCCATTTTATATTTAATGCGCTCAATTCTATCAGTAAATATATCACCTCCAATGATGCGGAATCCGCCGATTTTTATCTTTCCAAATTTGCAAGACTGATGCGATCAGTACTGGAAAATTCTGAACATCAGCTGATCAGGCTAAAAGATGACCTGTATACACTTCAGCTGTACATGGATCTGGAAGCGGAAAGGTTAAATCATAAGTTCAGCTATGAGATCCAGATAGAACCGAACATTGACCCGGATAAAGTGCTTGTCCCTCCTCTGATCTTTCAGCCGTTTATAGAAAACAGCATCTGGCATGGCATTTCCCGGCTGAAAAACAGAACAGGAGCTATCAGAATCTCTCTCTTCAAAGAAGATCAGCTGCTTCATTGTATCATAGAAGATAACGGAGCCGGAGATAACAGCATCGCAGAAACCATCTCTACCATAAAACAAAAATCTTTGGGGACCAGGATCACTGCATCCCGCATCCGGATCATGAATAAATACGGGCTTGCCGTACCCGGATCGCAGTTTAATTATACAGAAAAAGGAGCAGTTGTAGATGTATACCTTCCCTACGTTACTGAAGAATCAATACAGATCTGAAACCAATCAGCCTCTCAATCCAAGTGACTGCAATAATACCTCCTTCTTACGTACCGATACCTCAATTTCAGAATTATCCTCTAATACTACATATCCCCCTTTCCCTTTATGGTATTCTTTTATGTAACCAGGATTAACCAGGTGTGAGTTGTGTAAACGTATAAATCCGTAAGGCTCCAGCAGCATCTCAAAATCTTTCAGTGTCCGGGCGACAACGATACTGGTTTTATCATTTAAGAATACTATCGTATAGTTCGCATCACTTTTACAACGGATGATCTGTTCTACCGGGATAAGCTTATATCCTGTAAGAACCGGGATCGCGATCTTTTTATTCCTGTTATTGTCCGGCTGAAGATTATGGAGCAGCATTTTTATATCCTGGCTTTTTACCTTTTCCCCAAGATTTTTCTTGAATCTGTCTATGCTTTCTTTCAGTTCCTCTGCTGCGATAGGTTTCAGCAGATAATCCAAAGCGCTGAATTTAAACGCTTTAATAGCGTATTCCTGGTACGCTGTTACAAAAAACAAGGCAAAATCTATCTCAGGCAACCGGTCCAGTAATTCAAAACCTGTATGCTCATGGATCTGTATATCCAGGAAAACAATATCCGGTTTCAGTGAAATAATCATCTGATAAGCCTCTTCAATATGCTCTGCAGCAGCGATGACCCGGATATCCTCAGAACAATTATCATTCAGAAGTTTTTTCAGTCTCCTGGTACAGTGTTCTTCATCATCTACAATTATTGCAGTATACATAAATTCAAGATGGCTGTTTATTCTGCCTTTTACTGTTAAGGACAGTCTTTTCTATTTAAATATAAGGACTAGTCATCAAAAGCATCTTAGAAACAGGCAGCCACGTCTCCTAAAAATAAATTTGAGGTTATTTTAAAAAATTGCTGTAGTCTCTGTAACAAAACTACTTTTGCATATACCTACCTGTCATAGCAAACCTCAGGAATAATGAATGATCAGTACCTCATCTCCATCCGGGACCTTAAAAAGAGCTTCGATACCCATGAAGCCTTAAAAGGTGTAAGCCTGGATATCCCAAAAGGCAAGATATTCGGTCTACTGGGTCCTAACGGTGCCGGAAAGACCACGTTGATCCGGAACCTCACACAGATCTACCGGCCGGATAGCGGCGAAATAAAGTTCATGGGCGAGACCTTACAGCCCAGGCATGTCCGGGATATCGGTTACATGCCCGAAGAAAGAGGATTATATAAAAAGATGAAGATCGGTGAACACCTGATCTACCTGGCCAGGCTGCGGGGACTGAGCGCAGCAGCAGCCAGGGAAAAGGTGGATAAATGGTTCAGGCACTTCAGCATTGAAGACTGGACTAATAAGAAGATCGAAGACCTGTCCAAAGGTATGCAGCAGAAAGTCCAGTTTATCGCTACTATCCTGCACGACCCGGTATTGCTGATCCTCGACGAACCTTTTTCCGGGCTGGATCCAATCAATGCCAACCTGATCAAAGACGAGATGATAGCTTTGCGAGACCAGGGTACGACGATCATTTTTTCCACCCACCGAATGGAATCCGTAGAAGAGATGTGCGAAGATATCGCCCTCATCAACAACGGTCTCATTATCCTGCAAGGTAATGTGAGAGAGATCCGGCGGCAGTATAAGAAAAACCTTTTCGAGGTCACCCTCGCAGAAGGAGCTGCCTGGCCTGTCAATATCAACGATCAGTATCCGGCGGAAAAAATAGAACAGGGCAAATACAAAATATTCCTGGGCACACGGCACTCTACCAATGAATTCCTGACCGCGCTGCTGTCCACCGGGACACCGGTCGCAGGCTTCCAGGAGATCCTGCCTACCGTGAACGAAATCTTTATTCAACAAGTACAATCCTCTAACCATGGATAAAATCTGGCTCATCATACAAAGGGAATATAACTCCCGCGTGCGAACAAAATCCTTCATCATATCTACCCTGCTCGTCCCCCTGACAGTGATTATACTCATGGCCGCTTCTATCTTTATCGCTATCTACGGCAATGAAAAGCTGGTCATCGCCATCAAGGATGAAAGCGGTCTGTTTGAAGATAAGTTCCGCGGACTGGACCAGGGAGAAACCCTGACCTTCAGATACCTCAAAGACGCTTCACTCGAAGACCTGCGGGCAGGTGTCAAAGCGGATGAGTACAGTGGCGTGCTGTACATCCCTGAAATCAATCTTGACCAGCCCAAAGGGATCAAATACTATGGCAACAACCAGATCGGCCCCCAAACAGAAAGCCTCATTTCCAACGCGCTGACCGATGTAGTCAAATCCGAAGTACTCAAAAGAGAAGGTTATGATTCTCAACTGCTCAAACGGCTGGAAGAGAAAGTCACCTTTGAACCGATCATCAACGAGAAGTCCAAAAGTGGCATCACGGAAATAGCCTCTATACTGGGATATGCAATGGGTTTCATCATTTACATGTTCATCTTCATCTACGGAGCCATGGTGATGAAGGGAGTGGCTGAAGAAAAAACCAACCGGATCGTGGAGGTGATGCTGAGCAGCATCCGGCCTTTCCAGCTGATGATGGGTAAAGTCCTGGGCATCGGCCTGGTAGCGCTCACACAATCAATGCTCTGGTTTGCAGCCATTATCGGCGTTCAGATCTTCATAGGCACCTTCTTCGCGGAAGAATTGCTCAGGATCAACGAATTGTATGCTTCCGGCAATGCTTCTACCAGCGAAGCGGCCATCGTTGAATTTACCAATACCATGAGCGCGCTGGACCTGTCCCGCCTGGCCTGGAGTTTCTTTTTTTACTTCTTCTTTGGTTTCCTTTTCTACGGAGCACAGTTTGCAGCCGTAGGCGCAGCTGTCACCGACGATACGGACGCCAACAGCTACACGATGCCGATCGCCATGCCGATCATTATCGCGATCATTATCATGAACGTGGCCGTACAGCAACCAGGGGCTGATATTGCGATCTGGAGCTCCTTCATTCCATGGTTCTCACCGGTCGTGATGCTCTCCCGGATCCCTTTCGATGTGAGCTGGGTAGAGCAGATCATTTCCATGGCCCTGCTGTTACTGAGCTCAGTAGCTATGATCTGGCTGGCGGGAAGAGTGTACAGGGTAGGCATCCTGACGCAAGGCAAGAAGGTTTCTTTCAAGGACCTGGGGAAATGGATCTTTTCTAATTACTAGCGCGTGCCCCGCAATCCGTTTGTAGTCCATCCGGGTTACCACTGCTGTCCTTCACGCATGCAGCATACAAACCCGTCGGGTTCATAGTATCGTGCTTCGTAACTATCTTCCGATATCACCTCCAGGTTTGAGCACAGATTTTATCTTTGTGCCCTACCATGGGAACAGAGAGACAGGTTTACCTGCTGATCGCAGCAGATGAATTGCGGGATGGCGTTCCATTCCTGAGCGTTTTAAGTGTGGAGAAAAAAGGTGCTTCTACCCAGTTCGAAAAGCTGGCCCTGGACAGATCTCAACTGGCACATATGCCAGAACCGCTTAAACCGCTGCTTCGTCCGTTCCTGGAGAACCAGTTCATGGAAGTCGTTCAGGAATTCAAAAAGCAGCACCATAAACAGCGATCCGGAATTTCTTTGGATATTTTCCTGAAAAGAGCCGTTTTCCGGCACCTTCACGAAATCACTACCGCCCTGTTCAATACAGCACGGGCCACCAGGATCTATCACCAGGCCAGGGTAGCCGGCGGCGGATATAAAACGGCAGTCTGCCAATTATCAGCAGAGGTACCCGGCTTATCTTTTGAGGTGATCAGGGAGGAAAACGGAGCGCTGCAGGTTCAGCCCCTGTTCCATATCCGGGAACAGACCTATACCGCTTCTCAACTGCAACGGCATAAATTCCTCCTGCTGACCGGAGATGAATATTTTATATTGAAGCTGGCCGATTTCCAGGTACTGGAATGGTTGAGCGAAAAAAGACCGGAGCAATATGCTTTTAGCCCGAATGAACTGGCCCGGCATATCTTACTGCCTCTGGAAGAAAGATACCAGGTAGAACGAAACGGTCATTTTCCCGTCCGGCAGATCGATACGGAGCCGCAGAGTGTGGTATTGCTGAGTGAGATCAGCGGGGCTTTCCTGATGCTTACACCCCGGTGGAACTACGACGGTTTCCTGGTAGAAGGCAACTTTTCAGATATTCATCACACTCACGTCCAGGGAGAATTATACGCGATCCATCGCAAGAAAGAAGCGGAGCAAGCCTTCCTCAGCTATCTGAAAGCACTGCATCCGGGCTTCGCCAGACAGATCAACGGGTATTTTTATCTCTCCTTCGAAGAAGCGAAGAAAAAGCAGTGGTTCCTGAAAACCTTTCACCAATGGCTGGAGGACAATGTCGAAATCCACGGAATGGACATGCTGCACCATTTCAGGTATTCGGCTCACTCCATCGAAACCAGGCTGGAAGTAGAACGGCAGGCCGGCGCCATGCTGTATCTGTACATGAAAGTAACATTCGGAAAAGAAGAAGCACCCTTGCATGAACTGAAGAAGCTGCTTATATCCGGCCAACAGTATATCCTGCTGAAAGATAATTCCATGGGCGTGCTTACGGACGAATGGATCGCCTCCTACGGTATGATCATCAAGCATGGACAGATCAGTAAAAATACCGTGACCATTCCCCAGTGGATCATGCTGGCCATGAACCGGGAGCAGACACCTGACAGCCTGCAGCCCATCATCACCAGGGAATGGTGGAATAAGTGGACGGACTGGCAGGACGAATCCAAACAAACTGTACAGGTACCCGGCTCACTGCAGGCCACACTGCGGCCTTACCAACTGAAAGGATTTGAGTGGATGGCCATTCTTTCAGAGATCGGAGCCGGTGCACTGCTGGCGGACGATATGGGATTGGGTAAAACCCTGCAAACCATCGCCTTCCTGCTATACAGGCTGGAAATGCAGCCGGAAGCCCGTTTTCTCATCGCCTGCCCGGCCTCACTGATGTACAACTGGCAGCAGGAGATCAGCAGATTTTCTATCGGCCTGAAAAGCCAGATCTATCACCAGAGCAGGAGAAACCTGCAGCACTTCTTCGACTCGAAGGCGCAAGTGCTGATCTGCAGCTACGGAACACTCCGGGCAGACATAGATGCTTTACAGGTCTTTCAATGGGATGTGGCTGTATTGGACGAAAGCCACAGCATCAAAAACCAGCAGACACAAGTCTCTAAGTCGGTAGCACAATTATCCGCTGTCTGCAGGATAGCGCTGAGCGGTACACCTGTCATGAATAATACGGAAGATCTTTATCCGCAGCTGAACTTCCTGTTACCGGGATATATAGGTTCTAATGAATTTTTCAGGAAAGAATATGCTTTACCGATCGACCGGAACCGGGACGAAAAGAAGATCCAGATGCTGAACCGGCTCACGAACCCGTTTATCCTGAGAAGAACCAAAGAACAGGTGGCAACAGATCTGCCGGCAAAAACCGAAGCGGTGCTCTGGTGCAAAATGAATGATCAGCAGAAAGAATGCTATGAAACGATCAAAGCTTCTATCCGAAACTCTATCTTCCTGGGAATCCGTCAGGATGGTCTCAATAAAAATAAGCTCTCCATCCTCCAGGGCATACAAAAGCTCCGGCAGGCGTGTGCAGCGCCCGCACTGATCAAAGACCTGGAATATCCGTGCAGCGAATCTGTCAAGCTGGAAGTCCTCATGGAAGAGATCCGGCGGCTGGGCACACACAAAGCACTGATCTTTTCCCAGTTCAAAGGAATGCTGCACCTGATCGCGGCACAATGCCGGAAAGAAGGTATCCTTTATTACCACATTGACGGCGACACCCCGGTCACTGAAAGGCAGGCGCTGGTGAACAGCTTCCAGGAAGAGGGCAACTTCTGCAAGGTATTTCTCATCAGCCTGATGACCGGTAATGCGGGGCTCAACCTGACCGCTGCCGATTATGTATTCCTGGTAGATCCCTGGTGGAATACAGCCGTACAGCAGCAAGCCATCGACCGGACGCACCGGATCGGACAGAACAAGAACGTATTCGCCTACAAAATGATCTGCAAAGACACCATCGAAGAACGCATTCTGCAGCTTCAGCAGCGCAAGCAATCCTTATCCGAAGAGCTGATCAATGAAGAAGACGGTTTTGTAAAACAATTGACCGAAGACGACGTAGCGTTCCTATTTGAATAGCTGATCTGAAAATAAAGCGCACTCACTGCACGCTCCCGATTGCGTCAGGCACTCATTTTGTATATCTTTAAGCATAACCCGGTTAAAAAGACCGGACAAAAATTACCTGTTATGATCAAGAAGATATTTTTTGCTGTCGCCTGCGCAGGTTTCATATACCATGCCTCCGCGCAGGTCAGTGTCTATAATGAAGACAATTACGGAGGCACTACCCAGACCCTGGATTCCGGTCACCATGTACTGGCTGAGAAAGATATTAAAGCCATTAAATCCCTGAAACTCGATGAAGGTACTATACTGGTGCTGTTTGAAAGATACAGTGGCGGCCGGATCAGCGGAAGACACAAGCTGGTTACTGCCTCTACCAACCATCTGGAGATCGGCTTCAACACAGCTTACGCAGTGGTCTTTCATAATCCTGAGAATAAGGTCATGGGATTTGCAGAGCCTAATTTCTCCGGCGAGACTATGTTCTTTGAAAAAGGGATGAATACCGTTCCTGAAAACTTTGGCCTGACCTCCATTTATATTCCCGAGGGTACGCAAATCAAACTGTATGTCAACAACCCGGAGGATTATCCCGGCCAGGAAATTGAGCACCGGCCGATGGGACCGGGCATCCGGCCTTTTATCGGCGCGGACATCAATGATAAGGTGAGGTACATCGTCATACAATAGGCACCTGGTACTGACCGTCAATTACCGATAGGAGTAGCAACGATACTGTTCTCGTTCCAGTAATTGCTGCCAAATCCTCCTATGGATTGGGTTGTATTATACACCTCTGTCTGTCCTGCACAATAATAGTACCGCTTGGTACCTGCTGAACTATTGTTGATGATGATCGTACCTGTAAGGGTGATATATTTGGCCGGTCCTACCAGACCTGCGCTGGCCAGCGTTCCTCCTACAATATCTCCGCTGGAAGTAATGGTACCGGACGTGCTTTCCGAAAAGGTGCTCCTCAACCAGAAAGAGGAATTAGCCGGAGAACCTCCGGTCGTCGGATTGACAACCTGCGGGGTCATCAGCATATTGACCACTACAGAATACCGGCCAGGAGGAAGGTCTATGTAGCAATTGGTATAAAGGAAGTTATTGGTATTGTAGGGAATATTTACACCTGCGTTGCCGATAGTTCCATATATAGATTTGATTATGATTGGCTTCCAGGTACCTACACCATTGGCATCGCAGGCCAGGAAATTATTATTGACCTGTGAGCCGTCTACAATACGGATCTTGCCGTTATTGATATGCAGCGCCCGGGAAGGAGCATTGGTACCGATACCGACATTACCGTCCCCGGTAATACGGACCCTTTCCGTCATAGTGGTGGCGTTACCGGTTCCGAATGTAATATCAGAAGCAGTCTGATCCGTAAATATGCGCATCTCATTGGAAGCTATCCCAATACCATAATAATTGGTTCCACTCTGGAATAAAGAGATCTTGCCTCCAATGCTGTTTGCAAAAGATAAAGGATATCCGGGATTGAGGTTACCGATACCAACATTACCGCCATTTTTGATCGCCAGTCGCCGGCCGGCACCATATTCATCGATGTAAAAATAATCTCCTCCCGCATCGTAAGCCAGATCATAACTTTTATTGTCTGCAGCATTACTGATGCGAAGGTTCCCGTTGCTGATCTCCACCGGTCCTGCATCGGCTATAATGACTCGTCCTGCTCCTGCCCCACCGTAATCGTACGCCTGATCCAGGGTACCGCCCGCTGAAATAACTGTAGCCGGATCCACCCAGGAAGCATTACCTGCAGCATCACTGCTCAGGATATAATTATTCACAGCCCCGTTAGTCATCTGGAAGTTAGTAGTCTGGGTTTTCCCATTGACCTGAAGCCGGTTCCCTGCAACGGGTAATACGCCAATGCCCATATTGCCGGCAGCTGTAATGTTGACTACAGAGGCTGAGCTTCCTGCATTACTCCCGCTCATGATCCTGAAATAATCCCTGTAAACATCCATGAAAAACGCCGTATTATATGCAGGATTGGCGGGGGCATTCAATTGGATCTGTCCACCCTCATCGTTACCGTTAGCAGCCGCAGCTACAACCAGCCGCGATTCATTGGGAATGGTCAGAAAGTTCCCGATGGACATATTCCCGTTTTTCAGTACCGTTACAGCATTTGAACCGGCTGCGGCACTTCCGTTTCCCACCTGGAACAACCTGTCCGTTGCTGCCGAAACAGGTCCCGGAGTATCACTGGTATCGTTATACATTCCCAACACTGTTGCTGCGTAACTCCTGGCGTTGGTATTCATGCCCATTGCAACAGAAGAAGTTCCGCTGGCTACAGTATTGTACCCTGATGCCAGTGAATATATTCCGACACTATCTTTATCCCAATGACTGCCAAGTACCCTACCCACTCTGAAAGCAGCCTTATCCGGGTACCACATCATTCTTCGGCCGGGTCCGATGACCGGAGGATTTGCCGGAGAAGCCGGAATCGTATTCGTACCGCTGAAAACCACGCTGCTGTCTGCCACCTGCAACGCTGCAACAGGTAAAGAAGTACCTATTCCGACCCGGCCATACAAAGAATCTATCGTTACTCTCACCTTATTATTGGTACGAATAGCCAGTGAACGCTGATCCGTAGTTCCCAGGAAATGAGTTGCAGCGCTGGTGCCGCTGTTACCGGAGAGCTGCCAGCCTGCTACAGAAGACAAGTCTATGTCATTGACGAGCCTGACCCACTGTGGCACAGCAGGCGTTCCTGCATTGTAATAATATCCCGTACCTGTACCTCCCGCTATAGATGGATTGGTATTCCATACAAGCAGAGAGGTAGCAGGATTAAGAATAGAGCTTGCATCGGAAGTACTGCTCAGTGAAATCCTCGGCACTAATAAGCCCCGGTTAGTGGCGCTGATATCCAGCATGGCAGAATGATCCGGTGCAGCTCCGGTTGCATTGATTCCTATATTTTGCGCCTGCAGCCGAACGACAAGCATACATAAGCTGAAGAGTACATATATTTTTGTCATATCACATGAAGTTTCATTGATACTGTAATGAGTTCAGGATGTAAAAATATTAATATGTACATATCCGCATTTCAGCGTTGAGTATCCGGTTATACTCTGTTATTATCCGGTAGTAAAAGCGCATTTATCGGCGTCTTTATAAGGAGGAAATATACCGCACCAGGTCCGCTTTCTTTCTGCGCGATACTTCCACAACAGACTGATCGGTCAGCAGGAGCTGACAGTGGTCTCCCCGGATCAGGCTTCTGATATACCTGAGATTCACCAGGTGAGATTGATGTACCCTTATAAACCTGTAATCTGTCAGCTTCCGTTCATATACCGCCAGTGATCTGCTCGATAACAGCTGACGGTGATCATTCAGATGGAAAAGGGTATAGTTATCCTGTGCCTCACAGCGGATGATATCGTTCACATTCACCAATTCTATCCTGTTACCATAAGGCAGACCGATTTTCTGATCCAGCCGGGATAAAAAGTCCGGTAAAGATCCTGCTATCGCATCCCTCATCTGTGCCTCTCCATCCTGTTCAGCCGGCATGTATTCTTTTTTCACAAAATAGGGAGAGGGAACCGATACGATAAGCACCATTTAGTACCCGGTAACGTTACCATAGGATATGGACGTAACAGCATAATATCCGGTAATATAAAAAAGTAATTGGCCCTTTTTATACTCTTTCAGGTGAATATGATTCCAAATCATAATAGCCGATTATGCGATTCCCAATGAAATCGATTACAATAAGGGACTTATAGCTGAATCTGAAGAGATTACCAAAAGAATCGATTGTTATTACCCTGAAAAGAGAATCCTAAACCGGCAAAGGGTCTGTCATAATTCCTGGATCCGCCGGAGAAAAACTTCTTTCTTCCTCCTGGATACTTCGAGTTCTGTATTGTCTGTCATCAATACTGTTCCCCCTTCACCCTTACTGTAACTCTTCATAAAATGCAGGTTGATAATGTGGGACTGGTGGATCCGGAGGAAGTTATAGTCTTTCAGCAGGTCCTCATACTCTCCGATTGTCCTGCTCACCATGATCTTTGTTTTATCGGCCAGATAAAAGATTGTATAATTATTATCCGCCTTACAGTAAAGGATCTCGCTCAGCCTGACAAATTCCATTCCCCTGGAAGAAGGCAATGCGATCTTTTTATCCTTATGCTGTGCCTGCAGGTTATAGAAGAGTAACTGCAACCGCCGGTCCTGCTCTTTCTTCCATATCCTTTCCTGTGCATTGCTGACCGCCTGCATCAGCTCTTCCCTCTCTATAGGTTTCAGCAGGTAATCGAGCGCGCTGAAACGAATCGCCTGGATAGCATATTTTTCATGGGCGGTAACAAAAATGATCTCTATGCCCGGCAGATGCATCTGCCTGAGCCAGTCCAGTATATTTCCACCCGGCATTTCAATATCGAGGAATAAAAGCTCCGGGCGAAGCTCTGTTACCGCTCTGGTAAGCTCCACAACTCCTGCACACTGGGCGATGACCTCTACCTGCGGACAGTACCGGGACAATATTTCCTGCAAAGCTTGCAAGCAGTCCAATTCATCATCAGCAATCACCGCCCTTACAGGAATCATTCCGCCAATATAAAGATTTTAATTACTACACTTCAGAAAAGATCAGGATCTCCACGCGGGTACCAGCCGCCGATCCCTGCTCATCTTTCAGATCTGTCACGACTATGGGTTCCCTGATCTCCAGACCTGCATTGATCTTTGACAGGCGGTCTCTGGTGATCGACATACCCAGCGAACGGTTCATTTTATGCTCTCCCTTTTCCCGGCCGTATTCATCTTTACGACCGGATCCGTTATCTTCCACAGTGACACATATCAGTTGCTGGTTGACCCTGAATACGTTGATCCCTAACCACCCTTCTCCGTTCCTGCGGTCAGCCAACCCGTGAATGATGGCATTTTCTACTATAGGCTGAATCAGCATCGGCGGAATTTCCGTGTCAAAACGGTCCACCGTATCTGCGACTGTTATGCTGTACTGAAAACTGTCCCGAAACCGTTCCTGTTCCAATTGAATATAACGTTCCAACGTTTCCAGTTCTTTCTCCAACGAGATCTTTTCCTCCCTGGAGTTCTCCAGAATCGCCCGGACCAGTTTTGCAAAACCGGTAAGGAATGAGGCGGCCTTATCTACCTGGCTATCCAGGATATATTTCTCTATAGAGGTCAGCGCATTGAAGAGAAAGTGCGGATTCATTTGTGCCCTCAACGCCTTGAGCTCCAGTTCTACTTTCTCTCTTTCAAAAGCAGCCTTCTTTTGTTCTTCCATGCGGATACGCTCAATTCTCTGTTTCCATATGAACACCATGACTACTACTATAAAAACTGTCACAATCGTATAAAACCACCAGGTTTGCCAGAAAGGTGGAGTAATGGTCAACGAAATGACAGCAGGTTCCGACCAGGTTCCGTCGAGATTGATACTGCATACGCTGAAAGTATAATTTCCCGGCTGCAACCCGGTATACACCGCTTCGTTCCGACCCTTACTGCTGACCCATTCCTTGTCCAATCCTGCAAGCCGGTACCGGAAATTCTGATGACCTTTGACAGCATAATCTGTTGAAGCCAACTCAAATGTGATAAAATTCCGATCATAGGGTAATACCAGTGTCTGCTTGTAAAGCACGCTGCTGTCCGGAGTATAGGGCTTTCCAAACAATTGTATACCTGTAATATTGACCCGTGACAGGTTCTTCTGCAAACGGATCTGCTCCGGTGTAAAAAATGTAACTCCCTTTTCACCTCCGAAATAGATTTGCCGGTTGGCTCCATTCAGCACTGCAACGGCAAGATTGAAGATATTTCCCTTTACACCTGGTTCCTGAGAAAATTGACGCACCTCCTCTAAAGAGGATATGACAGGTGTATATTCTCCCCGGATCCTTACCGTCCGTACTGCCGGCCTCTTAAACCGGGTAATACCCTGACCGGATATCCAGAAATATCCCTGTTCGTCCTCAGCCATAGCCATCGGAGTATTGTCAGACAGCCCGTCTCTTGTTGTCAGCGTTGCAAACCTGCCAGGATATCTGGTATCCATACATTGCAAACCGCCGCCTACCGTCAACAACCAGAGATAGCCTTCCCGGTCGCAGTACAGCATGCCGATCTTATTGCTGGTCAGTCCATACGGATGACCCGCTTCCACCTTGTAAATCTTATAGGTCCCATCTTCCGGGTTGAATCGGATAAGACCGGATCCGTTCGTAGACAGCCAAAGCAGACCCTCCGGTGACGATACGATATCATAAAGCTGGGCTGTCGAAGCAGCAGAGGAATCCTTAGCCTGGTAGATAGGATACCGGGTAATGCTGTTACTGTTTTCATCATATCTCAGCAAGGCTCTGTCCGAAAATGTCCCCAACCATAAAAAACCTTTCCGGTCTCTGTATATCGCAGAAATTGAAATCCCCGATAAAGGTTTGCCGGGCGCTATCTCTGCACGGATCTTGCGGACAGTATTTTTGTCTGGGTCGACCTTATGCAGTCCACCGGTATTGCATCCCACCCATATATTACCGCTATTATCTTTATATATGTCCCATACCTTATTGGAAGTAATCCCTTCTGTGCCACCTGCCTGTTCGTAAAACCGCGTAAATTTGTTTGCCCGGGGGTCATATTTACAAAGCCCGTCATTCAGCGTTCCGATCCAGACATTTCCCAAATCATCTCCTGCCAGACCCAGGATATTATTACCAGGTAAAGAATTATTATCCAAAGGGTGATGAAACAACCGGTTAAAACGCTGACCATCTGCATCCGTTACATTGACACCTCCGCTCCAGGTACCTACCCAGACCGTACCGTCACCCGATTCAAAGAGCGAAAGCACCCTGTTGTCAGAAAGCGAACCTTCCACTAAAGGATCTGCCTGGTAAACGGCGGTACTGCCGGTGAGCAGATCATATACCAGCAGACCTTTATTAGTGCCTATCCAGAGCCGTTTCCGGGAATCTTCCAGGGCGGCCGTAGTATTATAATCTTTCAACCGGCCTCCGCTCATCTTCCCCGGATCATAAAAGGTGATCAACCCTGTACGGATATCTATCACACTAACGCCTTCACTTCCGCTGATATAGACTTTTCCTTTGTGGTTGGCATAGACATTGATCAGCGTATCTGTCATTATCCGCCTGTTTCCTTTGTTGCTGGCAGAATAATGTGTCCACTTATTACGGCCGGGGTCGAAAGCATACAGTCCGCTGAAACGGGTCGCTACCCACAATGTTCCCTCTTCATCCATAGCCATATGCCGAAGCTGTCTGCATAAAAGCGCTTCTTTATTCTGCGGGTCCGGATCAAAAAAACGGAAAGTACCGGTAGCCGGATCAAACCGGTGCAGACCACTGCCTTCCGTAGCGAGCCATATCTTCCCGGACGGATCTTCTATCAGCTTATGGATCCGGTTAGCACTGGTGGAAAAGGGATTCACATAGGTTCTGAACTTTTCAGTAACCGGATCAAACCGGGCCAGCCCACCTCCGAAAGTAGCCATCCAGGTATAGCCTGACCGGGCATGCATAACTGAACGGATATAATCATAAGGAAGTGCCGTACTGTCTCCGGGTATGCTGCTAAAGACCCGGATCTTATTACCGTCATAACGGACAGCCCCACCTTGCGTGGAGAACCACATCAGCCCTTTGGTATCCTGAGTCACATCTATAACGAATGTGCTCGTCAGCCCGTCTTCCGCAGCCAAGTTATAGAAAGTATGTTCTTGTGCATGACCGCTCTGTACATAGCCGGAAAGCAACAGGAACAATACCAGTATAAGGAGTCTGCAGCGCACAGTAAGGTTAAATAACAGATCAGTTAATATATAAAATTAACCGGACGGAGCATAGACTATCTGGTTAGCGGTAAAAACTTCTTTCTGCGTAAACCGGTCTCCATCGGTACAATACTGCGCATGAGCCGCATTCACTATCAAAAGCTCCAAAAGCATACATACTGTTTGTCAATACGTCCTCAAGATCATTCGTAGATTTAAACAAGTATATAATTACCCTTAATATATACATTTAGGACTTCAAATGTAGACCTACCCGCCATCAAACGGACTTTAAATTTTATATTTGTAGGAACCGTTTTCCTATGTCAGACCAACTTCTACAGATGCAGGAGGTTTTAAAAAAATCCCTGGTTAAGATCAAGAAACTTGAAGCAGAACTCGAAGCAGCCAAAGCACAGACAGCTGTTCCAGCCAGAGAACCTGTCGCTATTGTAGGCCTGGGCTGCCGCTTCCCGGGAGGCATCAATAACCTGGAAAGCCTGTGGAAGGCACTGATAGAAAAACGGGATACCTCCTCTCCGATTCCCAAAGAAAGATGGGATAATGACGCTATCTACGATCCTGATCCCCTGCGACCAGGTAAAACCCACGCGAGGACAGCCGCTTTCCTGGAAAATGATGTGCGGGCTTTCGATGCGGGTTTCTTCGGAATTGTCCCGCGGGAAGCAAAATCCATAGATCCTTTACAGCGGATGATCCTGGAAGTCGTATATGAAGCGCTGGAAGAAGCCAATATACCGGCAGACAGCCTCAAGGGCACCAACACCGCAGTATACATCGCCCTGGGCAACAGCGACTACATACAGGCCCGCTTCCGTTCCGGCAACCTGGAAACGATGGATGTGTACGATGCGACCGGGATACCTTTTGCCACTGCTGCGGGAAGAGTTTCCTATTTATATGACTTACAGGGCCCTAATTTTGCGCTGGATGCCGCCTGTGCTTCCGCTATCGTAGGATTGCACCTGGCCTCGGAAGCATTGCAGAAAGGGGAAGCAGATACCGCCATCGTCGCCTCAGCCAACCTGCTGCTGACCCCGGAACTATTTGTAGGCTTGTCCAAGCTCGGATCCTTATCCGCATCAGGAAAATGTAAAGCTTTTGACAATGATGCTGACGGATATGTAAGAGGAGAAGGCTGCGGTGTCGCTATCCTCAGGAGAAGAAGCGATGCGCTCAAACATAAAGACAAGATCCATGCGCTGATCCTTGGCTCATCGGTCAGACACGACGGTCTGAGCAATGGCTTCACAGCTCCAAATCCTAAGGCACAGCTCGATACAATCCACCAGGCCATTAAGGAGGCAGGCGTTACAGTGAATGATGTCTCCTTTGTTGAAGCGCACGGCATTGGCAACAAGTTTACCGATGCTATGGAAATCCAGGCCATTGCCAACGGGTACAAAGGCAGAAAAGATACCATCTATGTAGGTTCTCTGAAACCTAACATCGGTCACCTGGAAGCCTGTATCGGGATGGCCATGCTTTTCAAAGTGATCGGCACACTACAACATAAAACGGTTGCTCCCAACATCTATTTCGACGTGCCTAATGAGGATATCCCATGGAAAAACATACCGGTCCGCATTCCTACAGAACCTGTTGCGCTGGATGGACAGCGTCAGCCGCTCAAGGCTGCGATCAACCTTTCGGGATACAGCGGCACCAACGTGCACATGATATTCGAGGAAGCGCCGGCTGCTACTGATCAGCAGGTAAGTGATATCCCGGGAGCACAGCTACTCGTATGGAGCGCCAAATCTCCTGAGGCCTTAAAAGCCCTGGCACAGAAATATCTGGATAATTTATCAAATATCCGGCTGAATCCCCTGGCTTCCATCGCACACACGTTGCAAAGCGGACGGGCACACTGGGATTACAAGCTCAGCACAATCGTCAGTGATACCGATGCGCTGGAGAAAGTCTTAAAAGATTTCACAGAAGGGATCCGGACACCTGCCTACAGCACTAATGATCCGGACACTGTGCTTTCCAGAGATGTAGCCTTCCTTTTCACAGGTCAGGGTGCACAATACCATGGCATGTGCAGGGAGTATTATGAAACAGAGCTTGTTTTCAGGAAAGCAGTAGATCAGTGTGCTGCACTGCTGGATCAGATGTTGCCTGCTCCTATCAAACAGATCCTCTGGGATGAAACCGACTCATCCCTGATCAACCAGACTTTCTATACACAACCGGCTTTATTCGTAGTAGAATATGCACTGGCTCAGCTGTGGATCAGCAGAGGTATTCATCCGGCGGCCGTAGCAGGTCACAGTATCGGAGAATTTGTAGCCCTGACCATCGCAGAAGCCATTTCCCTGAATGATGCCCTGAGAATAGTAGCGATCAGAGGTCATTATATGCAGTCCCTTCCTGCCGGTACCGGTGCCATGGCCGCTCTGATCACAGATGAAGAGACTGCCCGGTTTTATGTAGACCAGACCAACGGACTGGTAGATATCGCCGCAATCAATGCGCCTAAGGCAGTGACCATATCCGGTGAAAGAAATGCTGTACTTACGCTTTGCGACGCATTGAAAGAAGTCAAGATCAGATCTGTACAGATACCGGTTTCTCATGCCTTCCATTCCCACCAGATGGATCCTATCCTCGAGGCCTTCCGTACAGAAGTAGCCAAAATCAAGTTCCAGGCACCGGTCATACCAGTCATCTCTAATGTCACCGGGAAAGAGCTTTCACCAGAAGACCTGACTCCGGAATATTTCAGCAGGCATCTCCGCCAGGCAGTCCGGTTTGCAGATGGCATACAATATCTTTCAGAAGAACTAGGTATCCAGACCTTCCTAGAATGCGGTCCTAACCCGACCCTGATCGCTCTGGGCAGCAAGACAGCCACTGCACAGGAAAATTTATGGATCAGCTCCGCCAAAAAAGGCGACAGTGACAGAGATACTTCCATGAAGGCATTGCAACAGCTTTACCTGGCAGGACACAGGATCAACTGGAAAGCACTTTCCATAGGTCAACATATACCGAAAGTCAATCTTCCAACCTATGCCTGGCAACGGGAAATATACTGGGAGAATCCAGTCAGAGGTATCGGACAGCCGCTTCAGCCGGACACCCCGAAGATCACGCCTACTTATATAGAATCCGAGCTGGTCAGGGCAGAAGCCAGACACGTAACCGTCACCAAAGAAAACCTGATGGCCATCATGCAGCTGGAAGGTGCTGAAACCTTGGGACTACTTCCGGGGCAAAAGATCGATCCCAATAAGTCGCTCAGGGAACAAGGTTTTGACTCTATGATGAGCGGTGAATTCCTGACCAAGCTGGAAAAGCATTTCAATACCCAGCTGGAAATGTCGCTGTTGCACACTTATGGTACGCTCAACGAACTTCAGCGATACCTGGTAGATGAATTTCTCGGTGGAGGTGAGATAGATGAAGGTTCGGCAGCCGTTACCATGAGTGATATCGTTTTCGGCAGCGACAGTATCGGCAGCTCCCAGGTTGACAACTGGCACGAAATCAAAGAATCGGATCCGGCCTGGCTCAAAGTTTTCAAGAAGATTGATAAGATGATCAGTATCTGATCTGAGACTTCATATTCTCTGTAGAGGCCCTTGTCTCATACATAATTAACGCAATATGTGAGATAAATATTTAAACAACTTCTGGCTTCAACTGTACTTATCCGGAATTGAAACCGTTGGTAAAGACTTGCATCGGATACTCTACAGAATTTGATAAGCTCTGAATGCTTTTAACTGCGGCTTTTCAAAAGAAAACTATAACGCGACATCACTCAGGTAAGAGATCCTGCACAGCCTGATCTCATCTATTTCCACATCTTCTCCTTTCAATGCTTTGTAGGCATTCTGCACGCAATCGGAATCTGCTTCGGAGAAATAATCAAAGATCAGCTCCTGAATATCCTCATCGATCTCATTTTCCAGGTGATATTTAATGTTGACCTTAGTACCTGACTGTACAATACTTTCCAGCTCAGTAATCAGATCTGCCATGGAAATCTGTCTGGACCTGGCGATATCCTTCAAAGGCAGCTTTCTGTCGATCAGTCCGATAATAGACACCTTATTGCTGAGCTTGTTAGCGACATTCTTGATCTCACTGAAATCCGACGGCCGGGTAATATCATTTTCCTCAACATATCTGGCAATCGCCTCGATGAACGGCCGGCCATAACGGGTCGCCTTGCCGTTGCTCACGCCAGATATTTTAGAGAGTTCTTCCAGGGTAACGGGATAAAGCGTTGACATCTCTTCCAGGGAAGGATCCATAAATATCACCCAGGGCATCACTCCTTTTTTCTTAGCTTCAGATTGCCGCAAAGTCTTCAGAATGCCAAACAATACCGTGTCCAGAGCCTGCGCCTTCGCACCTGTACTCTCTTCTTCCTCCTCAGAGGATTCATAAACCTGGTTGATAATCACCGGGAAACTTTCAGGTCCAGCTATAAAAGCTTTGCCCTTCGCAGTCACCTTCAGCACACCATACTGCTCAATATCCTTATATAAGAGATCAGCAAGAATACCTTTCCTTCCGACGGACTCCCAGAAAAGCTGATTTTGCTCCGTACCTTTTCCGAAACCGCTCAATTTATCATGACCGAAAGTGCGGACATCACTGGTAGATTTACCCAGCAGTATATTGATGATATGGCTCAGAGTATGTTTCTCATTAGATTCCAGTACGGTTTTAAGCAACCATAATATGGCATCCTTCGCTTCTACCTTCGGTTTGGGATTGCGGCAATTATCGCACATATTATTGCAGAGATCGCCCTGCATATCTTCACCGAAATAGTGCAGCACAAACTTTTTCCTGCATTCCCCGCTTACACTATAAGCTTCCATTTCGGCCAGGTGCTGCATTCCGATCTCCTTCTCAGCCACCGGCTTATCCCGGAGCAGCTTCTCCATCTTATCAATGTCCTTAGGACTGAAATACGTGATACATTTACCTTCCAGCCCATCCCGTCCGGCGCGGCCTGTCTCCTGGTAATAATTTTCCAGGCTCTTCGGCACATCATAGTGGATCACAAAACGGACATCCGGCTTATCAATGCCCATCCCGAAGGCAATGGTTGCTACGATCACATCGAGATCCTCCATGAGAAACTTGTCCTGATGCTCATTTCGCGTTACCGCATCCAGTCCGGCGTGATACGCTGCCGCGCGGATACCATTTACACACAGTAATTCCGCTATAGCTTCCGTACTCTTCCGGCTAAGGCAGTATACAATCCCGGATTTGCCGTTCTCCTTTTTGATGAACCGGATAATATCCCTGAGCGCAGCTTCCTTGTTTAGCTTCGGCCTCAGCTCATAATACAAATTATGGCGCAGGAACGAATCCTTAAAGACATTTGGCTGCTTCATGTTCAGCGTACGCATGATATCGGTCTGCACCTTAGGTGTAGCCGTAGCCGTAAGCGCCATCAGCGGAATGCTCTGCTCCACTGAGTCGATCATTTTCCGGATCCGGCGGTATTCCGGTCTGAAATCATGTCCCCATTCGGAAATACAATGCGCCTCATCCACCGCTACAAACGATATTTTGATAGACCGGAGAAAGTCCAGATTTTCTTCTTTGACCAGCGACTCCGGAGCCACGTAAAGGATCTTGGTATACCCCCTGGAAATATCATCTTTTACCTGCCGGATCTGCCCTTTGGTCAAGGATGAATTCAGAAAATGTGCAATATTTTCTACACTGGAATAAGAACGGATCAGATCTACCTGGTTCTTCATCAGGGCGATAAGCGGAGAGATCACTATCGCAGTTCCTTCCGTCACCAATGCCGGCAACTGGTAGCAAAGCGACTTCCCTCCACCCGTGGGCATGATTACGAAAGTATCCTGACCACTAGCGATACTGTTGATAATTGCTAATTGCTGGCCCCTGAATTGGTCAAAACCAAAATAGGTTTTTAAAGCATGGGTCAAATCGACCTGAGGCTGGGACATGATTGATCTTTAGAGTAGATTAAATAGAATACACCTGATATTCACTAGAAGATACCAAAAAGGCGTCTTATTACAAAAATAACTTTTACAATGTTTAGTCCGGGACCGAAACTTTTACTAAAGTTTTAACTAATTGTAACTAATTTTACGGTCCGTTAAACTACGTAATCCGATAATGCAGAATAAGTACGCAGCTATTATGGCTGGAGGAATAGGAAGCCGTTTCTGGCCGGCCAGCAGAACGCAGAAGCCTAAACAGTTTCTGGATATTCTGGGCACAGGAGAGACCCTTTTACAGTCTACCTACAAACGCTTTCTCAACATCTGTCCTAAAGAAAATATCTATATCCTGACCAGTGTAGATTACATCGATCTGGTTCGCGAGCAGCTTCCCGATATCACTGAAGACCAGATCCTTGCGGAACCGGCCCGGAAGAATACCGCACCATGTATAGCATATGCCTCTTATAAGATTAAGCACATTAATCCCGATGCCAGCATTATCGTTGCTCCGTCGGACCATATTATTCTTGATACGGAAGAGTTTGTAAGGATCGCCAACCAGGCGCTGGACTTCGTTTCCCGGAATAATGCGCTCTGCACGCTGGGTATCCTGCCGACCAGGCCCGATACAGGATATGGCTATATCCAGTTCCTGGAAGAAGAGTTAGAGCCGGGTGTCCACAAAGTCAAGACCTTTACAGAAAAGCCGGACAGGGCTACTGCGGAACGATTCATTGCCAGCGGCGATTTTCTCTGGAATGCAGGTATTTTTGTCTGGAGCGTGCAGAATATCTGCAATGCCTTCCACCAGTACCTGTCGGAGATCGGAGATGCCTTCGATGATATTGCCGGATATATCGGTACAGACAAAGAAAAAGCAGCTATAGAGAAAGCTTTCGCAGAATGTCCGAATATCTCTATCGACTTCGGTATCATGGAGAAAGCAGAAAATGTGTACATCCTCCCTGCAAATTTCGGATGGAGTGATCTCGGCACCTGGGCATCACTTTACGTAGAGAAAGAAAAAGACTATCTGCACAATGCCGTTTCAGGTAAGCAGGTTGTTATATACGACTCTTCCAATAACATTATTAATGTTCCGGATAATAAACTGGTCGTATTACAAGGACTGGATAACTTCATCATCGTGGATACTGAAGATGTATTGCTGATCTGTAATAAAGACCAGGAGCAAAAGATCAAAGAATTCACCCAGCACATTAAGATGAGCAAAGGTGGAGACAAGTATCTCTAATTATCCTGATAACGGGTAAATCAGACTTTCACTTCTGGTAGAAGCGCTCCGGTTAACGATACGCCGGAGTAATGTGAGAAAGGCTTATCATGGCCTGAATATGCATCGTATTATACTCTGCTGAGGTATTCTGCACCGACATTCTTACCCAGTCCGCCGTGCAACCTGGAAATGATCAGGTTTTTGATCATGTGTAATACGATCAGGTGTACATCTTCAGCAATTTCCATACTGTGAACCGGCACATGAACGGACAGATCCGCTATCTCATTGATCTTGCCGCCACTGTAGCCACACAGTGCTATGGTCTTCGCCTGCCGGTCTTTTGCATATTGTAGCGCGGAAACGACATTCCGGGAATTGCCGCTTCCTGAGATACCAATCACCACATCAGAAGGGGACAGGAAATTCTTCAAAGGTTCTACAAAAATCAGGTCATAGCTGATATCATTGGAATAAGCGGATAATCCCGTGAAGTTATCGTTCAGGCAAATCATCCTGAAACGTTTATCCAGACCGTAAGAAACACCTTTTACAAAATCTCCTGCCATATGGGAAGAGGTAGCTCCGCTCCCGCCATTGCCGAAGATGAATATATTCCGGCCTTCCTCATAAGCCTCCAGCAGCAGCTCAGCAGCAGCCTCCACCTTGCCCAGATCGATTTTATTGAGCACCTCCTGCAATGAAACCAGGTAACCTTTAGGTGTTTCAGTATTGTTCTCCATAATATATCAGCTTAGAACCTTCCTCATCAAATTTACAATCAAACAGGCGTAATGGTTGCAACGATTCTATTAATTCTGATTGTTTTTCTTTAGGGCAGTAAAACAGCAGGAACCCTCCACCGCCTGCGCCCAGCAATTTACCACCGGTAGCACCATGTTTCAAAGCCGTATCATAAGCCTGCTCAATAGCTCCTGAGCTGATAGAGCCGGTCAACGATTTTTTCAATAACCAGTTTTCATGCAGCAACCTGCCCATCTCATCGATCCTGCCGGAAACCAGCACATTTTTCAATTCATATACCAGGTCTACCATTTCAGAGAGCGCTTCAAAAGCACCTTTCTTATTGCTGGTATTCTCTCTTTGTTGCTGCAGGATCTCAGATGCGCTGCGCTGCGTTCCGGTATAAAACAGAACGAGCTGGTCCTGAAGATAATCTAAATTATCACGGCTGATCTGCACAGGCTCTACCCTGACACTGCCATCCGGATTGAATTCGAAAAGGTTCAGTCCGCCATATGCGGCAGCATACTGATCCTGCTTGCCGATAGGTTCCCGGAGCAGGTTGATCTCTATATCGCAGGCTTCCGCAGCGAGCTGTTCCTTCGTTACCTGCTGTCCGGTTGCAGCATAGAGATTATGCAGCAAGCCTACTGTAAAAGAAGAGGAAGATCCCATACCCGTTCCTGCAGGCACATCCGCTATAGAGCTGATCTCCAGACCACCACTCACCTTGAAACGCTCAAAAGCCACCCTGAAAATAGGATGTTGAAGTTCTGCTATATTGCCCACTGTTTCTGTCCTGGAGTACTTGACCCGGATCTTATCCTGCTCAAAGAAACGATGGGAAGACAGGTACATATACCGGTTTATCGTTGTACTCAGAACAGCTCCTTTCCTCCTGGAGTAAAAGGCTTCCAGATCTGAACCTCCCCCGACAAAGCTGATGCGGAAAGGGGTACGAGTGATGATCATGATATAAAAATAAGTTTTTCTGTAACAGAACCCGTGTTTATCTGCGAAGAGCCATAGCAAACTGGATAATGCCATGAATATTAATCTCATTTTACATACCCTCAGGATAACAACCTCTTCCTTGATTGCTTTTTACTAATTTTGCAGGCTATGTCTTTTCAATTCCAGGGCGCAGAGCTCTCCATATTAAGATCAGTTTCCAGAGCTGCGGCACAAATCGGTGTACAAGCCTATGCAGTAGGAGGATATGTCAGAGACAAAATACTCAACCGGTCCTCCAAAGACATCGATATCGTATGCGTGGGTAGCGGAATTGAACTGGCAAAAGCAACTGCCGCTCTTTATCACCCTCATCCGAAGGTGAACGTTTTCAAAAACTTCGGCACCGCCATGTTCAAGGCCAAAGGGTGGGACCTGGAATTCGTAGGTGCCCGCAAGGAGTCTTACCGGGCCGACAGCAGAAAACCGATCGTTGAAGACGGTACGCTGGAAGATGATCAATGGAGAAGGGATTTTACGATCAACGCGCTGGCCATTGACCTGAGTGAAGAAAAGTTCGGAACGCTGGTAGACCCGTTCAACGGACTGAAAGACTTGGAAGCAGGGATCATCCGGACACCACTGGATCCGGTGGCGACTTTCAGCGATGATCCGCTGAGAATGATGCGGGCAATCCGCTTTGCTACTCAGCTCCACTTCAGCATTGAAGAGCAAACCTATGCCGCCATTCAACCACTCGCAGGCCGGCTCAGCATCCTGTCCATGGAAAGGATCATAGACGAGCTCAATAAGATCATCCTTTCCCCGGAGCCATCCATCGGTTTCAGGCATCTTTTTGACACCCGCTTATTGCACCAGTTCTTTCCGGAGATGGTTGCATTACAGGGCGTGAAGATGATCGAAAACTACGGGCACAAGGACAATTTCTATCACACAATCCAAGTACTGGATAACGTAGCCAGGATGTCAGAAGATCTGTGGCTCCGCTGGGCAGCTATCCTGCACGACATTGCCAAACCTCCTACCCAGAAATTTGAAGAAGGGCACGGATGGACCTTCCACGGACACGAAGTATTAGGATCCAAATGGGTACCTAAAATATTCAGACGGCTCAAATTGCCGATGAACGAAAAAATGAAGTTCGTACAGAAGCTGGTCTACCTGCACCTCCGGCCTATATCGCTCACCAAAGAGAATATTACAGATTCAGCGATCCGGAGGCTTATTTTTGAGGCCGGCGATGACCTGGATGCGCTGATGCTGCTGTGCGAAGCAGATATTACTTCCAAGAATCCGAATAAAGTAAAAAGGTATACAGAAAACCTCCACCTGGTCAAGATCAAGATTCAGGAAGTCGAAGAAAGAGACCGGATCAGGAACTGGCAACCGCCGATCGACGGAGAAATCATCATGCAAACCTTCAGCATTAAACCGGGCAGAGAGGTCGGCATCATCAAGAATACACTTAAAGAAGCTATCCTGGACGGAGACATTCCTAATGAATATGAAGCTGCTTATCAGCTCATGCTAAAGACCGGCCTTGAATTAGGCCTGCACCCGGTTACCAAGCACAGCAGCCATGAATCCTGACTGTCAGCTCATTGTCATCGGTGGCCCGACGGCCGTAGGAAAAACAGCACTGGCCATAGCGCTGGCTCAGGAGCTCGACACAGAAATCGTCTCTGCGGATTCCCGGCAGATCTACCGGCAGCTCAATATCGGGGTCGGCAGACCATCACCCGAAGAACTGGCAGCCGTTCCTCATCATCTGATAGGGTACGCAGACATCCACCAACACTATCATGCGGCAGATTTCGAACAGGATGCTCTCCGGGTTCTTGATGAGATTTATTCCCGTCAGAACACTGCTATCCTTTGCGGCGGAACCGGGCTTTATATACAAACCCTGTGTGACGGTATAGATGATATTCCTTCTGCTGATCCCGTGATAAGACAACAGCTGGAAGAGAGATTCCTGTCGGAAGGCATCGGTTTTCTGCAGGATTTCGTCAGAGAAAAAGACCCTGACCTGGTGCCTGTAATCGATATGCAGAACCCGAAGCGGCTGATCAGGGCAGTAGAAGTCTGCCTGCAAACCGGGGAAAGATATTCATCCTTCAGAAAAGGCAAGAAAGCTACCAGGAACTTCTCACCCCGCTTTTTCTGCCTGCATACTGAAAGGGCGCAGCTATACGGCAATATCCGCAAGAGAGTTTTACAAATGTTGCAGGACGGCTGGGTAGAAGAAGCCCGCGAGCTGCTGCCTTATCAAACACTCAAAGCCCTGCACACCGTAGGCTACAGAGAACTTTTCGATTACCTGGAAGGAAAAGTTTCCTATCAGGACACTATAGAGCTGATCGTTACCCATACCTGTCAGTACGCCAGGAGACAGCTCACCTGGTTCCGGAGAGATCCGCGGTTTCATTGGGTGACATCGCTGGAAGAAGTACGCAATTCCCTGAAAGGTATATCTTTGTAACAGAGGTATACAAAGTGAAAAAGATAGGATTACTGTCAGATACACATAGCTTCCTGGACCAAAGACTGGAAAATATATTTTCAGATTGTGACGAGATCTGGCATGCAGGAGATATCGGTGATATCCGGGTCATGGATACATTGGAATCCTGGAAGCCGGTAAGGGCTGTTCACGGGAATATCGATAGCGGAACTGTTAAACTTTCTTATCCAAAATTTATACATTTCACACTGGAAGACGTCCGCATTCTGCTCATTCACATAGCAGGCAGCTTCGGAAAATACAATCCTGATGTGCACAAAATTATAGAAGAGCACGGAGCCGCAGATCTCCTGATTTGCGGACATTCGCATATCCTGAAAGTTCAGATGGACAAGAAATACAGGATGTTATACATGAATCCGGGCGCTGCCGGCGTTCACGGTTTCCACATTATGCGCACCGCTTTGACCTTCGAACTGGACGCAGGAGAGATAAGAAATCTTAACATCATAGAGTTAGGGAAAAGGTCTCACATACAGCAAAACTGACTTACATTGCTGCGTGAATTTGGAGAACCGGGAGACTAGAAATGCAAAAACAAAACGAAACAGAAAGCAACAAAGAACACCATAAAAACACTACAACAGCAACCAAAGCGCCGATAGGATCTTTCTTTTACCAGTTTTTCGCAGGAGAAAAGATCAGGCCTTTAAAGATCGACGAAAATGTCGAAACAATTCTCGGATATAATATCCGGGAGCTGATGAACCCTGAATTTGATATGCTCACCCTGGTCCATCCGAACTTCAGGAAGGATCTTATAGAGACATACAGGGCCGCCTGCAACAGTGACAGTCAATATGAAATAGAATCCATTGTCATACACAAAAAAGGATTTCCACTCTTCATCAAAGATTGCGGTGTCTCCGTAGTGGGGCCCAGCGGGAAGAAAGATGTCCTGATCGGCTGTATGCAATGCTACAGCGACAGTGATATAGCATCCATGTCGCTGAAAAAAACCGGGCTGATCATGAAGCAGGCTCATGAAGCCGGCACTTTAGGATCTTTTTACTTCTCAATAACCGATGATAAGATATACTGGTCTGAGCAGATCAAGAAGATCTATGGTGTCGACAAGGAGCCTACACCTGCAGAGTACTGCGAATTCATGGACATAGGTAACTACGAAGAGAAAAAAGCCCGGCTCCAAACGCTCATCTATTCCAGGGAAGGCCAGAGAAGGGTCTATAACGTCACCCGGAAAACCGATAACTCTATCCGGCAGGTATTGTCGATCCTGTTCCCGATCGTAGATAACGAGATGAACCTGATCGCTATTTCCGGATCCACCATTGATATCACTGACCTGGAATATCACCAGGAAACAAGACCGCTGAATGATCTTCAGAAAAGCTGGCAGCGGTTCGGAGAAAAGGACTCGATCTTCATCAAGCACGGAGGAAAGATCGTCCCGGTTCCGGTCAACGACATCATCGCCATCAGTTCAATGAGGGATTATGTGCAGTTATTTACTACCGGGCGTACGGCGCCTTATATCTATTACAGTACGCTGAAAGATCTCCTGGAGCTACTGCCGCAGCACATCTTTTGCAGGATACACCGGTCACACATCATCAATGTGCGACATATAGACGATATCTCAGCCAACCAGGTTAAGGTCAGGGGCTTCAACTTTCCTGTCAGCAGGAATTACAAAGCCAGGCTGTTAAAGGTGATCAGGAAGAAAAATTAGCTCCTGCCCTGGCTTATGCATCAGTCCGCGGCCGCGATAGAACGGATAGCCCGCAGTATCTGCGGTCGCAGAGACGAGGACTATGAGCGATAGCGCGATCAGCCGCCCAAAATACCTTTTCACTTACACACAACTGTGTATGAAGCCGGGAATAATGGTGTTTTCTTTTTTGTAAGTTTGCGCAGCACACTATTGATTTCATTACAGGAACCATTTCCGGAGGATTCCGGGCAGCCTGCGTAAACTGCTATCTTTAACAGAACAACCCATGTCATATGTTGACCGATTACATACAACCATTAGAAGAGAATCAATACAATATAGCCGGACGTCCTTTTTATTTCTTTACCGGGCGGGATGAGGAGTTGGATTCGTTCAGGATAGCTATTATCGGGGTCATGGATTCCAGGGGACATACTGAGAACAATGGCTGCGAGACAGGGCCGGATGCTATACGGAAGCAGCTTTACCAGTTACATAATTTTGATCCGAACCTGCCGGTCATCGACCTGGGTAATATTTTACCCGGCAGAACCTACTCGGATACGCAAACGGCGCTCAGAGAGGTGATCAAAGTGCTACACCAGAAACAGATCGTCAGCATTGTGCTCGGAGGCGACATGAGCCTGACCCTGGCTCAATATAAAGGCATGTGCCACAGCGATGTCATGCTGGACATTACCGTAGTAGACGAACGCATCGTGATCATGGAGCCGGAAGAAGGTGCTGATGTACACGAAACCAACTACCTGTTCAGGCTCTTCACGGAACGTCCGAACAGGGTCAACGACTTCAAGCTGCTGGGTTACCAGACCTATTTCAACCACGGCAGGGACCTGGACATCCTGGAGCAGATGCAGATGGAGGTATTCAGGTTAGGTGCTTTGAGAGAAGATATGCACGAAGTGGAACCGCTGGTCAGGGATTCGGATATGCTGGCCTTTAACATCAGCGCGATCAAGGCGTGTGATGCGCCCGGATATGCCCTGCCAAGTCCCAATGGATTCTTCTCGGACGAAGCCTGCCAGATCATGCGCTATGCAGGCGCTTCAGATAAGCTGAACTCTATCGGTATATATAATTACAACCCGGATCTTGACCTCCGGAACCTGACCGCTATCGGTATCGCACAGATGCTCTGGTACTTCCTGGAAGGGATCAATATCCGGAAAGGAGACTACCCGGTCATCAATGAAAAGAATTTTCAGAAATTCATTGTTAACATAGAAGAAAGGCAGGAGGATATTGTTTTCCTGAAAAGCGTCAAAAGTGACCGCTGGTGGTTCCAGATCCCGGTTGGCGGGCAAAAGACACGGTATAAGAAGATGATTCCATGCTCTTACAAGGATTATCTCACAGCCATCAACAACGAAATCCCGGAGCGATGGATCAATGCCTTCAGCAGGTATAATTAGGCAGACCGGAGGATTTTATTATTTTTTCGCCAAAGGAAAAGGTTAATGAGCTGCGGCCGGGTAGAGCACCTGTTCCAGCTTTATGCCCCTCGATCCTTTCAAGAGGAGCAACATATCTGTAAGATCCTGCTGTTGCAGCCAGTCTCTGGCCTCCGGTGAACTCCTAAACTTTAAAGTGGAACCGGTCGTCTTTGTACGACCAAACTCCTCTCCTACGAGCACCAGGTGGGTCAATGCCATTTTTTCCGCTTTGTCTACGATCGCCTGATGCTCGTCCAGACTGTATTCTCCCAGTTCCAGCATATCTCCTATAATCGCCATCTTCCGGCCGGCTTTCATATTGTTCAGGTTATCCAGCGCAATATCCATGCTTGTAGGGTTGGCATTATAGGCATCCATAATGATGGTCAGACTATCTTTCCTGACGATCTGCGAACGGTTATTATCCGAGGTATATGATTCCAGCGCTGTCACGATAGCATCTTCCGGAACCCCTAAATATTGCCCTACGGCAGCTGCCGTCATGAGGTTCTGGAAATTATAACTGCCGGGTAATTGTGACTGTACCGTCACTGCATTGAAGCGGAAACGGACAAACGGATCTGCATCCAGGAACCGGAATGTATAATTCAACGCTTCAGCGGTACCATAGCTGATCCGGTTGACGACACCTGTCCTGTCTGCCATTTCCAGTAAAACCGGCTGATCGTTATTAATAAAAACCTGACCATCATGATCTCTCAGCCACTCATACAGCTCAGCCTTGGTCTTTTTTACGGCCTCCAGACCTCCGAATTCCCCGATATGCGCTTTCCCGATAGAAGTGATCAGCCCGTGATCCGGTTCAGCGATGGCGCACAACTCAGCGATCTCATGCACGTGATTGGCCCCCATCTCAATGATAGCGATCTCATGATCCGGCTTCAACTGCAGCAAAGTCAGCGGGACACCGATATGATTATTCAGATTGCCGCGGGTGGCCAGCACATTGTACTTCTGTTTCAGCACCGCATTCATCAGCTCCTTGGTCGTCGTCTTGCCATTGGACCCGGTAATACCGATCACCGGTATATTCACCTGTCTCCTGTGGTATCTGCCCAGTTCCTGCAAAGCAGTCAATACATCTTGTACCAGCAAGGTCTTCCCGTCCACTACCCGCGTAGCATCATCGATCACCACAAAAGCGGCACCGTTTTCCAGCGCAAGGTCCGTATATTGATTGCCATCAAACCGCTCGCCTTTCAACGCAAAGAAGATCTGGCCCGGTTGAATCTGACGGGTATCGGTCGTTACGCCGGAACTGGAAAGGAATGCCTGGTATAGCGCTTGAATATCCATTCTGCGAAGTTATAAATGTCAGGAAACTGGTAAAGGTCCATCAATAAAAAAACCGCTCGGAATGAGCGGTTTTTTTGTTTTAAAAAGTATCTGTTTTATTTTCTGGCTTTTGCGTTTTTCGCTTTTACCTTTTTGCCTTCAGTAAAGTTGTTACCACCATTCTTGGTACCGTCTGTTGTTCCCAGGCGGATCATAGCACAACGGAACCCGATAGTAGCAGAAGACTGATCCTGGTTCATGAACCGGCGGGCGCCAGGAGACAACCAGAATGCCCTGTCTGCCCAGGAACCACCTTTATAGACCCTTGCTTTATCGCTGATCAGGGATGCTGTACTGTCGTAAGTTACTCTGGATCGTTCATCACCATCACCATAGTTGATAGCATAAGCCTCTCTGTAGTTTCTGCGATTAACCAACTCTTCTTCCGGCTGGATCACCATCTGTACCCTACCAGTCACTTCATCCAGCTCCGGTGTATTGGTCTCATCTGTTTTGACTTTCATGAAGACGTTACCACGGAAAGTATTAAGGTCCATCGCGTCTGCATAGGTCATCGGTCTGTAAACGTCCTCCACCCACTCAGATACGTTGCCCGCCATATTATACAAACCGAAATCGTTCGGCATGTTTGCATAGATATCGGAAGTGATCTCAGCCTTGTCGTTCAGCGCTCCGGCCAGACCCATGTAGTCACCGCGGCCTCTCTTGAAGTTGGCCAGCATCATACCCTGGTTCTTGTTATGCTTCTGATAACGTACAGTAGCACCATCCCAAGGATAGATCCTTCTGTTGGCTACGATTTCCTCACCCGGAAGCGGCTGGGTTCCTTTTAACGCCAGTGCCGCATATTCCCACTCGGCTTCTGTAGGCAACCTGTATTCAGGAAGCACGATACCGTCTGACATGGAAACCGGTCTGGTTCCTGAGCCATTAGGATTATTGTCTTTGATTTGCTTCTTACCCTGGGCACCCTGATACTGACCGGTCATGTATGCCGCCGTATTGAAGTTATTGGCACCTTTCTGATCAGAAGAATATTCCAGGTAACCATTCTTGATCAGGAGCATTTCATTTACCCTGTCAGAACGCCACTGGCTGTAATCCCTGGCTTGCTCCCAGGTCACTCCCACTACAGGATACATATCATAAGCAGGGAATCTGAAATATTGTGTTACATAAGGCTCGTTGAAAGCCAGCTCGGAACGCCAGGCCAGCGTATCCGGTAATGCTTTGCGAACAATCTCCGGATTATCGGTACCGTATACATTCTCAATCCAGTAAAGGTATTCTCTGTAGTGAACGTTGGCCACCTCGGTTTCATCCATATAAAAGGAAGATACCGTTACCCTTCTCGGTAGGTTATTGTATTCATAAGTAACATCCTGCTCCGTCACACCCATCACGAAAGTACCACCTTCGATAAGCACGAGGTTCGGACCGGTTTTTTGTTCTTTGCTTTTTGCGACGCTGAATCCACCCCACTTCGGATCATTATAATTCCATCCTGTCGCAGAAGATTTCTCTTTTTTGTTACAACCAGATACCACTAGCCCCACAACAGCTAACGCTAGTACCCCTTTAGTTAATTGACGAGTAATCATTATGTCGTTGATACTTTTTCAGAAGAAACAAAGATATTTATATCGTTGAGTAATTCAAATATTTCTTCAAATCTAAAAATTAGTTAAAATACGCTCTAAATTGTATTCGTTATCAATCAGAACAACTCTTTCCGGTGTGAAGAACATTCGAAAACCTGCGATATAAACAATACTTTAACGGCTCAAAGTAACAAATATTATCCATGAAGTGTACCCAAACCATGATATCTGTCAATAAAAGATTGATTTTAACGATATTATTCGTTGCTTGCCTCCTCGGATTCACGGAACTAAGGGCGCAGGAATACAGCATCGAATGGTCGGGTACACAGACAGGTGAAATAAACTTTAAGAATGCGACTTTCTCTTCTTCTTTTGCCTATCTGCCTGTCTTCAGCCAGCAAATAAAAGGTCGATGGAATGCCGGCAGTGTTGAAGTACTTTCCAGCATTAAAATACCGCTCTCCTCCCTTTCTCCCGCCCAGGTTGAACAACTGACCGAAACCTGGCAGTTCAGGGCCCAGCAAGGAACGCAAAAGCGGGAAACAATCACCACTGTGGAGCTGTTACCGGTCCGGAAAGCCGGCAACGAAGCAGAGTTGGCAACAACCTTCAGGTTCAATGTGCAGGCGGACAACAGAAGAGAGGCACAGCTCCGGGCCGGCATGCAATATGCTTCCAATTCCGTACTGGCCAGCGGAGAATGGTTCAAAATCGGTGTATCGCAGACCGGTGTCTACAAACTGGACGTCAACTTTTTAGAGCAACTGGGCATTAATTTTTCCAATGTCAGGGCCGGTGAGATCAAAATATACGGACACAAAGGCGGCATGCTTCCCGAGCAGGCCGGTGGAGAAAGAACGGATGACCTCCGGGAAATCCCCATAAAGGTTATTGCGCAAGGCAACAAGTTTGAAATTCACGCTTACCTGGAAGGACCTGAATCCTGGTATTATGATGCTACCAGGAGCATGTTCAGACAAACCAGGCACCTTTATTCAGATTACAAGGCCTATTTCATCACTTATGGTAACGGAAACGGGAAACGGGTGCCCGATGCTCCGGATGTCCCCGGTACAGCTACCAAAAACATCAACGTATTCGATGATTATCAGCATGTAGAAGAAGACCTGGTCAACCTGAAAGAATCAGGAAGATTATGGTTGGGACCTGAATTCGGCGCCAATAATACGTTCAGCTATAATTTTACCTTTAATAATATTATTTCCGGCCAACCGGCAAAGGTCTGGCTGGGAGTGGCAGCCCGGTCAGAACTGAACACCAGCTCTTTCGAGGTCAGATCCGGCAACACCACATTGCGATCTTTCAACATCGGATCTGTCGGTACCTCCTACCTGGGTGATGCAGCAAAATATACTGAGACCACTGCAACGATTTCCGGACCGGGCACAACGATACCGGTTAGCATCAACTACGGAAGACCAGATTTCAATTCGAAAGCCTGGATAGATTTCATCACGATCAATGTTCAGCGGAACCTGGTCTATAACGGAGAGCCTTTATCTTTCCGGTCATTAAGCTCCGTCGGAACAGGGTCTGTCAGCCAGTTCAACATCAGCAACTGGACAGGTACCGAACTCTGGGATGTCACCGATATCTTTAATATCCAGCGGATCAATGCTGTCAACGGTTCCTTCAAGGCAGCTACAGAGACCCTGAAAGAGTTCATCGGTTTCAATACCCCTACCCTTACGCCTACCGCACTGGGAAAAGTCAGCAACCAGAACCTGCACGCCCTGCCACAGGCAGACTACCTGATCGTAACCCGGAAATCCATGCTCTCCTATGCCAGGGAACTCGGTGAGTTTCATTTGGAGAAAGAAGGGTATTCCTATCATGTCGTAGATGCGGAAGAGATCTTTAATGAATTTTCATCCGGCAATAACGATCTGTCCGCCATCCGGAACTTTGTGAAGATGTTCTATGACAGAGCAGAAGCGCAACCCGGAACAGAACCTAAATTCCTGCTGCTGTTCGGCAACGGTAATTACAACAACAAGAACCTGGGCGATTACCTATTGCCGGCCTACCAGAGCCCGCAATCCCTGCAAACCATTGACACCTATGTGACCGATGACTATTTCGGCTTGCTGGACGATACGGAAGGTGCGGATGTGATCAATACTGCAACCAACCTGCTGGATATCGCTATAGGCCGGATCGTGGCAGACAATACGGAAAAAGCCGCTATAGCTGTAGAAAAAGTAAAAAGATATTACGAAGCCGGCTCTCTGGGCGACTGGCGGGAGCAGATCGCTTTTGTAGCAGACGATGAGGATAACAACATTCATATCCGGGATGCCAATGAAGTAGCGGATATTATCCAGAATAATTACCTCAATTACAATGTGTCCAAAATATACCTGGACGCTTTCAAACAGCAATCCGTTGCCGGCGGTCAAAGATACCCGGACGTCAATGAGGCGATCGCCAACAAGATCTTTACCGGCTTATTTTACCTGAACTTTGTAGGACACGGCGGTCCGAACGGGTTAACCGATGAAAAGATACTGACCTTTGACGACATCAACAGGTGGACTAACCCTGACAAGCTCTTCCTTTTCTGTACGGCGACCTGCGAGTTTACCCGTTTTGATGAGCCGAACAGGTATTCTGCCGGGGAACGGATCTTGCTTAAAAAGAACGGCGGCGCCATAGCGCTTGTAAGCACGACCAGGCTTGTATTTTCCGACAAAAACAGGATCATCAACGAAAACTTCACCAAACAGCTTTTCCAGGTTTCCAGGACCGGTAACCAATCTATCGGTGAGATTTTCATGGTCAGTAAGGTGATCACGAACACCCGGGAAAATAACCGGAAGTTTGCGTTATTCGGTGATCCGGCCATCACAATGGCTTTTCCTAAATATGATATTGTAACGACTGAAGTAGCTGCCAATAAAGAGATCTCAGATACGCTGAAAGCACTTTCCAGGGTAACGCTGAAAGGTGAAGTAAGGGAAAATGACCAGCGGCTCGAGAATTTCAATGGTATTGTCAACGTGACTGTCTTCGATAAGATCGTCATACAAAGCACCATGGAAAATGACGCTGCCAGCCCGGCCTATAACTTCAAAGTACGTAACAGTGCACTTTACCGGGGAAGAGCCGAAGTAAAGAACGGCGCATTCAGCATCACCTTTATTGTACCTAAAGATATCAACTACACGTTCGGACAGGGTAAGTTGAGCTATTACGCAGAAAACGGCCAGACAGATGCCGGCGGTTATGATACGACCGTGATCATAGGGGGCGTTGCAGACAGCATCCCGAAAGATAATGAAGGTCCGATCGTGGACATATATATCGATGATGAAAGTTTCGTATACGGCGGTACAGCCTCGCCTAACTCGACCCTTTACATCAAGCTTAAGGACGAAAGCGGCATCAATACTTCCGGCACCGGCCTCGGGCACGACATTACTGCTATCCTGAACGACGATAACAAAAACCCTATCATTCTCAATACCTTTTACGAAGGAGACATAGGTGATTTCACCCAAGGCAAAGTGGCCTATCCGTTCAACAAGCTGGAGAACGGCAGGTATACGCTACGGGCCAAGGCCTGGGATGTGCTGAATAATTCCGGCGACGGGTATACTGAATTTATAGTGGAGGACAATGCATCATTAGCGCTGTACTATGTACTGAATTATCCGAATCCTTTCACGACCAAGACCCATTTCAGCTTCGAGCATAACCGGCCGGGAGAAAGCCTGGATATCAGGATCGAGATCTTTACGGTATCCGGTAAGCTGGTGAAAACACTGCAAACGTACAAACAATCCAATGCAAGACGCATCAGCGATATTGAATGGGACGGGCTTGATGAATTTGGCGACAGAATCGGGCGGGGCGTATATATATACAGGATTTCTGTTAAAGACGCAAGCGGTGAAAAAGCCTATAAGTATCAAAAATTAGTTTTATTGAGGTAAAAAAACAATATTTTTACCTTAACATCATTTAAGAGATTAGGATCAACAATCTATTATGACAAATAAATTTACGAGAGGACTGCTCGTCATTGCACTGTTATCTCCACTTTCAGGAAAAGTATTCGCACAAAACAACTCTTCTTCAGATGTAGGCAGGGTCAACACAGTAAGCACAGCCGTACCCTTTCTAAGAATCACTCCGGATGCAAGATCCGGCGGTATGGGTGATGTAGGTATCGCCATTTCACCGGATGCCAACGCAACTTATTACAACGGCTCAAAGCTTGTTTTCTCTGACAAGAAAGCCGGTATTGCCATGTCTTATACTCCCTGGCTGAAGAACCTGGGGATCACAGATATATTCCTGGCCAATCTCTCCGGGTATTATAAAATAGATGACCTTCAGGCATTCAGCTCTTCCCTGAGATTTTTCAGCCTGGGTAATATCACCTTTACCGACTACCTGGGCAATATCAACGGGGATTTCCGCCCGCGAGAGCTATCCGTTGATGCGGGATATTCCAGGAAGCTGGCCAGTCATTTCTCTATCGGAACTGCGATCCGCTTCATACATTCCAATCTTGCCTCCGGACAGGAAGTGAGCAGCACACCGGTTAAAGCCGGTAATGCAGTCGGCGTAGACCTCACTTCTACTTACATGCAGGAGCTCGAACTGAAAAGCGGCCGGAAGGGTATCGTCTCTGCCGGTATCGCGCTGACTAATATCGGATCCAAGATCTCTTATACTGAGGACGCGCTGAACAGGGACTTCATTCCTACCAATATGGGTATCGGGGCAGGGTTCAGATTTTTTCCTAACGAATACAATGAAATAGCTTTCTACGCAGATATCAATAAGCTGCTGGTACCTACTCCAACCGATGAAGTAGACGATAACGGTAATTTCGTATACAAACAGAAATCACCTATAGCCGGGATATTCTCTTCTTTTGCAGACGCGCCGGGCGGCTTTAAAGAAGAAATGAAAGAGTTTGTATACTCTGTGGGCGTAGAGTACTGGTATGATCAGCAATTCGGCGTAAGAGCAGGTTATTTCAACGAGAACGCCCTGAAAGGTAACAGGAAATACTTCACGGCCGGAGTGAGCGTCAAATACTCCGTATTCGGTCTCGACTTCTCCTACCTGGTTCCGACCTCCTCACAACGTAACCCGCTGGATAATACCTTCCGCTTTACCCTGAAATTTGATTTCGATAAAGTGGGCAAAGACAAAAACGCAACAGATGAAATATTGGAAGAAACCAGGCTACAGAAAGTAGGCAGGGGTAAATTCCTTTAAATATATTCCAACGGTAAGCCACGGGATGAGTGACAGCTCATCCCTTTTTTATTCCTATAAAATCCATGTCATTCCTCTTAACTTTGCTCCATGTCATCAGAAAGATCCCTTTTCCTGAAGCATATCGCTCAAACAAGTGATGCCCCTCTGATGCTGGAGATCGAACGGGCGAAAGGTGTCTGGCTGTACGGACCCGAAAGACAGAAATGGCTGGATCTGATCGCCGGGATCAGTGTGAGCAACCTGGGACATTGTCATCCGGCTGTAGTTGAAGCTGTGCAAAAACAAGCCGGAACATTCATGCATACACTGGTGTACGGCGAACTGATCATGTCTCCGCAGGTACAGCTGGCGACCTTTCTCACGGAACTGTTGCCTGATTCACTGAACCAGATTTATTTTACCAATTCCGGTGCAGAAGCGACAGAAGGCGCTATGAAGCTGGTCAAACGGGTCACCGGCAGACAGGAAATCATAGGTTTTGAGAAAGCCTACCACGGCAGTACGCAGGGCGCGCTCAGCCTTTTGGGAGATGAATACTGGAGAAATAAATTCAGACCGCTTCTCCCGGGCATCAGGAGGCTACGATACAATTTCTCCGAAGACCTGGAAAACATCACTACCGACACGGCGGCCGTATTCATAGACCCGGTACAGGCAGAAAGTGGTGTAACGGTTCCCGACAAAGCATATATGCAGGCTTTGCGACAGCGCTGCACCGAAACAGGAACGCTGCTTGTACTGGATGAAATACAGACCGGCTGTGGCAGGACCGGAAAAATGTTCGCTTTTGAAGACCTGGAGATCGTTCCTGATATCCTTTTACTGGCCAAAGGATTCGGTGGAGGGATGCCTATCGGGGCATTTATAGCGGACAGAGAGATCATGCGTCATCTGACAGATCAACCGGTACTGGGACATATCACAACCTTTGGCGGTCATCCTGTAAGCTGTGCCGCCGCACTGGCCAACCTGAAAACACTGGTCAACAGTACCCTGGTGCAGGAGGTCCGGAAAAAAGAAAGCCTCTTCCTGGAAACATTAAAACACCCTGCTATACGGAAGATCACCCATAAAGGCCTGATGCTGGCCGTCCACCTGGATACTTTCGAAAACCTGCAGGCGGTCATACGGTATTGCCTGCAGCATGAGGTCCTGACAGACTGGTTTCTCTTTGCTTCCAACGCGTTGCGCATCGCTCCGCCGCTGATCATCACAGAAGAAGAGATCCGCTTTGCATGCAGGGTCATACTGAATGCTTTAGACGAAGTGTATAAAGGTCAATTCTAAACCAGCACTCCCATGACCCTGAAGCAATCGTTCCTGTTCAATACCCTTTTCACACTCGGGGTTAATCTGCTGATCAAACCGATCTGGGTATTCGGGATTGACAGAACGGTTCAGAACCGGTTGGGAGAAAGCGATTACGGGCTATATTTCGCGATCTTCAACTTCACTTACCTTTTCCAGATCCTGCTGGATTTTGGCCTGCAGAATTTTAATCAAACGGAAATTGCAGCAGATAATAACAAGCTGCGCAAGATCCTTCCGGGAATGCTGCTGACCAAGCTGGTTATGACAGTATCGTATCTTGTATTAACCATAGGCGTCGCGATTGCGCTCGGATACGCAGCGGAGAAATTTTTCCCATGGCTGCTGCTCAACCAGATACTGCTTTCCTTCAACATCTTTTTAAGATCCAATATCAGCGCCAATCGCCTGTTCATCAAGGATGCTTTCCTTTCCATATGTGATAAAGTACTGATGATTATCGGATGCAGCCTTATGCTTTCCGGGATCATTCCTGCACTCCAGCTGAACATAGAAAATTTTGTATTTATCCAGACCATTTCCCTGGCCATCACTACCGTTTTTTGTGTCTTCTTTATACACAAGCTGGTTCCTGACCTGGAATGGAACCTGAATGAAGTATTGCTGCTTAAGATTATCCGGCAGGCGCTGCCCTTCGCTGCCATCTACTTTCTCATGACCCTGTATTACCGGATCGACACGGTAATGATCGAGCAAATGCTGGGACAGGACGGTGCTAAAGAAGCAGGTATTTATGCCCAAAGCTACCGGATCATGGAGTCTGTCAACAACCTGGGATACCTTGTGGCCGGTCTTTTGCTTCCGTTGTTTGCATTCAGGATCGGGCAAAAACAGTCTTTCATGAGCGAACTGAGACACGGATTCGGACTTATGCTCTGCATCGCTGTACCTATCATTACCGGCGGATATTTTTATGCTCCGGAGATAATTGCGACCCTATACCCGGGAACAGATTCCATCTATAGCGCCAATATCTTCAGGATACTTCTGCTGAACTTTTTCCCCGTGGCCATCCTGTACGTATTCGGACCTTTGCTGACTGCCAACAGGAGCTTCAGGTGGATGATCATCAGTCTGGTTATCGCGAGCTCTCTGAATGTATTGCTCAACTACCTGCTGATCCCTGATTTCGGCGCTTTTGGCGCCTCATTCGCCACCCTGGTCACCCAGACCATTATGCTGATCTCCTACACCCTGGCGCTGTACAAGATCTTTAAAATCAACTTCAGCGCCTCGCTTGCCGCACGCACAACGGCCTTTATCGCCCTGACGATCCTGCTTAATGGGTTAATTTACCGGACACAGCTGCATTGGTTCCCGGCACTGGTGATCACCGGAACGCTGAGCCTGGCTGCCGGCTGGATACTGAAAGTCATCTCCATGGACACGCTAAGGCTAAAGATTCATTAGCCCGGAGACAAATACAAGCTGCAAAATTTAGCCGCAATATTTTTAAGTTAGTAAGAAGCCGGAATAGCAGATCCGCTACGCCTTATGATTAAATGAAGAGGGGAATACAGCCTTCAACAGATCACATTAACTGATCTCGCTACCTGGCAATCCAGAGGGCTGGATTCATGATAGCATTGCCCTGCCATACTTCGAAATGCAGCTCCGTTTCATTCGACTCATTATCTGTATATACCCGGCCAATAGTTTGCTTAGCAGAGATCGACTGCCCTTTCTGCACATTGACACTTTCCAATTTAGTATATACTGTAAAGTAATCACCGTGGCTGACAATGACCGCATTCTTATAGATCGGGTTACTGACAATACTGATCACCTTCCCATCGAAGACCGCGCGTACGCTGGCATTCGGCTCAGTACGGATATCGATCCCCTTATTATCCATATCCGTTCCGAAAACAGGGTGCCGGTAAGGACCGTAACCTCTCGATATGCTTCCCCGCTCTACCGGCCAGGGCAGTTTGCCCCGGTTGGCCGCAAAAGAAGCAGATAATTTGGCTACTTCAGGAGTCGCAGAGATCACCGGTTTTGATCCCGATCCGCCGGTTGATTTGTTTTCATTAGCTTTTTTGATCGCCTCCTGCTCTTCCAGCTTCCGCTGGCGTTCAATCTCTTTCGCGATAATGGCCTGGATCTGGCTATTCAGCTTTTCTGCTTCTTTTTTCTTATCCGCCAGCTGTTTCACAAGGCTGGTTTCTTTGCGTTTCAGTTGCTCGACCAATTTAGCTTTCTGAACCTTATTCCTGGTCAGCGCCAGCTCCTGCTTTTTCTGCTGGCTGAGCAAACGCTCCTGGCTGGTTTTCTTTTCCTGGATAAAATTGAGCTTTTTGTTGATCTCGTCCTGTGTATGCAGGATCTCTGCAACCTGTGCTTTCCTGTAATCACCTACTTTCCGCAGGTAATTCAGTTTCCGCAGCGCTTCGGAGAACGAATTTGAGCTGGCCAGGAACATCAGCTGGTCTGCCAGCCTGAAAGACTTATAAGTACCGTAAATAGCCTTGGCATAATTTTCCCGGAGGATCTTCAGGTTCTGTTCCAGCACTCCCAGGCTCCTGTTCGTTTCCTGTATCTGTTGTGAAAACTCCTTTACTTCATTTTGCGTATTAGTGATCAGCTCTTTCCTGAGCGTGATCTGCTTCTCCAGGGTGATGATCTCATTCAACGAATTGTCCCGGGTCGTCTGGGTCTGCTTAATTGCCTTTTGTGTCTGATTGATCTCTGACTCCAGCTTCTTTCGCTTCTTCTCCAACGTACTCTTATCCTGCGCTACCAAAAGCGCCGGCACACAAAGCAATAGCCATCCGATGATCAGAATTCGTCTCAATACTCTATTCTTTTATATCGTTCTGGTATGTCAAACGGAAAAGTAAGTTGTTCTGATATGGATACTTCCGAAAATTTGCTCAAGATCTCAATATTATCTGTTCTCTGAACAAACCTCATAGACCGGTCATAAGCAAAATGCTTATCGCCTATTTTGCGGATATCACCATATCTGGATAATAAATTTCGCTTTTGTAAAGCATCTTCTGCAATATATTCTATCAACATGTTGTTGACTTTGCTGAAAACAGCTCTCGTATGGTAGCCACCGGCATTTACTGCCGACCACTCGATCAGCTGACCGTCATCTTTCACTGCGACAGGAAGGCTATCTGACAATGCCGGCAAACCGATCAGCAACCGCTCCAGCGCCGTATAATCCAGGTCTACACTGAATTTCTGGGCCAATTTATGAATCGGCAGAATATGGTATTCGCTGTTCATGCGATCCATCCACTGTACATAATCCCTGGTAATGAGCACCCGTGCTCCTTCAATACCGAACAGGCTCATCGACATCCAGATCTGCCTGCCCTTCTGCCACCTCAATAAGGTATTAAAACTCTGGTTTTTACCATTCAGAGAAGCGGAAACCCGCATCTTAGCAGAAAGAAAGTCGAAATTAACAACTGAAGAATCGGCAGGAGATTTTACCCGCTCATAGGTAGTCACCCCCTTCACTTCCGAAGGTGTCTCCTCAAATTTCAGTTTCATTTTCTTTTTACATGAAACCGGAACGATTACAAAAGCCATGAGGATCCATATCAAAAACTGCCTAAAAAATCCCGCTCTGTTCATCTGTTTACAAATGTAGTTATACCCGCCATAAAAAAGTACTTAAATGACAGCAATGTCTGTACCATTTAGTGGCTACTGATTGATTTGCTAAAGGCATGAAGACCATCATTTTTAGCATATTTTATCCTATCTTGATCCACGTTAATCAGTAATACATGAGTATAGTTTCAGTAATCAATCTGCAAGATTATCTATCGGGAGACGCTGCCAGGAAAGCTGCCTTTGTACAACAACTGGGAAAAGCTTATGAATCGATCGGTTTTGTGGCTGTAGAAGGGCATGGAATCAAAGAGGCTACGATCAGCCGGTTCTATCAGTTAGTAGAAGCTTTTTTTGCATTGCCGCTCGAAACAAAATTAAAATACGAGAAACCTGAACTGGCCGGACAGAGAGGCTATACCGCTTTCGGAAAAGAGAAAGCCAAACAGAGTGAAGTGCCTGATCTCAAGGAATTCTGGCAGATCGGACAATATGTAGAAGGTGAGGTCATGCCGGCAGCAGACTATCCGGACAATATGGATGTTACCGAACTGGAAGGTTTTAATGAAGTGGGAAAAGCACTCTATAAGAGTTTCGAGAAAGCCGGCAGCCACCTGCTCAGAGCAATTGCCAACTATCTCAGCATCGATGAGCATTATTTTGACGCCAAGATCCGCAACGGTAACAGCATCCTGAGAGCGATCCACTATCCACCTATCCTGGACGAACCGAAATCAGCCATACGGGCAGAACAGCATGAGGATATTAACCTGATCACCCTTCTGGTCGGTGCCTCTGCAGACGGTCTTCAGCTGCTCACCAGGGAAGGCGAATGGGTAGATGTCAAAGCCGGCCCGGGACAGATCATTGTCAATGTGGGAGATATGTTGCAAAGGCTGACCAATAACGTTTTACGATCTACAACACACCGGGTCGTCAATCCTCCGAGGGAAAAATGGCACACGCACCGGTATTCTATACCGTTCTTCCTCCATCCGAGAAGTGAGATGTCGCTGACTTGTCTGCAGGAATGCATCACACCGGATAATCCGCTTGCATACGAACCTATCACGGCAGGGGAATATCTCAATGAGAGATTAAGAGAAATAGGACTTAAAAAATAAGATCAACCTGTATAATCAATCAAAGAGTTTCCCGAAGGAAACTCTTTTTTATTTTCTTAAAAGCTGATGCTATAAACAGCATAACCTTTCCGGATGGGCATTATATCCGGATTGGCAACAAACTTGACGGAATTCCGGCCCTGCTGCAATTGCTGCTTATCTACAATAACCGTAGATACACCATATCCCGAAGCATCCACTGTTACAGGCGGAGGAACCGGGATAAAATTCCTTCCGTTGAACTGTACAAAAGCCTCATTAGGATCATCTATCCCTTTTGATATGACATTCATCTGCACATACGGTATAGCATTCATATCCATGATCTCGAACATCATATCTTCCGAAGCCTGACGTCCCAACGGTTTTCCGAGCTCCATCGCCAGGTTTCCGGGTTGTGTCCTAGGCTGTTGCTTATCCCAGCTGAACACCTGCACGCTACCGTCCGGACAAGCTTCCGGATGCAAGGTCATTTTCTCATATACCAATGTCCGGGCGCGGGGATCAGTCATAGAATTATACAGATAGTAATCTGCTACCAGCCAGCCCTGATCGTGTGCCTCATAGGTAGCGACCAGATCTTCATAAGATGATGCGCTTTTATCAGAGCCTGTAGGTTGATTAGGAACAAAGTTTTTTACATAATTATCAAAATGGTTCTGCCTGAAATGCAGGACATCTTTGGCATCTACATAAAAGACCATGGCCTCTGGCATCGTAGACATCAGGATCACATCCTTTTTACCTTGTATATTGTTCTTCACAAAACCGACTGATTCCTTCCAGTTGGTAAAGAACCACTCCGACAGTCTGAAATCGATAATATTTCCGTGCTTAGTTTCGAAGGCCAGGCTTTTGACCGTACTGAAAGGCAACAATGCCAGGACAAAGATCAACGAAACCACCAATTTGAATGCATAGGAAAAATTAGTTTCCTTCTTGAAAAGGAGCTGATGGGCCACATCCAGCACTGCATATATGCCGATCGCGATATACAAAAGAAATACCGGATAGATAAATGTCATGTATTTAGCCAGGTTCATATTGATGAATACAAATCCCAGCAGGATAAAAGGAAAGACAAACATGGAAAGTAACAGGTGCCCTAACCTGATGCCATAGTAATAGGCTGCAATCACTCCTATTCCTCCAAATACATAAAGCACCGGCAGATCTACCTTCAGCACATTGTAAAAGGTATCGAATACGCTGTACATGTTCTCAGATCCCAGCAAGGCATATACGATATTCATATCAGGCAGGATCTTATCTACCAGTTGGGCAGGCATCAATTTCAGGAAGATTGGTCTGGCCACCAGCTGATTCAGGGAAGTAAACGACAACAGGAAAACCGGAACAGAGACCAGGGAAACCAGGAAGTATTTATTCTTCCAAGAAAGCACCTGCCTGTCTTTTTTTACCAACTGCGTGATCACCATCAGTATGGCATACAATCCGACCGAAAAAAGAAAAAGAAAGGATATCTGGCCCGTAAAGAATGATATGATGAACATGAATAGCAGCGCCGGGAAAAGCGACCACCTGAGATCCGGCAACAGGTCACTGTTCTTTTCAGCACCTTTTTGAGTCAGCCCGTTCTTTTCATAAAAGAGAACGAAAAGGAAAAGTAATGCAAAAAAAGTCAGCGGCACAAGACCATACATCCTGACCAACCTGGACCAGAAAAACAGGAAAGGTGAGAAACCGACCAGTACAGCAGCCAGGATACCGACCGTAGGATGAATATATTTTCTGCCAAATAAATACACCAACGGAATCAGCGCTACGCTACCCAATACTACAGGTAAGCGGAGCGCAAACTCGGATACACCGAATATCGCCGAAGAAAGCAAAGCCAGCAGTGTCACCACTATACCATTGGATTCTACTGCATATAAGCTGCTGAAAGGCACATCTCCCTCTAAATAATTTTTCACCCTTCCTCCGTGCCAGAACTCATCCACCCATAAAGACAGGTAACCCAGGTTTTGCAGGCGCAGATACAGCACCACCAACGCCAGTAAAAGAATAAAGATCCAACCTCTCTTATACATCCATGTTGACAGGCTAAAGCCCGGTGTATTATTTACTGTAGCAGCAGGACGGGTAACGGTATTTTTAGACGGTTGACTGACGGGCTGTACAGGCCCTTTCCTTTTGGGATGCGACTTAGCCATAGCTGAATATGTGGAATAAAAATACCTTTTTTAGATGCAAAATTTGTGTCATAAAAAGGCTTTAAATAAAAAAGCAACCGTAAAGGGTTGCCTGTTATCTTATTTTTTGACGCTTCCGGCTGTCATGTGCTTCAGGTAGACCAATTCCTGCTCGGTCAGGTATCGCCACTTACTTCTCGGAAGGTCTTTTTTGGTCAGTCCTGCATAAGCTACCCGGTCCAGTCTTTTCACTTCATAACCCATGTGCTCAAAGATCCGCCGGACAATGCGGTTTTTTCCGCTATGGATAGCTATTCCCACAAAACGGGCATCTACCTGGGGTTCCGTAATGTCAATCTCGTCCACGTAAGCCATTCCATCTTCCAGCTCCACGCCTGCACGGATCGTCTCCAGGTCAGCGCGCTTGATCGGCTTGTCCAGCTCTGCCTGGTACACCTTTATAACATTGGTGCTCGGATGAGAAAGATGTTGCGCCAGTTCTCCGTCATTCGTCAGCAACAATAAACCGGTTGTGTTCCTGTCCAGGCGTCCAACCGGGTAAAGCCTGACTCCGTTGGCGGCTTGCCTGACCAATTCCATGACCGTTTTCCGGCCTCTTTCATCAGCGGTGGTCGTAATAAAGTCTTTAGGTTTATTCAGGAGCACATATACCTTAGGTTCGCTGACCACCCGGCTTCCATTGTAATAAACAACATCTCCGGGTTTCACTTTATATCCCATTTCGTAGATGACCTGGTCGTTTACCTTCACCAATCCCTGCTGAATCAGCTCATCAGCCTTTCTTCGGGAACAGATCCCTGAATTGGCAACGTATTTATTCAGGCGGACTTCTCCCGTAAATTGTGGTGCCGGTTTGGATGTAACCGGTCTGTCGGGATGATTTGCTCTGGGCATTCCCGGTACTTTTGGTGTGTCTGAGTATCTTTTTTTACCCTCAGTCTTGTTGGATGATGTTTTCCTTTTCACCGATCTGATTTTCTGTTTCAACAAATTCTTTCAATCTAGGCAACTCATCCAGGCTATTGATCCCGAAATAATCCAGGAAATAGGCGGATGTCCCATATAATAAAGGTCTTCCGACCTCTTCACTTCTTCCTTTAATCTCTATCAGCTCCCGTTCCATGAGCTTCTGGATAGTATAGTCGCAGTTCACGCCTCTGATCACTTCCAGCTCTGTCTTGGTAACCGGCTGCTTATATGCTACAATAGCCAGGGTTTCCAATGCAGCATTCGTCAGTTTTTTAACGGTATTTCTTTGTGTATAGGCAGCAATCACTTCATGATACTCCGCTTTGGACTTAAAAAGGTATCCGCCTCCGGTTCTGATCACCTGGAAAGAATAGCTTTCACCCTGGTACAACCGGACCAATTCTTCCAACTGGCTGAGTATTTCTGTATCTGCCAACTGAAGTCCGTAATACTTCGAGAAAAAGGCAACCAGCTCTTCTATAATGACCGGCTGCTCCGATGCAAAAAGTATCGCTTCTATCTGTTGCCTGATATTGTTCATATTCTGAGTATAAAATAAAAAATTCCGGGGACAAATTGCCGCCCGGAATATTATTATACTGGTTATCCTGATTATTCAGAAGATAATGCCGCAGCACCACTGACAATCTCGGAAAGCTCTGTCGTAATGGCTGCCTGACGAGCTCTGTTGTACATAATACTCAGCTCTTTCAGCAGTTCATTGGCGTTATCGGTAGCTTTGTCCATAGCTGTCATCCTTGCACCATGCTCAGAAGCATTGGAATCCAGGAGATATCTGAAAAACTGTGTTTTCAGGATCTTGGGAACAAGTGCCTCGAGGATCTCTTCCTTACCTGGTTCAAAGATGTAATCTGACGTTGCAACGCCTTCTCCGGCAGCAGTGGTTTTTACCGGCAGATATTGCTCTACTGTCGGAACCTGAACGGCAGCATTCTTAAACATATTGTATACCACCTCTACCCGGTCATATTCACCTTTCTCAAAAAGGGTCATAATGTGCTGGGCAGCTTCGGCAGACTTTTCAAAGGTCAGCTTGCCGACGATATCCATATAGTTAGTGTTCTTGTAGAAGTTAAATGCTTTGAAGCCGTCTGTAGCTTTTTTCCCGATGAACATCATCTCCACTCCGCCTTTGGCATACAGGTCAGCATACTTCTCCTGTATAAGGTTTTTAGCGAGCTTGATCACGTTGGCATTGAAACCACCGCAAAGACCTTTATCTCCAGAAACGACTACTATCAGAACTTTTTTAAGTTCGCGTTCTTCAGCAAAGCTCAGATTCAGTTCGCCCTGCAGATTACTGACGATATTCGTCAGCACCTCATTAAGCTGGTCTGCATAAGGACGGATCTGAACGATCTTATCAGTCGCACGGCGCAATTTAGATGCGGAAACCATTTTCATGGCTTTGGTGATCTGCATCGTAGATTTTACGGATGCGATCCTGCCTCTGACTTCCTTAAGATTTGCTGCCATTTATTATAAGCTTAGCGTAATTTGAAAAATAATTATGCGTATGAACCTTCCATCTCTCTGGCCAGGGCCTCTACTTTAGCCACACCGTCATCAGACAAGTTTCCTTTTCTGAAATCAGCCAATGCTTCAGGATGTTTAGCTTCGAGCCTGTTCAGGAAGTCTTCTTCAAACTGACGCACTTTGTTCACAGCTACTTTACGCAACAAACCTTTTGTACCGAGATAGATGATAGCGATCTGCTTTTCTACGCTGAGCGGAGAGAATTGCGGCTGTTTAAGGATTTCCACGTTTCTCTTACCTTTTTCAAGTACGGCAGAAGTTGCAGCGTCGAGGTCAGATCCGAATTTGGAGAAGGCCTCCAATTCGCGGTACTGAGCCTGGTCGAGCTTCAAGGTACCGGCCACTTTTTTCATCGACTTGATCTGAGCATTACCACCCACACGAGATACAGAGATACCTACGTTGATAGCCGGACGGATACCTGCGTTGAACAAGTTGGATTCAAGGAATATCTGGCCGTCAGTAATGGAGATCACGTTAGTCGGGATATACGCAGAAACGTCACCTGCCTGTGTTTCAATAATAGGAAGCGCTGTCAATGAGCCACCACCTTTAACCAATGGTCTGATAGAATCAGGAAGGTCATTCATCGCCTGAGCGATCTCTTGCTTAGCGTTAATCTTCGCAGCACGTTCCAGCAAACGGGAGTGCAGGTAGAAAACGTCACCCGGATAAGCCTCACGGCCCGGAGGGCGGCGCAGCAGCAGGGACACCTCGCGGTATGCAACCGCCTGTTTGGACAAATCATCATAGATGATCAGTGCAGGACGGCCTGTATCCCGGAAGAATTCACCTATTGCACAACCTGCAAACGGTGCATAGAACTGAAGCGGAGCCGGGTCAGAAGCAGAAGCAGAGACGATCACTGTGTACGCCATTGCACCGTATTGCTCCAGTGTTTTAGCAATACCTGCTACTGTAGAAGCTTTCTGTCCGCAAGCTACATATATACAATATACCGGCTCTCCTTTTTCGTAGAACTCTTTCTGGTTGATGATGGTATCGATCGCAATAGCCGTTTTACCTACCTGACGGTCACCGATGATCAGCTCCCGCTGACCACGACCGATAGGAATCATGGCGTCAATCGCTTTGATACCTGTCTGCAGTGGCTCGTTAACCGGCTGACGGTAGATAACGCCCGGAGCTTTACGCTCTAAAGGCATAGCATATAATTCGCCGGCGATAGGGCCTTTACCATCGATGGCTTCACCGAGGGTGTTCACCACACGACCCAACATACCTTCGCCTACGTTAATAGATGCGATCTGTCCTGTTCTTTTTACAATATCTCCTTCCTTAACTTCTTCAGAAGAACCCATCAATACAACACCGACGTTGTCCTCTTCCAGGTTAAGTGCAATTGCTTTTTGTCCGTTCTGGAATTGAACCAGCTCACCGGCTTTTACTTCCGTGAGTCCATATACCCTTGCAATACCGTCACCTACCTGAAGCACTGTACCCACTTCTTCAAGCTGGGTGGCAGTGTCTACATTAGACAACTGTTGTCTGAGTATGGCTGAGATTTCATCAGGTCTTACCTCTACCATGATTATAGTTTTATTCTGTTGTTGTTGTTTAATTATAAATCAGTTCGTTGGCAATATTGCTGAGCTTGTTGCGAAGACTGGCGTCAAACACTTTATTGCCCAGGTCAATTATAAAACCACCAAGGATATCAGGATCGATAGCAGCGTTTATAATCAATTGCTTATTACCAACCTTAGAATAGATTGCTTTCTTAACAAGCTCCTCTGTAGCATTATCCAAAGGCACTGCAGTAGTGATCTTCACCTCAAGGATATTATTGTACTCGTTGTAAAGCCTGTTGAAAGAACCTGCGATATCTCCCAGGTAACCTTCACGGCCTTTCTCGATCAATAAATGAATCATTGACAGTGTTTCGTCAGATACTTTTCCTCCGAATATCTGGGTCAGCACAGCTACCTTTTTGGCAGACTTGATGATAGGGTTCTTAAGAAATACTTTCAGATCCTTGCTATCTTCTACTGTCTTGGCCAGTAGCTGCATATCCTTGTTTACCGCTTCGAGTGTGCCTTTGACAAGCACATCATCAAAGATGGCCTTAGCATATCTTTTGGCTAGTTTATCAGCAGACATCTAAGTTTAGTTTAATTTGTCAACTAAGTCAGAAATCAAAGCCTGGTGATCCTTAGCAGAATCCAGCTCTCTGGCAAGTACCTTCTCAGCTATCTGAACGGCCAGCTTACTAACTTCCTGTTTTACTTCAAGAACAGCAGACTGCTTTTGTTTTTCGATTTCAGCACGTGCTTCAGCAATGATCCTGGTCGCCTCTTCCTTAGCTTTTGCCTGAGCATTCTGCTCGATAGACGCTTTCAGCTCTCTGGCTTCCTTCAGGATCTCAGAAGCTTCCTGTTGAGCTTGTTTTACAGCAGCAGCATTATCTGCCTGTAATTTCAACATCTCTTCTTTTGCTTTTTCAGCACTAGCCAACGCATTCTCGATAGACTCTTCCCTGGTCCTGATAGCTTTAGCAATCGGCTTGAACGCCAGCTTACCTACTACAAACCAGAAGATAACGAAACAGACAGTAGTCCAGAAGACCAAGCCTAAATTAGGAGTTATCAACTCCATGGCATTGAAAAGCAACATATATAGTTGGGTAATTTGAGATCAGAAAAAGAGGGGGATCCAATCCCCCTTTAATCATTTGTTAGGCTTATTGTGCTCCCGCGCCCGCGCCAGCAACAAGGAATGAGATAACGATAGCTGCAAGAGCCGCACCTTCTACAAGTGCAGAAGCAACAATCATAGCACCTCTAATGTCACCAGTTGCCTCAGGTTGACGTGCGATAGCTTCCATAGCTTTGCTACCAATAGAACCGATGCCGATACCTGCACCAAGAGCTGCCAAACCTGCTCCTAAAGCTGCAAATCCTGTAATCATAATTTTCGTGTTTGAATGATTTTTATTTGAATTGGGTTTATAGAATTTTAGTGATGAGCTTCTTCATGGTGGTGCTCCTCGATCGCCATACCGATAAAGATGGCAGAAAGAAGGGTGAAGATATATGCCTGAAGGAATGCAACCAGCAACTCCAGAGCATTCATAAAGAGAACAAAAGGAACTGCCACAGCTGTACCGCTGATAGCACCGCCCATTGATTTTCCGTTTTCACCCAGAATGAAGATCAGGCTCACCAAGCTCAGGATGATGATGTGGCCTGCAGTGATGTTGGCAAAGAGACGCATCATCAGTGCGAAAGGTTTTGTAAAAAGACCGATGATCTCCAGTGGCGTCAGCAAAAGCAATAAAGGCTTAGGAACGCCCGGCATAGCGAATACGTGTGTCCAGTAATCTTTATTGCCACTGAAATTAGTCACCAGGAAAGTCATAACCGCCAAGGTCAGGGTAACAGCAATATTACCTGTCAGGTTAGCACTGCCCGGGAAGAATGGAACCAATCCAAGCAGGTTATTGATCAGGATGAAGAAGAAGGCACTTAATAAATAAGGTACAAACTTCTCATAATGCTTACCCAGGTTCGGTTTTGCAACATCATCTATTATATAAGTGATCACCGGCTCCAGGAAAGACTGCAATCCTTTCGGAGCGGCTGTAGCACCTCTTTTATTATATGCACCTTTTACGGAGAAGAAGACCAGCGTCAATACGATCAGGGAAAGGAACATCATAAAGACGTTCTTAGTCACTGAAAGATCCAGTAAACCTTCTGTAGAATGAGTTTTGGCATCAACGATTCTTCCGTGCGCCAGGATCAGGCCGTCTTTTTCATGATGATACTGGTTAGACATTCCCGTAGACCAAGTACCATCTGCCTTACGGATCAATACAGGAAGCGGAAGAGATATATGCTTTCCTCCGATAGTCGCTATATGAAATTCGTTCGCATCAGATATGTGGTGCATGATCGCTTCGATAGGGTCCTGCTCTCCGTGTTCCGCTTCAGAACCGTGCGCATCTCCATGCTCTTCGCCGTGAGAAGCGTGATCAGCATGAACTTCATCATTTGTAGTCGTCGCATGAGCATGAGCAACTTCAACTGAAGCAGCTTCTTCTGCTATCGCTAAGTTCAACGTCGCTGAACTTAAAATTAAAATGATTGAAAAAAATAGACTCTTTAATGCCGAATACATAGCTGATTTGGTGTGCTCTTTTGAAAAGTTGTGCAAATATAGGAATTAATAGAATTCTATTTTAGCCTGACTCATAAAAATGAATCTATATCTTACAATTAATCATTTGGTAAAATAAACCCTTCAACAATCGGTCTTATCAGGACATCACCACCCCTAAAAACAGCTGAGCGGACAGGCCAGACACTTATTTTCTGTTCTTCTGCTACATTATTAATTATGCTGTCAGTTTAAATGATAAAGTAGTAACTTTGCCGCGAGTTTTTTAAATATCTAATTCAATATAACATGAAAGTAACCGTCGTCGGAGCAGGAAACGTGGGAGCTACTTGTGCTAACGTGTTAGCACACAGAGACTTCATCAACGAAATCATCCTATTGGATATCAAAGAAGGTACAGCTGAAGGCAAATCCCTGGATATGTGGCAGACTGCACCTGTTAACTATTATTCTACTAAGGTAACAGGTGTAACCAACGATTACGCTGCTACTGCTGATTCTGATGTTGTAGTTATTACTTCCGGTCTTCCGAGAAAACCAGGAATGAGCCGTGATGACTTAATTGCTACCAACGCAAACATCGTAAAATCCGTTACCGAGCAAATCGTAAAATTCTCTCCTAACACTATTATTATAGTAGTGTCTAACCCGCTGGACGTAATGACCTATTGCTCTTACCTGGCTTCCGGCCTGGATTCCAAGAAAGTAATGGGTATGGCCGGTGTTCTGGACACTGCGCGTTACCGCGCCTTCCTGGCTACTGAGATCGGTGTATCTCCTAAAGATATCCAGGCATTACTGTTAGGTGGTCACGGTGATACGATGGTTCCGCTTCCAAGATTCACTACAGTGAGCGGTATTCCTGTTACAGACTTTGTAAGCGCTGATAAACTGGACGCGATCATTAAGAGAGCGCAAACCGGCGGTGGTGAGATCGTTAACCTCCTGGGCACTTCTGCATGGTATGCTCCGGGCGCTGCTGCTGCCCAGATGGCAGAAGCAATCCTTAAAGATGAGAAGAGAATTCTTCCTGTCTGCGCATGGCTGCAAGGTGAATATGGCCTGAATGATATTTACTTAGGTGTACCTGTAGTATTGGGTAAAAACGGTATCGAGAAGATCATCGAACTGAACCTGAATGAAGAAGAGCTGGCATTGCTGAAAGCTTCTGCCGATGCAGTGAAAAATGTTTGCGATGTATTAGACGGAATGAAACTGTTCTAGTCTAACAACTATCATAAAAAATAAAGGCTTCTCTCCCGGGAAGCCTTTATTTTTTGAACCAATTATAACTAATTAAAAAAACTTGCACAAAATAACTGATGAATAACCGGCAACGTACAACCTCAGGTCAGTACGTTAAAAGCATCTTTTAGCTGGGTTCAGTAATTCTCTTGCTACTAAGTAGATCCTTTCGGACTGAGACCCGCCCTACCCCACAAGCTGCTTTATTTATTTGAAATGTTAGGTTGCCATGCAACGTGTCATTCATCAGTACTTTAATTTATACCAGAAAAAACAACTTTGCAATTTTTTAACATAAGAAAACCTTTCTCTGGAAAAATTTGAAGAAAAAAGACTGAAAGCATGTTGTTAAAGTTGAGTTAAAATAATATAAGATTAAGATGTAAATATCTGTAATAAAAAATATTATACATTATACTCTTATCTCAATAGCACCTTTAAAATGCCTCCTATAGGACAAAAAAGAAGGGATTAGTATTTTGCAATCCGTGAAAAGGATATACCTCGCTATCACCCTGATCCTGGGCTCACTTAGCCTGAAAGCAAATGACGTGGTCACCTGCACCATGGAGGCGCTGGCACTGGAACACCAGGTAAAATATGAAGACGTTATCTCTTTTATCAGCCATGAAAAGATAGATCTAGAAAGCATCGCTTTCCCTGATGTATATGTTATGGCGTACTCCTGGCTGAACACACCCTATCGTTACGGCGGAGACTCCAAAAATGGTATTGACTGTTCCCGGTTCATCATGAAACTGTATCATGAAGCTCTGGGTCTCCCGGCTGCCGGCTCTTCCAGGCAGATATTTGAACAAGGTACCACAATAGACAAGTCGCAACTGAAAGAAGGAGATCTCGTCTTTTTCAGAACCAGGGGAAACAGTATCAGTCACGTAGGCTTATATCTCCAGGATGGTAAGTTTGTACATTCCAGCACCAGTAAAGGAGTGATCATTTCCAGCCTTGATGAGCCTTACTGGAAAAAAACCTATTACCGGTCAGCCCGTTTCTTCGAGCCAAAACCATTCTGATCAATTGGTCAATATGCCGGTTAATCAACAAAATTAACGCTGTATATTTCTATTATACTTATACAGACAGGTGTCTATTGCTCTTCTCTAAAAGTTACCCACTTGCGGGCATTGTCCCATTTGCTAATTACCCAATTTCCACATTAAAGAAGGGTGAAGGATAGAACGAAGGATCACCTGTAAGGGAGCCGTAGAGATAGCCTGACCCGCAGGGGCACCCCATACCCGCTATGAGATTATTGTCGCTACCAATTTTCTCCTGCCGCCATGATTTCTGAATTCGCCGAGATAGATACCCTGCCAGGTTCCTAATGTCAGTTTTCCATGAACAACAGGAATCGTCACGGAGCTTCCGCAGAACACGCTCTTGATATGTGCCGGCATATCATCCGGTCCTTCTACCGTATGAACATAAGGCAAGCCTCTTTCCGGTACCAGCCGTTCGAACACCATATTGAAATCTTCCAGTACGTCCGGATCTGCATTTTCATTGATACAGATCCCCGCAGAAGTATGTTGAATGAATACAGTAAGCAGCCCGTTTTCCGGCAACTCCGGAAGAGCTTCCAGAACGCGGGCGGTGATCAGATGAAATCCTCTTTCATAAGGAGGCAGCGTTATAAAATAAGATTGTATCATGATCGGATAATTACCATCAGTAAGATAGTAAAACCAGGTGTACTATTATCATAAGTTTATGTAAGTCATTCCCGGGATAAAAAAAACACGGGAACGTCCATATCTCTTTACGGAAAATGTACTTTTGCAACATCAATTTCAAAAATATATGTTACCTACATCTGACCTGTTGAACAGATTGAGTGAGTCTGCGACCATCAAGATGGCTCAGTTGAGCCGCGAACTCGCAGCAAAAGGCGTTAACGTAATCAGCTTAAGCTTGGGCGAGCCCGACTTCAGAGCTCCTAAACATATAAAGGACGCAGCTAAGAAAGCCCTGGATGCAGGATTTGACTCCTATTCTCCGGTAGCCGGTTACCTGGATCTCAGACAAGCTATCTGTGAGAAATTAAAGCGTGACAACCAACTGGAATACAAGCCTGAGCAGATCGTGGTCTCTACAGGTGCCAAGCAATCTCTCGCCAATATCTTCCTCAGCTTCCTGAACGAAGGTGATGAGGTGATCATTCCGGCTCCTTACTGGGTCAGCTATCCTGAACAGGTAAAAATGTGCAATGCCACGCCGGTCTATATCTCTACCACTGTAGAAAGTAATTTCAAAATTACGCCTGAGCAGCTAGAAGCAGCCATCACTCCTAAAACCAAATTCCTGGTATACTCTTCTCCATGCAACCCTACCGGTTCTGTATACAGCAGAGAAGAAATGGCAGCCCTGGTTGCTGTACTGGAAAAATATCCGCAGATCGTCGTTGTTTCCGATGAGATCTATGAACATATCAACTATGTAGGCGAGCATGTCAGCATCGCACAGTTCCCGTCCATGAAAGACAGGACCGTAGTGGTTAACGGCCAGGCTAAAGGTTATGCTATGCCGGGATGGAGAATCGGCTATATCGCGGCTCCGCTCTATATTGCCAAGGCTTGTGACAAGCTGCAGGGACAGGTTACTTCCGGAACCAACAGTGTGGCCCAGAAGGCAACTGTAGAGGCGCTGACAGGCGATCAAACACCTACACTGGAAATGAGAGCTGCTTTTGAGAAAAGAAGAGATCTTGTGCTGAGCATTCTTCAGACCATTCCGGGTGTAAAGTGCAATGTACCAGACGGAGCATTCTATGTATTCCCGGATGTGAGTGCTTATTTCGGTAAAACCTTTGAAGGTGAGGTGCTGAAAGATGCAGATGATCTTTGCTTATACTTATTGAACGTAGGCCACGTAGCAGCAGTAGCCGGCAGCGGATTCGGCGCTCCTGAATGTATCAGGTTCTCCTATGCGGCCTCCGAAGAAACGCTGAAAGAAGCTTTTACAAGGGTAAAGAATGCGCTGGAAAAACTAGCCTAATCCTTAACCGATCGTTATAAAATGAACCAGTGGGTCTTTGACTCACTGGTTTTTTTATTTGAGATATAGATAGTAAAATTGGGATATCCGAAGGTGGATAAACAATAACTCAATAGGAAGCACCTCTCCTGCTTTTCCTCGCTTCTATCCTAACCCTGCGATTTTCTCTCCTGTCTTCCTTTCTCTTGATTCCTTTATAGAAATGCCCTTCAAAATGTCTGAAAGCATCGATAAAGTCCTGTGTATATACATCCGGTTCAGCCTCCCTCAGGGATTTCCTCTGCGATTCAGGTTTCATCATCTCATCTGCGACCTTAGCAGCTTTTTCCTGCAAAGCATTCAGAGACCATTGGCCAAATACGCAGTGACCACCTTCATACATCTGTAACTGATACTCTTCATTCGTAACGATATAACCGTTATAAGCATTGGCATAAGGAGCCAGGATCACCTGCTCGATCCCTGATTTCTTCATCCGTTCTTTGATGGTTTTGACCAATCTCTTGCTGGCAATCGTTGTGATCTCAAACGGAATCCCTAAAATCACTGCCGAACCGAGCCTGAGCATCTGTACCGGTAATACCTGTGGAGACAGCGGGGTCTGATCCAATATTCCCACCCTGTCGAAATGCTTTATATTGCGGATCAGCTCATCGGCAAAATCCGGCAGGATCAGGTTTTTAGGCCTGGCGCCCAGCACCAGGTTGCGACCCGTTTCGAGAATAACTGCTTTTCCGGCCTGGGCCCTGACCATCCTGTCCACATACGCTTTAGCCTCGCCGGTACTGAACAGCTCCCTTTTCTTAGTGATCATTTTTGCCAGCACGACTGCCCCTTTACCCAACAGCTCAGGCATGCCCGGACCATCCATAACGGAGCCTACCAGGAAAGCGGCGCCCATACAGGAAGGGCTGGTCACACAACCTTCTATTCCTCCTGTGAACTCAGGATGAACATCTATCTTGCCAAAATCGGTATAAAGAAGCTGGGCATCTACGCCTGTAGCAGCAATATCTTTCGAGGTATCTATGGATCCGATGATCTCCTTTGCTTTTTCATACTGGAGATGCCCGTTGTACTTTGAACTCTTGAGATCATCTTCAAAAGGTCCTTCCCAGTAGCCGCGCTGACGATCCAGCCTTGGATTGAATCTTACCCTTGCTGATACGTCTCCACAGGCTCCCTGCGCAAAAGCCCCTATATACTCTTTATTTTCCTCTCTGTAAGACTCTTCCAGCTTTGTCGCAGCAAAACCTTTATTGTCAGAGCAGACTTTTGTCCAGCTATTGGGCAGGTTGGTAGTATGGACTGCAAACCAATTCACAGATCCTCTCGGATTACCGTTCTCATCCGTGATCTGCAGCAGTGTCATCGTTTTATCCGCAGCCAGGTGCCTGTCAGCAAAAGATATTTTATGTTCTACTTCCGGGTTCAGGTTATACGCCGCAATAGACCTGTTATAACTGATGGAAGTATCGTAACTGAAAGCACCCTGGGCCACCTGAACCTTTCCCGGTGCTTTATCTGCCTCTGCCTTTACGATGGATTCTACGATGCCGTTGACGATCTTATCATAGATCTCCTGAACAAAACCCGGTGCGCCTATACTGTACAAAGGATGTAAAGAGTATCCGCTGGGTCCGGTGTGCGTATGTTGTGCGGTAAGCATCAGGTTTTCATGAGTATAGTCCCATTCAGGGTGTCTTTCCGCCAGGAGCCTCACAACACCGTCTTTCAGAGATGGGTTGATCATACAAAGCTCACAATTGACAAAGCCCACTCTTTTCTGAGCAACAGGATCGAAGAATATGAAGGCTCTTGAATATAAAGGGGTTTCTATATCCATCATAACCTGAGTAGCCAGGCCATATCCCAACATACCGACCCCTTTCTTAAAAGCAGTAATATCCGCTTTGCCTAAACCTATTTGCAACATAACACCTACCTGTTTACAGTGATTGAGTGGGCGGTAAATCTAAGAGTTAATCAGTAAATATTTGCAGGACAGAAATTAAAAAACCATTGACTTTTGCTAAAAATTTAGTTTAAATCCGGTCTTTTCTCTTCTGCCAGGGTTAAGCGGATCATTTAGAAATATTCTACCGATCAAAGACGGGAACTACAAATCTTGCGGGCTTCTTATCTCCATTCTACTACAGTTCCTCTTTCTTTTTCGAGCATTTCCTCCGGAACAGCATTCCTGATCGTTGCTTTCAGGATCTCTACCAGGTCTCTCTTGGCTGCATTCCGGACATAACAGAGGCTCACTTCTCTTAACGGGATCTGCCCATCAAAGCTCACTACCTGGCCTAACTGGCGGGCAGACAATTCCAGCACTGCCAGTTCCGGCAACAAAGTAAACCCACCTTCTGTTTCCACCATTTTCTTCAGTGTTTCCAGGGATCCGCTCTCATACCTGAGGATATCTTCCTCTGCTCCTGCAAACTGGTTGTGACAGAGATTGATCACGTGATTCCTGAAGCAGTTTCCATCAGCCAGCATCCAGATATCGTCCCTTTTAGAAATCTCTTCAGCCGTGACAGCTTCTCTTTTGCTCAGCACATGTCCGAACTGGGTATAGACTTTTATTTCTTCATAGAACACCGGATCTTCCGTGATATTCTCATCGTGCAGAGGAGTAGCCATGATACCGACATCCAGTTCGTCCTTTTTCAGTTCCATAATAATGTCCTGAGTTTTCATCTCTTTGATATTGAGCTTAATACCAGGATGGCGCTCCATCATTCTGCCCAGGAAAAGCGGTAATAAATAGGGTGCCAGGGTAGGAATGATCCCAATCTTCAGCCTGCCGGAAACGTTTTCATGATATCCCTGAGCGATATCTTCCAGCTTTTTAGTCTCTCTCAACAACACCCTGGCTTGTTCTATGACCAGCTTTCCGACATCAGTAGGCATTACTGGTTGCTTGGATCTGTCGAATATTATAATCCCCAGATATTCTTCTAATTTCTTAATTTGCATAGAAAGAGTAGGCTGTGTTACCATACATTTTTCTGCGGCATTTGCAAAATGACGATAGGTATCAACGGCTACGACATACTCCAACTGAGTAAGGGTTACCATAAGCAAAAACTATTTATTCATAAAAATAATTGATTTTTCTTATAAACCCGATTATTGTAACTTTGTTACGCAAACAATTGATCGATTAACCTATAAAAAAGAACGAATCATGGCAAAACTAAGCAGAATCGGATTGGATGCAACTCAATCAGCCAAACTGGCAAAGGAACTGAATACACTTTTAGCTAACTACCAGGTTTACTACCAAAGCATCAGGGGTTTACACTGGAATATCAAAGGCTCTCACTTCTTTGAACTTCACGTTAAATTCGAGGAGTTGTACAATGATGCCCAGCTTAAAATTGACGAAATAGCAGAGCGGGTCCTGACCTTAGGATTTACTCCGTTACATACTTTCAGCGATTATCTTGCGGAGGCTGAGGTAGAAGTGGGTAAAGATATCAGCGATGCTACTACAGCGGTGAAGCTTGTAGTAGACAGCCTCAAGACACTGGTGATCCTGGAAAGAAGTATTGTGGAAACCGCAAACGAATTAAATGATGAAGGAACTATAACTTTGCTCACCGACTTCATCACAGAACAGGAAAAAACGATCTGGATGTATGCATCCTGGTTAAATAAATAATCTGAATCATCTCATTAAAAAACTGTACAACAATGTCATTATTATCAGTTGGTAAGAAATTCCCTGCGTTCTCCAAGACGGCAGTAGTCAGTCTGGAAAAAGGTAAAGAGTTCTCAACAATCTCTAATGAAGATCACATCAAAGCCGGCAAATGGCTCACGATCTTCTTCTGGCCGAAAGACTTCACTTTCGTATGTCCTACTGAAATTGCAGAATTCAATAAAGCTTATGATGAGTTTCGTGACCGCGATACCGACCTGATCGGTGCTTCCACTGACTCTGAATTTGTGCACCTTGCATGGAGAAATAACCACGATGATCTGCGCGGCTTAAAATTCCCTATGCTCGCAGATACCAGCAAATCCCTGTCTGATGAACTGGGCATCCTCAACGACGACGAAAAGATCTGCTACAGAGCTACTTTCATCGTTGACCCGCAAGGTATCATCCGTTGGGTAAGCGTCAACGACCTTTCTGTCGGTCGCAACGTAAAAGAAGTTATCCGTGTGCTCGATGCGCTCCAAACTGATGAGCTCTGCCCATGTAACTGGGAGAAAGGCCAGGATACTTTGCATGTTTAATTATTAATTTTTCCGGGCTGCAGCATGTCAGTAAAGTAGTGTTGCAGCCCATTTTGTGTCAACTAATAACATCTTGATCATGGAAGAAACACTCATTGATCTTCTGAAAGATCTGGGGATCGAAGGGATCTCTTACAGCACCAGCACGCAACTGCTGCTGGCAGGAGAAAGTAAATACGTACGCGATCTGAGAATGAACCTCAAAAGCGTACTGGATGTGGAATCTCTGGATAAAAAAGAAACCAGCCTGATAGCCTTGGCTATCGCTGCAAACAATAACAACACTGTATTAACCAAAGCTTTTGAAGTAAAAGCCAAAGAACACGGCGCCACAGCTGAAGAAACTGCCGAAGCCGTTGCTATCGCTTCTCTGCTGAGTGCCAACAATGTGCTTTACAGGTTCCGGCACTTCGTTGAAAAAGAAAGCTATAACACCATGCGGGCAGGATTGCGCATGAATATCATGGCAAGACCTGTCGTAGGGAAAGAATTTTTTGAACTGATCAGCCTGGCCGTCTCTGCCGTCAATGGTTGCGAAATGTGCGTCAGATCTCATGAGGCGTCCGTACTGGAAGCCGGCAGCAATGAGGCACGGATCTGGGATGCCATCAGGATTGCATCGGTCATTACCAGCCTGGGCAAGATCGTCCATGAGTAGCAGACAGACTCATTTGTGTGAATGTAAAGTCCCAAACAGTGCAGATGTTTGGGACTTTTTTATTAGAAACAAAGCATTAATTTATCGACCAGGATTCTTTTAATTGCCATAACAGGCTGGAATAACGGCATGGTCAATACGTAATGATGAACAGACCAGGCACAATGCGGAATAGCTAATGCCAGGATACCGATATTCATATAAGAATGATGAGCAATGTGGTTGATGTAGTTGTACAACCGGCTCTTTATAAATCGTTCACCGGCTTGCCTGGTGAACTTTGAAAGCGCCGGGATTTTCTGTACAGCAGGTAGTGCCTGCCTCTCGGGAACCAGGAGCCGGATACAGACAGCAGACGTTCCCCATAAAAACATCCACCGGCCATAATCCAGGCCCAGGATGAACAAGGGTATCACCAATATTCCTTGTATAGCGAAGCAACGGATGAACGACTTATCGGCAGATATATTCCCATGAAGGAAATTACCTGTCGATTGAGGTATAAGTACAAACGTACACATCAGCATAACAAAGACGAATAAGGTCAGTGCCCATATTAACGGAGCATAAATAAAACCGTCGCTGAAGGTCGTGAATGTTGAAAAAGAGTAGTGAAGTCCCTCAGACAATGTCCAGGCTAAAGCATCTATAGCGGTTGCTCCATCCAGCTGATCATTGCTATAAGGGAAAAATTTATCTGCCCATGATCCATTGATGACCGCTACAGTCGCTGCATTTCCATTGTGAAGAAAACAGAAAATCATACAAATCCATGCCGGCATTAACTTTAATGCCGGTACCAGGAAAGTATGGAGTCGAAGACTTTTATCCTGACCGACAAGCAAGATATAAATACCGCCCAGTCCCCAGAAGGTAAAACTCTCATGCGAAAGGATTGCAATACAAATGAGCAGGTTGAGGATAAATAATCTTCCCCGGAAACCACTGCGCAGAAGATACAAACACCCTATAAAGATCAATATGAGAAACACATCTTTCCTGACCCAGAAATGGCTGAAAACCGGCATTCCCAATAATAAAGGGGAAAGCAAGGGAAGCAAACGAAAGCCACTCCGTTTAAATAACCGTACCATAATGCTGACCGTTACAATATAGATCAGCAGCGATAGAATAATAATGATAGCATACGGGCTGCAATCCAGTAATGTGCTCAACTGGTAAATTATTTCTCCCGGTAATCCTCTCCGGACAAATCCTCCCTGGTAATTGATCAGCCACTCTGTGATCTGCCAGCTCTCTCTGTCGTATCCTTTGACGATATCGGATATTATCCGGAGAAAAATTGCCATTAATAAAAATATCCATCCCAATGAATATGCATTCTTCTTCAATTTATCTGCCAACACTGTGTAGCTCATTATAGTATCCGGTCAATACCTGCGACTAAGGTAGCCAATCAACATGGCAGACAAAATAGTACGCTCAACTTACGTATTCATTGAAGTAAATTCTTTCCGATATTGATTTATCTCCAGCATTGAGTGTCTACATCATCCTATACTATCTTAAAACCACAGCATTCAAAAGAATTTATTAGTTATTTTACAAAGTTTTATGGCAAAACAGCTATAGCATCTGACAATTATGATGGAAATTATTTCACACAGAGGTTATTGGAAGAATACAGAAGAAAAGAATCAACTAGTCAGTTTTAAGCGGTCATTTTCCAACGGATACGGTACAGAAACAGATCTGAGGGATTGCGATGGTGAAATCGTGATTGCCCACGATATGCCAGTCAAAAGCAGAAAGAATATCTCTTTAGATGAATTTTTGGAATTGTATAAAAACTATAATATAGATAATACACTGGCACTCAATATCAAATCTGACGGTCTACAGGAGCTGTTGAAGGTCAAGTTATTGCAATATGACATCCGGAATTATTTTGTGTTTGACATGTCTATTCCGGATACCAGGGGATACATCAGAAATGGCCTTACCTTTTTTGTCCGGTTGAGCGAACTGGAGAATAAAATTGTCTTCAGTGACTGTACAAGTGGTGTCTGGCTGGATGCATTTGATGGGTTATGGTATAACCGTCATACTATTACCGAAATATTGCAACTGGATAAAAAGGTGGCTATCGTTTCGTTTGAGTTGCACAGAAGAAATCACCTCCACCATTGGAAATGGATAAAAGAAAACAACCTGCATATGCAGAAAAATGTAATATTGTGCACAGATCTGCCTGATCAGGCCAATACATTCTTCTTTACCCAAACCATTTAGAATGAAAATAAAAGCCGTAATATTTGACATGGATGGCGTCCTGATTGACGCCAGAGAATGGCACTATGACGCGCTCAATTATGCGCTCAGACTGTTTGGTCACGAGATCAACCGATATGACCATCTTGTCACGTTTGATGGTTTACCTACCAGAAGAAAACTTGAAATGCTTTCTATTGAAGGAGGTTTTCCAAAGAAATTACACACTTTCGTGAATGAAGTAAAGCAGAGGAAAACTCTTGAAATGGTTTATTGCAAATGTAAACCCACTTTCAATCATCAATTTGCCTTGTCGAAATTAAAATCCGAACAATACCGGCTGGCCCTTTGCTCCAATTCGGTCAGAAAGACTATTGAAGTAATGATGGAAAAGGCAGATCTGATGCAATACCTGGATTTTTATATCTCCAACCAGGATGTTGCGCGCAGCAAGCCAGATCCTGAAATGTATAACAAAGCAATTGCCCGCCTTAATCTTCATCCGGAGGAATGCCTGATTATAGAAGACAATGAGAACGGCATTAAAGCTGCTCAAGCGAGCGGAGCCCACTGCTTACAGGTATCTTGTCCTGATGATGTAACGTACGATTTTATAAAGAAGACTATCAAAGAGATTGACAATGCTTAAGGTTATTATTCCCATTGCCGGATCTTCAGAGCTTTTCAACCCTTCTGAATATTTTTATCCTAAACCCCTGATCGAGATCAATGGACGGCCTATGATAGAAGTAGTACTGGACAGTCTTCATGAATTTTCAGTTCCCTTGGATATTATTTTTATTATCCGAAACGAGGATGCTAAAAAGTATTACCTAGAAAATACATTGAAAATCCTGGCAAAAAATGCCGGCATCGTCACCCTAAAGAAAGAAACAAAAGGAGCGCTTTGCAGCGTACTGATGGCGATTGATCAAGTCAACGATGATGATGAACTATTGATCTTGAACGGAGACCAGATTATTGATGAAAGCTTTGATGCCATTTATCAATACTGGCAATCCAACCAATCTGACGGAGGATTAGTTACCTTCAGGTCCGTTCATCCCAGATGGTCTTATGTCAAATCAGAAGATGGTCTCGTAATTGAAACGGCGGAAAAGAAACCGATCAGCAATTATGCAATAGCGGGTTATTATTACACCAGATCTGCCAGGGATTTTTTCGAAGCCGCCTTCAACGTCATCCTCAATGAAAATCAGATCAACGAATCTTACTATATCTCTTCCGCATTCAATGAGCTGATCCTCAAGAATAAGAAGATCAATACTTACGAGATCGACTCAGACAGGTATCATTCTTTCTATTCTCCGGAAAAAATAAAACATTACGAACTTCAATCCAGAAAATAAATATGGAGATTCACAATCTGAAGGATATGATAAAAGGATGGCTGATCGGTGATTTCGAGCCCTCTTTATTCAGAACGCAAGATTTTGAGGTCGCAGTCAAACGATATAAAGCAGGGGATTATGAATCTTCTCATTTCCACAAACTTGCGGAAGAGTTTACTGTCATTGTTTCCGGAGAAGTTTTAATGAACAATATAAAGTACAAGGAAGACGACATCATTAAAATCGACAAGAATGAGGCAACAGATTTCAGAGCTTTAACAGATGTTGTCACCGTAGTTGTGAAAATCCCTGGTTGTAAAGATGACAAATATGACACCTATTAATATTCTTATTCCTATGGCCGGTTTAGGCAGCAGGTTCAGAAATGCCGGATACACACAACCTAAACCGTTTATAGACATCAAGGGTAAGACAATGATAGAAAGGGTACTGGAAAACCTAAGCATTCCGGATGCCAACTACATCTTGATTGCCAGAGCGGAAGACCTGGATAACCAACAGGAACTGGTCCAGAATATTGAAGAACGATATAATGCAAAATTCATCGGAATCCATCAGCTCACAGAAGGCACGGCCTGCACCATTCTGCACGCCAGAAAATATATTAACAATGAAACTCCTTTATTGATCGCCAATTCGGATCAGATCGTAGATTTTGAAATCAGCTCTTTTATAGAAGATACGGCTCTCAGAAACCTGGATGGTTCTATCCTTACTTTTGTCGATCCAGAGAAAAATCCCAAGTGGTCTTTTGCAAAGACTGACCCTGATGGGTATGTTGTAGAGGTACGGGAAAAAGAACCTATTTCTGATATCGCAACGGTTGGTATATATCTTTTCAGCCGTGGCGATATCTTCGTCGATGCTGCAATTGATATGATCATTCATAATGACAGGGTCAACAATGAATTTTATACCTGCCCTACCTATAATTATGTCATCAGGAATGGTGGGAAAACCGGCATCTATAACATTCTTGAGAAAGACATGCATGGCCTCGGCACACCTGAAGATCTGGAAAAATACCTTCCGTTGATATGAAAGCTGCTATCTGTATATCTGGACACCTGGGGCAAAAGGCCGGCAGAGCCGCTCTGAGCGACGTGGCCAGGTCTATTCAATTCTTCTTTTCAGCACTGCAGATTGATACAGATTATTTTTTAGTACTGTCTTACGATGAAAAAACAGACGCAGATATCATAGACCTTTATGAGAATCAATGGGCAGCTGTACAGAAAAAGATCTACCAGGATTACAATATTGATGTCAGCAAAAAACAATACAAGTATATCCGCCCCGAAAGCCACATCGAGCGAACCTTTAAGATGTTTGAAAAGATCTATGAGTGCAATCGTCTAAAGAAAGAACAGGAAGCTTCCGAAGGATTTAAATACGATGTCGTTTTCAGGATCAGACCTGACATGATTTTTTTAACCGACCGGGTCCAAGATATCCGGAACATCTTAACAGCAGGCTTAGGAAAAAACAGCGTGTTCATTCCCGAATTCCCTTGGTTGATTTCAAGATTTACCCAAGTAGACTTTTTTGCATTTGGTGACAGTAATTCCATGGATACATACTCAGAAACAATTCATTATATAGATGAATATTGCGGAAAAGGGCTGCTCTTTCACCCTGAAACGCTCCTCGGATACCATCTCTACCTGAATCAATCGGATATCTCACGAATAATACCGGTATGCTTCTTTTCCGAAAAGATGCTGGATATGAACGGTTTTGATGCTCCTAAAAGCAAACGATTTACTCCATACAAAATCCTGGTGATAGCCAAATATCTTTATAACAGCTATAAGCCTTTAGTATCTTAAAAAATGCCAGAAGGAACGGCTGAAAGTAGTTCATTACGGATAATCTTTTATTCTGACCTTAGTATATTTCCGCTTCTCCTTGATCTTTGATTCTCGATAAACAAAAATTTGCTTGATAGTTTTTATTTAACGTTACTTACTGTTAAATAACCTTTCGGAGCAAGGTAAACCAGCTTAACTTTTTAGCTTACTTTAACAGAAATAATCCGATAGCATGAAGATCCTAATTATACATTCAGAATATCAGCATGAAGGAGGAGAAGATGTTGTCGTCAGGCAGGAACAGGAGCTTTTAAAACATGATCACGAGACACGGCTATTGCTATTCAAAAACAGAAAAGGAATTATAGGAGCCTTCCAGACATTCTTATCCCCATGGAATATTTTTGCCGGCAGAAAGATTAAAAAAGCGATCCGATCTTTCCAGCCGGATGTGGTACATCTTCACAATACGCATTATAGTATCGGTCCCATAGTAATCCATGCTGTTAAAACACTGGATATCCCGCTCGTCATGACGTTACACAACTACAGGTTGCTATGTCCTTCTGCTATCCTGGCACACAATAATCAACTCTACTTCAAAAGCCTGGATGAAGATTTTCCATGGAGCGCCGTAAAAGATAAGGTACATGTCAACTCATATATTAAAACCTTCTGGTTAGCCTTTACGTATTGGATACACCGAAAGGCAGGCACCTGGAATCTCCCGGATAAGTATATCGTTTTTTCAGACTTTGCAAAGGCGAATTTTCTCCGGTCTAGGATACATATTGATGAAAATAAGTTTGTTGTAAAACCTAATAGTGTTCCCGATTATCACAGTGATCTCGCTCCAAAAGACGATACTTTTCTTTACCTGGGCAGACTAAGTGAAGAAAAAGGAATCCTGCCGCTTCTGAATGGTGTAGCAGGATCCGGGATTAAGCTGAGAATTGCCGGCGACGGTCCTTTAAAAGCTGATGTATTAAAGCTGATACAAAACGATCCTAATATTCACTATATGGGAAAAATCGGCAAAACCGAAGTTATCAATACCATTGACCATAGTACAGCCTTGGTACTTCCCTCTGTATGCCTGGAAGGGATGCCTATCTCAGTACTCGAAGCTTTCAGTCTGGGCAATGTCGCAATAGTCTGTGACCTGGGTGTTCTGAAAGAAATGGTAAAAGAGCACATCAACGGATTCAGGTTCGACCCTAATGATCCGGAAGATATCAGACAAACTCTCCGAAAATGGTTAAACATGCCGGAAGAAGAGAGGAACATTATGCGAAAGCATGCCCGGGAACAATATCAACTTCATTATACAGACGAAAAAAATGTTGAGACGCTCAACAGGATATACCACGAGCTGACTCAGTTATCCTAATACCTCCGCCAGTTTTCTTTGGATCCGCTCCAGCCAGTTTTTACCCATATATCTACCTAAGGAGAAATTATCTGCCTTACTATCTGCCAGTTTATGCCTGGGATGTACTAAAGGAAAGATCATCTCCTCTGCAGGAACAATCAATCTTTCATCCGCAGATACAGTGTGTGTCGCGTCCTGCCCGAAACCTATATTCTCCACAAGGTTAATATTAGGAATAATACTCAGTCCACCTTCGTTCCATACAGTAAAATGCCATTGGTAGTCCCAGGTGTCGATCCTGTTAGCAGCCACTCTTTTAAAATTCCGCATGTACTTATAATAATAGTACCATTCCCAGCCCAGATCTTTTGCCGAATGGGTCCGGGCAAACTTTGCAAGCGCTTTTATTTCTATATCATATTTTTTCCAGGCTCTTCTCCAAGTAGCCCATCCCCAAACATGAGGAATGTTAGAGAAATAATAAGATGCCCCGGGCTCTCCCCTCTTTATACCTCCCTGGAAATTATTTCCACCAATATGCATGACCGTATCATCATGTTCATAATACAACAGCAATTGCCTGGCAAACTCAAAGAAACTCAGATCAGGAAGACAATCATCTTCCAATATGATTCCCATAGATTCTTGTCCGAAAAACCACGATATACCATCTGCAACAGACCTTTTGCATCCGAGGTTAGCAGTCCTGAATAATCTGATCACTTCTATATGATCAGGGATACATTCAAAACAGGCCCTGGTTTTTTCACTTTTAGCAACATCATCAGGTCTATTTTCCCTCGGACCATCCGCTACTATATATATTTTCTTAGGATTGATTTCCAAAAGCCGGTCAAGTACCCGTTGTGTCAGTTCAGGCCTGTTAAATACTAACATTAATACAGGTATATCAAAAGAAGAAGGTGTCTCCATGGCATACAAAGATAATATCCAATCGGATAAACAAGATTCTATATATTCATCAGCGTATCCGGATAGAATGCGTCATAAATTCAAGGATAAAATTTACTTTTACTCCGAACAACCTCAGACTGTAGTCATATGGCAAAAAAGAATACTGGTACTCCGTTAAAAACAGTAACTGCAAACGCATCTCCTGCACAGCCTCAACCATGGTTGACGAATCATACCGCATACCTCTTAGCTTTTCTGGCTCAGTTTATAGTCGCGTTTATTTATTACCTGCCTACCTTATCTGGTAAAACGATAGGAGCACATGACTATTTGCAAGGGATAGCCAGCTCGCATGAACTGGTAAAATATTATCAGGAGACAGGGCATTATGCAAATTGGGCCAGTTCGATGTTTTCAGGGATGCCCGCCTACCAGGTTTGGAAAGGCTATGATAATATCGCTGCGTGGATGCTGGATGCTCTTCACAAAATACCCAGCGTTTATATTTATATTTCTGTCCTTATAATTGTATCAGCATCAGCACTTTTCTATGCAATGCGCGTACACCCGATTATTATGTTCATCGGAGGTTCGGGGTTATTGCTCAGCAATTTTACGATCGTCAGTCTATTTGCGGGTCACAACAACAAAGTCATGGTGATAGCGCTGGTACCTGCTACTATAGCTGGTGTATGGCTGCTATTTGAAAAGAAAAAATACCTTTCTGGTATTGCAATAACAGCTTTATCCATAGCATTCCAGATCAGGAGTAACCACATCCAGATTACTTATTTCATGATGTTCCTGATAGGTATCTGGACCATCAGCAATTTATATCTTTCATTTGTTCATAAGAATTTCAAACATGCAGCGCTATCCCTGACTGGTCTGATTTTAAGTGTCAGTATCGGAGTTTTAACCAATACCACCCAATTATTGACCACTCAGGAATACAGCAAAGAAACACAACGAGGAGGAGCCAGTCCTGTTGATGCTGCTAAAAGCACATCGGAAGAACCGACAGATGGCGTCGGGTATTCTTATGCCACTTCCTGGAGCTACGGCAAGCTGGAAACCCTGACATTGCTCATTCCAAACTTTGCCGGAGGAGCTTCACAAAGTAAATTGGATGAAAACAGTAACGTCTATAAGACATTAATAAAGAATGGAGTTCCTGCTAATCAGGCCACTCAGTTCTCCTCTGCCATGCCTACTTATTGGGGGCCGCAGCCCTTTACTGCCGGAACCACCTATATCGGTGCAGTATTGATCTTTCTGATGGTGATGGGCTTCTATATGATGAAATCACCTGTCAAATGGTGGCTGATGGGAACGCTGGCTATCACTTTCTTTATTGCCTGGGGCGATAATTTCAGCACCTTCTATAAGCTACTCTTCAATTATCTCCCTTTCTTTAACAAGTTCCGGACACCTTCCATGATCTTCTATCTGAGCACCATTATAACAGTGATGTCGGCTGCTTTAGGATTACAATACCTGATCAACCACTCAGATAAAAGAGAAGAAATCTGGAAACCTTTTTTAAAGGTCGCTGTCGGAGCAGCTGCCGTAATGTTATTCTTCTCCATACTGGCACCTTATCTGTTGTCCTTTGAGTCTGCGATAGATCAGGGTTTTATTGCACAATTACAGCAAGCTACCGGGAACAACAATTTTGCAAACGCTATCTACCAGGCACTCCTGGACGACAGAAGAGTCATGATGCGTGCTGACAGTATCCGGTCTACGATCTTCATCGCTCTGACTATACTGTTAATCGTTCTCTTCATAAAAAGAAAATTGCAGGCAACAGGATTACTGGCAGGAATAGCCGTGCTCATCGTTATAGACCTTTGGGGTATAGATGCGAGATATGTCAACCACGATTCATTTAAGGATAATATAGCTACCGGTATAGCAGGACCTCAGCTTCGAGAATCCGACAAATTAATATTACAAGACAACGATATCAGCTACAGGGTATTGGATCTGACCGTAAATTCTTTCAGTGAAGCAGCTCCTTCTTTTTACCATAAAAATATCGGAGGTTATCACTCTGCCAAATTAAACAGGTACCAGGATATCATCAGCTACCAGATAAATGATAATCTGAAGCTCCTTTCACAAGGGCAACCGGAAAAAGCCAATGTATTGAATATGCTCAATACCAAATATTTTATCACGTCTGAAGCCGCAACCGGAGTAATTGTCAATCCCGCACATTATGGTAACGCATGGTTCGTTTCCAACATCAAAATCAAAAATGGTCCTGTGGAGGTATTTGACCATCTCATGGAGGAAGATCTCCGGGAAACTGCTTTACTGGAGAAGAAAACGGATAAAATAACTGCCGACAAAAATTTCATAAAAGATTCTTCCGACTATATCCGCCTGGATAAGTTTGATAATGATATCATGGAATACAGCTACAGTGCAAAATCCGATGCATATGCAGTCTTTTCTGAGATTTACTACAATGAACAAAAAGGCTGGAACGCCTATTTAGACGGACAGAAAGTACCTCACGAACAAGTCAACTACGTTCTTCGAGGCTTACAACTTCCGGCAGGTCAGCATAAAGTTGTCTTCAAAATGGAGCCCCGGTCTGTGGCTATAGGAAACAAAGCAGATCTGGCAGGCTCAGCATTAATATTTCTTTTTATAATATCTGCACTCATAAAAGCAATTCTAGATAAAAGAAAAACTGCCGCTGAACAATCTCAATAATTATTTGGTCAGGAAGCGATACGGAAAACCTCTTTTGACAATAAAAGAAACAGGAGTGAGTTCAGCACCGAAACTCCTGAAGAACTTTTCTACGCCCGGGATCATGCTGCCTTCAAAATTGAAGGATAGCTGCTTCTGATGAGCCAGCCGGATCGCCTGCCAGAAAAGTAAGGGCATGGCACCGCTGTCGTTATAGGTATCATCATAACCGCCGTAGAGATACATCACCTCGCGCTCATCCCAGATCAGATATATGGCAGCTATGACCCGATCGTAAGGATCCAGCGCTTCCAGGATCATCCCTCTTTTATGCGCTTGTGTAACCTGGTGCAAACCGGCCAGCAGCGGCTCATCCACGATCTTATCCGCTTGCTTGCCCAGGCTCTTACGCAACATCCTGACCACTTCAGTAATTTCTGTCGCTGACCGTACTTTCAATTGCGCGGCAGCCTTCCGGATCTGCCTTTGTATGCTGCTCTTGAAAGATTTAAAAACCGTTTCCAGGTGACTTGTATCCCGGATGATATAAGTATATGCCGTTTGCTGCTGAAACGATTGCCAATAGAAAGGCAACCAGTTATCATACCCATGTTGCCATTTGAATCTGATCTCTGCAAACGGAGGAACCTGCCGGATCAGGTCTTTAAGTACTTTATTTTCAAAGCTCCGTCGCTCATACTCACTCTTTATCTCCGGATAAATGAGACAAGGTCCCATATAAGGCGTGAAAGCCGGCATGGTGATCTTGCTCCAGATCAACTGGGATTTGTACACAAATACCCAGAATCCCTGTATCTCTCCCTTTTCATCTTTAGAAAATACCACGTCCCAGTCGCCCCACCGCTCGGTTGCTTTCTCCAGCCAGTCCGGATGAAGGTATAAAGACACAGTATGTTCTGAGGCATACTGCCGGTAGGCGGCTTTACTTTCCATGATTCAGCAGGACAAAGTTTTCTCAATATCCGGTAATTATTTTGAAAACAGAGAAAATTACCGGAGCGATTTTACTCCTACATTCCACAAGAAAAACGACCACTTATCGGCAGCCTCATCAATCACCTTGCTGATCGGCTTACCGGCACCATGACCGGCTTGCACATCGATACGGATCAATGCAGGTTTTTTATTTGCCGTATACTCCTGCAGCCTGGCAGCAAACTTGAAGGAATGGGCCGGGACCACCCGGTCATCATGATCCGCGGTCGTCACCATAGTGGCCGGGTAATCGACTCCTTTCCTGAGATTGTGATAAGGTGAATACCCTAACAGATATTCGAACATTTTTTTGCTTTGTGCGCTGGATCCATACTCCGGCACCCAGCCCCAACCGACTGTGAAGTCCTGGAATTTCAGCATATCCATCACCCCAACCGCCGGGAACGCCACTCTGAACAGATCCGGGCGCTGCGTCATACAGGCCCCTACCAACAAACCACCATTAGAACCACCGGCGATCGCCAGCTTATCAGAAGAGGTATATTGGTTCCGGATCAGGAACTCTCCTGCACTGATAAAATCATCGAAAACATTCTGCTTCTTCATCAACATACCGGCCTGATGCCACGATTCGCCAAACTCTCCACCTCCACGCAGGTTGGCAATAGCAATCACCACACCTTGTTCCAGCAAAGCAATATAAGTACTGTTGAAAACCGGGGTAATATTGATATTGAACCCACCATAGCCATACAGATAAGCCGGATTCGAGCCGTTTAACACTATGTCTTTCTTATGGATCAGGAACATCGGCACCTTCGTCCCATCCTTAGAAGTGAACCATACCTGCTCACTCTGGTAATCTTTCGGATTAAACGTCAGCCCTGACCGGTCAAGCTGAACAGTCTTCCCGGTATTTATATTATAGCTATAGTTGGTGAGCGGCTGCGTGAAAGATGTGAAGCTGAAAAAGAATTCTTCATCCTTAGGCTTGCTGTAAGTCAGTTCCACGGTTCCGAGTCCTGGAAGCGGCATTATCCGACGGTTTCCTCCGCGGAGATCGGTCAACACAATCTCTGAACGGGCATCTTTCAGATAAGATGCTACCAGAGTACCTTTAGCCAGCGCCACATTTTCCAGCACACTTTCTGACGCAGGAATGATCTCCTTCCAGTTCGATTTCTCCAGGTGATCCGGATCGATGGATACTACCCGGTAATTAGGCGCATCGACATTGGTATAGACCAGGAACCTGCCATCTGCAACACCTATCACCATATTCTTGGACCCGAATCCCGAAAACAGATGCCTGAACTTACTCACCTCCTGAGGGTTATCCGTAAGCCCGCGGTACAGCGTCTCGTAACCGTCCGTACCACTGGATTTGTACAATACCTGGTAGTGGTCATCCGTAAAATTGACTACATCATGGAAATGTCTCGGATTAGCCGGGTCTGCATAAATCAATACATCTTTTTCCTGAGGTTTCCCTATTGGGTGATAATAGATACGTTTATCTTCCGTAGCTGCTGAGAACTCTTTTCCCTGCTTCGGGACCGGATACCTTCCATAGAAAAATCCATTCCCCATCCATTGAACATCACTGAACTTTACCCATTCCAGCCGGTCTTCCAGGAATTTCCCTGTAGTCAGGTCCATGACCCGGATCTCTGTCCAGTCACTGCCGGCCTTGTTGACAGAGACAGCTATAAGATTATGCTCATCCGAGTAATCCAGGAAATTAAAGGTCGTCGTACCTGCAGGATCTGCAGCATTGGGATCCAGCAATACCAGCGGTTTTCCCGTCAGACCTTCTTTATAGTACCAAACAGACTGGTTTTGTAGCCCGTCATTCTTCTTGTAAATGATATACTTACCGGCTTTCATAAAACTGGCATACTTCTCAAAATTGCTCAGCTGAGTAAGCCGTTCTTTCAGCCTGGTCCTGTAAGGAATCATAGAAAGATATTCCTGCGTCACCTGGTTCTGAGCCGTCACCCAGGCTTCTGTATCGGTAGCAGTATCATTCTCCAGCCACTGATAAGGATCCTGCACGACCGTCCCAAAATAAGTGTCCTCGTGAGCGATCTTCTTCGTTACAGGGTATTTCATCTGTGCATTTGCAGCAACAGCCGCCATTGTGCCAAAAGATAGCAGGATCCAGTTCTTTGTATATCTCATTCTGTCAAAATACGCTGTGTGTCCATTTATTAAACAGACAATATTACAGTTTATCTATCATTTTATCCAGAAGATATCCGGGTGCGTCCTCCGGACCGGGTGTTCAGCTCATAGTCCTCGTCTCTACGACCATAGAGCCTACGGGCTACCCGCTTCACCCCCTCGCACACAGCGACAGAGGCAATAACTCCGGCTATCCGGTAACTTTCCGATAGCACAACCAGTCACCCAAAATAAAAAAGGCCGCAGGCCTTTTCATAGTTATTTGGTAATCAGTTAATATGCTCTGGCAAACAACACCCGCTGACCCGACGGCTGACCGGTCAGGATACAGGAACCCTCTTCCTGTTCATTATTGAGCGGTATACAACGGATCGTAGCCTTGGTCAGCTCCTTGATCTTTTCTTCTGTCTCCGGCGTACCATCCCAATGTGCCGACACGAACCCGGTCTTTGTGTCTAACACATGAACAAATTCATCCCAGGAGTTCACGTGAGTGATATGTTCATCCCTGAAGTCCAGCGCCTTCCGGTACATACCGGCCTGGATATCTGCCAGAAGACCTGCTATATAAGCATCAAAGTTTTCCAGCGATACCACCTGCTTTTCTTTCGTATCCCTGCGGGCAACCTCTGCAACGCCATTCGCCAGATCTCTCGGACCGATCACTACACGGACAGGATATCCTTTCATTTCGTATTCTGCAAACTTGAAACCCGGACGCTTCGTTTCATCGTCATCTATCTGTACACGGATATTCCTGGCATTCAACGACTTCTTAATTTCCTGCGCTTTAGTACGCAGGGCAGCCGTTTCCTCCGGATTTTTTGAAATGAACGGGATAATGACCACCTGATAAGGAGCCAGCTTAGGCGGCAGCACCAGTCCTTGGTCATCAGAATGTGCCATGATCAATGCGCCAATCAGCCGGGTTGACACCCCCCATGAAGTAGCCCATACATACTCTTCCCGGCCTTCCTTATTCATGAATTTCACATCAAAGGCTTTTGCGAAATTCTGTCCCAGGAAGTGAGAGGTACCGGCCTGCAAAGCTTTGCCATCCTGCATCAGGGCTTCAATGCAGTAAGTCTCCAGTGCCCCCGCAAAGCGCTCATTCGGCGACTTCACTCCTCTGATCACAGGTAACGCCAGGTATTCCTCTGCGAAAGTTGCATATACTTCCAGCATTCTTTCTGCCTCTTCCACAGCCTCTTCCGCCGTAGCATGTGCAGTATGTCCTTCCTGCCAGAGAAACTCTGCAGTTCTCAGGAACAGACGGGTCCGCATTTCCCAGCGCACGACATTTGCCCACTGGTTGACCAGGATCGGCAGGTCTCTCCAGGACTTGATCCAGGACTTATAGGTGTTCCAGATGATAGTCTCGGAAGTAGGTCTGACGATGAGCTCATCCTCCAGCCTGGCTTCCGGATCTACGATCACACCTCCGCTTTCCGGGTCATTTTTCAGCCTGTAATGGGTAACAACCGCACATTCTTTAGCAAAACCTTCCACGTGAGCCGCTTCCTTGCTCAAAAAGCTCTTGGGAATAAACAATGGAAAATATGCATTCACGTGGCCCGTATCTTTGAACATCCTGTCCAGAACATCCCGGATATTTTCCCAAAGGGTAAACCCGTACGGCTTGATCACCATACAACCTCTTACAGCTGAATAATCCGCCAGGCCACCTTTCAATACCAGGTCATTATACCACTGCGAGTAATCTTCACTCCTGCTCGTTATTTCTTTGCTCATCCTAAATTGGTATACTTTTTGAACTTTAATAAGCGTATTTTCATTAAATATATGAAGGTGTAAAGATATACCCATTTCTATATCCTTCCCTTCCTGATCACAAAAAAAGGACAATGAGACAGTTACTTTTTATAATCGGTTTTTCCGGGATGCTGTTGGCAAGTTGTGGAAGCAGCGCAAGGATGGGCTATACCTATTTTGATGACGTGTACGACAACCGGCCTTCCTATGCAGATAACCGGCCCACTGCTCAGGTCGACAACCGGCCTAGTTATCAGCCGGCTGCCGCTCAGAGCTATGAGAGTGAAAGTTCCTCACAAGCCGGTTCATATATTGACGATGAAAATGCGTACGGAACTTATACAGAACGGATCAACCGTTTCCACCGGTCGGGCAATTCAGGCTTTGATTATTACAGCCCTTACTATACCGGCTACAACAGTGGATTCAACAGCGGCTTTAATTATGGCATGAGCTTCGGTACCGGATACGGCATGTACGGCTCACCTTTCTGGAGCCCTTTTTACAGTTCATCTTTCTATTTCGGCTGGGGCAGACCTTCCTGGTCGCTGGGATTTAACTATGGTTTCTACGATCCTTTCTATTACAATAGCTGGGGATTGAACAGGCCATGGTATGATCCGTACTACAGCTGGGGAAATCCGTGGGGCGGATGGGGATGGAACAGACCTATTGTGATCTATCCTGATAAACCGCGTAATCCGAATACCTACTACGGACCGAAAGGAGGTAATTATGGCAATTCATACAACCGGGGAACCCAACCAGGAAACAACAGTGACCGGCCGGGCTATCAGAATAATCCCGGAGGAAGGATGCAATACACGCCGCGGCCGTCAGCTACGCCTAAGCCTGGAAATACTCCTTCCAGGGAAAACAACAGGCCTGCCAATACCCCGGGCAACAACAGACCTTCCAACATGCCAAGCAGGTACAATTATTCTGCACCCAGCAATACACCTTCTACACCGAGGTCTACACCATCGTATTCACCGGGCAGGTCTACGCCAAGCACTCCGAGCCAAAGTGGTGGCGGTAGCGGCGGCGGCATGAGACGTACTCCAAAATAGATTTCTTTCACCCGAAGCACCAGCATATTTCCATCAAGATCAAGATTATGAGATTTCTCCTGTTGATTCCGGTACTGATTTGTTGTACCACCCTGACCTATGCGCAGACAGATGTGGATGCATTAAGATATAGCAGCACCCAGCCTCTTGGAACAGCCAGATCATCTGCCATGGGAGGAGCAATGACAGGACTCGGCGGCGATATCAGCGCACTCAATATCAATCCGGCAGGACTCGGACAAATGGGTATCTCAGAATTTTCTTTCTCCGGAGGATTCAGCGTCACTTCCAGTGAAAACCTTTACCTGGGTAATTCTTCCAATGAGAAGAAGACAGCATTTCAGCTGAATAATCTTGGTATCGTCTACGTTCCTAAAAAGAACTTTAAGAAGATCAAAAACATCAGCCTGGCAGCCAGCTACAACCGGCTTGCCAATTTCAGCTCCAGGATATACGGTAACGGCAAGAACACAACAAGTTCTCTTACCGATAGCTACGCAGAGCTGCTCACCGGTGTCGGTGCAGACAGCAGTGCTGCGCTTAACAACTATCCTTATGGAGCCAGTTTAGCTTTTGAAGGCGAATTGATTGGTATGACACCAGACAGATTCTTTTATTCTTTCCTGGAATTACCGTTGAAACAGCAAATCAGCATCAACCGCAAAGGGAATATCAGCGAATATAACTTTGGTACCGGTATAGCTTTCAATGACCAGATTATGCTGGGAGTATCCATTGGTATACCGACCATCAATTTCGAAGAAGAATTATACTTCAAAGAGACAGATAAGGGAGACCTTACACCAGATTTCAATTACTGGGAAAAGACCGACAGAGTACGCACTGAAGGCAGCGGTATAAATGCCCGATTCGGGGTCCTTTATCTTCCCACCTCCAACTTAAGGCTGGGAGCATCCTTCACCACTCCAACCCGCTATAATATCCGGGACAGGTATCTCACCTATTTCAAGAGTGATTTCACCCAGTATACCATAGATAATTTCCAGGCTCCTACTGAAGGTTATTTTGATTACAATATGACCACTCCGCTTAAATTCAATGTAGGTGCTACAGGGCTAAGCGAGAAGTTGGGTCTGATCACGGTAGATTATGAATTCTCCAATCCGGGAAAAACCAGGTATTCTTTTGACGACCGCCAGTATAATCTCAAAGACTACGAAACGCAGCTTAACTCAGGTATCCAGACCAAATACAAAGCAACGCATACCGTAAGAGCAGGTCTGGAGAGCAGATTCCTGGATTATTACAGGGCCCGGGTAGGATTCCAGTACAGAAGCTCAGCCTTTGCAGATCAATCCGCTATGGATGACCTGGCGAAAAACCGGATGCTGGCATTTTCCGGCGGCCTGGGTTACAGAGGAAAAACCTTCTATATAGATGCTACTTACGTACATACTATTACCGATGAACTGATCGTACCTTATACCGTTAACCTGGCTGAATCCCCTTTACTTACATCCAAATACAACAGAGGTAACTTCATCGTCTCATTAGGATTTAAATTTTAATCCGGTTCTCATAATCCAGCCGCTCATGGATAGTCGCCAGTTAAGCAAAAAGACCGCTCTGAGTAAACTGCGCAGCCACCAGTATGCTCCACACGAATTGTGGGAGAACATTCAGAAAAGGGACAAAGTTGCATTAGGGAAAGCGATTACCCTTATAGAAAGTACCTTGCCGGAGCACAGGATCCTGGCAGAAGAGTTGCTGAACCTGTGCATGCAGAAGGCTTCCTCCTCCCTAAGAATCGGCATCACAGGCGTGCCGGGCGTCGGAAAGAGCACCTTTATCAATGCTTATACACAGCAGCTTCTGGCTGAAGGCCATAAAGTCGCTATACTGGCTGTAGACCCATCCAGTCAGCAGACCGGGGGCAGCATCCTGGGAGACAAGACCCGGATGGAAGATATATTTGCGCACCCGGACGTACTGATCCGCCCCAGTCCGGCCGGTGAAACTTTAGGAGGTGTTGCGGGCAAGACCAGGGAAACCATCCTGTTGTGTGAAGCTGCCGGATTTGACAGAATATTGGTTGAAACTGTCGGTGTAGGACAATCAGAAACAGCTGTACATAAAATGACAGATATATTCCTGCTCCTGATGTTACCAGGTGCCGGAGACGAATTGCAGGGTATTAAAAGAGGAATCATGGAGCTGGCCGATATCCTCATTGTACATAAATCAGACGGCAGCAATGTGGAGAAATCCCGGACTGCTACAGCTGACTACAAAAGGGCATTGCACCTGTTTCCTCCTACACAAAGCGGCTGGATTCCCAGAGTGCTTTCCGCTTCTTCACTGGAGAATAAAGGTATTCCTGAAATTCACGAAGCGATCGAAGCCTATTACAGGCATACCGTTACCAATGGATACTTCCAGAAAAACAGGCAAAACCAGCTGAGGGCCTGGTTCCAGACGGCTTTGGAGCAACAATTCTACTGGATGCTCAGGCACAGAACAGATCTGCAGGAGCTCTATGAGAAATTGCTCGAAGATGTCAATACCGGGCGACTCACCCCTATAGCTGCCGCGCAACAAATTATGTCCAGGATCTTCCGCTAATGCCCAGAGATAAATCCACCTTCCATTTTAAGCAATTTTCTGTCAGGCACGCTGACTCTACTATGAAAGTGGGTACTGACGGCGTATTGATTGGCGCCTGGAGCGGTCAGGGAATATCACCTGGAAAAATTTTAGATATCGGAACAGGCTCTGGTCTGATCGCCTTGATGCAGGCCCAGCGTTTTCCGCAAGCGCAAGTTACCGGGATAGAAGTCCATCCTGCAGCGGCAACAGAAGCGCTCCTGAATGCCAGTCAATCCCCCTTTGCCAAAAGAATAGAGATCATTCAACAAGATTTTACCCAATGGCAGGCTAATCATCTATTTGACCTGATCATCAGCAATCCACCTTATTTCAGCTCAGCATTACATTCCAATAACCAGGAAAAAAACCTGGTAAGACATCAGATCGGCATGACGGTCTCCCACTTATTGGAGCATGCCGTTCAGATATTATCCTCGGAGGGAAAACTTTCGCTGATTCTGCCCACGCGGGAAATGCAGGCTGCTTTCTCTCATGCAACCGTCCTTGGACTGCATTGTTGCCGGGTCTGTGAAATCAGGAGCAAAGCTGGTCAGGAAGTCATCAGGATCATGGCAGAATGGTCTCCCCGATATCAGGAGCAGATCACAGACCAACTCATTATATATGAAGAAGACGGCTCTTACACTCACGGCTATAAGATGCTTACTAAAGATTTCTATCTCGCATTCTGACTCAGGAAATCCTTAATAACAGCATTATCCAGATCCAGGTAATTGATGTCTTTTACGATCATCCCGTTATCAATCAACTGGATAGCAGGCAGATCAGGACCGGATAATTGTAAGAACTGAGGTTGTCTGAGCCGGGAATAAGGTATATTTTCACACTTCTGTTCTTTCCTGAAAGCGACTACTTTATCTTCCGTGCCATTGATGAAAAAGTAGAAAGGTACTTTATCATCCATCTTTTTCATCACGCCCATCTTCTGTGCAGCCAGCTTACAATGCGGGCAACCCACACTTAAAAAAACAATGATGTGTTTTCCTTTATTCAGATCCGCCTTAGGCTGCTCATCCTGGTTATCAGTATAAAATAAAGAAACGTCGAGCTTCCGGGCCTCCTGATTCTTCCGGGCATAATTTTCTCCTATATAGACAGGTTCAATTATATATGGTAATGTCAAAGATCCTATAAATACAAACGGAAACAGGAATCTCATTCTTCCTTTAAACAAGTTATAGACCCCGGCATACCGATACCCGATAGTGCACATGAACAATAGAATAAGATTCTTCACAATGCTTTGCACAGGTGTCATCGCTATCCACTGCCCCATACATCCGCAATCTCCTTCATTACCGGATCTTAGTAACCTGACCATCAAGACACCGGTCATTAACAATAAAAAAACTACTGTTGAAGGAATCGTTACTTTCCTGAGCTTATATCCGGATAATAATAAAAGACCTATAACCAGCTCTATACCTATAATAGTACGGGCAAAAAACGGAGTCATCGCCCAGGGAATGCTATACTCTGCCAGTGAAAATTCAAACTGTATAACCGGGAACAATTTAGATACAGCAGATAAAATAAAAACTACCGCAACGACCCATACGGATATCTTAGCCAACCAATTTTTCATTGTTATACAATCTATATCTTATTTTCAAAAATTGCTTCTTTAAATGACCCACAGATCAAACGTTCTTCTTTCCGGAAAACAATATAAGCACAAGACCTGAAAGATGTCTAAATACAAAAAGGCAACCTGTAAAGGTTACCTTTTCTCTTAATACCTCAGTAAAATCTGTAAGTTATTAATCCAATTTACAGTTCTTATAGAAGCTTAAAGAGTTTGAAGAAAGTGCCTCACATGCTGTCTTCTGATCTCCTTTTTTACCTTTCGGAATAGAGATCGTCTCTTTCTTTTCTGTCACTGTGTTATCACAAGTACAATCTCTCTCTTTCTTACAGGAAGTAGCACCTACTGCTAAGCCAGCTACCGCTACAAGGATGAATAATTTTTTCATTCTGATTTTTTTTTATAATGGTTATGTAATGTTGCGCAAACATAATACAACAAGAACATATAATCAAAACAAAGAATAAATTTTTATTTGAATAAATATAAATTTATATTTAAAATATATTGTAAAAACAATAAATACCCATAACTATAATATTTATTATTAAAACTAAATGCAATATATTTATATTATAGAGCTATTTAACAGCTGTTACTTAATATCTGAAAAACAATTATTTATATTAAAAAAACAAATAATGCGCAATGCAATATTTTAATCAATATTATATTCTAAAACACCACAATAACGCTTATCTGCCTATTCTCCTGCCATTGAAATACACTTCCATCCACTATCTGCCTGCCCGGATATCATCTCCTGCAATGTGGTTAAGCTGAGATTATTGCTATATACAGATAAACCCTTAACCGATTACAGGTATACAAGCGGGAGATTATCCTATATTTATGCCTTTATTATGAAGAAGCTGGTCATCATTACAGGCATTTTATTGCTTACCGTATCCTGTCTCCCTTTCAGAGCAACCGTACACAATATTCCCAGAGTTAAAACCAACAATATATTTCCCCAGGCTATCGTAAAGCCTGACACCATTCCATTCCATTTTCCGGAAAAAACAGATGATCAGTTTGGGAAACGGTATAAAATGGCCAACCTGATGAACCTTTTTAACCAGGCTGAGCTGGAAAAGGTATTGAAAGATAAGAAGACCCGGGCTTTTATCGTGGTCTATAAGGATACTATTATCTATGAACAATATTTTAAGGGAAAAGACCGGCAAAGTTACCTGACCTCCTTCTCCATGGCCAAATCTGTGGTCAGCACCCTGATAGGAATAGCGGTTAGCGAAGGAAAAATCAAGAGCATCCAGGATCCTTTCTGCCAGTACTTTCCCGAGATAGATTGCGCAACCTTCGGGACGGTCACCATTGAACACCTGCTGCAGCACACTTCGGGGATAAAATATAACGGCCTGGTCAAGTTATATTACGGGAAGAATCTTGCAAAGAAAGTGCTTCCCAAAGGCTTTAATTACCCTGCCGGCACTAAATTCAAATACGACAACGCCAATTCCCAGATCCTGGGCATGTTGATAGAAAAGGTGTACCAGAAACCTATTTATGAAGTCTGGGAAGAGAAAGTATGGTCCAGAATAGGAACAGAGCAGCCTATACACTGGGCACTGGACAGTAAAAAGAACCGGCAGGCTAAGACCTTCTGCTGTGTAGATGCGACTGCAAGAGATTTTGCGAGGTTGGGAAGGGTCTGGAAAAACAACGGCATTTACAACGGCGAACAGATCATCCCTTCGTTCTGGATCGATTCTGTAAGAGCACCAAGAACAGGTGAAGGAGCCGCGATCAATTATAAGTATCACTTCTGGCGAGCACCTTCTTTATATAACTGTTTCACTGCAGCAGGAATGTACGGTCAGCTGATCTTTATGTGCCCGGAGAAAGATCTTATGTTCATCCGCCTGGGAGAAAAAACAAACCTACAGATGGACGACAAGTTCTGGATACCCGTGTTCCTTCAGCTGATAGACCAGATGGAGCTGGACGGTTACTTCGACCGATAGCTATTGCCAGATCACTTTTTCCGGAGCATGATACCACTGCTCATAATGCGGCTGTAACTTTTTCTCCAATACATTCCGCTTCACTTTAAGTGTTGGGGTCAACAAATTATTGTCTACAGTCCATTCGTCCCGGACGACGACCACCTTGTGCATCTTTTCATGCTTATCCAGCCTGGTATTTACCTCTTTCATTGTAGTAACCAGGCTTTCCGAAACAGCCTGTTTATCCTGTTGCTTTGCTTCGGGAGACAGAACGACCAATGCTATTGTCTGAGGTAAATTGGTACCCACCACACAAACCTGCTCTATGTGCGTATTCTTAGACATGTGCATCTCAATAGGCGCAGGCGCCACATATTTACCTTTATCCGTCTTGAAGATATCTTTGACCCTTCCGGTAATTTTCAGGAAACCGTCCTTATCAATTTCACCCTGATCCCCGGTACAAAGAAAGCCATCTGACGACAAGGTCTCAGCGGTCTTCTCTTCATCTTTATAATACCCTATCATGTTGGCTTCACTACGGGTCTGTATCTCTCCTTCTTCCGAGATTCTTACTTCCAGGTGTGGTAATGCCTGTCCTACGTAACCCGGTTTCCTGTTACCCGGTACTGTGAGATGAGAATAAGCACTGTTCTCCGTCATTGCGTAGGCTTCACAGATGGTAATATCCAGCTTGTCGAACCACTCCATAGTTGCAACCGGGAGCGGGGCTGCTCCTGCGAGCACATACTTTGCCTGATCAAGACCCAAACCTTCCTTGATTTTCTTCTTGATAATAGACGAAACAATAGGTATGGAGAGTAAAAGATCCAGCCGTTTCTGCGGCATCTTGCTCAATATTCCCATCTGGAATTTGGTCCAGATCCGCGGTACTGCCAGGAAAATAGTAGGCTTCGTCTCCCGGAGATTTTCTGCAAAAGAATCCAGCGATTCTGCAAAAGAAATGACTCCCCCGGAATAAATGCCGCCGATCTCAACCAGCATCCGCTCTGCTATATGCGACAAAGGCAGATATGAAAAGAACCGCTCTCCTTCCTTCAGATCTTTCAGCTTGGTTAATGCATTGGATACAGCAAAAGAAAAAGCATGTACGGTATGCATAACACCTTTAGGCAACCCAGTAGTACCGGATGTATAGATAATGGTTGCAAGATCAGATCCTTTCCTGTCTAGATTGCCTCGCAACGGGGCAACATCTTTAATGGCATCATCCCAGCGTACATATCCCGGTTCCGTCCAGAAAGGATAAGAGATACAATGTACATCTTCCGGCATTCCTGCCCTTTGCCTGGACCAGTCATCCAGCTTACCTACGAAAGCCACCTTTGCCTCACTGTGCTTCATTACGAACTCAACCAGATCTGCCGGAATAGTCGGGTACAACGGAACAGATACATAGCCCGCCATCAGGATCGCCAGATCACTCATGACCCAATGCGCACAATTCTTGGAAATGATAGCCACCTTACTGCCCGGTTCCAATCCTAAAGATCTCAGATAAGCTGCCATCCTCCGGACCTGGTCATCCGTATCTCTCCAGGTATATTCATACCATTTACCTTTAAAAGGTTGTCTCAGAAAAACCGAATCGGGTTTATATTTTACATACTCTGAGAATTTCGCTATCGGAGACTGGATATCTGCCATACTCGTCCTGATTAATCATCAATTAAGTAACCTAAAATAAACAAATAATTAATATTGAGCACCAATAAAGGTAATACTAGATCTGCAGATAAGGCTTTTTAGCACTTTCCGACACCCTGAATACAGATAAATATTTACCAGTAGCGCTGCTTATAAATTGGCCAGCCAGAACCGGCTTACATTTTCCCCCATAATGAGCCGGATCTGCTGAGCGGTCAGTCCTTCTTTCATCATGGCTTCTACCAACAGGTTCAGACCAGTAATATCAAACGGTGCTGTAATCGCTCCATCATAATCCGAACCCAAGGCCACATGTTCTGCGCCTACCAGGTCCACCGTATAACGCATAGCCTTAGCGGTAGCCTGTGCATCTATTCCGCACACCGCTCCTTCAAATAAAGCGATCCCGATAAGACCACCACCCGCAGCTATAGCTTGCAGATGTTCGTCTGATAAGTTTCGAGGTGACGGGCAGGTCCCCTGTACACCGGTATGAGAGGTAATCATCGGTTTTTTATATAGCCGGATAATATCATCCAGCATGGCAGGAGAAGAATGAGCTACATCCAGGACAATCTTCTTCCGACTGATACGGGTTAATACTTCCTTGCCAAACGCACTTAATCCTCCGTGGCTCTCACCGTGCGCAGAACCGCCCATTTCATTGTCGGAAAAGTGTACCGGAGCCATCATCCTGACACCGGCTTCATACAATACATCGATATTATTGATATCTCCCTGCAAGGCATGTAATCCTTCCAAACCCAGGAAACCTGCCGTTATCTGCGGATCCTTCTGCCTGTCGTGCAAATAAGCTTCCAGATCTTCCGAAGTATAGAGTATCCTGAATTTATCGTCAGATCTCGCTGCAAATCTTTTCAGCTCGCTGCATTGCGTAAGAGCCCGGTTGGTAATATTGAACCAGCAGGAAGGCGCCCGGCCCGCTACCACAGAATGCAGCTTAAGCATATCAGAATTTTCACTATTCGAGTGAAAGTTGATCCCGTAAGGCACTTTAGAAACTATGGTAAAAGCCTGTAAGGCCACTTTCCCTTCTATCAGCCTGGGAATATCTACCGCGCCGTATGGATGCTTCTTATTAAGATTTCGCTTCCAGAGCAATGCATCACAATGCAGGTCCGCAATAAAATCCAGTGAATCAAACAACCTTTGAGCCTCTTCCGAAACTACATAAGGCGGAGCTTGTGCGATCTGATTGAATTTCCGGTCCAAGATACCCGGAACAATCCAGATGATCAGGCAATACAGCAATCCCAGGCCTGCAACCAGCTTAATTAATTTCTTCCCCATGTTTGAATGTATCTGGCAAATCTATAAAAGATGCTGAAATAAGCTCTTGATTTTCCTTAAAATAGCAGATTCAACATTTTCAGATGGACCAGGAACTCACTATCCAGCCGGGTGATCAGCAGCAGTTATCAGAAGACCAGCAGCTTTTTAATGAGCTGACCCGGCAGATAGCAGAAATCAACCAGAAGATTGAACAGGAAAAGAGCAGATTGGACCTCCTGAACACGGCATTCGCCAGGGAAATTCCTGCACTCTACGGGCAAATAGCGCAGGAAAAGATCAAGCTGGCCAGACTACTGCATCAGGCAACCTTTGAATTCAAATACTCCAGAAAGCAGATAGAAATATTCCGTACAGTGATCCTCTACCTGCTGGAGACCGCTTTTGAGTCGGTAACACCTGACCCGGAAACAAATCACATATACCAGCAATGGTCGGGGGCACAGAAAAAAGACAAGGAATCGGAAATGATCGAGCTTAAATTAAGGATCGCTGCCGAGCTGCGCTTCGAATACGGCATTCTCATAAACCCGGAGAGCTATAAAAATACGCCCGAAGGCTTCGTGGCATTCCAGGCAGCCGTACGGGAAATGATCGAACAGGCGAAAGCTCAAAAGCAGCAATCCGCAGATAATAAAAAGAAAAATAAAAAGCAGGCGGCGGCTGACCAGCGGCGGAAAGAGCAGGAAGTCACACAGACCAGGAACATACGGAGTATCTACATTGCACTGGCTAAAGTACTGCATCCGGACAGCAGTAGCCAGGATATTGATACACATGCTAAAGAAGAGCTGATGAAGAAGGTCACGAAAGCTTACCAGGATAGAGATCTTTCCACCTTGCTCCGCTTAGAGACGGCGTGGGTACACCCTCAACAAAACCGGTTGACCAACCTGGATAACGAAACGCTCCGGCAGTACATCGCCTCACTGAAGAAAAGATTGGCCTCGCTCCGGGCAGAGTTAATGAACCTGAACCGCCAGCCCCAATACGCCGGTATTGCTTCCTTGAGCAGACTTTCAGAAAAAGCTACAAAAAACACGCTCAAAAAACAAAAAGCAGAACTTAAAGAAGCTATATCCGGACTGGTACAAACTCAATATTCGCTTCAGCACAACTTTAACAAACGGGAAGTACAGTACCTTGTGAATGAACTGTCTGACATATTATACTATAAGTTCAGCTAACCACATTGGATTTACTATCAAATAAGCGATCAATAAAAGCGACAAACGGGTTTAAGGCGATCAGGAAGATCGTCACCAGTACAACATTAAAACTCAGATGCGCCAGAGCAACCACCATAGATTCATTCGGCGCTGTACTGACGACCCAGTTTGTATAAGGTTTCAGGAACGGGTAAAGTAATGCTACCCCAATAACGTTGATGAGCGTATTGGCAATGGCCGCTTTCCTGGCGTTAATGCCCATACTGACCGAGGCTATCAATGCAGTAAAAGTTGTTCCGACATTAGCGCCCAGAACAATAGGAATAGAATCCGCAGGATGAATCAGCCCTTGCTGCACAAATATGATCACCAGACCTGTGACGACCGTGCTGGATTGCAGAACAACAGTCAGCCCAACTCCTATGAGTATGCTGATCAATTTATTGGACGTATGCAACAACAAGTTCATCAGCATTTCAGAGTCTTTCAGCGGGGCTATTGAGCTGCTGACCAGATCCAGGCTGAAAAAGATAAAGCCGAAGTAAAAAATACCCTTACCGAATACCCTGAACTTTACGGGAAGCAAGGAGATCAAGGTACCCAGCACTATAAAAATCGGTCCGATATTGGTGAGCTTAAAAGAAACAAGCCAGGCTGTAGTGGTTGTTCCTATATATGCACCCAGCATAATAGCAGTAGCTCCTGCCAAAGATAATATACCGCTGTCTACCATAGAAACTGCCAGCGAAGACACTGCTGTAGAGGATTGAATGATCGCAGTAAAGACCAGACCGACAACGAAGGCTATAAAGCGATTGGCAGTCAGTTTCCCGATGATCGACTCCAGTTTATTCCCGGCAGCGGCCTTCAGCTCCGCACTGAAAGAGCTCAACCCGAAAAGAAACAAAATAATGGCACTGACTATAGAAAATATAACCTGGTAATCCTGCATACGATCTTTAAAAATTGGTTAAAAAGATCAGAAGTTAACAAAACGCACTACTTAAAGCAAATTCCCCGGTCTGAAATACAGCCACAGGTAAATCCATTATACACAAAAGCTTCCGGCTCAATACAAAGACATTCATAATTCCTCTGAAAACATTTAACAAACAATTATATCCGGCATTTCGCATAAAGAGATTTACGGATATCCTTACAAGGTAAACTCTGGAGCACAATGCAAGAGGTCTCTTGATCGGAATAACGTTGGTTCAGTATTTTGCTTCCAAGGATATGGAAACCGATGCTATGCATCATAAAATGGAAAGCCGATAGCAATAATTCAAATCACCTCATCCAGCTGATTAATGTTCCATTTCATATATTGACAGGTCTATGTAATATTCTGTCTGTGAAATATATTGGAAGCTATACTGAACAGAATCATTGGAAAATACAGAATATTCCCCCAACACCATATAATTACCCGGAATGTTCTTTGGAAACCGAACGGGCAACTTTGCATCAATATCCAGATCATTAAAAAGGGATAGTTTAGAGAAATCTGCCTTTGTTTTTGCCAGATAAAAAGTGGACTGGTCATTGGTCTTCTCGTAGCAGATTTGATATTCTACGCCTTTTATCCTGGGAAAGCCGGAAAAAGTATCTCCAAAGTACCTGATATTATTTGCTTTTTTCCAATATGACGGTATTGCTGAAACATTCTCCATTGCTAATTGATGCCTGACAAGCTTTTTACAGCTGTGCATCGTTTCATCCTGATACGCCTGTAAAACTTCGCCGTCGGGCTTCAACATAAACCAAAGGGTCATTTCATCAGTTTGGCCGAAAGCTTCACTTGTAAGCAGCCAGTAGTTTAATCCCGGCTCACGGTATATCGCCATTTCACCTTTATTGCCGTTGATGTCCGTATATTCCCAAACCCAGACTTCAGAAAAGTTGTATTGCAAGGGACTTTTTACCGTTTTCTTTTGCTGCGCCATGACGAAGAGCGGAAACAGCAGAAAACCAGTAAAAATTATTCTGACAAATCCTTTCATTTCTTTTGGATTGCATTATTCTATTCCCGGTAATTTCACTGTTTGATAACCTGCCGGATTAAATTGATAGGTCGCATCTGTAACGGAATTTAATTTCAGATGAAAATCAGATCCTGACATTTCTGTTATCAGATAGGTAATTCCATCCAAAGACAAATAGCCTAAATTGTAGAACCCCACCGCATCAAACCTTCCTAAAGGAAGACATACATCTCTTGATGGAGTGAGCCAAATGTTTATCGTTTTGCCTTCGTTGTCTTTCCCAACATACTCTACATCATCATTACCGTTATATTTTCTCGTTTTACCTGTTTTTTTGAAATCTTCTTTGAAACGTTGTTCATTCAACATTTCTTGCTGCAAACCAAGCTGATAACCCAAATCCATTACTTGGCGAAACTTCTTGCCATCTGCAACTGTGTAGGTCTCAATAACGTTTTTTCGGATAAACTGGTCAACAGTTACCGCATTGCTTCCTTCTCCGTCCATCAATCCCATTTGCCTGAATGCCTCATTGGGCATATAGGCCTCATCAGCCTGAATATTGAGGTAGAAAAATCCATTGCCTGCATATCGCTCGCCACTTTCGCCCACACCACTACCGAAAAAAGAAATCTTTTTTGTGTGATTTGGGCAGGCGAAGCAACCTTTTTCTTTGAGGTATTTTTCTAAATCAATCTTTTTCAAAATAACCGCTTTACCGCCATAGCTTCTGTCAATTTCTTCCAAAGTTTGTTGTTCATTTTTTACGCTTTCACAATTTTCCAATATTAGCGTAGCATCGGGTGAGGCAGTTGTCCAAAAATTGCTTTTCCTTAAAAGTTTATCCACTTCGCCAGCAGAAATGGTAATCTCTGAAAACCGGCAACCTTTACCTTGTGTACAAAGGGCAAGATACTGTTTGGCTTCTTTCTCCTGAGCATTCGTACAGGATACAAGCTGAATAAAAAGAAACAGATATGATAAAACACTTTTCATTTGAGATATTTATGTTATTAATGGTCAGATAGAATTACCATGATGAAAAATTTATTCCGGACGTTACATAGTTTGTAATCAGATTTTTATACATGATTACCTGCACTTGTTCAATACGATTTCCGCTAATTTTATAGCTACCGATTTGTTTGCTTCGCTGTCGTTGCTGATGTCGGTCCTGATTTCAAACTTCACTCCGTTCTGTAAAACATAAAGCTCGTTGGTGACCACGTTCCAGCAGGCAGCATCACCTACTCCTTCAACTGACTTGTAGCCTTTGGAAACTTCTTTGAAAGCATCAGTTAAAGCTCCGCCTGTCTTCCTGATTTGCTCTTTATCCACCCCTTGCTTTTCCGCCTGTATTAATGATTTATCGGCATCCGCATCACCAGAATTGCCTTCAGTAACATCTTTCAAAGCATCGTTGGTCATCTGCATCTGCTCGTCGGTGACGGCTTTGTAGCGCTGACTAAAAGTAGTGAGCGACATTGGCGCTATAGAGCGTACCACAACCATATCTGGCAGTTCCATTTCCCTGTCAAAACCAAGAACTTTCCCCTTTCTGCGGTTTTTAAATTCATAAACAAACTCGTGGTATTCGGGATTTTTCACCCGGTTGTTGTACTTCGTTTTCATCGCAGATTTTGAAAATCCGGTAGCGTTTAAAACGTCTGCTTCCGAAAGCAAAGCATCGTATTTGCCCTGATATTCCAGAAGGCATTTATTATCACCTTTAGCATCGGGGTTATTGGATTTACTGTTGATAACAGCATCGATGCTGATATCATTGCCGCTTTGCTTATTACTTTCATTATTTCCACAAGAAAATAAAGTGACGCAAAGTATGGCTGCGGTTGTTGATTGTAGTGTTTTCATTTTTTGTTTTAATCTTCTATTCTTTTTACATCTGTTTCGATACGCTTTACAGCAGGTTTAGGCTTCCCCCTTCAACAGGTAGAAGGTCGTCCTTTTCAGATTTCACCGGGAGCAAATCATCTTTATTGCCATTGAGATTTACAGGCAACAGATCGGCATCGGCAGGCTCGTCCTTTCCAAAAGGGTCTTCTGATGCATTTTCTTTTACAAGTGTGAAGGTTACCGGTACTTTTCCTATACAGCGTTCTTTAGCCGGTACTTTTATTTCTATAGTATAGGCGGTTTCTATTTTTTGCCGGCTTGCTATAGTGATGTTATAGTACATCTTCATACCGCCCGCAGCATTGCTGTTAAAATCCAGTATGCCCCTGTAAGTATTGTACCCGGTCTTTACCCATCGCATTTCATTTGAAGGAAAAAGTTGAGCAGGGTTAAATGGGTATTGGAAGTTTATATTGTCATTACCTGCTGTTCCCGGTGTGATTTTTTTCCTGATAAATGACCCGATATTGCCGATACCGTAGCAATCGTTTCCTGTGGAAGTTCCATAAGAGGCTTTCCAAACACCATCCGTAGGCTGTAAATACGGATTGAAAAGACCGATCTGTGTGTACCCGTCACCGCCCCATTCTTTGTCAATTTCTTCCCTGGACTTTTTATCCAGATACGTAATGACTTCACCGTTTTTCTTTTTACCTAAAACAATGATATCATCAGGTTGTATGTTCCTGTCAAAATCATTATCAAACAAATCGCTTTCAAAATCCGAAAGTTCAAAGGTGCATCCGCCGCCTTCGGAACAGTTGGCAATAATAGCTTTCCCGGCAAATGCCGAGGCTGAAATGAACAGAGCCATCATTAAAAGATATATTTTCATAGCAGGTAAGCTTTAGTGATTCAGAATAGTATTTACCAGGACGACCGATTTTTTCCTGGCTAAAGCTTCATTGTCGCCAAAGTTGACGGTAATGGTAAAGGCTGCGTCTTTAGCCAGGACGTGCAAGGCATTCACCGGCGTTTCCCAAAATGCCATTGTAGCAACGTCTCCAAGTTTTTCTGTTTTACGCCTGCGTGCATATTCCGCAATGTATTTTGCCTCGATTGTTGTCGTTTCTTTGTTAAAATGCTCAGCATTTGCCATTTCATCCACCTGCATTTGTAATCCGTCGTTAGTGCCGTAGTATTTTTCAAATGCTTCAGTATTCATTCGCTTCACAAAACCTATACTGATGCTGTGGTATTCATCAATTTCGTATTTTCCGCCACCTACTTTTTTCTTATCTCCGGTAGCCCAGCTATATAGTACAGTATATTGCCCTTTCTGATTGAGATGGTTTTCGGTGTGTTCTTCTATCTTATCCGGAGGCACATTTAAAACTTCGGCAACCATTTCTCTGGTAAGAATTTTTTGCAGATAATCTTGCCTGGAAATTATTTCTTCGGAATTAAAACCGGCGGGGATCCTTACGCTCTCGCCATGGTTGCCGCAGGATATAAAGAGCAGGGATGCAATGATTAACTTTAATATGTTGCCCATCATCACAATTTTATTGTTTGATAAATTCTACCCTTCTGTTCTGTGCTTTGTCTGATGCAGTATTGTTTGAGGTTATCGGCTGTGTTTCTCCTTTACCGTCTGCAATTAATCTTGAAGCATCTATTCCAAATTCATCCACCAGTGCATTTTTTACCGAAGCGGCACGGTTTTGCGAAAGTCTGAGGTTAGCATCATCAGCACCATCGCTGTCTGTGTGCCCTACAATAAGTATATTTCCTGCAGTCGATTTGATAGCGTCTGCCACTTGTTTTAGTGTAGCCCAGCTTTCGGGTTTAATACGGGAAGAGTTTACATCGAAATAGATAGCATTGGTGACAAACTTTCCTTCCGATTTCATTTCATTGGTAGCGTTGGAGACATTTCCAGCTACACGGATGTTGGACACAAACATACCGTCGCCCCACAAATTGGTTGAAAAAATAAGATTGTACTGTGCTTTTTTAGGTAGTCCGTTCGGAAGATTAAACATTTCTTTTCCGTTGATGTACAGCACTATCTGTTTTCCATTACGGAATATGGATACGCGGTTGATCTCGCCGGGGTTCCATCCTGATTGGAAAGTTTTTTCAAACAGTACCATATCTTCCCGGTAACCGTCAGGCTTGTACTCTGTTGTTGCCGATACATTTACCACCTCCGTACTTCCGTGGGGATGCACATCCAACCCGATTGCCGGTTCCGAAGGCCAATACATGCTATATTCTTCCCGGTCATCTTTGGCTATGAAATTTGCTCTGAAGCCGCCTTCCATTTCAGACATCTTTTGCGGGTCAGCATATAAGTCAAATTCAATGGTGAACTGTTCGGGAAGGTTTTTAAAACTATTAGGAAATACAAATCCTTTACGTGGCATTTTCAGCCAGTTGCCAGTTGCTGCAGAAATAGTTCTGATATTTGGTCTTTCCGCATCTGTATGCGCGTCATATTCATACACATGCCAGCTGCCATTACCCGAACCTAACCTTGCGGTTGCAAAATCCTCAAAGAATAAAATTTTTTCCCCTGGCACAAAAGAAGATCCTTCATATTTCGAAAAATCTGTGTTATCTCCCGAAACACCAGGCGCTTTGGAGGAGGAGCTTTTATCTTCCTCATTTTTAGCCTTGTTATCTTTACTTTTATTTTTCTTCCTGAAAATATTCCCTATTCCTTCTTCTATTTTGTCCAATCCTCTGTCAATACCTTCATTTAAACGATCATTGGTCCGCTGTTCTCCCTTTTCTTTAATTACTTCCCCAGGGTTAGTAATCTGGCCATAGGAAGCATTTACAAATAATCCCAAGGCACTGATCACTATAAGGCAAAAACATTTCATATTATATGGTTTATTCTTATTAGTGTGCCCGGTTTAAAAAAGTAAACATCATTTCTAAAAAATCTTTTTGTTTACTTTCACCGCAAAACGTCACTAAATTGAGAGAAAGCGAAGTCATAGCAGCCATCAAGAAAGGGTCGAAGGAAATCACCAGGAAATTTTACCTGGATAATCAAACAGGCTTCACACGTTTTATCCGGCACAGGTATACAATAACTGATGAAGAAATCGAAGACCTTTACCAGGATGCTATCATCGCACTCATAGAAAATATCAGGAAAGGAAAACTGGATGAACTGGGCAGCAGTCTGAGCACTTACCTGTTTTCTATCGGTAAATTCATGGCTTACCGGAGAACCCGGAACATCCTCTCTGTAACGGAAGAAATACCGGACTTGCCGGACGGGCTGGATTACTATGAACACGACGATACCGAAGAAGATACAGCTGTTATCCGGCTCATTCAGCACAAGCTGGAACAAATGAGCGAAGCCTGTAAGCGAGTACTGTTCTTGTTTTATTATGAGCAGAAATCGCTGGATGAAATCGCAGAAATTGGCGGCTATGCAGGAAAAGATGTTGTCAAAAGCCAAAAATCACGTTGCCTGGCTCATTTAAAAAAATTGGTACATGGAAAGTTTTGATAAAGACGATCTGCTCGGGAAATTCTTCAACGGAAAACTCGATCCGGAGGAACAGCAAACCTTTGACCGGTTGCTTAAAGAAGACGCAGCCTTCAGACAGCAAGTCACTTTTGAACGCAATGTCCGTAAAGCGATCACTCTGACAGAAAGGGCCCGGTTGAAACAGGAGCTTCAGTCATTTCGAGTTTCAAAGCCCTCCACAACAGGCAGAGCCGGAAGGTGGACATTAATAGCCGCCTCCTTCGCAGGTATTATACTGATCTCCTATCTGGCCATCAGCCGTTTTTCAGAACAGTCAGCAGAAAACCTCTATACCAGCTACTACCAGCCCTACCCGAATATGATCGCTCCTGTATCACGGGGCAATGAAGCTGACTCACCTGAAGCAGAGGCATTTGCGTCTTATGATATGGAAAATTATGCCGGATCGGCCCGGCTCTTCGATCAGCTATATAATTCAGGAAAAGCAGGATATGCCTTACTCTACGCGGGTATCTCCTACCTGGAAACGGGGCAAACGGATAAAGCTATCCGGCGCCTGAAAGTGCTCAGCAATACAGAAAACGATTTTGCACCGGCAGCCCGCTGGTATCTCGCGCTGGCTTACCTGAAAGACGGCAACAGACAAGCTGCTGAGGAAGCATTGAGATCGTTGACAAACCATACAGAATTCTCTGAACAGGCCCGGCAATTACTGGAGGCACTTTAACGGGTTTCTCCTGAACCACCAGCAGGACAAGATCAACAAGACCGATATGGCCGCTATTCCGGCGATTATTTCCCGGTTCCGGATAGAAGTTCCGGGAACAGGTTGTGTATAGCCGTTGATCACGAAACCCGCCCAGAAATACGGATGGGCTTTTAAAGGAAATTTCTCTCTGAAAGCTTTCTTTGCCAATGTCAACGCTACTGCCGGCTCTTTTCCTTCATTGAGCAACCTGTAAAACAGTTCCATTAATGCAGCCGTTTCCTTATCCGGCACTTCCCATAAAGAATGTATCGCAGCAGGAACACCTGCATACGCAAAAGCCCTGGATAAGCTCATAAATCCTTCCCCGTTTTCCAGCAGACCGTTACCGGTATTGCAGGCACTGAGAATCACCAGCCTGGCCGGAATATCCATTTTATACAGCTCATGGAAATACAAAGGCTGATCATGCTGGAACGCCAGATAAGAATATTCATAATTACCGGTATCCATGATGGCATGCATAGCCAGGTGCAGCACACTGAATTCAGAAGCGGCTTTAACAAAGTTATCTTTAGTAGCATTGTCTCCGCTATATAAGGTCCCCTTGGTAGATCTTATAATGGCCGACGCTTCTTTCTGCGCAAAGAAAAGCCGCTTAAAACCTTGCTGTCGCTGGTCGGAACTACCGGAAGTTTGTCGTTTATACTCCGGTGCGAATACGGCAATTCCCCGGATACCAGCTTGCTTCCGGATACCGGATTGTAATTCCAGCATTTTCAGCGAATATGCATAGTTGACAGAAAGAGCAGAGAAGTATTTTCCGGCATCAAGCACAGCCTCCATAGGTAAAAGCTGAAGGAAATCTTCTACTACGAAGACCAGGTGGATATCTTCGCTTATACCCAGCGGCTTGACCAGCTGCTGGTACAAAATACGGCCCGTAACTACATGATCCCCGCTGATAGTAACCAGTTCACGATAATACCGGTGAACCATTCCCCGCAAACTGTCTGTCCCGGCGAGCTTCATCAGCCGGATCTTCCCGGCATCTATAACCCATGCGAACACGTGTTCCTGTCCCACAACATACTTGATCAGCATTTCATTTTCTCTGAGCAACGGACGCAGCTTATCCACATCAAAATCTGTCGCACTGAACCGAGCATAAGAGGTATGTTTTTGTAAGGTCTTTCCCGGGGACAATCCAGCGTTAACCTTCTCAGGTGTGCTCAGCAATTGGGCTTCATCTTTTCCGTCAAAGGTGGATAAAAACGCTTCTTCTATTGTACTCAGCTGCTGTTCTTCCAGCCAGCCGTCAGGGAGATCCAGTGCAACTGCATTCCTGTCCAGGAATTTTTTCCAGAGGTGCTGAGACTCATTATTTTCTATAAGATTGAGCACACGTTTGCGCTCTGCTTCGCTGCTTTTTAGCAGAGCCGAAGCAGAGAGCAGCCCTTCCTTGATAGTTTTCGCCAGCTGATCCAGTTCCCGGTTATAAAATCCTTTCAGGTAATACCGGTTAAACATCTCTGCCGCAATATCATAAAAATCAAAAGCCTGCCGGATATGTTCGCTTTGCTGTGTTTTCCGATACAGAAGCTCATAAATCCGGGCAGATTTCAACAGGATATTAATGTGCCTGCTTGTATTGAGACCATTAAAGTCCCTGTAAGTCAATGCATCCAATGTCCAGGCCTTATCCGTGATAGTCAGCATACGCCGGTACAATGTCCCGAGTGAAGCCATGCTCTGATCAACCTTGTTCAGCTCCATCAGCAGTTCAGCTTTCAATACCGTAAGCATATAAAAACTCAGGCTGGTAGTCTGTTCCGGAAACGTTTTCAGCGCCAGGTCCACTTCTGCCAGCGATTTTTCAAAACTTTTCTGATCATAGTATAATACTCCCAGACTGGCATGATACTTCATCCGGGAAAACAATGTCTTGATATATGGTTGAAGCGTATGCAGTACAGCTTCTGCTTCTCTGAACGCTTTTTTTGACTTATACTTAAAGGCAAGACTTTCAATACAGGAAAATACGTAAGGAACATAGTCTTCCCTGTAAGCTGCCGGCATCTGCCGGTACAAACCTTTCATCTTATCCAGGAATATACCCGCACTGTCCGGCCTGTCATATGCCAGCGACATTTCTATATTCGCCTTAAGAAAATCGTAAGCAGCGTGCAGTACAGAATCGTTCTGGTATAATCGCTCTACAGGATATTGTTCCGGGTTGACATACCGCGCAAAATAATCTTTGTATATCTCCAGGTATTTTTTTGCAGCACGCACATCCCCGTAAGATAAATAAGTAGTGATCAGATTCTGCAGGACAATATTATTGAACCGGATATGGGTGGGGCAATACCTGAACCATATCCCGTGCGCCTGCTCATAATTCTTCAGCACCTGGTGTGTGTAACCGATCACATCATATGCATAAGCCAGGTTATTATAGCAGAGACCTATGGCAGCAGGTGAAGATTGCCCAGATTTTGCAAAGACCGCTATAGCTTCTTCATATAGCCGGATAGTTGCAGCCTGATTGCCTTCTATTGCATACATACCTGCCAGATCAGAACAAAGTTGTGCATATACAGGTATTTCCGAATGCTCTATTCCCGGCAGCTCGTAAACCTCCAATGCCGTTGCCAGCACTGCTCTCATTTCCCGGCCATGGTCAGCCTGGTAATGATACAGATGCCCATACAACCTGATCAATATAGTATTACCGGAGAAATCCCGTTTCGATCCTTTCAGCAGCCGAATACCTTCCTGCAGCCATTTAACAGCCTCATCCGCTTTACCTTCCCTGCTCCCGATAAGGTATCGGGTCAACAATAGCTGAGCATAATGATTGACCTCTCCCGGAGATTGACGGACCAGTTGTTTCCTGATCCTCAACGCTTCTTCCAGCTGGCCTTTGACCTCCAATGAATCCGCTACTGCAGCTTCTTCCCGGGCAGAAAGTTGTTGTGCTATCAGAAGAAACAGTAAACCGGCCAGAAGAAAACTATGCATATAAGCTGATTCCCTGACAAACATAGTTAAATGTCATCAGCGACCATACCTTTATCCCGGTGAATCTGCGGGGATACGAAGCCAATGCAAATAAAAATCCCCGGTGGGCAGCCGGGGAATACTTTATACAATTAATTTAACAGAGACTTATTCGCCTTCCGCCACTACTTCTTTTACTTCAGGGACGAACCTTTTCATTAATCCGTCAATCCCCTGCTTCAAAGTCACGGTAGAAGAAGGACAACCGCTGCAGGAACCTTGTAGCTGCAGGATCAGCTTACCATCTTCAAAAGAAGAGAAGCTGATGCTTCCGCCATCCATCTCCACTGCCGGCTTTACATATTTCTCCAATACGCCCTTGATCCGGATCTCCACATCAGAATCTCCTTCTGCGACAGTATTGCTGACCTGTTTCTCAGGTTTCTGAAAATCTTCGTCAAAGATCGGCAGCGCCTGCTCCAGGAAAGACTTGAGCCCTTCCTTAATGGTCATCATCAGCTCCTGCCACATGACCTCTTCCGACTTGGTGATCGTAACAAAGTTGTTACTGATGAACACTCCTTTCACTCCGTTTATTCCAAAAAGAAATTTTGCAAAAGGTGATTTCTCCGCGTCCTCCACATTCTGTATATCCGCAAAATCATTCGGAAACAAAGGTCTGTTGACCACAAATTTCAATGTCAACGGATTCGGAGTGGCCTCCGTATATATCATTACAGGTACTGCTTGTCTTTCCATTCTCCAAATTATTTCTTCTTATTTAACCGATTCCGCCAGGATTAGTTCTCTCTGTGAAAAACTGTTGATGAAGCCTGTGCTGTAGGCAGGAGGAAAATCTCCTCAATATTTACATGCTTAGGTTGAGAAGCTATAAAAAAAACACTCTCCGCCACATCTGCACCGGACAAAGGTTCAAATCCTTCGTAAGTTTTATCTGCCAGCTCCTGGTTGCCCTTATATCTTACCAGCGAGAATTCGGTATCCGCCGCGCCCGGGCTGACCACAGATACTTTTATGCCGTATTGTACGAGATCTATCCGCATGCTTCTGGATAAAGCGCGTACGCCATGTTTGGTAGCACAATACACATTGCCGCCTCCGTACGCTTCTATTCCTGCCAGAGAGGCAATATTGATGATATGCCCTTTGCCATTCCGGATCATAACAGGTGTCAGTTCACGGGTAACATATAAAAGTCCTTTAAGATTAGTATCGATCATCCGTTCCCAATCGTCATACGCACCTTCCTGGATAGGTCCCCGCCCTACCGCAAGTCCTGCATTATTGACCAGTACATCAACCTGGGACCAATCAGCATCCAATGCACCTATATTCTTTCTGACCTCCTCCAGGTTCCTGACATCATATACCTGGGTCAGTACCTGCACACCATAACGGTCCCGGATGTACTGAGCGATCTTTTCCAGCCTGTCAGCCCGTCTTCCTGTCATCACTATATTCCAGCCGGAGGCTGCGAACTTATAGGCACATGCCTCTCCGATACCTGAAGTAGCTCCTGTTATATATGCGATCTTGCTCATAAACCTATCACCTGTTACAGTATGACGATTCACAAAAGTAAGGGAATAGGAGCAGAATTGAAAACTTAAGCGGATGATAAGACCAAAGACAGAAGACATGAGATAGAAGACAAAGGACAAGAGATGATAAACACAAATTTGCAGCAGATCATTGACCAGAAGAATACCCCAGGCGGAATAATGATTGGCATAACAATCTTTTTGATCTATAATTCACCGACAATCTTCTTTGTATCAGGGAAAGCGGTGGTCGTATTATTGTCTGACAATTGTTGACCGGAAATTTCGTACTTTTGGAAAAGTATGAAAACAACACCTTTTAAAGAAATCCACGAGGCTATAGGTGCAAAAATGGTTGATTTTGCAGGCTTTTATATGCCGGTGCAATATTCCGGTATCATAGACGAACATAACACGGTCCGCAATGGCGTCGGCGTATTCGATGTCTCTCACATGGGAGAATTTATTTTGAAAGGTCCTCATGCACTGGAATTACTCCAAAGGATCGTATCCAATGATGTTTCCAGGACCGTGCCGGGTCAGGCTCAGTACGGATACCTGCCAAATGAAGAAGGGGGTATCATAGATGACTTACTGGTTTATCATCTGGAAGATGGTAATTACATGTGCGTAGTCAACGCTTCCAATATCGAAAAAGACTGGGCATGGTTCAGTAAGAACAATACACAGGGTGTAGAAATGCATAATATTTCTGACGAAACTTCGCTGCTGGCCGTACAAGGCCCCAAGGCAGCTGAAGCGCTTCAGTCGCTGACCGATATCGAGCTTTCGGATATCCCTTATTACCGGTTCAAAAGAGGAACATTTGCCGGTGCTGACAATGTTATCATTTCCGCGACCGGATACACAGGTGCCGGCGGTTTTGAATTATATTTCCACAAAGATCATTCTGAGCAGATCTGGAAAAAGATCTTCGAGGCAGGCGCTCCTTTCGGTATCAAACCGATCGGGTTAGGAGCGAGAGATACCCTCAGGCTGGAGAAAGGGTTCTGCCTGTATGGTAATGATATCGATGATACGACTTCCCCTGTTGAGGCCGGCCTGGGTTGGGTCACCAGCTGGAAGAAAGATTTTATCGGAAAAGACAAGATCCTGGCCGTCAAGGAAAAAGGTGCAGAGAAAAAACTGGTCGGCTTTGTCATGATAGACAGAGGTATTCCGAGACATGACTACGAGATTGCAGACGCCAGCGGTCACATCATCGGAAGGGTTACCAGCGGAACACAGGCTCCTACGCTGAACCAGGGCATCGGGCTGGGTTATGTGCAGACTGCTTTTACCCAGCCAGGCACTGAAATATTTATTCCCCTGAGAGGTAAATTGCTCAAGGCGCAGGTCGTTAAGCTTCCATTTGTATAAGTAGCTCTTACTTTCAAAATAAGAAAACCCTATGATTGCTAAAGACAGTATCATAGGGTTTTTACTTTTATAGCTGCGCTATCTTTCTTAAGCAACATCAAAGACATGATCTTAAGATGGTCATCCTGGAAACGAAAGTCAAAAGGATAGTCGATCGACCAATCTTTTACAAATCAAAACTTTGCGGTTCTACTTTAATATCTCTCTGCGGCATATTTACCGGGATTAATCCTGCTTTGACGATCAACTTAGAAGCCTGCCTGTTATGCACGAATTTTACAAAACCTACGCCTTTATTCCCGGCCAACCTGCAATAAGTGATCGTATAGGGTGTGGTCAACGGCCATTCCTTGGTGAATATAGTAGACTGGGAAGGATACACCGGTTCACCGCTGCCCTTGATGCCCAGCCAACTGAACCTGGCAGTAATCTCCCGGGCACGTGGACTGTACTGGTCGCTCACCAATGAAAAAGGAAGTAAACCGACATAATCTTTATGGGTGGCCAGAAACTGCTTCAGCTCATCGAGATTATTAACGATCTTCAAAGGCCGCGCTCCTTCCATCACACTATACTTTCTCAGGAGCAGGCTGAATAAGTTGACATGCTCCTGCGTGGTGACAAACACATCTTTTGCCTGGGTGATCCAAGCCGCAAGCTGCAGGGAATCAATAACCTTCACCTGATCTTCGGCAGATCTTACCAATGCGATAGCATCATAAGCAAACACATGTTGAATAGGTTTCGCTTCATATCTGAGAAGAATCCTGTCTAATTCATTCTGAGTCAGCTCCCGCTGAAGCACGATGAGCCGCACGCTGTCATTTTCTATCGCTTTCAGCACATTCGCTTCAGAAGTATATACCGGATCAATGGCGGCCTTAGGAAAAGAAGCCGTATAAATATCCCCCAGCTGTTCCAGGAGATACTCCGCTCCTGCATCTGCATAGAGCCTGACCTGCCCGACATTGACATCATCCAGATCACTTCTGTTATAATTACCCGGATCACCATTCCTGCCTTTACAGCTCCCCAACAGGAGCGATATAAAGATCATTCCTGCAATATATCTCATCTGTATAGTCTTTTATATTCCGCATATATCCGGTACATGCGAAATCCGCCGTACAGTAATGCACCGCCACAGAAAAGGTATTTGTACAATGGAAGATCTGTCAACAGATTAGGGATCCTGAACAGAAATACTCCAAACATGATATAGATGGATGCTCTGAAAAAGTCCAGTATCGGTCGGGGCTGCAGAAGGTATTTCAGGAATCCCGGTTTTTCTTCTGTATTTTGTTCGGTCATATCTAGTCTTATGGTATTGTCAAACCAATAACGGTTTCTAAGATAATCAGATTGCAGCATTAATCTTATAATCGCTTTCTAAACCCCAAAAGGTATATCAGAAATCCGTACCATTTACCGGGTATTCTGGTATAACATTTTAAAAGCGATCCAGTTTAAATTTAACAGGTGCGGACATCTTCACCCTTACGGCACCACCTCTCTGCCTACCAGGCTTCCATTTAGGCATCATTCTGACCACCCTGGCCGCTTCTTTCCCCAGACCTCCTCCGGGATCTTTTACAACCTGCACATCAGACACTGAGCCATCTTTCTCAATAATAAACTGCAGTGTGACCGTTCCTTCAATTCCATTCTCTATGGCTGTTTGAGGATATTTCAGATTCCTTTTGATGAACTTCATCATAGCTTCCTGCCCATCCTCGAATTCCGGCTGCACCTCAGGTATAATAACAAAATCTTCTGCCCTTGTGTCTTCTTCAGCCCTCTGGATATAAGCAGGACCTGTTCCATAGCTCAAGGGGCTGGGATCTACTACCTGTATCGGGTTGTTATTACCTTCGCCGTCTGTTGTGATATTACCAATAGCCCTTGCCGGGTCCAGCGCTTCTTCCACAGTAGTAAGCATCTGATCATTTTCTACCCATTCATCCCGGACGACATCAAATTCGACAAACCTTTGCTGATCTACTACTATTGCTTCTTCTGGGATCGACTGAGCAGCCTCCTGTTGTGTCTGCGCTTCCGGTAACTCTACTTCCGGCACATCACTCATATCCAGGATCACCGTTGTACCCTCTTCTTTCGGCTGTACTGAAGCATTGGTATCAAATGAAAAAAGAACGATCGCTGCTATAAACAACCCGACCGAAGATAAGGTCGCGATAGCCGAGTATTTCGGATTAAGCGCTCTCAATTCATATGCACCATAATTTTTGTTGCGTCCTTCAAAGACCATCTCATCCATTGACGCTGCATTAAAATATTCTTTCATAAATAAATTTTTGCATCTAACGGGACGATCTTGGCTTTAGTATAAAAATTTAACAACAATAAATGTAGTAATATGACTACCAATTAATTAAAAATAAACATGGCGTAAAAAGTCATTGACAAGTAAAAGATACTTCCTGCCATAATACAAAAAGGAAGTGCTCCCAAAAGAGAGCACTTCCTTTTATCGATCATTGTTCTTACTAGCGATTCAGTCTGAATCTTACCGGTGCAGACATCTTCACCCTTACCGGGTTATCCCGCTGCTTGCCAGGCTTCCATTTAGGCATAGTTTTGATCACTCTTTCAGCTTCTTTACCCAAGCCTCCTCCCGGATCCCTGACAACTTTTACATCAGAGATGGATCCGTCTTTCTCTACTACAAACTGTACTACAGCTGTACCTTCGATTCCGTTATCCAGAGCGACTTCAGGATACCTGATATTTTTGCTGATATAAGCGATCATCGCAGCTTGTCCGCCCGGGAACTCCGGCTGATTTTCTACGATTTCGAAGATCTTGTTACCATCATCTTCATCCTCTTTTTCTCTTACAGGCTGAGCAGGACCAGTTCCGTAAACCTTGGCCGGCTCTTCAGCAACTTTCGGCTTTACAGTTCCATCTCCTTCTTTATTAATGGTACTGATGGCTTTAGACTCATCTTTAGCTTCTTCTACCGTAGTGATCTTCTTATCTGCTACTTCTTCATCTTTCTTTACTACCATCTCCACGAACTTCACTTGCGGTGCTTCCGGTGGCGGTGGCGGTGGCGGTGGCGGTGGTGGCGGAACATCCAGATCCGGAACATCTTCCGGCAATTCCACCTCTGTTGTTACTACTTCGACTTTTGTATCTTCTTCGTTCTTACCAGATATGTTCAAATCTATTTTTGAAAAGACTATGGCAAAGACGAATAGAAATACAGAAACCGCTGTAGCAATGGCTGCATACCTTGGATTGATCTTCCGTAACTGATAGGCTCCGTATTCTTTATTACGGCCTTCAAAAACGAGATCATCCATTGTTGCAGAAGATAGGTACTTGTCCATAATCTTAGCTTTATTACTTAAACGTTTTTGTAATCTCTGTAGTTTAGTTCTACAACAATTTAGCAGCTTCTACAGCTTTTTCTTCCGGTATTGTCATATCCTGTATAGCGAAGATCTTGACCTTATTGATATCCATCTCATCCAGGACATCCACTATATTTTTATAAACAGCTTCCGGCGTCATTTTGATAAGACAGATCATCTTATCCGGTTCAGGAGCGAACTGTCTGTTGACTCTAGCCTGCTTATCCAGGATGATTTTCCTGATTCCTTCTGAACCATATCCGGTCTTTTGCAGACTTGCGCCTGTTAATTCTTCAGGCAAGCCTTCATAATACCAGACTACATCGTCTTTATCCAGAATAACTGTCAGCACCTGAGATTCTTTAACCGGCTCCCGGTCCTTATCATCTTTTATGTTTTCCGGTGGCTTAGGCATAGCCAGCTGCATGGCAACCGGCTTATTCATGGTCGTCGTCAACATGAAGAAAGAGATCAGAAGAAATGCCAGGTCCACCATTGGAGTTAAGTCAACATTGGTGGACATTTTCTTGGCCTTGACCTTGCCTTCGTGTCTGCCGCCGCCGCCCGAGGTATCTAATTGTGCCATCTATTATTTCTCTTTTGGATTAATCAATTTTACCTTCTAAAGAAGTAATCAGGTTAAATCTATAGATCTCTCTTTTCCTGAGAGTCTCTATAATATCCTTAACAGCAACAACATTAGATGATTTGTCTCCTTTGATTGCGATAGGAACTTCGAAATTTTCAGCCAATCCTGTAGCTCTGGCAGCATTCACCCAATCTCCCAACTGGTTGTCTGCGGAGTCCTTTGGAATACCTGACATCTTAACCTTATTGATCTGATCAGCTTTAAGATTAAGGATAGATGGCAATTCACCTATAGTATTTCCAAAAGTTTCTACATTTCCGAAATTATTGATCTGGGCTGGCGTCAAAGTCTGCAGCACCGGATATTTACTTCCATAACGCTCGATCATGCTGTTCAAGGTTTCGATCCTTCTTCTTGGAACATTCAAGCCCAGGTAAGCAGCACCTTCTGCATCAACAGTAATCGTTATCAGGTCTTCCGGAACAGGTTGTTCGGCCCTGGAAGAAGGAGTATCAATCATCACCGTCTCTGACGGACGGAATTTTGCTGTAAGAATGAAAAAAGTAAGCAAAAGGAAGGACACGTCGCACATGGCGGTCATGTCTACCAAGACACTTTTGCGTGGTATTTTAACTTTAGGCATTCTTAAGTTTTAAATCTTTAATTATTTATTGCTGGCTGCAAAAGACTGTGTGATGCTGAATCCCATCTCATCAATAGAATAAGTAAGGTCATCGATCAAACCAGTGAAATAATTGTAGCTGATAATAGCTAATGCAGACGTAAAGATACCGATTGCCGTGTTGATCAAGGCCTCAGAGATACCTGATGCCAAGGCTCCCGGATCAGGAGTACCGGAAGTTGCCAACGCTGCAAACGCACGGATCATACCCAATACTGTACCGAATAACGCGATCAGTGTTGCTACAGAGGCCAGTGTTGCCAGGATAGAAAGGTTCTTCTGCAACATAGGAAGCTCCAGTGTAGTAGACTCTTCCAATTCTTTTGAGATATTCAATATCTTCTGCTCTGTAGTAAGCTCAGAGTTACTCTGCATTTCTTTGTACTTACGCAATCCTGCCTGAACTACATTTGCTACAGAACCTTTCTGCTTGTCGCAGGAAGCGATGGCTGCATCAATATTACCGCTGGAAAGATTAGCTTTTACAGATCTGAGGAAATCCTCTGCTTTACCAGTTCCTTTTGCTTTACGGATAGACAAGAAACGCTCAATACTGAAAGCAATTACAGTAATAAACATGGTCATCAGGAAAGGTACAACGAAACCTCCGTGATAAACTATTCCCAGATAGTTACCCGGAACAGCTTCTTTTTTAGTAGCATCCGTAAAGTTTGATTCCGCACCGAAAACGAGGTGGAATACTAATTCAGAGACAATAAATGCCACTAGAATCACAATTCCGGAAGGGACTTTAAATCCGCCGCCTTGCTTAGCTTGCTGAGCTGGTTTTGCTTGAGCCATACTGTTTAGTTTTTTAGATTTTGTTTTTTTAGCGTGGGTAAAAATAAATGTAAATTTTATTTTTCCTAAACATTTTTAAAGTCAGCTTAAGAAATCACTACAAATCTGATAGAGTATTATAATCCCTTCAAAAGACTTCGTAATGCCCTATTTACACATTTTTACCGGATCACACACAAAAGTTTATAAAGTTTGCTCGTAAAGTAACGCATTTGCTCTGAGGAATTGTATAAAAAAGAGCTTTCGACACATAATTTTCACTGTACAGACACACTTATTATACTATCCACCCATATGTGTATTACCTTTGCCTCCGACATCTTTATCCTGGATTACGACCTATCTTAACAAGACATTAACATTCATTCGGATCAGTCGATATCGCAGTACGGCAGCCTATCAACTGATTACAACCCGGCATTTATATAAGGTTCGTTCCAGAGGATGAATATCCGTCAGACAGCATTAATTTCTTGTTCAATCAACTAAAAATAATGAAGCTTTCATATTTGAAATAATTTATTTTTTATATAAATTAAATATCTAAAATCTAATTTTATGGCTTATCAACCTATTACTCCCACTTATACCGGAGAAAAGAAACTGACTGTGTCAGCAGGTACAATAATTTATGAGCTGGTATATTCCGAAACAGTCGGTATGCAGACCGATACCTCAGTATACTGGAGAGTCGTCACCCCACAAGCAAACCGGGAACCCCAGAGTCTCCCATCCGGTTGGGAATACAATACCTTCACCTCTTGCGTAGAGCTTACTATTAATATCCCGGCAAATGCTCCACAGGTAGGAGATGATGCAGATAATTTTTACACATTGGTTAATTCATTTACCATCTGACTTTCGCTACGGGAAAGATTTCTTACAGCAAGACTATATATTAAATGTAGTCTTGTTATTTTTAGCAGAGTGCTCTACTCTTATTAATATATAAACAGTAAACACCAAGAAAGCAAAAGATAGTTAAATCATCTACTATTCACCTATCTATTGTCAGTCTCCATCAACGCACTCATCAGCAGAATATGTTTCCTGATATTGTCCGAAGGAAAGAGCAAAACCATTCCGGCATCGTAAAGTGAAAGCAAGAACCAGCCTCTGTTCAATCTGTACATTAGCCCCGATGATTAGGTGTTAACTGTAGATCAATTGCTGATATAACACGTTGCTGCGTACCCGGATCACCTGCGATCGCTTCTGCTTCTCTGGTAAGATCGTTATTCATCGGCCTTTTCTTTTTGCCCTTTTTCGGCAATGCTCCACCTTATATCAGAAGTTCTGTAATCAGGAATTGACTGCAACAGGTACACCTTATATAAAAGAGAAAAGATAATTATTTCCCGATACAAAATTTGCCGAAAATAGTACCCAGGATATCGTCCGGTGTTACTTCGCCGGTGATGCTACCTATATAATATAGTGCAGATCTCAGTTCTTCCGCTATCAATTCGGTAGTCAACCCACCATTGAGTCCTTCCAGCACCTTATTTAATGCTGCGGCAGCATTTTGCAGCGCTTCATAATGCCGGAGATTACTGACCGTTACATCTAACGGTGTTGCATTCACCTCTGAGAGTGCCAGGATCCTGGCTTTAAGCGCATCAATATTTTCCTGCTGTAAAGCCGATATCACCATCTCATTTTCCAATAAAGGTTGCTCTGCTCCAAGAATATCCGCCTTATTTCTTACCGGAATAAAAGCTTTTTTCTCTGCCCTCACTAAGTCCATAATATCCTGAACATAGGATATCTCTGTCAGGTGGTCATATAAGACAATCACGATCTGTGCCTTAGCGATCATTTGCTTGGACCGGGCAATACCGAGTGATTCGACGTGATCCTCTGTTTCCCGGATACCTGCAGTATCTATAAAGCGGAACAAGATGCCCTCTAAGACCATGGTGTCTTCTATCACATCCCGGGTCGTTCCCGCTATATCAGAGACGATCGCTTTCTCCTCTTCCAATAATACATTTAACAACGTACTTTTCCCGACATTCGGCGGACCGGCTATCGCAACAGGTATACCTTTCTTAATTGCATTGCCATAACTGAATGAACCGGAAAGCTGATTGACCTCGGTCAGGATCTCCCTTGTCGCCCTTATCAGCTGATCCCTGTTGGCGAACTCCACATCTTCCTCACTAAAGTCCAGCTCCAACTCCAGTAAAGCGGTCAGATCCATCAGCTGGGTACGCATATTCTGCAGCTTACCGGAAATTCCTCCTTTCAACTGATTCAGCGCTAAAGTGTGTTGAGCACCGGACTCACTGGCGATCAGATCCGCTACAGCCTCCGCCTGAAGCAGGTTAAACCGACCATTCAGGAAAGCCCGCTGTGTAAATTCTCCCGGTCTGGCTAATCTGGCGCCCAGCCTGATCAAAAGAGCAATAATCCTCCTTTGTATATATACAGAACCGTGACAGGATATTTCCGCTGCATCCTGCCTGGTATAGGAATGAGGGCCTTTGAACCAGCTGACCAGCACTTCATCAATCTGATGATGATCATCATATATATATCCGTAATGAACTGTATTTCCCTGACTTTCTGATATTCCTCTGCCCTTAAAGCATTCAGAGAGTATCTTTTGTGTCTTATCGCCTGATATTCTTATCACTGCAATAGCTCCGATACCGTTCGCAGTAGACAATGCAACTATAGTATCTTCAAACCCCGTTAAACTATTCATAATACCGGCTAACTATATATGAAGTATTGAAAAAAGAAGCTGCAAAATTGAAGGAAAATTAAATTGCTAAATACAAACAAGTGCTTTTTTTATAAATCTTTAATAAATTTATTATTAAGATAGACATAAACTGAAAACATCTTTATAAATTTGTACGAATTCACTAAATATATTGCCGTTATTTAACCTAACAATACGAACTTATGAAAATTTTTAACACGAGCAGGTTCAGACTAGGTATCCTTGCTATAGGTGTTGTTTCGTTACCAAACATAACCGACGCGCAGGGCATCCAAACAGACAAGATCCTGAAAAACTATTCCGTCACTGTTCATGCAGGTATGACCACTCCTTTTACAGATGTGCGTTCATATGACTTTGCAAGATTCGCCAAACCAAAGAGTGATATCCAATATGGTTTCGGCGCTTCCATAACCAGAATGATGGGAGGTGTTTTCGGAGTACAGGTTGATTACACCTATGGAAAACTACAAGGTGTCACCAGGCCTTTATCAACAGGTTATCAAGACCGTTCCACATGGTTGCAGCTGGGTTTCGTAAGACCATTTTACTTCAACACCCAGTTCCACCAGGCATCTGCCAACTTATATATCAACTTCTCCAACATGTTCCTGGGGTTGAACAGATATATCAGAGCTGCGAAAGAAAACAAGCCTATCAACGAGCGTAAAGTATCTGCATACGGTAAAGTCGGTATAGGTATGATGTTCTTTGACTCCAAACTGTACGATCTGGAGACAGAAAGATCAGAAGATATTGAAGGATACAAATACCTCAGAGGATTCACCAATAAGACAACTGAATTGGTAGTACCGATGGCTTTAGGTATCAAGTATAAGATCAACACCAAATTTGACATCGGAATTGAAGGTCAATATACCCTGACCAACTCCGACAAACTGGATGCGTTGATCGTAGACAGCCGCAAAACCGGCAGGTTCGACAAATGGTCTTATGTCAACGTCAACTTTACTTACAAGTTCGGCAGCAGACAAACTCAGAAAGAGCACCTGGAATGGGTGAACACGCTGGAGTCTTATATGACACTGACTGATGCCAAACTGGCTAACCTGTATACTGTTAAAGACGCTGATAACGACGGTGTTATCGATGAGCTTGACTGGGAACCAGATACTGAAGAAGGTGCTATCGTAGATACACACGGAAGAACCCTTGACAGTGATGGCGACGGTATTCCTGACCATAAGGATCCGGAACCATTCTCTTCACCTATGTTACCGATCGAGAACGGTGTTAACGTAAGAAATGACGGATTGACTCCGGCAATGATCAATGAGATCAAGGAACTTATCTCTAAAGAAGTTAAAACACAAGTTTCCGGCTGGTTCTTATCTATCGTATTCTTCGACCTGGATAAGTCTAACATCCGTACAAGCGAGGTTCCTGAGCTGTACCAGGTTGCCAGCTACATGCTCAAATACCCAGATGTTAAGATGGAAATCAAAGGTTACACTGACGTAAGAGCTAGTGAAGCCTATAACATGGGATTGTCTGAAAGAAGAACAGATGCCGTGATCAACTACCTGGTTAACACTTATGGCATCAACAGAGACCGTTTCATCGGTTCCTACTTCGGAGAGGCTGACAATATGTACAAAGGCGCTACCAGAGAGCAACAACATCAGTTGAACCGCCGCGTAGAAATCAAAATCGCAGAATAATCCAGATTTACCTCTGTATTAAATTTATAAGGGTTGCCAACTGGCAACCCTTTTTTTTAATCTACAATAATGTTCCGTCAATTAGGAATACAATTTTGTTATTTTTGCAGATAATCAATTAAATCAAACTAATGAAAAAATTAATTGCGCTAGCAATTGTCTATTCCTCATTGCTTTTAACCTCCTTCGCTCAAATCTCAGGTATCAACCTGAACCAGCTCACCAACCTACTTAGTCCTTCCAAGTTGATGAGCCAGCTCCCAAATCAAAACCAGTCTGCGATGATGGGTATTGATGCCAGCACCATGAAATTGCTCATGGGCAGCAAAGAGCAGCTGGATGAGCAGGAAAACAAAGCTAAAAACACGCCGTCCAAGCCAGCAGGCCCTATTGCGACGCCTGCTGCCGGTGATGCTACACCGGTTCCGGTAGGAGATTTGTCTTCCCCGGATGGCCTTTTCAACATGATGTATCAACAGGCTACTCAGGTCAGAACATTACAGGACTCACTGGCACTGATGAACACAAAGCTTGAGAATGTAAATAAAGAAAAAGCGAAGAATCTCTCTGTATGGGGACACGAGATCTTCAACAATGAATTGCTAGCGACATTCATTAAATCTGCAGATATTAAAGTAAGCGATTCATATATTGTCAGCGTAGACGACGAAATTACCCTTGCAGTATGGGGCTACGCTGATTATAACGGTACTTTCAGGGTTAACAAAGACGGTTACATACAAATTCCGGAATTCGGAAGGGTTTATGTAAAAGGACTCACTTTCGGAGCAACTAAAGAGCTGATTGCAAAAAGGTTAGCATCTTTTATCAATCCTAAAAACACACAATACGAAATCACTTTGAATTTCGCCAGAAATATTGCGATCAATATTCTGGGTGAGGTAAATATCCCCGGAACTTACCAGATCCCTGCGATCAACTCAGTATTCAATGCCCTGAATGCCTCCAACGGTCCTACTCCAAACGGTAGCATCCGGAACATTGAGGTAAGGAGAGATGGAAAGCTTGTCAAAAAGTTTGACGTTTATGATTTCCTGCTCAACGGCGACTCAAAACAAAACTTCTACCTGCAGGATAATGATGTTATTTATGTACCTATTATCGGGAAAGTAATTGAGATCTCCGGTGCGGTAAGAAGATCCAATAAATTCGAATTAAAGTCTAATGAAGGCATTCGTCAGCTTCTTGATTTTGCTGGAGGGCTGAGAGCTGATGCTTATACCAAACATATCAAGATTGAAAGATATGTCAATCAAAAGATAGAGGTGATCAATATTGACCTGGAATCTATCCTGGCCAACGGAGGAGACTTTTCATTACAAGACGGAGATAAGATCCTCATCCCTCAGGCAAATGTAAAAGGTGAAGATGCCATTGAAATCTCCGGTACAGTCCTTATTCCCGGTGTTTACCAGTTCAAAGAAGGATACCGGGTTGCTGACCTGATCAAGATCGCAGGAGGAATGCTTCCTGACACTTATATGGACAGAGCTTATCTGAAAAGAAGACTGGATAATGGTCAGGTCGTATTGAATACCATCAATCTCAAAAACATCTTCATGGATGAGAACGCGGCTGACAACGTATTGCTTCAGAAACTGGACAGATTAGAATTATTCTCTAAAAGACAATTCCAGGATACTTTCCGCGTATCTATTACCGGCTCTGTCAGAAAACCTGTAAAGATCGATTACAGCGAAGGGCTTACCCTGAACGACCTGATCTTCTATGCAGGCGGACTTAAGAAAGAAGCAGCCAATAATAAGATCGAAATCTCCAGAGTTATCAACCTGGATAAAGCGCAGGACAATCAGATGGTCGCTCAGCGCATTGTTATACAAACGATTCAGATAGGACCGAATCTCGAACTGGATGAAGTATCGAAAAATTTTGAGCTTTCACCAATGGATCAGGTGTTCGTACGTAAAAACATCGAGTTTAACGAGCAGATGAACGTTGCTGTGACCGGAGAAATCATGTATCCGGGTACTTACCCGATCCTGGCCAAAGATGAAACCATTCTTCAATTAATCGAAAGAGCGGGTGGTTTGACTCCTTACGCACATATCAACTCTGCCAGGATTTACCGGAAAGACAGCGTGAATGCTATCGAAATCCTCGATCTGAGAGCAGCATACAGCGACCCGGAATCATTTGCCAATTATGCACTGATGGACGGAGATATCATCGAGATCCCGGTCATGAATCCAATGGTATCTGTCAAAGGTGCTATCAAATATCCTGGTGCAGATACAACAAGATTCATTTCAGCTAAGTACATCCCTGGCAAACGTGCCAAATATTATATCAATAATGTAGGTGGCGGTTATGCTCCGAGAGCCAAGAAAAGAGCAACTATGGTTCTGCATACTAACGGAGAAACGGCAAGAACTAAATCGTTCCTCGGAATCAAAAGATATGCAAAAGTAAGAGAAGGCTCCCAAGTCCTTACTTACTACAAACCACCGAAGCCGGAAACCGTTCCTGTTCCTAAACAACCACTGAACTGGAACCTCGTACTTCCAAGTATCATCATCAGCTTGACCAGTGCAGCTTCTACTATTGCAATCATTTACTTACTGAAAAACTAAACTGAGGGGAATCTTTTATGGATCCATACTTTCAGAGTGATGATATAAAACTCACTGACCTCATCAGAGGGTTTAAAAACTACACGATATATATCCTGAAGAGGGTATATATTGTGATAGCAGCAACAGTCCTGATGTATTACGGAGGCAGATGGTTCGCCGATATCTCCGATAAGCTTTGGGTAGCTTCCACTTCCTTTAATGCCATAGACGCGCGCAGCGGCGGCGGTTTCGGAAGTCTGATGTCACTGGCCAGTTCCTTCATGGGAATAGGCGGCGGAACTTCAAATGACGTTTTATCCGGTATATTCTCTTCCAGAAACGTTGTTCAGACCTCATTCCTCGAAGAGATCGAACACGGAGGAAGAAAAGAAAAGATCATTAACATCTACCTGGAACAGCTGGGATGGATGGACGTATTCAAGGTTACTCCGGGAATGGAGAACTTCAAATTCACTGCAAAGGACATTTATTCTCTTTCCCCTGTGGAAGACAGCGTCATGGCAGAAATGTATGAGGCTTTTTCCGAAGATTATATGGAAATAGAGTTTGATCCGCTGGCCGGTCTGATCCGGGCAGGTGTCTATTCTCCGGATAAATTGCTTTCCACCCGGATGTGTGAAGCGATGCTGAGAAATACCAACAAATTCTATGCTCCGCCGTCTCAACAAAAAAATCAGGGCATTGAGAAGCTCTCCAAGCGTGTAGATTCTCTTGCTTCTGTGATTAATCACTATAACAGTCAGCTGGCAGCTACTAAAGACCAGAATATCTTTAACAGGAAAGAACAAGGCGTGGTTAATCTCTCCGAGATCACCAGAGAAATCACGGTACTGAATATTCAGTATAATGAAGCGGTCTCCTCCCTGGAAGCTGCTAAAGGTGCGGTCTCCTCTGAAACAAATGTGATGAGAATTGTAGATCAACCGCTATTTTCTACTTACCTGGATGAGCGGGATCCGGACTTCTGGGGACTCATCGGTCTGGCTGCCGGTGCAGTATTGAGTATCCTCATCCTGTGCCTGGTCAAAGCAGCCAATGACGGCTTCGAGGAAGAAAAGCAAGTTCAACAAAAATCGAATACATCCTTCACTTAAGGATAAGATAGTCATGTACAGGTGTTATCTTTATGAGAAAGTACCTGTACATGAAAATATCTGATTTAGCGGATACTTCACACCGAGATTTCCCCCTTCAGGAACCTATTGCGATCATAGGTATAGGTTGTCGTTATTCCGGCAACATCAATAACCTGGATGATTTCTGGAAGGTTTTAATTGAACGGAAGAGTACGCTAAAAGAAGTTCCTGCAGACAGATTCCCTGACATAGAAGCCCTTCACGACGCAGACCGGGGCTACAGGAAAATCGTATCCAGACAAGGTGGCTGGCTGGAACATCTCAAAGATTTTGACGCTAAATTTTTTAAAATATCTCCGCGGGAAGCGGAAAAAGTAGATCCGCATCAACGGTTGATGCTGGAGGTCACCTTTGAAGCATTTGAAGATGCCGGCCTGAAGCTGGAAGATGTCTGGGGTACCCGGACCGGTGTATATGCTGGTATGTGGTCCAGCGACTTCGAACACGTGCTGACCAACTCCAAAGACGATATAGACGTCTATTCCACAACAGGCAGCGGCAGGTATGCCGCCGCAGGACGCCTGGCCTATTATTTCAATTTACAGGGGCCAACCTTCACACTGGATACAGCTTGTTCCACCTCACTGGTAGCAGTTCATCTGGCATCTCAAAGTCTTCATTTAAAAGAATGTGATCTGGCAGTTTGTTCAGCCGCTAACCTGATTCTTGATCCTTTCATTTCCATAGGTTATTCCAGATCCAGGTTACTTTCCGATTACGGGAAATGCCGGTTCGGTGCCAAAGATGCTTCCGGTTATGTCAGAACAGAAGGTGCAGCTACTGTTGTGCTGAAGAGGCTGAGTGATGCACAGAAAGATGGAGACCACATTTACGGCGTTATTCCGGGGTCTGCATGTAACAGCGACGGACAATCGCACAAGCACATGCTGGCACCCAGCGCCATCACCCAGGAGATCATGATCAAGGATGCCCTGAGCAGAGCACACCTTTCTCCGAGCCTAGTACAATATGTAGAAGCCCACGGCACCGGCACAAAAGCCGGGGACCCTGCTGAGATTGCTTCCATATCCGAGGCACTGGCCAAAGACAGGAAAAAAGAAGACAAATTCTATGTCGGGTCTATTAAAACCAACCTGGGACATACAGAAGCCGCTTCCGGCGTGGCAGGCCTGATCAAAATCATATTATCGATACAAAACAAAATCATACCAGGCAATCTCTATGCAGATGAAGAGAAGAATCCGAATATTCCCTGGGAAGAGCTATCGCTGGAAATCCCGTATGAACCTAAACCCTGGCCACACCCGGAACGTCCTCTGCTGGCAGGGCTGAACTCATTCGGTATTTCAGGCACCAATGCACATGTGCTGATCCAGGAACCACCCAAATCAACCAGGGAGAGCCATACCTATCAACGGGAAATAAAGCTGTTGCCGGTTTCTGCCGCCAATGATAAAACTTTAAAAGTCTATGCAGAGAAATACCTGGAACTGGTCAAAAAAACCGCTTCAGATGCTGAACTGCTGAACCTGGTCAAAAATATAGCGATCAGGAAAGCCGACCTCCCACAAAGAGCAGTGATCCTTTTCAGAACAAAAGAAGAGCTGATACAAGGTCTTTCAGCCTTACAATCGGGTAAAACAGCTGAAAACGTCTTCACAGGTTATAACGAAGATAAAAAACGAACCGCGCTGGTATTCCCGGGACAAGGAGCACAATGGAACGGCATGGGAAAACAGCTTTATGATTCAGAACCTGTTTTCAGGAATGCTATAGACGAATGTGAGCAAGCCTTCTCTAAATATACCACCTGGTCGCTGACCGATGAACTATTTGCTGCAGATGGCATGAAACACATCGATATCATCCAACCTGCGCTCATCGCTGTAGAAATCGCACTGGCCAAATGGTGGCAATCCATCGGACTGGACTTCAAAGCCGTGATTGGCCACAGTATGGGCGAAGTAGGAGCTGCATATATCGCCGGTCACATTTCTTTGGATGAAGCTGCCAATATCATCTGTACCCGGAGCCATCTCATGAAAGAAACTTCCGGCAAAGGAGCAATGGGTTATATTGCCACACCTCCTGCCGAAGTGCTACAACGCATACAGGGCCGTGAACAGGTCATCGGGATAGGTGTCAACAACAGTCCTTCTTCCTGTGTAGTCTCCGGCCAACCGGATGCTGTAGATCAGATCCTGTCTGAGTTTGAACAGGCGGGAGCTTTTACCAGGAGGATCAAGGTGGACGTCGCCTCCCACAGCCCTCAAATGGATCCGTTACTGGACCGGCTGGCAGCAGCATTATCCACCCTTGATCCGAAAACAAGCCAGACCGAATTTTATTCTACTGTCTCCGCAGATCTGCTGACCGGGAAAGACCTGGGTGCCGCTTACTGGACACGGAACCTGAGAAATACGGTAAGATTTGCCGACACTCTCCAACTAATGGTCAACGAAGGATATGGCCATTTCGTAGAAGTCAGCCCTCATCCTACCCTGTTGCAAGCCATTAATGAGAATGCCGAGTTTCTCAACACGGACCTGAATGTCGCAGGCAGCATTGAAAGAGAAAAAGACGAAATCAATGCCTTACTCAGACAGGTGGCCATCTATTTTGTCAATGGCGGCAGGATCAGCTGGAAGAAATTCTACGGTACAGATTTTTCAAAAGTTACGCTGCCTGCTTATCCATGGCAACGGGAAAGGTACTGGGTAGAAGAAGGATCAGCCACGACCCAAAGACACTCAAATCTTCGTAAAGACGGAAAGGTTGGCCATCCGCTCCTTATGCACAAACTAGTGATGCCGCAAGGAAGCGATGTACATATCTGGGAAAGCGATATCAACCTCACCACCTTTCCTTATCTTTCAGACCACCTTATACAAGAAACCATCGTTGTTCCCGGCGCAGCCTACATTGAAATGTTCCTGGCAGCCGCAGAAGAACTGGCAGGCCCCGGAAAACACCTTTTACAGGATATAGATCTCAGGCAGGCATTACCGGTTAAGGAAGGACAAAATATCCTGACCCAGGTGATCCTGACCCGGTCGATTGCCGATACCTATCAATGCAGTATTTACAGTTTACAAGGCGATGATGAACAGACAGAATGGACAGAACATGCCTCTGCCACGTTATACCTGAACGGCAGCACCGCCAGAATGCTCCCGAACTCCTTGCCTGTTGATGTAGTAGAAGCCGTTGTTCATACGGCGATTACTTCAGAAGAGCATTATCAGCAGACTGCTTCTATTGCATTGCCCTATGGCCCTGCCTTCCAGACCGTGCAGCAGCTCAAAACCGGGGAAAATTTCATACTGGCGGATGTACAGGCTACTTCAAAAGTTCTCAACGCCACCAACAGGTACTTCCTACATCCTGCCATATTGGACGGATGTATACAGGCGTATCTTTCCGCAGTATACACTGACCAGGACAAAGGAACCTTTGTACCGGTTTCTGTCGGCAAATTGCTCCTTCATAACTATGGCAAATCAATCAATGCCTGCACTGCAGTGATCAAACTGACTGCAGACAATTACGACCGGCTGACAGGTAATGCCGTAGTCTATGACAAAGAAGGAGAAGCCATTCTGGAAATGAGAGATTTCAGCCTGGACCGGCTGGAGCAGCAGGCCGGCAAAGAAGAAGGGCTGGAACAATTACTCTATCACGTCGTACAGGAACCCGCAGAGCTTCCTGCCACCACAGAGAAGAAGATATTGCTCTTCGCCTCTGATAAAGAAAACGGACACCTTATTGAGGTGCTCCAACCAGCCTTTATCGTCAGAAAAGGGAATTTTTATGCCAGTGCAGACAATGAGTTCATTATAGATCCTAAAGAACAGGAAGATTATATCCAACTGGCCCGCGCTGTCAGTAGCCAGATCGACACTGTCGTACATGCCTGGAACCTGGACGAAACTGCTGTAGAAGGTTTCAGCTCCGCACACAACACCAGTCTCTCGATTGTTCGGCTCATCCAGGCCTTTGCTGCAGAAGAACAATCCGCCCGTCTATGGGTACTGTCCGGAAACACGGAACAATACCCTGCGCAGGCTACAGCAACCGGTATGCTGAACGTGATCCGGAACGAGCACCCTGAATGGAAAGCTTCCAGCATCGATAACCACACAGGAGACTGGCTGAAAGTTTCCCGGATCATTCACAGTAATACGCAGGAAAACACCTGGACCATAACAGAAGATGCTATAACAGTCGCCAGGCTGCGTCACCCGGAATCCGTTTCTGATATTCCGGCAGAGCAACAACTCATACCCGCGCATCATCAACCGTTTGAGGTCGTTACAGATGAGCCGGGCATCCTGGAAAATCTTGTTATCCGGGAGAAAACGCTCATACCGCCGGCGCCGCACGAAGTGCACGTGGAAGTCAAAGCATTAGGGATCAACTTCATGAACCTTATGTCCGCCCTGGGCATATACCCCGGGAAAGTCAACGGATTCGCCACATTAGGAATAGAATGTGCAGGTGTTGTAAAAGCCGCAGGCAGTGATGTCACACATCTACAGGTTGGCGACAGTATATTCGGTATGGCATATCATACGATGGCCACAGACATTAATGTTGACGCGTCACTGATGCAGCTCATGCCGGAGAATATGAGCTTTGAAGAAGCGGCCACTATTCCTGTTGTATTCCTGACCGTATATTACGGCCTGGTGGTACAAGCCAGGTTGAAAGCCGGTGAAAGAGTACTGATACACGCCGCAACCGGCGGTGTCGGTTTAGCAGCCATCCAGATGGCCCAGCTCATCGGTGCTGAGATATACGCCACAGCAGGCAGTCATGAAAAGAGAGAGTTATTGAAATCCATGGGTATCCGTTATGTCTATGACTCCCGCTCCCTGGATTTTGCTGACAGGATCATGCAGGACACTTCGGAAGAAGGTATTGACGTAGTGCTCAATTCGCTGACCGGTTCTGCGATGGTAAAAAGCCTGGAACTGCTCAGAAGCTTCGGACGCTTCGTAGAGATCGGCAAGAAGGACGTCTACGCCAATTCCAAGATAGGATTGGAAGCCTTTACCAAAGGGCTCAGTTATTTCATGATCGATTTTGAAAAAATGATCTTTGAGAAACCTGGCCTGGTAGGTGAATTACTGGGTGAGCTGCTTCCTTTCTTTGAGTCCGGAGATCTGCTGCCGCTTGAAAAGAAAGTCTTTCCTGTAGCGCAGGCTAAAGCAGCCTTCGAATATATGTCCGGCGGTAAGCACATCGGTAAGATTGTGGTAAAGATCGACCGCGAGGGTGTTTTCCTGGAAAAAGGTATAGTGCACCATTTCTCTCCGGACGCGACCTATCTCATTACCGGCGGCTACGGTGGTCTTGGACTGACCTTTGCCAGACACCTGACGGAACAAGGGGCCAGAAGGCTGATCCTCACCGGCAGAACAGGCGTTTCCAATCACCCGGATATAGACCAGTTAAGATCACAGGGAGTAGAAGTCATTATAGAAAAAGCAGATGCTGCCAACAGAGAAGATATTGAAAGAATACTGCTGGAAAACAACCGGTCAGAACAACCGTTAAAAGGTGTCTTCAACCTGGCAGGCATCCTGGAAGACGCTTCTGTACTGAATATTGAAGAAGATGCCTTCCTGAGGGTACTGGCGCCTAAGGCTGCCGGTGCTTATAACCTGCACGAAGCAACACAACATCTTGACCTGGATCATTTTGTATTGTTCAGCTCGTCAACTATCCTGTTCGGTTCTCCGGGTCAGGCTGCTTATGTAGCGGCCAACGCTTATATGGATGCCCTGGCTGCCTACAGAATTGCCAAAGGATTACCGGCATTATCCGTTCAGTGGGGAACGGTCTCAGAAGTAGGTCTCGCTGCAGCAGCCGGTAACAGGGCTGACAGGCTTACGGAAGAAGGTGTCGCACCACTCTCTCCGGAGGAATGCACACAACTTTATGATCTGGCAGCATCCTATGAAGAAGCCATTATAGGAGCCTTCCGCTTTGATCTGGAGCGATGGGAGAAAGCTTACCCTGCTGCGCACAGCAATCCTTTCTACGCCTTGCTGAGGAACAGCGAAGATGTTACCGCCTTCTCTTCTGCCGAAGAAAGCCGTTCTTTCAGAGACCTGTTGTCGGATATCTCCGATCCTGAGCAGAGAGTAACTGCCATTGAGCAGGCTTTGCGGGAGAAAGTAGGTATGGTTGTCAAACTGGATCCGGAAGAGATCAACAATAAGACCCCTTTTAAATCTCTGGGTATAGACTCCTTAATGTCCATCCAGTTAAAAAACCAATTGGAGAAGACTTTTGATATGACGCTTTCGGTCACCTCTTTCTGGACACATTCCAATATCAGGGAGTACACTAAGTTCCTGCTCGACAAACTTCAACTGAGTGCTCCTGCTATGGCAGCCGCACCGGTTGCAGAAAAGATAAAAGAGCCGGTAAAAGAAATACAGACACAGGCACAACCGGCAGCAGAAATCTCTGTAGAAACGATCATCAACGACGACGATCTTTCACTGGATGATCTCAGCAAGTTACTGGAAGATGAACTGAACGATCTGGATTAACGGGCATATCAGCGATATGCCTGTACTAATTCTCTGACCAGACGCTCAGACGTCAGGTATTTCTGTACACTCAGGTATTCCAGGACACAATCCCATTCATACTGGTACCTTACCTTAGGGTGCAGGTTATTGTCGGCGATAAACTGGCGGTACGATTCATTCTCCCGGACAACTGCAGCAACGAATTTTTCTTCCTCCGTATCATACTCCAACAGGACTTTCCTGCCATTTGTAGAAAATACCGGAATAAATATGTGCAACGGGCTTTTCACATAAAACTGATAATTGGCCAGAGAAAGGTATCCGAGCGAGAAATACGGGTAAAGCTTGTATTCATACACCACCTCTGCCCGTTCCAGCGCTTGGGTCAGGCTCTCCAGCGCATCTCTCAGCTTATGCCCGGTTTTTTTATTGATGTCAAACTCTTCCCGGGTTCCCCACCTGTTTTCTCCCCATATGAAAAACTCATGATTACCCAGGCGAAGCTTATAATCAAACTGCCTGTTATTTTCCAGGATGTAACCCGGGTAATAATATCTGCGCTCATTATCGATAGCCCATTTCACTTCCGCATACATGGTATATAAACCCAGGCTGTACTTACTATATGCTTCATCGAAAACACCCAGGATACTGGCGATGCTCTTCCTGCCTATATCAAAGAAACTGAACGCAATCAACCGGTCACCATCATAAACAGATACTTCATAGGTATCAAAGATGCGAACCGGGCTATCTCCGAAAAGCAACTGCTCCAGGCTTCTGAACTGAAATCCCTTGAAGCGCTTCCTGTGCTGGTGATAAAGTTGCTCTTTCTCAGGAGTAATGACAGCCTTCTGAATGACCTTTCTGAAACGTTCGTCCACCTTACCCGCAATCTTCCTGATGCTCGCAGAAGGTTTATAACCCAGCAGGGACATCCGGATATTGAGCACATCATCCAGCTTACCATCCAGACATAACACCTGGGACTGGAACATGATATTGGCATTACGGAAATACCCCAGGGACAACAGGCGGTCCAGCTTACCCGGAGTAAGTCTATACATAAAGATATGATCAGCTAAGCGGGGTTGAATCATCCTGATAAACCTTAGTATAACAAAAAATTCAGAGGGAATTTATCGGCGAACCAAATCGAACACAGTCCGAATATAGCTAAATCGGCGCTACTTATAACCGGATAACCGGAATTTAAAACAGACATTCTGTCAATATTAAATCCAAAAATAAGACTTTTTGTCACAAAAAGGATAGCAAGAATGACTAAACGACTGATTCACAGCTCATTTATAACGACGGAATATGGTTTGTAATATACGGGGTGTAAACATTCAAAAACAATTAAAACTTTATAGTTATGTCCATCACAAAAAACAGATTTCGCCCTAACACCTGGCCGGTATCTTTCGGAGATGCTTTTTTAAGAGATTTCTTTGATGCTACTCCTAAAGCATTCAATCATGTAAGCAAGAGCGTTCCGGCGGTCAACATTTTTGAAAACGAGCACGCCTTCCATGTAGAACTGGCGGCTCCGGGACTTAAAAAAGAAGATTTCACTATCGCTGTAGAAGAAAATATCCTGACGATCTCCAGTGAGGTAAAAACTGAGAAGGAAGAAAATGATCCGAAAGGAAGGTTCACCAGGAAAGAATTCGGCTATCAGTCCTTCAGCAGAAGCTTTACGCTGGATACTGAGCACGTCGATATTGATAACATCTCCGCTAACTACGAAAATGGCGTGCTTTCACTGGAAATTCCTAAAAAAGCGCTTCCTGAATCCAAAGGTAAGAAGACGATTGAGATCAAATAGTCTTTTTCATAATAGGTTTGTTTGTACCTGGCCTGAAAAGGCCGGGTATTTTTATTTATAGCCTTATCTATATCTTTCTGATTCGGCCGCCAGCCTGGATAAAGTTGATTCCAACGGGGTAAAAGTATAATTCAAGTCCGACTTCAATTTCGCGGGATCGTATCTGAAACCGGCCATGGTATACCGCAGCTCTTCCAGTCGCCATTTCCTGGGTTGACCTGTCAACCAGTTTCGTAACTGATCGAACGGAATACGGCTATAGGCCGAAAATTTTCCCAGCACGATAGTCCGGAAGTCCAAACGGAAAGATTTCCCGACCGTTTCCAGGAACTGCCGCACAGGAATATTGCCTGCAACGACTATATAACGCTGATCTGAAAGCCCCTGCTGCTTCATCAAACGGATCATCACATCACCCAGGTCCCGGACATCCACATAATTCAAGCAACCGTTCAGGGTATATAAGCGACCCTTTTGCATCTGCATGACCAGTTCTGTCAGCCTGCTTTTCCGGGCGCTGTCTATTCCCAGCACTGTTCCTGCGTTCACTACGATAACTTCCAATCCTTCTACTCCGCCTCTCCAGATCTCCCGCTCGGCAAGTGTCATGCTCAACGCATAACTGGATACATACTTATTCTTTTCCCACCGGGTCTCTTCGTTCACCGTCTTCTCCGGGATACCTCCGATAGCCGGCAGCGCACTGACATATAAGATCCTTTTCACCCCGCGGTAGAGCATGGCATTCACGACATTCGCGGTGCCTTCCGCATTAGTTTTCATCAGCTCTTCATAAGCATGATTCATCCGGCCGTTATTGCCGGCACAGTGAAAAACCTGGGTTATTCCTTCCATCACCTCGTCCAGCTCCGTGATATCGAGGATATCTGCCCGAACAAATTCTATCTTATCTTTCCAGATCTGTAACGGCTCTATGGAAGACCGGTCCCGGTAAATCATCCGGACAGGTTCACCGGAAGCTACCAGCTGCCGGATCAGCTCCGAACCTATCAATCCTGTACCACCGGTGATTAGAATCATTTATTCTGAATAAACACCTGCAAAGGAACGACTTTTTACGGTTTAAACACCATATATCGCTCCACCCAGGCTATCTCTTGACGCTCCGGTAACAGCGGACCAGCAATTTGTCTTACCCTGGTATCTTAATAAGCCCAGGAAGGCCATGATCAGAGCTTCCTTGAACTCAATAGTCTGACCGGAAGGAACTATCACTTCTGACGAGGTATTTTTCCGGATCCGTTCCATCAAGAAGTGATTAAAGGCACCTCCACCCGTCACTAATACTTTATCGGTTGTAATCGTTTCAGCCACCCGCACGGCAATATGTTCTACAATAGTAGCCATGGTATCCGGCACCGTCAGTTCCGCAGCTTCTGTCAACGGCAGCCAGTCAGAAAGGATATGCTCTGTACCCAGGGACTTCGGGGCATTTTTTTCATAAAAAGCGACCCTGTTCAACTGTTCCAGTAAAGAATGATCCACTTTCCCCTGGCGGGCGATATCTCCGTGCTCATCAAACGGCTTGCCTGCTTTTCTTGCAAAATAATTGAGCAAGGTATTTCCCGGGCAGACATCGTAAGCCAGCACGTGTTCATCAATATGAGAGGAAATATTACAGATACCACCGATATTCAGGAAATTACGAAACGCCGGAAAAAGGTATCTTTCTCCCAGCGGAACCAGCGGTGCGCCTTGTCCGCCCAAAGCCACATCCATCGTCCTGAGATCACAGACAACCGGCCTGTCTGTCACGGCAGACAAAGTAGCTCCGCAACCAATCTGGCAGGTAAAACCGTTTTCCGGCTGATGAAAGATGGTCTGGCCATGCGATACGATCAGTGACGCTTCCCTGCTTTCCGGGAATTCGGTAAAGAAACGATTGACCAGAAGACCATGCAGCTTACCTATATAAGTGTGCATAAAAGCCAGCTCTACGGCTGTCCGCTGCGGCAGCACTCTAAGGGCTTCCCCGAACTGCTCTTCATAGGGATAACATACTGCCCGGACGATCTCATATTCCCAGCCCTGTCCTTCTTCCCGGAACCGGGCGTGACAGATATCCAATCCGTCCAGCGAGGAACCGGACATCAAACCGATCACATTATACGTAGCCACGGGAACAAGTTAAAACAATTTATAACAGGAAGCGGACCGCTATGTCAAAAACTTCGTATAAATGAACAGGCCTGCCATCTGACCTAATATGCCAATCATAAAACCGACATAAAGCTCCTTAGGCGTATGTGCTTTAAGATATAACCTGGCAGTAGCCACCAGGCCATTTAAAACAACTATACCCAGCAAGACCAGGAAAAGCGGGCGCTCCGAAGTCATCATCATCAACATCGTTGCGGTCAGAAGCCCGCCCATGCCGACCATATGGATGCTCAGCTTGAAAAAGAGATTGATAAAAAAAGACAGCATCACGGATACCAGAGTACCGAGAATGAAAACGGTCATCACATACGGCAGCCCCAGATGCACCTTCACCGCCATAAAGGTCCAGATATAAAAGATCATGGTCGCAATGAACGGGATGATCCGCTCCTGCTTGTCATGCATTTCAAAGGTCTTGATAAATCCCAGCGCTTTCATCATTGCGATCGCTACAGCCGGCATCACAAAGCTGTTGAAAAAGATAGATGCTATTGCCCTTGGCCATAATCCGCTTGTCTCCATTGAAGGATTGGCCCACAGATACAGCAATGTACCGTAGGTCGGCAACAAAAGCGGATGCAGAATGAGGGAGATAAATTTGAAAAAGATCTTCAACGCTGTATTCATGATCGGTGGTATTGATATTCGGGCAGGGATAGAGCCGGTAGCCTGGAACGAAGGCCTGCCGGAGTGAAAGCTATGAGGCGAAAGCCCGGTAACTGATGACGTCAGGAAATCAGGTAGCCCGCCCGCCTTTTCTATTCTGCCACAAACCGGTTTTAAAGTTCTTTGCGCAATCTCGCCACAGGGATATTGAGCTGTTCCCTGTATTTGGCCACGGTCCGGCGTGCAATATTATAGCTTCTTTCTTTGAGGGCTTCGGTCAGTTGTTCGTCAGAAAGCGGCTTAGCCTTGTCTTCTGCCGCGATCAGGTCTTCCAGGATCTTCTTGACCTCCCGGGTGGATACTTCCTCGCCTGAATCAGTCTGCAACGACTCCGAAAAGAAATATTTGAGCAGGAACGTCCCGAATTCCGTCTGGATATACTTACTGTTGGCCACCCTGGAAATGGTAGAGATATCGAGTTGTGTGATCTCTGCTATATCCTTGAGGATCATCGGCCGCATGCGGGTCTCATCCCCTGAGAGAAAATATTCCTTCTGGTAGTTCACGATAGCATTCATGGTAACCAAAAGCGTATGCTGACGCTGCTTGATCGCATCGATGAACCATTTGGCTGAATCTATTTTCTGCTTGATGAAGAGCAGCGCTTCCTTCTGCTTTTTATCTTTTACCTTGCTCTTGTTATAGTCCTTGATCATGTCCTTGAAGCTCTCGCTGACCCGCAGATCCGGAGCATTCTTGCCATTGAGCAGGACTTCCAGCTTGCCGTTGTTGTTCACCAGGGTAAAATCCGGGATGACCACCTGGTGCAGCGCAGAGGTGCCTGCAGAGGAGCCGCCCGGCTTAGGGTTGAGCTTGAGGATCTCGTCCACCACCTCTTTAAGCGTCGCTTCATCCACACCCAACTGCTTCATGAGCTTATCATAATGCTTCTTGGTAAATGCATCAAAATGATCTTCCAGCACTCTGATCGCCAGCGCAGTATACGGCTTAGGGTCTTCTTTCCGCCTGAGCTGGATCAGCAGGCATTCCTGCAGATCCCTGGCTCCCACACCGGCAGGATCAAACTTCTGCACCTGGCGGAGTACACTTTCTACCTGCTCTTCCGTCACCATCACTCCTCTTGAGAAGGCCAGATCATCCACGACCGCATCTATATCCCGGCGGATATAACCATCGTCGTCTATACTCCCCACGATCTGATCCGCAATGATATATTCCATTTCGTCCAGATCGAGCAAGGACAACTGCTCATATAAAGTATCATGGAAGCTCTTGCCGACCGCTATCGGTAAAGTTCTGGGTTCGTCATCGCCGGCATAGTCCTCACCATCTGTGCGGTAGTCGTAACTTTCTTTTTCGAGATAATCGTCCATATGAAGGTCATCATCGTCTTTGCGATCCTCTTCATATTCACTGTCACCCATCTCCTGCGGCTCAGAGAAGCCGTCTTCCTCAAAATCGAGATCAGAATTTCCTTCTTCCAGCGCAGGATTTTCCTCCAGCTCTTCCTTGATCCGCTGTTCTAAAGATGCTGTAGGTACCTGCAAAAGCTTCATCAGCTGGATCTGCTGGGGTGAAAGCTTCTGAAGCATTTTTTGACTGAGACTCTGATTCAACATAGGTTATAATTTTGACCTGATATCCTGGTGACTAATCGCTATATTTTGAAACGCAAATTGCGCGTTAGAAGTTTGCGCTTTTTGGCGTACGGGGAAAAGCAATGACGTCCCGGATATTCTTCATTCCTGTCACAAAGAGCACCAGCCGTTCAAAACCTAATCCGAAACCGCTGTGCGGAACACTGCCGAACTGACGGGTTTCCAGGTACCACCAGATGCTTTCATGAGGAATACCCACTTCATCCACCCGTTTCACCAGCTTTTCGAGGTCATCTTCTCTCTGAGAGCCACCGATGATCTCACCGATGCCCGGGAAAAGTACGTCCATTGCCCGTACTGTTTTACCGTCCTCACTCTGCTTCATATAGAAAGCCTTGATCTCTTTCGGATAATCCGTTAAGATGACCGGTGCTTTGAACTCTTTCTCCACCAGGTATCTTTCATGTTCGGATTGCAGGTCCGTACCCCAGGAAACGGGATATTTGAACTGACCTTTTTTATTCGGCTTAGAGTTTTCCAGTACCCTGACAGCCTCCGTATAGGTCAGCCGCTTGAAAGGATTGTCTGTAACAAACTGCAGCTTCTCCCTGAGCAGCATCGGGCTCTGCTCTTCTTTTTTCATTCCCTTTTCTTCATCCACCAGGCGCTTCTCCAGGAATTCCAGGTCCTCCGCACAATGCTCCAGCGCATATCTGATCAGGTATTGCAGGAATTCTTCCGCCAGGTCCATATTGTCTTCCAGCTCATAGAAGGCCATTTCCGGTTCTATCATCCAGAATTCTGCCAGGTGACGGGCTGTATTGGAATTTTCCGCCCGGAAAGTAGGGCCAAAGGTATAGATCTTACCAAGAGCCAGCGCGCCCAGCTCTCCTTCAAGTTGTCCTGAGACCGTCAGATTAGTTTCCCTTCCGAAAAAATCTTCTTTATAGTTGACAGAGCCATCTTCATTCAGCGGCGGATTCTTCGGGTCCAGTGTTGTTACCCTGAACATTTCACCGGCACCTTCCGCATCTGAGCCGGTAATGATCGGCGTATGTAGATAGTAAAAACCCCTGTCATTGAAAAATTTATTAACAGCAAACGCCAGCGCATGACGCACCCGCAGCACAGCACTAAATGTATTGGTCCTCGGTCTCAGGTGCGCGATTTCCCTCAGGAATTCCAGAGAATGCTTTTTAGGCTGCAAAGGATACTTTTCGGGATCAGCAACACCATATACAACAATATCACTGGCCTGCAATTCAACCGATTGCCCGCTTCCCTGCGAAGCTACCAGCGTACCGGTCACAGCAACGCCGGCACCGGTCGTGATCTTAGCCAGTAATGATTCGTCAAACTGAGCCGGATCTGCTACTGCCTGGATATTATTGATCGTAGAACCGTCATTGAGATTGATAAAGACCACATTTTTACTTTCTCTCTTTGTCCTCACCCAACCTTTCACGGTGATTTGCGTGCCGGTGGCAGCTTCTTTCAATATCGTCGCAATCGTTACTGGCCCCATATATGCCTGATTTTTTGTAGTGCAAAGTTACACCTTTTGGGAAAGTGGAATAATTGTACTCCTGAATTTCCTGCCAATGTTTTCCGGATAGTCCTATAAGACGGACAATACGCGTTATACGTTTAACCGTTTCAATGAAAACTATCTGCGAATGGAAGGAAAAGAAGAGGTATCCCTGCGGGCCAGTCTGTTCCCGATCATTACCGGACCCACTCCACTCCTCAACCGCACGGATTCCGGTTAAAAAAACAGAATTTTGCCAATTCTATATATAAACAGGAATTTTATTAGCACTTTGTAAGAAATGAGCAAGCATTGTCTAACATTTTTTAACCCCGGCATAAAGGCAACAGGCTGTTGCATTTTATAATTTTGTGAGGTTCTTATTTTAACTATCTGACGTTAACATTCATATGAATTCAAACATAATAGAAGCCAATGACCTGATTGATCTTCAAGACAAGGTCCGTGAACAGAGCCATTTTGTAGAGATCCTTCGTCAGGAGCTGGCCAAATCCATCATCGGACAGCAGTATATGCTCGACCGCTTATTGCTGGCCCTGCTCACCAACGGGCACATTCTGCTGGAAGGTGTTCCCGGGCTGGCCAAGACACTGGCCATCAAATCCCTGGCGGAGGCAGTTTCCGTGGATTTCAGCAGGATACAATTCACCCCGGACCTTTTACCCGCAGATATAGTCGGAACCATGATCTTTCAGCAGCATAAAGGTACTTTTGAAGTCAGGAAAGGACCTATCTTTTCCAACTTTGTGCTGGCTGACGAGATCAACCGGGCACCGGCCAAAGTACAAAGCGCTCTCCTGCAGGCCATGCAGGAACGCATCGTGACCATCGGCGAAGAAACCTTTAAGCTGCCGGAACCTTTCCTGGTTATGGCGACCCAAAACCCGATCGAACAGGAAGGAACTTACCCACTGCCGGAAGCACAGGTCGACCGCTTCATGCTGAAAGTAAATATCACTTACCCTAAATATGAAGAAGAGCGCATGATCATGCGCATGAATACTTCCGGCGAGTGGCCGAAGATCAATCCTTCTGTGTCCAGCGACGAGATCCTCCAGGCCCGCAATACTGTGAGAAGCATCTATATGGATGAAAAAATAGAACAGTATATCCTGGATATCGTTTTTGCAAGCAGGGAACCGGAGAAATACAGACTTTCCGAAGTTAAGCCCTATATCGCTTACGGCGGCTCTCCGAGAGCTTCCATCAGCCTGGCTATGGCAGCAAGAGCTTATGCCTTCCTGCAGCGCAGGGCATACGTCATACCGGACGATGTAAAAGCAGTATGTACCGATGTACTGCGGCACAGGATAGGTCTTACTTTTGAAGCGGAAGCAGAGCAAGTTACTGCAGAAAATATCATCGATAAAATCATTCAAAGAGTAGAGGTGCCTTAATGGAACTTCAGGAGCTCATCAAAAAGGTCAGGAAGATTGAGATCAGGTCCAGGCTGCTCTCCAATCAGCAATTTGCAGGTGCCTATCATACTGCATTTAAGGGCAGAGGTATGCAATTCAACGAGGTCAGGGAATATGCCTACGGAGATGATATCCGGCATATTGAATGGAATGTGTCTGCCAGGATGCGCTCACCTTATGTCAAGCTGTTCCAGGAAGAACGCGAACAGACGGTTCTTTTTATGGTGGATGTGAGCCCGTCTGTCTTCGCTTCGATCGGCAATACCGATAGAAAAGAGCTGATCGCCGAGCTCGTGGCCACTCTTGCCTTTTCTGCTATAAGAAGCCAGGACAAAGTCGGGTTATTATTGTTTGACCATACAGTAAGATCTTATATTCCTCCCGCCAGGGGATTTCAGCAGGTCCTGCAGATCATCCGCAGCATTCTCGATGCAGCACCGCAAGCAGGAAGCAATACCAACCTGCGGGCAGCAACAGACTACCTCAAGACCGTCTACAAACGGAATGCCCTGATTTTCCTGTTATCTGACTTTTTGTTCGACGGATACAAGGATACCCTCAGCCTGCTGGCAGCCAGGAATGACCTGGTAGGCATAGCGGTCAAAGATCCCCTGGATGATATGTTACCGGATATAGGCCTTGTACAGGTCGTAGATGCCGAGACCGGACAACCTGGCTGGGTGGATACATCTTCCAAAGCTTACAAGAGTTGGTACCAGCAGCAGTCGGTATACCGCAACAGCTATTTCAGGAAAACCTTCTCCGAGATCAACGCAGATACGCTATTGCTGTCCGATAAAGAGGACTATGTCCGGAAACTACAGGGATTTTTTCATCAAAGAGCCCGCAAGAGATGAACAGAAAGGTTTTAATATGGATCTTCTGGATGATGATGTCCTTTCCGGCTGTTGCCCAGGAAACGGCCAAAGGCCTGGCCAGTATACACGGCGGACCTTTTTACCCGGGTGATCTTATCTTCTTAGAGTTAGAAGTTTCGGTTCCCAAAGGAGCGGAAGTTCAGTTCCCGGAAGAACATCCCGCCATTCGTGGGTTGGAAGCTTTTAAATCTGCCTTCACGCAGAATACTATAGAAAAAGGGAAACAGGTGCTGTTGACCCGGTCATATGCCTACATAGCTTTAGACAGCGTAACAGGTACAACAGGAACGATCCCTGTCCATTATACCGCTGACGGCAAGGATCACACTATCCAGCTGGAAGGAAATGCCTTCCAGGTGATAAGAGTCCCGGCAGATACCACAGGCCAGCTACGGGCAGCATACGGCCCTGTTCAGCCGCCAGCTCCATCATCCTGGTGGATCGTCCTGTTGAGTGCCGGAGCCCTGCTGGTAGTGACTATACTCTCAATTGCTATCCGTCAGTGGTTGAAGAAACGTAAGAAATTATCCATACCTGCAGATGCAGACCCATTGGAATGGGCACTCAGTCAACTGCAAGCGCTCGGACAGTCGATACCTTTCACTGAACGCAACCATAAAGCCCACTGGTCCAGGATGGCAGATATTGTCCGCCTGTATATTGAGAAAGTATGGGAGATACCGGCTCAATTCCTTTCCACAGAAGAACTGCTGGAAATTTTGAGCAGGAAAGAACAATACCAGGCTATTGTACAGGATCTGGAAATGCTCCTGCGACAAAGCGACCTGATCAAATTTGCTAAAGAAAAGACCGGTCAGGATATACAACGCGACCATATTGAATTAGCCAGGAAGATCGTCAGTGCCCGGTTACCACTGAACAGCCCGGTAAAAGAAGGAGGTGTACATGTCTGATCTCACCTTTGCACATCCCTGGTTCTTTTTACTGCTCATTATCCTGCCTTTTCTCTGGAAGCATTACAGAAATACGGAGACCAGTATTTTCAGGAAAATGACTCTTCCCTCTCTGGGTGCAGGGACACAGATACCAGTCAGCGGAAGGGTAAGATTCCGCCATATCCCGGTTTTCCTGAGACTGCTTGCACTGGCTGTACTGATCACAGCCATGGCCAGACCTCAGATGCCGCTGGGCAGCACTCCTCTAAGCACAGAAGGTATTGACATTATATTATCCCTGGATATTTCAGGAAGCATGCTGGCCGAAGATTTCAAGCCCAACCGTCTGCAATCTGCCGTAACCGTAGCGAAAGAATTCATCAGCAAACGGCCGGATGACCGCATCGGCCTGGTCATATTCGCAGGAGAAAGCTTTACACAATGTCCGCTGACAACAGATCACCGGGTATTGAACAACCTGCTGGGCAATATACAGATCAATATGCTAGAAGACGGAACGGCCATCGGGATGGGACTGGCGACCGCCGTCAGCCGGCTGAAAAGCAGTGAAGCGAAATCAAAGGTCATCATTCTCATGACGGATGGTGTAAACAACACAGGCTATATTGATCCGCAGACCGCAATGGAAATGGCCAAATCTGAGAACATCAGGGTGTATACCATCGGTATAGGCAGGAACGGGACGGCTCCTTATCCCATCCCCGATCCGTACACCGGCAGAACGGTCTACAGAGATATGGAAGTGCAGATAGATGAATCCCTGCTGAAAGCGATCGCAACCGGCACCGGCGGTAACTACTATCGCGCTGAAAACAACCGTGAGCTGGAACAAATCTACAAAACCATCGATGAGCTGGAAAAATCCAGGATCAACGTGAGCGCATACACGCCTAAAGAGGAACTTTTCTTCCCCCTGCTGGTCATCGGGTTACTGCTGCTGACCGCAGAATGGATTTTCAGAACACTTTATCTAAAACTGACTTTCTGATGTGGCGTCTTGAACATATATCTGCTTTATGGTGGTGGCTGGTCATTCCACTGGCACTCCTGGCGCTCTTCTGGCTCACCCGGAAAAATATGCAGCGCCTCAACGCTATCGGCAACCCGGAACGGATCAAAGCACTGATCCGGGAAGGAGACGAAAGCCAGATCAGGGTCAAAAGAGGTGTATGGATCGCAGCCATCACCCTCATCATCCTTGCCATGGCCAACCTGCAGTCCGGGACCGAAGAGGAATCTGTAACCAACAAAGGCAGCAATGTGGTCATCGCGCTGGACCTTTCCAACAGTATGCTGGCTAAAGATATCGCACCGGACAGGCTGGAGAGAAGCAAGAAGTTCCTGACCTCATTGGTGAATAAATTCAGCGGCGACCGCGTAGCTTTTATCGTATTTGCCGGGAGAGCTTATATACAGATGCCTTTCACCACAGATTACGGGGCATTCGAAATGCAGCTTCGTTCCGTCCACACGGATATGATCCCGACACAAGGAACGGCGCTGGGAGAAGCGATCCAACTGGCCGCCTCCATGCAGGGAAGCGCTGCACAACAGGAAAAGGTGCTGATACTTCTCTCAGACGGAGAAGATCATGACAGTAAAGCCATCTCTATGGCTAAAGACGCAGCAGCCAACCGCACGATCGTTCATACCATTGGCGTAGGAACCAATAAAGGTGCGCCTATCCCGGAACACTCCAAGGCTGGTGGTATTGCCTACAAGAAAGACCTTTCAGGAAAACAGGTGCTGACCAGGCTGAATGAAGATATATTAAAGGATATTGCTGCTGCCGGTGGGGGAAAATATTTTAATATATCAGATGAAAAGAGAGCACTGAAAGAGATCAGCAGAAGCATCAAATGGTCAGCAGGATCTGCCGGTGAAGAGAGAGCTTTTACCCGCTACAAAAGTTATTTCCAGTGGTTTCTATTTCCTGCCATTTTCCTGCTGATGCTCGACCTGGCTGGTATTCATGTACTGATCAGAAGGAAAAATATCTCTACCGCTTCCGTGATCCTGCCCTTGCTGTTCTTTAGTTTGTTGGTTTCCTGCCAGTCCAAACCGGAAAAAGCGCTTCAGAAAGCATACACCTGTATTGAAAAAGGTGACCTGGAAGCAGGTTTCGCACAATACCATCAGATTGCCGGCTCCGATAGCAGCGCCCTGGCACAGTATAATTTAGGTGCAACGTATCTGCTCATGAACCAACAGGACAGTGCTTTGGTTTATTTTGAAAGGGCATTAAGCAGTCAACCGGATACTGTTGTGGCTATGCAGAGTCAGTATAATAAAGGATATATTCAATATCAGAAGAAAGATTATAAAGCAGCAGCCGAAGCTTTTAAGCAGGCTTTGAGACTGGTGCCGGGCAATTATCGCGCGCAATATAATCTCTGTATGGCATTAGAGCACCTTCCACCTCAGGAAAACCCGCCACAACAAGATCAGGATCAGCAGAAAGATCAGGACAAAGAAGAAAACCAGGATCAGAAGGATCAGGATCAACAGAACAACCAGGGCGAACCTAAAAACGACAAGGATTCTAAAAACCAGTCCGGCGATCAGGATAAAAAAGATAAGAACGATCAGCCCAAAGAACCGAAGCAGGAACAAGGGAAAGAGCCTGACAAAGGACAATCATCCCCTCAGCAGGGAACCATGTCTGCCCAGGACCTGCAACGGCTTTACCAGGCGCTGGATCAGCAGGAAAAGGCTGTTAAAAAGAGAATAATGACACAACAAGGCGATAAAACAGGAAAACCTTACGTAGAAAAAGATTGGTAATGAAGTGGTTGAAAAACATATTAACGCTTTTGTTCCTGGTCAGCACGATCCATGCTTTCGCACAGTCTATCTCTGTAGAAGTAAGTGAAGACCAGGTCGTTGTAGGAGAGACGTTCATGGTCACCTATACCATCAGCGGCAGCCTGGATCAGTTTACCTTGCCTGAATTCAACGGGTTCGAGGTGTACCAATCCGGGAAATCCACGAATGTTTCTATTGTCAACGGTAAAGTTTCCAAGAGCGTCTCTTTCAATATAGCAGTACGTCCGCTCAACACGGGAGACTTCGAGATAGGTCCTGCCAAGGCCACAATCAATGGGAAACAGATCTCTTCTCCTTCTTTCAGGATCAAGGTGCTGGGCAAGGGCGCCCAATCATCTGCAGGAAGCAGCCAGCAGCAACAGGCGAATGCTGCTCCCGACCGGATAGATCCGCCTTCCGACAACTGGAAAAACGATATCCTTTTACTGGCAGAGGCTGATAAAAAACAGATCTATCTCGGCGAGCAGGTCACGATCACGTACAAACTATTGAGGAAGCTGGATTACCAGTCTATGGAAGTAGATAAGCTGCCGGTATTCAAAGGATTTCTTTCAGAAGAGATGGAAATCCCCAACAGCCAGGCAGAAGGGATCACGACCTATAACGGCCAGCGGTATTATTTCCAGGCTTTCAGAAAAGTAGCGCTTTTTGCATCGCAGCCCGGCGTACAGACAATTGACCCGTTGGTAGCTAAAGGTGTCATCCTGATCCCCGAAAAAGATCCTTTCTTCGGATCCAGCTTTTTCTCTACTTCGCAGCCCAAGCTGGTCATTATCTCCTCCAATAAACTTAAAGTAGAGGTATTGCCTTTACCTAATGAAGGCAAACCGGAGAACTTTTCAGGGCTTGTAGGGCAATACCATATCCAACGGAGCGTCAATACCGCTTCTCTTCACCAGGGACAATCTGCTTCCATGCGCGTGGATGTCAGCGGCTGGGGCAACCTCAAGGCAATCACTCCTCTAGCCATCAGCATGCCGGAGGAAATTGAAACCTACGAACCTGAGATACTGGATAATCCCAAGAAAAACGGAGAGATCTTTGGGGGTACCCGGACTTTTAACTACTCGATCGTCCCGCAAAGATCAGGGCAACAGATCATCCCACCTTATGAATTTGTTTATTTTGATCCCCAGAGGAAACAATATATATCCCAGGCGCTCCCGGAAATACAATTGAATGTCCTTCCACCGGTTCAGGAAGATGCGCAGGCAGACGCATCAGGACAGAACTGGCAGAGTGGAATCAAAACTTCTCTAAATCAAAAACCGGCTTCACCCCTGTTACCGGTCGGCATAGCCGCCGCCGCAGGACTGCCATTCCTGGCCTTTGCAGGCTTCCTGGCTTTCAGAAAGAAAAAATCCACCGGAAAGGCCAAAGATCCTGTTCATGAATGGCCGCAGCTGAATAATTTACCTGAGGTACAACAATATTCTCTGCTGGCGAAGAGTTTTAGAGAACAACTAAGAAAGGTTTTGAAAACAGGGGAAGAAACGGATGCAACGATACTGGGGAACATCCAGGATCCGGTCATTGCGCAAAGAGTGGCATATATTTTAAGCTCCTGCGACAGATCCGCCTATTCCCCGCTCAGGTCCGAATCTGCAGGAGCTCTGTTGCAACAGGCAAAAGATTGCCTGGCCCGCATTAATAAAGATAAGGAGGCAAACGCATGAGAACATTCTGGGTGATCTGGCTGCTATGCGTATGCTTAGGAAGTGCACGGGCCGGTGCTGAACAGGATTCTATTTTCAACCTGGCCAATCAACAATATGCCGGCGCTCATTTTGAGAAAGCTTTCCAGTTGTATGACGGCCTGGTCAGAGAAGGCGTAGAAGATGCCGCACTCTATTACAATTACGCCAATACCTGTCTGCAGTTGGATAAAACCGCTGACGCTGTTGCCTACCTGGAAAAAGCGCTGCAGTTGTCTCCGGGCGATCAACAGATCAGGAACAATCTCTTATATGCCCGAAAGCAGCTCGGAATCGGGGACCAGCAATCTGCAGGTCTCCTGGCAGAACTGAGGAGCTTCAGATATCTGAACGTAGTCGCCATCCTTTTTGCCTGGGCGACCCTGATCCTTTCTGTTGTTGCCTTATTTGTTGCACGATATCCTTCCCGACGAAGGTGGTGGATTGCAGCCGTATTCACAGGTATCCTGGCTATTACCTTCGTCTGGCAGAGCTATATACAGTTTAAAGAAAAGTACATACAGCATTATGCCATCGCCAGGCAGGAAATCATCATGTATGCAGAACCGGCCCTCTTATCAGATGAAGTGTATGATATCCTTGCCGGTCAAAAAGTAGATATCCTGGACCAGGAAGGAAGCTGGCTGTACGTAAAGACCGAAAAAAACCGGACAGGCTGGATCCACCAATCCGGTGTCATCCGGAGATAATCTTTTATTCAGGTGCAATAAACCGGTAAGGTGAATATTTATATGCTTCCGGATCCATATTCTGCACAAAAGGCCGGTTAATGTCCAGGATTTCTTCTATTAAAGCACATAACTGCTGCTCAAATACATCCTTAATTCCCTGAGGAACAGGTTCACCGTCATTCAGATAAGCCACTCCCTGTGATAAGGTCCGCATACTATAAAAACCGACTTGTACATTTTCTTCATTGATCAGCAGCTGATAAAACAATCCCTGGAATGTCTGAGGTTTCATCCTTGCATTGTTCCGCTCAAAGATATCCGGAATATTCTCTTCCGTAAATTTCCTGGTATTCATCAGTTCTACCTTTCCGGTCTTATAGTCCAGGATCCGGATATGATCACCGACCTTATCTACCCGGTCCAGCTTGCCCTGAAAAGTAACGGAAGTTCCATCCCGTAAGGTAATTTCCCGCATCAGTTTCCCTTCCAGGTACAGTATCTCAAACGGCGCATGCCGGACCAGCTGGATATCTGCATCTATGATCTTCTCCACCGCCCTGGTGATCACATCATGTGCCAAAAGATTCTGGCCGGTGAGATCAGTGAACTCCTGATATTCTAAAGCAAAAGCCTCCTTTAACCGGGCTTCTATTTCCGCTTTTTTAGCCGACAGATCGGCTGCATCTATCACTCTTCCCAACAAGTCACTGTATAAAAGCTCTATTGTCTTATGTAATACGTTTCCAAACGAACCGGCATTCATGATTTCTTCCTGCGTATCCGGCTCCTTCAGATCCGTTACGTACCGGAGGTAAAACTGAACAGGACATTTCAGATACAAGGTCAGCGCACTCTGAGAATACTGGTAGTTTCTGAGCCGCTCTATATGCTCCGGGGTCTTCTGTATCACAACAGGTGTTATTTTCCTGATCTCTTCTTTAAGCGTATAAGTCCAGTTGCGGTTTTCGATCCTGTTTTCAGGAGTATCCAGCTCCAACAAGATCTGCTCCAGGAAACGGCTCTTCTCAAAAGGAGCTTCCCCCGGCGTATTATTATATATAAAATGGGCTTCCTTACTCCTCTGCAATAACCTGAAAAAGTGATACGCATAAACACCATCATATTCCTGTAGCGTAGGCAATCCGAATGGCTTTCTCAGACTATAGGGAATGTACGAATTCCCTCTTTTCGATGCCGGCAGAATATCTTCATTAGCCCCGAGAATGATCACCCTGTCAAAATCCATCAGGCGGGTTTCCAGGAAGCCCATCACCTGCACGGGCTGTGCCTTATCTGAGACAAAAGGTATGGCTGTTCCTTTCAGGTGCGACCACAGCAGCTGATAGGTTGCCTTAAACGACAACTGGTCTGCAAATTTCGACAGCAATAACACCTTATCATTGATCGCCTTGATCAGGTAGGGAATGATCAGCGAAAGATTACCGCCTTGACCCCCAGCCCTTTCTTTCAGAAAAAATAAGACCTTTTTCCAGTATTGGGCGAGTGCATCCAGGGAATCTATCTGCTTTCCCTGACCGGAGAATGCCAGCATACCCAGCAACCGCCGGCAGGCATCCATGCTGAAATAGAAAGATTTATTCTTTTTTAGCCAGCTTTCAAAGTGAACAGCGTGCTCTTCACCGGCAGATATCCTGAAATAATAGTGCTTGGCTAACCGCTCCAGCTCATTGCGGTGGATCTTCTCCGAACTGTTGATCTTATATAAGACATCCAGCCAATCCGTGAGCGCAGATTGCCCTACCGGCAGGCTCATGGTCAGGTTAATAGCTCCCGGATCCGGGATCTCATATAATACACTGTCCAGGACACCTTCCTCACACAATACCACCGCAGTGGTGCCCTGAAAATCATTCCGTAAAAGATCTGCAGCCACTTTCACCTGTCCCTGGTGCAGTGAAGCTCCGTGAAGAAAATACTTTCTCCCTGCCGACAGCCAGTCACCGGAATTCCAGTAGTGCCGGATCCCTGGGAAACGGGTCTTATACAACCGCAGAAAGTTCCCTGCTTCATGGTCTGCCTTATCCATATAATAGTTGTCTACATCCCAATGCATGTGCACATCATACTGCATACCCAGTGAACTGATGATCCTCTCATCCACGACAGAAAATGCATTAAACCCAACCCAATGCAGCTGCTGAAACGGCAATTGTAATATTTCCTGATCTAAAAGGTATAAGAACTTCCGGTAAGCCATTCCCTCATAAGCGAGCCGCTGTTTATCCAGTACTTCCTTATATTCCCGATAGACCCCGGATAAAACTTCCCAGGTCTTGATAAAAGCTTTTTCATACGGTTTATTGGCTTTTACAATTTTCCAGAAATAGCTGAGCACTTCCCGCAGCTCATCTTCTATAGAAAATAAAGCTTCGATCTCTTTTTCATCTTTGATGACCGTAAAAAGCTTCCCGGCATCCACACAATATTTATCGATCTCATCAAAGTCACTCAGCATGATCCGGCCCCAGTGCACGAATTCCTCAAAAAGTATTTCTTCGGGCCAGTGCTTCTGATAGACCTTGAAGAGTTCCAGCAGCAGCACATCCTTGTCCGGAATAATATAACCACTCTGCTCAATAGCAAAATCGCTGATCGTATACACCGCCGGAAGCATGACCGCATCTATTCCCGCAACAGTCTTCAGGTATTCACTGAAGACGATACCGGCCCGCCGGGAAGGCACGATCACACAGGTAGTGACAGGGGCATAAGCAGCGGTTTCCAGCACCTGCACTGCCACAGACTTTAAAAAAGGGATATTGTCATCCGGATAACTCATAGCAAGCGAAACATTATAACATACTGGTTTTCAAAACATAAAGATCATATATAGCTTAAATCTTCACCTTATTTACACATTATACATATAAAACCCTTTTAAACTACTCCAATACACTACATAAACACCTTTGTGATTCCCTTTTGCCTTAAAAGGTTACCAATATCAATGCTGTAATCTTGTGTAGGATTTCAGAGAGACTACTGAAAGCCAATTTAAACAAAAAAACCAGCCAATTTTGAACCGATTATTTACCGCGCTGATCTGCGCAATCACACTGGGGACAAGTCTTTCCCTGCAAGCCCAGAACGGCAGTATATCTGGGATCATCTTTGACAAAGAAACCAAAGAAGAATTAATAGGTGCTACCGCTTTTATAGAAAATACAGGTCAGGGCGCTTCTTCAGATTTTGAAGGGCAATATGCGATCAAAGATGTTCCACCCGGCACTTATAATATTAAATTTTCCTACATCGGATATGACTCCAGGGTAATCGAAGGTGTGCAGGTAGTGTCCGGCCAGGTCACAACACTCAATGTGGCACTGGCTGAGACAGTAGGTCAGCTGGAAGTGACGGAAGTGGTCGCCTTCGCCAGAACCAACACAGAATCTTCCGTATTGCTGGAGATCAAACAGACGGATCTCATCGCAAGCGGTATTTCCGCTCAACAGATCGGAAAATCCCTGGACAGAGATGCCGCACAGGTTGTTAAAAGGGTCCCAGGCGTGACCCTGATGGGTAACTTCATCAACATCCGGGGACTCAATCCAAGATACAATAACGTCTTACTCCATAACGCAGTCGCACCGAGCCTGGAGACAGACATTAAATCTTTCTCCTTTGATATGATCCCAAGCGGTCAGATCGACAGGATACTGGTGCTCAAAAGTCCTTCTCCGGAGATCACAGGAGATTTTGCCGGCGGTGTCGTCAAGGTATTCACCAAGACCATCCCTAATGAGAACTTTTATACTATCCAGTACTCTACACAGTACAGAACCGGGACAACACTGAACGATTTTTACAATAGTGAGCAAAATGCGCTCTTTAACCTGGGTTTTGACAACCGCAATCAACTTCCGGCCAACTTTCCGAAAGACCTGAGAAAATCAGATGCAGCTCAGTTGGTAGAAGCCGGCAGATCTATGAACAACAACTGGGTAGCCAATAAAACCACTGCAATTCCCGACCAGAGATTTGCATTCACCATGGGCCACCGGATACAAGGCAAACGGGCATTGATCGGTGAAATCACTGCGATCAACTACAGCAATACCAGAAGCACCTTCAACATCAGCAGATCAGATTACAACATCTACGATCATATCAATGACCGATCTTCTGTCATCTACGATTTTGCAGATACACAATACAACAGCAGCGCAAGATTAGGTATCATCCACAACTGGTCTTTCAGGCTGAAAAAAGGATCTACCATTGATTTTAAAAACCTGGCCAACTTCAGCTCTGCGAGCCAGTATACCCTGAGAAGAGGCCAGCATTATGAGTTCAATTATTTCCCTAACAATCATTCTTTTGACCAGGTATTCAGAGGATTATATTCCGGCCAGCTTCTCGGTAAACACGCCCTGTCTGAAGACGCAGCCAGCATAGAATGGCTGGGAGGATTCGGGATGACCTACAGGAATCAACCCGATTATAAACGATACCGGTCCGACTTGGACACCGCTACCAACACCTCCACCCTTTACGTACCGGTCGGTAATGCGCAACCTTTCTTCCTAGGAAGATTTTACTCAGAAATGCAGGAATATATCGGTACGGCCAATGTTCATTACAGCTATAAGATCGGCTACAAAAAATCTAAAAAGATCATACCTACTGTATCCGCCGGTGTGAGTGTGGAGTATAAGACCAGGACGTTCAATGCCAGGAATATAGGATTTATCAGGGCTCCGCAGTTCAATATGGACAATCTGCAGCTGAGCATTGACCAGCTCTTCCAACCGGAAAATATCAATACGACTACCGGAGTTATACTGGACGAACAAAGCAACCCGAGCGATTCCTATACCGCACAGAACTTCCTGGGTGCAACCTACGCAAAGATCGAATTGCCGGTCAATCACTTCAAGCTGACCACCGGTGTCCGGTACGAATACTTCAGACAACAGCTTTCCTCTGCCACCCTCACCAATGATCCGGTAGAGGTGAATCGCCCCAATCATTTCATACTGCCGTCTGCCAACCTGAGCTATACTTTCAACCAGGATAAGATGGTCGCAAGACTTGCATACGGTATGAGCGTCAACAATCCTGAATTCAGGGAGATCGCTCCGTTCGGATTCTATGATTTCAATTACAACTTCACTTTCTCCGGTAACCCCAACCTGACATCCAGCCAGATCCACAATGCGGAGATCAAATGGGAATACTATCCGGTACCTTCTGATGTCATCAACTTCTCAGTATTCTATAAAAGATTCCTGAATCCGATAGAGGTCATCATCGTACAGGGCGCAGGTGGATCAGGCGGTTCCAAATCTTTCACCTTCAGCAATGCGGAGTATGCCAACCTGTACGGAGCAGAACTGGAACTGAAAAAATCTTTTACCGGCGCTCCGGGCAAATTCCTGAAAAACCTGGGAATAATGGTGAATGCCACTTACCTGATCAGCAATGTTTACTTGGGTAAAGAAGTCGTCGGTCAATCCAACAACCGCCCGCTGCAAGGACAGTCTCCTTACGTGATCAACTCCGGTCTGTTCTACCAGGACCAGGAGAAGAACTACCAGATCAACCTGATGTACAATGTCAGCGGTCAGAAAATCATGTTCGTAGGTGCTCAGGATTACCCGGATATCTATGAAATGCCCAGACACACGCTCGACCTGAGCGCATCATACATGTTCCCTAAAAGAGTGGAGCTGAGCGTAGGCGTATCTGATATCCTGAATGCAGAGATCCTGTGGCTGCAGGACGGTAACGGCGATGGTAAACTCAGCCGAAAAAACGATCAGTTTATCCAACAATATAAGCCGGGAAGAATCTTCTCCTTCGGTGTAAAATACAATTTCTAACATTCAAATTTTTTCCATGAAAAAAATGACCATCTCCAACCAATTCACGCAAGTGACCAGGAAGATCTCCCTGGGACTTCTGCTGGCTGCAACATTGACAACAAGTTGTAAAAAAGACGATCCGGAACCAGATCCAATTGACCCGACTCCTACTGAAAAAACCGTAAAAGAGGTTTCAGGAACACTGACCGGCGATGTAAAATTCTATGCAGACACGATCTACCTCTTAAAAGGTTTTGTCCGGGTGGGTGCTGACAATGGTACCGACATATCTGCTACCGGTAAATTGACCATCGAACCGGGAACACTGATCCTTGGTGACAGGGAAACCAAAGGTACGCTGATCATCCAGAGAGGAAGCCAGATCATCGCTGAAGGCTCTGTTGACAAGCCTATCGTTTTCACATCTGAGCGCGGTGTAGGTCTGAAGCAACCAGGCGACTGGGGTGGCGTGGTACTCTGCGGTAAAGCTAAAAACAATATACCTGGCGGAGTAGCACAGCTAGAAGGTAACTACGGCGCCTTTCATGGTGGTAACGATGATGAGGATAATTCCGGTACCTTAAAATATGTACGGATTGAATATGCTGGTATTGCTATCAATCCTAACGAAGAGGTCAACAGCCTTACTATGGGTTCTGTAGGTCGCAAGACGGTGATCAGCCACGTACAGGCTTCTTACGGACTGGATGACGCTTTTGAGTGGTTTGGCGGTACTGTAAACTGTACGCACCTGATCGCTTACAGAGGTCTGGATGATGACCTGGACGTAGATCTGGGATATTCCGGTAATGTTCAGTTTGCCTTAGCTATCAGAGACAATAACCTTTCAGACCAGTCCGGCTCTAACGGTTTTGAAGTTGACAATAACGGCAGCGGCAGCAGCGATCAGCCTTTCACTTCCGGTAAATTCTCTAACATTACTATCATCGGTCCTAAAGGCGACCGTGCAACTCCAATTGCCTCTAACTTCCAGCATGCGCTCCACCTGAGAAGAAATGCCAAGATCAAGATCTACAACTCTTTCTTTACAGGATATCCCTGGGGTATGTACATCGATGGTACCAACACTGAGCAAAATGCGATCAACAATGAGCTCGTGATGAAAAATAACGTTTTAGCAGCAGTGGAAAACTGGGGAGGAAACGGTTTCGGAAGCGCAGGTACTTTATATGTTAATGATATCGTAGGTATCGATGCTGCTACCGGCGAAGGAAAAGCGCACAGCGGCAACAACCCTAAAGGTATTCCTTACAGAGTGGCTTCAAGTTCTACCTTCGACCTCAAGGCTTGGTTTGAAGCGAACAACACTTTCCTGGCTAAATGGCAGGATGCAGGAATCGACGGATCTATCTTCGATGTAGTAAACCCGCAAGTGTTGCCAAAAGCAGGATCTATCCTGTTAGCCGGAGCAGATTTCGCTGGTCTGACAGGCTTTGAAAATGTGGCATTCCGCGGAGCATTCGGAACAGAAAACTGGACGCAAGGTTGGGCAGAATTCAACCCTGCAGCGATCCAATACGTTAAATAGTCTCACATCTCTGCCAGATGGGCCTCAGGATTTCGGCTGGATTTCCTGAGGTTTTTTTTATTTTGTTCAAGCCAGGACCGATCCAAACAGCTTTATCACCTAAGCTATCAGGCCGGAGTAAATAACCGAGATGATACATAAACCTGTTCCGGAAAATAACCAATAAGCCAGGTTATTAACTGTGCTACCGGACCAGATCAACCAGTTGCATCTTCCGTACCTGAAATACCTGTTGGTCAACGAATAATACTGAACCTGGAAATATAGTGCGGAGTCCCGGTATATCTCTCCGGAATAATCCTGGCAATATATACTCCTCCCGGAAGATCTACACTGAAATCATTTTTATCAGTTGCTGTAAAGGTATGTCTTTGAAGGACTTTTCCGCTGTTATCCATAATTTCCAGTGTACAAACCTGCTGCAGAAGCTCAGTTGTACTCTCGATAGAGATCACATTCGTGGCAGGATTAGGGTATATCTTGAAAGACCTGCTTTTGTTGACAGACACAGGCGTAGGAGTAGCTGTGCAAAGAATTTCATACAGGAAGTCTGTCGTTTTCTTTAAGAGAAGCGACCGGTCTGCCGTCTCTTTGTACGCGTCTGCCGGATGACCGTATTTGTCAAAGATGTGCAGATCGCTTTTCATCCCCAGGCTGGCGGCTTTCTCATAAATTTTTCTGCTTCCATGGTAAGTGCCCAGATGGCAAAAGATCACGTCTATGCATCCTACATCCAGCGGGATCAGGTCAAAACGATGATGAAAACCCATGTACGCTACTTCTGTATTGTTATTCAGATAAGCTGTATCTTCTATGACTCCGCTACAATTGATAATTCCTTTCACACTGTTGACAGAGGTGTATTCACTGTGTCCGCTGTTTCCTTCTATACCACCGCCCAGCGCTTCTATATTCTTTCTGAACATATCCGAAGCTTCGTCCATATTGTCCAGAAACGCAACATGCAAACTTGCAATAGCGCCGGCAGAAGATCCATACAGGAAGATAAGGTTAGTATCTATGTTGTAGGGATTCCCGTTTTCGGCCACTTCCTTTTTAAGAAATCTTATCGCAGCACGGATATCATGTTTCGCCCGGATAACGGCCTTATACCAGTTATTGGCATCCAGGAAGTTCAGGAACGGAGAAATGAAAACATTCTGATCCAGCCGGTATTCTATATTGGCAGATACATATCCTTTCTTTGCAAAGAATTGAGCATTCTCATCAATCCCCTGCTCGCTTCTGCTCCCTCCTACGAAAGAACCTCCATGTGAGAAGATAATGACAGGTCTCAGCATACCGGAAGTATCTCCTTCCGGTTCATAAATATCCATTCTCAGATCCGTATGCTGATCTCTACTATCCAGGTTACTACCATAAACAATATCAGCATGCAGGATAGTGCTGGCGGCAATATCTTCTTTATATCTTTCACCACATTGAGCCCCGGCGAATTGAAAGCAGTATAATATGCTTAGAAAAGTAAAAATTATCTTCATGCGGAAAGGATATTCATCCAAAGCTAGATATATCCGCTTATTCAAAAAGTAAAAACTTAACAAATTTTTTATATCACAACATTCTATCTGGTCAATGAATCTATATCAGGTGCATCGGCGTGTACAAACCATGTCGATGTTTTACGTCGTTCCTGAATACTAATCTCTGCCAGAGAAACCTAAAATTCTCTGCTCATTTACTCTAAGTTTTTTATCTATAAAAAATAACTTTCCAGACTTATATAGTTATTTTCATTGATTATAAATGTGCCTTATGAAAAAGCTCCTGAAGGTCCTCGTGATTATAATAATCCTACTCGGTGCCGGAATTTTACTCTTGCAAAAGAAACCTGTTCCGCTGGAAACCCTGAAAGAAAGGTATACAAATGAATTCTCCAGGTTTATAGATGTAGACGGACTACAGGTACATTACAGAGACGAAGGTACCGGGCAACCGATTATCCTGATACACGGAACAGGCGCCAGTCTGCAAACTTTCGATGAATGGACAGATACCCTGAAAAAATATTATCGCGTGATCCGGATGGACATACCTGCCTTCGGTCTCACAGGTCCGAACCAGACAGGGGATTATACGATCAGAAACTATGTGGCTTTCATAGATAAATTCACTCAGCAATTAGGTCTGGAGAACTTCTTTCTCGGCGGTAATTCCCTCGGAGGAGAGATCGCCTGGAAATATGCTTATTATCACCCGGAAAGGGTTAAAGCCCTGATCTTGTTAAGCCCGGCCGGATCACCGGTACAGGAATACGATATTCCCTTCTTCTCGGCCTTCAACCTGGCAAGAATTCCGGTATTATCCAGCCTGCTGTCTGATATCGACACCAGGTTCACAGTAGAGAAGACCCTGAAACAGGCTTATGAGAAAGATGAACTGATCACCCCGGAGAAAATACAGATGTATTATGATATGTCTATGCGGGAAGGCAACAGGAAAGCCTTCGTGGCCCGGCTGAATCAGCTGGAAAAGGATCCTGTCCTGGATCCGGCACAGGTAAAGACGCCGACCCTGATCATCTGGGGTAAGCAGGATGCTATTCTGCTGATAACGCAATTCGAAGGCTTCAAAGGCATGACCAATATGAAATCCATCCTGTATGACGGGGTAGGTCATACTCCGCAGGACGAAGTGGCCGTAGAAAGCGTACATACTGCGATGGACTTTCTCCGTACCTTGGAGCCCGCGGTGGCAGATGCCGCAACTATTTCAGCAGAATGATGTTATATCTTCTGATGGGATTAGCAGCATTGATATCTGTTTTACTCTTATTCGGGTGTAACTCTTCCAGAGGTAAGGAAGTAAAATCCCAGGTTGCTCATACAAAAAACAACGAGATGACAGAAGGCAAGTCAATCATCACTTTGGGAGGAGGTTGTTTCTGGTGTACAGAAGCAGTATTCCAGCGTCTGGAAGGTGTGGACACCGTCATTTCAGGTTATATGGGAGGTCATACAACGGATCCAACCTATAAAGATATCTGTACTGGTCTGACTGGTCATGCCGAGGTAGTACGGATTTTTTTCGATCCCGGAAAGATCAGTCTTTATGACCTGCTAGAGGTCTTCTTTACTACGCATGATCCTACCACGTTGAACCGGCAGGGTGCAGACGTAGGTACACAATATCGGTCGGTGATCTTTTATGAAAATGAAGAGCAGAAAGCCATTTCAACCAAAGTGATTAAAGAATTGAACGAAGAAAAGGTATTCTCTGCCCCTATCGTGACCGAAGTCAGCCCGACATCTACCTTTTATCCCGCAGAAGACTATCACCAGAATTATTATAACCTGAACACCGCTCAGCCTTACTGTTCTTTCGTTATTTCTCCCAAGATTCAGAAGCTGGAAAAGGTTTTTAAAGAGAAGTTGAAAAATTAGCATTCCGGAATCAGGAATGAAATGAGTTCTACCTGCTTATCACTTATTTATCTGGATAAAGCTTAATCTATGATTCCCTTGTTGAATTTAAATATTTATTTTTGGACAAATTTTAAGTTGAACTTTAAACTTGACAGAATTTGAATAACTCATTTATAAACAGAATATTACATTTAGAATTAGAGCCCAAGACAATCAGGTAAAACTACGTTATGTAGAAACTTGTTTACCAACTATTATTATGTAAATCTTGAAGATATTAGCATCCGCGAACAGATTGCCTCTTCACCCAAAATATTTTTAAAACAATATGCGCAAGGCATTATTATGGATGAGGTGCAGCGATACCCCGAACTTTTTTCATATATACAGGTAGTCGTTGATGAAATTCCCAACTGTCATTTTATACTCACTGGCAGCAGCAATTTCACCTTAATGGAAAAAGTTACACAATCACTGGCAGGCAGGGCTGCTACTTTAACTTTATTGCCCCTTTCACTGAAAGAATTAGGTAATAGGTCGGAAACAGAGACTGATACTTTGCTGCTCAATGGAGGATACCCTGCAGTTTGGTCTAAAAAAATCCCTGTGCAAGATGTCAGCCGGAACTATTACAACACCTATATAGAGCGTGACGTACGGCAACTATTGAACGTAAAAGATATGACGAAGTTCCAAACCTTTATCCGCCTTTGTGCTGGTCGTATAGGTAGTGAACTAAATGCTTCCGCTCTATCTAATGAAGTGGGTATATCTGTTCCCAGCATCAATGAATGGCTGAGTGTATTGGAAGCCTCATACATTATTTTTCGCCTGCCTCCTTTTTATCGCAATGTAGGCAAACGGCTGATAAAAACCCCTAAACTCTATTTTTGCAATACTGGTCTTGCCTGTTTTTTATTGGGGATAGAAAACGAAAAACAATTAGCAGTGCATCCTTTGCGTGGAGCTATCTTTGAAAATCTGGTAGTACTGGAATTTTTGAAGGACAGGTTGAATAAAGGGAAGTTGCCCAACCTGTTCTATTACCGTGATAAATCACAACGTGAAGTTGACATCATACAGGAACAAGGAACCGAACTATATGCTCATGAAATAAAATCTGCCAAGAGTTTCCACAAGGATTTTTTGAATAATCTTACTTATCTGAGAAACATATTGGGTAACGACCTTGTTTCTACCCAGCTTATTTATGATGGTGAAATGGATCTATACAGCATGGAAAACGGCATAGTGGATTTCAGAAAAGTCAGGTTTGAGTAAGTTTCACTACAGAATAACTCTTCCCTATTCATCGTGAGAACTGGACGCCATCAGATATCCTCCGGAAAGGGATCCTCAAATTTCCTTCCCGCATCGTAGGCAGTATATTCCTCCGCACTCAGCAGGCATTTTTCCAGATCAGATATGATCTGTTCTTTTTCCAGATCCTGCCCGATAAAAACCAGTTCATTTCTCCTGTCCCCCCATTTGGGATGCCACAGGCTTTCTATGCGTTCCCGGTTTTCCAGAAATGAAGCGTACCTTATCCGTTCAGAGAAAGGCATACTGCTCCACCATGTGCCGGCACTCTCCATACGGAGAGAACCACCGGCCTGCGAATAACTGATCGCCAATTGCTTTCTGGATGCCAGCCAGAATATACCTTTTGCCCGGATCATACCGGCAGGATAATGGTCACGAAGATAATGCCACCATCTTAACGGATGAAAGGGCCGGGCATCCCGGAATACAAACGAAGAGATTCCGTATGCTTCCGTTTCAGGGATATGATGACCATTCTCCAATTCCTGCTGCCACCCGGCCGATTGTTCAGCTTCTTCAAAATCAAACAAATTGGTATTCAGCACTTCTTCCGGTGCTACCCGGCCGAACTCGCTCCTGATGATCCGCGCTCCTGGATTCAGCCGGTGAATGGCTGTCTGGATCAACCCTACATCCTCGTCTTGCACCAGGTCCGTTTTATTCAGTATGATCACATTTGCAAACTCTATCTGGTCAGTCAGAAGGTTAACAATTGTCCTGTTATCTCCGGCCATATCTGTCAATGACCTGTCGGACAGCCGTTCATCCGAACCAAAATCTTTAAAGAAATTAAAGCAATCTACTACAGTAACCATCGTATCTATATAGCTGAACTGTGAAAGATCTATTCCTTTAGAAGGATCTGCATAAGCAAAAGTCTGCGCCACCGGAACCGGCTCGCTGATACCCGTACTCTCTATCAGGAGATAATCAAACCGACCGGCTTTAGCCAGTTTTTCTACTTCCAGCATCAGGTCCTCTCTAAGCGTGCAACATATGCAACCATTGCTCATTTCAACCAGCCTTTCCTCTGTCCTGGATAAAACCTGGGCATTATCAATAGTCTGTGCATCGATATTCACTTCACTCATATCATTCACGATCACAGCAACCTTTAGTCCTGCCTTATTGTGCAGGATATGATTCAGCAGCGTTGTCTTTCCTGCGCCGAGGAAACCACTCAATACTGTTACAGGTAATTTCTTATTCATTGTGTTATTGTGCTATCCGGTTCAACCAGGAAATAATATTGTTGAGATGTTGCACTCCGTACAAACTGATGAACGCCTGGGTCTCAGGATGTAAACTGTCCGTGTATATATCCAGCCTCCTCCGGGCAAAATCCCTGCTCAGCTGAATTCCACATTTCTTCACAATGCAGATTTTCCAATCGTCAAAATTATCAGGTAATAACAGATTCATTTATGCAACATTGTTGCAAATATAGAAACAAATAATAAAATGCAACATTGTTGCATAAATGAGATATGAAAAATATTTTCTCTTGGTACCACAAAAGTTCCCGCAAGTTCTGAAAGCTTAGTTTGCAATCGGGAAGAGATCTAATAAAAAACCTCTGCGATCAGATCACAGAGGTTTCAATTATACCTAAAGAAAAATCTCAATTATATGCCAAAGAGCATCCTTTCCGGGTTTTCCAGGTAATCTTTAACGGTTACCAGGAAGCCAACGGATTCTTTGCCATCTATGATCCTGTGGTCATAGGACAATGCCAGATACATCATCGGACGGGCGACGATCTGGCCATTAACGACCATAGGCCGATCCTGTATCTTGTGCATGCCCAGGATAGCAGATTGCGGTTGATTGATAATCGGCGTACTCATCAGAGAACCAAAAACACCACCGTTGGTGATCGTAAAGGTACCTCCTTCCATATCTTCCATGGTCAGCTGTCCGTCCCGCCCGAGCGTGGCCAGGCGTTTTACCTCTTTCTCAATATCAGCAAAGCTTAAAGATTCGGCATTCCTGATCACGGGAACAACCAGGCCTTTAGGTGTCGATACTGCAATAGATACATCACAGAAATCATGATAGATAATGCTGTCCTCGCTGAGATAGGCATTGATCGCCGGGAACTTCTGAAGAGCCAGCGTACACGCTTTTACAAAGAAAGACATAAAGCCCAGGCTGATACCATGTACTCCCGCAAAATCATCTTTATACTGTTTTCTCAATTCGGAGATACGGGTCATGTCCACTTCGTTGAACGTCGTCAGCATAGCGGTCTGGTTCTTCACCTCAACCAGTCTGCGGGAAATAGTCTTGCGCAGGCGAGTCATCTTTTCTACCCTTTCTCCTCTGGATCCTGAGACAGGAACCGGAGCAGATGTCACAGCCGGAGTTGCCTTAGCCGGAGCAGAAGCAGCTTCCTTCTCAGGTGCTTCCGCTTTCACTGCGTCATCTTTCGTTATACGGCCATCCACGCCTGAACCTTTTACATTGGCAGGATCTATATTTTTTTCATCGAGTATTTTTTTTGCAGCCGGTGAAGGATGTGAAGTAGCATAAGTTGTTTCTTCTTCATCGGATTTTTCCGTTGGTTTTTCCGGGGCAGGTTCAGCAGGTTTTTCCTCTGTTGCTTTCTCCGGAGATTTTTCAGCTCCTGCACCTTCTGTTTCAATATAGCAAACAAGATCTCCTATCTTCAGATCATCTCCTTCTGACGCTACCCTGGTTATGACGCCGGCCACTTCAGCCGGAAGCTCCAGCGTAGCCTTATCTGACTCGAATTCACAAAGAGGTTCATCCATCTCGACAGTTGCGCCGTCTTCCACCAACCAGGAAGAGAGCGTCACTTCAGTAACTGACTCCCCGATTGAAGGCACTCTTATTTCTACTTTCATATATCGTTCTTATTTTTTATTATTCGTTGAAGGCTTTTTCGACAATTGCCTTCTGTTCTTTTTCATGGATCTTAGCGAAGCCTGTAGCAGGTGACGCGCTGGAACTCCTGGAGACCAGATTCCACTTTATATCCGGTTCCGTGTTACGCATATACCACCAGGCTCCCATATTAGAAGGTTCTTCCTGCACCCAGTATATTTTTGCCTTGCTATATTTCCTGATCACCGCATCAAATTGCTTATGAGCCATCGGATAAAGCTGCTCTATCCTGACCAATGCCACATCTTTACGATTGTTGTCACGCTTGTAAGCTAATAAATCATAATATACTTTGCCAGTACAGAAGAGCACTCTTTTCACTTTTGAAGCATCTTCTACCGTATCATCATCCAGTATTTCATGGAATTTCCCTTCGTAAAGCTCTTTGACATCGGAAACACAATCCGGGTGTCTCAACAGGGATTTAGGAGACATATTGATCATCGGTTTCCTGAAATCCCAGGCCAGTTGTCTCCGGATGGCGTGAAAGAAATTAGCAGGTGTTGTAATATTAGAGACCACCATATTTAATTCTGCGCAGGATTGCAGGAATCTTTCCAGGCGCGCACTGGAGTGCTCCGGTCCGGCACCTTCATATCCATGCGGCAACAACAATACCATTCCCGTATTCTTATTCCATTTCGTTTCACAGGAAGTGATAAACTGATCGAGTATAATCTGGGCTCCGTTTACAAAATCCCCAAACTGGGCTTCCCATACCACAAGGTTATCGGGGTGGGTCAGGGAATAACCAAATTCAAAGCCCAGCACACCGTATTCGGATAAGTGAGAGTTGTAAATCTTAAATTTCCCTTGCTTTTCACCTTCATCCACAATATGATTCAGACGATTGTATTCTTCTCCGGTTTTTTCGTCGTATATCATTGCATGCCTGTGAGAGAAAGTGCCTCTTTTAACATCTTCTCCGCTCATGCGCACATTCTTTCCTTCCAGAAGGATAGAGCCGTAAGCCAGCAATTCTCCTGCTGCCCAGTCAACGGATTTTTGCTGACGCATGAGTTCACGACGGCTTTCCAGCAGCTGGTTAATTTTTTTCAACGGAGAAAAACCTTCCGGAACTTTAACCAGGGCCTTGATGACCCTGACCAGGTCTGATTTGAGTATCCTGGTTTTGGGAGAAGATTCAAAATCCGCCTGTGTAGCCGGTCTTGTTTTCTCCCATGCTATATCCGTAGCCTGCGGCTTATAAGGACGAGGGTTCTGCTTGGTATCATCGAGGCGCTTCTGGAGCTGTGTCCAGAACTCTTTTTCCATATCCTTTACCAGCTCAGCACCGGCCATTCCCCACTCGATCAGCTGCTTGTTATAGATATCTCTTACGCCCTCATGTTTTTTGATCATTCCATACATCTGCGGTTGTGTGTACTGCGGATCATCGCCCTCGTTATGCCCGTGTTTCCTGTAACAAACCATGTCGACAAAAACATCTTTATTGAACCGCTGCCTGTATTCCACAGCCAATTCAGAAACGAAGGCCACTGCTTCAACATCATCTCCATTAACATGGAAGACCGGAGCCTGTACCGTAGAAGCTATAGATGTGCAATAATACGAGGAACGCGCATCATCAAAATCTGTCGTAAAACCGATCTGGTTATTGATCACAAAGTGAACCGTTCCACCAACTGTATATCCTTTCAGGAGAGACATCTGCAATACTTCATACACAATGCCCTGACCGGCTACAGCCGCATCTCCGTGGATCGTAAGCGGGAGTATGGAATCATATTCTGAATCATAGATAGCATCTGCCTTGGCTCTGCACCAGCCTTGTATTACCGGGTTGACCGCTTCGAGGTGAGAAGGATTGGGTAGCAGGTTGATATAAACCTCCTTATCATCCATGGTTTTATACATAGAGGAATACCCCTTATGGTATTTCACATCTCCGGTTCCTGAAGAAAGGTCATCCGGTGATATTCCTTCAAATTCAGAAAAGACATCCTCATAAGTTTTACGTACAATATTGACCAATACGTTCAACCGGCCTCTATGTGCCATACCGATCACCACTTCCTTACAGCCCAGGTTGGCAGCAACATTGATCATCGCATCCAGCGCCGGAATGGTAGATTCTCCGCCTTCAAGAGAGAAGCGTTTCTGCCCGATAAATTTCGTACCCAGGAACTTCTCATATATAGCTGAATCGTTCAGCTTTTTCAGCAATCTCTTTTTCTTTTCCAGCGGATGCTCGTAGGCAATATACTCGTGCTCTATCTTTTCTCTCAGCCATCTGCGCTCCTCCCGGTTATCGATGTAATTGTATTCCCAGCCTATCGTCCTGCAATAAATCTGCCTGAGCCGCGCAATGATATCTTTCAGTTTGGCTCTTCCCAATCCCAATTCATGACCGGCATAGAATTCCGACTCCATATCATCTTCTTCGAGATCATAAAACTTCAGATCCAGGTCTGCATGCCTGTCCTTGCGGGGACGAATCGGGTTGGTATTGGACACAAGGTGACCTTTGTTACGATAAGCATAGATCAACTTGACAACTTTGAACTCTTTAGCAGATAACGACGGAGACTGCTCTCCCGGATTTACCCCTTCTGACTGAAGGGCAAAATCAAATCCTTCGAAAAATCTCCTCCATTCAGGGTCAACGGATTCCGGCTGAGCTACATAATCTTTGTATAACTGATCGATGTAAGCGGGATGTGCATTTGATAAAAAGGATAAATCCTGCATATGTACGGGTAAGTTAGTTTAAATATCGTACTTTACTTGACAAAGTTCTATAAATGAGGCTTTAAAAACCATTAGAAATAACTATAACTCCATAGAAAAAGTTTATTCTTTAGGGTGAAGAATCTATTTTTATTTTAAAAGATAATTTATATCTTTGCAGACTCAAATTTAAGGTAAGCGATGGCACATCATAAATCAGCTCAGAAGCGAATCAGACAAACTGCCAAGAAAAGACTGGAAAACAGGTATTATGGAAAAACAACCCGTAATGCTGTGCGCAAGCTCAAGGCGATCAATTCTAAAGAAGAAGCAGAACAACTGCTCCCTAGCGTAGTAGCCATGATCGATAAACTGGCTAAGAGAAATCAGATCCACAAGAACAAAGCATCCAACTTAAAATCTGCTATTGCCAAGCATGTAAATGCACTTTAATTTAAGTTGCAGAGATTTTATGGAAAATATAAAGAAGGTGCATCTCAATGATGCACCTTTCTATTTTTCATATGACTACTTATCCAACCAGCTTAAGCATAAAATCCTGGGCACAGGAGGATCGCCCCCGCGAAAAGTTGCTCAATAAAGGTAAAGCCTCTCTTTCAGATACGGAGCTCATTGCTATTTTATTAGGATCCGGAACCAAACGCTACAGTGCTGTAGAACTGGCCAGGCAGATACTGGCCCTCGCAGACAATAATCTCATCCAGCTCGGACAACTATCCATTAACAAGATCATGCAGATCAAGGGGATAGGAGAAGCCAAAGCTGTTTCTCTATATTCAGCGCTGGAATTAGGCAGGAGACGGCAAAAACAGGAAGCGCTTACGCGCATCAATATTACTTCCAGCAAACAAGCCTATACGTTATTATCTCCCTGCATTGCCGACCTGTCACATGAAGAATTCTGGGCCATTCTCCTGAACAGGAAAGGTGATGTATTAAAATACAAATGCCTGACGACCGGAGGATTTTCATCTACAGTAGTAGATCCCAGACAGATCTTCTCCTGGGCACTCTCAGAAAATGCCAGCAGGATCATTTTGGCTCATAATCATCCTGACAGCACCTTATTCCCCAGTGAACAAGATATCCAGATAACAAAAACACTTATCGAAGCGGGAAAATTCCTCAACATCCTTATACAAGACCATATCATTGTCACGGACAGAGGCTTTTTCAGCTTTTCCGACAAGGGACTGATATAAGATAACCTCCCCCTCTCACCAAGGAAGCTTACATGTTAGTCATGATGATTAATGCCCAACACATCATAGACCGGGCAATAACCTGAGATACCAGTTAAAAAGACTGGCAATCCCAAAAGCATGATCCACAAGTTCCCCATCAACCCACCAATTATCACAGGGATCATCATGAAAGCGTAACGCATGTAAGCTTCTACCATATTAAGATTTGGCTCTAGTCTCATCTTTTGAATTTTATAAATCAAAGGTATCTAGAGCCATAATCATTATAAATGACACCTATCACCTTTCCACAAAAGGTGTAAAAACAGGAAGGTGATACTTATCACTAATTAAGCTTGGTACCGGCAACCAATACGAACATAGGAATGGTTACGTAGAATTTCTTGCCATCACGAAGACGCTGCATGAGATATGTTCCGTACATTTTACCGATCTCAGTCCTAAGATTACAGCCGGAAATATACTGATAAGTCGTACCCGGCTCCAGGATCGGCTGTTGGCCAACGACGCCTTCTCCTTCTACTTCCTTCTGTTCATTATTGGCATCGTGGATGAACCAATGGCGCCTCAGCAGCTGGATCGTGTGTTCACTTTCATTCGTTATAGTGATACGGTATGCAAACATGTATTCATTAGCTGCCGGATTAGAATAATCAGCCTGGTAGAATGTCTCTACAGAAACTTTTACTCCTCTTGTAATTGCCGTTTGCATTAATCTGAAATTAATAAATAAACGACAACTTGGAAAGTAATATTGGTTTAGTAACACAAAAATGACTCGACTATATCTTGCACCTCTTTCAGGGAAATATCTAACTGATCATTTACAATGACTTTATCAGCATAGCCTTCATAAGTCAGCTCTCCCAATGCTCTTTTGAGACGCTTCCTGATGCTATCCTCGTTTTCTGTCCCTCTGGTTCTGAGCCTGGTTTCCAGAACGGTCATATCCGGCGTACGGACATAGATCATCAATGCCTGATCGCCAAAGTATTTCTTTAAGGTATTGGCTCCAATCACATCGACTACAAACAGTACGGCTTTTCCCGCAGTCCAGATCCTGTCAATTTCCGAACGAAGTGTACCATAATATAATCCTTCGTACACCTGTTCCCACTCTACAAAATCCCCATCGTGAATATGCTGATTAAACTGTTTTACATCCATAAAGAGGTAATCCTTGCCGTGTACCTCTCCGGCTCTCGGTGAACGGGTTGTAACAGATACCGATCTTTCAACATTATCAAAATGCCCGAGTGTGTGCAATGACAATGTTGTTTTACCTCCACCCGAAGGACCTGTGAATATAATTGCTTTACGAGTATTATCAGCCGGAACCATGCCTGGGGATTAGAGTATGTTATTGACCTGTTCTTTAATTTTTTCTATCTCATCCTTCATCAGCACTACGATCTTCTGAATCCCGGAGTGATTGGCTTTTGATCCGATCGTATTGACTTCCCGACCCATTTCCTGCGCGATAAAGCCCAATTTTTTACCCTTTTCATGGAAATCCGGCTCCTCCAGCACACTGACAAAATAATCACAATGTGCCTGCAGCCTCACTTTTTCCTCACTGATATCCAGTTTCTCTATGTAAAAGATCATTTCCATTTCCAGCCTGCCAGGATCAGCCTGAACCTCCTGGGCCAACAGCTTCAGCTCTTTTGAGAGCTTCTCCCGGATCCGTTCTGTCCGCTCGCTTTCCCAAGGTTCCATTTCTGTCAGATGCTGACGTAAGAAGTCTATACGCTGTCTGACATCACTTTCCAGCGCAGTTCCTTCCTGCCGTCTGAACTCATTCAACGCTGCTATCGCATCCTGTATGGCCTCTTCTAATGCCGATTGTATAGCCTCTACATCGGTCCCTTCAGAATGATCTATAACTACATCCGGCAATGTCAGAATAGATCTGAGCATATCATCCTGACGTAAACCTTCCTGCTCAGCAAAAGCTTTCAACTGAGCGCAATAAGCATGCATTAAAGGTAAATTCAGAGAAGTTTGTGTCAGGACACCCTGATTCCGCTCTTCAGAAACAATCAGATCGATCTTACCTCTGGACAGTGTTCCCAGGTGTTTACGTAAAACTGGCTCAAATGATTTAAGATTGGAGGAGAGCTTAACATTAATATCCAGGCCTTTGCTATTCAACGCACGAAGCTCCGTCCTGTAAAGAACGCCTTTCGATTCCCGCTCTCCGGCACCAAAACCGGTCATTGAAAATACCATCTCTATATTTTATAACAGATATAGAACACAGAATTGCATTTCTATAAGGGCGCAAAGATACTGCTTTAAGGGCTAAATACACAGAATATTTCTGTATCAGAAATCTTTAGATAAGGAGAAAAGCCATTGCGGCTTTTTGTTGACAATGCCACCGTCAATACCCCAGGCAAAATCCACTCGGATGAAATAGCCCAGCAAAGTTGTTCTGAGACCACCTCCAACGCCCATAATTGTGGGATTTCTGTAATAATCCACATTGACCACCACGGGTGTCTGACCTGATCCGGGAGTAACCTGTTCGTTCGTGTAAGGATTGTCTTCATTAAACGGTGTCAATCCCTTATATGCAGAACCTACATCAAAGAATCCGACAACCTGCATGTTTCGTATAAATGCAGATTTGATCGGCTTTTTAGACAAAAATGAGAAGACCGGAAAACGTAACTCACTATTCAAAACCATATAGCTGTTCCCGTTCCTGATATTCATAGGAAATCCCCTGACATTGGTCGCCTGAGCCTGGAAAGCATAATTGGCCGTAGTTGAAACCGGGATACTATTATCAAACTTCTGATTCAGCCAGGTATCGACTCCTCCCAGATAATAGACGACCTTTCTCTGACCGAAAGAAGTTGCTCCTGCAATCCTGTTAGCCCAGATAAAATTCTTGTAGATAGTAGTATAATGTCTTACATCAAATCCGACTGTAAAAAGGTTGGACTTTTTCTCACTCCAGTTTCTGAAATATTCTGAGTAGAATTTGTAACGGAACCCGCTATAGATGTTTTCCTGGATTTCTTTGGAGTTGTCATGTACAAATTCCAGTTTCAGGAAGGACCAGTTCTCATTTACATCTATATCCGCAACCCTTGTAATACTATCTGTATATCCTAATAACAACCGGTCATTCCGATAACCGGCATAAAGCCGCAGACTTTTAGTCACATCAAACGGATAGCTGAGCCTGGTCTCTATATAATTTGTTTTCTGCTTCCCGATAACCGGCAGCGTATAGGTGTTATTCACCAGCAGTGTATAGTTTTCCTGGTTAGACCTCCTGTAGAATAAGAGCCTTTTGTCTAACCGCTTTTTCAGGTTTTCATAACTTACGAAGACTTCGGTACCCCGGAAATTACCCGGGATCCTGAACCCACCTACGATCTTATGGTCTTCCATCAGATCCTGGGTACCAAACATGATCATACCACTCAGGTTAGGATAATTGAACCGGGCGCCATTCAGGGAATAGCTCTGATATGTAAAAGGTAAAACACTGTTATCCAATTGCGTAGTCAGATAATTAGAGGAAAACTTAGCCCTATAGGGAATGGACCGTCCTGATCTGAACTGGATCACCGGCTGATCATCTTTATTCTCTACCGCCTGATAAGTCTCATCTGCCTGCGATAATGAATCCTGTACGACCTGAGACCTTGCAGCTTTTTCTTTGCTGGTCGGCAATGAGTAATTGTATCTGGTCTCGAAAGTAAAAGTAAACTGCTGATCAATCAGCGTATCCAGGTCTTTCAGCGCCTGCACCTCGCCCTGGGTCACCCGTTCAGTTCTTTTGACTACGAGATCTTTCTTTTGCAATGCATTCCAGGTATTGCGATAAGCCGTATTTTCCAGTCTTAAAGGAAGTTCTTCTGCCGGTATCTTAGAAAGATAAATTACAGCCTTTCTTTTCCCTTCCACTGCATATACCCATTTATTGACTTTGGGTGCAACAGACATCCATTTCACATCGGTCGGGAAATCAGTTACAGGACGAGTCGTAGCGCTAAAAGAGTAAATAGTATCCAATGCATACCTGTCCCCTTCATTGTACAACGTATCCACTCTTAATATCATGCTGTCCAGCCGGCCTTTATAAAGGTTGCTGATACCATTTTCATCCGACAGATATGCAAACTCGTCCTGTGAAAAAACTGATGCTGCATGCTTATAACCAAAATAGTCATCCGTGATCTTCACCAACGGGGCTTCCTGATTCTCCGTATTCAGAAAATAGAGGTTAAACTTTCCAACCGGAAGGATCGAATCCAGCGTAGCATTTCTGATCTGTTCATCCGGTCTGTTGGAAGAAAAGAAGACACCATTTACGCCACCTATTCTCATCATAACAGGCTCAAGGTCGTCAAAAATATCATTCGTCAATTGTACCGTCCTGGTTGTGCTGAGATCATATGTATAAATATCCGTTTGCCCTTTATTCTGAGCAGACAGCACTAACCTTTTACCATCCGGAGCGAAACTGATATGATATAACCGCTGAAAATTCCGGATATCGTCTTTGCGTTTCTTCCTGCTCAGCACATCCCATTCCACCAGCTTGACCTGGTCGCGCTTCTCATGCACTCCGATCAAGGTCGTACCGGAAGGAGACCAGGTCAGCAAAGGATAAGAGTTGTCATGAGGATAATTATCCGATTTAAATCCACCGTCGAATATCCGGCGCTTTTTCCCCGTCTCTATATTTTGTGTAAATACTCTGAAGGAACCGCCCTTATGAACAGCATAAGCGATATTCCTGCCATCCGGCGCAATGATCAGCTGCGTGATTCCCTGCTTTTTTTTCAGCTTGGTTCTCAGGATATCCTCATCAGGTAAAGACTGTCTGTTCACAGTATCTTTTGCTGCGTGAAACTGGTAATAAACCTCCCAATCCTCAATCACATCTTCGAATGATTTCCCCACTCCGAATACAAAGCCTTTATTGACGCTTCTGTTGATCCTGGTCAGGTAAAGGATATTTTGTATTGCACTGCTGCCATACCTTTCGAATATGAAATGCCATAAGGCATGACCGGCGAACTCTGCATCTTCCTGTGAAAGCTTGTGAAATGATGCTTTGGGACTCTCATTCCAGTACCTTCTGAGCTTGTTATCATACTCTGTATTCCAGTCTTCTCCTATAAAAGCAGCCAGTCCCGAAACATACCAGGACGGAAGATTCAGGAAAACGGCATTTTGTATAACTTCTGCAAAATTGCCCCCGGCCATCATTGAGTTCAGATAGATCTCTGCCAGTCCTTTTTCCAGCATCTTGAGCATATTGCTATGATCTCCGTCATAATACAGGAACAGCTTTGTTCCTTCTGAGTAATTGGTGCCTCCTGTATTATAGGTGCCTTCTGTAATACCGATATTCGTTTGTGCAAGATCGGTGATGTCATTGTAGACCAGGATTTCAATTTTGGAGCTGAGCGCATAATTTAACCGCTCTTCGAGGTGCTTTACCCTGTCCTCTGCAGCGATGACCACAAATTTCCCTAGCTCCTGACCGCCCGGATAGTAATAGGTAATAAAGTTTTCAGACTCGTATGACAGCCAGTCAAAATCATGATATTGTACTCTATTCTGTCCAAATGAAACCTGCGTGCCCTGGGCAAAGGACAACTTTTCTCCTACTAAAAATATTAATAGGCTGATAATGAATAGGTAGGTTCGCGCTTTAAACATCTGGCATCAGAATGTACTTCTAAAATATTATAACTTTACAAAGTTCATATAAAATATTTTGTTACCAAACTACTAACGCTATACTTATGACCAGTATTACATCCTTTGCGTTCAATCCTTTCTACGAGAATACATATGTTGTTTCTGCAGCTAACGGAGATTGCTGGATCATCGATCCGGGTTGCTATACTGTCAAAGAGCAGGAAAAGCTGGTCACTTTTATTACTGATAACGGTCTCAAGCCGGTAAAGTTATTGAATACTCACTGTCATCTGGACCATATCTTCGGCAATGCGTTTATAGCGGACAAGTTTAACCTGAAACCTGAATGGCATGAAAAGGAGACCACGATCGCACAGAATGCAAAGTTGGCCGCTATGATGTTTGGTGTCAAAGCGCCTGAATACAGACAACCCGGAGCTTTTCTGATTCCAGGCGATACCCTGGAGCTCGGAGATGCCAGCTTTAAGATCCTTTTTACACCGGGCCATTCTCCGGGCAGTGTTACTTTTTATAATGAGGCGGAAAAATTTGCGATCGCAGGAGATGTTCTCTTCCAGGGCAGCATCGGCCGAACGGACTTACCCGGAGGAGATTATGACACTCTGATAGAGAGTATAAAACGAGAACTGCTCGCGCTTCCGGATGATGTTGCCGTTTACAACGGTCACGGTGCTCCGACTACTATAGGACAAGAACGACTCAATAATCCATTCTTAAGATAACTTATTGATGATGAAAAATCCCCTGTTTAAAATATCCTGCCTGGCATGTCTGCTCTTATTAGCAGCTTGTAATACGAAGACGGCCGGACTCTCTGAAGATCAGCAAGATACCCCGGGAACAGATAAAAATGCAGTTTCAGTTTATCCCCTTAATGGAAAGGGTATTGAATTGCAGACACTGCAGGCAACAGATGATATTGAAGACCACAGGAACATCAAAAAGACAGATGCGTTAAAGAGTAATCTTGCAACAACGGCCTATAGTCAATACTGCATGGACAGCATCTGCATAAAACTCTCTGCCAATGGTTTACCGGAAATCATTCCGGCCAAAGGCCAAACTTCTGTTCCTGCTGAAGCCAATGCCCTGCAATTCATCCTTCCCAGGAAAAACGGATGGGTAACTGCCATTTCTTTAAAAGATGAAAATATTTTCACAATCAAAGGGTACGATACCCAACTTACTGAAACCTGGAGCACGATATATGAGCGCAGCAAGACAGATGATGTACAAAGACTGCAACGATATGCAGCCATTGCCGGCTATAACAACGATATCCTGGTTTTCCATTCGGACAATGATTCTATCAGGAAGTCAGGCTACATAGATCTGAATAACGGACAGAAAAAGCTGGCGGATGAACAGTGGGCCGGATTGCTGCTGGACAGCGATCACAAGACCGTCCTCGGAGAATTATTAAAAAATGAAGACCTGAGCTATGCCATTAAGATAGGTGACCGCCTTATCCGTTTGCCTGCATCTGTCACCGGCTATCCAAATGTTAATCTTCTGAATGCCGGGACAAGAATTTTCCTGGGATTTTATTACCCGGACAGCGATATCGTTAAGATCATGGCTATGGATTACCACACCGGAAAAATGATCTGGGAATACCAGGTGCTCAGCAGGAAGACTGTCAAGGGTCTGTTGTTTTCCTCCTATGAAGACGCTTTGATCATAGAGATCTTATCCAACCAGGACTCCGGTCTGTATATTTTAAATATGGAGAAAGGAAGTCTGTTGGCCAAGTTTTAACGGATCCTGTTCACCTTTTGCTTAAACCACCGGCTGATCTTTTTTTGCTCCTCATCAGAAACGGCAGCTACAGGTATATAGAAAAAACTACCGGGTGTACCGTAACACAGCCAGCTATCCGGCAGGAAATGAACTTCATAAAGATCTTTCAGCAGGATGGTTTTCTGAACGGAAGGAGATTGAATGGTCAGACTGTTCTCATCTATTTCAAAACAGATATTTTCTCCAAACATATCAGAACCTGATATCTTGTTTTTGATCCTTATCCACAGCAACAGTGGAATCAATAATGTAAAGCTGCCATAGAGCAGTCCAAAGAAAGGAAAGGTCTGAAATCCAAGCGGATTGTAACCCGGAATATATAGAAGTATTAACAATAAACTCAGAATGCCACCTAAAGAAAGTATCTTCATAAAGATATTTCTATAATATTGCCTAAATATTAGCAGCGAATAATATCGTTTATTATATTTTAAGGTAAATGTAACTTTGTCAACCTGCATACTTGAAGAAACTAAAATCAACTCACTTTGGAAACAATACGTAAAGATATACTGGTAAAAGGTCGTTTCAATGTCTGGAACATTAAAGACTGGGCATTCATAGTTTTAGCAATTACGCTTCTTGCTGTAGGCATCTTCCTCCTGTCTTCTCCGGACCTGAGAACTTATTCCTACTATCCGCTTATAGGCGCTGTTCCTTTCATTGTCATTCTTGCCATAAGGATCATGTTGCTGGGGAATTTCCAGATCACCAAACACAATATTGTCTGGAAGACCCTGGTCAGCTCCATCAGGACCTATAGTTTTGATAACATCGGCTATATGAGCTTTGAATACAACAAATCCGGTCAGGCTTCCTGGCTGGTCAATAATACGCAGGGGAAAAAAGTACGGAGATTCAATTCGCTCTCTCCGGTACACGCAGCCGGTGCAGCGATATTATTCTTCCGGTATAAGGATATTCTTCCCGAAGTAGTATTCAATCTCTGGAATCCAATGTCCAAAGGAAGGAGAACCTATGAGAATGTTGCTTACAGGCTGAAAATTGACGGTAGCCTCGCCCAGGACGCAACAGGATCGATTGTCCTGTTTGAAAATAAGCTCCTCTATATACCTTCCGATACCGGCGGTGAGCTCAGCGCAGCAGAATCAGAGAGAATAAGAAAAGCCGGCTTTATACCGGAACATATGACTTACCCGGCAGACGGAAATATCAAGACCCACACGCTGATCGAAGCCTTGCTGGAAAGCAATCTTCCCACTGCGATCAGAGATTCCTATATCCACAGAATCGTGAATGAGAACGGCGGACATATTTTTTCTGAAATGAACCGTACGGGTAAGCAATGGCAAACCTTCAATGAGGGCGTTGAGGTCATCATCGTAAGACCTTAGAATTTCAGAACAGATAGCTGAACTGTTTGTAGACCTGGTTCGCTTCTTCCAGCTTTTCCCGGGTACCTATATCCACCCAAATATCATCCTGGTGCGGATAGGCATATATTTTATGTGATGAACAAAGGTCCAGGTACCAATCAATGATCGAAAATTTGCCTTCCCTGGTAGGATATAAAAATATTTTTGGATCAACAATATGATACCCACTGAAAGCCAGAGCATAGCCATTGACCTTCACATCACCGTTCGCCCTGCCTGAGAGTGTTCCGTCGTGATTAAATAGCAACTTTCTGCTGGTATTCCTGTTCCTGACCGCCAGCGTTGCCAATCCGCCCAACTGAAGATGAGCCTGTAAAAAAAGCTCTATATCGATATTGGTCAATACATCTGCATTGGCGACAAGAAAGGGAGCGCCATCTTTAAAGAAATCTTTTACCTTCCAGAGTCCTCCGCCGGTTTCCAGGATCTCATCTGACTCATCGGAAATCTCTACCCGCATACCGGGTCTGTGATAGGTATTAATAAATGCCCTGATCACCTCAGGAAGATAGTGCACATTCGCAATCACCTCTCTCACGCCTGCCAGATAGCACCGGTCGAGCACCAGCTGCAGCATCGGCTTTCCTCCGACCTGCACCATGGCCTTGGGAACGGTATCTGTCAAGGGTCGCAGCCTCGTACCTAATCCGGCAGCAAAAATCATCGCTTTCATCAGATAAAATTTCCTTTTAATTCCTGTTCTATATGATGGATCCCGACCCTGACCTTATACTTATTTTCCAGATGTTGCTTCATAGCTTCCGCCGCATATACAGAGCGGTGTTGTCCGCCGGTGCAGCCAAAATTAACCTGAAGGCTTTCGAAATTCCGTTCCAGATAATCTTCCACACTGATATCAACTACTTTAAATACCGATTCCAGGAACTCATCCATCCGGCTATCGGATTTCAGGAAATTGATCACTTCTGTATCTTTCCCGGTCAACTGCTTATAAGCAGCGTATCTACCGGGATTATGAAGCCCTCTGCAGTCGAATATAAATCCTCCTCCATTACCTGAACGATCCTGTGGCAATCCTCTTTTGAAAGAAAAGCTATTGATATAAACGGTCAGCGGCTTATCCTGTCCGTTCCATGCTTTCGGCTTGAACAACGGATGCACGCATAGCTCTTCCAGTATCTTATATATTTCAGGCAGCTGAACCGGCAACTGAATATGATCCATGAACCAGCGGACATTTTCCAAAGCCGGAGGAATGCTCTCCAGGAAATGGCTGCGTCCCTCAAACAAACCTCTGAACCCGTAAGCACTCAATACCTGCAGCATACGAATCAGCAAAAATCCATAATAACGCTCTCTGAAAGCACCAACATCCAGCTCCGGGATCCGTTCCTGCACAAGCGATATATAGTACTCCAGCAGCGAGGCTCTCTTTTCCATGGGTATGCGGGCTCCAGCCTGCCAGAGCAATGACGCTACATCATATTGCATAGCACCTTGCCGTCCGCCCTGGAAGTCTATAAAGTAAGGTTCCCCATCTCTGATCATGATATTCCGTGACTGGCAATCCCGCATCATGAAATATTGATTGGGTTCACCCAGAAGCCAATCTGTTAAATTGTGGAAATCCCGCTGGAGGCTTTGTTCATGAAACAATACCCGGGCTGTTCTGGCAAAATAATACTTAAAGCTATTCAGATCCCAAAACATGCTGGTCTTATCAAAACGCTGCACCGGATAGCAATGCCTGAAGTCAAAATCTTTTGCACCGTCGATCTGTAAGCTCAACAACGCATGGAGACTCGATCTGTAGAGCTGCTCAACCTCTTCGGTAAAAGGTTTCCCTTTAACGAGGTCATATAACGCGGTATGTCCGAGATCTTCCTGAAGGTACAGCAAACCATCTTCAGACACTCCATAAATCTCAGGTACATGAACACCTTTAGAGCGGAAATGCCGGGCCAGGTAAATAAACGTCTCATTTTCCTTCCGGTCATGATTGGTAGTCCCGATCGCACTGCCCCCAGATCCGGTCAACCTGTAATATTTCCGGTCTGAGCCTGCCTGCGGTAAGGGAGTTATTTGTTCGGGAGCAATTTTAAAATATTGCTCATAAAGTTGCGCGAATATAGTTGGTTCCATCGTAGTGTTCTGAATGCTTAACATCACTGTTTCTGACATAGTTCAATAAGCGTCCCTCCCGTGCTTTTAGGATGGAAAAAGCAGACCAGTTTTCCCAAAGCACCCTGATAAGGCTCTTCTGTCAGCGGTTTGAAACCCTCCGCCCGCATACGGGTCATTTCCTGCCTTATATCTTCCACTTCAAAGGCTACATGATGTATTCCCGGTCCTTTACCGGCCAGAAATTTTCCGATAGCACTATCCGGAGACGTAGGCTCCAGCAACTCAATTTTCGTAGGACCTATTTTATAGAAAGTAGCGATAAGCTTCTGACTAATGATCTCTTCTTTATAAAAAGGCTCTTGTCCTAATATGGCATTAAACAGTTGGATTCCTTCCTCTGTATTATTAACGGCGATACCGATATGATCAATCTGTTTCATCTTATTCCACAAAATACAGCCTTTGTATGTATTTTTAACAAGCACAGAGCGGCTTATTATGACTAAAAAAGCACCCTTTATCTACCTGGATCATAATGCAACGACTCCTGTACACCCCGAAGTACTGGAAGCAATGCTGCCTTATTTCAGCATTGTATACGGAAATGCTGCCAGCAATACCTATGGATTAGGATTGCGGGCCAAATCTGCTGTCGATCAGGCCAGAGAGACGGTTGCAGATCTTCTCCATGTACATCCCCAGGAAATCACCTTTACCTCCGGAGCTACTGAAGCCCTGAACACGGCCATAAAAGGTATCTTCTGGAGATATGCTGTCAAAGGAAAGCATTTCATCACGCTGCCAACAGAGCACAAAGCCGTACTGGATACCCTCAAATGGCTGGAAACCCAAGGTGCTGAAGTACACTATCTACAGGTAGACCGGGAAGGAATGATCGATCTGCAGGAACTGGAGGATCATATCAGGACAGATACGATCGCCGTGATTGCTATGCTGGCCAATAATGAAACCGGCGTGATACAGCCTATCGCCAGGATCGCGGAAATTGTTCACCGGAAAAGCTCCATCCTGATCTGTGATGCTACGCAAGCGATCGGTAAAATCCCGGTCGATCTGCCTTCACTGGGCGCGGATGTCTTCGCATTGAGCGCTCACAAATTCTATGGCCCCAAAGGCGTCGGTGCCTTATACCTGAAAAGAAGAAATCCCAGAGTATCAATAGATGCCCTGATACATGGCGGCGGTCATGAACGGGGAAACAGATCCGGTACACTCAACGTTCCGGGTATAGCAGGTCTTGGAAAAGCAGCTGCGCTGGTTCCGGGCTTTATAAAAATCTATGAAGAAAAAATAACTCCTGTCAGGGATTTCCTGTCAACAGAACTGATCGAAGCACAACTGGCTGATATCAACAGCTTTCATGCTCCCAGGATTCCGAATACCCTCAATATTAAACTGGCTGGTATCAAAGCAGAAACCGTGATCAAGCACCTGCAGGACAAAGTTGCACTTGCAACCGGCTCTGCCTGCAGCAGCGCTGACCCCAGACCATCTCATGTCCTGATGGCGATGGGCCTTTCCGCTGAAGAAGCGCACCATACCCTGCGCATCAGCCTGGGAATAGACAATACAATGGAGGAAGCTGAAATATTTTTAAACTTATTGAAAAATCTCTGAGCAGCGGAGGAACATTATTCATTCCCTCCTCTGAGCTTATCCAGAAGGTTGCTGAGTTGTTCCGCTTCTTCTTCCGTGATTGTTTTGAATTTTTCCTCTACCTGGTGAAATTCAGCTTCAATGACTTTGAGAAGGTTTAATCCTTCTTCCGTAATGACAATATCAACCTGTCTCCGGTTGTTTGGGTTCAATTCACGGGTTACCAGGCCTTTCTGCCGGAGTTTCTCCACCAGCCTGGTTGCATTGGACATCTTGTCGATCATGCGCTCCGTTATAACACAAAGCATAGTCGGCTGCGGATACTGTCCTCTTAAAATACGGAGTACGTTATACTGCTGCATGGAAATATCATACTGCTTAAAGAACTTGTTACTCAGGTTCTCTATCCATCCGGCAGTATATAAGATATTGATCTCAACCTTTACATAAGGATTAGGAAATTTTTTCTGTTTTATAGCTTCTCCGATCCCCATAATTCTAAGCTTTGGTTGTAGGGCCTCCAAATTGTAACGGTAGCGAAGGAGCTTCCATATCCTGAATCTCTCCGTGCGCCTGTTCAAACTTCCTTACATTATCCGCCAGCGCTCTCATAAACCTTTTAGCATGTTGCGGAGTAAGAATAATCCTCGATTTTACCTTTGCTTTCGGTGTTCCGGGAGCCATCCTGATAAAGTCCAGAATGAACTCCTGATTGGAATGTGTGATGATGGCCAGATTACTGTATTCTCCTTCTGCTATATCTTCCGGTAATTCTATATTGATCTGATTATTATTCTTTTCCATGGAAAGAGAGTTTAAAATGCTAATATAAAAAATAAAAGCGGCCTTAGTGACTAAGGCCGCTTTCTCCTATTTTATTTAAGAATCTTAATCTATATCCTGATGTGCCCTGGAGATAGCGTTATACTCTCTCTTTGAACCTACGGAAACATTCTCGAATTCTCTTACACCGGTACCTGCAGGGATTCTGTGACCTACGATCACGTTCTCCTTCAGACCCAGCATGAAATCTTTTGACGCTGAGATCGCCGCCTGATTAAGCACCTTCGTTGTTTCCTGGAAGGATGCTGCTGAGATCCAGCTGCTGGTGGCCAGAGAAGATCTGGTAATACCTTGCAGCAATGGTCTGGAAGTAGCAGGAAGGGCATCTCTGTACTGAACCAGCGTTCTGTCATTACGTTTCAGGAACGAGTTTTCTTCCCGGATCTGGCGCAATGTTACCAGGTCACCTGCTTTCAATACTTCAGAATCGCCGGCATCTGTCACTACTTTCTTGTCATAGATCCAGTCGTTCTGCTCGATGAACTCGAACTTATCGACGGATGTTTTCTCCAGGAAGCGGGTATCTCCCGGATCCTCGATGAATACATCTCTCAACATCTGACGTACAATAGTCTCGATGTGCTTATCATTGATCTTCACACCTTGCAGACGGTATACTTCCTGGATCTCATTCACGAGATACTCCTGAAGTGCAAAAGGTCCTTTGATATCGAGAATATCTGTAGGAGTGATAGAACCATCGGAAAGCGGCATACCTGCTTTCACATAGTCACCATCCTGTACAAGGATGTGCTTGGTCAAAGGCACCAGGTATTTTCTTACAGTTCCGTCTTTACCTTCTACAGTGATTTCCCTGTTACCTCTCTTGATCTTACCGAAAGTTACCACACCATCGATCTCAGAAACTTTTGCAGGGTTTGAAGGGTTACGGGCTTCGAACAATTCGGTTACCCTTGGAAGACCACCCGTGATATCCCTTACTTTACTTAGGGTTCTAGGAATCTTCGCAATAATCTGACCTGGCTGTACATCCTGATTATCGTTCACTGAAATGTGGGCTCCAACCGGTAGGGAGTAGCTGTAAACTTCATTTCCGGCGTTGTCAACGATCAGGATAGAAGGAGATTTTTTCTTATCTCTGGATTCAATTGTTACTTTCTCTCTGTGACCGGTTTGTTCGTCTACCTCTTCACGGAAGGTGATACCTTCAATAACGTTGTCGAACCTGGAAACACCTTTATATTCTGATATGATCACAGCGTTATATGGGTCCCATGAGCAGATCACATCACCTTTCTTAACCGTTTGTCCATCTTTTACAGACAATAAGGCACCATAAGGGATGTTGTTGGTCATGAGCGCTTTACCGCTGTCTTTATCAATGATCCTGAATTCACCGGTACGACCGATAACAACTTTTCTGACTTCTCCGTCTTCTCCCTCCTGCTTAGCGGCCTTCACGCTGTCAAACTCGATCTTTCCATCGAATTTAGCCACCAACTGAGAACCTGCTGCTACGCTGGAAGCCGTACCACCAGTGTGGAATGTACGGAGTGTCAGCTGAGTACCCGGCTCACCGATAGACTGTGCAGCAATGATACCTACAGCATCACCCAGCTCAGCAGATCTGTTGGTAGCGAGGTTACGACCGTAACACTTCACACAAACGCCTCTGCGTTTCTCGCAAGTCAATACGGAACGGATCTCTACAGAATCGATCGGAGATTCTTCGATTTGCTGACCTTTCACCTCATCGATCATTTCACCTGCCTCAACAATCAGCTCGTTAGTGATAGGATGATAGATATCGTAAAGTGCTGTACGGCCAACGATCCTGTCATAAAGCGGCTCTACCACTTCCTCATTGTCTTTCAGCGCATATACGGTCAGACCTCTGAGTGTACCGCAGTCTTCATCAGTGATCACTACATCCTGCGCAACATCTACGAGACGGCGGGTCAGATAACCTGCATCCGCTGTTTTAAGCGCCGTATCCGCAAGACCCTTACGGGCACCGTGCGTAGAAATGAAGTATTCCAATACGGAGAGTCCGTCTTTAAAGTTGGAAAGAATCGGGTTTTCGATGATCTCGCCGCCTGTAGAACCAGACTTACGAGGTTTAGCCATCAGACCACGAATACCTGCCAGCTGTTTAATTTGCTGTTTAGAACCCCTTGCACCTGAATCCAACATCATATACACAGAGTTGAAGCCTTGCTTATCAGCAGAGATCTCCTTCATCAGCGTCTCTGTAATACGCGTATCCACTCTGGTCCAGATATCAATCACCTGGTTATAACGCTCATTGTTGGTAATAAGACCCATGTTATAGTTCATGGATACTTCATCTACTTCAGATTGGGCGTCTTTCAGCAAATCAGGTTTTACTTCCGGTACGATCAGGTCGTCAATGTTGAAAGAAAGACCACCTTTAAATGCCCAACGGAAACCGATATCCTTGATATCATCCAGGAATTTAACCGTTGTAGGGTTATCTGTTAAGGCCAGTACATCCCCGATAACATTCTTCAGGTTTTTCTTGGTCAGCAGCTGGTTCACAAAACCAACTTTTTCAGGAACTACCTCATTGAAGATCAGACGACCTACTGTTGTTTCGATCAGTTTGCTGACGGTCTGTCCGTTTTCACGAACATTCACTTTACATTTTACCCAGGCATGCAAGTCTACCCTACGCTCGTTATAAGCGATAATAGCTTCTTCAGATGAGTAAAATTTGAGTCCTTCACCTTTTACCACATCTACTTCTGTATTTCTACGGCCTTTTGTGATATAATAGAGCCCCAACACCATGTCCTGAGAAGGAATGGTCATCGGTGTACCGCTCTGCGGGTTAAGGATGTTATGAGAAGCCAGCATCAACAACTGTGCTTCCAGGATAGAAGCATTGCTGAGCGGAACGTGTACAGCCATCTGGTCACCGTCAAAGTCCGCGTTGAAGGCAGAACATACGAGCGGGTGCAACTGGATCGCCTTTCCTTCAATCATCTTAGGCTGGAAAGCCTGCATGGAAAGTCTGTGAAGCGTAGGAGCACGGTTGAGCAATACAGGATGGCCTTTCATTACGTTCTCAAGGATATCCCATACTACCGCCTCTTTCTTATCTACCAGTTTCTTGGCAGACTTCACTGTTTTTACAATACCGCGCTCAATCAGCTTACGGATAATGAACGGCTTGAACAGCTCTGCTGCCATATCTTTAGGCAGACCACATTCATGCAACTTCAGCTCAGGACCTACCACGATCACAGAACGGCCGGAGTAATCCACCCGTTTACCGAGGAGGTTCTGACGGAAACGGCCCTGCTTTCCTTTCAATACATCTGAAAGTGACTTCAAAGCTCTTCCGCCTTCCGCTTTTACAGCGTTGGTCTTTCTTGAGTTGTCAAATAAAGAGTCTACCGCTTCCTGAAGCATCCTTTTCTCGTTACGGAGAATCACCTCAGGCGCTTTGATCTCTATCAGCCTTTTCAGACGGTTATTTCTGATAATTACCCTTCTGTAAAGGTCATTTAAGTCGGAGGATGCAAATCTACCGCCATCCAGAGGAACTAACGGACGCAATTCCGGTGGAATAACCGGTAAATACTGCACGACTGTCCACTCCGGTCTGTTCTCTACATGCGCATTCGCATCCCGGAAAGCTTCTACTACGCTCAGACGCTTTAAGGCCTCTGACTTACGCTGCTGAGAAGTTTCTGTAGAGGCTTTATGACGCAATGAAGCTGCCAGAGAATCCAGGTCCAGCCTTGCCAGCAGATCTTTCACCGCTTCACCACCCATCTTGGCGATGAACTTATTCGGATCCGAATCATCCAGGTGCTGGTTGCCATGAGGTAAGGCATCCAGTATATCAAGGTACTCTTCCTCAGTCAGCAGATCCAGGTATTTGTGTACTTTCGTCTCATTGCCCACCTGCAGACCATCTGCCAGAACACCCGGCTGGATCACTACAAAACGCTCATAATAAACGATCGTCTCCAGGTTTTTGGAAGAAAGACCCAGCATATAGCCGATCTTGTTAGGCAGGGACTTGAAGTACCAGATATGCACGATAGGCACCACCAGCTTGATATGACCCATTCTTTCACGACGAACTTTCTTTTCAGTCACTTCTACGCCACAACGGTCACAAACGATTCCTTTATAACGGATTCTTTTGTACTTACCGCAATAGCATTCGTAGTCTTTTGTAGGACCAAAGATGCGCTCACAAAAGAGACCTTCCATCTCAGGCTTGTAAGTCCTGTAGTTGATAGTCTCCGGTTTTTTCACCTCGCCGTAAGAACGCTCCAGGATACTATCCGGTGAGGCGAGTTTTATCGTGATTGATTTGAAATCACTTTTTATTTTAATCTCCTTTTTAAAAGGCATCTTAGAGAATTTTTACTGTAAAGAATTTATTCAAAGTCGAGATCAAGGGCCAAACCTCTCAATTCATGCACCAATACATTGAATGATTCAGGAATGCTAGGCTCCGGCAGGTTATCACCTTTCACGATCGCCTCATAAGCTTTGGCTCTACCGAATATATCATCCGACTTCACAGTGAGCAACTCTTGCAGGATGTTGGATGCACCGTAGGCCTCGAGTGCCCATACCTCCATCTCACCCAGACGCTGACCACCGAACTGTGCTTTACCACCCAATGGCTGCTGTGTGATCAATGAGTAAGGACCGATAGAACGGGCATGCATCTTATCATCGATCATGTGAGAAAGCTTCAGCATGTAGATCACCCCTACGGTTGTCTTCTGGTGGAAACGTTCACCGGTTTCACCATCATACAGGTAAGTATGTCCGAACTTCGGCAAACCTGCATTCGTTACATAGTTGTCGATCTCTTCTACTGTAGCACCATCAAAGATCGGTGTTGCAAACTTCACTCCCAGCTCTTTTCCAGCCCATCCGAGCACCGTTTCATAGATCTGTCCGATGTTCATCCGGGAAGGTACACCCAACGGGTTCAGTACGATATCCACAGGAGTACCATCTTCCAGGAACGGCATATCTTCTGCTCTTACGATCCTGGATACGATACCTTTGTTACCGTGACGGCCGGCCATCTTGTCCCCTACTTTCAGCTTACGTTTCTTGGCAACATAAACTTTAGCCAGTTTCAATACACCGGAAGGCAGTTCGTCACCAATAGTGATGTTGAATTTCTCCCGCTTATAACGGCCGATCTCTTCGTTAGCCTTGATATTGTAGTTGTGCAGCAAACGTTTGAGCAGTTCATTGGTATCCTGATCTTTCACCCAATCTCTCGCATCTACATCCGCAAAATTGAGGGAAGTCAGCACCCGCTCAGAGAATTTGGCTCCTTTAGGTATCACCTCTTCTCCATAAACGTTCTTAACGCCTTGAGTTACTTTACCGCCGATCAATACCATTAGCTTATCCAGCAATACGCGTTTGATAGCTTCCAGATTTTTGAGGTGCTCTTTTTCAAGCTTCTCCAATTCATCTTTCTCTTTCTGCTTGCTGGCTTTATCCTTACGGGCTTTCTGGAAGAGTCTTGTAGCAATAACAATTGCATTCGTGCTAGGCGGCGCTTTATAGGAAGCATCCTTCACATCACCGGCCTTGTCACCGAAGATCGCTCTCAGGAGCTTTTCTTCCGGGGTAGGATCAGATTCACCTTTAGGAGTGATCTTACCGATAATAATATCCCCTTCTTTCAGGTGCGCACCTACACGGATGATACCGTTCTCATCCAACTGGCGGGTTGCATCCTCACTTACGTTAGGAATATCATTGGTCAGCTCTTCTTCTCCCAGCTTGGTATCTCTTACATCCAGCTCATATTCTGTGATGTGAATAGAAGTAAATAAATCCTCCCGCACAACACGCTCAGAGATCACGATCGCATCCTCAAAGTTGTATCCTTTCCAAGGCATGAACGCCACTTTCAGGTTGCGGCCCAGAGCCAGCTCTCCCTGCTGAGTAGCATAGCCTTCACAAAGAATCTGTCCTTTATCTACCTGATCTCCCTTTCTTACGATCGGCCTCAGGTTAATACAGGATCCCTGGTTGGTACGTTTGAACTTAGTAAGCCTGTAAACTTTAACATCATCTTCAAAGCTGACCAGGCGCTCATTTTCGGTGCGCTCATAACGAACACGGATCTCTTCAGCATCTACATATTCAACTATACCGGCTCTTTCAGCATTGATCAGCACCATTGAATCCTGGGCTACTTTTCCTTCCAGACCAGTACCTACGATAGGCGCCTCCGGTCTCATAAGCGGCACTGCCTGACGTTGCATGTTCGAACCCATCAAGGCACGGTTAGCATCATCATTTTCCAGGAACGGGATCATAGAAGCAGAAACCCCTACAATCTGGTTAGGTGCCACATCCATATATTCCAGGGATGATACGGCATCCTCATCATCTGACTCGATGATAGGAAAATCACCCTGTAAACGACATTTTATTTTTCTTTCGGTGAATTCACCTTTATCGTTGTAGGAAACGTTGGACTGCGCGATCAGCTTCTCATCTTCTTCCTCTGCAGTCAGATATTTCACACCGTCTTCGCTTCTGACAACCTTGCCGTCTTCGACCGCTCTGTATGGCGTTTCGATAAAGCCCATCTTATTGATCTTCGCATGCACACAAAGTGTAGAGATCAAACCGATATTCGGTCCTTCAGGTGTTTCGATCGTACAAAGACGACCATAGTGTGAATAGTGAACGTCCCTTACCTCGAAGCCTGCACGCTCTCTGGACAAACCGCCCGGACCAAGTGCGGAGATCCTTCTTTTATGGGTGATCTCTGAAAGCGGGTTGGTCTGATCCAGGAACTGAGAAAGCTGGCTGGTTCCGAAGAATGAGTTGATAACAGAGGATAAGGTTCTCGCGTTGATCAGGTCGATCGGCGTAAACACCTCGTTATCCCGAACGTTCATACGTTCTCTTATTGTACGAGCCATACGGGCAAGTCCCACGCCGAACTGAGCATAAAGCTGTTCGCCTACTGTCCTTACTCTTCTGTTGCTCAGGTGGTCGATATCATCGATCTCCGCTTTTTGGTTCACTAAGCGGATCAGGTATTTTACGATTGCTACGATATCATCTTTGGTCAGTACTCTTTCAGCATCGGAGATATTGAGCTCGAGCTTACGGTTGATTTTATATCTACCTACTTCCCCTAAATCATATCTCTTATCTGAGAAGAACAATTTCTCGATAATACCTCTGGCTGTATCTTCATCAGGCGGATCTGACCCACGTAACTGACGATAAATAGTTTGCAACGCTTCTAACTCGGAGTTAGAAGTGTCTTTCTGAAGTGTATTGAAGATGATAGAATAATCTTCTTCAGAAGTTTCTTTTTGCAGGATAATAGACTTGATGCCGCTTTCCAGTATCAATGCCGCATTGTCTTCATCTAAATAGGTGTCTCTTTCTACGAGGATCTCATTACGCTCGATAGAGACTACTTCACCTGTATCTTCGTCAACGAAGTCTTCGTTCCAGGTTTTAAGCACACGGGCCGCCAATCTGCGTCCCAGGTTTTTCTCCAGGCTTTTCTTGGTCACTTCCACCTGGTCTGCCAGGTCAAAGAGTTCCAGGATATCCCGGTCTGAATCGTAACCGATCGCTCTCAGAAGCGTAGTTACAGGGAACTTTTTCTTCCTGTCGATGTATGCATACATGACATTATTGATGTCTGTCGCAAATTCCATCCAGGCTCCCTTGAAAGGAATAACCCTTGCAGAGAAAATCTTGGTTCCGTTAGGGTGATAGCTCAACCCAAAGAATACACCGGGAGAACGGTGTAATTGAGATACAACCACTCGCTCAGCACCATTAATAATGAATGTACCCTTATCTGTCATGTAAGGTATATTACCCAGGAATACATCCTGAACAATGGTCTGGAAGTCGATATGTTCCTCATCATTACAAGAAAGTCTCAACTTCGCCTTCAGAGGAACACTATACGTTAAGCCTCTTTCAATACACTCTTCTTCGGAATATCTCGGCGGATCGATAAAGTAATCCAGGAACTCCAGCAAGAAGATATTTCTTGCATCCGTAATAGGAAAGTTCTCTTGGAATACATTAAATAATCCTTCGTTCGCACGATTATCCGGAGTAGTTTCTAACTGAAAGAAATCTTGGAATGACTGGATTTGAATGTCCAATAGGTTGGGGTATGCAAAGTTCTGATTTACCTTACTGAAATTGATACGCCCGTTTGCCGTGGATTTGGTCATAGACGAGGAATGTTGTTAAATTTAAATGGTTAAGTGTCTAAGCAACATAGCGTTGCCAGACACTTAACATATGGGTTTCACCTGAGAAGAAGGAGTGCAGAATTACTTCAATTCTACAGATGCTCCTGCTTCTTCTAATTTTGCTTTCAAAGACTCGGCATCTTCTTTAGAAGTACCTTCTTTAACAGCTTTAGGTGCACCGTCTACTAATTCTTTAGCTTCTTTCAGACCTAAGCCAGTAAGTTCTTTCACAACTTTAACAACTGCTAATTTCTGAGCGCCAGCTTCTTTAAGGATTACATCAAAAGATGTTTTCTCTTCAGCAGCAGGTGCGGCATCACCAGCAGGTGCAGCAGCTACAGCTACAGCAGCAGCAGCAGGCTCGATACCATATTCGTCTTTTAAGATCGCAGCTAACTCGTTTACTTCTTTTACTGTAAGGTTTACAAGAGTTTCCGCTAATTGTTTTAAATCTGCCATTTCAGCTTTTTTTAAAAGTTTGTATTGAATTCTGTTCTGTTATAATGATTGCTTGGAAGTCGACTATTTTTAAGCAGCTCTTTCCTCGAGCGCTTTAACAAGACCTGCAATGGTATTACCGCCTGATTTAAGCGCGGAAATAACATTTTTCGCAGGAGACTGGAGTAAACCGATAACCTCTCCGATGAGCTCGTTTTTGGACTTGAGGCTGCTGAGCGCTTTCAGTTGCTCGTCACCAACGAAGATAGCGCTGTCGATATAAGCACCTTTCACGATTGGTTTCGGAGAAGTTTTGCGGAACTCAGTAATCAGTTTACCTGGAACGTTAGCTGTATCTGTGAACATTATTGCAGTAGGTCCTGCAAGGATCACATCTAATTGCTCTGTATATTTACCAGTTTCTTGTAATGCTTTTTTGATCAATGTGTTCTTAGCCACCTGCAGTTTAACGCCCTGCTTAAAGCATGCTCTGCGCAGCTTGTTCACATCTTCAACGGAAAGACCCGCTGTGTCAGTAAAGTAGAAGAAATCTCCTGCACTGAAGGATTCGATCAATCCTTCTAATACAACTTGTTTATCTGCTTTGTTCATTGTTTCTTAGTTTAATGGAGCTTACAGACCAGATACGGATTTAATATCCAGCTGAACTGAAGGGCTCATGGTTGTTGCTAAATAAACACTCTTGAAATATGTACCTTTTGCAGCAGATGGTTTCATACGGGACAAAGTGACCAGCACTTCTTTCGCGTTCTCCTGGATTTGCTCAGGTGTAAATTCAACGCGACCGATGGAAGCGTGGATAATACCGAACTTATCTATTTTAAAAGAGATCTTACCTTTCTTTACTTCTGACACTGCATCAGCAACATTATCTGTAACTGTACCGGACTTAGGGTTTGGCATCAGGTTACGGGGACCTAAAACACGGCCTAATCTACCGATCTTTGGCATTACGCTTGGTGTCGCAATGATCACATCTATGTCTGTCCAACCACTGCCGATCTTATCGATATACTCGTCGAGACCTACGTAATCCGCCCCTGCTGCTTTTGCCTCCGCTTCCTTGTCTGCCGGACAAAGAACAAGCACTGTTTTAGACTTACCTGTACCATGTGGTAAGCTTACAGTACCCCTGAGGGCCTGGTCTGGTTTACGAGGGTCAACTCCGAGCCTTACGTGTAAGTCAACAGAGGAGTTGAATTTAGTAGTGTTGATCTCTTTGACCAACTGTGCTGCCTGATCAAGTGAGTAAAGTTTACCTTTCTCAACTTTAGCGTTAACAGCACTTCTTCTTTTTGCTACTTTCACCTCTATAATTATTTAATGATTCTGAAATTAATCTTGCCAAGGAGCTGTTCCTGTGACAGTGATACCTATGCTCCTTGCTGAACCAGCGATCATTTTCATAGCTGACTCTATAGTGAAGCAATTCAGATCAGGCATCTTGATCTCTGCAATTTCTCTCACCTGATCCCAGGTAACAGAAGCTACTTTATTACGGTTGGATTGAGCAGAACCTACTTTCAAGTTAGTGTATTCCTTAAGCAAAGAAGTTGCCGGAGGTGTTTTTACTACAAAAGTGAAGGACTTGTCTTTATAAACAGTAATAACAACAGGACAAACTTTGCCCATTTTATCCTGGGTAGCAGCATTGAACTGTTTGCAGAACTCCATAATGTTGACGCCCTTTGAACCCAATGCAGGACCAATAGGAGGTGCAGGGTTAGCGGAGCCGCCTTTCACCTGGAGTTTAATAAAAGTTTCGATTTCTTTTGCCATCGCTTATTGTTGTTTTTCGACTTGCATGAAGTTTAATTCGACAGGTGTTTTCCTGCCAAAGATTTTAACAGTCACTCTCAGTTTCTTTTTGTCCTCGAATACTTCTTCTATTGTACCGAAGAAATCATTGAACGGACCATCTGTGATCTTAACGGACTCACCTACTAAGAATGGTTCGGAAGCTGAATCACCCGTTTCGGTCATCTCATCAACTTTACCTAAAATTCTGTTCACCTCTGATTTAGGTAAAGGGAAAGGGTTATCTTTTCCTAAGAAATGAATAACACTTGTTGTTGAATTGATGGTAGATATGATGTCGCTGTTCATTTTTTTCGGATCTGCCTCTATGAGCAGGTATCCTGGAAACAAATTGCGTTCTGAGATTACCTTTTTGCCATTTTTGAGCTTATAGACCTTTTCTGTAGGCACCAATATCTGAGATATGGCATCAGACCAGTTAGAGCGGGAGATTTCCAGCTCCAATTGATCTTTAAGCTTTTTTTCTTTACCACTGATGACCCTAAGGACATACCATTTGTTTTCTTCAGCCATGACTTTGTCCTTTTTTAGTTTGCTAACTTATACAGAAAGTCATTAAACAGAATATTGGAAGACATATCCATCAAACCTATGACCAAAGCAATTACCAAAGAGGCAATAGCAACTATGATTGCACTTTTCTGCAATTCTTTGAAGGTCGGCCAGGTTACTCTCTGAACCAACTCTTCATATGATTCTCTGAAATATGCTACTAAACTATTCATCTCTCTAGTTTACTTGCACGGGCACAAGGATTCGAACCCTGATCTAAGGTTTTGGAGACCTCTATTCTACCATTGAACTATGCCCGTAAAGAATAGTGATGGCTAATGGGAGACCACTAGCCATCACTGATATATTCAATTAATTACTTAATGATCTCAGTAACCTGACCTGCACCTACTGTTCTACCACCTTCACGGATAGCGAACTTAAGACCTTTTTCAAGTGCTACCGGGTAGATCAGTTTTACAGTGAGGCTAACGTTATCACCTGGCATAACCATTTCTACACCTTCTGGCAGAGAGATTTCACCGGTAACGTCAGTTGTTCTCAAGTAGAACTGAGGACGGTATTTGTTAAAGAACGGAGTGTGACGGCCACCTTCCTCTTTAGACAGAACGTATACTTCGCATTTGAACTCAGTGTGCGGAGTAATAGATCCCGGCTTGCAGATAACCTGACCACGTTTGATATCAGTTTTGTCGATACCACGCAAAAGGATACCTACGTTGTCACCAGCTTCACCTTCATCGAGGATCTTACGGAACATCTCAACACCTGTTACAGTAGATGTCATAGACTTCTCCTGAAGACCTACGATTTCTACAGGGTCACCAGTGTGGATGATACCTCTTTCGATTCTACCTGTAGCTACTGTACCACGACCTGTGATTGAGAATACGTCCTCAACCGGCATCAGGAATGGTTTGTCAATAGCTCTTGGAGGAACCGGAATCCACTCATCTACTGCAGCCATCAGTTTCTCGATAGCCTCAACGCCTGCAGGCTCATCGTTCAATGCTGCAAGAGCAGAACCCTGAACAACAGGAGTATTGTCACCATCATAGCCATAGAAGCTCAATAAGTCACGGATTTCCATCTCAACAAGCTCCAGCAACTCAGGATCATCCACGAGATCAACTTTGTTCATGAAAACAACGAGCTTAGGAACACCTACCTGACGAGCCAGAAGGATGTGCTCACGAGTTTGCGGCATAGGACCATCTGTAGAAGCAACTACGATGATTGCACCGTCCATCTGAGCAGCACCAGTAACCATGTTCTTCACATAGTCAGCGTGACCTGGACAGTCAACGTGAGCATAGTGACGAGACTGCGTCTGATACTCAACGTGTGCAGTATTGATTGTAATACCTCTTTCTTTTTCTTCTGGAGCAGCGTCAATTGAATCGTAATCTTTCTTCTCTGCAAGACCTTGCTTGGAAAGTGTGTAAGTGATAGCTGCAGTCAAAGTGGTTTTACCGTGGTCAACGTGACCGATAGTACCAATATTTACGTGCGGCTTATCTTTGACAAATTTTTCTTTAGCCATGACGAATGGTTTAAATATAGTTAGGAATTTCTACTAAAATCTTCAGACAGAGCCAATGACGGGGATTGAACCCGTGACCTCTTCCTTACCAAGGAAGTGCTCTACCACTGAGCTACATCGGCTTAGTTTGAGCGGATGACGAGACTCGAACCCGCGACCCTCAGCTTGGAAGGCTGATGCTCTACCAACTGAGCTACATCCGCTTATGTTTCTAGGCATGGTGGGGAGAACAGGATTCGAACCTGTGAAGGTGTAAACCAACAGATTTACAGTCTGTCCTCGTTGGCCGCTTGAGTATCTCCCCATAATGCCGTAAAATTGAGCCAGCAGAGGGACTCGAACCCCCGACCTGCTGATTACAAATCAGCAGCTCTACCAACTGAGCTATGCTGGCCTCATCTTTGCAGTATTTGCAAGAACTTTTCAAACTCCTGTATCATTGTTTCCGTTTGAGGTCGCAAATTTAGTACTTAATTTTATATTGCAAAGAATCTTCTCTGAAAAAATTAATTTTTATTCTTGATTTTCTCCAGCTGCCGACGCAGGGAGTCTACTGCCAAATCCACTGATTCTTCAAATACTTTTGCACTCTCCTTGGCAACGAGTGTAGTGCCCGGAATATTGGCTTTTATAACCACCACTTTATCTTTAATTTGCGTATTGAGGTGGTCTAAACTTAGTATGACGTTAGAATCTATTATCTTATCATAAAAGAGGTTCAGCTTGTTTACCTTTTTCTCAATAAAACTTAACAGTTTCTGATCTGCCGTAAAGTGCAGTGACTGGATTTGAATTTTCATGATCTTAAGCTTTTGGATGTGCAATCTTAAAAATCTCCTTCAGCTGCTCAATAGAGTTGTGCGTATACACCTGTGTGGACGCGAGGCTGGAATGTCCCAACAACTCTTTTATATCATTGAGCGGCGCGCCGTTGTTAGACATATGTGTCGCGAAGGAGTGACGCAACACATGCGGGCTCTTTTGTGTCTGTGTACTAATCTCTCCCATTTTTTCTTTAGCAATCCTGTATATCAGCTCCGGATAAGCTTTCTGCCCGGAATTGGTTACTATAACAGCTTCTTCAGCGCTGAGATACGGATGCTGTTCTCTCAGTGTTTTTTTATAGTCTTGAAGTAATTGTTTTAAATCATGGCTGATCGGAACCATCCTTTCCTTATTGCCTTTCCCGAGGATCCGGATGTGCAACTGCTGAAGGTCGATATCCTTCCAGGTAAGGTTGACAAGTTCCTGCCTGCGCATACCTGTATTGTACAGCAATTCCAATACCACCCTGTCTCTCAGAGCAGGAAAATCCTGCATATTTTGTTCTGCCGCAGCAAATAACCTGGCCACCTGCGACTGCTCCAGGTACTTAGGAAGCCGTTGCGCAATCTTGGGCAGGCTGATCCCTTTCGCCGGATTAGTGCTGTGAAGCTCCTTGCGGATCGAGAATTTATAAAAAGTATTTAAGGAGGATATTTTTCTGTGAACGGAAGCTTCCCTGCATCCCTGCTCTACGAGATGGACGACCCAGAGCCTAACATGTGGTGTCTGTACAAAAAAAAGATGCTCAATTCCCAGGTCATTAATGAAACCTGTGAATTGAGCTATATCTTTAAGATAAGCTTCAACTGTATGAGCTGAATAACGCTTCTCGTGCTTTAGATACTCCTTGAACTTTTCTGTAATCATCTAGTAGCTGCCCAAAGGGAACTATCAAGATAACCAATTTCAGGAATAAATCAAAGCTTATCTTACTCTTCTGTTCTCTTGATCTGCTCGCGATAGATCGCTTTCAGCCTTTGAGCACGCTGAGTAATAGACGGTTTGGTGAAAGACTGTCTTCCACGAATTTCTTTCATGATACCAGCTTTCTCAAATTTCTTCTTATACACTTTAAGTGCTTTATCTAATGAATCAGATTCTCTTGCGTCAATGATGAGCATATTGATTTTCTTTAATTCTTTTTAAAAGGACTGCAAATATACTTTTTTTTTAGAAAAAAGAATTCTTTTTTAGCAGTGGCAGTTTAACAAAAGATGTATTTCCGCCTACCTGTATATCCATTGTTTTAGGTTGATGGACAGGTAACTCGAAATGTTCCGCATCTGCACCTGCTATAGATATTCTTAACTGATGCCCTTCCGGGATCTCATAAGAAATCGGCAACATATCCACAACAACATTGACCCATTCGTTTGCGCCGGTATAAGAATAATCTTCCTTTTTAAAGCTGATATTGGCCGCCGGATAATTGTAGATCTTCTGCCCGGCATCTTTAAATCCCACTTTCAGCATACCTTCCGTGATATAACGAATGGTCCCGTCCGGAGCGACATCATCAAAATAAACGAATACCTGTCCTTCCGGCTGATCATATTTTATCCGTAATACCACCTGGGCATGTCCCAGGATATGCATTTTCTGTTTCAGAGCAGGAGAATCAAAAATTATATTTTTAGCTGTCTGAGCCGCTCTGTCCGGATACCGGGTCATCTTATCATACCGATAAGCGGGTGTCTGACTATTCCACCTGGACCCGCCACCGGATCCGGCCGTATAATCAATGTCGTATTGATAAGTATATGGCCTGGGATCTTTATTCGCCAAAGTATGGTTAGCTGCGAAGTAGAATTGATAGGCTTCTGTGCTTACAGGCCACACCTCCGTCGTATCCCATCTTTCTGCTCCAACTGTATAATAAACCATTTTCCTGGAAGCTAATCCAGGCTGACGGCCTTCTTTGAGATATTTATTAAAGAAGTTTAATATGATCGCATATAGATCTTCCTTTACATGGGCATCTGCAGCATACGGACTTGCACAGAACCTGGGACCATGATCCCAGGGCCCCATGATCGCTGTTTCCGTATTCGGTGTATTCATATATCCTTTGATCAGAGAAGCAGATAAGGCTCCATCATACCATCCGCCTATCCTTAATATCGGGACACCGGACGCAACGATCTTCGGGATGCCTTTATGTATGCTGAAAGTATCGATAGGTAAGGCTACATCCGGTTGAATATCATCCCTGAAGTCTATCTTACTGACGGATTTCAATACATTATAGTTTCTATCCGGCCGCTCAGACAGGTATAGCTTAAGATCCTGTTTTTTCTTATCCGTTGCAACAGGATTGATCCCTGATACGAACATCCGTTTAAGCATGCCCAGGAACGCAAAATCATTATTATCCAGATTACTGGTAGTAGTTCCCCAGATCTCCAGGAAAGGCGCTTGCCTGATCCCTCCCGGGTGTGTCATATCTGCATAAATGTCAAAGATATTGGACCTGGGTACACATGCCTTTAAAGCCGGATGGCCTGTCATCAGGATCATCTCTGCCGTAGTTCCTACATAGGAAACGCCTGTCGTTCCCACTCTTCCATTAGACCACGTCTGATTCACGATCCAGTCCAGTATTTCCCTGGCATCTTCAATCTCATCCGGGCTGAAATCGGCATTGCGCTTTCCTCCGGAAGCACCGCTGCCCCTGGCATCTACAATTACACACGCATAACCGTTAGAGGTAAACATTTCTATCTCTTCCTGGCGGATCTGACCCAGGATCGGACCTCTTTTCAGCCATCGCGCATATCCTTTCAGCTGTACAGATCTGACATACCTGGTCATGTAAAGAATAGCAGGGATCTTGTCACTCACCTGCAGCTTTCTGGGCAGGAATACATCCACCGCCAGATTTACATTATCCCGTGTTGTATAATAAAAGCTGGTATAAGTATATTTTTTAGCACTCGCCGAAAAATCAGTACTGGTATTTGAAAAAGATATATCTGCGAACAGGAGCACTAAAATTGCCGTAATCCATATCCTCCTTTTCATATCACTGTTTTTGATTAATAAAATTAACCACAAACAGTTAATTGTAAATAACTAATTATAAATTATATTAAAATTAACAAACTTTTACAGATACTAAACTGCGACGTCATTTTCAACAATATGTACAATAAGCCCAGGGTAAATTTTAATCCTATAAGCGGTTTAGGGAACTCTCTATACAACAAAAGCCCCCGGCTGATAATTCAACCGGGGACTTGTATTATGTTGCTTTTTAAATATTACTTGAGCAATTGTCTGGCGATTACCAGCTTCTGTACTTCCGAAGTACCTTCACCTATAGTGCACAGCTTTGAATCTCTGTAAAACTTCTCTACCGGGAAATCTTTAATATATCCATATCCGCCGTGGATCTGAACGGCTTCCGTTGCCGCCCGTACACAAACTTCGGACGCATAATATTTAGCATATGCTGATTCCTTAGTGCACACCTGACCTCTCATCAACAAGTCTGCCGCCTGGAAAGTAAGCAACTTTGCTGCTTCCAGCTCTGTGGCCATATCTGCCAGCTTGAAAGAAATACCCTGAAACTCAGAGATCGGTTTTCCGAATTGCTCTCTCTCTTTTGCGTACTTCAGTGATGCATCCAGTGATCCCTGCGCTATGCTGAGGCTCAATGCGGCTATCGAGATCCTGCCGCCATCCAGTACTTTCATAGCCTGGATAAATCCGTTCCCGACTTCACCCAGGATATTCCCTTCCGGTACCCGACAATTATCGAAGATCATTTCCGCTGTCTCGGAACAACGCATGCCGAGCTTATTCTCTTTTTTCCCACCGGAGAAGCCTGGCGTTCCTCTTTCAACAACGAATGCCGTCATGCCGTGGCTATCCAGGAGCTCACCTGTCCGAACGATCACAACTGCAACATCCCCGGATCTTCCATGGGTAATAAAGTTCTTTGTACCATTGATCACCCAATGATCACCATCTTTATGCGCTACACACTGCATTCTGCCTGCATCAGAGCCGGTGTTAGGCTCTGTCAAACCCCAGGCACCGATCCACTCTGCTGTAGCCAGCTTAGGCAGCCATTTCTTCTTTTGGGCTTCATTACCAAATTTATAGATATGGTTGGTACAAAGAGAGTTGTGCGCTGCAACAGAAAGCGTCAAGGCGCTGTCTACTCTTCCTAATTCGATCAATGCAGTTATATACTCGAAATAACCTAAACCCGCACCTCCGTATTCTTCAGGAATCAATATCCCCATTAATCCCAGCTCGCCCAGTGCTTTCAGGGTCTCTACCGGGAAATGCTGGGATTCATCCCATTCCATTACATTCGGTCTTATGTGCTTTTCAGCAAAATCCCTCACTGTCTGAGCGATCATTTTCTGGTTTTCGGTATAGGCAAAATTCATCTGCTTTTTTTTAGGCTGGGCAAATTTAATAAATTGTCAAATACGGAAGCAACTTATTATAAAGGGTATCATTCATAGCATATAATTTTTGCAGCTCTTCCATAGTTTCAAAAGACTTGACCTTAGATCTGTAGCCTACAATCTGCTTAGCAAGTGTTTTCGATATGTAGGGATGTTTTTCCAGCTCTTCCAAGCTGGCGGTATTGACGCTATACCGGCGCACAGCAGATGTAGGATCCAATTTCAGACCTGCTTTGACCGACTGATACAAGCTGTCGCTGATACCATATACCTCTCTGAGTTGTTCAACCCGGCTGAATCCTCCTAACCGGTCTCTGTACTTAACTATTCTTTCTGAAAGTACCGGTCCGATTCCTCTGAGCCGCTGCCAATCTTCTCTACCTGCAGTATTGATCTCCAATACAATCATTGACCGGGTTTTACGCTCCTGCGACGCTGACACTTTTTTACTTGTCTGCCCGGAAGAATTAAATGGTTCTGCCGGCTTTTGTTTCTGGGCCAGTTCTCTGGAATGCTGAATCTGGACATTAAGCTTTTCCCACGCAGCTTTATTTTCCGCCCCCAGCTCAGCTTCCTGCCGATTAACTATATACCTGGATACCGGTCCATTCACCAATATGATCACGATCATGATCACTGATAGCGCTATTATCCCTAACCGTTGTTCCCTGGTAAAATACCACATCTTCCAAAACGGCAATATTTTCATGCAGATTAATTAAAAAGGGGTGGCTAATCGCCACCCCTGCCAATATATTAAATTATTTATTACTATTTAATATGTAGCTTAAATTCTGTTCTGCGGTTTTTCGCCCTGCCTTCCGGTGTTTTATTATCTGCAACCGGGTTTTTAGAACCAAAGCCCTGGGAAGTCACTCTGTCAGCTGCGATGCCTTTGGAGATCAGGTAATCTGCGCAAACTTTAGCACGCTCTTCAGAAAGTTTATCATTGATGGCATCTGTTCCTGTTGCATCTGTATGACCTTCAACGCTTATGCTGTACGCCGGATACTCATTCAGGATCTTAACCACTTCATCCAGTAATGCATAAGATTCTTTTTTAAGTACGTTCTTACCGGATTCAAATTTCACGGAACTAGCGATCTGCTGCAATTTCGCTTTAGTTTCTTCTTTTACTTCAGGGCAACCTTTATTGGATACAGGACCAGCCACATCGGGACATCTGTCATCGATATCCGCTACACCGTCACCATCTCTGTCAGGGCAACCGTTCAATGCTAACGGACCAGCCTGATTCGGGCATCTGTCTTTGCTGTCAGGAACGCCATCACCATCTGCATCCGGTTCAGGACAACCTTTAAATTTAGCTAATCCCGCTACATCCGGACATTCGTCGAGGTTATCAGGAACACCGTCGCCGTCTCTGTCAGGACAACCGTTGAACTGTGCTAAACCAGCTACTTCAGGGCAAACATCATCCTTATCAGGAATACCATCACCGTCAGTATCCGGACAACCATTGAACTCTGCCAGACCTGCTACTTCCGGGCAGTCATCAGATTCATCTGCTATTCCATCGCCGTCGGTATCTACCGGTAGTGGCACAAACGGTTCAGGTTCTTTAACATCTTTCTTATGTGGAATTCCTAATGTAGCACCCATACTCCAGAAGATATTGTTTTCATAGTAATCTGTTATACCGAATGCATATCCTGCCCTGGTATTGATAGCTACACCATCCGCCACTTTAAAGTTGATGCCCGCTCCAACCGGAATACCGAAACCAAATTTCACATCATTATTGAGATCTGCTATCTGAGCTACCGACCCGGTAAAGTTGGCAAACAAGTATGGCGCTACAGCACATTTTGCAGGAATCATGTAACTGTTCTGGAAATTATATACCAATCCCGGACCAAAGAACAACATATAATTATTGACAGCCGGCAGAGACGCATCCGTTTTTCTCAGGAATGAGCTGGATGGCGATGCCAGGTTAATGTTTAACCCCAATCCCGTTTTAAACCAGTTTCTCGTGACGTTAATGTCCGGCCCAAAGGCCATTTGCTTCTTGAACGATGAAAATTGATTTAATTTTGGGGAATAAAAATCATAGGCCGTTACATTGATACCTATCAACCATTTAGAGTCGCTTTCCTCTACGTCCTGAGCACTTACCCTGAAGACAGAAAGTACACAGAGTAAAACCACTAACATGTAATCTCTTTTCATAATTTTTTATTTGGTGCAAAATTAATTGAAAACAATCTCAAGCAGAGAGTGTTTAGAATAACAACGTTAAGAAAGTACAATTTGTTAACCAAATTTTGTGGAATATTAAACAGCGATATCATTTATATTACCTAATCTTAAAGAGCAGCATTTAAAAATGGAGTTCCTGGACAATTTTAACTATAAGGATATATTGACGATATCGCTTATTCTCTTCGCCGTTATCGATATCCTGGGATCAGTTCCTATCATCCTGGATATCAGGGCAAAAGCCGGACATATTGATGCCAGGCAGGCGACACTGGTCTCGGGGATGATCATGTTCATCTTTCTATTTGTAGGTAACCAGATCCTGAAGCTGATCGGCATTGACCTGGCATCCTTCTCTATAGCCGGTTCCATTGTCATCTTCCTGATCGGACTGGAGATGATCCTGAACAGGGATATTTTCAAATCGCATGACGACCCGAGAACTTCCACCATAGTGCCGATCGCTTTCCCCCTGATCGCCGGAGCAGGCACACTCACTACGCTGTTATCTTTAAGAGCAGAATATGCCCTGGAGAATATTGTTGTCAGTGTTCTGATCAACCTGACCGTTATTTTTATTGTCCTGCACTTTATTCCTAAAATTGAAAAGATCCTGGGAGAAGGCGGTATTGCAGTGCTGAGAAGGGTTTTTGGTATTATCCTGTTATCGATCGCTATTAAGCTTTTCTCCAAAAATTTAAGTATGCTCTTTATCTAAAAAAAGAGTGGGCACCTTTCCGGATGCCCACACATTAGATAAATTTCACACGTACTCTAAAACTACCTTTTCTTTGATCTCTCCAGATCAAATAGTATAGAAGCATAAACCATGCCACCGATCTTTGGCGAACCGAATGCTTCAATGTGTTTATTGTTCGTGATATTGGATCCTCCTATCTGAAGGGTTACATATTTATCCAGCTCGTAGGATACGTTTAAATCCCATACGACAAAGGAAGGCACTTTGCCATCTCCGAACGGGCTTTCCCACAAGAAAGATTCTACCCATTTCAGGTTTGTGCTGAAACCGAAGCCTTTGATCAGCCGCTGACCACCGATACCGATATTGACCTTATTTCTAGGTGTATTGAAACCTGGCAGGATAGGGTCTGTCAGATCTTTAGTATCAATTTTTGAATAGGTATAGTTAGCATATGCTGCCAATCCTTTGTATATATAGTAGTTCAATCCTATTGAAGCTCCATATGTTCTTACCTCCTGGCTGGCATTTACCGGGTACTGATAGGCAGTATATTCTCCTAAAAGGATCTGATCCACACCGCTTTCTTCTCCCACGACACCCGGTTCTTTAGGAGAGACCAGCCTGACATCTCCGATGAAGTTAGAGTAGATATTGAAGTATCCTGTAAGATCGATAAAGAGCTTGTTCCTAATGATCGCCCTGTAACCGCCTTCTATAGATTTTACCTGCTCCTGCTTCAACGGATTGAAAGAGGTTACCACTAATCTGTTCGGATCCACTTCTAAAGTAGCTTCATAGTGATCCCTGAAATTATTAACAGATTCGAGCGTATAACTCAACGGAACACCATCCAGATTACCTTTCAGCGTCAGCACGCCCAGATTCAACAGAATATACTGGTTCTGCAAGGTCGGTGAACGGAAAGCTGATTGTGCGGAAACCCTGAGCACGTGGTTCTTATGGGAAAAGATAGCACTCACCCGAGGCGACCACTGAAGGTCAAAGTTCATGTGCTTATCTGCCCTTACTGATCCGATCAGCTTCAGCTTATCTTTGACCAGGTCGAATGTTCCCTGGATATATCCACCGGTTTCCCAGGTATCGAGGTTCTCATATTTGCCGTCAGAGAGTAAGGTATCTCTGAAGATCGTACCGTATGACTGCGGAGAGTAGTTTCTGAAAGAAGCTCCGAAGTTAAAGCTGGCAAATTTTTTAAAGTTCAGGTTGTACTGACCCTCCACGTGCTGGATAGCAGATTTATCCTGGAACTTAGAACCGGATTGCAGATCCGGGTTATTAACGATCTCATTGTAAGCTTCCTCAAACTCCGGTGTTCCCGGCTTAAGGAAACCGGACTGGTAAGCAGCACTATATGCCGCCTCTTTGGACTTATTGATATCTTCCAGTCTCGGTGAGTTTTTAAACTCATTTGTATAGCCCTTCAGCTGCTCAAAGTATTCTTTGATGTAGTCGCCCACAAAGTTCACAAATCCTTTCCTGGACAAACCGATCCCTGTAAAAACGATATCATATGAGTCTCCCGCATTTTCCATTGTCGTATACGCTTTCAGGAAGAACTGTTTTCCTTTAAGCTCAAGCTTATGCTGCTGGAAAAGGATATTCTTTACATTGTATCTATTCGCGCCCTGATAGATCGCTGATCCCCGTCCGAATTTGTACAGATAAGAAAGCTCAACGTTCGGTGTGATATTGTAATACAATCCGGCACCTGCTTTCAAACTCTGCGTCGTATTATCTGACAATTCGCTCTCCATATAACCCGGAGCCTTCACTGTCACAACACCCGGCAGGGCTGAAGGATAAAAGTCCAGGTAAGCATTGAGCTTGCGGAAAGTATTCGCCTGTTCTTCATCATCGCTGAACTGTAAGCTCCGAACTACATCGCTGATGCGCAGGTCAGTCTCTACCGCACCATATCTGTTGACTTCCGGATCATCAGCGATCCAGTCCTTTGCTCTCATGTAAGAGAAAGTAACCTTATAGCCAAAAGTCTTTTTACCTTCTTTTTCTTTGCCAAAGGAACCCGCATACCTGACCTGTCCGTCAAACAATGCCCTGGAACCGCCTTTTACCTTCACCTGCAGACCAGGATAGTTAAACGGATCTTTCGAGATCATACTGATCACACCCTGGAAAGCGTTGGCACCATACATCGCAGAAGCGGCACCTGAGATCAGCTCCACACTGGCCAGGTCTATATCACTGGCACCGACCAGGTTACCTACCGGGAAGTTCAACCCAGGCGCCTGGTTGTCTATACCGTCTACAAACTGGACCATCCTGACCGGAGCTGTCGTATTGAAACCCCTGGTGTTAACGATCTGGAAACCAAGGGAAGAAGTAGTAATATCCACATCTGCAAGGTTACCCATGCTCTGATAAAAGTTACCGGATGCGGAGTTAGCAATCTGCGTGGCGTTGATCTTCTGGATGGTGACTGGTGCTTCGATGATCCTTTCGCTCACCCTGGAACCTGTCACGACAACTTCCTGGCCGATGATCACTGCTTCCGAAAGGGCTACCTCTGCAATTTCAGAACCATCTTTCACTTCAACTTCAAAAGAGACATAGCCTACATAAGAAAACACCAGTGTGACCGGCAACTGAGGAACCTCAATAGTGAAATTTCCATTTTCATCCGTGACAACACCTATATCAGAATCTTTAACCAACACGTTGCAACCGATCAAAGGCTCTTTGTAATCTTTATCGATAACCGTTCCCTTCAATGTCGTTGTCTTTGCTAAAAGAGACCCTGAAAAAAGGATGCTTATCAGCAGGCATAGCGATAATGCTATGCCGTTTTTATGCATGAAATTCATGAGTATTTTGTTTTGGTGGTGATTCGTTAAAGGATAGAAAAGGCTTTGGTCAATTTATTGGCAGGATTTGCTTTTTCGTGTACTTCGATGAAGTATTGTCCGGCTGCCTGTCTGGTCAGATCAAGATTGAGCTGATCGTTGAACGATGCCGAATGGATCTGCTGACCCATACTGTTATACACGATAGCGACAAAAGCGCCCGGTTTACTGGCAAAGACATTGAATTTACCATTAGACGGGTTCGGGAATACCTGCAGATCCCAGCTTGGTTTGGACTCTCTATCTCTGACCTTGATCACTTTAGAATCTCCATATACCGGCAGGATCAATTGTGACGGATATTCTGGAGAGAATGCAACCCGCTGAATCGCTTTTCTCGGTGTCATTTCCACTCCTTTGTATACATACGTCTTACCATCTCCTGGCTGTCTTCTGAAGAATTCACCATCGTTAAGCGGTAAATTCGGGTTGGCCTGGTACCGCGGATTATTGCTGCTGCTCAACAGGATCTTCACTTTATGTCCTTTTCCGAAAGTATAACCTATCGGCAAGAACTGGAAATAGTACTCATAGATCTTTCCTGTTTCGATATTGCTGTACGGAACATTGTCATCTTCTATACCATCTGCATACAACCTGGCCCATTCTCTTGCCCTTGCGTTCACTACACCTTCCTGTACGAAGTACTCATCTCCGTTAGGATAAACATCTACTATTCTCACCATGAAGTCCGTATCCGTCGGATCTCCCTGAGCGGCACCGGCAGGGTTGGTTTTGGCATATATTTTAGCTTTAGGATACCCGATGATACAGATAGAATCCTGGAGAGCACCTGTTTCAAACTGCAGCACGCCTTCCCGGTCCATAGTATACGGTGCGAAGAGTGGATCTGATACTTTCATCTGACCCTGGCTATCTCTGTCTCCCTGAGGTGTTTTTGCCAGCATGTTAGCACCACCGACTGTCATAACCGGATTGTCCGGATCATGTACGTAGATACCGAAACCTTCATCTGTAGTAGGTGCAGATGCTGAAAGCCGGCCACCAGATCTCAGGTACAGGCTTCTCCAACTGATATCATTAACAATAGGGAAAGTATCTGCAGCAAACCAGTAGTTACCCACAGCAGGATTTTCAGGATCAAGGGTAGGATTAGGTCCGACCACGTAGAAACGTACCGGCGGCACTTGTGTAAAGTCTGTCACTTCAATTTTATCCAGCTTATCAGAACTGAATCCTTCGATCAGCGGCGGCATTTTCGGTACATCTATATTGACCGTAAATTTCAGGATGCCCCATTTGATCTCCACAGGAATACCTTTCAATCCTTCGGCACCACCAAGGAAGTTGATCAGGTCCACGTGCTTCATGGTATATTCCTTCGCCGGGAACCTCACCTGAATGCCTAACAATACATTCTGGAAGTTTTTCGATTCCGGAAGCACAATAGTCGGCTCGCCTACATTAGCCAGCTCATTGTAGTTCAGCGTATACCTGAACCAACCGAGCAACTCCGATCTAGCAACGTCTGCAATATTAAGATCATCACCAAAGGAGCTGATATCGATCTTGGTAATATCTGTTACATTCTCAGGATATTCCATATCACCGGTCTTCCGGCTGGCAATAGTCTGGTGCGCCCATGGACCCATCACTACTTTAACCTTCTCTTTGTTACCATGCTCTACACTGATGTGCTTTCTCTGCAGGTTGAAAGTTTCGAAGATACCGTCCACGAAAATATCCCACCAGCCGCCAACATGGAATGTCGGTACTTCCAGGTTAATGTACCTGCTGTACTGACCGTTGATATCGCTCTCTCCCAGAGAATCTACCGTTGCCCGGCTACCATCCATGTCTTTACGTCCCATTGCATTCGGATAGTATCCGGCAGGACCGTTCAGGTACCGTACCGTACTAAAGTGGTCAATGGCCAGATTCGCAGCTTCAAATTTATCCTGTGTTCCATAGTCGAAAGAAGTATGGATGTCGTTGAACATATCAAAGTCTATGTCCATCTTCTCATCTTCCGTATCGGCGATCTGCCCGCGTAACCAACCACATACCAATAATTCCCGGAAGCAACCGTTCTGGAAACCTGTACTCTTATAGAATTCCAGCGGACCGACGATCGGGAACATAGATTTCAGACCAGGTTTTGTAGGGTCTATCTTGTGTGCGGCAGCAGCCTGAAGCTGATTGTACGCCAGGGCTGATGCACCAAACATACCAATAGAGCCATTATATACCAGATCTTCTGTTTCGGCTATACCATCTCCGTCCAGGTCAAACTTCCTGGTCAGGTTATTCTTGATGAACTCCATGGTATTGTAGCCATCTTCATGCTTATTACCGTTCATTGGATGGTCCAGCGGTGTTCTGTCCAACACGTGTCCGTATGTCGGGTGATAGGCATTTTTGTCCCAGCTGTCCGAATAGATAGGGAAATACACGCCGTCGGACCTGTACCGGCCTCTCATATCCTGGTTCAGTCCTACATATCCCAGCAATGCTACAGCTGAACCGAGGGTCGGATCCTTTTTATTATAAGGTGTACGACTCATCACCATAGGCAACTGATAAGGATTCGGGTTCTTCTGACCATTCAGAGAGTCATACCGGATATATTGAGACCCTCTCGGAATGACCTGCAATTTGATCTTCTGATTGACCACAGGTAATGTAAATTCAAATGCCAGACTGTCTTCAAAGATGGGCAGGAAGACGTCAGTTCTCAGGATAGTGCCATCCGGCATGGTAAAAGGTACCTCAATCCGCTGAGAGAAATCCGTAAGGTCATCCAGTGTTCCGTTCCGCTTTATATCGGCCGACATGTTGTACGACCCGGGAACAGCAATACTATGATTCTGGGCATTAACAGAAAACACAGACACTAGAAACAATAGCGTGTAAAATTGCTTCATATTTTCGTAGCGTTACTTTGTCTCAAATTTATTGAATTATTAAACTAATCATAACTAATTATATGAATTTTTTTAATAAACGATTAACAATATGTGTTTTTCACAATAAAAAAGCCACTCTGATGAGTGGCTTTAATGTGTACTATTGAATAATTATCAGATATCTATTTCCATCTGTGTGGCCATGAGGTCCTCCAGGTTTTCTCTTCTCCTGATCAGTTTTGCTTCTCCTTTGTGCACCAGCACTTCTGCCGGACGGTATCTTGAATTATAGTTGGAAGACATAGAATATCCGTAAGCACCGGCATTGTGCAGCGCCAGTATATCACCTTCTCTAACCTCTGTCAGCTTCCTGTCCCAACCGAACGTATCCGTTTCACAGATATAACCTACCACGGTATAGATACGGCTGGTTCCTGAGGGATTGGACACATTGGTGATGTGATGATATGCATCGTACATCATAGGCCGGATCAGGTGGTTCTGGCCTGAATCTACTCCTGCAAAGACCGTAGACATAGTTTGTTTGATCACATTTGTTCTTACAAAGAGATAGCCGGATTCACTCACGAGGAATTTTCCCGGTTCAAACATGACCTGCAATTCCCTGCCATATTCCTTACAAAACTCCTTGAAACGCCGGCTCAGCTTTTTCCCCAGCAGTTCCACATCCGTAGTATTATCCTCAGGAGAATATTTCACTTTAAACCCGCTTCCGAAATCTATGAACTCCAGATCTTCAAAAGAGGCTGCATTTTCCAGCAAAATATCCGCTCCCCTCAAGAAAACATCGATGTCCAGGATATCAGATCCCGTATGCATGTGCAAACCTGTTACCCGGATCTTATTGGTCTTGATCACTCTCTGCAAGTGGCGCATCTGGTATATAGATATACCGAACTTGGAATCGATATGTCCTACCGAAATTTTGCTGTTACCGCCCGCCATGATGTGCGGGTTCAGCCTTACGCAGACCGGATAAGTGCTTCCATATAAGTGGCCGAACTGTTCCAGGATGGAGATGTTGTCAATGTTGATGATCACGCCAAAATCAACCGCTCTCTTGATCTCGTCTATATTGACACAGTTAGGCGTATAAATAATGTCTTTGGGATCAAACCCGGCTTTTAATCCTAACTGAACTTCTTGTATGGAAACAGTATCCAGGCCGGCCCCAAGGCTCTTCATAAACTTAAGAATACTGATATTGGTCAATGCCTTACAGGCGTAGTTGATCTTGAGATTAACACCTTCGAAAGCATCGGAAAGTCTCTTGTACTGACGCTCGATAGTAGCGCTATCGTATACATATAATGGGGTTCCGAATTCTTTGCAGATATCCAGCACCGGCACCCCGCCCAATGTGTATTGGTTTCCTACCAACTCCATGTTAAAAATTTAGGATGCGAAGTTACAATATTTGGCATTTAAAAAACTTAATAGTTAATCATATAAGTACTCCCCTGACCTACAAATACAGCCGGTAGTTCAGCCATTTCACTGGAATAAAAATCCATGTCCAGTTTTAATTATCCGGCAGAGAAGAGAGGTTGTTATTACTGTAGAACAGGCAAAGTTTAAAAGAGATATTCCGGGGTCTGGTAATCATCTTCAAAAACAGCAGTCATTGCCCGGGAAAGCCTGGAAAAACTACAGAGCAATGTTGATGACAAGAATTGCGTACAAAAACCTGTGGCACTTTGTTATTGAGGGAACAGATTCCGGGGCTTAAATTAAGCTCAACAAAGCAACATTAATTATCTTTTGTTATTTGACATAAAGAAGGAATATATTAACATCAATGCCTGCAATTGATCCTCCTGATAATGAAGTTAATCGAGTACATATTAAAAGATTTGCCTGTAGAAGATATCTTTCGGATAAAGGCATGCATTAAGGAAGTGGATATAAAGCCCAACGAGATATTTATTTCCAAAGGAGATATTATCAATAAAGTCAGATATATCAAAGAAGGTATGGTCAGGGCATACACCTATGATGACAACGGCAGAGAAATCACTTTCATTTTCAGGTGGGAAAATCAATTCTTCAGGCCTTACGAATCTTTACTGAAACAACCTTCGAAATATTATTTTCAGGCACTGGAAGCTACCCGGTTACTTGAACTGGATTTTCAGATCATACAGGATTACGCTGACGAACATCCTCTGTATGCACATAAATACAATGAAATATTGAAAAATATTTTATTCGAGGCCCTGGAACACCTGGAATCTTTTGTCTTGTTATCCCCGGAAAAAAGATATCTGAAAATTATCCAGGAAAAACCGGACATTATACACCGGGTTCAGGATAAACATCTTGCCAGTTTTTTAGGTATCACACCGGTCTCTCTCAGCAGGATTAAAAAACGAATTTCGGGGAAAAAGCATTAATTATCTTTTGATATTTCCCGATCGATACGCTGCCAATAACTTTGATCATGAGAGTTTTTCAAAATGAGCGGAGCGTGATGAGAGAAAGTTCACAGACAATCGGATCTCCCCTCATTCACTGATGTCTTTCAATAACCTGTAGAAATACAGGATTGTAAAGTTTCAAAACACGCAAAAATTATGTTCAAAAGATTACGTATTACCGTAATGGTCTTGTTCATTTCCCATGGGATGCTATATGCAGGCTGGGAAACCAAGTCTTTCGAATTTGAGGGACAGAACCGGGAGTACAGAATATATACTCCGGCAGACTACTCCCCTTCCAGATCCTATTCACTGGTTCTCGGCATCCATGGTTTGTGGGGAAACATGTATGATTTCCCCAATGTTGTGTCTGACTTTCAAAGCATTGCAGATACAGCTGATATTATCTTAGTTTATCCGCAAGGTCTTGACAATCCTCCTCCCTTAGGCACAGGCTGGAATTCAGGCGCCGGTATGCTGGGATTATATCCTAGTGAAAACATTAATGATGTAGGATTTATCAATGCTGTCACAGATTCAATGCAAGCCAATTATCCTATCATTAAAGAGCAGACCTATCTATTTGGTTTTTCAAACGGAGGTTTTATGGTACAAAAAATTGCCTGCGAAGCGAATGACAGGTATGCAGCAATAGCTTCTATAGCAGGTACTTTAGGCAATAAAATCGAGGATTGCAATCCAAAAAGAAAAGTGCCCATCATTCACTTCCATGGCACTTTCGATATCAACGTGAGTTACTTTAATCCTCCGATGGGTAAATCCGTCAGTGTACTTCTGGGATTATGGTCAGAAAACTATAATTGTTCAGGAAGGGAAATAACAAAACTGCCCGATATAGCTGCTGATGGTTATACAATAGAACATTATGTGTATAAAGGCTGCGATGAAAGATTAGAGCATTTCAAAGTCAATAATGCCATGCACATCCTGCTGAATAAAGAGCATAACGATATCAGTTACCCCGAAGAAATGTGGCGTTTCTTCCGGTATCAGAAAGATACAGGTGTTCCGACAGGCATACAATTACCCAGAATAAATCAGATAAAAATTTACCCGGTCCCTGCTAATGACATTATAACTATTGAGTTCCAGTCTGGCGAAAATCATCGCGATCTCATTTTGGATATCCGGGACTATACCGGAAAACAAATTGCGCAATTGTTGCACCATCCATCAGGAATATCACATTTTGACTGCAGAAATTTACCGGATGGTATCTACCTGATCCATGCTACTGACGGGAACCGTTACTTCAGTCAGAAATTCATCGTAGCCCGTTAGTACGTAGAAACACCTCTTTCCTGACAAGCCCTTTAAACGTATACATATCAAAACAGTACGCATATTATATTAACAGAATTCAATATTTAAATCTCCGAATTATGGAAACATTCAGATATCAGAATCTGAATATCAGATATATACAAGCCGGACAGGGCAAACCTGTTGTTTTTTTGCACAATGGCGGGACCTCCCATGTCATATGGAAAGATATCATTCGACAACTTACTGATTCCTACAGGATATTTGCCATTGACCTGCTTGGCTATGGTTCTTCCTCCGAACCGGAAGAGGACTATACATTAGCAAAGCATGTTGAAATACTGGCTGCCTTTATTAAATGTCATCAGCTCAAAGACATCAAATTAGTAGGCAATTGCATGGGAAGCGCCATATCAATCAAATATGCTATGAATGATCCTGGAAATGTCAGCTCACTTATATTGATTAACCCGCTCACCGTAAATACCTTCACCGCAGGACAGCTGGGCGTTTTTCTTCGGCTGAGACAGACTGCTCCAGGGTTTTTCAGGACAATTTATAAGGGTTTAGGTCGTTTCCGCCTCAACAAGCTGATCAGTGAACAATCTCTCCGGATGCAGTTCGGATCTACCGGAAGAAAAAAGCACCTGGAAAAAACTGAAAATCTTTGCGCATGCTTTACACGTGAAGGGCAGATGAACTCGCTTCTCCGGACCTTAGACGATCTGGTCAACTATAATGTATTTGACAGGTATTCTCCTCCTGAAAATTTTCCGCCAATATGCACCATCTGGGGACTTGAGAATAAAATTTTATCCGCCGAAGCAGGCCGGGTGCTCAATACCACTTTACAACCAGAACGTGAAGAGTGGATACCCGGTGGAGGACATCTGGTCATGTTGGAAGAACCTGAAAAAATCGCGGCTGTTATCCGTGATTTTATCACATTAAAATAAATACCGGCATGAAGTTCTTACAAGGTGACATCTTTAACCTTGCCAATACCATTCTTGAGCTTGCACAGAAACATCCCACCCGCATCGCAGTAATAGAACCGGACGGTTTCGGTCCAGACGGCAAACGCAGATATAAGCGATATACCTATGCTCAACTTTCTGCTGATGCTGAATCCGTAGCACCCGGTCTTCGTGAAATGGGTATTAAAGAACGCACACGCATCGTATGCATGACACCTCCCGGATATGAATCGTGCGTTGTTGGACTGGCACTACAACGCGTGGGCGCTTTTACATTGTGGATAGATCCTTCTGTCGGATATCTGAATGTAGCAGAACGCCTGCGCCGCATTAAGCCCGAGGCTTTTGCAGGAATTCCTATGGCGCATCTGGGTCGTACAGTTTTTGGCTGGGGTCCCCGTTTCCCTAAAAAATCAATAGTTATTAATGGATTTTTCCCAGGGGCACGCACCCTTGCATCATTGCGTCGTCAGGCCCCCGAGTACCCTACACAGCCCAATGTTACGCCTGACGATCCGGCAGCAGTACTATATACCACAGGAAGCACCGGACCTGCAAAACCGACCTTATACCTTCATCGGAATTATATACGGCTCTATCGCGTAGCGCACCAGAGCTGGCGGTTTGATCCACAGAACAATCCTCCCGTGGATATGGCCATCTTTCCGGCTTTCTTCTTCATCGCACTCAGTGCCGGAGGTACCGTGGTTGTTCCCCCTATAAAGTTTCCGGAAGAAACCCCTGCAAAAGCAGACCCTAAAGCCATTCTCGAGGTCATCAATGACTGTGGAGTGCAGTCCTGCTTTGCTTCGCCTGTGCTGTTAGAAAACATGGCACGTTACGCCGTTGAAAACAATATAAGCACTCCTTCTCTCAAAAGAGTAATAGGTGGCGGTGCTCCGATTTTTGCAAATGTCAAACGCGCACTGCTGGAAATGATGGGAACCGAAGGACAAGTATTCGCCAACTACGGTGCAACTGAAGCATTGCCCTCCACAGAGATGGGTGCACAGGAAGCTTTAGCAGAAACCTTTCCTCTCACTGATAAAGGAGCCGGTATTTGTGTGGGACGTCCATTTGAAGGAGTAGAGGCCCGCATTATCCGCCTTAATGATGAATCGATAACCTCCATAGATCAGACCGTTGAAATGCCCGTTGGTGAAATCGGTGAGATCATAGTTCGGGGACAGCATATCAGTCCTGCCTATTACCTTGAACCGGAAAGCGACCGTAAGAACAAAATTCCGGATCCGGACGGTCAATGGCACCGGCTTGGTGATGCAGGATATATGGACGAGAAAAAAAGAATCTGGGTTTGCGGTCGCACAAGCCAACGGGTAAAGGCGGCCGAAGGTCCGGTCTTCTCATTACTTGCCGAACCCATCTTTGACGCGCACCCGCAAGTAGATCGCAGCGGCTTGGTGGGGGTACCTTATAATGGAACAGAAGTGCCTGTTATTTGCATACAGCTCAAACCAGGATATCGCGGTTCAAAAGAAGCAATCCGGAAAAGTTTACTGGAATTAGGCGCTCAATACCGGGCCACTCAGACAGTCAGGAATATCCTATTTATAGACAAGCTACCTGTTGACCCGAGACACAATTCCAAGATCGAACGTCCTGCATTGGCCAGGTGGGCATCCAAAAAACTCCGGAATGTATCAGACTTCTCAGAAAACAATCCTACGGCAGCCAGAAAATAGATGTCAGTATCTTATCTAACGGAATGTATATTTTTACAACTTCAGGCTCATTCCACAGATACCCTGTACAGAACCAGAATGTTTATCTCCTGAATTACCTGTGAGCAAGAGAAGTAAAGGGTTTATAGATAACGTTTAAACTTAGAATCAGCTTCTCCTGTCAATATCGAATCTGGTACTGCCCTTCCTCATTCACAAACACATCCGGTAATTCAGCCATTTCACTGAAATAAAAATCTATATTTTTCAGGCTGTCCCAAAAGCTTGTCCATTGCGGATACTTTACCGTATACCACGCATACTTCTGAGCGTCCTGTAAGTCAAATGGCAGCACTAAAACGCGAACTTTTTTATCCGCATACCTGTTCAGGAACCTGACGACTATCCAGAAAATCTCTTCCATTGGTGCATCTTCCATAGGGAGACAACCTACTGAATAGCAATCTCCATGAATAAAAATATCGCCCCCGGGATCTTTCTCCTCCCGGCTTCTCACAGTATCCGCTGCATTAGGATAATTGATCCTTAACGAAAGATGAAACTCGCTATCGGGGTTGATGGAATCAATCATATAGAATCCTTCCGGCACCTGCTTGTCTCCCTGTCGGATCTTAGGTCCCGGCACTCCGGGCACGGTACAGATGTCATATGTTTTCAGCAATACAAAACCGGCGGGATTACCTCCCCAGATCTCCAGCTTTTTCTCTTCTTTATAAGCCCTGATGAATAGCTGCTCCGGCGGAAATGCATCTGCTACCGTTTTACATTTTTCTACCCAGAAAGCTTCCGTATTCGCAGCTGCCTGCGCCGCCCTGGGAAAGCGGGTCAGCATAGTATCCAGATCCGAAGGGTCAGCCATTATAGTACGGACTATGCAACATAAGATAAAAGTCAGATATAACTTACTTAATCCCATGCATCCACCTTTTTAACAGCGGGGTCAGGACAAATAAAACAGCACCGACTATTAACGATGCTATAGTGATCTTCACGAAAACACCGGAATAAATACTCAGTGAATCTATCGCCAGGAAAGAACCGGCATCTTCTCCCTGGGGGATGGCCATCAGTGTGCCGATCACACCCGCCAGGTATTGGCCCATTGCACTGGCTAAAAACCAGAAACCCATCATCATACCGGTAAAACGTTCCGGAGAAAGCTTGGTCACCATGGACAAACCTATCGGGGAAAGGAACAACTCTCCCAGGGTGATCAGCAGGTAACCACCGCCAAAATAGGCCAGGTTGACCATACCTTCATCAGACCAGAACCCTCCTATTACAAATACATAGAAACCGATGCCGAGCAATACGAACGCGATACCGAACTTAGCTGGGGTAGAAGGTTCTATATTCCTTTGAGACAGCTTCATCCACAGCCAGGCCATAGGAAAAGTCAGCGTAAAGATGAAAAACGGGTTAATTGCGTTGTTGACAGCAGCAGAAGACATGCCCAGCATATCTACATTGCGGGAGGCATACAAATTCAACGAACCTCCACCCTGCTCATAAAACGCCCAGAAGAAGGCACTGAAAAAGATCAAGATAATGGCAGTCAGCATCTTCTGCCGGGCCTCTTTTTCCTGTGAGAAAGCGATAAACAGCATGGCAATCGTAGCAATCACACAAAATGGTATCAAGAGATAGCCCATGATCTTATAGTTGCTCAGCAGCAATACAAACAGGGGTACCTGCAGGAATCCAAGCACGACGATGCCTATTTGTTTGACCTGGGCATTCTTTAACTCCGTAGCTGCAGGCGGCAAACCTACCTGTCCAAGCGATTTCTGACCGAGAATAAAGACCAAGAGTCCCACCACCATAAAAATTCCGGCAAGGCCAAAGCCATAATGCCAGTTGATCTGCTGACCGACATAACCGCAGGCCAGTCCACCCAGGAAAGCACCTACGTTAATTCCCAGATAAAAGATAGAAAAACCGGCATCTCTCCGGGCATCACCAGGCCGGTATAAACGGCCCACCATACTGGAAATATTGGGCTTGAAAAAACCGTTACCGGATATCAGGAAGGCCAGTCCTATAAAGAAGCTCTGTTCCGAAGGTAAGGCCAGCACCAGGTGACCGATAGCCATCAATATACCGCCCAGCAGAACTGACCTGCGAAAACCAAAGATCTTATCCGCAATCAACCCGCCAAACAAAGGCATGGTGTAGACCAGCGCCTGGTAAGAGCCATAGACCAGGTTGCCCTTTTCATCCGTGTACTTGAGCTCATTGACCATATAAAGTATCAGCAAAGCCCGCATCCCGTAAAAACTGAACCGCTCCCACATTTCAGTGAAAAACAGCAAGGCCAGTTGCTTGGGATGTCCTTTTGAACTATCCGAGAGATAATAATCCTGTGTTGTACCTACAGCTCCTGATTCTGACATATTTACGATTTGCCGGAAAAATAATAATTCTATTGATAATCCCCAGCAAAAATCAGTCTTTCCCTTCTTTAGGGAAGAACCTGAAGGTCAGCGCTGACAAGCCGCCGATACAAGCCGGCACTATCAGGTTGACAAACCAGAGAACGACAGAAGCGGCAACCACATTGATGAGCCCGCCTACTGCCCGGTCTCCGATGATCTGCATCGCTACTTCTCCCCTGAGACTCACATCCAGGATTGCCATGCTCGGCAAAACAGCCTGCACAAAGAAAACAGTCGGGATCAATACCACTGCATCTATCCAGGCAATACCAGCCTTGAATACTTTGAGCAACAAATAAAACTGTAAACAGTAGGTTCCGTACCGCAAGGTTGAATACAGGAGGAGACGCTTAAGATCCTGCCTGGTATATTCTTTCACCACATCCACATAAGGCGCTATCTTTTTAAAGATACTGTAGCGCTTGAACAGCAAGCTGACCATGTCAATATTGAAGAAGCTGATCAACGCAAATGCGCATCCGATCAAAAAGAATATGCTGATGCCCACGACCAGGTAAGCAGATAATTTCAGAAAGAAAGCGGAATACAGGGTAAACGCCAGCCCTCCCAGGATCATGTTCACTACAATCTGGCTGTAGCTGCCGACCAGCGTGGAGACGATCGCTGCAATCCTGTGGTGCTTCAAAACCAGAACCCGTCCTCCGTATTCACCCAAACGGTTAGGTGTGAACAATGAAAAAGCGATCCCGAACAGAATGCCCTTGAAAGCATTCCAGAAACCTATCTGATCCAGCCGGTTGACCAGCGACCTCCACTTGGCGGTCTCTATAGACCAGTTGATAAAGGTCAGAATAAGAACAAGAATGAATAAGGGTTGTCTGCCTATGAGGTTGTCCATCAACGTTTGCAAAGCATTTTCCACGCTTGTGTTTGTGAACACCTGTTTGTAAAGAACATAACCTAATCCGGCAAAGATGACGACCTTTATGACTGGATTCAGATATTTGCTTAATGACACAGAATCTATTGTATTCTGTCAAATATATACAAAAGCAGCACGGTGGCAAAGAAACAGATCATAATAGGTATTGACCCCGGAACACAAGTGACCGGTTACGGCATCATCAGTTCCGATGGTCAGGCGTCTGATCTGATCGTGGCAGGTTCCATTTTTATGGAAAAGTATGATGATCACTATGACAGGCTGGCGTGCATTTATGACCGGGTACTGGAACTGATCAAAAATTACAGGCCTGATTGCCTGGCCATAGAAGCTCCGTTCTATTCCAAAAATGTCCAGTCGATGCTGAAGCTGGGAAGAGCGCAGGGGGTTGCCATGGCAGCAGCTCTGACACACCGGTTACCTGTATTTGAATATTCTCCTAAAGCCATCAAGCAATCTATTACCGGTAACGGAAATGCTTCAAAAGAACAGGTAGCAGAGATGTTGTGCCATATCCTCAAAACCCGGGACCTTCCTAAACAGCTGGACGCCACCGACGGGCTTGCAGCTGCCGTCTGCCATCACTTTAAAATGAAAGGCGGAATTCTGAATGCCGGTAAAAAGAGCAACTCCTGGGAAGCTTTCATCAAAGCTAATCCTGAAAGGATAAAATAAACATACCTTTACTAACCTGTCTTGCCGGTTTCCGGCCCCCAACGGATAAAGATCTACCGGGCTTACATCAAATATTGAATTAACAAAATATTTCAACCGGGATTCCGCTGCTTATACCCATATTCTCTCCCTTGGTAAAGTAGAAAAGAATATGGTGTATAAACAACATAACAGAATTCAGAATTAAGTTCTTTTGAAATGCGCCTTATACAAATTGAGCGCTGATCGCCTGCGCAATAGCAAGCATTTCGTCCGGCTGAATATCTTTCGGCCGGGAAAAATCCATATCTGTAATGGAATTGATTGGTGCCAGGTGAACATGGCAATGCGGGACTTCAAGACCGATAACGGCCACGCCTACCCGCTCACAGGGGATAGCCTGTTTGATCGCTTTGGCTACGCGTTTTGAGAACAGGATCAAAGCTGACAACACCTCATCTTCCAGATCAAAAATATAATCTACTTCCACTTTAGGTACGACTAAGACGTGACCCGGCTGGAGCGGACGTATATCCAGGAACGCAAAGAACGCATCGTCCTCCGCTACCTTGTAGCAAGGTATCTCTCCCCGGATGATCTTGGAAAATATAGTAGACATGTTGCTAACTTAAATAGAAATTCCCAGGATCTCAAACGGAATAATACCGCCGGGAGTGACGACATCCACTTTTTCTCCCACAGTCTTTCCCAGGAGCGCTTTCCCGATAGGTGACTGGACCGAGATCTTCATCTGTTTCAGATCCGCTTCTTTCTCAGATACCAGTGTGTACTCGAACTCCTTTTTCATCTTGATGTTCCGGACCTTCACCCTAGAGAGCACTGAGACCTTAGACGTATCCAGTTGAGACGGATCGATCACCCGCGCTTTACCAATAGTGTCCTGCAGCTTGGAAATTCTCAATTCCAGGAGGCCCTGTGCCTCTTTAGCGGCATCATATTCTGCGTTTTCAGAGAGGTCACCTTTTTCCCGGGCCTCTGCAATAGCCTGAGATGCCTTAACACGCTCAACAGTCGTTAAAAGCTGGAGTTCTTCATTAAGCTTATCCAGCCCTTCTTTGGTTACATATACAACATCCGCCATAACATAACTTTTTTGAGTAAAAAAAATGACACGTCCATTGCTGGACGTGCCGTTATACCGACAAATATACACCTTTACTTTATAAAAACAAGCATCCTTTCAGAGAACTTGTGAAAATAGAGGTCAATTTATATTCACTGAATATCAACGATTTATATTTAAAATCAACTTATCAAAAATCAGTCCAAATCCTTCAGGAAACAGGTTATTGATCTCCCGGAATCCACCCCATTTGTCTAAAACCAATGGTACAAGCTTCATTATCAGTCCTAACCGGATCATCTGACCTACCACACGGGGCACTTCACCGTCAGCCTTTTTCTCCTGCTATTTTTAAATTCCCTGTTGGTAGACCATTTAAAGCCCATATAAAATTCCATACCTCTCAGTTTCTGCGGGATCAGCCAGGCCGTCATGTTATCAGAGCCTGCAAAGAATACACCTTTCCTGATAAAGAAACCCGCTCTCGGGTATTTATAATTGTATAAAATAAATGGAAAGGCAACTTCAAAATGTTCCTTCTCAATTCTCGGCGTCACCGCTATGGTATTACTCTGCTCCAACCCGATAGCCTTCATCGGCATCCTGAACATCCCGTGCGCAGATATATAGAGGTGATTACGGATAAAGAAATCACCGAATACACTGAGTGATATCGGCATCCAGGCGGAGAACCGGTCACCCGTTACAGTATGGGTGTAATTTCCGAAAGCGTGGTAGTTGGCAACTGCCCTGAAGCTGTCCAGGTCTTTTACATTAGCGAAATATTCGTCCCTGTAAATCACCGTATCTATGGTCCTGAAGCTGTTGGTCTCCGCATTCTTATGGAAATAGATCTTCCCTACATCCAGGATGGCCACCCCGATCTTCCACTTATGCACCTGTTCCGCATCACTGATCAAAGGATTGACAATAGTGATACCCAGATCCACGGAACCACCGTCGCCATTCTTGCTCAGGTTATAAATGGGCTTGTCGTTCTCATAGTCATAACGATAGTTCGACACCCAATTGAAGTCTACATCTGATCCTTCAGGTATTTTGACCCCGTTCTCAATCTTAATAGACTCTTTGGTAATATTGTTCCTCAAGAATACTGCATCCCAGCCCATCAGGTATTTAGCTGTAATGCCGACATTAATATCCAATACACCGGTCGTAGGTATTTTCCTGGCATAATTCAATGCCACTTCCCCATAATGTATCAGGCCCATTTTCATAGGGTCCAGCCACATCTCTGTCGTTGCACTGTCCTGGTAGTAATAATATCCGTAGTCACTGGAGATCCGGTTGACATATCCCAGGAACTTATTGCTGAAGGTCAGCGCAAAGGACTGGTTGTTGAAATTGATCATCCCGCCGGGAAAATTGACGAAACCTCTTCCATAAAAATTATATAAACCGTCCCGGTCAAAATAGTTGTAATAAAGTGGATTAGAGATCTGGCGCCGCTCCATCTTAATAGCGGGATTAGGCCGGAGCTTACCGATCTTCAGACCGGCGAGAAAGATGTTTGACTTCTCCAGGTACAGATAGTTAGACTCAAAAGAAGCTCCGAAAGAAATAAAATTAAAGTCCAGCTCTTTAGGTCCGTTGACATTCACCGCCGGATTGATAGTGATCCCGTGTACCCCAGCATAATTACCAATGCGCATCCCAAAAAAATCCTGGGCTGACAGTTTATTAGTAATCAGCAAAATAAGTACAAGTACCAGTTCTCTCCTCATAGTCTCACGTGACAGATACCATCTGCCACCATATAGTATAAAAAAACGGTGGCTAAGTTGCCACCGTCGCTAAAATAAGTGATTTTTTATCTATTTCTTATCTGGCAACTAATGTTACTTTGAAATTCATATCGTTGCTGATCGCCTTGTCTGCGAGGTTCGGGAAAAAGGTTGTTGAACCGTATTTCACATCGTATTTGGAGCGGTCTACCGGGAAAGAAGCAGTAGCCACCAGTGTTCCGTTGGCATCCGTTGCTATTTTAGCCGGGAATACGACTTCGTGCGTGATACCTTTGATAGTGAGATTACCATAGATGTTGTGCGTCAGCCCTTTCTCATTTCCTTTCAGCTTAACCACTTTAGTGATCACGAGTTCTGCAGTCGGGAACTTATCTACGCTGAAGAAATCATCATTCTTCAAGTGACCAACCAGTTTAGCATTATAATCAGCGTTTTCAATATCCAGGCATACGATGCTGTTCATATCGATCACAAAAGTTCCTCCGGTGATCTCTCCGTTGCTAACATTCAGCGTACCGGACTTCAGATCAACAGTACCATTGTGACCGCCACCTACTTTCTTTCCTTCCCATTCAATCTTACTTTTGCTTAAATCTACATTAGATTGAGCCTGAGCTGAGAACATTCCCAATGTCACAGCTGCTGCGATAGTTAAAATCAATTTTTTCATACTCGGTTTTATTTATTGTATATACAATTGTTGCAAAGATATGATCAAAAAACTCAGAATCCCAATAGCAGGTTAGGATCCGGGCAGTTTATTTTGTAAAAATTAACATCTTCCGCTGCTGAAACGCCAGGGTAATCGCCCTCTTTACCCTGCAGATCGATGATGATCTGAAAATGCAGGTGTGCCGGCCATTCGCCATTTTCCTGCATATTTCCCAACTTTCCGATATGCGTACCCGCGGAAACAGCTTCTCCCTGCGTCCATTGCTCCAGGTTTTTTCTTGAAAGGTGCCCGTACAAGGTATGAAAAACCATCCCGTTCACTTCATGCTTCAGGATCAGCGTAGGACCGTAATTCCCAAAACCCGCATTATCAGCAAAACTGTGTATAACTCCTTCTAAAGGGGCATACACCGGGGCTTCCTCATCTGTCCATATATCGACCCCCAGATGAATGCTTCTCTCCTTACCGTAAAGCGGGCTGCGGGCATACCAGGAACGGTCCTCCAGGTAGCCGCCGAAGGCGAATTGCCTATTCACCACCTTTCTCTTTTCGTCCATATATATCTGGAGCAAAGAAGTCTTCGACCGGTCTTTAAGGTGCAGTAATTCGGTCTTGAATGCATCTAATTTTATATGGAAAGTATTGTCCCGGGTCAATGGCTCACCCATGACAGGAAACACTTTTTTTTGTGCCAATAATTCTTGAAAATCCATCTGAGTGCTTTATCTCCTCAAAAATAGTCCATTCGTAACAAATGTTAATCCATTCAGACCGCTATTTAATTGTCGGGAACAGCCTGTAAGTATTTACCTTTACAAAATGAGTACCACAAAATGGAAAGCGGCCGGAGTCAATAACCTGACAGATGCCCGTTATTTCAACGCGCTCGAAGCAGGATGGATAGAATTTGTCTTTGATGTTCTGCAGCCTCAGGCAGTCACAATAGAGAAAGCCAGGTCTATTATAGAGTGGTTATACGAGCCTCAACTGGTCGCAGCATTCGGTCTCCACCAGGACCAGGAAGAGATCTTTTACGTCCTCACCCAAAGCGGCATTTCTTACGCAGCTGTTCCTTTTGAACATCCCCTGGTCAATGATCCTGATTTTGCTCCGCTGGCGATGGTCTATATCCAGAAAGAAGACATTCGTCAGGCATTAGCGATTCCGAACCATCCCTTAGCATGGACAGTTGCGCTTACACAGGATGATGTACAGAATGAAACACTGACTGAACAACTGAAGGCACTGGGCCGGCACAGCGAGCTCTTTCTCCAGCTGCCCGCTGATCCGGAGATCGTGCAGGCCTGGCATGCCAGGATACCTGAAGCAGGTATACAGCTGCAGATCGCGAGTGAAGAAAAAGCCGGGTGGAGCTCCGTGGATGTTTATGATACGATCATAGAAGCTGTATCGTCATAATTCTCAAAAAGCAGACACTTTACTATCTTCGGTACACTTTCGCCATACCATAAAATCATTTTCCTTGTCAGTATCCAAAATACAGAACAAAATCAGGCTGGCACTACAGGATCCTAACTTTGCCTTTGTGGCCAAAGGAAGCTTTCACACCCTGTTTTCCATGGGCACCGTTTTCTTCCTGAGATTTGTCTCCGGAGTCATTATAGCCAGGTTTTACGGTCCTGAAGTATCCGGCTGGCTGACCAACCTGATGACCTTTATGGCAGCCTTTATTATACTGGGCAATTTCGGCATCAAGGATGCCATGCTGAAGCTCATCCCGGAATACAAGGAGAAATACAACCTGGGCACGGCCTGGGATATTTACAAGAAAAGCATCCACCTGATCCTGTTTTTCTGGCTGATCTGCGTGGTCATCATGGTCCTGATGGCCGATTGGCAGGCTGCAGCCTGGAAGGTACCCAATATGGGCATCTATTTCAAGGTTGGAGCCTTTTTCCTGATCTTCCTGCTCTTATCAGAGTATAATAATTTCGTGCTGCGCGCCATACTGCAGATCAAATCAGCCAACTATAATAACATGGTGACGCTTGTCTCCAGGGTGATCGTTATAGCGGTATTGACCTTCTTTATGTTTGACAAGAATAACCCGCTCTATCTGCAGTTCATTTCCGGCTGCTTCCTGGCCTGGCTGTTTTCCCAGCTCTCTATCAACAAGCATTTCAGGAAACCCTCTATCGGGCAGGAAGTGATGGTCAAAGTAGATTACAACGTCATTCTGGCCGTTTCCTTCCCCATGCTTTTTACGTACCTGGGCTTTTTCATCAATAACTTTGCAGATGCTTATATGCTGCCTTTCTACACCAGCACGGAAATGGTCGGTATATATAAAACCTGCGCCAATGTATCTTCGATAGCAGCAATGGCGCTTGTGGCGATGAACACGACCATACAACCTAAGATCAGCCAGCTGCACCACCAGGGAAAACATGAAGAGGTGATGAAGCTTTGTGTCAAGTTCGCCAGGCTCATCTTCCTGATGAATATACCGATATTCGCCATGATCATTTTCGGATCCAGGCTGATGATCTGGCTGGCTTACGGTGAAGCTTTCCTTCCCGGTGCGCTGGCCCTGAGCATACTTGCCGTAGGACAGATCTTCAATGTCGGCTGCGGACCGGTAGCACAGCTGCTGAATGTAACAGGTTATCACAAGCAGTTCCGGAACATATCGTTGCTCGGCGCATTTGTCAACCTTGTACTCATTTTTTTCCTGATCCCGCTCTGGGGAATCGAAGGTGCCGCTATTGCCAACGCTTTCAGCATGGCCGTCTGGAATGTCGTCGGTACCCTTTATATCAAGAAAAAATTCGGTTATTATATCGCTTACGTACCTTTTGTTAACCTGAACAAAAATTATCAATCCCCTCAATGAAAGTAGGCGTCTGGATCCCGGATCAATACCTGCACAGTGTTCGGATCTATTTCGAGCATGTATCTGCATGCTTACAGGAGCGGGGAGTAACATTCGTTCGTTTCGGTCCGCGGAACGCCTTGCCTAAAGAGGTGGATCTGTACTGGGATCCCACCTGTACCGGAGGCAAGAATCCCAACAAAAGGTTCAGAAATGCCCGGAAACCATTGATCGCAACGGTTCATGGCGCCTCCAACTTTGCGCTGCCTCATCATTACACTTACCGCGGATGGAAGCAGCAGCTTAAAGGATATTTCATCAACGCCAGGAGAAAATTTTACTGGAATTTCTTCAGGAATTCCATAAAAGGTATTATCACCGTTTCTGAGTTTGCAAAATCTGAAATTGTACGGGAATTACAGCTGCGGGCCCAAATCATCCAACCTGTGCACCACGGCTACGATGACCATATTTTCTTCCATAAAGAAAATACCGCCAGGAATTACCTCTTTCATGTATCCGTCTATCAACCAGTAAAAAATATAGATACCCTGATCAGCGCTTACCAGGAGCTCCCTGAAGAGCGCAGGCTACCCTTGATCATGGTGGTGCCGGGTTATCCGGGAACACTCCATATTCCGGGTATTACACTGATCACAAAACCGGTTCCTCAGGCGACTATCGCAGAATATATGCAGGGAGCAAGAGCATTCATCCTGCCTTCTGTCCGGGAAAGTTTCGGGTTGCCGCTGATCGAGGCCATGGCTTGCGGAACACCGGTCATCACCTCCTATGGTTCAGCCTGTGAAGAAATTGCCGGCGGCTACGGACTGCTTTGCTCACCATTACAGGTCAGCGACTGGCGACTGGCCATCGACCGCATTTCTTCAGACGATGCTGAGTGGCAACGACTCCACCAGCACTCGTTACAACGCGCCAAAGATTTTAGCTGGGAAAAATGTGCGACAGCACATCTCCGGTTCTTTCAAAAAATATTAGGATCCTAAACATAATGAGCACAGTTCAACCTTTAAAATATATTCCTGCATTTGACGGTGTCAGAGGGCTCTTCTGCATCCTGATCATCTCCCACCACTGGATCATGCCGTACCTGCAGGGACCTTTTGCTTTTCTCTGGTGGCTGTTACAAGTCTTTTTCATGTTATCTGCTTACCTGATCACCAGGATTCTCCTGTATGATAAGAGCCGGATGAATTTCAAGGCACTGGCCAAACGATTTTACACCAGACGGGCCCTGAGGATCTTCCCGCTCTATTTTGCCTACCTGATCGTAGTAGGAGGTCTACTCCTGCTGGCCGGCACTTCGGAGGCAGGCGCCAACAATCCAGAAGTGATCTATTTTAAGCAGAACTGGGGATTCCTGTTTACCTATACTTATAACTTCACAGAGCTGGTCAACCATTTCAGAGGGATCGAGTTTCATCTGCCTCCGTTGTTCTCTCATCTCTGGTCACTTTCACTGGAGGAACAGTTTTATTTCATCTTCCCGCTGGCGATTTTTTTCCTGTCCGACAAGCATCTCAAGCGGTTTATCCTGGCCTTCATCATAGGTGCTCCCATTGTCCGCCTGATCGCGTTTCATTATCTGCAGCATCTGGATCCCGTCAATACGCACTGGCAGGGAATTGTAACTGTCCGCAATAGTTTTTTCCATATCGATACCCTGGCGTATGGCGTGGCAGTGGCCATCTTCGACCTGGACAAGATCAAAAAACCGGTCATCTTATTCGGCATTCTCTTTGTCACCTGGCTGGCCGCCAACCTGATCAGCGCGCACTTCATTGTAGCAGCAGGCGATGCTTCTAACATCAAAGCCGCGCTGATGGAGCCTACGTTCATGACCTACCATTACAACTACTTCTTCAATTTCACGCTGACCAATATCATGTGCGCCGCGTTCGTGGTGACAATCATCAAGAATACTGCTATGACAAAACTGTTTGTCAGCAAACCCGCTATTTACCTGGGCAAGATATCGTATGGCATATATATCTACCACCTCTTTGTAATGCTCCTCACCGCAGGGCTGTTGCACGCCGTGCTGGGTGACCTCAGCAAATTCAGAAACAATCTTTTTGCTGAATTAGGCATCTATGGCGTCTATTTATGCCTTTTAGTGCTCGTTGCCCACCTGAGTTACAAGTATTTTGAATCTTACTTTATTAAATTGAAAGATAAAACCTGATACCCATGAAAGCACTCATCATAGACGAAAACGGACTGAATGTCCGGGAAGTCCCACAACCGGAACCCGGTGAAGGACAGGTACTCATCAAAATAGCAGCAGCAGCGCTGAACAGGCGCGATCAGTGGATCAGAGAAGGTCTTTATCCCAAGATAGAGCTGCCGGTATTACCTGGTTCCGATGGCTGCGGCACTGTCGTAGCAGCAGATGCTGCCGGACAGGCCTGGTTAGGGAAACGGGTGATCATCAACCCGAATAATGACTGGGGCGACAATCCTAAAGTACAAAAAAGAGAATACCACATCCTGGGCATGCCGACAAAAGGTACCCTGGCGGAATATATCGCAGTCAAGGCAGACCGGCTAAAAGAAGCGCCGGCACACCTGACAGATGAAGAAGCTGCAGCACTTCCGCTGGGTGGTCTCACCGCCTATAATGCCATTGTCAACAAGGGAGAACTGGCTAAAGGTAAGAAAGTGCTGATCTCCGGTGTTGGCGGAGGTGTGGCCCAATTTGCCTTTCAGTTTGCACTGGCCGCAGGAGCAGCGGTCTGGGTCACCACAGGAAAAGAAACCGTTCTTAACAGATGCCTGGAACTGGGCGCGCAGGGCGGAGCCAGCTATAAAGACCCGCAGGCCGTGAAAGCGCTGGCTAAAGGCAACGGTGGCTTTGATATCATCATCGACAGCGCCGGAGGAGACGGACTGGATCTTCTGCTGAGCACCCTGGCTCCGGCCGGTAAGCTTGTCTTATACGGAGCCACCAAAGGGCTGCCTTCGTCACTGAACCTCAGGAATATCTTCTGGAACCAGCTGTCCCTGCTAGGCAGCACAATGGGCAGCGATATTGACTTTGATAACATGGTGAATTTTGTGGCTCAACACCAGATCAAACCGATCATCGACCAGGTATTTACGCTCGATAACGGTATCGAGGCATTCGATCATATGAAAGCTGAAAACCATTTCGGAAAGATTGTGGTAAAGCCCTAAATAAGGCTGCTACAGGTTTCTAAGCATCAGAAAAACGGCCGTGATAGAACCGGTATCCTCTGTGCAATGTAATGGAACAGAGATACAAGGTGATAGCGCGATCAGCCGCCTGATAATATTTATCCATTAAACAAGGGCGGCGAACAGGCTATCACTCATAGTCCTCGTCTCTACGACCGCAGAGCCTGCGGGCTATCCGTTCTATCCTTGCCGCAGGAAGTAATACGCATTACGGTTGAGCCATTCTCATCCTTTGTTCCCGGATAAAGAGCGCTTCCTCCATCAGGTGCTTGACTTCTGCTTTGACTTTTGCCACTTCCATATCCAACTGGTATTCCTGGCTGTCGCTGCTATCAAAATACATGGGTTTCCCGATATTGATAATCACCTTGGAAGGGAATATATAAGGTATCAGCAAAGGTGCCGCCGGGAATCTCAGCAGCTTTTCCAGCAGCTTGACATTTCCCATATTGATCATGATCTCTTCGCAGCCGGCGATACCGACGGGGATAACCGGCGCATTATTTTTCTTGGCCAGGTACATGAACCCGCTGCCAAACCGCTGCAGCTGATACCGCTTTTTCCAAGGCTTGGAAATACCTCTTGCTCCTTCCGGGAACACAATGACGGCTTCCTCATTCTGCAGCATCTTTTCGCAGTTCTCTATATCACCCAATGCACCGCCCATCTGGCTGAACCACATACTGAAGAAAGGTACTGTAGGAACGAAACGCTCATACATGCCCTTGGCAGCGCGTGGTGCGACGGGATTTTTTACCAGCGCATATCCGAGCAGGATCGCATCAATAGGCAGCTGCCCGCTGTGATTCGGAATAATAAAGCAACGTCCTTCTTTCGGGACATTCTCATATCCCATCACTTCTACCTTGAAATAATCTTCGTACAGGTATCTGCCTAATGCGATAAACTGCTTGATCGTCTTAATATTAAACCCCCAGGGATCATAACCGTATGATCCTACTACGTTGGGAAATCTCGACAAGATCAGATTGGTCGATTCATCCTCCTTAAAACTAGCCAATATCCTTTCGAGCATATAAAATACCTGTATTTACAAGTTAAGTGAAATGCCTGAAATTTTAGTATTTTTCATACAGCATGAAATATTTATTCGTTTTTTCATTCATTCTCAGCCTTTTCCTATCCGGTTGCAAGTCTTCGTCCGGGCTGACCGCCAACACAGATAAAGCAACCTCCACGGCAGGTACCAAGGCCGATTACGATCTGAGATTCATGACCTACAATGTAGAAAACCTGTTCGATACCCAGGACGATCCCAACAAGGCAGATGAAGATTTTTTACCCTGGGGAATCAATAAATGGAACCAGGAAAGGTACCAGACCAAACTGAAAAGGATCTTCAAGGTCATCTCCAACATCAGCGGATGGGAATACCCGGGCATCATCGCTCTGACAGAAATAGAAAACAGACAGGTTCTGGAAGACCTGATCCAGGCGACTCCGCTAACCGAATCGGATTACAGTATCATCCATGAAGAATCTCCGGATGCGCGGGGCATTGACGTAGCACTGTTATACAGGCGCTCATTATTCAGGCCGGTCACGCATACCGCCATTCCGGTTGCTATAGGATCAGATCCTTCCTTCAAGACCAGGGATATTTTATATGTAGAAGGCCTGGTGAATCATCACGATACGCTGCACATTTTCGTATGCCATTTCCCTTCCAGGAGGGGCGGTGAAGCGGAAAGCGAGCCCAAGAGAATACTCGCCGCTTCTATTGTAAGAAGCAAGGCCGACAGCATTCTGTCCCATCAACCGCAGGCCAGGATCATCATCACCGGTGATTTTAATGACGATCCCGCCAACAGAAGTATACGGGAGATATTGCGCGGAAAAGCTAGCACAGATGCTATGCAGGAAGGTGACTTCTACAATATGATGTACCCGATGTACCTGAAAGGATACGGAACATACAAGTTTCAGTCTTCCTGGAATATGCTGGATCAGTACATAATCAGCCCCGGTCTGTTAGATTCTGCGTCCACTACCTATACAACCGTTCAGTCTGTTCAGATCTTCCAGCCCGACTGGCTTTCCGCA
>Ga0206116_1000041_pt1 | contig 250806 bp, 219 predicted proteins | sample 3A1Ametagenome_FD_178000 | JGI IMG/M metagenome (GOLD analysis project Ga0206116, IMG submission 178000) | Enriched microbial communities from leaf-cutter ant dump, University of Wisconsin, Madison, United States - 3A1A | ecosystem: Environmental > Terrestrial > Nest > Insects nest > Nest dump...
AGCAGCTAAAGATCCGGTGCTGGATGATGGGATTCGGGTACATGAACGCATTCATGCGGCAGCAGGAAATGCCCAACTGGTCAATTTCCAGGGTATGTTTCATGTCTGGCAGGCCTTCTGGATTTTTATTCCCCAGGGACGAACCGCCCTGTCTCAGGCCGCAACCTTCCTCAATGAACATTTTCATGCCAGAATCTAAACAATACAAAGACCGCAAGAATCGGATTGTATCCACCAGGAATCTGATCTAATTTTAATGACAAATCCGGTTGTATGAACGAGCAACAGATCATTGATTACGAAAGAATTTCCCGTGCGATCCGCTTCATCCTGGAGCATCATACGGCGCAGCCTTCACTGGAAGCCATTGCGGAACAGGTACACCTGAGCCCTTACCATTTTCAACGGCTTTTCACAGAATGGGCAGGAGTAAGCCCTAAAAAATTCCTGCAGTATATCAGCATCGCTCACGCCAAACAGCTGCTCAAAGGCCGGGAAGCCACTCTGTTCGACACCGCCATGGAAACCGGCTTGTCGGGAACAGCCAGGTTACACGACCTTTTTATCAAAATAGAAGGTATGACACCGGGCGAGTATAAAAACGGCGGACAAAACCTGCATATCCGTTACAGCTTTTCAGTTACACAGTTTGGCAGGATCATCATCGCCAATACTGAAAAAGGTATTTGCTTCATCGCTTTCCAGGAAGATGATCAGGCCGCCCTGAACGACCTGAAACAACATTTTCCTCATGCTGCCTTTTCAGAGGAACAGGATATTTTACAACAACAGGCTCTGAAGATCTTCACGACAGAATGGACAGACATACAGCCCGTACAGCTGCACCTGAAAGGCACCCCCTTCCAGCTTAAAGTCTGGGAAGCGCTGCTGACCATACCCATGGGACAGCTCAGCACTTACGGTCAGATCGCCGGACAGATACAGCACCCGGCTGCATCCAGGGCGGTAGGTACCGCGATCGGCAGTAATCCTGTAGCGTTCCTGATCCCATGTCACCGCGTGATCCAGTCTTCAGGCATATTCGGCGGGTATATGTGGGGATCTGTCAGAAAAACCGCCCTGATCGGCTGGGAACAGGCACAGGTCGCCAGAGACGCCCTTACAATAACGGACATGCAGCTATGAACACGATACAAGAACATATCCGGTCTTTGGACTGGGCTCCATTATCCGCTGCCATTCATGACCAGGGTTATGCGATCATACCCGGGTTGTTGCCTGATAATACCTGCGACCGGCTAACCGATCTTTACGACCGGGATGAGCTTTTCAGGAAAACAGTCGTGATGGCCAGGCACCACTACGGAGAAGGGGAATACAGGTATTTCAACTACCCGTTGCCCGAACTGCTGCAGATGATCAGGCGGGAATTATATGCTCCGCTATCCGCCATTGCCAATACCTGGATGCAGGCGCTGAAAACAGATATCCTATACCCGGACAACCTGGAGCAACTTTATTCTGCATGCCAAGCCAACGGCCAGGAGAAAGCTACCGTGCTTCTCCTGAAATACGGAGCTGGTGGTTTCAATACCCTTCACCAGGATATCTACGGCGATGTCTTCTTCCCCTTACAAGCCGTACTGTTTCTCAGCCAGCCCGGTACAGACTACACAGGCGGTGAGTTTATCCTGACAGAACAGACACCCAGAACGCAGTCCAAAGTGACGGCACTGAGCCCTCAGAAAGGCGACCTGATGATCTTCACTACCAGCTTTCGCCCGGTAAAAGGTGTCAAAGGCTATCACAGGATCAACGTAAAACACGGTGTGAGCGAGATCAAAAGCGGCCAAAGGTATACTTTAGGTATTATTTTTCACGATGCTGCCAGTTGAAATGACAGGGCGTGTCCCTGCGGGCCGGACTATCCGCTTATATCTTTTGTTCGTACCTCACAAAAGGATACCGCTCCTATTCCTCACGCAAAAGATCAGCCGCTAATGATACACCATATAAACATCAGTAATGTTATATTGAAGAACCTGCTCCGAAAGAAGGAAATACGCTGGGGCGGCAACAAAAAATTAAAGATCTTCGGGACACTAACCTGCAGTGCCGGGAAAAGAATGAAACGGGAAAACCGGGTATTCTTTTCTACAGAGCAAGACGCACAAAATGCAGGATACAGACCCTGCGGACATTGTATGCGCACAGAATATAATCGCTGGAAAAATGGATCTCTTCAATAATACCCCCGATCCGGACCGGAACTGGTTGCCTAAAGACGGAATCGTCAACTATTACGGATGTATCATGAGTGTCCGGGAGGCAGACCATTACCGGGACACGCTGTTGCACACGATCGAATGGCGCAACGATGTAGCGGTCATCTTCGGGAAAAAGATCGTTACCAAAAGAAAGATAGCCTGGTACGGAGATCAATCCTACGAATACACCTATTCCCATACTACCAAGTCGGCACTGCCGTGGACCGGAGCATTACTGGAACTGAAAACACGGGTAGAAAACCTGACAGGCGAGACTTTCAATTCCTGCCTGCTCAACCTTTACCACAACGGGGAAGAAGGAATGTCCTGGCACAGCGACGGGGAGACAGACCTGGAGAAGAACGGAGCAATCGCTTCCCTGAGCTTCGGAGCGGAAAGAAGATTTGATTTCAGGCATAAGGTCACCAGGGAAACAATCTCTATTCTGCTGCAGCACGGAAGTCTACTGGTGATGAAAGGGATAACGCAAACACACTGGCTGCATCGCCTGCCTGCGACCAAAGCCATTACCAGGCCCAGGATCAACCTGACATTCAGAAGCATTGTAATACCCGGGAATACCGGAGGCTAAAGACCTATCTTTTTACGGATCTGGTAGGTGTTCCGGTCCGAAGAGCTTCTCGCTACCAGTTCTGCCAGGAAACCTGTCAGGAACAACTGCACCCCTACGATAATCGTAATAATCCCCAGGAAAAAGAGCGGACGCTGGGTCATTCCCATTTGTGTAAAAAATATCTTGGTGATAGACAGGTAAAGCAGGATCAGGAACCCCAACAAAAACGACAAAACGCCTAAAGTGCCGAACAGGTGCATCGGGCGCTTACCAAACCTGGTCACAAAAGTGATGCTCATCAGATCCAGGAAGCCATTGACAAAGCGTTCAATACCGAACTTGGTAACGCCGTATTTCCGCTCCCGGTGGTGAACGACCTTCTCCCCTATCTTATTAAACCCTGCCCACTTGGCCAGCACAGGGATATAGCGATGCATTTCACCATACACTTCCACGCTTTTCACTACATCATACTTGTAGGCCTTTAACCCACAATTGAAGTCATTCAGCCTGATCCCGCTGATCTTCCGCGTCACTGCATTGAAGAGCTTGGAAGGAATATTTTTAGTCAGTGCAGGATCCAGCCTTTTCTTTTTCCAGCCCGATACCAGATCATAACCTTCTTCGTCAATCATCTTATACAACCCGGGAATTTCGTCCGGACTATCCTGCAGATCTGCATCCATAGTGATCACGACCTTTCCTTCAGAAGCTGCAAAACCTTCATTCAGTGCTGCAGACTTTCCGTAGTTGCGCTGAAAACAGATGCCTTTGATCCTCGGATTCCTGGCTGCTTCCCGTTCAATCACGTCCCAGGACCGGTCACTGCTACCGTCATTAACTGCAATGATCTCGTATGTAAATCCGTGATCAGCCATTACCTGCTCTATCCAGGCAAAAAGCTCCGGAAGAGATTCCTCCTCGTTGAACAGGGGAATAACCACCGAAATATCCAGGGCTTTGCTCATTGTTTTTTAAAGATAATAGCCAATAAGGCAGAAATCATCATTCCCAGCGCATTATATTTTAACAAAACCGTAGGAATGACGCCGGCAGGCATATCTCCAAATCCCAGCCAGTTCAGCTGCTGAGCTAAAAAATAGAAGATCACGGTCAGTACGGACATCACCAGCGCTGTCATCCACCCAGCGATGAACAGCTTACCGAAGCTCACCTGTCCATCCCGTTTTTTCAGTACAAACACGGTGAAACCGATACCGAAAAGAATCGTAAAGATGCCCACAAAGATCTCAAACAGGTCATTGCGCTTAGGCAGGTTCAGCTGGATCGGAAGAATGCTGGCCATCAGGAATGCAATGAACGACAGCACCGAGGCAAAAACCACAATGACAGCCGTAGAGGGTGAAGGTTGCTGTACCTTATTCATTCCAGATCACTTGGTTATTATTAAACACGGCTCTGACTTTACCTTTCAGCGGCTGACCGTAGAATGGAGAATTACCGGATTTCGATTTTCTCCGGTTGGCCGCCGGGACAAATTCTGCTGACAGGTCAACCAGGGCCAGATTAGCCGGCATCCCGGACTGTACAGACACTTCCGGCTGCCGCAGCAATTTACGGGGATTCAGCGAGTACAGTTGCACAACCTTTTCTACCGTTCCCAACGCTTTCAATGCTACTGCAAAAGCAAACTCTATATTGGCCATGCCCGGTGTAGCATATTCAAATTCCAGCCGCTTGGATTCCGTATCCAGTGGTACATGCTGTGCACTGATCATATCGATTGTCCCGTCTGCTAAGCCTTCGTGTAAGGCCGCAATATCTTTAGCCGTTCTGAGCGGCGGCATGACTTTATAATTCGTATCAAAACCGGCAACAGTACTGTCATCAAAAAGCAAATGATGCAGGTAAGCTGCAGCCGTAACCTGTAATCCTTTTGCTTTGGCCTGGCGGATCTGCCCGATGCCGTCTTCAGTCGTCACACCGGTGAAATGCAATCTGCCGCCGCCGTATTCCAGTAACTGGAGATCCCTGTGTATCTGTAAGCTTTCTGCAAGATGCGGGATACCTTTCATGCCCATTTTCACAGAAACAAGCCCCTCATTGACCTGGCCGTCCTCTGCCAGTGAAGCATTATAAGGAACGGAAAAGACCACACCGTTGAAAGGTGTTACATATTGAAGCGCTCTCAGCATCACGCCTGCATTGGCGACCGGGTACGGAGCATCCGTATAAGCGACAGCACCTGCATAATGCATATCAAACATTTCTGTAGGATTCCTGCCTTTCAGCCCTTCTGTGATAGCGCCCAGTGGCCAGACCTCTACGGCTTTACCTCTGGTTTTCCGGCTCAGGTACTCGACATGAGTCTTATGCTGGGTGACCGGATCATTATCTGCAATAGCGCATACCGCAGTGACACCGCCGGCTGCAGCGGCCTCAGCCAAGCTCTCCAGGTCTTCCCGGTATTCGTGCCCCGGATCTCCTACTGATGCATATGTTTCACAAAGTCCCGGAATAACCGCTAATCCCTGTGCATCTATGGTCATCGTGTCCTCATCTTCCGGGCCTTCCGCTTCCCTGATTATGCCGTTGTCAACGATGATATCTTTTACTTGCCTGTGCCAGGGTGAGGCCGGATCTATAATTTCAACCTTGTTGAGCCTGTATCTCATGCAGTTTGTTTAGAAGTTGCCAAGCGCAGCAGTAATATTTCTGCCAGCAAGAATAACAGCGCCAAAATTACACAAACTTTCCATAGCGACATATTACTTTGCCAGGAGCCTGCACCTGTTTTTTGATAGACCGATCCCGCTTCCGCTACCCGGACATGCTCTGAACTGAACCGGCTTTTGAGAGCAGCCAGGCCAGGGAAATTCATATCCGACTCCTTCCTGTTATAATTACAGGCTATTACAGATAAAACATTTTCACCTCTGACCAGATCATATACGCCATCCTGCTCCAGATCATCCGGTACAGCCACTGCAATTTGTTTTCCCATAGGATACAACGGCGGAATAATTTCATAATTACCCTTCGATAATTTAACGACCTGTTCCGTTCCTGCCGTGACAGAAAGACCCGTTACGAGCCCTTTTTCACCTATAGTATGATACAAGGGTCTTGGAGAGGCCTTAAAGACTGCCATATTGTATACCAGCGGGGCAAATATGACTTTACCTGCAAAATCTGTCACCGAAGCCTGTAATGAAGATGCCTGCAGGTATACGGCACCCGAACCAACAGGATACATTTGCAGATACGGACGTCCGTTCTCCAGCTTGAGCACGTTCCGCTCTGCGGTACCCGATGCGGAAGTAAGGGCCCAATAAGACCTGGCTACCGGCAGATCGAGGTTTTTAGGAAATTGCTCAAACGCCGCCGATACGATCGGTTCCTGTTCATTGATCGCGCCGACCTTTCCAGGCACAGTGATCTTCTGAGATAAGGTTCCTGTACCTAAAGCAGATAAAAGACTGTTATAAGTACTGATATCCGCATCATCCGAAGGTATAATGTACAATGTTCCGCCATGATTCACATAGGTATTCAGCGAAGCGATCAATGCGGTGTTCAATCTTTTCAGCTCGTTAATGACGACCAGGCTATATCCGGACAGATCTGCGACTGACGCACCGGCAGCATCTTTTTTATCCAGAACAAAATGGATATCACTTCTGAAAACATTGAAAACAGATCTCGAAGAACCCACTTCCTCCAAAAGCAATACCTTGTTACTGGATGCTACCTCCAACGCAAAATACATCCGGTCATCAAACTTCAGCATCGCATCATTGACCGACACATATCCTTTTTGCCAACCGGTACTGACCGGGTTAAAACTGATCGTATCGTTACGGACAGCATCTTCTGCCAGTGAAAGATCTTTTACAGACTTGATCTCTCCATTAACAGATAAGTTGAGCTGTGTCTGAATCGCCGGGCCCTGATTTCTTATCCGGGCAACCAGCTTATTGGCAGCATCCCTGTACACCACCGGCCCGGCCAGCCATACAGAGTCGACCGATATATTCTGACGATGACCGGCTATCAGTGGTAATAAAACCGTTTCATATTCCTTATTCTCCCACTGCTCCAGAAGGGAATTCTGCTGGAAATCACTGATCACATAGATAACGGCACCTTTCTCATTCAGTTCTTTCAGCAAATAATCCATCCGCTGCATTACCTGCTGAAAACTGTTGGCAGAAGGACTCAGCCGGATATCGTCAATGACCTGCAAAGCTTCTGCCTTGCTGATCCAGCGTTGATTTCCACCTTTCAGCTCATTGGTCAGCACCATTACTTTATCCGTGGTATTCAATTGATCTACCAATGCTGCGGCCATGGCTTTAGCTTCAGAGAGCTGTTCTCTGTTGCTCTTCAAAAGCCCCATGCTGAAAGTATTGTCCACGTACACAACCATGGCATCAGAGACCACACCACCCTGCTTCTTACCGCCGAGGAACGGCTGTGCAAAAGCCAGCACGAGAAAAAATACGGCTAATATCCGGCAAGCCAGAATCAGCCAGTTCTGAATGCGGCCGGCCCTTTTCTGTTCATCCATAGCTTCTTTAAGAAAACGGACACTGGAAAAATAGACCTTCTTGTACCTCCTGAAATAAAACAGGTGTATAATGACCGGTATCGCGATAGCGAGCAAAGCCCACAGAAAAAGGGGGAATCCGAAACCCATATTTCAAAAATACTCATTCGGTAATAAATCTAAACACAGAATCACATCAGATTTCGTTTCTTATAGTTAAGAGATGTAATTTCAGGGAGTGTATACCTTCAGTATCCGGGTCTCCTGACAATAACATTACAAATCTTGAAAAACTATTATGAAATATTAGAGATCTCTCCTCAGGCTGGTCCGGACGAAATCAAGACCGCTTACAGGAAGCTTGTCAAAAGATTCCACCCCGACAAACACGGCGACAGTCATTGGAGCAATGAACAATTCCGCCTCATCCAGGAAGCATACCTGGTATTATCCAACCCGGACAAGCGCTACTTCTACGACCGGAAGCTCAATGACCCGTTCTTTGAAGAGGAAATTATACTGGAAACTACTATTACACCCGATTACAGGTATGTTTCAGTTCCCCGGCAAAAGATCCATCCTATTGCCTACTATGCCATCATTGCTACTGTAAGCCTCTTCCTGTCAGCAGTCGGGCTGATGATCTACATCAGCTTATCACCGGATGACGCCCACCCTGAGATCAAAAGGTATAAAGAGTGGTTCTTTGACGACCCTGACGCCAAAAAAATGAAAGAGTTACAAAGGATCACTGACAGCCTGAACAACCTGTACAAGGAAGAAGAATATCCGGATCCGGCTAAAATATCCCGTGAGTAATAGTTGTAGAGAACATTTTGCATTACATTCTGTCATTATTCTATCTTTGAAGTATGAGTTTCGAAAGGACCCTGGCGCAATACGACGCTATCATTCAGGAATGTCAAAATGTATTTATCAAAAAGACCATAGACTATGGTACTTCCTGGCGTGTCCTGCGGGCCAGAAGCCTGACTGATCAGATGTATATCAAAGCCAAGCGTATCCGGACCATCGATGAAACCGGCTCCCAGCAGATAGAAGACAGCATATCGTCAGAATTCATGGGACTGGTCAACTACGGCTATATGGCGCTGATTCAGTTATCTTTATCAGAAGAATGGCCGGCCGAACTCACCCTGGAAGAGGCAACTGAGCTTTACAGCAGGGTCGCTGAGGAGGTAAGAGCGCTGATGATCGCCAAAAACACAGATTATGGCGAAGCTTGGCGGGATATGAGAATATCCTCCTTCACCGATCTGATCCTGAGCAAGCTCCACCGCATCAAGCAAATTGAAGATAACAAAGGGAACACCCTGATATCCGAAGGTGTGGATGCCAACTACAAAGACATCATCAATTACAGTATTTTTGCATTGATCAAAATAAGCGAATTAAACGATTAACAATGACCATCTGGACAATCAACCTTTATGTACTGATCGCGGCAGTGGCCATTACTGCTTTCCTGGCCCAGATACGCAAGCCCAAGAGCTATTTTATAGAAATTCTGAAGAACTTCATCGGTTCCTATTTTATATTTTCAGGTGTAGTTAAAGGGATCGACCCTGCCGGCACCGGTATCAAAATGGAGGAATACTTTGAGATCTTTCATGAGTATTTTCCGTTCCTCAACTTCCTCTGGAATCTGTTCGAACCGATATCGCTGGAGTTTTCCATCTTTATGATCCTGCTGGAGATCGTTCTGGGATTCTTCCTGATCTTTGGTGCATTGCCCAAGCTGACCAGCTGGCTGATCTTCCTGACAATCCTGTTCTTTACTTTCCTGACCGGTTTTTCCCATATCACCGGTAAAGTGACAGACTGCGGATGTTTCGGGGACTTTATCAAGCTCACTCCGAAGGTATCATTTATCAAAGATGCCATCCTGGTGATCGTACTTATTCCGCTTGTTCGAAACTGGAGAAGCATCACTCCGCTATTCCCGGTCAAGCCGCGGTTCCTGGCGCTCTTTATACTGACCATACTGGCTACAGTATTCACGTTGCGTAATGTTTACTACGAACCATTAGTTGATTTCAGAGCATACAAAGTAGGTGTGAATATCACCGAATGTCTGGCACTTCCCAAAGATGCCAAACCTTACATTTATGAGAATATCTTCATCTACAAGAATAACAAGACCGGTGAAAACCATGAGTTCAAGGTGGAGAACCTGCCTACGGACTGGGAAAACTGGACCTTTGTAGACCGCGAAGACAAACTCATCCAGAAAGGTGATGATCCGAAGTGTAAAGACTTTGCTATATCCGATACCAACGGTTCTGATCTTACTGACACCTATATGACCGAAGAGCAACCGATCTTCGCACTCATCATCCCGGATATCAGGAAGACCAACCAGGAGAGCCTGGCGGAGATCAAAGAGCTGCTGGATGCCGCTGTAAAAGACGGACATTATGCAATCGCACTGACCGGTTCTTCCATCAGCACTGTTGAGGAAGCCCTATCCAAAGCCGGTATTCGTGTAGATGTGTTCAACGTGGATGCAACACCGCTGAAGACCATCATGCGCTCCAATCCCGGGATCCTGGTGCTGAAAAAGGGAACGATCCTGGCCAAACACCACTATAACGATCATGTAACTTACAAGCAACTCAAAGAAGCTTTATCATTATAATTTGTATCTTATCCGTTAAAGAATAAAACTTGATACGCTTCCTCCTCTCTAAATTGCTGTACGGTCTCCTCGTAATGATAGGAGTCGTTGTGGTCGTGTTTTCTCTTTTTAATCTGTTACCTGTCGATGCCGCCAGGCTGACCGTAGGCCAGCGTGCTGACGTAGAATCAGTAGAAGCGATCCGGAAAGAACTGGGACTTGACCAACCTAAACTGGTACAGCTCAAGATGTATTTCCAGGAGCTATCGCCCGTATCCATACAAAAAAACACACCGGAAGAACAAGCTAAATACAAGTATATTAAGCTGGTAAACATCGGAAAAGAAGATGCATTAGTGCTGAAAAAACCTTATCTCCGTCGCTCCTACCAGACCAAACGCGATGTCTGGGATATCCTGATGGAAGCACTTCCGCAGACAATATTACTGGCCATAGCTTCTATGGTGATTGCCTGTATCATAGGTATTCCGCTGGGCGTAATCGCTGCGGTAAAACAACACAGCTGGTTTGACAACGCGGCTATGACCGTTTCTGTATTCGGTATTTCAGTGCCCTCTTATTTTTCAGCGATGGTTTTAGGTTATTTCTTCGGTATTCTCTGGCACAGCTGGACCGGCCTGAACCATATCGGCGGATTATTTATCATAGATGATTATGGTAACGAAATACTGGAATGGAAAAACCTCATTCTTCCGGCTATTGCATTGGGTACACGACCGATCGGAACTATCTTCCAGCTCACCAGGAGTTCCATGCTGGATGTGCTCAGCCAGGACTATATCCGGACAGCCCGGGCAAAAGGTCTGGCATTCGTCAAAGTGCTCTATAAACACGCGCTCAGAAATGCGCTGAATCCCGTCGTAACAGCTGTATCCGGCTGGTTTGCTGCTCTGCTGGCAGGCGCTTTCTTTGTGGAAGTGATCTTCGGGATCAATGGCCTGGGATACACTGCCGTAGATGCCTTGCTGAAATTTGACTTCCCTGTAGCTGCCGGAACAGTGATGTTTACAGCATTGATATTCATCATTATCAATATCCTTGTAGACTTCCTGTATACGGTATTGGATCCACGAATTAAAGTCGGTAAATAATGCTTGTTTTCCTCATTGGCTTTATGGGTAGCGGAAAATCATTCGCCGGCAGACACCTCGGAGAAGTGCTGAAGATCCCATGCATTGATATGGATAAGCATATTGAAGAGCAGGAGAAACGAACAGTCCGGGAAATCTTTGAACAATCCGGCGAGAACTATTTCCGGGAGCTGGAACATCAATTCCTGGAGAATTTAGATACAGATCAGCGCCTGATCATTTCTACCGGTGGCGGAGCGCCCTGCTTTTATGACAATATGCAGATCATGAACCGGAAAGGATTGACCATCTACCTGAACAGAAGCAAGCCTGTTGTAATGGCTCAGCTAATGAAGGGGATTGAAAAAAGGCCGCTGCTACAGGATAAAACAGAAGAAGAAATCTGGGATTTTTATGATAAAAAGCTTTCTGAAAGGAAAGCGTTCTACGAACAGGCTCAAATTCATGCCGGCGACATGAACTACCTGGAACTGGCAGACATCATTCGGGAGAAACTGGATACAGCTACACAGTAACTATTATTTCTAATGGTTTCGTTTCTTGAACCATGAAGGAACCTGAAGAACCGGATAACCTTAATGGATCTTCACTCCTTAATGGTTTTTCTTTTTAAAACATGAAGGAATTAAGGAACATGAAGACCAGACAACCCTTAATGAATCTTCATGTCTTAATGGTTTTTCTTTTTTGAAACATGAAGAAATACATCGCCTCAATGATTCCTCAATTTCAAACCAGAAAGAAACTATTCAACTTAATGAACCTTAATGCCTTAATCGTTTTTTCTCTTCAACCATGAAGAATATGCTATACAGCTTTTCGCATTACATAATCCTGCAACCAATACTGATCGTAAGGGATATCCACCGACTTATAAATAAAAAAGCCATTCCGCCGGTAGAAATACAAAGCCTTATTATACCTGTTGACATTTAGTTCCAGCCAGGACAGTCCCTGTTTCCGCGCCTCCTGTTCCACCCTGTCAAGTAAAGCTTTACCTACACCCCTTCTCTGCAACTGATTATCAACATATAACTTAGGAACCTTCATCAGTTGCTCCTGCGGATAAAAAGAGATAAATCCCAACAACACACCATCCTGTTCCGCCTTAAAAAACCGGTGACCTTCGCTCATTTGCTCCCGGTAAGCTTGCACGGTATGCATGCGTTCCTGCATCAACAGGATATGCGCCTGTCTGACCAGGTGCCTGTAAGTCGGCTCCCATACCTTATCCGCCAATGTCTCCAAACGGTGCAAATCCTCATATCCTGCCGCTGTAATCTCCATATCTGTACGTAAATTTAAGCACAACAAAGTACCGGAACATGAAAAGATTTTACACTGCGGACATCAACGGGCATACCGCTCACCTGGATGAAGAAGAAAGCCATCACTGTCTGCAGGTATTGAGAGTACAGGACGGGGAACACGTCGAAATAACCGACGGAAAAGGCCGTTTATGGCTCGCCCGGGTACAAAGATCCGGAAAAAAGCAGGCTGTTCTGCAACTGGAACAAATTCTCCGGGAAGAAAAAGAAAATCCTGCCAGATGCAGCCTGGCAGTCGCGCTGACCAAAAACCACGACCGGATGGACTGGCTGATGGAAAAAACTACTGAATTAGGTATTACAGACTTTTACCCATTGATCACCCAGCGAACCGAGCGAAGCAAGCTCCGGCTGGACAGGCTGGAAAAGATCGCCGTATCTGCCATGAAACAAAGTCAGCGACTCTGGAAACCGGAAATTCATGAACCAGTTTCCCTGCCAGCACTCCTGCCTGTCGTTCAGCAGGAAGCAAAATTTATGGCACATTGCATAGAAAACGACAGCAAAAAAAGCATTAAAGACCTGTATCTGCCAGGTAGTCGGGGCATTATACTGATCGGTCCTGAAGGAGACTTCACGGCACAAGAAATCGACCTGGCACTGGCAAACGGATTTCAGCCGGTCAGCCTGGGTGATGCCCGCCTCCGGGTGGAAACTGCTGCGCTGGCTGCCTGTTGCTGGATGAACCTGAGCGGATATAACCTGTAAAACCATTATATTGTCATTATGCTTAAAAACCCGCTATATATACTTCTCTTCGCTTTGCTGGCACTGGCTCCTTTCGCTGCCGGGGCACAAAACAAAAGCACCGTTAAAATCGGACTGCTCAAATATAAAGGCGGCGGCGACTGGTATGCCAATCCCACGGCCCTACCCAACCTGGCCCGTTTCTGCAACCAGCAGCTAGGCATGGATCTGAGCACGGATATAGAAGAGGTAGAACCGGGCAGCGCCGCTTTATTCAACTTTTCGTTTATTCACATGACCGGCCACGGCAACGTGGTGTTCACACCGCAGGAAGTTCAGAATCTCCGGCAGTATCTTATCTCTGGCGGCTTTCTCCATATATCCGATAACTACGGAATGGATGTTTATATCCGGCGGGAACTCAAAAAGTTATTCCCGGAACTTGAGCTGGTAGCTCTTCCCTTCAATCACCCGATCTACCATCAGCAATACAAATTCCCCAACGGTGTTCCCAAGATCCATGAGCACGATGGCAAACCGGCAGAAGGACTTGCGCTGATCTGGAAAGGACGGGTGATCTGTTTTTACGATCATGAAAGTGATTTAGGTGACGGCTGGGAAGACCAGGCCGTGCACAATGACACCGAAGCAGTCCGGACGAAGGCCCTGCAGATGGGCGCCAACCTTATACAGTATGCTCTCACGCAATAAATTGTAATTTTCCGAATCTCCGGGATCCGGTCGATCCTGCCTGCAAAACATTACTGAATAAAACGAAACGGCTGCCAGTTTTTGGCAGCCGTTTCGTTTGCTATGGATAAGCCTGTACTATTATGCTTCGATATCCCTGAACATAGATAAGAACTTCAACATCGCACCCAGGTTGCTGATCTTGATCTTACCCATCATGACGGCCATCTGTTTGTTCGTACGGCCCAGCTCTGCATCTTCAAAATCTGAGGCAGAGGCAGAAATCACGCAATCAGCATCGCCGGAAAGACCTTCTGAAGCCGTGCATACTCCGTTGGCTACAGATACAGTGAATTCACCTCCACCATCTCCTTCCAGTTTAAAATGAAAAGTACCAGAATCACCACCTGCTACATCTGCTTTAAATCTCGCCGGTAGTCCTAAAACGATCTCTTTTGCTGTCATATCTATCCGTATTTTTATAGTATTAAGCTAATATAAACTTAATCTTTCTAATTAAAGATATTTTACTGAACGTTTGTTTGATAAAAAATGCTTATCCAATAACCGCCTCCAATTATTCTCCCTGCTTACAAGCGCTAACTCATTTGTGTAAAAACTGGTGTTTAAAATTCAACCCTGATATCAAGAGCCTTCATCCCTATTCACTCACACACATCATGTACACTGAGCGATTCAGTAAAAATATTTTCCCAAACGTTTGGTCAAATAACTATTTTTTTCGTAAACTTATTTTACAATAGAGTAACAATTAAGACACCGTCCGGTAAAATATAATTTATGACCGTCATTCGTTCAAAAGTCAATCCCAATAGTGCCTCTTTCAGGGAGAACTACCAGAAAATGCAGGAAAAAATCGATGAGCTCAAAAAGAACCTGCAAAAATCTCTTTTCCAGGGGCAAGAGAAACACATCGAGCGCGCCCGAGCTAAAGGCAAAATGACCGCAAGAGAAAGAATAGAAATGTTGCTGGATATCGACAGTCCATTCCTGGATCTGATGCCCTTGGCCGGTTTAGGTGTCCAGGGTGGTTTCGGCCCAAGCGGATCACTGGTAGCAGGAATCGGGTTTGTCAGTGGAAAGATCTGTGTCGTTACCGCCAACGTAGGCACCAATAAAGGCGGGGCGATCGATATCGCTTCCCTCCAGAAAGCCATGCGCATCAATGAGATCTCCGTGGAGAACAAGTTGCCGGTGATCAATCTCGTAGAATCTGCCGGTGCCAACCTTCCCGACCAGGCTAAGATCTTTAACATGGGCGGCAACAACTTTAAAGACATTACCCGTCGCTCAAAAAAGGGTCTGCCAACCATCTCCATTGTTTTCGGTAACTCCACTGCCGGCGGAGCCTATATCCCGGGCATGTCTGACTATACGATCTTTGTAAAAGACCGGGCAAAGGTTTTCCTGGCCGGACCACCTCTTGTCAAAATGGCGACGAACGAGATCGTAGACGATGAAACTTTAGGTGGTGCTGCCATGCATTCCAGGATCTCCGGCGTATCTGACTATCTGGCGCAGGACGAACTGGATGGCATCCGCATCTGCCGGGAGCTGGTCGCCAACCTGGATCTTCCTGCTGAGCCCACCATCCATGTAAAGGAAGTCACAGAACCGCTTTACGACAGCGACGAGCTGCTGGGTATCATCTCTGCGGATACTAAAGTACCTTTTGATTGCCGGGAAGTGATTGCCAGGATCGTGGACGGATCGGAATTCCACGAATTCAAAAAAGAATGGGGTACTACGCTGGTCTGCGGATTCGCCCATATTCACGGTTACCCGATCGCTATCATCGGCAACAATGGCGTACTCTTCAACGACTCTTCCAATAAAGGCGCACATTTCATACAGCTCTGTAATATGAACAACACCCCTATCCTGTTCCTGCAGAACATTACAGGTTTCATGGTAGGCAAGCAATACGAACAAAATGGTATGATCAAGGACGGCGCTAAAATGATCAATGCCGTCTCCAACAGCGAAGTACCGATGCTCACCATCATCATGGGTGCATCCTACGGTGCCGGCAATTACGCCATGTGCGGTCGCGCTTACAATCCGCGATTCCTCTTCACCTACCCGAACAGCATGATCGCAGTCATGGGTGCAGAGCAGTTAGCCGGTGTGATGGAAATGGTTGCCCGGGAAGGAGCGCTTAAATCGGGAGCCACTTACGATGAAAATCAGGCAGCTCAGATGAAAGCCTATATGAAAGGTGAAATTGAAAAACAATCCAATGCCTTCTTTGCAACCGGTCAGCTCTGGGATGACGGTATCATCGATCCAAGAGAGACCCGGCATATCATGGGGCTTATCCTCGCAGTCACCTATTTACAGGAAGTCAAAGGTACCAATGCCTGGGGCGTGTATAGGATGTAAGACAGAAGACAGAAGACAGAAGATAAAAGATAAGAGACAGCCAACGTAAGGCTGCATTGGTGTAGAGAAAAGTCTGTGCCAGCCAACCTTAAACTTTAAACAACAAACAGTGGTCTATCGTCCATCGTCGGTGGTCAAAAAAACAAAACGTCAATGAAAACAATACATAAAATCCTTATTGCTAACCGGGGAGAGATCGCCATACGCATCATGCGCACCTGCAGGGAAATGGGTATTGCTACAGTAGCAGTATATTCTGATGCAGATGAAAACGCTCTTTTCGTACAGTATGCAGATGAGGCTGTCCGGATCGGCGGGAAACAACCGGGAGAATCTTACCTGGTAGAAGACAAGATCCTTGCTGCCGCCAAAGCTACAAAAGCAGATGCCATACATCCCGGCTACGGATTCCTTTCCGAGAAAGCTTCTTTTGCCCAGCGAGTAGTGGATGAAGGATTGATCTGGATCGGTCCACACCCCGAAGCCATCCGGCAAATGGGTTCCAAGATCGGTGCTAAAGCCATCATGCAGTCCAATGGCGTCCCTACTATTCCGGGCTACCAGGGAGAAGACCAGTCAGAAAGTACCATTCGTTCCAAAGCGTTGGAAATAGGTTTCCCGGTATTGCTCAAAGCATCTGCTGGTGGTGGAGGAAAAGGTATGCGGATCGTCCGCAATGAAAGTGAACTCGATAAAGCGATCACCGCTGCCAAAAGCGAGGCCATGAATGCTTTCGGAGATGACACACTATTGATCGAAAAGTATTTTGACAGTGCCAGGCACGTGGAATTCCAGATCTTCGGAGATCAGCACGGTAATGCCGTACATATCTTTGAAAGAGAATGTTCTATCCAGCGCCGCTACCAGAAGATCATCGAAGAAAGCCCCTCTCCTGTTCTCACACCTGAACTCCGCGCAGCAATGGGTGAGGCAGCCGTCAAAGCAGCCCGGGCTATAGGTTACGACAACGCCGGAACCGTGGAGTTCATCGTAGCGCCGGATCTTTCTTTCTACTTCCTGGAAGTCAACACCCGCTTACAGGTAGAACACCCGGTAACCGAGCTGATATCCGGTCTGGACCTTGTCCGTCTGCAGATAGAAACTGCGGAAGGCCGGCCTTTCAGCTTTACGCAAGAAGATCTCGTACAGGAAGGTCACGCCATTGAAACCAGGATATACGCAGAAGATCCGGCCAATAATTTCCTGCCCGTCAACGGGAAGATCCTGGCCTGGAAAACCGGCAACACGCCGGGAGTCCGCTACGATTCAGCTGTTACTTCCGGCAGCGTGATCGACATCTACTACGATCCGATGATCGCTAAGATCATTACACATGGAAAAGACCGCACGGAAGCCGTAAGAAAAATGCAGAAAGCGCTGCAGGAACTGGTGATCGCCGGGATGACAACCAATAAAGAGTTCCTTGTAGCGATCCTGCAAAATGAGCAGTTCCTGCAAGGTCAGTTCGACACACATTTTTTAGATAAGGTTTTCAGATACCAGAGGACTCAGCCTGCCCAGGAAGCTTTGGATATCGCTACAGCAGCGCTCCAGGTCGTTCGCTGGAAAGAACGCCAGGAACAAAGAACACTGGCTGCTCAGGTGCCTTCCGGGTACCGGAACAATCCATTCCAGCCTCAGACCGAAAAATACGCTTACCAGGGATTTGAATTTACCGTTCATTACACGGTTCAGAAGAATGTTCTGAACATCTCTTTCGCCGGCAAATCATTCACGGCACAATACATCCGGGAACAGGATAACGCCCACCTGATCGAGATCAACGGTGTCCGGAGAACCTTTGACATTCATCAGGCAGGCAGGCAATACTTTATACAGGCTCCGGCTATCGGGCAAGTAGTATTCCAGACAGCAGCCCGTTTCCCTGAACCGCTGGAAGAAACCATCAAAGGTGGTTATGCAGCTCCTATGCCGGGTGAGGTCACAAAGGTGCTCGTCACTCCGGGACAAGAAGTCAGATCCGGTGATGCGCTCATTGTCATGATCTCTATGAAAATGGAAAGCACCATTGAGGCCGCTGAGGACGGTATCATCGAGGAAATCTTCGTGGAGCCTAAACAGTTTGTAGAAGCGGGAACGCTGATGCTGAAGTTGAAAGAATGACGACAGACAATAGACGATGGACAACCGAATAAGCGACAGACTTTATAGCCGTAAAATTTAAAGTAATGAGTTTCAAATTTGAACAGTTAAGAGTATGGCAATCAGCCTTGGATATTACTCTCAGAATACACAACATAACAAGAGATTTCCTCAAAGAAGAGATGTATGTACTTAGCAGTCAAATTAAAAGAGCTGCTGACTCTGTTTGCCTGAATATTGCTGAAGGATCAACGGGACAATCTAATGCAGAACAAAATAATTTTTTAGGCTATGCTCTTCGATCCGCAATTGAAGTTGTCACATGTCTGCATATCGGCAAAAAACGAGATTTAATAAAAGAAGAAGATTTTCAACAGACTTACCAAGAGATTGAAACTTTGATCGTCTCTATCCAAGCATTCAGAAAATCTATCAATCCATAATATAACGACAAAGACAGCAACTGCTGTGGTCAGTTGTCTGTGGTCCGTCGTCTATAATAAAATAACAACACAACTATGCTATACACACAAGAACAGATTTCTAATTTTCATGAACAGCAGTTCGCATTCATCCAGACAGAAAAGAAAGATAATGTATTGACGATCACGCTGAATCGTCCGGAGAAGCGCAATGCCTTTCACTTACCTTTAGCGAATGAGCTGGCTTATGCTCTGGCCTATGGCCATTACACTAATTCCATCTGGGCTGTTGTCCTGAAGGCCAACGGGCCGACTTTCTGCGCGGGAGCCGACCTGAAAGCTTTTGCAGGCGACAACACCGTAGAGAAACAGACTACAGTACCGGCTCCGGCTGAACCGGTCAAACTGGGCGACGAATTCAACGGATTGCATAAACCCTGTATCGCCCAGGTACACGCAGATGTCTATGCCGGCGGTTTCCTGATGATCTGCGGATGCACGCACGTGGTAGCAGCCGACACTGCCAAATTCGGCCTGCCGGAAGTAAAAAGAGGTATTTTTCCTTTCCAGGTCATGGCGTCTCTGGAACCTCTGATGAGCGCCAGAGACCTGCTGGACCTCTGTCTCCGTGCCAAAACGATTGATGCCAAGGAAGCCAAACGGATCGGTATCGTTTCGGAGGTCGTTCCTGCTGAAGAGCTGGAAAGCACTGTACAAAGCCTGATCGCAGATATCAAAGAGCAATCTCCTACCGCCATCCGTATGGGTTTGCAGGCCTTCCAGGAAATGAAAAACCTGCAGGCAGATCAAAAGCATAAGTACCTCCACAGCATGCTCATGAAGGTGCTCAGCAGCAAAGATACGGCCGAAGGTCTCGCTGCCTTCAAAGAAAAAAGAAAGCCGGTTTGGATTGGGGAGTAAAATGGTCAGCAGTTGATTGGTCAGCGGTCAACAGTTACAGTAAAAGTAATTTTAAAGCAAGTGCAATTATGAAGTTTGAAAACTTAAGAGTTTGGCAAAAGTCGCTTGAATTAACTGTGAAGATTCACGATCTGACAAAATCATTTCCAAAAGAAGAACTCTTTATTTTGACTTCACAGATTAAACGGGCCATGGATTCTGTAGCACTCAATATTGCAGAAGGTTCTACAGGAAATACCAATGCAGAATTCAGAAGATTCTTAACCTACTCAATCCGTTCAGGTATAGAAGTTATTGCTTGTCTCCATATTGCTAAGGCGAGAGATATTATTCAGGATGAACACTTTAATATGCTCTACAATGAAACTAATGACCTCGTAAAATCTATTCAGGCACTAAAAAACTCTATTAAATAAATCCAGCAAGTACGGCTGACCAATTAACTGCCGACTGCGGACAAAATCGAAATATATGAACGAAAGAAAAACCATCCGCATCGCCGGTGCTCAGGGCTTCTACGGAGACAGTCCGATGGCAGCGCTGGCTATAGCCATGGAAAGCGGGGCTGACTACCTGATGCACGATGCATTGGCCGAGCTCACCCTGTCCATCCTGCAGAAAGACAAGCTCAAAGATCCTGCATTAGGATACGCAAGAGACATTGAACTGCACGCTAAAACCCTCTATCCCCTGGCCTTCTCCAAAGGAATCAGGATCGTCACCAATTCCGGAGGACTCAACCCGGAAAGTGCGGCAGGAAAAGTCAAGGCTCAACTTGAAAAGCTGGGCATCAAAGGGATCAGGATCGCTACCATTACAGGTGATGATTTCCTGAACCGCTTACCAGAGCTGGAAGCAGCCGGTCACCTGCTTGAAAACCTGGACAATGGCGAACCTTACTTCCCGGCCAAATACCCGGTAACGCATGCCAATGTATATACCGGTGCGCAAGCTGTAAAAGAGGCGCTCGACCAGGGTGCTAACCTGATCCTGGCCGGACGGGTCGCAGATCCGTGCCTCGCACTGGGCATCCTGGCACATGAATTCGGCTGGAAGATCGACGACGCTTCTACGCAGGAAGACTGGGACAGACTGGCTTCAGGTATCACGATCGGGCATATCCTGGAGTGCGGCGGACAGGCCAGCGGCGGCAACAGCTATGCCGAATGGCCGATGAACTACCCGGTAAGCAACCTCGGCTACCCGATCGCGCATGTTCAGGAAGACGGTTCCGCGATCATTACGAAGCTGGATTCCCAGGGTGGAAAGGTCAGCCGGAATACGGTACGGGAACAGCTGGTATATGAAATCCATGATCCGGCCAACTATATCACACCGGATGTCATTGTAGACCTGACACAGATAGAGGTCACAGATATCGCAGAGAACCAGGTCAGTGTCCGGAATGTAAAAGGTAAGCCCCGTCCTGAAAAGCTGAAGCTCACCATCGGGCAGATGGAAGGATATACGACCGATCAGTTCTTCTTCTTTTCCTGGCCGAATGCTTACGACAAGCTGAAAATGTTTGAAAAGGCCGCAAGAGAGATCTGGACAAAACTGCCTGTCAGGATTGATGAAGCCCGGTTCAACATCATCGGAGTGAATGGCTTGCACGAAGAAGCAGCGCCGGAAGTAAGTGCGGAAGAACTCAACCAGAGAAGCGAACTGGGACTGCGCATTGCCATCAAGCACAGAGATGACAGAACCGGGAAAACAGCAGTACAAGGTATTGTCTGCCTCGGGCTGAACGGCCCTCCGGGCGTGATCTCCGTACCGGGCTGGGGAAATGTCAACCGGGCCATGCTGAGCCTCTGGCCTACGCTGATCCCGAGAAGCTTTGTACAGCCGGAAGTAAAAGTGATTGTAACAGGTGACTGAACAACAGGTACCGGCAAGAACACCAATAACATTATCAGGAGAAAACCGTAAATTAGTAGTATGACCATTAAAACAATTGTCAGGGTTCACGACGGTAAATTGGTCGTGGAAATGCCCCAAGAGCAGGAAAATACTGCTTTTGAAGTGACAGTTGTGCCTGTACCCGATGATCCGGAGAGCAGGAAAAAGATGGCTCAGGAACGTTTACGGTCTATACGAAGATTTGCCGGAATTTGTAAGGATTCCTCTTATACCGTAAACGAAGAAGATGTCTATAATCAATAAAGTTTTTATTGACAGTTCTGCCCTGATAGAATACTTCAAAGGTTCTAAGCTGGATCTGTTGGACAATTTAGCGGACATGCCCGATTGCTCTCTTGTCATCAATGAAGCGGTTGTCAGTGAGGTGGTTTATCACATCATCGGATATATGGCAGATGTTTCCCCGGTCACACTAAAAAGGAAAGAAAGAATAGCACAGATACTGACGGAGATCAGATTGGAAAGTTTCTTCAGGAATTTTGAGATTGTCAATAACCCGACAGATATCCAGAAACTCTTAATATTAATGCAGACCGGTAATTATCTTCCGAATGATGCCCTGATCCTGAATTGCTGTATTCAAAATAATATCCGGTTCCTGGCCACTTACGATGCTGATTTCAGACATTCATTCATTTCCCTCAGAAATCCATCTGCTCTCCTCTCTACAGGACTTAGAAAAAATTAAGAAATGAAATTCCAGTTCACCAATATTTAAACCGGGATAGGGATAGAACCGGTAGCCCGGAGGACCGATTGCTATCGGTGCGAGGACTATGAGGTGATAGCCCGTCATCCCCCAAATTGATCAAAACGAAAAACGTATTAATATGAAGACGATACGACTGATAGACATAGCATCTGCAAGAAGCGGCGACAAAAATAACGTATGCAACGTAGGTGTGATGGCGAAAACGCCCGAAGATTATGCCTTGCTGAAAAAATACCTGACTGCCGACCTGGTTAAAGCGCATTTCGGTCCGCTGGTCAAAGGCAAAGTGGAACGATTCGAATGGGATGCCCTGGAATCGCTGAATTTTGTGTGCCACGAAGCTTTAGACGGCGGCGCTTCCCGCTCGCTCCGAATGGATACGCTGGGAAAGAACTTCAGCAGTCATTTGTTGCGGCTGCAGATTGATGTAGAATAAAGAATGAGCAAATGAGTTAATTCGGGAATGAGCAAATGGGTTAATTCGGGAATGAGCAAATTATAGAATAAAAATGAAAAATAGCATTATGCAACGGAAGGATTACAACTACCATTTCAAACTATCAGTGATGAAAAAACAATCCAATCTTACAGCTACATTCCAATTCGCATTTAGGCATCATTTAATTTGCTAATTACCCCATTTACTAATTTGCTGATTAATCATCATCCATTATGAACAATCTATCCAAATACTTTTTTACTGAAGACCACGAACTGTTCAGAAGATCGCTCAGGGATTTCCTGGACAAAGAAGTCGTTCCGTTCGTAGATGAATGGGAAGCAGCCGGAGAATTACCTCATGATATCTGGAAGAAGTTCGGAGACATGGGCTATTTCGGCATTTCGCAGGATGAAAAATACGGTGGACTGGGCCTGGATTTCTGGTATGATGTCATCTTCATAGAAGAGATCAGCAAGTGCAACTCGGCCGGATTCGGAGCGTCTATATCCGCTCATCCTTATTTGAGCCTGTCCCATCTTCACCACAACGGAAGCGAGTACCTCAAAGAGAAATACCTCCGGCCCGGGATCGCAGGCGATATACATGGCGGACTGGCTATTACCGAACCTTTTACCGGGTCAGACGTAGCCGGCATCCTGACAACGGCTGTCAGAGACGGAGACAAATATGTGATCAACGGCTCCAAATGCTTTATTACCAACGGTGTTTATGCCGATTACCTCATCGTAGCCTGCAAAACCAATCCGGAAGCGAGATCCGGAGGGATTAGCCTGATCGTGGTAGATATGAACCTTCCGGGTGTCAGCATGAGCAAGCTCAACAAGCTAGGCTGGAAAGCTTCGGACACCGGTGAGATCGCTTTCGACAATGTGCGTGTGCCAGTTCAAAACCTGGTGGGAGAAGAAAACAAAGGTTTCTACTACATCATGCAGCGGTTCGAACTGGAAAGGCTGACGCTGGCGATCGCTTCTGTTGCAGCAGGCGAATATGCGCTCGAGTATGCCTTGCAGTACATGAGTGAACGGAAAGCTTTCGGCCGTACGATCAACAAGTTCCAGGTACTCCGACACCGGGTGGCCCAGATGTCGGCCGAGCTAACTGCCTGTAAGACCTTTATCTACAACATTTGCAAAACGTATGCGGACGGTCAGTACTGCGTCAAGGAAGCATCTATGGCCAAGCTGCAGGCCACTGAACTGGCCGACAAAGTCATGTACCAGTGCCTGCAATTCTTGGGTGGCTACGGCTATATGGAGGAATACAAGATGGCCCGCCTATTCAGGGATTCCCGCCTGGGAACGATCGGTGGCGGTACTTCCGAGATCATGTGTGAGATCATTGCCAAGATGGTGATTGATGAGGTTTCCTACAAGAGTCAGGAACCAAGAGCCAGGAACCAGGACAATCTCACTGTCAGCGGGATCATGGCGACCTTACCAGCCAGGTTTAAAAAGGAGAAAGCGGGGAACCTTTCGCTTAATGTGCAATTCAGGTTCAGCAATGATGAATATACAGTAGTTATTAACAATGGACAATTAACGATTACAGCAGGTCTCAACGGAACTGCAGATTGCATAGTGGAAACAGATGATCAGACGTATATCCAACTGGAAACCGGTCAGTTGAATCCGCAGCAGGCATTCCTATCCGGAAAAGTTAGGCTCTCTGATCCGGGTGTGATGATGAAATACACTTCCCTTCTTCGCAGACTGACATAATGAAATGATATAAATGTGTAAATGAGCTAATTTGAAAATGATGACTGGGGCTGAAAATATGCAATATGGTTATATGCCGACTCTCAATAGGAAAATATATGAGATGAAATATGACAATCCTATTCTCAGGCTTACATTTCAATTTTCACTGGATATTATTGTTTACACAGAGCAGTTACTCGAATTAAAGAAATTTGTCATTGCCCGGCAATTGCTCAGATCCGGAACTTCCATCGGTGCTAATTGCAGAGAAGCGCAAAATGCCGAAAGTAAATTTGATTTTATTCATAAACTCAAAATTGCTGCAAAAGAAGCTGAAGAAACGATCTATTGGCTCCAACTCTGCGATGCTTCCATTCATTACCCAGGCACTCAACATTTGCTGAAACAGGTAGAACAAATCCATAGAGTACTCAACAAAATCATCGGAACAACAAAGATCAATCTGAGAACAAATGGCAACAAATAAAATCAACTCATTTGCTCATTTGCTCATTAATAAATTTTCAAATTAACTAATCAACCAACTAACACTTTATACAATGGCAATATCCAACTACTACTTCACCGAAGAGCACGAACTGTTTCGTCAATCGATCCGGGATTTCCTGGAAAAAGAAGCGGTTCCTCATATTGAAAGATGGGAAGCTGCCGGGAAGATCGACCGGGAATTCTGGAAAAAATTCGGCGATATGGGTTACTTTGGGCTGAACTACCCGGAACAATACGGTGGCAGCAACCTGGATTTCTTCTACAACGTCGTGATGCTGGAAGAGATCTCCAAGGTATTTTCCGGGGGCTTTTCCATCACTGCAGCCGTTCAGGTCTGCATGTCTACACCGTATGTTTTCCATCACGGCTCGGAATACCTGAAAGAACAGTACCTCGCTCCCGCTATCGCCGGAGACAAGATCGCCTGTATCGGCATCACGGAACCGGGCGCCGGAAGCGATGCTGCCAATATCCAGACCCGCGCTATCCGCCAGGGAGATCATTATATTGTCAACGGCTCCAAAACCTTCATTACCAACGGCGTTTATGGAGATTATGTCATCCTGGTGTGCAAGACCAATCCGGACGCCGGTCCTGCCGGCGTAAGCCTCATCGTTGTCGACCTGGCCAGCGAAGGCGTGACCCGTACCAAGCTCAAAAAGCTCGGCTGGCATTCTTCTGATACTGCTGAACTCCACTTTGACGATGTGAAAGTACCGGTAACCAACCTGCTCGGAGAAGAAGGTAAAGGCTTCTACTATCTTATGGGCGGCTTGCAGCTGGAACGGCTGGCCGGTTCGATCATGGGTTATGCCGCCTGCGAATGTATCCTCGAATATTCGCTCCAATACATGAGCGAGCGCAAAGCCTTTGGCCGGACGATCAACAAGTTCCAGGTGCTTCGTCACCGGGTGGCACAGCTCGCCTCTGAAATAGAGATGACCAGGTCTTTCGTCCTGCAGACCTGCCGTATGCATGCCGACGGACTTTACGCCGTCAAAGAAAGTTCTATGGCCAAGCTGATTTCGACCGAGCTTGCTGACAAGTGCATGTACCAGTGCCTGCAATTTTTCGGCGGTTACGGCTATATGGAAGAATACAAAGTGGCCCGCGCCTTCCGGGACAGCCGGATCGGTACTATCGGCGGCGGCAGCTCAGAGATCATGCGGGAGATCATCGCCAAAATGGTCATTGATGATGTGTCTTATGCCAGGCAAGCATCTCCCGATGGCAACCAGAACCAGGCATCAGCGCCTGCAACGGTTGAAGATATCTTTGCCACGCTCCCGGCCCGCTTCAGGAAAGAGAAAGCAGCGAATACCGACCTCACCCTGCATTTCGGCTTCACAAACGACAACTATACCGTCAGGATCCGCCAGGGTGAACTGTCCATCGAAAAAGGTTTCCATGACACTCCCAATTGCGTAGTAGAAACAGATGATGAGACTTACATCGCCGTAGAAACCGGAAAGCTCAATCCTCAGGAAGCCTTTATGACCGGCAAGATCCGGGTCTCCGACCTGATGAGCATGATGAGCTTTGGCGGCCTGTTCAGAAAGCTGTAAACAAGTTCAACATTATATCCTGATAACAACCCATGTTCATTGCTGAGCATGGGTTATTTATTTTCGGGCAGCTTTTCCCGCTTTCGGCTTCCGCTCCGCTACACGAAGGATACCACTTCTATCGGGGCACTATTCACGATAGTTTAATAAAACTCTGAAAATATTTTTTACTATATAAAAACATATAGTATATTTATATAAATACCCCTATTATGAAATATTTATTTACCAGTCAATTACTTGGAATGCCAATACACCAAATGCCTGATGCCTGATATATTCTTGAAGATGGTATAGGCTGGTATTTATCGGGATTAAGCGATGAAACAGATATCAAAAAGCGGCTATCATTAGTCCTCTTGACCACATTGATATGGGAGATTAATGACATGAGGCAAAATGCAAACAATGGCGGTGTGACTATGGCAACCGTCTTAAAACAAACTAACCGACAAAAAAACAGTTATGGCAGAAATAATTTGCTATAGGACAATCAGACCTTCAAGCCGACTTGAAACTTCAAAGAATTACAAAATTGACACAAAAGTCGTTTTAAGCAGAGACACTTTAACCGTAAACATTGACCACAAATCAAAGTCACTTAAAAAATCTTTTTACTTCAAAGGTTCGGACGTTGATAATCGTAGCATTACTAGTTTTAGAGTGAGTAATTGGGAAATTCACATTAATATTAGTTGGAGTGGAGTGCAACCAATCGAAACAATTTCAATCATTTCTGTAAAAGAACAGACACCTAAAGAACAAACTAACTCCGAAAATCATACCCCGTTGGAACAATTTGGAATTAAGTTTTTTCGATTAAAAATTTAGCAATAAAAATGTCTTCTAGACTCTAAGACTCACCGAACGCGAAGACGGAAACATTCCCTGCAAGTTTAAAACGACAATCTTAAAAAATGAGAAAAGGATTCAACAGATGATTGATATACTAAAAAAACGGCACAAGATTGGAGATACCGTAACTCTTCACACAACAGAAGCATCATTTACAGGAGTGATTGATGCTTTTGAAGATACTTGTGTAATCTTATCAACACAAGAAGGAGATGAATTTATAGCGAATGACACAATCAAACGCATATCTGTTCCTAAAGCTTTTAATACAAATAAAGTAGAAGTAAAAAATGTAGAGGAGCAAAAGCCAGAAGAAGCGAAGCCAATAGAAAGACAGGTAATTAAATCTGAGCAACCACAAGAAGTTTTAAGCAAAACAGAATATAGAGTTGGAGATAAAATCCCTTTAGAAGAACTTGAAAAGAGAACCGATAAAAAAAACAAACCCAAATTCCCAAAAACCAAAGGAAAAGGAATAACGTTAGGCTCTCTATCAGACCTGAAAGAACTTATTTTACCAGAAATTGAAGCAGAAAATAAGAAAATAGTTTCAGCAAACGGAACAATAACCAAATATTTTGGTGACAGGAACTTTGGATTCATAACTAACAAGTTTGGTTATGATATATGGTTTGGATTTAATAGCATTATTGATGATACTTTGCTACAAACACTTAGGGGAACTGTTATAAAAGCAAATATCCCTGTTCTCTTTACTTTGACTAAGAACTACAAAGGTGATTCTGCCATATATATACACAAGCCCAAAACTGTTGAGCAGGTTGCTAAACTTGCTAAAATGTATTTTGAAAAAGAAAGCAAACCGGACACTGCACTTGGTTTGGTTGAACAAATTTTATTTTCCTATCCCGATAACTATACAGCAATAAGGCTGAAAGAGGAAATAGAGGAAAAAAGATTTAAGCAATCAGCATTTAAGCCTATTTTCAAGAGTTATGACCCTAACTATCAAAAGGCAAAAAAACTTCATAACATTGAAAAGAACTATGAAGAGGCATTAAAATACTACTTGCTTGCTTTTAATAGTAATTATAGAAGAGAGACTTGTATTAAGGACATAGCTTCCTTATTTATTTCAATGGATGAAAGGGACAAGGCTGTGGAGTTTATGAAAAAATACGAGAAGGAATTACCTGATAGCATAACCACATATAACTATTTAGAAAATTTCTATGGTTCAATTAAAGATTTTGAAAAGGTTTTAGAATATACCGAACTCTTGCTTGAAGAAAAATCTGTAATGAATGACAATCGCAAAAACTCAATGTATTTGTCAAAAAAGGGGTTTGCATTGATTCAATTAGATGAATTAGATGAAGCAAGGGAAGTATTAGAAGAAGCGATTAGTATTCACCCTGAAAACACATATGCAAGTCGCCTTTTACAAGCACTTGATGAACCAGACAACGAAGAATTGAGCCAAATTATTGCAGATGCTGAATTTGACTCTTTTGGCGGTGGTTTTAGTAAATTCATAAAAGATACTCTTGAAAACTATGATGAGTACTTTGGCGTACCTGCAAAAGTGATTGATAGCGGAGATTTCTCAAAAGAAACCTTAAACGCAATTAGAAGATTAATTGACACCGCAGGTAGAGCAAGACCGAGAGAACGGGCCAATTATTTGCTTACAGAAGCAAAACTAATGACAGCCTTAGAGCCAGAAAAAGAAAGCAATCTGCGCTCAGTTTTAGCCAGATATTGTAATGCAATGGCATTAAATCACATCTCTGAAAACTCATCAATGGATGTTATAAGATACTATTATTTAGAAGCGTTTAGTTTAGAAGAAAATTATCGTTTTACAGCACCTCAAGTAGCAATATATTTATTCACGTTTAAGTCAAGTTATACAGACTTGTTTTCAGTTTCAACAAAAACCCCTTCAATTGAAGATGCAATAAGTTTTGTATTAGACGGGGACTATCGTGAAAATATTTGGGAAGGTATTCTTTCAATGTTTTTATGGAATAGGAGCATTTCTGCACAAATAACAAGTAAACTTTATGAAAACCCTAAACTACAAGAAAAATCTCTGGTATTTCTATCATCTCTTGGTCTTAATTCAAATTCACATATTACATTAGATGAATATACAAACCTTTTGAACCAAGCACGAGAAAAAAGACAAAGAGATTATACACGTTGGTTTGCTTCATTAAAGGCAATTTCAAATAATGAAAATTTAGAAACCCTTACTAATCTTTTACTTGATTCACTAAATGAAGTAAGAAAAAGTTGGCTTATTCAATTAGATACATCACGTCTGAATATCATCGCAGCAGATATTTATGATGTATTGACAACTTATCTACGTCAATCGGGATACAGAGATAAAGAGCGTAGTTTTAATTTTGCCAAAGCACAAATCAATCAGTTAATTAACGAAATTAAGGAAAAACCAACAAAATTCTCTTATGAGGGTTTTATTCCTTTACTTGAAAAAATTGAACTTTTGTTAGATAAGTCATTTAAGACCGTTGAATTAGCAAGCGTCCCCAAAGTTGATATTTCCATCTTGGGGGAAGCAAATGTTCTTGGTAATGATAATGTAGTTCCGTTCCAACTAAAAGTTGAATCTTTCAAAAACTCTTCGCCAATACGTAATATAAAAATCGTTATTCAGGATACTGACGATATTGCATTTATTGAAAAATCAAACGAATATTTTGATTCAATTGATGGAGGGGAGAGCCATATTTTTAATCTTTCTGTAAAAGTATCAAGTAAAATCGCAACTGAAAAAGCAACTTCTATAAACGTTACTTGCTCCTATAGTACCCGTACAGAAGATGAACTTATAAAATTAGAGAAACAACTTCCATTGCGTCTTTACTCTGAAAGTGAGTTTGAAACAATTCCGAATCCTTATGAGCAATTAGCTAATGGAGGTCCTGTTACGGATAGGAGTATGTTTTATGGCAGAAATGAGTTTATTGATAGAATTACGGAGGCAATTATATCAACCGATTCTAAACAAGTGGTCATTTACGGTCAAAAACGTTCAGGTAAATCATCTGTTCTTTACCATCTAAAAAAGAGTTTAGAAAACACCAATAAGACATTTTGTATATCATTTAGCATAGGAGAAATCTTTGAGAACATATCATCAGCAACATTTTTCCATAAAATACTTTTTACGATAGAGGAAGAATTAGAAAATCTTTCTTTCTATGGCATAGAAGTACCCACTTTCAAATGTCCTTCTTACGCAGAACTAAAAGAAGCCCCTAACTCAGCAGGTATATTCAGAAAATATATACGGAATTTTAAACAAATTTGTCTTACTATGCCTAATTGGGCAGATAAAAAATTAGTGGTGATGATAGACGAATTTACTTATCTCTACACCGCAATAAAAGAAGGTAAAGTTTCTGATGCGATAATGAAGCAATGGAAAGCAATCACCCAAAATGAAGACGCGACATTTTCTTCTGTTTTGGTTGGACAAGATGTGTTCCCTTTATTTAAAAGTGAGTTTCCTAACGAGTTTGGAATTACGCAAGATGAAAGACTAACCTATCTGTCCAAACGAGATGCTTTAAAACTCATTGAAGAACCTGTTTGGAATAAGAAGGCAAATAAAAGTCGTTATTTGGAAGATGCAACGGAAAAGATAATTGAATACACTTCCTGCAATCCTTATTACATTCAAATCTTTTGTGCAAGGCTCATAAAGGAGATGAATGAAAAGAAATTTATTGAAGCAACGCGAAGTGATATTAAGCCTATTGCCGAGAGTTTTATATTTGGCGGTCAGGCTTTAACAGATGATAAATTTGATAATTTACTTAATGCAGGTGAAAAGCACGATATTCAACGTATTCCGCAAGAACATTCAAAAGCTATTTTGAAAAAAATTGCAGAAGCAACCAAGTTTGTACCTTATTGCTCACGAGAAGATATAAGCATAGGCAATAAAGAGTACGAAGACTTAATACTTGATGATCTTAGAAACAGGGAGGTTATAGAGCAACAGGGTAATAATTACAAAATACAAGTAAAACTCTTTCAGGAATGGTTATTAAAGAACTAAACATGGGAAACCCTTTTGCAGATAACGCAGGGATTGTAACAAGTAGCCGTTTTGTCGGCAGACAGCCTGAAATTAGCGAAATCCACACAAGAGTTCTTGGAGAACTTTATGGCAATTTGGCTATTGTCGGACTTCCGAGAATTGGTAAATCAAGTCTGGTATGGAATGCGCTAATTATATTAAAAGAAAAAACACTACGAGAAAAACATATTATTGCCTATACATCAATAAGTTCAGGCGATAGTGCTATAAATTTTTTTAAGACTTTAGCCCTTTCCGTACTTGAAGAAATTGAATTTGAGAAAGATTTAGTAGATGTTTTTGGCAGATTGAAAAGTATCTATAATGAGACTAAAGCAAGTCAAAATGATAGGTTTGAATTTTTAAATCAAATCAAAAAATTTTTTAAGTTTTGCCAAAGGAGTGGAATACGCACTACTTTTATTCTTGATGAATTTGATTATTCAGAAAGTATATTTACAGTAGCAGATTTTCAATTTTTAAGAGAACTTGCAACTTTACCCGAAACAAAAATTTGCCTTGTAACTATTTCAAGGCGAACTATTCAAGAATTAGAACCAGAAAACGGAGCTATTTCTAATTTTTATGGAGTTTTTTCGGAAATTCGCTTACAATTGTTTAGCGAAAACGATTTGAAAGCTTATTGGCAGCGAATTGAAAATTTAGGAATTGAATTATCAGAAGAATATAAAAACGAGGTTTCTTATTTTGTTGGCAGCCACCCTTTTTGGTTGGATATGGTCAATTACCACATTTTCAATGGAGTAAAATTAGGAAAGAAAACCAGCCTAGAGTTACTTTCTGAAATTGGCAGCAAGTTAAAAAAAATTCTTTGGGATAATTATGATGATATTATTACCCTAATGGATAAAGAAGGTTTAAAAAGTCATTTTATCCAAGCCGTAGTTGGTCCAGTAGTGAATTTAACACAAATGAGTATTGAACGACTAACAAAATATGGTTTAGTAAAGCCTGTTTTAGCAAGAGAAAAGTATGGCCTATACTTTCAAACTTTGATTGCCGCAGGTTTGACAAATGAAAATGATATTTCCTACAATTCCATTTCAACACATTTGAACGACTATCTCAAACAGAAAGAAACTGAATTTGATATTTGGGCTTTGTGGAATGAGGCTGAACATCAAGTTCGCAATTTGATATCAGTTCACTTAAAAGAAAAATATGGTGAAGATTGGCGAGATGCGTTCGTTTTAGCAAACCCAAAAAAAGAAAACGATATTTTGCGTATGGAAGATATGCGAACAAGAAACAAACGGACTTTCGGCAACTTAGCATCAGAAAACTTAGTAAGTTACACTTATCCTCTTGATATGTGGAATTGTTTTATCTCAACAGATTGGACTTGGTTTCAAAGAGTTTTAACAGGACAGCAAGCAAATTGGCGAGATAAATTTTTACTCTTAGGTAAAGTACGTAATCCTATTGCTCATAATAACAGAGATTTTGTACTTCAAGACGAGCAGACCAAAACAAAAGAAATTTGCAACGAACTAATTGAGAATATAAAAACGTGGGAGGAGAACAAATAATACCTGCCATAACAGCAGAGATATGTTGCTAAATGGGACGATCCCCGAAACTTATACGTCATTCGGAACAACTAAGCGAAGTTATATTTAATTAAACTATAGCAATAAATTGGCTTGTGTGTCCAGTGACTCGCCTGAATGCAAAGCCGAAAACCGCTCCAGCCAATTTTAAAAAGACAACAATGAAGACAGTTTACATCATACTTTTGACAACTTTAACATTCAATGCTTTTGGACAGGACACAGGCAAAAGCTTAAATTCCGAAATGACGCGACTAAAAACTGAGACAGCTTTAATCGTACAATCTCAAGCAATCGACGAATATCCATTGTGGTCGCCCAACTCGGATTTTGTCGCTTGCAATATTGAAGGAAAGTGGTATAAATTTAGATTAACTAATATTCACCTGGCTGATGCAGAATGGCATGGACAGACAATCGGGATTTTAACAACACAAGACGCTTATTCAGAACTGACAACTAAGGAGCAAACAAAATTTGAAAAAGTGTCTAAGCTTAATACACGTGAAGTCAAAACAACTGATGGAACAAAGATTGAACTCAAGACGGATGAAATGGCCGTTTCTTTCATAGTGACTAAAAAAGGAGAAAAAGCAAAAAAACTATGGACAAGTAGTGGAGAAAATTGCCACAGTCTTATCCTTTCTCCTGACGAAAAATATGTTGCTTACTTATGTTAGATGAACGGACTATTAATAATGAAACTAAAATAAAAACAGCCATAACAGCAATGCTAGTAGAGGGTTGGTCCGTCTCACGTATAGAATTGCAAGCTTACTACATAACAGGCAATGCATAATTTTGGATAAGAACAATCATACAAATATTTCAAAAATACAAGTTCAGACTTACAAGTAACACAATGTCGTTGTAAACCCGTCCTGACACATGAACAAATGTTTCGGACAAACGAGTCATAACAGATAAAAGACAACAAAATGAACAACAAAATTTCAATCTCACTTGGAACACCAGAACACGGTTGGTTGCCTGTCGTCTTCCGTTACAAAGACTTTCAAATAGACTTTGATGCTTCAAATGTTCTTAATGACCCTATTGAGGAACTAATGGATGTAACAATGAAACTTCAAGATAATGAAGTCAAACGAATAACCTGGTGGCTTGAAGCCCCTGCATATTTTTTTGACATAACGAAAAACAAAAACAATTTTAGATTGAGTATTTCTTATTCAGACGACTTGTTTGATAAGGTTACCGAACCCCAATTATTGCATACAATTAAAGGAAGCGAAGACGAAATAATTGAACCTTTACGTTTGGCGTTAAAACACTTTGAAATGCTGACATATGAAAAACGACATTGGTATGTTGACAATGACGAAGAAGAGTAAAATAAAGCTGATAATAACTTTATTTTATTCTTCATATTTCTGCTAATAACTCGTTCACGCATAATTATAAATTATCCTCACTTATCACTTCTAAGCAAAACCTGCTATAAACACAGATATCTGCGAATACGGTGTCACCAACCGTATGTATATCGTCTTAGCACCAGCTCTTCGCCCCCCGATATCAATAGCTTTCCATACCGGAATCAGCTCTCAAATAATCTCTCTTTTCACATTCATTTACTTATTGGCTAATTATCTCCGTTTTCTAATTGTCACATTCATCACATTGCCACATTAATTCACTAATTATCTTAATTTCCACATTAGCACATTAATTGTCATATCGTCATCTCTCCTATCATGGCATTACACTTGCTATGAGATATACGAATCCGGCTCGATCCGGCGTTTAGAAAGCAATGAGGAAGTTACTGGTAGTCGTGCTATTACTGGCACAAGCATATATATCCCTGGCAGAGACCGGCAACAGGTATCTCTCCTATTTCTCACCACAGATCATTGATTACTGTAATACTGCCCAAACGTCCTATCTGAGCAACGAAGAGAAAGAGGTGATCCTCTGGACCAACCTGGTCAGACAGGATCCGCAGAACTTTTCCAGGCTGCTGATCCAGTATATCAAAGATACCCGGATCTTCCCGTTGACAGACCCGTATGTACAATCCTTATTGTCAGACCTGAAAAAATCGCCGGTGCTTCAGCCATTAGGTATCACAGACCTGCTCAACCAGAATGCCCGGCAACATGCTTTATACAGCCAGCAGACCAAACGGATGGGGCATGATAATTTCGATAAGAGAGCAGATATAGCCCTGCATCAGCAATACTCTTCTTACGGAGAAAACTGCGCTTACGGAAGTACAGACGCGCTGAATGCAGTGATCAGCCTGCTCATCGATAAAGGTGTTCCCGATCTGGGGCACAGAAAGATCATCCTCAGCAACAGGTACTCCCACATGGGTGTAGCCGTCCGGCCATTCTACAACGACCGGGAAAAGGTGGTCATCCAGCAATTCGGCAAGACAGAGATACCTTCTCTGACCGCACCGGTTCCCGTGCAGCAGGTATCCGTACAAAAGAGTGTTCCGGCTGCTCCGGCCGCTGTTGCTCCGGCCAGGAAGGTGTATATGGATAAGGAAAGACAGATGCTCGTCGATACCTCCAAGTACTACACCTGGGAAGAATACCAGGCTTATTTAGAATACGCCCGGAAAATTAAAGCGCAACAAAATAAACGGTAACACCCGTTTCCTTAGTTTTATATCTCATGAAGCCATCTTTGCTCCTGCTCCTGCTGCTCAGTTTTTATCATCCGTCCATAGCCGTTCATTCGGAAAAATTCCTGGCCCTTTTTCCTGAAGACATCCTGGAGAAGGCCAATACAGCCAGAGACTTTCCCGGTTTAAATGCAGAAGAAAAAGAAACGGTCCTGTGGACCAACCTCATCCGGATGGCACCTGCTACTTTTGCCAGGGTAGTCGATCTCTACATCGCTGCTTCTAAAGATTACACAGCAGCCAATCCTTATGTTCTTTCTCTCAAAAAAGATCTGCTGAAAGCCACGCCCGTGAAAGAACCATTGACTGTAGCTTCCCTGCACAATGAACTGGCCAGGCAACATGCCTTATACTCGCAGAAAACCAAACGGTACGGACATGACCAGGCTGCTAAAAGAGCGGCCACTATACAAAAGCAATCAGGGCACCAGCTTTATTCGGAAAACTGCTCCTACCATCGCAATAATGCCTTGGATTTCATCATGGATCTGATGATCGATGAAAATGTAAAAGGTACCGGGCATCGGAAAACTATCCTGAATCCGCAGCTGGAATATATCGGTGTAGCGATCACACCGTTCATCAGCAATAAAGAATGCGTGCTCGTACAGGTATTCAGTGCTGAAAAGATGTGAAAATAACTCCTACACCTGGAAAGTGATTTCCGGCAACGGCCATTGTTCCAATTCTGAAACTTTGCGGAGGAAAAGATGGAGACTTTCCTTTTTCTTTTCGTCCAACTCATAATCAATATACTGGCGGTAATATTCTTTCACTGAAAAGACATTACTGTTCAGGAAAGCATTTCTTTCTGCAATAAGATCCCGCTGCTGAAGCCCTGCTGTTAAAGCCATATCAAAACGGTCTACAAATTCCTGCTCTACCCGGAAGGGAGCTACCCAGGCTGCGAATACAAAAGGAAGCCCCGTATGTCGCTTCCATATTTCACTCAGGTCATAGATGTACGGATATTTATCCAGGAACGGGATGGTCCGGTCGCCGATCAGCACACCTGCAGTTGTTCCTTTGATCTCACTGGTATATCCGGGATAAGCCTTTACCCATCTCGGTGAAATACCCCAATATTCTTTGGCCAATACCTGGAACAGCCTGACAGAAGTGCTCGATTGGTAATCCAGGTACACATTGTCCGCCTTTTCAATAGGAACCTCCGAAAAGACACAGACGGTCTGTACCGGGCCATCGGCACCGATGCAGTAATGGCTGACAATATGCGGTTCTTTCAGCCTCAGGATCATGGCCGCCGGGATCAGCGCCACATCTGTATCTCCGTTGATCAGGCTTTCCGCACATTGCGAAGGATATTCCTGCAGCAACTGGACATCCCTGAACAGATCAGACTGCTCAATACCGTAAATAAAGGGCTTGGAATTGAGGTAATTGACCACCGTAACTTTATACCGTTGCATTTTCTTTACAGTAAGTGGCTGATATCATTTGCTATTTCCAGGTTAAAGATTCCGTCCTGGCAAGAGATCTGGTACAGGCAGGTATTATCATGCTTGAACTGGTCCATCTCACTCAGCGGCCTGTCCAGGAAACCGCACAGCAGTGCCCGGATCGCCCGGCCGTGTGAACACAGTAAAAGGTTTTTGTACTCCGCAGTTCTCAGCTCCTCGATCAGCGGCATCTGCCTGGCCCACAACTCCATCGGGCTTTCACCGCCCTGGATCTTATTTTCCAGGTTACCCTGTGCCCAGGACTGCAGGATGGAGAAATATTCCCCTTCCAGAATCGCATCATGCTCGACGCCTTCAAAAATACCCCAGTCGATCTCATCCAGCTCTTCCCTGATCGAATGAACCAGCCCGTCCCTCAGAAAACTGGCCACCGTCTGATGTGTTCTCAGCAAGGAAGAGGTATATACAGCATCAAAGGTTACAGTCTTGTATCTTTCGTAAAACCGTTCCGCCTGCCAGCGCCCGGTCTCATTGATATGGGAATTGATCCCTCTGCCCTGCACCACACCTTTCAGGTTATAATCCGTCTGGCCGTGCCTGATGAGGTAGATATTCTTTTTTGTCATAGATAGCGATTAGTACATTCTGGGTTGCTCCGCCAGATCTTCTTCAAAAACATGATCGGTATAGTCCTTAATGACCTGGTAGGTCGTATCTCTTTCAATCGGTTTTCGGCCTACTCCTTTGATGAGGTTGCATAATTCACGGGTGCTCAGAGCGGGCGTCTGCTCTTCAGCGCCGGCCATGCTGTAGATCTTTGTAGAATCATCTATAGTACCGTCAATATCATTCACGCCGAAGTTGAGCGACATCTGGGCTGTATTCCTGCCGATCATCGGCCAGTAAGCCTTCAGATGCGGAAAGTTATCCATATAAATCCTGCTGATCGCATAGTTGCGCAGATCCTCGATAACATTCACTTCGGGAATATGCGACATCTGGTTGTCTTTATTCCTGAATTTCAACGGTATGAAGGTATTAAAACCACCTGTTTCATCCTGTAGGTTACGGAGTTGCTCCATATGGTCTACCCTGTGCCAGAACTGTTCCAGGTGTCCGTACAACATCGTCGCATTAGAAGGCATACCCAATTCATGCGCTGTCCGGTGGATCTCCAGCCATTGCTCACCGGTGCATTTATCCTCACAGATCTGGTTGCGCACTTCGGAGTGAAATAGTTCCGCGCCACCACCTGGTAGTGAATCCTGACCACAGTCCTTGAGATACTGCAAGCCTTCCCTGTAAGATTTTTTAGCCTTCCGGCACATATATTCCAGCTCTACTGCCGTGAAAGCTTTTACATGCAGGTCAGGACGAATATCCTTGATCGACCTGATCAGCTCTCCGAAAAATTCGAGTCCCATCCTGGGATGCACACCGCCTACGATATGTACTTCTGTAACCGGTTCCTCCTTGTAGGAACGGACAATATCCAGCATCTGCTCCATTGACATCTCCCAGGCTTCATGCCGGTGCTTGAGCAACTTGGAATAGGAACAGAACTTACAGTCAAAGACGCAGATATTGGTAGGCTCTATATGAAAATTGCGGTTGAAATAGGTATTATCTCCATGCTTATAGTTTCGGATGTAGTTGGCCAGCGCGCCCACAAATCCCAGGCTACCTTCTTCATACAGCAAAACGCCTTCATCAAATGTTATCCGCTGGCGGGCAAGAACTTTATCTGCGATCCTGCTCAGACCTGCCGATAACGGCATATTATTGAGCAGCACCTGTAAATCCGGTTGAGCGTCTTTCATACAATTAGATAAACATACAAATTTACCTTTTGCTTTTTAAGTTATTGTAAAGACTGCGGGCTTTGTTGGATTTTAAGTTGCAGACATCTCTATTCATAACGATTCTAATTTTAATTACGATTTCGCAACCTGGGAAATGGACAAAATTCAGGAATAAGTTCCGTTCTTTGCCCGGCACAAGGACATGTCTTTATGGAAAACAAAACACTCATCAAACAATTCAGCCTGATTGCGATACTGGAAGGGATCTCTTACCTCATCCTATTGCTCATCGCCATGCCGTTGAAGTACCTGGCAGACATGCCGGAATATGTTTCCTGGGTTGGCAGGATCCACGGCGGACTGACAGTTGTCTTCGTTATCTGGCTGTACCTCTGCCATACTACCTACAAATGGGATACTAAATTTTCCGTCAAAGGTTTTATTTTCTCGCTCATCCCGTTCGGTGCTTTTATCTTTGACAAAGAGATGAAGGCTAAAATGCAATAAGTGAAATGTTTTAGGCCTGCTTGCGCAGGTGAGGAAAAGATGCTGTAGTGACTCCCTGAATGTTTGAAATAATGAAGAGAGCTAGGTCAAACCACAAAAAGAAGGAAAAATAATACAATGCTCCACAGGAAGTAAAATATCCTATTCTGCTTTTCTTTTGTCTTGACACAAAAGAAACAAAAAGTCAAGCCCTGATGCATTTCTAAACGGTTTTGCAGCTAAAAAAACGACTCCGTTTCAAAACTCGCCTGCGGCTCAGACATTTGAAACTCCTCTCGTTTTTTCTTCACGCTGCTGCGACCTGAAATGCATAGGGGCAAATCCCTGCAAAGCGTTAATTGCTGATCCCGGAACATTAGCTTTTATACTTTTTGACTCTTGATGCCGATACTTATCGGCATTCTATACCCGCGCAAGCGGGTAACTCTTAGCAACGGTGTTTAGACACCTGCTTACGCAGGTGGTGAAAAGGTGTTGCAGTAAAGAACTGTATTCTAAGACACATATTCAGCGAAGGGCCAAAAGCCCCTCTTTTTTCTTTACCCACATAAGCGGGTGACTCCTGACAACAGTGTTTTAGGCACCTGCTTACGCAGGTGATGAAAAGGTGCTGTAGTGAGGAACTATGCTAAAGAACATATTCTGCATCTGCCGCAAAGATGGATATCAGTAAAAACGGTGTTCCGATAGCTATCGGAAGGGGCCTCACCACCCGTTGTTTGAGCTTACAATCATCGTCTTTCCATCAGTAAAAGCAGTGATCCTATATATAAGTATCGAAAGTGATCTGAATAACGGTGATCCAATTCATTGCCACATCATGTCAATTTTCACATTTGCTAATTATCCCATTAGCCATTCTGCTATACACTGAGCTTGTCGAAGTGCAATTCTCATTAGCATATTATCACATTGGCATATTGGCACATTAGTACATTCCCCATTTGCACATCAACTTTCTTCTTTCAGCATTGACGGTCTCTGAGGCATTGATCTTCCCCGCCAGTAAGCTAATTAACCAGCCTAACTATCCTACTATTTTTTCCTCATGAAGATATTGACCGGGATACCGCTGAAGTCGAAATGTTCTCTCAGCCGATTCTCCAGGTAGCTCTTATAAGGCTGTTTGACATGTTCGGGGTGATTGCAGAAGAATGCAAAGGACGGTACCCGGGTAGGTAACTGCGTGACAAACTTGATCCGGATATATTCACCGCGATATGCAGGCGGCTGATATTTTTCTATCTCTGCCAGCATGACTTCGTTGAGCTTAGAGGTCGGGATTTTTCTCCTGGAATTATTGAATACAGCGAGTATGGTCTCCACTGCTTTATGGATCCGCTGTTTCTCTACAGCAGAAATGAAAAGGACGGGCACATCCCTGAACGGGGCGATCTTTTCCCTGATCGCTTTTTCATAGTCCCGCATGGTATTGGTCTCTTTCTCGACCAGGTCCCATTTGTTGACCAGAATCACCACTCCTTTTTTCTTGATCTCTATCTGGCGAAAGATAGCCATATCCTGCGCTTCAATACCTTTGGTAGCATCGATGACCAGGAGGCATACATCCGCTTCATCGATCGCTTTAATCGCACGGATCACAGAATAGAATTCCAGGTTTTCATGTACTTTACCTTTCCTGCGGATACCCGCAGTATCGATCAGCAGGAACTCATTACCGAAGAGGTTATAGTGCGTATGGATAGAATCGCGGGTAGTGCCTGCAATATCCGTCACAATATTGCGCTCCTGCCCTGTCAGGGTATTCAGCAAGGTAGATTTCCCTACATTCGGCTGTCCTACGATAGCGATCTTAGGCAGATCAGTAGCCTCTACCTCTGCCTGATCTCCCGGGATCTGCTCTGTGATGGCATCCATCAGCTCGCCGGTGCCACTTCCGCTGATGGAAGAGATGAAACATACATTCTCGAATCCCAGCGAATAAAACTCCGCGCCCATATACAAACGTTGCGAGTTATCGACTTTATTGACGGCCAGGATCACCGGCTTCTTGCTCCGGCGCAGCTCATCGGTCATAGCATCATCGAGATCGGTCACCCCGGTGATCACATCTGTGACGAACACGATCAGAGAGGCTTCTTCGATAGCGATCTTCACCTGTTCGCGGATCGCTGCTTCAAATACATCTGTGGAATTCGGTACAAATCCGCCGGTATCTACTATATTGAAGGACTTGCCGTTCCATTCGGAGACACCATATTGACGGTCACGAGTAACGCCACTCAGGTCATCGGTGATCGCTTTCCGGAAGCCGATCATCCGATTGAAGAGCGTAGATTTACCGACATTCGGCCGGCCTACGATGGCTACTGTAAAACTCATGATAAAATTTTATTGAGGTGCAAAGATACGGCTATATTATTCTTTGTAGCCAAAACTTCTAAGATTCCTGTCATTATTCCGCCAATTTGGTAATACCTTAACATAGGTTTCAAGAAAAATTTTCTTTTGGAAAAACTCTTCCATGTCCTGGCGCGCTTCCATTCCTACCTTCTTGAGCATCTCTCCGTTCCGGCCGATCACGATCGGCTTCTGGGACTGCCTCTCCACATAAATGACCGCTGATATCCGGATAATGGCCTCTTCTTCTTTAAAGCTTTCTACCACTACTTCACAGGAATACGGGATCTCTTTGGTATAATTTCTCAGGATCTTTTCCCGGATGATCTCCGTGACAAAGAAGCGCTCGGGCTTATCTGTGAACTGATCCTTATCATAATATGCCGGTCCTTCAGGCAAACGCTCCAGGATCCATTTGAAAGCGACCTCTACATTGATATTTTTCAGTGCAGACACCGGCATCACGTGTGCTTTAGGAAAATCCGATTCATATTCGCTGACCAGCCTGGCGATCTGTTCTGTAGTGAGCTGGTCGATCTTGTTGACCAGCAGGATCACTGGCAGGTCCATTTCTTTAATGATCCGGTATTCATCCGGCTGGTTCTCCGGCTTATCTCCTGCTTCCACCATATAGACGAAGATATCCGCATCTTCCAGCGATGTCCGGACAAAAGCCATCATGGATTCCTGCATTTTATAGGCTGGCTTTTCTATGATACCCGGAAGGTCTGAGATCACCACCTGGAAATCCTCTCCATTGAGGATACCGAATATCCTGTGGCGGGTGGTTTGCGCCTTGGAAGTAATGATGGACAAGCGCTCACCTATGAGCGCATTCATCAGCGTAGATTTCCCCACATTGGGTTTACCCAAGATATTCACAAAGCCCGACCGGTGTTGCATCATAAAATATTTGTACAAATATACTTGGAAATACGGAATCACTACGTACCTTTGCAGCACGATATCGCGGGATGGAGCAGTTGGTAGCTCGTCGGGCTCATAACCCGAAGGCCACAGGTTCGAGTCCTGTTCCCGCTACAAGAGAAAAGAGAACTGAACAGGTTCTCTTTTTTTTATGCCTTAAGCTTACCAGGATCAATATTTTCCGGTTTTCTTCGCCAGGTGGACATACTGCTATATCTCCACCATCTGCATAGATTTGGATGAAAAGAATATACCGGGTATTTTCCGAATAGTTTTCCGAACAAAGGAAAACACCCTAGAAAAGATTTAACCTCAGGATACTTATTATGACAACATCTTTTGGCGACAAGGTTATCGACTTTAACCGCAGCTTACACTATACCGGTCAGCTACCGGAAGGTTTCGATGTGATGAATCCTTACCACGACAATCCTGAGACGATGACAGTTATGCAGCAATTTTATCATAAATACTATAATGATATCCATCAGCGGAAGTTCATCATTGGCATCAATCCCAGCCGGCACGGCGCAGGCGTAACCGGTGTACCTTTTACCGATACCAAACGGCTGGAAAGTGTTTGCGGCATTAAAATGCAGTCGGCTTATACACACGAAGTTTCTTCCGTCTTTTTATACGACATGATCGGTACCTTTGGCGGAGCAGATTTGTTTTACCGGCAATTTTACATCAATTCGCCCTTCCCGCTGGCTATTGTGCGCAATACCGGAAAAGGTGACTGGCTGAATGCCAATTACTATGATGATCCCCGACTATTTGAAGCCGTAAGACCTTTCATGATCGAATCTATGAAAAAGCATATCAGTTTAGGTCTGGATACGTCCGAAATCTATATTCTTGGGAAAAAGAATGCCGATTTTATACAAAAACTCAACAAAGAAGCCAACCTGTTTGACAAAGCAGTAGTGCTGGAACATCCGCGCTATATCCAGCAATATAAATCCAGAGACAAGCAGCTGTATATTGACAAATACCTGACGGCGTTGGCAGGGAATATTTAAAGTACCTGAGGAAGCCTGAAAACTTGAATTAACTAACTTAATAATTGATATTATGCAGCTTTCTGTAAGGAATATTTAACACGCGGTGTTTGCATTACTAAAAGAGAAACATTTAAAATTGCAGCTCACAAATCCTTGAAATAAACTATTTATATCAATAAAAAAATGCCTGAAAGAATTTCTCTCTCAGACATTTTTATTCTCTACCGGACCACACAGGCCATTCGGCTTATCTGCACATTCTTATTTCCTGAAGGCCGGCGCCACTACCAGCTCCTTACTACCCGCTGTATGTACATAGAACCCTTCACCGGATTTTACGCCCAGCTTGTCGGCTGTGACCATATTGACCAACAGAGGACACGGCGCATACTTCGGATTTTTGAAGCCGTCATACAATACGTTCATGATAGCCAGACAAATGTCCAGACCTATAAAGTCCGCCAGCTGCAATGGTCCCATCGGGTGAGCCATTCCCAGTTTCATTACGGTATCAATTTCTGCCACTCCTCCGACACCTTCATATAAGGTATAGATGGCTTCATTGATCATCGGCATCAGGATCCTGTTGGCTACAAAACCCGGGTAATCGTTTACTTCCACCGGGATCTTGCTCAGCTGACGGGAAACTTCCATGATCGTATCTGTTGTCTCGTCAGAAGTTGCATAGCCCCTGATCACCTCCACCAGTTTCATCACCGGTACGGGATTCATAAAGTGCATGCCGATGACCTTATCCGGGCGCTTTGTAAAAGAGGCTAATTTTGTAATCGAAATGGAAGAGGTATTAGACGCCAGGATAGCATGTGCCGGAGCAGACTGATCGAGCGTCTTAAAAATAGCTTCCTTCACAGCCATATTTTCAGATACCACTTCTATGACCATATCCGCTTCAGCAGCAGCTTCGGCGAGTTGTGTACTGGTACGGATATTCGCTACTGTAGCAGCTTTAGCCTCTTCCGTCAGCGTTCCTTTCTGCACCTGCCGGTCCAGGTTGCGGGAAATAGTGGCAATTGCTTTTTCCAGCAGCGGGGCCTGTAAGTCTACCAGTGTTACGGAGAAACCATGTTGTGCACATACGTGAGCAATGCCGTTACCCATTGTTCCGGCGCCTACTACGGTGATGTTTTTCATTATTTAAGCCTTATTTTAGTGTGCAATTTAACACTTCATGAGGACTATCTTCGCGCTTTTACTGGTTTATTGCTCAACGACCTGCATAAGGGCGCAGGATCAGTATGAAGATATTGCCGGTTTTTTCGAACTGGACTCAGTGACGGTTTACGCTGTACAAAAAGGTTTCCTGGACCCGGTCAATTTTATCCGGATCACCATGGAAGACACAACGCTGTTCTATGGCTTTTCTCTCCTGAAATTATTTCCCCACAAGATGGAAATGGAAAGCAAGGTCTACGACAAGAAAGGCCGGCTGATGGGTGAAAAGAAAAAAATGTATGAACAGCATATCCGGGAGCGCTGCCGGACCCAGGAAAGCTTTACGCTGGACAGTACCGGGAAATTCTTTTACAAAAAGAACGATCCGGTCTCGGAAACACTGGCCATGATGGAACAGATCTTCACCACACCAGACAAGGTTTGCAATATTCAGCCGGGTAAGGTACCTAAAGGTTTGCTGGTGCTGGACAAACCCAGAGATGTCCGCCAACAGCGGGAACTGATCAAACGCTTCATCTTTGCGCCGCATACTTTACGGGTAGAAGTACCTTTTTTCGGCAGTAAGATGAAGACCAATATCTTTGAGCAACCTACCGCCGGCTATTACCAGTTCAGAGTGCAAGCCGGTTTTACAGATAATGGTGAGCAGGTCTACTATTTTGATATTGAAGTAGACAGTGTCCGCCACCCCGATTGGGAGAAAAACGTACTGATCAAAAAGATGCACACTACTTTCAGGGCTGCAGACCTGGCTATCCTGGCCAGAAGCTACGAGCTGTATTACCCGGGCATGATGGCAGCCTGTAATCTGAACATTTCCATCACGATGGAAGAGACGGATCACTACCTTGTCCCGAACAATATCTATTACCAGGGTCGCTGGAAATTCCCGACCAAGGGAACGGACCACGCTGATATTCATATTAATTTCTACCAGATCACAACGCACGAATGTACACACTAGAGAGCATTCACCTGAGATATACATGGAATGACCGGATCGCTGAAGTCCGGCTGGACACACAAAACCCGGTTTACACCGCTGAACACCTCTCCTTTTCACTGGATATCCATGAAGCTTTATCCGGGCAACGCTGGACCCTAAAGGCCAATACCCGACAGCCGATCGAACTATTATCCCTGGAGATCAGTGCCTCAGAAGATTATGATCGCTGCCGGTCTGTATTCTGCAACGGATTCCAGTCATGGTCGGAATCCAGGCTGTACAGGAAGGATGAAAAAATGCCTTACCTGGCCCGGATCGCCCGGTTCATTATGCGGCCTTACGGAGATTATACCTATCATAATTATGCAGAAAAACCGGGTGTGCTGCACAGCTGGGGATACACCTATTTTGTCAGTCCCAACAAAAGAGTACAATTCATCGGTTCACTGGATGAAAAAAACGCTTTTACCAATTTCATTCACTATTGCAATGATAACCGGCTGATCATCAGCAGGGATGTCAAAGGTTGGGAAATCAACGGTGAAACTACGCTGGCAGATTATTTCCAGACGGATAACACCGAACGTGGCGCTTTCCAGCATTACTTCATGCTGTGCGAATACCCGGAACTGAAAGTTGCACCTGCTATCGGCTGGACAAGCTGGTATCATTACTATACGACAATCTCTGAAAAGATCATTCTTGACAACCTGAAGGCTTTCAGCAGCAGGAAACTGCCACTCGACATCTTCCAGATCGACGACGGTTACCAGGAACGGGTTGGCGACTGGCTGGATATCAACAAAAAATTTCCGAACGGAATGAAATATATTGCTGACCAGATCAAAGCAGCCGGTTACAGACCTGGTCTCTGGCTGGCACCGCTGGCAGCCGAGAAAAAATCCAGGCTCTTCCGGGAACATCCGGACTGGTTCATGAAGGATGAAAACGGGAAGCCTTACCGGATCGGGATCAATCCACTCTGGAGCATGGCTTTTTATGCACTGGATATCTATCACCCGGAAGTACGGACTTATATTAAAAAGGTGTTCCAGGTCGTATGCCGGGAATGGGGCTTTGATGTTGTCAAACTGGACTTCCTGTATGGCGCTTGCCTGGTGGCCAGAAACGGCAGAAGCCGTGGAGGTGTGATGCAGGACGCTATGGAGCTGCTCAGGGAAGCTATAGGAGAAGACAAACAGATCCTGGGTTGCGGCATACCTTTAGGCACCGCTCCCGGAATCACGGATTACTGTCGCATCGGAGCAGATGTGCACCTCACCTGGGACATGAAGATCCTCAAATGGTGCCACAACCGGGAACGGGTATCCACAGCGCTCGCCATCACGAATACGATCAACAGGAGGCAGCTCAACCGCCAGGCTTTCATCAACGATCCGGATGTATTCATGCTGCGCAGGAAAAGGCAGAGACTCAATAAAGCGGAGCAATACTCGCTCCTATTGGCGAACGTACTTTTCGGCGACCTGCTTTTCAATTCAGACAACATCAACGACTACGACGAGGCGACCCTGCAGCTCTATCTGTCTATCTTTCCGCTGGTCAGAAGAAAAGAGGTGATTGTAGAACATACGGATGGATTGTACAAGATTTTTTTCCAGGTGGGCGACCGTCGCTATATGGGCTTTATCAACCTGTCTGAACAGAATAAACTGTACAAGCTCCCGGACGGCATTTACTTTGAGCCGACTCATCAGGAGATCCTTACAGACGAGCAAACCTTATCTATTCCGAAGCACCAGAGCATTCTGTTGCACATCTGCAGCAATGGACCTTTCGGCGTGCTGGGCAGTAAAGGACATTTCTTTCCGGGTGCAGAAATCTCGAAGATCGCGCTGCACGGAGCAGATATCCACGTCCAGCTCCTTCCTGGTTTACAGGTAGATCCGGTTGTCTTTCTGAAGGTACCCAAAGATTTTTCCGGAGAAACAATCAACGGAAAGCCGTTCCGGATGGTTCAGAAACGGGAATTCGCTGTGATCTATACACAATTGCAACGAGATGAAACGAAGTAAGAAAGCAAAATCATCGGTACTATGTATCATCATAGAGGAATTAAAATCTTGACAGTAAAGAGTAATAACAATTTTAAATAGTCAAAACCTGGACTAACTGGCTCTTTAAACTGCTGATCAAATTGACTGAAAAATCACCTTATTACGTCCATTGTTTTACACATCTTAAACGAGATGCAAAAAACGGAGGTGCTCCTCACAAACCCATTCTGTTATTGAGCATTATCCGGCTATTTGAAAGAGGAATTTGTACAAATAATCAGATCTATATTGTACCAGAGCTGGTAGCCTCCTTCAAATCTAATTGGTCTGCCTTAGTTGTAACTAATCATCACCCGATTTTTGCAATGCCGTTTTATCATATGCGTTCCGAACCGTTTTGGAAACTGGTGGCAAATATTGGCTGTGAAAGATGGATTGAATCCAAAAGTTCGATGCGAAGCTTACAAAAGCTGACAACTGCTGTCAACTTTGCATTAATAGATTTTGAACTTGCCGAACTTTTATTAAAACCTGTAAGTCGGGAGATACTTAAAATGTCCATTTTAGATAAATATTTTCCTGAAACCAGATCCAACTATGTTAATATAAGGAATGATGACTTGCCAGATGTTTCCATTCTTAACGAAAGTCCGGAAGAGTACAAAAGAAAAATTATTGAACTCAAAAACCAGGTGGACGAAGATACCTTTCAGGAAGAAGTTTTTGTTCGTTGCGGACTATTCAAAAGGGAAATTCCCAAAATTTATAACAACACCTGCGCGATCTCAGGGTTAAGAATTGATGCTATTATCAATGTTTCAATGGTAGATGCCTGCCATATTGTTCCATTTTCAGAAGGATATGACGACACATTAAGCAATGGAATTGCACTTTGTCCGAATCTACACAGAGCTTTTGACAGAGGGCTGATTACTATTTCCAATGATTACAAAGTCATTCTAAACGAGAATTTTATAGAAAATACTTCTGTTTACAATCTATCTCAATTTGCAGGAGTTAGAATCTTACTTCCTGAAAAGCAGGAATTTCATCCTGCACCGGAGAATCTTTCCCTGCATAGAAAACGTTTTGGCTTTTAACAACTTTATATAAATCAACTCCAAACAATCAAAGTCGCCCGGAATGATTTCCCTAAAACGGATACCCGATGGCGATGTTCCAGACAAAGTTGGATTTGCGCCAGTCTTTGAAACTGTTCTCCGGAAACTGGTTGACCCAGCGCTGGCCATCCTGCGCATATGGTTTATGCAGCGGAATACCGAGATCTGCCCGGATCACAAAGAAGTCGAAATCCAGGCGCAGACCTAAACCGGTACCGAGCGCCAGCTGCTTGTAAAATTCACTGAATTTGAACTGACCGTCCGGACGGTTCGGATCGTCTTTGAGCAACCAGACGTTTCCTGCATCTACAAAGAAGCCCAAACGCAGGAACTTGTACAGCGTCAGCCTGTATTCCGCATTGAGCAGCAGCTTCAGATCTCCTGTCTGCTCGATCGGATTGACCTTTCCGTTTCCTGCAGCGGAAGAGAAGCGACCCGGACCTACCGAACGGAACGGAAAGGCTCTCAGCGTATTCGGACCACCTACAAAAAACTGCTTGACATACGGCATGGTTGAGCTATTGCCATAAGCGACCCCTATGCCAGCATTGATCCTGCTCACAAACTGGGAACGCCGGGAAGCATCCCAGTAATGGCGAAGCTCCAGATCGGTCTTGGCAAACTGTGAAAAGGCTTCTCCGAAGAGCCTATACGGCTGCTCACCGTTGCGGTTAAAGATATTGAACAACCCGTACAATGTGTTGCCGGCTATTTCTCCGTAAGCGCTGAAAAACAGGTAGCTTTTATCATCCGGCCGTTTCCTGGTATTGATCGTAAAAGTGTAATTGCCCCCGATGATCGTCATATTGTTGAAGCTGGCGGCCAGCAAAGGATTATTGGACAGTAAGGCGTTGAATTCGTCTGTTCTGTTGAGGATAGAGATCCGGTTGATATTGATCGGTTCGAAAATGTGGCGGATACGGTTCTTCTTCATCCACTCATAACCGTAAGCCAGGTTGATACTGTACAGGGTGTAGTACTTCAACCATTTCTGGAAATTCAGCTGCGCCTTGATATACGTTTTGGGCGAGGTTTCATTATAGGTTTTCCGGTCTCTTTTGAAACCGACCAGGCGCGGAATATCCTGGCGGATCTCCAGGTTGGCATTGATGATATTGAGCGTTGCCTTGCTGTTGATAGACTGGAATTCTGTTCCGAGACTCACCTTGACCGTCAGTTTTTCCGCCCGCCGGTACATGTTCTTGTTCACATAACTAAAGGCGATGGAAGACCCCAAGAAGCTCCTGTTAGAGGTACTGGCTTCCACATCCGCCTCGAAGTTCTGGTACTGGCTCGGCGTCAGATAAATGCCGACATCAAGGCTGTCTCTTGCTGACTTTTCGTAGTTGATATTGACAAATTTGAATACGTCCATATTGATGAACCTGCTGGCCGTATTGTTATAATTACGGACGGAAAACGGACGCCCCGGATCGATCAGGGTATTGCGGTACAGGACTTTTTTATCAACGAACCGTTCATTCTGATGAATGGTCATCCCGTTGTACACTTCCGTTGCACCTGCAGGCAATGAATCTTCCCGCGTAGTCAGGTCTTCCAGCATATAGATATCTACTTTCCGGATATAATACTTGCGGTGCAGGGTATCATCCTTCGGCGGTTTGATCCGCAGCTGAACCCTGATGGAATCACCGGCTAACGCCGTATCGATCACGTAAAAGATATCCTGGGCATCAAAATCATAGTACCCGAAACGACGGATATATTCTGCCAGATCGTCCCGGTCAGTAGTAAAGTTGGATAATTTGTAAATATCGCCCTGCCTGACCATCAGGTTTTTCGAGAACCGGCGGATCAGGGAATCCAGCGGCGAGCCGGAAGCAGGCAGCTCAAAAGACCGGATGTAAGTAGGGCCTCCGTGTTGTATATGATAAACATATTTACCGGATTTCTCCTTAGCTTTCACTTCACTTTTGACCGAAGTATTGAAATAGCCGTTGTCCTGCATGGTCTTCTGTACCACCTTCTCCATGGTCAGCGCATCGACGTCGGACATCAGGATAGGCTTGTCTCCCAGCTTATTTTTCAGCCAGTGCTTGAAGCTTTTCTTTTTTGCCGTGTCCGGCTCAACCTTACTGTACAGCCATTGCTTGGTATAAAATAAACCCAGGAATTTACTGTTGGCCTTGGGCACAATATTGCTCTGCAGGACAGCCTCAACATCTTTCCGGTCTTTGATCAGTGATTTATCAGAAAAATCAATTTCCGCTCCCTGGTACAGGACCTCTCCTTCTTTCAGGAACTTGGAAGGACTGCAGCCCTGTATGGTCAGAAGCAGCACGACCAGTAATATACACCTTTGCCCTATGTGTTTTGCATTCATCATGGCTGCTCTGTTGGTTGTTCTGTTTGTACCTGATCCTTCATTTTTCTCTTCCGGATCACCCGGCCGAATTTGGTCTGATAAGAGAACCCGACACCGGTTTTCCAGAGATTATTCTCGTTCAGCGCATCGTAATCTGATTTCTGAAAAACTTTTACCCGGTATTTGCCGTCTTCCGTGACCTTATATTCCAGCACAAAATCACCTGCCACTGAAGATAATCCCTGGCGGTCTTCATTGCCAGAACCGACATCCACATTTCCCCCCACCGTGATCACCAGGCGGTCATCAAACAGGCTCTGGCTCACGCCCAGATTGACCTCCGTAATATTCCCGCCACCTTCGCTGACCTGGTCTTCATACTGGTCCAGGTCAAAATTGATCTCCAAGCCTTCTGCCTTACCGGCCAGGCGATTCAGCTGCGTATTGATCAGATCGCCGACACTCCTCAGCGCTGTAGAGGTACCGGTCGTAGCAATGTTTCCTGTCGAGCTGCTGCCCGTAAAACTGTTGAACAGCAGTAGGCTGAACACCTCTTTATTCAGGTCGGATTCATTCATGCGCAATTGCTCCAGCGCCTGTGTGACAGAGCTGCCCACCGGCCCAGAAGAGTTGTCCGGCACTTCAATATCGAAGTGCATCTGCGGTTCTGATAAACGCCCTGAAATGTCCAGCACAACGCCTACATTCGCCCGTTTACGAACACTCTCCTTCTCTGAATCACTCAGACTGCTGATGTCATTCTGCAAAAGCGGCAAGGTGCTGGCCTGTGTGTTGTAGCGGGCTTTGATATCCATGATCGCATTCATAGCATTGCCGGTAAAAGTGACTTTGCTGCCCGGCACGATCTCAAAATTCTTTTTCAGCAGGTTCTGGTAAGAGAATCTGTAATTCCCTTGTTTAACGGTATATACTCCGGTGATGCTCATATCGCCGGTTTCCGGTATTTTGACCAACAGTTGTGCGTTGCCCCTGATTTCCAGGTTATCACCGGTGATCGGGTCGATCACCACTCTTACGATCGCATTTTCCGTAATATCGGCATTGATGGTCAGATCCATTACGGAAGAGATTTTATAACGGGCCTGGGCAATACTGTCTACCTGTTGCTCAGAATAGTTGTCCAGGTCATTTACGAATACGATATAGCTTTCCTGTTCCAGTGAAGCCTGCGGAGAGATCAGCTGAACAGTCACATCCGTTTTTTCTAAAGTTGTTGCCTTAACATTGATCTTTGGCAGATCAAGATTTCCTTTGATCTCTGCGTTAACCTTAGCAATCAGCTTACCATAAAACAGCGCATCTGTCTTTTTCTCTGAATCCAGGAAGGTGAATGCATCAGATCTGAGCCGGAGGTCAAAGCTCATGTCCTGGAAATTCTTATGGTTGATCCTGCCATCGAAATAGGCTTTTCTTTGCAGGCTGTCTGTCAGCACAATATTCGGTTCTATGGTACTTTCACTGATCGCTATTTTTCCATCCTGGATGGTGTACTGAGTTCCGAGCTCATTGACCCGCGCACTGAGCCGGTCGAGGATGAGCTGTCCGTTCACCTGCGGCGTTTCAGTAGTTCCGGACACCTTGATATTTCCCCTGATCGCACCGGAGAGATTCTGCGCATAAGCGCTCAGGAAAGGTTCAAAAGGTGCTACGGCAATATTGCGGATATTCACATCGGCATTGATCGCCGAACTTTCCAGGTTATAATCGGCATCTGCCTGCAGCTCATTTTCTCCGCCTACCAGGCGAAGTTGCGCATCCAGGTTATTGCCTTTCTTATCTGCCAGCAGGCTCAGATCGCCGACCTCATTATCGTTGACCCGGATATCTGTCACCTTAAGATCGCCTATGATCGGTGCTTCTTCCCCGCTGATACCCAGATCGACCTTGCCATTGATCGCTCCCTTGAAGGTGGTGGAATCAAACTTCACCAACTGTAACAGGTTATTGATATCAAACGCATTAAAGGCCAGCGACAGTTGGGTGGTATCACCGGAAACCGATAAACGCTGCTCGCCGGAACTCATGGTGAACTCCGGAAGTTTACCGAAACCTTTCAGGTTCAAAGGTTCGCTCTGAGTTATATTCCATTCCTGGAAATTGAGGTACAACGGGTTCTGCAAAGACAACAAGATATCCTCTCCTGCTCCATCGATCTCTGCGCTGAAGCCGAGCCTGTAATTCACAGAGTCTTCTATGATCCGAGCATTTATTTTGGCCCTCCGCTCGCTCATGGAAGCATCCATACGGATCAAAGGAATAGTCATAGTCTCTGACAAACGGATCGAGTCAACAGAGAAATCAGCCTTCAGCTGATTGCCTTGGTTATCACCTGTCAACCGGATATTTTCAGCATAATAACTGCCATACTGCACTGCCGGAATGAGAAATTCCAGGTTACTGAGATTTTGCGGTGCATCCAGGGTAAAGCTCAGATGGGCAGAATCCAGTTTCTGCAAATCTATCTGCAGCATTTTCGCAAGATCGGTCGGATCCTGTATCAGCACATAGACGTCGATTTTATCATTGCGGATCTCAGCAGTCTCGCCTGGAGAAACAGCGTCATCCGGCTCCGGTCCGCCGATAAGAGATGAGAACGGGAAATACTGGTCGCCGAAATTCATAAAGATCTTGGGCAGGTTGGCCACCTGGTAATTACCGGAAAGCTGCATACGGACAACCGGTGACTCCAGCTCCAGGTTCCGGTCTTTATTTTCCAGCACCTCAGCTTTGAAGATGATCGAATCTGCCGACCAGGTAGCCGAATCATTAGCCAGCTGAAGATTGCGGATATTCAGATTGCCCAGGATATCATCTACGGAACTGCCTGTCAGATCTGCATCCATCTCCATCCGGACCCTGAGCGGGAAGCTTAAAAGATGTGTTGCATACAGATCCAGCGTATCCAGCGCCGCTTTAAAATTCATCACCGGAACACTATCGTTCAAGTTGACCAGGCCTTCGAAATCGAACCTCACATTCGGATCATTCATGGCGATCTGCCCGTCAAATTGCTTACCGGAAAAACGACCCTGCAAGTCCAGATCCCGGTAAGTATAGCTGTTATAGGCGGCATCCGCCACATGCAATCTGATCTGCGCATCCAGATCATCCAGGGTCATTCCCGCACCATCTGCTTCAACTGTCAGGTTGACCAAACCCAGGCTGTCATTGGCCAAAAGCTTTTTCAGATCAATATCTCTCGCGGTAACAGTCCCGTTATATTTCGCATAACTATAGTCTTTATTGAATTTGGCCCGGAGATCTGCTATGATGTCTCCGACCGAACTGCTCAGCACTCCATCCACATCGAAATCGTATAAAGTACCTTTGATCGTACCATTATAGGCTACATTTTCCAACGTACGGATCATTTCGGGCAAACTATCCACCAGCAAGGCGATATCGCTGTATCCCGTTGCAAAAGGCCGGATCTGAAGATTATAACCGAGCCGGTCGGTTTCCAATACATTGTACAGCTGCCCCTGCAGGCTGGCTTGCAAACGGCCTTGTGTTTTCAGCCGCAAGTTCCTGACATACAGCTGCGCCAGGCTTCCATCCAGGGTAGTCGCCAGATCGATCTTGCCCAACCGCTCAGCACCCGGCTTCAGAGTTCCGGCTGGCAGGAAATTTCTAAGCTCCCGGATATCAGAGTGCGCTTCTATATTGACCTGGTTCAATGCCAGCCGGTTCATATCCAAGACGTCTTTGACCGTACCCCTGGCTTTTAGGTTCGTTCTACCAGCAGCAAAACTCAGGTGATCTACGGCAATTTCCGATAAGCTGCCATCCAAAGCAACATGAAGGAACAAGGTTTCTTTTTTCAGGGATTGAAGGCTGGATATTGTATCCAGAGAAGGGACAAAATAGATAACCTCCGGCATGGCCAGGTACAACGAATCTACGACCAGTCCTGTACGGACCTCCGGAGACAATTCCATCAACCGGGCAAAATCCGGGTATGCCACTTCCAGGCTCGCCCGTCCCCTGCTGGCATCCGTCAACAGCTCCAGACCAGTGATCTGTGCCTTTTGTTCATCCAGGGTCAGCTTTCCTTTGAGTGATTGCAACCGGATCCGGTCGTTGAGCCTGGTTTCCAGTCGCTTAATGTCCAGCGTAGCCAGCTGCTCATTGACCGCTATATCATCAATTTCTATGTTAATATCCTCCGCATAAATGTACTCCGGGTCAAAATATTGTCCGTTTTCTACATTGACATACTGGTACCGGACGTTACTGTTCAGGATAGAAAGCCCATCCACTTGAACGGAGAGCCCCAGGTCTTTTAACGGGAAATTCACCGGTGAGATCAGCGTATCTGCAACTTCCTGTATGGCTTCCTTAACAGGTTGCTCCGCAAGCCTGGCGGTCAGATTCAGCTGATCTACTTCCAGTTTTCGGACATGGAAGGACAAGCTGTCGAGGTCCATATCTTTTACTTTCAGGCGAAGGCTGCCCAGAGCCAGCTCATTTTGCCCGATTAGCAGATCTGCTTTTGCCCGGATATTGTCGAGCTGTACCGTACCGACCCTGATCACCATCGAAGATGGCTGAGTAGTCGTGTCTTCTGATGCAAATGCATCCAATATGAACTGGTAGCTGAATATACTGTCCTGATCCTGTTTAAGATGTATAAACGCATCCTTCAGTCCGATCTCTTCAAGATTGACTTCATTAGACAGGATCTTCAGCAGGTTGATATCGACATCCAGCTGACCGGCATACAGCAAGGTATCCTTGTCCAGGTCCTCAATATAAATGCCTTTAGCCCGGACATGGTCCAGGAACCGGATGCTGACACGGTCTATCTGTACTGTAGTTCCCAGCTTACCGGATAACCAACTGGTCGCTATATGCGCAATCCTGGTCTGAACGGACGGAAACTGCAATGCAACCAGCAACACGAATACCAGTAACAACAAAGAACCTAATACATATCCTGCATATTTAGCTACTTTTCTGATATTCATGCTATTAGTTATCTCTTACTAAACCTTTGCTTAACGATAGATTATAACAATGTAATTATATCATTTATATCCATAAACCGCAATTTATCAGCCTGATAACTGCACATAGCTATAAAAGATTTAACAAAGATTTTTATCAGCTGATCAATCCATGTAAATATCCTGCAGACTGGGCCTTCGCTTCACTATAAAGATCCCGGATCATAAAACCCAATCAAAATATCAAGAACATGAATTAAAAATATTATATACTCTGGCAAACTTTCCCTGATGCCAGTACACCAGCATTTGATTCATTGCGCTGTTGAACTTCAGAGAAGAGCTCACCTTTAGTCCCTCTGCCAGCGACAGCACCACCTTGTCTTCCATCAGCATATATAATTCCAAAAGCACATCCAGCAGGTTCAGGTCAATAGCAACCATCAGCAATTCCAGCTGCTTTCTCCTGCTGAAACTTTCAAAAACGTGCGTGATCAGGGTCTTGTCCTTAATATATTGCGCACAGATCAGCAGATCCGCATCTTTTAACGCAGCAGCCAGTTCTCTTACCCTATGCTGATTTACGACTTCTATAAAGGAAGCGACCACTATATGCTTGTCCTGCTGCAAAAGATACAGCACCACCTTTCTGAGCAGGTCCAACGGAATTTCGTTGACGATCTGAGCCGATTTGGAAGGAATCAGCAACTGTGTTACCTCTGCGATGAACGGCAGTGAAAGGTGCTTCATAATGCCCGTCAGCTCCCGGATATCTATATAATAGCTGATATTGGCCGTAATAGCCGAACCGATCACCTGTTCAGAGATCTTGGCATTCATGTAATTAGGAAAAAACTTGGTCACCCTGGCGATCTTCTGCCAATGTTCAGACTGATCGTATAAGGCATTCTGAATGTGCTCCCGCAATACTTCCAGCTCTTCCTGTGACAATTTCTCCAGGAACTGTAATTTCCCCATGGACTGATCTCCTAAAAGGTGCTTCAGTTTCAGCAATTCCACGTATTTACCTGAACCCATGCTCATGCAGTTCAATTTACAACATAAACGGGAATTTCAGATAGTACACTATTAAACGCGGGTTATCCTCTACCAGCTGATCCTCTCTATTGCGGCACCTGCATCAAGCCCAGAATGTTCCGGCCATGTTCAGCGGGTGATCAGGAAACAACGATGTATCTGCCTGTTCCTGAAATCATTCGGTACGGAAACCCCGGAGATCTCCCTGATCCGGCTGGCTTTGATCAAATCTGCCTCGAGCCGGAAACCCCGGAAATTGTTACTGAAATACAAAGTTCCCTCCGGTTTCAATGCCTCCAGTACTTTATTCACCAGTGTCACGTGATCCCGTTGAATATCCAGGATATCCAGCATCATCTTGCTGTTGGAAAAGGTAGGCGGATCCAGCACTATGATATCATAATAGTTTTTCAGAGGTCCCGGCAACCATTGCAGGATATCCGCTCGCACATACCGATACCTTTCTTCATCCCTGAAACCGTTGTGCTCCATATTCTTCTGTGCCCAGGCCAGGTAAGTCTGCGACATATCCACAGTATCTATCCGGGCAGCACCACCGGCAGCAGCATATACTGAAAAAGCACCGGTATAGGCAAACAGGTTCAGTACTCTTTTACCCTGTGCCGCATCTCTGACCATACCTCTGGCCACGCGGTGATCCAGGAATAGACCGGTATCCAGGTAATCGGTCAGGTTGACCCAGAATTCCAGGTTATTTTCCCGGACCCACATTCCGTAACTTTCATTGGAGAAGCGCTCATACTGCTTCAGCCCTTTCTGACGTTCCCTGAGCTTCAGGAAGATCCGGTCTTGCGGCACACCGGTCACCTTGCCGATCACTTCCAGACAACCGGACAGCCATTCCGCATGTGCTTCCGGTTCCATACCATGATTAGCCTTGTACTCAGCGACATGTACATGGCCTTCATAGATGTCCACACACAGCGGGAAAGAAGGTATATCCAGGTCGTACAAACGATAGCAGTTGATCCCCTGCCGCCTGGCCCATTTCCCGGTGTGCTTCAGGTTCTTCTGAAGCCTGTTCTCAAAATCCGTCATCATACGGCCTGCAAGATACGTAAAAGCTCCCGCTGCTCACTGATTTTACAATATGTCGATTTGCCAATGTGATGAATATGAAAATTGAGATAATTAGCCAATGGGTTAATTAATGTGGTAATGTGATGAATGTGAAAATGGTCACTCTTGAGTTGATGCCGATAACTATTGGCACTCGAAACCCGGTGACTGACTCCGATACCGATAGCTATTGGATATCGAAGGGCCTGTTTACCACCACAATTTTCTTTACCCGCACAAGCGGGTAACTATTAACAGTAGTATTTAGACACCTGCTTATGCAGGTGATGAAAAAGTGCTGTAGTGAGCAACCGTGCAGCGCAAAAACGTATCCTGCAGGATGCCGCAATTGTGAATATCTGCAAATACGTGGCTCAAGAGCCTCAACAACCGGAAGGGTATAAGATAAAGAATCTCTATAATCACACTTTACATACTTTTCGCGAATACGATCGTCTGTGCAGTCTGATAGCCATGGTCTAGTCTAAACCATTTGCTAACTTTTCATATTATCACATATGCACATTATTTCTTTTTTCAGCAAATACGCAGTGGCTTTAATACTATGTTAGCGGTGGTCATTATAACGGAAGAAAACAAACAGTAAAAGAAAAACAAATTGTATGACGAACAAAACAATAAACGTATATAGTATCAATGAACAATAGAAAACAACAGATAGAGGACTTCTTTAATCAGTATAGTGCCACATTCAACAATGCGATAAGAGTCGCTTCTCCAGATATAGAACAAACCGCAGGGTTATATTCGGACCACTTTATCGGAGCTAATCCGTTAGGAATTCAATGCGGTAAAAACGATAAAGAACTACGAGATTTTCTGCTGAAGGGCTATGCTTTTTATAAAGAAATTGGAATTATTTCCATGGACATTGTTTCAAAGGAAATAACAATTCTAGACGAATTTCATACAATGACTAAAGTTCGCTGGAAGTCAAATTTCATTAAAAAGGACAATTCGAAAGGAAGTATTGAATTTGAGAATATCTATTTTACTCAAACAAAGGAAGATCAGCATAAAGTCTTCGCTTGGATTACCGGCGACGAGCAGGCGGTTTTAAAAGAGTCTGGATTGATATAAATTGATTAAAATAAACTGCAAACAACGAACCGCTACAAGGTATTGCCCAAAGCAGGGCGAAACAGCTTCGATTGAACATTTGTACAAAGTTCAAGGTTTGTTCTTCGATCGAGTTTTAATACTAATAATTAGCCGCTCCCACCAAGAGCCAACCGTTACAAGTGCATTGATAATTTTAGCTACTCAAATAATTAAAGCAAAAAAGGTATCCTGCCCTCGTTAATTTTATGCTTCTATTATCTGACAAAAGAGAGAAAATTTGGCAAAACATTAAAATTTCAGTCACTTACAGGAAATTATAAGCCCGTTAAAATACAATCCATGAATCCCAAAGTTGACCAGTTTTTAGATCAGGCTTCACATTGGAAAGCAGAAATGACCTTATTGAGGAAGATCATTTCGGGCCTGAAAGCATTAGATGAAGACTATAAATGGATGCATCCTTGCTACACCTTACAAGGTAAAAATATAGTGCTTATCCACGGTTTTAAAGAATATTGCGCATTGCTGTTCCATAAAGGTGCGCTACTAAAAGACCCGGAAGGTATCCTCATTCAACAAACAGAAAATGTCCAGTCAGCCCGCCAGATACGGTTTACAGACATCAGCCAGATCAGGAAACAGGAATCCGTTATAAAGGCTTATATCAGGGAAGCCATTGAGATCGAACGATCAGGAAAGAAGGTATCTCTGAAACAAACAGCAGACTATCCTGTTCCGGAGGAATTCCAGGAAAGACTGGATGAAAACCCTGATCTGAAAAATGCTTTTAACGCTTTAACTCCCGGAAGACAACGGGCATACCTGTTTTATTTCTCTCAGGCTAAACAATCCACCACCCGGGTATCCAGGATTGAAAAATACCTTCCAAAGATCCTCAACGGGAAAGGAATAGATGACTAAATGACTCTCTGCAGTCTACGACTATAGAAAGCAGACTAATCAACATTCCGGCAAACTGATCGGAATATGTACGGCAAGCCCGCCGTCTGCGGTTTCCTTGTACTTGGCATTCATATCTTTAGCAGTCTCCCACATGGTTTTGACGACCATATCCAGGCTGACCTTTGCTTTGTCCGGATTGGATTGCAGCGCCAGCTGAGCTGCTGTCACAGCTTTGATCGCTCCCATGGTATTGCGCTCAATACACGGGATCTGCACCAGCCCGCCGATCGGATCACAGGTGAGGCCGAGATGATGTTCCATTGCGATCTCCGCCGCCATCAGCACCTGGCGTTGTGTGCCGCCCAGGCATTCTGTCAAAGCGGCGGCCGCCATAGCAGAAGACACCCCGATCTCCGCCTGGCAGCCACCCATCGCTGCAGAAATGGTTGCTCCCTTTTTGAAAATAGCACCTATTACGGAAGCGGTCAGCAGAAACTGCATGATCTTCCGGTCATCCAGGCCGTCGTGAAAAGTGATAAAATACTGCAATACGGCAGGGATCACGCCTGATGCACCATTGGTCGGCGCGGTAACTACCCGGCCAAACGATGCATTCTCTTCATTCACGGCCAGCGCAAAACAGCTCACCCAATCGAGAATATAACGGAACGACTCTCCGCCCTGCCGGATCGCTGCCGTCCAGGAAGCATAGTATGTATAGGTCCTGTCCTGCAGTAACCGGGCATTCAACCTGGCCGCCCTGCGCTCTACACGGAGACCACCCGGTAAAACTCCATGGGTATGGCATCCTCTGTAAATGCATTCCCGGATGACCCGGAAAAGCACCATCAATCCCCGCTCCGTCTCTTCTTCCGGCCGCCACGCCCGTTCGTTCTCCCAGACGATCTCAGAAATGCGGTAGCCGCTCCGGATACACCAATGTAAAAGATCGGATGCATTGTCAACCGGAAACGGCAATTCTACCGGCGGCCTAACGCTACCAGTGGCCTGATCCTGCACGACAAAACCGCCGCCGATCGAGTAATAGGTTTCTTCCACGATAGCTCCGTCCCCGAATTTTGCCCTGAAGGTCAGCGCATTAGGGTGCGCAGGCAAGCTTTGCGTGTACAGAAACTGCACATCCCTCTTGTATACAAACGGTACCGGATAGCAGCCGCATAAAAGCAAGGTCTCACTTTCCCGGATCTGCTGAACTTTGGTCGTCACCTCACTCACTTCGATGGTCACCGGGTCTTCTCCACTCAGACCGAGCAGCACGGCGATATCCGTACCATGTCCCAGCCCTGTTTTAGCCAGGGAACCGTACAACAATATCTGAATATTATCGACCTGGTCTGCTCTCCCATCCTGAAGCAGCAGCCCGGCAAACATTTCCGCGGCCCGCCAGGGACCTAAAGTATGGGAACTCGACGGCCCTATCCCTATTTTGAATATGTCAAATACCGATATCTGCTCGCTACTCATGCCTGATCCCCTCTTACTATAATGATAACCTTTTATACAATTAAAAAGATTACCTGTTGGCTGAAAAGAATGAGAATAATGTGCAAATGGAAAATCAAGGCTAGTCAGACGATGGACCACAGACAACTTCCGGGAGTTATCGGATCACCGGATTCGCTTAAGAAAATGGAGACAATGTGCAAACGAATTGACCACAGCCAGTCAGACGATAGACGATCGTATTTGCTGAAAAATTTGATAATATGAAAATGTGACAGGTTGGACAATGGACTACAGACAATAGACAATCGTTTTTGCTGATGTCCATATTTACAGCAGATTGCAGAATACGTTTTTAGGGCAGCTCCTCACTGCAACACCTTTCCATCATCTGTACAAACAAACTTTATTACTCATTGCAGCTCATCACGAGCGCTCAGGAATCAGGCGCAATGATGACACTGCTGTTATCCTTGACTACTATCATCAAGGTAAATGAATTTTAAGTATCTTCCTTTTCTTCCTGTTGCTTACCGATCATGAAACAACAATGCTATCTCCTGAAAATCGATCAACCATGCGATCAGCCGTGGTCTTCAATGAACCCCAATAGTACAGGTAAATTTTGTTCACGATGCTCTAAAACGGTCGTAGATTTTGCTCATCTGACTGACCCGGAGATTATACAGATCATTGAACAAACACCCGGCCGAATTTGCGGACGCCTCAGTCAGCAACAACTTAACAGGATCATAGAAAGCAGAAGTACCTCAAACAAGGTTTCGTTCTATAAAATTCTTGCCAGTCTGCTACTCATCGGGGCAACGCACACTCTTGCCGCAGAACAGTTCACATCTCCGATAACCATAGCATCTAACATCAACGAGCAAGATCCCGATTCACCACCAGAAGTCAAAAATCCCGTAACTAATGATACTCCCAAGACCATAAAAGGCATTGTTATGGATTCCACCAGCCAGGAACCCTTGGTCGGTGCAATTGTTTTAATCAAAGACTCAGAAATGTGGGTTTCCACTGACATAAACGGAAAGTTTAAACTTACTGTTCCTGACCATCTCCTGACCGATAAGATAAACCTGACTATTAGTTATTTAGGTTACAAAAAATCTGAACTTGCAGTGAATAAAGATGATTTATCCGATAAGGAGGAAATATCCATTCAACTTACTGAAGAAACATTACTGATAGGAGAAGTAGTAATAGCTAAACGTCAAAGATGGAAATTCTGGAAGAGGTGGTAAGCTGTCAAAAATTACATTGTGTGAGGTAATTGACTATAGACAATAAAGCATCGTATTCGCAGAAACCCATGTTCGCGACAGAATATCACTTCACTACAGCATCTTTTCATCACCTGTGCAAACAGGGATCTGTTAATAATACCCGCCTCGCGGGCAAGGCGGCAGGCTTCAGGTTAGTTCATCAACCGGGTTTCGACTCCCGATACCAATAGCTTTCGTATCGGAGTCAACCCGAGAATGACCATTTTCATATTACCACATTGGGTACATTTTGTTAAATCAACCTTCTTTATTCAACATCGACTGCAAGTGCTTGGTTTCTGAAGCCTTGATCTTCCCGGCCAGGAACAAGCGAACCTCTCTCCTTTTTTCCGCTTCTTCGTACAACCGGATCTCTGCTTCTGTCTGAGGACTCAACGGCGGCACTTTCATACTTTTTCCGTTTCTGTCCAATGCCACAAATGTAAAAAAAGCAGAATGTGAAAGTTCATCCTGATGCGTCTTCGGATCATGGATATATACCTGGCAACAGATCTCCAGGGAGGTATTGAAAGCCCGGGTAGCAAAAGATTTTACCACTACCACATCACCCACTTTGATCGGTAAGCGGAACGACACATTATCCACGCTGGCCGTTACACAGATAGTACCGCAATGCTTCAGCGCACTGACCCCGCAGGAAACATCCATCCAGCTCAGCAGATTACCACCCATCAGATTACCCAGCGGATTGGTATGACCGGGCATGATCAGTTCTGTATGTATATTGAGCGAGTCAGAAGGTACACGTGTGTTCATGTTGCGCAAAATGCAGTTTTTTTGAATTTCGCTGGTAACAGCCCGCTCACTATTAATGGTTATATAATAGTGAACGTACCCGGTCCGTACGGGTTAACCCTCATCATAAGATACGACTACATCCTGCGTCAACGGATGAGACTGGCAGGTCAGGATAAATCCTTCATCGATCTCCTCTTCTGTCAACGGATCGTCATCGTCCATATGCACTTCCCCGGAAAGCAGCTTGGCTTTACAGGTACAACAGGCAGCTACCCTGCAGGCATAAGGCGGATCGATATCTGCTTCGATGGCAGCATCGAGGATCGTTTGCCCGTTATTCACTGATATCAGATATTCGATACCGTCCAATATTACTTTTACGTTTACAGTCATGTTGATCGTTTCCAGAGGCGACTAAAATACAATCCTTTCAGAATATTCCAACATATGACCCTGAAATTGACCGGAAGCAGATACTTCTCTGGACACGACCGGAACAATAAAAACAACCAACTATTTTTAAGAATACCATTCTAAACAAACTACTTTTTAGCCTGCATAACAAAAACAGAAGCAGCAACGCCGGAAGACAGAGCTCATGTCTTCATCCGCAGATACACGTCGGCCGGACATCAATACTCAAGCCGGTTTCAACGACTATTTCCACCTCAGCAAGCACCTGCACAAGCAGACCGGTCTTCAGCACAGAAAATTCAAAGAGAAACCGGCACATATCTATGAATATAAACTCACAGCAGACATGGACAACCTGTTCAACAGTGTGTTCTAATGTTGCGTAATGCATGAGCAGGAAAGATCAGAGAACAAAATTTATAGAAAACTAAGAAACAAAACTGAGTAAAATGTAATTTCGAGGTTGGTTGTCCGGATTTATCCGTAGCCCGTAGGGGAATCGAACCCCTGTTTGAAGAATGAAAATCTCCTGTCCTAACCCCTAGACGAACGGGCCATTGAAGGCAGATTAAAATGTAGCCCGTAGGGGAATCGAACCCCTCTTGCAAGAATGAAAATCTTGAGTCCTAACCGATAGACGAACGGGCCATTCTGTCAAATAGTTCCGGCAAATCGATTGTCGAAACAACAACTTTGGTAGCCCGTAGGGGAATCGAACCCCTCTTGCAAGAATGAAAATCTTGAGTCCTAACCGATAGACGAACGGGCCATTTAATGAACTTTGCTAGGCTGTTTTGCTTTGCGAGTGCAAATATAGAGACTTAATTTTAATCTCCAAGCCCGGCTCAAAATAAATTGTGGTTTACAACTCAACTTTACTTCACAATCGTTCACTTATATATCTATTGGCCGGTTTCACCTTTAGCCTTACCTTTAAGAAAATCTGGTGGTAAAATTTCTCTCCGATTACACTGATTAACCTTTACTTTTGCTTATAAAATGTAAGCCCATGAAACGCGTTGCCATTAATGGTTTAGGAAGAATAGGAAGAATTGTTTTCAGGATATTATGTGAGCACCCGGAAGTAGAAGTAGTGGCCGTCAACGACCTGGCCTCCAACGACATCCTTGCCCATCTCATCCAGTACGACAGTGCTCACGGCACCTGGCATAAGCAGGTCACAGCAGATGATCATCATATTTTTGTAGACGGACACCCTATTCTCTGTACGGCAATTGCAGATTTCAGATCACTGCCCTGGAAGGAAAACAATATAGATATTGTCATAGAATGTACCGGGAAGGCCAGGAACGGCGCAAAAGCCGCTGAACATCTCGAAGCAGGTGCCAGGAAGGTGATCATCTCCGCACCGGCAGATGAAGCCACCAAAACCATTGTCCTGGGTGTCAACGATGAGCTGCTGACCCCGGAAGACACTATTTTGTCCAACGCGTCCTGCACTACCAACTGCCTCGCTCCCATGATCAAAGTGCTGGAAGAACATTTCGGTATCGAAAGCGCCATCATGTCTACCGTACATGCTTACACGGGAGACCAGAACCTGCACGACGGGAATCACAAAAGCGACTTCCGCAGGGCACGGGCTGCTGCCGCCAACATCACTCCTACTACCTCTAACGCCACCAAAACCGTAGAATGGGTCATCCCGGAAATGAAAGGCAGGCTGATCGGTGGAGCTATGCGCGTACCGGTACTGGTAGGCTCTCTGACAGAACTCTATTGTAATCTCCGCACACCTGCCGATAAGGAGACACTCAACGCCGCCTTTAAGAAGGCCGCACAAGAAAGTCCGCTGAAAGGCATACTCGCCTATACAGAAGCGCCGCTTGTTTCTACTGACATCGTCAGCGATCCGCACTCCTGTATCTTTGACTCAGAGCTCACCACCTTTATTACGGACCGGTTCTGTAAAATCGTAGGCTGGTATGACAATGAATACGGCTATTCCAACCGCCTGGCAGAGCTCGTTCTCAAGGTCGCTTCACTCTAAAAATTATTAAATTTCCAAATATCTATATGAGCCAGATTGACCAGATATCTTTTCAAGGTAAAAAAGCTTTAATACGAGTAGATTTTAACGTCCCGCTGGATAAATCCACCTTCCGGGTCACCGATGACACCAGGATCAGGGCCGCACTGCCCACTATCCGTAAAGTTCTGAATGACGGGGGCGCAGTGATCCTGATGTCTCACCTGGGGCGGCCATTAAAGAAGCTCAAAGAAGACGGCAGCATCGACAAAGAAAAATTCACCCTGAACCACGTTACCGGCCGTTTATCCGAACTACTGAACCAGCCGGTTCTGTTTGCAACAGATTGCACCGGACCGGAAGCGGAAGAAAAAGCAGCGGCTCTTAAGTCCGGTGAAGTCCTCCTGCTGGAAAACACCCGTTTTCACAAAGGAGAAGAAAAAGGTGATGAAACTTTTGCGGAGCAGCTTTCCAAACTGGGTGATATTTACATCAATGACGCCTTCGGCACCGCGCACAGAGCGCATGCCAGCACCACTATTGTAGCCAGGTTCTTTGACAGGAACAATAAAGCTTTCGGGTACCTGATGAATGCCGAAGTAGCCAATGCTGAGAAAGTGATCAAACAACCGGAACGCCCGCTGACAGCTATCCTGGGCGGCGCTAAAGTATCTGACAAGATCCTTATCATTGAAAACCTCCTGGAGATCGCGGACAACATTATCATTGGCGGCGGTATGTCCTATACTTTCCTGAAAGCGCTGGGCCAACCGATCGGCAACAGCCTCTGCGAGGAAGATAAGTTGGACGTAGCGCTGGCAGTGCTGGATAAAGCCAAACAGAAAGGTGTCCAATTGCTGATCCCTTCTGATCATGTCGTGGCTGACCAATTTGATGCGGCAGCTCAGACTCAGACATTACCGATAGGAGAAACACCTGAAGGCTGGATGGGATTGGATATCGGTCCTGATACCATCCGTCAATACAGTGAGGTGATCCTGGCATCCAGAACGATCCTGTGGAACGGACCGATGGGCGTGTTTGAAATGGAAGCCTTCAGAAAAGGTACAGAAGCTATTGCGTATGCCGTAGCAGATGCTACCGCTCAGGGTGCTTTCTCGTTGGTGGGCGGCGGAGATTCAGTGGCTGCTGTCAACCTTTTCAAGTTGTCGGATAAAGTCAGCTTCGTTTCTACCGGCGGCGGCGCTATGCTGGAATTCTTCGAAGGCAAGGTATTGCCGGGCGTAGCGGCTATACAGGAATAGACCTGATCCATATATAACATATATAAAGAGAAGCGGCTTGCATTCGTGGTGCAAGCCGCTTTTATTATCTGTCCAGGATAAATCTATATCAGGAGATTAAACAATTGGGGATCTTCATTGATACAGACATATTTCACCCCGTATTTTTTCATTCTTTCCAGTAAGGGCTGATAGTCTTCCTTCTGCTTCAGCTCGATTCCTACCAGCGCCGGTCCGCTTTCTTTATTATTTTTCTTCGTATACCCGAAAGAAGTAATATCATCATCCGGACCTAATACTTTATTTACAAACTCTTTCAAAGCACCCGAGCGCTGCGGGAAAGAGATCATAAAATAGTGCTTGAGTCCTTCGTATATAAGAGAACGCTCCTTGATATCCGGCATTCTTTCGATATCGTTATTGCCGCCGCTCACGATACAGATAACATTTTTCCCGGCGATCTTGTCCTTGTACAGGTTGAGCGCCGCTATAGATAAAGCACCAGCCGGCTCTACGACGATAGCATCTTCATTATACATCTGGAGAATGGTCGTACAAACCGCTCCTTCCGGCACCGCCAGCACCTCTTCTACCTGATCTTTCACGACCTGGAAAGGTAAACTGCCGATCTGCTTCACTGCGGCTCCGTCCACAAACCTGTCGATTTCTTTGAGCGATACGACTTTCCCGGCATCCAGGGATGCCTGCAGGGAGGGCGCTCCGGCCGGTTCCACTGCAATGATCTTCACAGACGGATATTTTGTTTTGAGATAGATGACCAGTCCCGCAATCAGTCCGCCACCGCCTACCGGAACAAATACATAGTCCGGCCTGACCTGCTTCAACTGATGAGCGATCTCCACTCCTACTGTTCCCTGCCCCTCGATGATCAGCGTATCATCAAAAGGTGAGACCATGATCGTTCCGGTTTTATGAGCATACTTGATAGAAGCCAGCTTCGCGTCATCATAGGTATCTCCTGAAAGTACGATCTCTACATTTCCTTTTCCCAGCCGCTGCACCGCTTTTACTTTCTGTTTAGGTGTTGTAGTGGGCATAAAAATCACGCCCCTGATGTTCAGCATATTACAGGCAAAAGCCACACCCTGGGCATGGTTGCCTGCACTGGAACAAACCACACCTTTGGCCCTGTCCTGAAGGCTGAGGCTGGCAATAAAATTATAAGCACCCCTGATCTTATACGACCGGACAATCTGCAGGTCTTCTCTTTTCAGGTAAATGTTAGCGTTAAAAGTTTCTGATAGGTTGGTATTTTTTTGCAGAGGGGTTACATTGGTCACTCCATCCAGCACGGTTGATGCTTTCAGGATCCCTTCGTAGGTAGGTAACGTTGACAAAATGCAGATTTTTCGGCTAAAATAAGGATTACTATGCTAATCGTCATTAAATCCTTATTACAGTTATTTCATGGTAACGGCACACCTTTGACCAAGGTGTGGCTTATCTTTCCGTACCGGGTCCGGATTTTAACATCTTTACGCGTACGATTATCAAAACTTAATATGAAAAGAAACTAAATTCTTTGCAATTTCGTTTAAATGATAAATAATATTATCAAATGATCATAAATCAGAGTACCACTACAGCGCACTACGAAAAACTGGTAGATATCCTGGGCAAGAAATACATCAAAGCGACTATTGAGAGTCCTTATGATTTTATTACCATTGCCACTACCGGGGTCAATGCCCACGTCATAGCGAATTTCAGGAATCATTTCGGCATTCCCAGAGATCTAACTGCAGAGCTCCTCAACGTCTCGGAACCGACTATCTACAGATGGATCCGCAGCAACAAACAACTGGAAAGAAACTACTCGGTCCAGCTTTTCGAATTAGCAGACCTTTTTCTATACGGTTCGGAGGTCTTCGAAAGCAAAGAAAACTTCTTCAAATGGCTGGATCTTCCCAACGCCGCGCTGGGCGGGCTGGAGCCTAAAACACTATTAGAAATCCCTACAGGCATCTCCAAGGTACGGGACCTTTTAGGCCGTATCGAACACGGTGTTTATAGCTGATGCTGTATGTTAGTATACCGGATCACCAAAAGCCTGCATGCTTCAGACATCAGCGGAACAGGCGCTGCGCTCTATCCCGGAAGATGGAATAAAAAAGGTACGCCCGTACTTTATGCCGGGGAAAGCAAAGAGATCGCTCTGTTAGAGAACCTGGTGCATATTCCCCCGATGATGACTCCGCAACTGGATATCCTGATCCTGGAAATACCGGACAATTCTGTCACAACGCTGGATGTTAAAGATCTGCCTAAAAACTGGCATCAATACCCCGCTCCGACCATTCTTTCTGAAATGGGGCAAGCCTGGATTGAAGAAGGTAAAACCATCGCGCTCAAGGTTCCCAGCAGTATCATTCATTCTGCTCACAACATCATCCTGAATTGCGGGCATAAGACCTACAGCACTGTCAAAATACGCAGTCAGCAACCTTTTTACTTCGACACCAGGCTGACCAAATAACATCCACTTAAACCTCTGACAATAATGCTGCCGACCATACCTCCTCCAAGTCTTGTACAGATTACTTAATTTTGTAAAAAAGGCGAACATGATCACCCGACCCATGTTCCATTAATGAGATGTTTTATAATCAAGGTAAGACCAGGAATTACAGACATAACTTAAGTTTAGCAACCATACTCTGCTTTGTTGCAGGAATTGTAAATGTCAGCGGGTTCCTGGCAGTCCAGAAGCTCACTACCAATGTCACCGGTCATTTTGCGTTCTTCATGGAAGAGGTCATCGAATTCGATTTCCGTGAAGCCATCATCCTGTTCCTGTTCGTAGGCTTCTATTTCCTCGGATCCTTCTGTTCCTCTCTGCTGATGGAGGTCATCTCCCGGAAAAACACCAACTATACCTACAGCATCCCCGTCCTGATAGAATGTATGATCCTTTTCAGCATTGCCATAGCCAATGATCTGCTGATCTCCGGGCATCCGAATATCATCGCTTTTTCGCTGCTGTTTGCCATGGGTCTACAGAATGCCCTGGTAACCAAGATCTCCAATTCCGTCGTACGGACCACTCACCTTACCGGGCTGTTTACAGATCTCGGCATAGAGCTTTCCCAGCTTTTTTTCTATAAAACCAAAACGCAGAAGCTCAAGCTGCAATCTTCCATCCGGCTGAAGCTCACCATCATCAGCTTCTTTTTCCTGGGTGGCGTGGTAGCGGGGCTCATCTATCCTTTCATCGGGCTGAATACCCTCATCATTGCTTCTTTTCTGCTAATCTTCGGAGGGATATACGACTATATCAAACGGATCATGCTCAAGCTGACTGCCAAGATCACCCGGCTCGACCTGAAATAAGGTTTCTGCCCACTCGAATCTTTAAAAGCTGCACACTGCCCTCTGCGCAAGGGACAGAAGCGGGGAACATATTTTCCGGCAGGAAATATTTCCGGAGCGGATGGCTCGACCCGGAAGTGACGCCAGGAACGACGGGATGCGCCCGTTTCAACAAATATCCGATTAGTTTCAAAACCTAAACTGTAGCAATCAAACACTATCCATAAAGAGTACAACAATCCCGTCTTTGTATTAAAACTGACTATGACATTCAACAGACATTTTGCATTATATAAAAATGAATGTTCAAATAAAAAAAGAAAGCAATCGCTGATTGAAAACAGTACGAAACAGGAATCCACATCAATCAGTTGAAATATTTTTATAATTTCATAGTTAAAATCGCCCACTTTTAGAAAAATGGAAAGTAAAAAGAATCTATTAATATGGTAAAAAATAAGAAAATAACCGTACAGCATGTAGATATTGTCCTGTATGAAGATAATAAGCAGGATTACATTTCTCTGACCGATATAGCAAGATACAAGGATCCGGAACACACGGACAGCATTATCCAGAATTGGATGAGAAATAGAAATACTGTAGAATTATTGGGTTTTTGGGAAACAATTTTCAACCCCGATTTTAAACCCCTCGAATTCGAGGGGTTTAGGAAACAGGCTGGACTGAACAGTTTTGTAATGACACCAAAACGTTGGATAGAAAGTACAAATGCCATAGGAATTGTGTCAAAAGCAGGCAGATACGGTGGCACTTTTGCCCATAAGGACATCGCTTTGGAATTTGCATCCTGGATTTCCATAGAGTTTAAACTTTATGTAATCAAGGAATTTCAGCGCCTGAAAGACGAAGAAAATAAAGAATGGGATTTGCAAAGAACCATTTCCAAAATCAATTATCAAATTCATACAGACGCCATCAAAGCAAATCTTATCCCAAAACAAATTACCAGGCAACAGGCAAATTTCGTCTATGCCAATGAAGCCGATTTGCTGAACGTGGCACTCTTCGGCATTACGTCAAAAGAATGGAGAGATAATAATTCCAACCAAAAAGGAAACATAAGAGATTCTGCAACCTTAGAACAATTGGTTGTTTTGAGCAATATGGAAAGCATTAACGCTTTATTGATACAGCAAGGTTTATCACAAAGTGAAAGACTAATACAACTCAACAAAGTTGCGATTACGCAAATGAAATCTTTGATTGAAAGCAGTGTGGCTAAGAAGCTGAAATAAGAGCATTACATAAAATATTTGTCATCAAACAAGATTGAATTAATGAATTAAAAACAAATTAAGACATATAAAATTAGCGTTTCGCTTTAAAAATTTCCTGCTTCGGAAACCGACCAAATTTGAGTGAAACTGACTTTGAAAGAATAATCCAGGAAAAGGATAAAAATTCACCAGTTACCTTATTAATAGCACATTTGATCGCCTGTACCTTTCCGGCATATGTTTTCTTTACAAAAGCCTGGTATGCACCATATTATTGCACTTCCGGCGATCTGGATCAGGCCGATAGCGGTCAGCATCATTTTTGCCGTTTTTGTACTTTCCGGACATCTCTCTGTATGATGCGCCAGAGCAACCCGGGGAACCATCGCTTCAGCAGCCAGGTCAGCTTAGATTCTGCATTGACCAGCAACATAAATTTCCCCTTTTCCAATTCTTTCAGCGCACCTTTGGCAACTGCTTCTGCTGTCAACAACCTGGCATTGGCGGAGATGGCAAGCGTTTCCGCCGGTTTGGTCTTATTCTCCTCCTGGTAACCCGGCGTATCCGTATCGGGCGGACACAGAACCGATACCCGGATGTGCATAGGTTCCAACTCGCTGCGCAACACTTCCGAAAGGCCTACTATACCGAATTTTGTAACGGCATAGTCCGAATAACCGAAAACGCCCACAAAACCTGCTATGGATGAGGTGTTCATAATAAAACCACCCTGCTTTTTCATATATGGCAAAGCAGCCTGTATACTGTTCCAGGCTGTCACCACATTGAGCCGGAAGGTTTCTTCCAGTTGCCCGGCAGAGATCTGTTCAAAATATCCCGGCAGTGCCCGGCCGGCACAATTCAGTAACAAATACGGAACGATACCTTCTTCCGCCAGCTGGCGAAAATGCTCTTTTAAAGCAGCAGCATCTGTCGCATCTGCCGACAGGTAGCGGACGACGCCTTGCGGATGCCGGTCTTTTAAGTTCTTTGCTGCCTGCAGAAGCATTTTTTCATTACGGGCTATGATCAGCACCTGCGCCTTACGGGCCAGGAGTTCGCCGGCCAGCGCCAGTCCTATACCAGCCGAGCCGCCGACAATGAATGCCCAGCGTTGTTGATATTGTATTTTCATTTCTGCTTCAATTATTGGATATCCGGGGCCGGTGTTATATTGCTTATTTACCCGGGCAGCCTATTTACTTATAAAAGGTACATCTGCCTTATCCCATCTCGGATAACGTTGCTTTGCCGTATCCAATGGACAATGATTGAAATGCCACCATTCATGCGGTATGGGCTGGAAACCTGCTGCCACCATTACATGTCTCAACAGCAGCCTGTTGCGCAGCGCTTCTGAGGATAAAATACCTTCATGCAGGAAGGTGATCTCCGCAGCCGGTTCAGCCAAGGCTCCGAAAAAATCATATACTGTGCCCATATCCAACTCCCGGCCGTGTTCATCCAGGATACCGATATCTATTGCGCAACCGTAATTGTGCAAGGAGCCTGCATCCGGGTGAGCGATATATTTCTCCTGTTCTGTTCCCCGGACCACTTCAAATAGAGCCTGTTGCACCACATGCGGTCTGGCGGCGTCCCATATAACAAAACGGAAACCGGGATACAAAGTCTTCAACAAACGATCGGCTTCCACCAGCTTATCCACTGCTTCAGCTGCAAGTAATGCTTCAAATCCCGGTGGATAAAATACCCTTTCAGCAAAATTATCTGTTCCGGCGTACTTGAGGTCGATAACCGCATCCGGCAAATATTCGGTGATCCTTTTCATTTGTTCTTTTCCTTTATCCATACATTTCTCTGCAACACACCTGTATCCGGAAAATCCGTAAACAATCCATCCAGTCCAAGCTGCAGGCAAAAACCGATCTCCGCCCGGACATCACCCTCAAAAGAAGGATAGACAAAATCTGCTTCCTTCCTGAAAGTATAAGCAATGACCTCCAAACCGGCGGCATGGGCCATTTCTATCACGGGTGAAACAGGGTTCTTACTTTCCTGTTGTGCCGTCACGAGCAGCCACCACTTCGGCGGACCGATAGCCCGGGCATATGTGGCTATTTCTGTCAGTCCTTCCGGTGTAAGCATATCCTGGTAAGCAGTTGCCTGACCGACGGCGCGCAGATCATAAGGAATTTTTTCCGGTTCATCGAGCAGTTGCAATAAAGGTATATCAGACCGCGCATGCAGATAACGCAGGTTACTCACTTCGAAGGACTGAATCATGACTGGTATATCTGCCGACGGCAATTGCTGCCGATCCAGTACTTTCAATAAGGTATCTTCAACAGCAATGCCCAAACCGTTGAAATAGGTGGAGTGTTTGATCTCCGGTATAATCCCGATCTTCCTGTTCAGGGAATCAGACAAATGCTTTACTGTCGCAATGATCTCCTCCAGTGTCGGTATACCGTACAGATCATCTGAAGCATGGTTCCTGAACGGCAATCTTTCGCGGGCCCTCAGTTGCCTGAGCTCCGCCAGTGTAAAGTCTTCCGTAAACCAGCCTTCTATCATATCTCCGTCAATAACTTTAGACGTTTTCCGACCGGGAAACACATCTTCCACATTCGTGGTAGAGCCGATTTCATTTTCATGCCTGGCGACCAATACACCATCCCTGGTAGGTACCAGGTCCGGCTCAATAAAATCCGCTCCCTGTTGTGCTGCCAGTGTATATGCTGCCAGAGTATGTTCCGGCAGATATCCGCTGGCGCCTCTGTGCCCGATCACCCAGGGACTGATCAATGGCTGCTTTGACTGATTTTCCATAGCTGACTGCGCTGAAAGGTCTGTTATAAAACACCAGGTCATTCCGCCGAACAACCAATATCTTATGCCGTTCCATTTGCGGGACGAGCTATTTTTCCCTTTCATATCACTTCATTCTCTGCACAACTTACAATATTAGCTGCAAACAGTTACAGCGTCCTGCTACTTTTTATCCGGTATCCAAACGGTCACCAGTCAAACCGGCACCGATTGTAAAAGTAACTTTAGAAATAAACCTTTAATTTTAAGCATCGCGGTCTTTAATATGGATGCTATAACAGCTTATATTCGCTCCTTCCCGGAAACGACCCAACAGATCCTTCACAAGATCAGGGCTATTATCCGGGCTGCTGCACCGGACGTGGAAGAAAGCATCAGCTATGCCATTCCCGCTTATAAAGCTTATGGAAAACCGCTCGTCTATTTTGCCGCCTATAAGCACCACATTGGCTTTTACGCGACACCTACAGGACATGAAGCTTTTGAGCAGGAGCTTTCCCGGTATAAACAAGGCAAAGGGTCGGTACAATTCCCGCTGGATCAGCCCATTCCTTACGATTTAATAGAACGGATCGTACGGTTCAAACTGGAAGAAAATGCGCGGCTGTTTCATGCCCGATCCTCAAAAAAATCCCGGTAATCTTTTGGATACACTCATCGGGCTACCGCTGCAAAATCGATTCCAGGTTGCCCAGATAAACATGAAGCCAAAGGAACAGCACTTGTTTAAATTTTTATATTATTTTATAAAACAAATAAAATATCCAATATCAGATATTTTATTTCCTGATCTTAAAACAATCTATTCCAAAACAGGTTCATGATAGGAACAATCCTTTATACATTATGCTGCTCAGAACCTCACTATCTGTCTTATTTATAAGCATAATTTTTCAACAAAGCATAGCAGGCATCATCCAGGGCCGCGTGTATGACGAGATCAATAACGATCCGATCATCGGGGCCAATATTATCATACAGGGAACAAGCACAGGAACCATTACTGACCTGGACGGCAATTTCAGCATCAACAACCTGGAACCGGGATTATACAATTTGCAGGTAAGCTACCTGGGTTACGACACGAAGACCATCTTTGAACTTCAGGTGACCAATGCCGTTCCGGTCCAGCTCAATATCGCCCTCGGGGAATCCAGTGTAGCACTTACTACCGTGGAGGTCGTTTCCGGCGCCTTTAAGAAAAATGTTGAATCACCGGTCTCTCTCAACAGCATTGGCGTCAACGAAGTGCAACGGTCACCCGGCGGGAACAGGGACATTTCCAGGGTTGTACAGCTCCTACCAGGCGTATCCACGGGTTCCAGCTTCCGGAACGATCTCCTGATCCGTGGCGGTGCCTCCTCTGAAAACAGGTATTACCTGGACGATATAGAAGTACCGACAATCAATCACTTCACTACACAGGGCGCATCCGGCGGTTCGAACGGGCTCATCAATGTAGATTTTATCAATAATGTAGATTTCTATTCCGGCGCATTCCCTTCCAACAGGGGTAATTCACTGAGCGCTGTTTTTGAGTTCACACAAAGAGAAGGCCGGCCCGATAGGATCGGCTTTACCGCAACAGCCGGTGCCAGCGACCTCGGGCTGACGCTGGAAGGGCCTATAGGCAAAAAGACAACTTTTCTTGCTTCAGCACGACGATCTTATCTGCAATTCCTTTTTAAAGCATTAGGCCTGCCTTTTCTGCCCACCTATAACGATTTCCAGTTTAAAGCAGTCCATAAGATCAACAAGAAGAACGACCTCACTTTCATCGGGTTAGGAGCCATTGATCATTTCAACCTGAACCTGGATAAAGATGATACGGAAGAAGACCGGTACCAGCTCGGCTACCTGCCCTATTTCCGGCAATGGAATTACACTACAGGTGTGCGGTACCGGCATTTTACAGATAACGGCACCCTCATGATCGTAGCCAGCAGAAGCATGCTGAGCAACAACCTTTACAAATATGCCAACAACGAAAACGATAACCTGGCAGCAAAGATCTTTGATATCGACTCCAAAGAAGCAGAAAATAAGCTGCGGGCAGAGCATACGATCCGTAAAGACGGATACAAGATCAGCTATGGCGTCAATTACGAACTGGCCCGTTATACCAACAACACTTTCCGGCAAGTAGCAGCTGACGAAAGTACAGCACCTATCGTTTATGATGCAGCACTTACCATCAACAAATACGGTCTCTACGTGCAGACCAGCAAAAGGTATTTCAAAGATAAGCTGGCTGTATCAGCGGGATTGAGAGTGGACGGCAACGACTATTCCTCTGCCATGTCCAATCCTCTCCGACAGCTTTCTCCGCGACTGTCTCTCTCCTACCAGATCACGGAAGCGCTTGCGCTCAGTGCCAATGCCGGTATCTACTACCAGCTGCCGGCCTATACACTCCTGGGGTACCAGGATAAAAACGGACAACTGCTTAACAGAGATGCGCTCCGGTATATCCGCAGCCGGCACCTGGTTGGCGGTATCTCTTACACTACCTCTACCAATACAAAGTTTTCCGTTGAAGGATTTTATAAAAAATATGATCAGTACCCGATGCTGACAGGAAAAGGCATTTCCTTCGCCAACGAAGGCGGTGACTATGGCATTGCCGGCGATGAGTCTGCCGATGCCACCTCCAGGGGTAAAGCTTACGGTGTTGAATTGCTTGCGCAGCAGAAGCTTTACAAAAATCTTTACGGGATTCTGTCCTATACCTATTACCGGACCTTATTCACTGATACCAGCAGCTTATTCAAACCGGCCAGCTGGGATAACCGGCACATACTGAACCTTGCATTAGGCTATAAGTTCAAAAGAAACTGGGAGCTGGGTATCCGGTGGACATTCAGAGGCGGAGCGCCGTATACGCCTTATGATGAATCGCTTTCTGCCCTGGTCAGCTCCTGGGATGTCAGGGGCCAGGCTGTTATGGATTATTCCCGGCTGAACGAAGAAAGATTAAAATCCTACACGCAACTCGATATCCGGGTGGACAAAAAATGGTTTTTTCAGAAATGGAACCTCAACCTGTACTTTGATATCCGGAATGCCTATAAAGCTACTGAGCATTTCCAACCAAACCTGACTATTGTCCGGGATGCCAGTGGCCAACCGCAGTATGAAGCCGGGGAACCACTCCGATACCAAATCAAATACCTGGATGCTGATGCAGGAACCGTGTTACCTTCTATCGGGATCGTCATCGGACTATAATACTCAGGCTTTGTATCGCTTCCTGTATATAAAAGTAAGCGTTGCACCGGCTAATGCCATGACCGCGCCGACCAGCTGGGGCGTATGCATCGACAATCCCATGGCGATAGGCATACCGCCAAGGAAAGCTCCCAGCGCATTGCCGACATTGAAGCTGGCCTGTCCGGCTGCGGCTGCGATCATCTCCGCACCTTTAGCAGAACGGATCAGCATCATCTGTATCGATGAACCTATGGAAAAAGCGACGGCTCCCGTTACAAAAGTCATAATTACCACTGCAACGGGATAAGCAACCGTGAAATATACCATGACCAGGCAAACGGACATAGCTATGAAGATCAGCATGGCTGCTCTTGAAGGTGAAATCGAATCGGCGAGCTTTCCGCCGGCGATATTGCCCACAAACATTCCCAACCCGGCCAGGATCATGAAATCAGGCATTTTCCCCTTGGAAAAACCCGCGACCTGTGTCAACATCGGCGATATATAGCTGATCCACGCAAACAATCCACCTGTGCCAACAGAGATCAGGGCGATCAGCAGCCAGGCTCTGCCGCTTTTGAAATACACCAGCTGACGGGATATCGAAGCATTTTTGTCTGCACTGACAGCCGGCACCCAGCACAGGATAGCCAGCATGGTGATCAGCCCGATTACAACGATCATCAGGAAGGTGTAGCGCCAGGAATAATGATGCCCGATATAGGTTCCCAAAGGTACGCCCAGCAAATTAGCCACTGTTAGGCCGGCAAAAACCATAGAAATGGCCTGAGCGTCTTTTCCCCGTTCGACCATCCGGGCGGCTACAATAGAAGCTACACCAAAGAAAGCTCCATGAGGCAGGCCCGATAAGAATCTCGCAAACAAAAAAACCTCGTAACCAGGTGATAACGCTGTCAGGCCGTTAAAAATGGTAAACATACCCATCAAAGCTATCAGTAATTTCTTCGGAGCAAACCGGGCTGAGAATAAAACCAGTACAGGTGCCCCGACCACCACTCCCAGGGCATACAAAGAAATCAGGTGCCCGGCTTCCGGTATAGAAATGGACAGATCTTTTGCCACATCTTCCAGCATACCCATCATGCTGAACTCCGTCACACCGATCCCCAATCCACCTAAACCTAATGCCACTAAACCTTTCTTCATCATATCACTATAGCGTCTGCAAAATTACCGGACAGGCTGCACAGACATGTAAAACAGGCGTTACTAAAAGAATGCTTTTACGGGAAAAATCTGTAATATTTTGATTACTCCGGCCTCACCGGATCCTATCTTTAATTGGCATACATGGAATAATACAGGTCATCATCGATCCTGACCTTGATCGGCAGAAATCCCAAGACCTTCAGCTTAATATGACCGGTATACCTGATCTTCAACTTCTTACCATACATCAGGCGGCTTCCCTGCCATAAGGCATCCCGGACAGCAGGTCCGGGAGGTTCCAGGGTCAGCAGCAGCGGCACATCGAATGCGCTCAGCTTGTTGACCGGGATATCTTCTGCATTAGTCACTTTACCTATATACTTATCTTCTACGTATACATCTATATCCACTTCCTGGAGCTTAGCCCGGTTGTTATAGGTATTATAAAACACCGCAGTAGAAGCGAACTCTATTTTAGAGGTATTAAAAGAAAGTACCTTAAAACCTTTCATTTTGACGAAATAAGGATCTTGTACCGGCTTGCCTGCAAATGCATCTGCCTGCAGGGTCAGCAACAACAACACTGCCAGGATAGATAGCTGTTTACTCATTCGTCAAGAGCTTTTCCTGTTTCTTCCTTTCTTTGGCTTTGCGTCTTTTCTCCACACCTTCTTCTCTTTCTGCCTTTTCAGCTTGCTGGTCTGCTTTCTTATCTGCTTTCAGCTTCCTGCGGTCTTTCTGCGGAATAACCGGGTTAACAGTCTCTTTGTGCTCAAAGTTCAGGTTATATTCCTGGCCGTGCTGATCTGTAAAGATGGCTTCCCCGGTCAGCTTCACAGTGTACGAGGAAGCATATTCACCGTTCTCATTCTTTAACCGTTCATTATCTACAGCGTATTCCAGCGGCGCTTTCAGCTCAGACAAGGCATTCAGCCCCAGGGAACGGCCGGACACATAGGTTCCGATATCTTCCCCATCTACCTGGATATCCGTGATCAGTCTGGTCATTTTAAAATTGACCTTATCATGCGGATTTTTAAAGACGATCAATGCCTTTACCTGTCCTCTTTTTTTATTGAGGCCTGTTATGTCCACGCTGTACACATCCTTATATTCCGGGGAACCGGATTCATTATTCTTACATGCCGCCAGCAATATCAGGCTCAGACCCCAAATTGCCCAGAACTTTGCTTTCATCCGTCTTATTTTTTTTAAATATGATCGCCTAATGAGCCATTAACGCAATTATGCTCTACTTATTTAAAACCTCTGCCAGCTTCTGCTCCAGCTTCCTGCCGAACAGGTTCTTGGCAACGATCACACCCTGCGGATCTACCAGTACGTTGGCAGGGATCGCCACAACCCCATATTCTTTATTGGCAACATTGCTGTCGTCTATCACCTGTGTCCAGGCCAGCTGGTCTGCCACTACCGCTTCTTTCCATTTTTCCCGGTTCTGATCAATAGATACACCTAAGATATCAAATTTAGGGCCCTTGAATTTATTAAATATGCCGACGATACGCGGATTTTCGTCCCGGCAAGGCCCGCACCACGAAGCCCAGAAATCCACCAGCACATATTTACCTTTATATTTTTCCAGGGAGATCTGGTTGCCTTCCAGGTCATTCATCGTGAAAAGCGGCGCTACTGTACCTACGGCAGTCTTCTGTATGGTGGTCATAGTCGTTATGATCCGCTGACCAAAAGAAGACTGGCGGACATGATCATCAAACTTATCAATGACCGGCTGCAAGCGATTGACATCAGGATTGGACATCAATATTTCTGAGATGAGCTTGGCAGACAGGATGCTGACCGGTTGTTCCTCCACAAACTGGTAAGACTTTTCGTAATAGATATCTTTGATCGAGTCCAACTGACCAGACAGGTTTTCCACTTCTTCTGCATTTCCTTCCAGTTTAGCCGTTGTCAGCTGGTTATACAGCTCCGTATAGCGGTCATTGTACGGAATCATCAGGTCCATGTATCTGTTATAGGTCTTTTGCAGCTGGCCGCCTTCGACCCGCCAGGTATCCGCATCCTCTATTTTCCCGCTCACTTCAAACTTACCCGGTTCCAGCATGATTTCCAGCGGCATATAATCCGGGCCGAATGCCAGCAGGTATACATTGGGATTGGTCACCTTGCCTTTTATCCTGAAAACGCCGTTCTTCACTTCCAGCGTATCGATCTTTTCCCCGGTCTCCTGAGGATGAATGAGATACACATACGGCGTCTTTAACCCCTCTATTTTACCCTGGATAATAAATGCATCTTTATCGGGTTTACAGGAAATACCCAGCAAGACGGCGAACAATACCAGCAACCAGTTGCGCATAATCATGATTTATTCTTGCAAAAATACAATAATGCAGCCCTCCTGCGTACTTAATTAATCTAAACTATCCTTTAATATTTCCACGATATCCATCACGGCAGGACAGATCTCCCTGTTTTTATAGGTGATATCCAGGATCTGCTTCATTTTCCGGGCATCCGTATGCGGGTATTCCCGGCAGGCCTGCGGCCGGAAAGCATATATCCGGCAGGTATTATCTCTTTCCAGGAAAACGCAGGGGGTATGTTTAAACACATGATCGCCGTCTTCATCCCTTCGAACATACTGTCTGTGAAATTCCTGTACAGTGATCCGCAGGTGTTTAGCGATCTTCATTATATCCCGGTCCGTCAGCAACGCCGGAGTGGTTTTACAGCAATTGGCACACTGCAGGCAATCCGTATAAGAAAACACTTCTTCATGCGCTGCATGGAACAGGGCATCCACATCGTGCGGCGCCATGGTCTTCAACGTCTTAAAAACCTTCTGATGATCTTTATTCTTCGCATTGGCCTGCGCCAGCAAGGCTTTACCTGTCAGCATATTGTACGGATAATGGTCATCACGGCTGTAAATATACGCAGGATACTATAACGAAATAAGACAGAAAACGACTCTCCAAAACTCCTGTTCCTGATACCCGATCCCATTTTCCGTTTTCCGCGAAAATGACGACGGAACAGAAGTTGACATCAAGGCACACAAAAGAATTACAATTGTTTTACATTTTAATAAAAAATAATATCTTAGTTAAAGAAATCTAAAGAATTCATCCAAAACTTTGCCTCGTTCCGGCAACAGACCGGGACTGACAGATGATTTTTAAACTATTAAAACTGTAGCCCGGTTGGAAAATTCAAGTTTGCTCCCCAACGATATGCGGATACTATTATGTATTCTGCTGGTATATCCTGTCGTTACCCAGCACCTGAACGCCCAGAATAATGCTCATCCTCCTTATGCACCACCCTGCGTACCCACCTTTCAGGAACAGCAAATGCAGCAAGAGCAACGGAACCGGCAATACCTTCAGAAAATCGGCCATACCGTTCCTCCGACCCGGGAAGAAATCATTGCGAACCAGCAGCAACGTTCAATGCCGGTGCAGATCCCTATCCGCTACCTATCAGAAATAGACCGGTACCCGGACGTCCGGGACACTTACCTGAAATACTACCGGTACATGGAAAGCCTGAGCCGGCTCGGTATACAGGACCTTCCCGAAAGTGAATACCTGCGCATGCTGGCATACTATGACGACAAGTCCAGGCTGCAGATCGCCAGGAAAGTCAACGCCAAAACCAAAAAATCATTGTTCATCGATCCATAAACCACCCCTGATGAAACCTATTCATATTTACCTGATCTTTCTGACGCTCACCGTCCTCCTGCATTCCTGTGGGGTTCAACCACAGTCTGTGCGTATTCCTGCCGGTCCTTCCAGGTCCGATATCCTGAAAACGGCAACACTGCAAACGACTGCTCAACTCCTGCAGCAGGCGGACACTGTGACAAGGGAATATTTTGAAGCGGCTTTGGCCGAGCTTGAAAAGATGCTGCAAGGCACATTAGCCCCTGATTTTGAAAGAGCGGTCTTCATCAGTGAGCAGCCCTACCACAACAACCGCTACAGCTATGAAGCCTTTCAGCAGGAGATCAGCTTCCACACCGCCTGGATAGCCCTGCTCATTGCTGCCAACGACGGAAGCGACACCATGGATTTCGACGTACCGGTTAACCGGCACGGACATTTCAACCTGGCTGACCTCCGGTTCCCGCCGGCGGAACGTAAAACCCTATACCGGAAAGCGCTGGCCAACTGGGCCATTTTCACCTATATCACGGATACGACGGCAATCTACCCGCTTTACCATCCGTCTTTCAGCTATGTATCACATGACCCTTTCGGCATCCGGGACTGGCGCAATTCCCAGGTACTCGGCCTGCTCAGCTCACCGGAACAGCAAGGCAACTGTTTTGCCCTGACCGCTTTTTACAAGATCCTGGCCGACCGTTTGGATACGGACGCACATTTATGTACGGCTCCGCAGCACATCTATATCCGGCACCGTGATCCCAAAGGCGACTATTACAATGTAGAGCTGGCCACAGCGGGACACCCGGGAGACGGGACGATACAAACCCTGACGCATACTACTCCCGATGCCGTACAGAACGGCATAGCCCTGAGAAGCTATGATGCCCGTCAAAGCATAGGCCTGTGCCTCGTCCAGCTGGCCAAAAGCTATGAGCACCGGTACCGGACCAAAGCGGATGATTTCCTGCTCAGGTGCGCTGACCTGGCCTTACGGTATGACAGCCTGAATCTGAATGCCTTACTCCTCAGACAGCAGGTTCTGGATGCCCGGGTAAACAGCTATGCTTCCGCCCGGCAGATCAATGATATTAGCCAGTTGAAGGCTGATCCGGCGATCTCGGAAACAGTGTACGAGCTGGAAGCCCACCTCTCCCGGCTGTACCGGCTCGGATACCGGCAGATGCCCGGCTATATGCAGGAGATCATCATGACCGGACGGTATCCCGAAAACTTTGAAGACAAAAATCCCACACCTTTTACAACCATCGATCCGAAAGACGAGCATCGCAGGCAGTACCAGGGCCTGTACCGGGGCTTATTCCAGGAAGTGTTTGAAAAAAGAGCCTCGGAACCTTACGGTCATTTTACCCTGAATACCACTTCTCATACGCTTTCTCATATAGATACCACCACGCCCACCGGTCACCTGATCGATCCTGTAGCTTTTGCCTATGATTTCGGCGCGAGGATGTATGATGCCAGAATAGGAAGGTTCACCAGTGTGGATCCGCTGGCAACACAGTATCCTTTCTATACTCCATATCAATTTGCCGGGAATAAACCCATCCAATTCATAGATCTGGAAGGTTTGGAAGAAAGCTTCAACATACGGTTAAAACAAATGGAGCAGGGTTATCTGAAAGGCACTGTCTCAGCAGATGAACTACTCGATTTTTTTAAGCATTCTTCCATAGGAGCCGGCCTGGGAGCTGCACTGACAGCTACCAGGGGAGCGATCCTCAGATATGGCCCCCGATTGCTGGCTTGGGGAGCGAATCCTGTCAATCAGCAAATGCTGGTAGGGATCGGCGGGCTAACCGCCAGTATCATTGATCCGAATCCTGCTGCAGATTATCCGGGTAGTTTGGATGACGTCGGAAGAGGTATTAAATTATTAATTAAAGATAACCAAGTATCCAAGTTTATAATTAATTCTTCAAAATTTGATTTCTTTTTCGGTAAAGTTAAAGCTGGTAAAAATGCAACTAAAACCCAGGTAGAAAATGCTTTCAAAAGCTCTGAAAGAGCAGACATTTTTAAGAAATTAGGCATCGAAGAATCTAATAAAGGAAAAGAAATACTTTTAAAGTTATTTAATGATGCACTGACAAATGGAAAAGAAATTAACAGATATGTTGATGATTATGGAACTACCATTACAAAACAGATTACTATCAAAAAAGGTGACATTACAGGTACAGTAAATATTAGTTTTCTATATAGAAATGGAGAATCTATCCCTGAAATAACTACATCTGTTCCTAAATTAGCAGAATAAAATGTATTACTTAGTTAAAAATAAAAGCTATAAAGACCTAGAAAAAGTGAGTTTTATGGCTATTGATGAACCTTTACCAAACTCATTCGCAGCCTTACAGGTCGCGCAGAAACATATAGGGCTTGCCTGGAATGGCAAAAGTGAAGCAGTGTTGGAGCAAATCTCAAAACTGGATTTACTTTTAATCGGCGCCGGATCATCCGTGGTATTTATCTCCGAGTCAACAGGAATGATAAGATTCTCAATAAGTCTCCACACTCCTTTTCTTTTCTTCCTTATAGATACAGAAATAATAGCCATAGTCAGTGAAACGACGCTGACCACCGTTCATCAAAATACCTTATCAATAGAACGTTTCACTGGCATCCCGGATATTATTATGGATGGAAAAATTGAAGAAGGAACTATAACGCTCTATGGTATGGACCAAGAATTTAAGTTTCAGCTAAACAGCAACAAAAGGTAAATGCAAAAACAAACAATCGATCATAGTAGATTCAGGAAGATTTCCAATGAGTTTATACTTTTTGAGCAGGAATATTCTAACAAATTCGCAGTAATAGAAGGTAAGAACTTTACGATTGGCTTTGGATGGAACTCAAAAGAATTTGCTGAACCATATCACTTAAAGCTAGAGCGCTTTAATTTACTGATCTTAGGTATTTACTGCAATGTATATGCAATTAATACTAAAAACGGCAGCATACAACTTACCTTAGGCTTATCTGACGCAATATTCAGCTTAGATAAGATCGATGACGATTTTTTAATCATTACCGAAACAGGGTTGATTAAAATTAACTCTTATAACTGTTCGATCAATTGTCTTTACAGAATCCCCGATTCCATTCTTGATTATTCTTTAAAAAATAATATTATAACCATAAATAGTTGCTCAGGAGAAAAATACACATATAATATATAAACTAATTGGCTGATCATATATCAAAATATTCTGCCATCATCTTGCCTATGCAAACAATCCAAAAAATATCCCGGCAGGAATATCGCGAGGCACTACCTATGCACACACTCATCGATACACAACGATCTGTTTTCTTCTATAAAATCACATTCACAGAACAGGAATGGTACTTTGATTCCTGTTTGGATATGCCAGGAGTATTCATACATTCTATTGAAAGCAAAGGCGACACACTGTTGTGCGCTGATGACAGAATATGGATCTTTTCCCCACAAGGCAAATTATTGCTGGTTCTAAGAATTTTTGAGGCAGTATATTTTCTTAGAGAAAAAGGGGAGTTTATTTTTCTATTCTCAGAAAGAAGAAGTTATAAGATTACTACCGAAGATTACTGCTTACGAAAAATATTCTTTTTCAGTGACTGGGTCGTCGATGTAATCGAAGAAGGAAACGGATATAAAGTAATATGTTTCGATGAATCTTCTTATTTTATTCAGTAGTGTTTTAAAGATACAGGGTGGAATGATGAGCCTTTTGAAAAACATAAAAGATCTCAATAACCCGGATTTGATGGCTATTGATGAACCTTTACCAAACTCATTTGCAGTCTTAAAGGTCGCACATAAGTATTAAATGATAAATGAATATTTTTTTGAAATTCTGATCTATGTTTTTATAATCGAATGGATTATATGGCTTCAAGGATGGATAAAAGAAACAAAAGCACTTTGGTTTAGTGATCCTAAAAAGAGATTTAAATTAATGCTGAAGTTGTATTTCAGGTTTATTATATTAGGCATTATATGTATAACCATCATCTTAACCAAACTGGCTATCCTCGGATAATGTATCTGATTTCCATCTGAATATCTTAGATACAGAAACGTCCCCTTACCTCAGCTTCACCTTAAAACCTTCCTTTTCCAGGAAATCTTTGACTTTCTGTTTAAAATCACCCTGCAGGATGATCTCGCCATCCTTAACAGATCCTCCGGAACCGCATTGTGTTTTCAGGCGCTTGCCTAAGTCATCCAGCACCTCATCAGGCGCCTGGATACCTTCCACGATCGTCACGGTCTTGCCGGCTCTCCTTTTAGCATCTTTATAGACATATACCGGCTCCTTAGAAGGTTTCCATGCCGGCACTTCCGCGACAGGTTCCTCATAGACATGGTCTCCGTCCGGATTCTTCGGCATGGCATCATACAGGCTACCCAGCGCATTTTTCCAATCTTTTACAGACATAGAGATTCAACTTTCAGATTAACTAAAATCTGCTTTCAGGCTCAGATCCAACGAAGTAGCAGAATGTGTAAGAGCGCCTACAGAAATGAAATCCACCCCGGTTTCAGCATATTCCCGGATATTTTCCAGCCGGATCCCGCCGGAAGCTTCTGTCTCATATTGACCATTGATCAGCGCAATCGCTTCTTCCATGAGCGCGGGCGTATAATTATCCAGCATGATCCGGTGCACTCCGCCTGTTTCCATTACCTGGCGAACTTCCTCCAGGTTGCGGGTCTCCACCTCTATCTTCAGGTCCAGCCCTTTTCTTTTGAGGTATTCATGTGTCCGGGCGATCGCCTGAGGGATACCGCCGCTGAAATCCACATGATTATCTTTGATCATAATCATATCATACAGGCCCATCCGGTGATTGGCTCCGCCACCAACAGTCACGGCATATTTTTCCAGCAGCCGGATGCCCGGAGTAGTTTTCCTGGTATCAATCACTTTAGCACGGGTACCAGAGATGGCTTTTACATATTTATTGGTTAAAGTAGCGATACCGCTCATGCGCTGCATGCAATTGAGTACCAGCCGCTCAGCAGTCAATATACTGATCGCGGAACCTGTTACTTTGAAGGCGATATCACCTTTCCTCATCGGGTCGCCCTCATCCATCAGGATATCCATTTCGAGATCCGTATCTACCTGCTCAAATACGGCAATAGCGACAGGTAATCCTGCCAGGATCCCTTCCTCTTTGACCAGCAGCCGGGCGCTTCCCTGCGCATCAGCCGGGATACACGCCAGTGAAGTATGGTCTCCGTCTCTGACATCTTCTTCAAGTGCCAGTTTCACAAAATTTCTTAAAGCTATAGAATCCAAACTACTTATATTAATTTCTCTCAAACCGGATTTCCTGTATGTATGGCACATCCGCCACTTTCCGGGCATAAATATAAGTCTTAACTATGCCTTTGGCACATTTAATTTCACCAATATAGAATTCTGCATTACCGCCTTCCGCAAGACCGCTCCTGATCAGTGTAAACGTTTTATTGCCCAGGTTGTCCAGGTAATCCTTGACAATGATCTCGGCCTGGGAACTGCTGTAATAATCCGACTTGTTATCAATGGTCACCTGTACCCTTCTGTCAAACTTTTTGGAAAGCTCCCGAACATTACCCGATCCCAGTGTTGTGGTTACAACTGATTGAAAATTCTGCGCTAATACAGGTGTTACAGGCCCTGATAGTATTAATAAGGCAAAAACACACTGAATTAGTTTTTTAACGGTCATAGAAAACGTAATTTTGCCGGAATACTGCATAATCTGTGCCAAAAAGGTTTGCAATATAGTAATTACCATAACACTTAATGAGCAATGTCTTTAAACAATAAAGCTTTTTTGATCATCATGGATGGCTGGGGCATCAACGATAACCCTGCTACCAGCGCCATAAAAGCAGCCGATACTCCTTTTGTAGACAGCCTGTACGCCAATTATCCCAATGCTACTTTGCTCACTTTCGGCGAACACGTCGGCTTGCCGGATGACCAGATGGGCAATTCGGAAGTCGGTCATATGAACCTGGGCGCCGGCCGGATCGTCTGGCAGGATTTGCTGCTGATCCAGAAAAATATAGAAAGCGGTGCGTTCTTCCGGAACAAGGCCTTGCTGGAAGCTTTTGCACATGCGAACAATAACAATAAACCGGTGCACTTCATCGGGCTGGTTTCCGACGGTGGTATCCACTCCCATATCGACCATCTTAAAGCATTGATTAAAATGGCAAATGATAATGGTGTCAGAAAGAGCTATATACATGCTTTTACAGATGGCCGGGATACGGATCCCAGGTCAGGATTGGGCTTTATCCAGGACCTTCAGGCGTATATAGAAAACTATCCTGCTCAAATCGCTTCCGTATGTGGCCGTTACTACGCTATGGACCGCGACAAAAGATGGGAAAGGGTACAAAAAGCCTATAACCTGCTGGTAAACGGCACCGGAATACCGGCTATCTCCGCGGCTGAAGGTATTGCCAGGGCCTATGACAACGGCATAACGGACGAATTTATCGAACCGGTTGTCCTCACGGACGAAACAGGTGCACCTGTGACTACTATCCGGGAAAATGATGTGGTCATTGCCTTCAATTTCCGGACAGACAGGTGCCGCGAGATCACACAAGTACTGACCCAATCCGATTTCCCGGAATTCGGCATGAAGACATTGCCGCTTTATTACCTGACCATGACCATTTACGATGCCAGCTATCAGCATGTGCACGTTGCCTATGGAAAAGAAACGATCCCCAATACGATCGGGGAAGTGATCTCCCAAGCCGGCCGTACACAGGTCAGGATGGCTGAGACCGAAAAGTATCCGCATGTTACCTTTTTCTTTTCCGGCGGAAGGGAGTTACCTTTTGAAGGAGAAGAACGTATCCTGGTCAGCTCTCCCAAAGTAGCCACCTATGACCTGCAGCCTGAAATGAGTGCTTTCGAGCTCAGAGACAAAGCCCTGGATAAGATCAGGAAAGATCAGCCGGATTTCATCTGCCTCAACTTTGCCAATACCGATATGGTCGGGCATACCGGCGATTTCAAAGCAGCGATGAAAGCTGCAGCGGCTGTAGATCAATGTGTTCAGGCACTGGTCAGCTGCGCCCTGGAGTACGACTATCATATCATCGTCACTGCCGATCACGGCAACGCAGATTATATGGTCAACCCGGATGGCAGCCCGAATACGGCGCATACCAAAAATCTCGTTCCCGTTTTCTACATCAATAAAGAGCAGACCGGGCAGATCAGGAATGGAAAATTAGCAGATATAGCACCTTCCATACTGCACATCATGGGGATCAATATTCCTGCAGATATGACCGGAGATATCATCGTTTCATGAGAATCATAACGTATATACTTCTATCCAGTTGCCTGCTGGCCGCCTGTAAGGATGATGCTAAAGTAAGCCGGCATACCGCAGAAGAATTCTTCGACCTGGAAGCATTTGTCCGGGAAGAAACCAACCGTTTTCAGCAGTCCAACTGCAGGATATATAAGGAAGCGTCTGTCAACGGAGAAACAGATCAAGGCTCGCAGACTACTACAGACTGGGATAAGGAGCTCAGGATACTGGCCAATATGAGTATCCGGAAAAGTGCCTGGTACGACTATTTTTCCATAGACACGGTCCGCGATGACGGCAATGACCTGGTGACCGTCCGCTATACAACGGAAAGCTCTAAGATCCCGGTCAAGCTGCTGGAGCTCAGCTATGCGCCGAACGATTTTAAACAACCTTTACATATCCACGTAGAAAGACAAAACCAAAACCTGATCTTCCGTTCCAGCCAGTCGCTGTACTACACGGCAGGTGCAGCTTTAAAAGCAGAAGGATCGCAGAAAATGTTGTGGTTTGACGAACAAAATTTCAGTATAACAACGCTTTATAATTGTACGAATGAGCCAGATTAAGCCCCGAGTTTTCAAAGGTGCCAGAGATTTTCTCCCGGAACAGATGTTACACCGGGAACGCATTACCGACGTGATGCGCACGGTGTTCAAAAAATATGGTTTTGCACCACTGGAAACGCCTGCTATAGAATACCTGGATGTGCTTGCCGGGAAATACGGTGAAGATGCGGACAGGTTAATCTACAGGTTGGATTATAAACCCGGTACCAAAGATCAGGCAGCCTTGCACTATGACCTGACAGTTCCTTTCTCCAGAGTGGTGGCTATGAATCCTGAGCTACCTTTCCCTTTCAAGCGCTACCAGATACAACCGGTCTGGCGGGCAGATCGGCCGCAGCCGCACCAGGGACGATTCAGGGAGTTCTACCAATGCGATATCGATGCTGTCGGCTCCGAATCCATGCTGATCGATGCTGAAATGGTCGCTATCGCCTATGAAGTGTTGAAGACGCTCGGATTTACCACCTTCTTGATCAAGATCAACAACAGGAAGATCCTCAACGGCATTACACAATACGCCGGTCTGCCGGCCGACATGACTCAGGAAGTCTGCCGGTCGATCGACAAGCTGGATAAGATGCCCTGGGAAGAGGTCAGGAAAGAACTGGAAGAAAAACAGCTACCAGAACAGGCGATCCATAAATTAGGAGACCTGCTTAACAGACAGCTGACGCTCGATAGCCTGGGCACAGCACTGGAAGGTATAGAAACAGCGGAAAAAGGCATAGCGGAGACCCGGGAGTTGTTCCGGTTCCTGCAAGTACTGGGTGTAGAAGAAAACCACTATACCTTTGACCTTTCTCTGGCCAGAGGACTGGATTATTATACAGGGCCGATCTTTGAGACCAAGCTGACAGATCAGCCGCATATGGGCAGCCTCACCGGCGGCGGACGATACGATCAGCTGATCGGTATGTTTACCGGGAAAAATATGCCGGCTGTAGGCACTACTCTGGGACTGGACAGGATCTTCACGGCTATGCAGCAGCTGAATATGCTGGAACCGCTGAAAACCAGCACCCGCATACTGGTTGCAGTCTTTTCCCAGGAAGAAATGCAGCATTCGGTACAATTGGGTGTCCAGCTCCGCAAAGCCGGAATTGCCACCGAGATCTTCCCTGAACCGGGCAAGCTCAAAAAGCAATTCGCCTATGCCGATAAAAAAGGTATTCCTTACATGGCGGTACTCGGAGAAACGGAGATCCGGGAAAATAAAGTCACCCTGAAAGATTTCAGAACCGGCCAGCAGCAGCTGATAAGCCTCGACGAAGTCATAGCTACCGTAAAAAATGATAGCCGGCCCGGTTAGAGCGGCTGCTTTTATACTGACGGGTCATCACTTATTACTCCTCTGAAGCCCTTTGAAGGCAAATACATTTCCAGCTCAACCTATAATAAAAAGCCGGTCATTAAGCCGGCTTTTTGTTTAGCTATCCATAAATTACTTTATCCGTCGCCCTCAGCATTCCTGCTTATTTCTTTTTCCTGGCACCCGGCAGCACTCTCTTCATCAATGCTCCGGCAATATCTCTCGATAAATCCCTGCCCAGCACCCGCTGTGATAACCAAACCTGCACCTGGTTACTCAGACCGGATACCACAAAAGCTTTCTTCCCGAGGTTATCGATCGCCATCTTTACGACAGGCGCCGCTTTCATGAGCAACGGATTCTTTTTCATGGACTGCGTCATCTCAGACTCGGTCAGACCGGGACACAAAGCTATCACATCCACACCTTTATCCCTGAATTCATAGTTCATGCTCTCTGCCAGGGACAAAATATATGCTTTGGTAGCACCATAATGGGAAAGGAAAGGTGTAGCCTGAAAAGCGCTGGAAGATGCCGTGAAAATAATGCCGCCTCTTCCTTTCTCCAGCAGCACTTTACCGAGCTCATAGGAAATGATGAACGGCGCTTCCACATTGAGGCGGAGCATATCTATATTCCGCTTCAGATCGCCTCTGTAAAAATGACCTTCACAGTTCATCCCCGCGTTGTTGACAACCAGGCCAATATCCAGCCCTTCGATCTGCTGCTGCAATTCACCAAAAAATCCTTCCTTACCAAGGTCCAGCTTCACTACCCTGGTTGCCACAGAATAAGCATCCTCAAGCTCCTTCGCCAAGTTAACCAATAAGTCTTCCCGTCTGGCGACCAGTACAACATTCAATCCTTTTGCAGCGAGCTGACGGGCAAATTCCACGCCCAAACCGCTGGAAGCACCTGTTACGATCGCCCAGGCGCCATATTTATCTTTAAAATCCGGCATAAAATTTCTGTTATAAGTATTTTCAAATATAGTATTTAACGTCAGACGGATAAAGTACAGGCGAAAGGTATTTCAGTAATGAACGCAACAACATTCTGGCACACATCTTACCTATCCTGTGCATAACCTGAGTTCCGGGAATATGAATCTTTTGATAATTTAACCACAGCACAATTGATAATTTTAAAAAGATGATTTATTTTAAACCTTATCAACTTTTAAATGAAAAAAGAATAAAATAATCCATACTTATCCAGCAATTAATCGAAACAAATAACAAACAATATTTATAATGCCTGTACTACCTGCGCTGCCGGAAATTCTCCATACCTCCACTACTGTAGTTGATCAAACAGACTGGCAGGCATTTACTTCTAAAGTCTATCAGGGCGCCGGCATATACCTTCCTGAAGTTACGGACGAAGTACTGGACAGGCTCCTGGAAGAGCTGACTGCCATCCAACAGCTGGATATTTATCCTTATTTCCTGTTCTGGGAAGATCTCCTGGACTTCTGTAAAGACGAAAATATCTGTACCGGACCGGGAAGGGGTATCATCAGTTGCAGCCTGGTCGCCAGATGCCTGGGTATGACTGCTATTAACCCGCTTGACTGGCAGCTACCGTTCCAGCGTTTTTTCAATCCGCTTAGTTCGTTGTTGCCAGCATTTTCAGTGGATGTACCTCAAAACAAGCGGGAATCGCTGATCAACTTTCTGAAAGCCAAATACGGCAAAGCCCATGTAGGTGCGCTGGCTGGCCGTAATGAGGATGAAGGCGGTGTAAGCAATATCAACAAGATCATAAGTCCGGCAGGAAGTGGTGTGGTAATTTCTTCCCAAGCGCTTTTACCCACAGTACCTACAATGAAACTGCGGGATGAAAGTGACGATATCATTGTGGATTTCCCCAGTAAGCACCTGCAGAACCTGGGCTGCATCAAATTCGATATTTACGGATTGCGGCACCTGGAAACCCTACAAAATATCCGGGACAAGTATAAAACAGACATCTATCCCGATCGATGGGATGACCCGGAAGTATTCAGCTGGATCCTGTCTGTAAAGAGTAAAGAAACCTTTCCCTTCAATACGGAGACCATCCGGCAGTTCATGAAAGAGTATCAGCCGGAAACCATGGAAGACCTGGCACTTTCTTACGCCATTTCCAGGCCGGCTCTTCAATCTTATATCCCGGGAATGCTCAGGATCCGCAAACAGGATGACGATGCTTACTTTCCACATGAAAGTCTTTATAAGCCGCTGCAATCCACTTACGGCTATATCGTATACAAAGAGCAATTTATCGATATCGTGGTCAGCATGTCCAACTTCAGCTACAATGAAGCGGAGATGATGTGCCGGCTCCTGCTGGAGGATGAAAATTCAGACAATTATACCGGCAGATTCATCGATCAGTGCGAAGAGAATGGTATCGATATGTCTGTGATCCAGCAAGTCATGACGGAACTGATTGCCAGTCATCCGTTCCTGTTTTCCAAGGCGCATGCGCTGGGCGCTGTGATGATCGGGTATGCTCTCGCCTGGCACCATGTGCATAACAGGGTTTAGCCGCAGTCTACCTTATATAATGTGTAAATGAGGAAAATATGCAAATGTGATAATGAGTTGGACCACAGTTGATCAGACGATGGACCACTGTATTCACAGATTAAAATGGGAATAATATGCAAATGGGATAATGAGCTGGACCACAGACGATAGACGATAGACAATCGTATTTGCAGATAAAATGAGAAGAATGTGCAAATGGGATAATGGGAAAATTAGCAAATGTGTTTAAAGTCCAAGGTTGTAGTTAAATGGTCAGACGATGTACAAATTAGATATTCAGACGATAGACCATCGTATTCGCTGATATCCATGTTTGCGACAGATTGCAATTTATTGCCCAGCACCTCTTTACGACGACACCTTTCACCACCTGCGCAAGCAGGTGTCTGTTACTCCACTGCTAAGAGTTACCCGCCTGTGCGGGTAAAGAAAAAGGTGGTCGTAAAATATTCCTTACGGTTAGTGAGGCCACTTCCGATAGCTATCGGATCACCGTATTTGCTGATATCCATATTTGCAGTAAACTGCTGGCCGATTCATCCGGTCCCTGTGGTTCTCGAAGGATCGGGTCATATCTGTTTGCGACAATCGCTGAATACGTTTCTTTGAGAACAATTCTTTACTACACACCTTTCACCACCTGCGCAAGCAGGTGTCTATTACTCCACTGCTAAGAGTTACCCGCCTGTGCGGGTAAAGAAAAAGGTGGTCGTAAAATATTCCTTACGGTTGGTGAGGCCACTTCCGATAGCTATCGGATCACCGTATTCGCTGATATCCATATTTACAATAGGTTTCTAAATGCGTTTTTTCACTACGACACCTTTCACCACCTGCGCAAGCAGGTGTCTCGTAATATGCTGCTATTAGTTACCCGCTTGTGCGGGTAAAGAAATCCCGATCCTGATAATTATCGGGATCGGGACACATTGTCACATTCATTCACTAATTATCTCCATTTACTCATTTGCTAATTATCCTAAATTCTCTAACTGGCCTTGCGTCAGCATTCATCGATCCATCGTCACATTACCACATTAATCAATTATCCAATTTTCACATTAACTCATTGGCTAATTAACTTCATCGACACATTGCCACCTCGATCTCAACCTACAGCCTGCTTAGCCAAAGCCCACCAGGAATCCAGGGTTTCAAGATCAGCTTCTGACATATTCAGGGCATTCGTTTCCGCGTATTGCTCCATCCACTTGAAGCGACGAATGAACTTCTTATTGGATATTTCCAGCGCTTTTTCAGCATCCAGGTTCAAAAAACGGGCATAATTGACGAGCGCAAACAAGCTATCTCCCAATTCTTCCTCGATATGCTGCTGATCACTACCTTGCACAGCAGCTTCCAGTTCAGCAATTTCCTCCCGGACCTTTTCCAGTACCGGTGCGGGATCATCCCAATCGAAGCCGACCTGGCGGGCCTTATCCTGTATCCGTTGCGCTTTCACCAGCGAAGGCAGTCCGTTAGGCACACCTTCCAGAACTGATTTCTTACCTTCCTTCAATTTCAGCTGCTCCCAGTTGCGCTTCACCTCTTCCTCATCAGCTACTTCCACATCGCCATAGATATGCGGATGGCGAAAGATCAGCTTGTCGCAAACGGTATTGAGCACATCCGTAATATCGAACTGCCCTTGTTCCGCTCCTATCTTGCTGTAAAAAACAAGGTGCAGCATGACATCTCCCAACTCTTCCCTGATCCCTTTCTGATCCCCGGATATAATTGCCTCAGAAAGCTCGTAAACCTCCTCTATAGTCAGCTTTCTAAGCGATTCGGTGGTCTGCTTACGATCCCAGGGACACTTCTCCCGGAGATCGTCCATAATGTTCAATAATCTTTCAAAAGCAACTAATCTGGCATCCATAAAAAGTGTTTGAATAAAAGTACTACTTTAGTAGAGTCGTGCGTAACCTGGAATCACTATACAAAGGAAAATTAAATCCGCTGCAACAGACCGGAACGATCCTCCTGATCAATATATTGACTGCTGCAGCTTTGTATTTTGTCCAACCTGAAAAGCAAGTCGTCTGGGTGGTCTTACAAGGACTTGTTTTCTTCTATGCAGCCATGACCATCGGCATTGCGGTCTTCAGCAGGAACGATCCTAAATTCTATTACCCTGTTTCTATCCTCACTTTTATCGCCCTTTTTAAAGGTAACATCGTGCTGGCAGAATGGCTCACCGGCAGCACGGCTGATGCATTCCCGCATTTTTACAACTTTATGATCTTAAACGTCGTTTTCTTCGCACTGTTCTTAATGATCAGTCTCTTATACAGAGGGATAAAACATTTCCTGGAAACAATGGACTGAATTCTTTGTATTATATTACAAGTTATAATTCATATAGCTGAGAAGAATTCTACATGAACCGAGCTGCACTCAGAACCCTCATTTTTTTGGCTGTCATGTCTGTCGCGGGTATTATCGCCACGCAGCTATATTGGGTAAAAAAATCCCTGGACCTGCAGGATGACCAGTTCAACCACCGTGTGCACGTAGCGCTCAACGGCGTATCCAACAAACTGATCGCCAATACCGGCAAAGACGTCGAAGTGGAAACGATCAACCGGATCAGCAACAACTATTACACGATAGACTATTCGGGACCCGTGAAGACCCGGAACCTGGAAGAATATCTTGTTACGGAATTCAGGAACCAGAGCTTGCTGGAACCCTTTGAATACGGATTATTCGATTGCAGCAACGACACGCTGATCTTCGGCAAGTTCATTCATAGCCTGGATGTACAAAAGATCGAAAAGCTCAACATCAAGACACCCAAAGATGAGAACTATTACCTTGGCATTCTCTTCCCGAGAAAAAAATCATACTTCGCAGACGACTGGACGATTTTAGCCGTTTTCTCTGCAGTACTGATCATTGTCCTTTGGTTCTTCACTTATTCGATCATTACGATCCTGAAGCAGAAACAGATCGGCGAGATCAAGAATGATTTTGTCAATAACATGACGCACGAATTCAAAACACCTATCGCAACCATCGGTCTGGCAGCAGATGTGCTGATGCGGGAAAACATCATACAGTATCCGCAGAAGCTGAATCATTATGCCCGGATCATCTCCGAAGAGAACAAACGCCTGAAAAGCCAGGTGGAGACGGTGCTGCAGGTGGCGCTTACGGATGCGAAAAAGATCCATATCAAACTGGAAAAGCTCGATATGCACGAGCTGATCATCAAGAGCGCAGAGAACTTTATGGTCAGCGTACATGAGCGCAAAGGCACCCTGAATACGAAACTGGAAGCACAGAACACCATCATTGAGGGCGACAAGGTCCACATCACCAATATCCTGCACAACCTGCTGGACAATGCAATCAAATACTGCGACAAAACACCGGAGATCTCCATCAGTACTAAAAACAGGGGCAGCTATATCGAAATAGCCATCCAGGATAATGGCAAGGGAATTGCTACTGATAATATCAGCCAGATCTTTGAGAAGTTTTACAGGGTGCACAGCGGCAACAGGCACGACGTAAAAGGTTTCGGGATAGGCTTGTTTTATGTTAAAAATATGATTAAAATGCATAAGGGCCAGATCACCTTAAAAAGTAAGCTAGGCGCCGGAACAACATTCTTTATTGTTCTACCCAATAAAAAATAGCCATTATGGGAAACAGATTATTACTTGTAGAAGACGACCCGAACCTAGGTTTTATCATCAAAGACAATCTTGAAGACCGCGGTTTTGCGGTCACACACTGCGAAAACGGAGCAATAGCGGAAGAAATGCTGGACAAAGAAAGCTATGATCTACTGTTGCTGGATGTCATGATGCCTAAGAAAGACGGTTTCTCCCTGGCAGAAGATATTCGGTCCAGAGGGATCTCCACCCCTATTATTTTCATGACCGCCAAGGAAATGCTGGAAGATAAGATCCGGGGCTTCAAAGCCGGTGCGGACGACTATATTACCAAACCTTTCGATTTCGAAGAATTGTACATGCGCATAGAAGCTGTGCTCAAACGCCGGGGTTCCCAGGAAAATGCTGTTGCACCGCTCAGCAATGAATACAAGATCGGCCGTTTCAAACTGGTCGCTCCGGAGCTCAAGCTCCACCTGGACGGCGAAGAAGTCTATACGCTGACCAAGAAGGAAGCCGCGCTGCTGGAATACCTGGCCCGATACGCCAACCAACCTGTGAAAAGAGAGGAAATTCTCAGAAGCATCTGGAAAGACGACAGCTATTTTGCAGGAAGAAGCATGGATGTGTACATCACCAAGCTCCGCAAATACCTGAAAGCTGATTCCAATATAGAGATCCAGAATGTACATGGTGTAGGTTTTAAACTGAATGTCAACTAGCAGAAAGCAAGGGTGAGGGATGGAACGGATAGCCCGGAATACCGATCGCTATCGGTATGAGGACTATGAGTGACAGCCCGGTATCTGTGGAGTGCATACGAAACAGAGACACCCCAAAAAAGTACAGGAACAGGAATGACCAATGATAAGCTATCGTGAATATATACCGCTGAAGGCATGGTTTGTATTTTATTACACTAACTTAGCCTGAGAAAGATACGCGCCCCAATGAAGGTTTCCGATCTGAAAGCCCCTATAGATGAAGAGCTGCGCATTTTTGAAAAGAAATTCAGAGAAGCGATGCGCAGCGATGTGGCGTTGCTGGACAAGGTCAGTTACTACATCATACAACGCAAAGGCAAGCAGGTAAGGCCCATGTTTATCTTCCTGGCGGCCAAAATGTGCGGCGGTGTGACGGAAGCTACTTACACCGGTGCCTCTCTGATCGAATTGCTGCATACAGCGACCCTGGTACACGACGATGTGGTAGATGATGCGAATGAGCGCAGAGGTTTCTTTTCGATCAATGCATTGTGGAAAAACAAAATAGCTGTGCTCGTAGGCGATTACCTCCTGTCCCGGGGCCTGCTTTTGTCTCTTGAGCATCAGCAGTACCGCTTACTGCACATAGTATCCAATGCGGTCAAAAGCATGAGCGAAGGCGAGCTCCTGCAAATGGAAAAAGCCCGGAGACTGGATATTACGGAAGATGTTTATTTCGAGATCATCAAAAACAAAACGGCATCGCTGATCGCTGCGGCCTGCGCTACCGGGGCTGCCTCTGTCACCAACGACGAAGCACTCATAGAAAAGCTGCGGCTGCTGGGCGAATACATCGGGATTGCCTTCCAGATCAAAGATGACCTTTTCGATTATGGTGAGGCCGATATCGGCAAGCCCAGAGGTATCGACATCAAGGAACGCAAAATGACGCTGCCGCTGATCTATACGCTCAACAATTCCACCCGACAGGAAAAAAAGTGGATCATTAATACTGTAAAAAATCACAATACGGACAAAAACCGTGTCAACGAACTCATTAGCTTAGTGCATCAGAAAGGCGGGATCCGGTATACGGAAAAGATGATGCAGGTGTACAAAGAAAAAGCTTTTAGTATCTTAAATGAGATTCCGGACACGGAGGCTAAAGAAGGCCTCAGAGACCTGGTGAATTATATTACAGAAAGAAATTACTGATGTCCCTCGAAACGGCTGCCAGCTCCAACGAAAAGATAAAGACACAATGGTGGGTACTATCGCTGGGGATCGTACTGATGTCGGCCAAATTTGCAGCTTATTACTTTTCCCATTCCAATGCTATCCTGTCGGATGCCCTGGAAAGCATTGTCAATATCGTTGCCGGCGCCTTCGGCCTGTACAGCCTGTACCTTTCTTCCAAACCCAGGGATGAGGACCATCCTTACGGCCACGGCAAGATCGAATTCGTTTCCGCTACTGTAGAAGGCGCGCTGATCATCATAGCCGGCCTGATCATCGGCTACAAGGCGATCATGGCGTTCATACACCCGCAACCGCTCGGACAGCTGGGACTGGGCATCATACTGATCGCCATATCCGGTGCGCTCAATTACCTCATGGGACATTATGCAGTGAAGCAGGGCGAAAAAAGTCATTCCCTGGCCCTCGAAGCGAGCGGTGAACACCTGAAATCCGATGCGTACTCTACCATCGGCATACTGGCTGGTCTATTCATCATTTATCTCACCGGAGTTGTATGGCTGGATAATGTCATAGCACTCATCATGGGCGCCATCATCATCATCAGCGGCGGAAAGATCCTCAAACGTTCACTGGCCGGCATCATGGACGAAGCGGATTTTGACCTCAATCTCAAAGTAGTAGAGCACATCAATGAAAACCGGCGGGAAGACTGGATCGATGTACACAATTTCAGGGTGATCAAATACGGCGGGATCATGCATATCGACTGCCATATCACTATGCCGTGGTACTATACCTTAAAGCAATCCCATGACGGCATGAAAGATTTTGAATCCTGCCTGCAAAATTCCCTCACAACCCCGGTGGAATCTTTCATCCATATCGATCCCTGCGTACCTACGTCCTGCTCTATCTGCCAGGTCAGGGCCTGTCCTCACCGCCAGCATCCTTTTGTAAGAAAAGTAGACTGGACCCTGGAAAATATCATCGCCAACAAAAAACACAGTTAATGTCAATAAACCGGCATTTTCTTTAGCACGTATTCAAACAAAGACTGATTTATTTGAAAAACTTAAAAAATCGTTAATTTCAAAATATTGCGATTAAATTAATGATATCTTAAAAAAGATGCATTTTTCAGGACAATTCTTAGATGAATGCTTATTAAACGGGGTCTTTTATTCCAATTTTTCTTTCCTTTTTATATCTTTAGCAAAACCCGAATTAACAGGAAATGAAAAACACCTCCTAGATGATTGCAGCCGTACTCGTAAGCTTTGTTGTAGCACTGATCTTTTTATTTCTTGGGGAATTTATAAAAGGTAAGTTTTTCAAGTTTGTAAGTTTAATCCCCTTCTCCCTATTTGTTTATTTTGCCACTTTCGCGAGTTCCGTCAGCAACGGTTCAGTCTTTCTGAACAAGAACCCGTGGATTCCCAGCATGGGCATTTCACTCGACTTTAAGCTGGATGGCCTTTCGCTTCTTTTTGCCCTGCTGATCACCGGTGTCGGAACACTGATCTACCTGTATGCTTCGTCTTATCTGAAAGGGCACAAATATCTTAATCGCTTTTACAGCTACCTGAGCATTTTTATGGGTTCTATGCTGGGACTGGTGCTTTCTGACAATGTCCTGTCGATGTTTGTTTTCTGGGAGCTAACCAGCATTTCATCTTTTTTCCTGATCGGGTTTGACAATGAAAACGAAGATGCCCGTAAGAGTGCTCTCCAGGCATTGGGCATTACCGGTCTCGGCGGGTTCCTGCTCATGTCCGGAGCGATCCTTCTGGGGATGATCTCCAATACCTTTTCCATACAGGAAATGCTGCAGATGCCTCACTTCATCAAGTCAGACAACCTTTACGGACTGGTCATCTTCCTGTTTTTTGCAGGAGCTTTCACCAAGTCAGCCCAATTTCCGTTTCATTTCTGGTTACCGGGTGCGATGAAAGCGCCGACTCCGGTGTCGGCCTATCTCCACTCTGCCACCATGGTCAAAGCCGGGATCTACCTCCTGGCCCGTTTTACACCGATACTGGGCGGTGATCCGCTCTGGAATAATACGCTGATGATCGTCGGCGGAATCACTATGTTGTATGCGGCTTTTCATTCCCTGTTCAGAACAGATCTTAAAGGTATCCTGGCCTATTCCACTATTTCAGCGCTCGGCATGATGGTCTTTCTGCTGGGTATCGGCAGTCCATACGCATTGATGGCCGTTTCGGTTTTCATACTCGTGCATGCCTTATACAAAGCCGCCTTGTTTCTCATTACAGGTACCTTAGACCACAGCGTACACACCCGCAACGTGACCGAGCTTTCGGGTCTCCGGACAGTTATGCCCGGTCTGACCATCGCCGGTTTCCTGGCCGCTTTTTCCAATGCCGGTATACCGCTCACTTTCGGCTTCATAGGTAAAGACCTGATCTACGAGGCTACGCTTCACACGGCTGGCATACTGGCCATCGCACTGACAGCACTGGCGGTGCTTACTAATATCTTCCTGCTTTATGCAGGTTTCCTGGCAGGCATCCAACCATTCATGGGAAAACTCACGACTGATACCCGGAAAATCCATCTTCCTGATCCTTACTTATGGATACCGCCACTTCTGCTGGGTATCCTGGGGCTCTTTTATGGTATTTTCCCCCAGGTTGCAGAGAATACCCTGATCAGTTCCGTAGCCAGGGCCGTATCCGGCCATCGAATAGATATTCACCTCAAGATCTGGCACGGCTTCAATATCGTGCTTGCACTGAGCCTGTGTACCATTCTCTTAGGTACGATCTTGTACCTGGTCAGAAAACCTTCTGCCCGCTCTCTTGATTTCATTGGTAAATTTGACAATGCATCTCCCAAGCACCTGGTAGAGGTTTTCACCAGCAAGACCCGGGATTTTGCCTTCAGCTACACCAAGCTGATGCACAACGGATACCTGAGACTGTACATCCTGGTGATCATTGTTTTCCTGACGGGCCTGGTCGGCTATAAATTGTTTGCAGATGTGCCGATCCGTATCAATACGACCGGCTTATCAGAATTCAGGCTGTACGAGCTGGTCGTTTTCTTCATTATGGTGATTGCCATCTTCTTCACCGTTACGACCAATTCCAGGCTGACAGCGATCGCCTGCCTGAGCGTCCTGGGTTACAGTATCTGCCTGATCTTTGTATTTTACGGGGCACCGGATCTGGCGATGACACAATTCACCATAGACACGCTCACTGTGGTTTTATTCGTACTGGTTCTGTTCAAGCTTCCCTCCTACATCAAACGGGGCAGGTTCATCATACAGGCCAGAGATGCCGTTGTCTCTGCCGCATTCGGAGCACTGATGTCCCTGATCACCCTGCAGGCGCTGGTCGCTCCTGCCAGCAAAGAGATCAGCAAGTATTACGCAGAAAACGCCTATATCCTGGCTAAAGGTAAAAACGTAGTAAACGTTATCCTGGTGGATTTCAGAGGATTTGATACCCTGATAGAAACTATCGTACTTTCCATCGCAGCCATCGGGGTTTACGGACTGCTCAAGTATAAACCTACAGCAGCCGAGGGGAAGATAGATTAACCAGGAACTGTAATTTCCGGTAAAGCATCTGCAATAAAATGAAACGATACAAATACCAAGGCAAAAGTTAAAAGCAAGACACAAGTCATATTAAAATAAACACATAATAATAAAAATAAGATCATGGGATCCATCATATTAAGAACAGCAACCACATATCTGTTACCGTTGCTATTGTTGTTCTCCATCTTTGTGCTCCTGAGAGGACATTACCTGTCGGGAGGGGGATTCGTAGGAGGACTGATAGCATCCATCGCGTTCGTATTGCATGCTTTCGCTTACGGTTTGAACAGTGCCAAAGCATTGTTCCGCTACCAGCCGGGTATCCTGATCCCTTCAGGGTTGTTATTATCCATCATCAGCGGAAGCTTACCCATGGTGATCGGAGAACCGTTCATGACGAGCTTATGGCTGGATGAGCCTATTGCAGTGATCGGCTCCATAGGCACAGCGCTTTTCTTTGACATCGGTGTTTACCTGGTGGTCATCGGTGTGACATTAACCATATTGTTCACCATTTCAGAGAGCGTTTAATGGAGCTGTTACTGGTTGTTCTTGTAGGCTTGCTTTATGCATCCGGTATTTACATGATGTTCAGAAGAAGCATGGTCAAGCTGCTCCTGGGATTGCTCCTGCTGGGGAACGGGGCCAATATCCTGATCTTCCTGATGGGAGACCTGGCCAAAGGCACCCCACCGATCATCGGCCAGGCTGAAAAGACCTTTACCGGCGTATATGCCGATCCGGTACCGCAGGCTTTGATCCTGACCGCCATTGTGATCAGCTTCGGCCTGCAGTCTTTTGCGATCATCCTGCTGAAAAAGGTATATGTCAGCACCGGTTCGGATGACCTGGATTCTCTCAACGTACAAGACCTGGATATATGACAGTCAATATTATCCTCGCTCCTATTCTTACACACATGGTCACGGCCGTGGTGCTGTTATTTTTCTGGAAGAAAGTACAGGCTCAACGGCTCATCAGCGTGATTGGCAATATACTGGCCTTTGTTTTCTGCTGCATATTATTCTCGCTGACCTGGAACCTGGGTCCCGTCACCATGCACGCCGGCAGCTGGCAACCTCCGTACGGGATCTCTTTTATATCAGATACACTCAGCTCTGTGATGGCGCTACTGGCAGCCACAGCAGGGCTGGCAGTAGGGATCTATTCCACGGTAGCGATCGGCCACAGCAGGACCAAATACGGTTACTTCCCGATCTTCCATCTGCTGATCATGGGCCTGATCGGCGCCTTTCTCACCGGAGATATCTTCAACCTGTATGTCTGGTTTGAGATCGTGATCATCTCTTCCTTTGTGCTGCTGACCCTGGGCGGCAAGCGGATGCAGATGGAAGCTGCGGTCAAGTATATTGCCATGAACATGCTGGCTTCTGTCATCTTCCTGACGGCCATCGGTATACTGTACGGCATCACCGGTAGTCTCAATATCGCCGACCTGGGCGTCAAGGTGGCCAGGATAGAGAACAGGGGATTGGTCAATGTTTCCGCGCTTTTATTCTTTATAGGATTCGGCATCAAATCGGCTGTTTTTCCACTGTATTTCTGGCTGCCTTCCTCCTATCATACTCCACCGTCGGCTATTGCGGCCATTTTTGGCGGCTTACTGACCAAGATGGGGATCTACGCGCTTATCCGGGTGTTTACAGTTATTTTCTCGCCGGATGGCTTCACTACCAATTTGTTCATAGCGCTGGCAGTTGCCACCATGATCACCGGTGCCCTGGGTGCCATTAACAAGAAAAGCATCCGGAGGATGTTCTCCTACCTGATCGTCTGTCACATCGGTTACCTGATCGCCGGCCTGGGATTATACACAGAGATAGCTTTTTCAGGTTTAGTTTTTTACCTTATCCATGACATCATTATCAAGAGTAATCTTTTCATGATGAGCGGCATTATCTATAAGATCAGGGGCAGTACGGATATCAGAAGACTAGGCGGACTCTACAAAGATTATCCGAAGCTTTCTTTTGTGATGGCTATCATCCTGTTTTCGCTTGTCGGCATACCGCCTTTATCCGGTTTCTGGCCGAAAATATACCTGATAGAGGAAGCTATTGACCAGGACCTGTATGTATTGCTGGCGGCCATCATCTTCGCCAGCTTCATTACCATGATCCTGATTGCGAAAATATGGGCGGAAGTGTTCTGGAAAGATCTCCCCAAACCCAATCCTGAGGAAGTAGATCAATTCAAGCCCCTTCCGGTAATGCAAAAAACGGCATTGATAGTACCGGTTGTCGTCATGGCGATCATATCGCTGTACATCGGTCTGAATGCTGAAAAGATATTGATGGTCACTGACAGGATATCACTGGAAATGCTGGATTCATCATTGTACATCCAGGCGGTTCTAGGTCCCTGATCATTAAAAGGAACAATATGAATATCATTAACTTATAAAACAGAAGCGATGACCAAGCATTTATTGTTGAACCTTTTGCTTTCCTTCCTCTGGGTGGCGCTCACGGGTCACCTGAACTACATCAATTTTGTCTTTGGCTATGCTGTAGGTTTCTTCATCTTATGGCTGAAGGAAAGAACCGGCGATGATAAAGGTTATTTCCTGAGAGTGCCCAAGATCATCGCATTCTTTTTCCATTTCATATATGATATGGTGAGGGCCAACCTGGAAGTGGCTTTTGATGTGATCACGCCTAACCTGTTCACCAGACCCGGTATCATTGCTTACCCGTTAAGCGCTACGAATGATTTCGAGATCACCATGCTCTGCAACATTATTGCGCTCACTCCGGGCACTATGGTCATAGATGTCAGCGATGACAAAAAAGTCATTTATATACACGTCATGTACCTGAAGGATAAAGAAAAATTCATCACCAAGATGAAAGAAGGTACAGAGAAAAAACTATTGGAGATTATACGATGAACGTTGAAACCTACCTCACATATGTCATCATGCCGATCCTGTGTCTGGCAGTCATCTTTGTTTTCATCAGATTCCTGAGAGGACCTGAAATTGTAGACCGGGTCATTTCGCTGGATCTCCTGATCACTATAGGTGTCGGCGCCATAGGTGTGTTCAGCATCATCTCAAAACATTCCGCCTTCCTGGACGATGCGATGATCCTCGCTCTCATCGCCTTCCTGGGCACGGTGGCATTTTCATATTACTTAGAAAAAAAGGATACAGATGGTTGATACACTGATCATGGTACTGAGCACAACGGGCGCAATCTTCATCCTGATTGCCGCTTACGGGATATTGCGGATGCCCGATTTCTACCTGCGGTTATCCGTAACGATCAAGGCTGCTACAATGGGCGTCGGTTGCCTGATGATATCGGCAGCACTTTATTTCACGGAATTTTCTATTACAACCAAGGTCTTTGCCATTGTTTTCTTCCTGTTCATTACCGCACCGGTAGCCGGCCATATGATCGCCAGAACAGCATACATCACCGGCATACAGCTCTGGAAGAAAACGGTAATCGATGAGCTCGAAGGACAATACAACAAACGCACCCATAACCTGAGAAGCAACCCCGAATGCCGCATTGAAGATGAAAAGCCAACGCCTACAAACGGGCAGGAAACAGATATGCAGAACAACCAGCCCTGTTAGTCCGTCAGCAATTTTTATTCATTGAATTATTTTATATAAAAAGCGATAATTATTGAAAGAATATCATTTGTAACTCTCTCTGCCGCAAAAGATGACAATGAATACATTATGATTTTAAGGATAACATATTCAATTAACAAATTGAATACAGAAGAATAATAAAAAACCTCAATTACAGATATATCAACTATTCATCTATTAATTACCTTAGGAGTTCAATATTCCTTTGCATGAAATATTTTTTACTCCTTGCGTCCATTTTGTTCAGCGTATCCACTTACGCTCAGAGAACCTGTGGTTCGCATCATTTGCACCTTCAAAAAATTGAAGAGCATCCAGAGCTGGGCATGAAACAAGAAGAGATAGAGCGGTTTACGCGGGATTTTATGAGGAATCAGCAGCTTTTATCCTCCTTTGCCAAAGGGGAGGAAATCATTATACCCGTAGTCTTTCATGTCGTCTACAGTTCAACTGCGCAAAATATCTCCGATACAAGGCTAATCGAACAGATCAGAGTATTGAATGAGGACTTCAACGGTCTGAATGCAGATGCGATCAATACACCGGAAGCCTTCGCATCTCTCAGAGGAACTTTAAACCTTCGCTTTGTACTGGCTAACCGTGACCCGAACGGCAATCCGACAACAGGAATCAACAGATTCAATACCACCAAGACTTCTTTCAGCTATACTTCCGACGATATCAAAAGACCGGCCAGCGGAGGTGTTGCAGCCTGGAATCCCAATCATTATCTCAATATATGGGTTGGAAACATCACCGGCGGCATATTAGGTTATGCGTCTTTCCCTAACGAGGCCGGGACCTCTACTGACGGAGTTGTACTACACTACAGGTATGTCGGTATCACAGGAGCATCTTCTCCATACAACCTCGGCAGAACTGCCACCCACGAAGTAGGCCACTATTTCAACCTGCGTCATATCTGGGGTGATAAAAACAACTGTTCGGATGACGATGAGATCACTGAAACGCCTATGCAGTACGAGGCTTCTTCCGGTAATCCTACCTTTCCGAAATATGACAGGTGCAGCGGCACATTTCCCGGTATCATGTTCATGAACTACATGGATTACTCCAATGACAGGAGCATGAACCTGTTTACGAAAGAGCAAACCACCAGGATGCTGGCCGCATTAAACGGCCCGAGGGCAACCTTGATAGGTTCCCCGGGATATGTGGGCGATAAAGAAATTGACTTGCTGGCCCAGAGTATTGAAGCACCAATTACCCGGGTTTGTACAAGCGAACTCTCCCCGCGGATGACTATTTATAATCTCGGAACAAGAGACATCACTTCTTTCAAAGTTTCTTATAAGATCAACAACGGCAATGAAGTATCTCAAACCTGGACCGGAACGCTTCAGAGCAGCAAAACAGTGAATATTACGTTCCCTGATACCACGCTTACAGCAGGAGCTTACAGCATATCTTTTATCGTTACAGAGCCTAACGGACAGAACGATGAAGACATTACCAACAACACGATCAGCAAATCCTTTACCATCGGCTCCGGGCTGTCCGGCTTTCCTTTAAAAGAAGGTTTCGAAAGCACAGTGCCTTCTGCGGGGTGGTCTATCAATAACCCGGATGGCAATATCACCTGGGCCAAATCCAACTACGGCCAGGGCAAATCCGGTAATTATTCTATTTATATCAATAATTACGAATACGATCCGGGAGAATTCAATGTCGATCAGGGAGAAAAAGACGACCTCATCCTTCCGTCTGTCGATCTCTCCAATGCCGATCAGGCTAATCTGAGCTTTGCCATTGCCGCAGCCCAGTACTCAGCCTTATCTTCTACCAACGAACACTGGGATACCTTACGCGTACTTGTTTCTGTTGATTGCGGTCAGACTTACCAGACTGTTTACGAGAAATTCAAAGAAACGCTTGTAACCGTATCGGGTGCCTTAACGACATTCTATACCCCTAAAACTGCAGACTGGCGGACAGATATTATTTCGCTCAATGCCTTTAAAGGTTATGAAAACGTACAGGTTGTATTCAGAAATATCAGCAACTGGGAGAACAATATCTACCTGGATGACATCAATATTTCCATGCAGCCGAATGCCAGCACGGGTATTAAAAATATGGATCTGCTTTCCGGCATTACCATTTACCCTAACCCTACTTCCGGTTTAGTCTCTGTTGAGATCAGGAATTACCCGCAAGGACTGAGACAGATCGAGTGGATCAATTCGCTGGGACAGGTCGTTGTAGATCAACAGAGAATCTCTGCTGAAGGAGTCTACCAGTTTAACCTGAGCGATCTGCCGGGCGGACTTTATATGGCAAGATTCATCTTTGAAGACGGTCAGCAGTTAGCTAAAAAAGTCATTGTCAGATAACAAAGATTGACCCTATACAATAAAAAGGTGCCTGGAATTCCGGCACCTTTTTATTTTTAAGCAGATGGATCAACATTACCGGTATCCTTCTTTACCGGTAATAAATCGTTAAAAAACAGCAATATATAATTTTCGATCGCCGTTTATTTTTTTATCCTGATAAGTATGGCTATACTCGCGGCCAACCTTAGGTTGCAGAGATTTTCTTATCATGCTTACGGATATTTTTAGCAAAGAGGTTCAAGGTCTTTACAAGACACCGGTTGTCCAGCAGACTGCCTTCTGGTCACAGGTAAAAATGAAACTGGGTTTCAGCGCACTCGCTGTCAATTTCAAATCCCGGCATTCAGATCTCTTCAGGACAGCAGACGATTCTTATATTCATTCAGATGTGCTCATCATTCTGCAGCAGATCGACCGGAATCATACCATTGCCTACGTTCCCTATGGCCCAGAACTGGAACCTGTAGAAGAATATCAGGGTGTTTTCCTGGAAGAATTATCAGAATGTCTGAAAAGCTATCTCCCTGTCAATTGTATTATGATCCGGTATGACCTGAACTGGGAATCATACTGGGCCAAAGATCCGAATCATTTCGACGAACAGCAGCACTGGCTGGGACCTCCGGAGAAAAAAACACAGGAGCTCCGGTTCAATATCAATACCCAGCACTGGAACTTCAGGAAAGCCGGTACCAATATACTGCCTTCCAATACCATTTACATTGACCTGACAAAAGACAGCCATCTGCTCCTGGAAAGCATGAAATCCAAAACCCGGTACAACATCGGTCTGGCCTCCAGGAAAGGTGTAACGGTCAGGTGTATCGGCCTGGATCAGCTGGATGTATGGTATAAACTATACGAAGATACCGCCAGGAGAAACGGCATTCACCTGAATGATATCAAATATTTCAGCGCCATGCTGACCACACAGGCGCGGCAATCCACCTCTCCTGCAGAGGTCATGTTACTGGTAGCGGAAAGGGATAACCAACCTCTTGCAGCGATGTTCCTCGTCATCAGCGACAAAAGAGCATCTTACCTCTACGGAGCCTCTTCTTCGGAGAACAGGAACCTGATGGGCACCTATGCACTACAATGGGAGGCCATTTCTATAGCTAAATCCCGCGGTTGTACGGAATATGATATGTTTGGTGTGGCTCCGAATCCATCTCCTTCCCATCCTCTTTACGGATTATACAAGTTCAAGACCGGGTTTGGCGGCCATCTGTATCACAGTATCGGTTGCTGGGATTATCCGCTGGACCTGGAAAAATACAGTTATTATTCCTCTATTGAACTGAGCGGAAAGGGGTATCATATCAATTAGTCAGCGCTGTCGAACAGTTTTGCAGAGATCCGGATCATTCAGTAGGATTATCATCAACTATGTTATAGCAGATAGCAAAAGATCTATTTCTTTTCTTCTGCCTTGCGAATGACGGGATCGCCGTCTTTCAGTGTCTTGGATAAAATATCGTAAGGACCGGAAATGATCTTGTCACCGGCTTTCACTCCGTCTCTGATCACAATATAGGTATCATCCTGGATACCGGTTTGTACAGGTGTCTGAACCGCCTTGCCTTCCTTTTCAATATAAACGACCTCTATCTGATCCTTTTTACCTTTTTCCTCCCGGGTAACCACTGCCTGTATAGGCACAGAAACCGCTTTTTCGGCTCTTCTGGTCCGGATATCAACTGTAGCTGACATGCCCGGCAGGAATGGCTTTCTCCCCTCTTCAAGGATATCACTGTAGGAAGACTCCAGTATCCTGACCTTGACAACGAAATTGGTAGATTGTTCAGAGGTAAGCGTAGCATTGGCAGAACCTTTAGAGGTATTCGCCACCTGGGTAACCACACCGATAAATTTCCGGCCGATATATGCATCCACTTCTACATCCGCCGTATCACCGGTCTTCACTTTAATGATCTCGTTCTCACTCACATCTACTCTCACCTCCATATTGGCGAAATTAGTGATGCGCATGATCTCCGTACCTGTCATCTGCAAAGTACCCACTACTTTCTCTCCCTGTTCTACATTCAGCAGAGAGACCACACCGCTCATCGGTGCAAAGATAGAGGTCTTCACCAGGTTGGATTTAGCATCCCGGATGGCTGCCTGGGCACCTTTCACACTTGCATTGGCCCCTTCAATAGAAAACTTAGCTCCTTTTACCGTTTCCTGTGCTGCTTCCAACTCCGCCTTAGAGGTTTTATAAGTCGCTAATGCCTGTTCCAATTCAGCTTTGGACACAGTTTTCTTTTCAAACAATTCCCGGGCCCGGTTATAAGCTAATTCAGCATTTTCATATTGTGCGGCAGCCTGCTTTTCTCTTGCATTCGCATTCGCCAGGCTTGCCTGCATATTTTTCAGGTTCGCCAGCGCATTGTTGTACTGGGCATCTGCCTGGTCCAGCAAGGCCTGGTAACTTTCCGGCTGTATTTTGGCCAGTAGCTTACCTTTTTCGACCGTCTGGCCTTCCTTGATGTAAAGCCCTACGATCTCACCGGATACATCCGAGCTGATCTTCACCTCTTCTTCAGCATAGATCTTACCACTGGCGGTCACAGATTCTACGATGTCCCGTTCAGCGGCCTCTTCGATATTGATCTCTTTGGCCTTCTGGCTGCCTTTTTTAGATTTTTGTATTGCCAGTACTACGCCTATTGCCACCAGAATCACAAGTCCGGTAATGATATATGAATGCTTCATAATTATTCGAAATCTATAGGTTTACCTCTGTAAAAATCCAAAACTTTGACATTAAACAGATAATCATATTTTGCCTGAGTCAGCCTGGACTGTGCTATGAACAGGTTGTTCTGCGCCAGGTTCAGCTCCAGCTGGCTGATCGCACCACCTGCCAGGCGTTCCTTTGCGTATTCATAAGATTTTTCCGATGCTGTCAGGCTTTTCTGAGCCGCTTTATAATTTTGCTCGGATGCCGCTGCTTTCAGGTGTGCTTCTTTAATATTATTATATAACGTATATTCTGTATTCTGCTGATTGAGCTCAGCCTGCAATAGCGCCAGCTTTCCGCGCTGTGCACCGAAATAACCGGACCTCCTGGTGTAGATCGGGATAGAAAGGTTCAATCCGAATGCGTAAGAGAAGTTATTGGATATCTGGTCCCTGAAAGGTATGAATATCTGCGAGGTGATCGGATAATAGGTCCAGACCTGCTCGCCAGTATTTTTTACATAACCGAACGGTGCTTCTATGGTATCTGTGATTGCGGTTTCGGAAAACTGGTCAGAGACATTGACACTGGTAGCAGAAAAGAAGCTCAATCTCGGATAATTGGCAGACCTGGCAATCTTTATGCTCTTTTTAGCGCTTTCAATCTTCAGCAGCCCGCTTTCCACTTCCGGCCGGATCGCTACAGCGTCTCTATAGATCGTTTCCACATCTTCCAGAGGAAAAGCCTGCAGCTGTTCTCCCATAGCCGGTGCCAGCACTTTTATATCTTTACTCTGATCCAGCTGAAGTACGGTCTTCAAAGCCATGTAAGCCAGATCCTGCTGTTGCTGCAACGCTACGATATTATACTCATCAGATGCCAGCTGCGCTTCAATATCCACCAGCATCCGCTCGGCCAGTGCACCACCTTCTACCAGGGTTTTGTTGACGTCATATTGCTCTATCGTTCTTTCCAGCTGATTCTTAGCCTGAGCCAGCTGCTCTTCGGCATTCAGCACATTCAGGTAAGCATTCATGACCTGCAACCTGATATCTTGTTTCAACCTTTCATTGTCCAACCTGGCAGCCTTCAGATCCAGCTTGGACTTTTTGAGCGTCTGCAGATTTTTAAGCCCTTCAAACAACGGCTGACTCAGAGAGACCTGGAGATTACCTGTACTTACAGGTTTTGTAACATACTGATAAGTAGACATATCTACCGTACGACCTAAAGCATAGGTATAACCACTTTCGGCTTGTACTAAAGGGGTAAATGCCAGCTTATCCTGCTTCAGCTGCAAATCAGTCAAGGCAACATTGATCGCATCCAGCTTCAGCTGAATATTATTGGTTAAAGCATAATCCAGGCAACGGTTCCAGTCCCACACCTCCTGCGCTGCAGCCCATGAAGATAAACCCAACGCAAAAAGTGACGTAAAAAATTTCTTAGCTATATGCATATGAATATCTGCGAGCATCTAAATGTAAGTGTTAATTTAGGCTTGTCCAAACCGGAAATACAGCACTTAAGATTATTTAAAGAATATATGATAAATACTGATGAACTGTGGATGCGCGAAGCATTGAAAGAAGCCAGGTATGCATTGCAATCCCAGGAAATACCGATAGGCGCTATCGTCGTGCACAATAAACGGATCATCGCCCGGGCGCACAACCAGGTTGAACGGTTGAAAGATGTTACCGCGCATGCAGAAATGATCGCTATCACATCGGCCGCTAATTATATCGGGGGAAAGTTCCTCAACGAGTGTGAGCTATACGTCACCCTGGAACCTTGTATCATGTGCATCGGGGCGGTCCGGCATGCCCGCTTCAGGAAGATCGTATTCGGCGCATATGATAACCGGCACCTGATGCCCGGCAGATGGGATCAATTGTTACAAAATACTGAAATCGTACCAGGTATACTGGAACAAGACTGCCAGGGCTTGCTGCACGAGTTTTTTCAAAGTAAACGCAGCGTGCAATAACAGTATTTGGTCTGTAGTTAATTAGGGCGCACATCTCCACGTTTGTTCAAAAAATGTGATAATATGCAAATATGATAATGAGTTGGACCACAGTTGATCAGACGATGGACCATCGTATTCGCAGATATCCATATTTGCAATAGGCTCCTAAATGCGTTTTTTCACTACAACACCTTTCACCACCTGCGCAAGCAGGTGTCTAAAATACTACTGCTATCAGTTGCCCGCTTTTGCGGGTAATACCGATACCGATAATTATCGGTATCGGTATCAGCCCCCGAACGGTATTTCACCTATCGCCACATCGATCCATGTCCTGTATCTTGGCTCCTGATTCCTGCTTCCAATTAACTCATTTGCTAATTATTCCAATTTTCACATTAGCCTTTATTGACCCATCGGCATATTGTCACATCGCCCCATATCCTGGCTCCTGATTCTTGGTTCCTAATCATCCATCTGATTATTTACAACAACCTGACTTGTATTTTGACCGGCTCATGATCTGTATACTGGAAATTCAACTCTTTACCTTCTACCTTGAGCACTTCCACATTCGGCGATACCAGGAAGAAATCCAGAATAGTAGTATATGTCACTCCTTTGATGTAAGGCGTATCCACTTTCCTGTTGCTCCGGTGACTCAGGTCGGCCACCCATTTCCAGTCTTTAGCCGGATAGTGCGCCGGGACAGGTGTTTCCTCGTACTCTGCACGGGCATTCCCTGCATAGCCCGGTGGCACCTGGTTCCAATCGCCTCCCATGATGACGTAATTACCTTTAGCATATTCCTCTAAAAGGTATTTTTTCAGAAAATCCATCTCCTGCTTTTTCAGCACTCCACCGTCGAACGCAGAATTATGCGTATTGACGACCACCAGCTCCTTTCCTTTATACGGATAGCGCTGCAGTAAAAAACAGCGGTTTAAGAAAAACAAGCCTTTGGGCCATGGAAAATTAGCCGGGTAAGCATACCGGACCGCTTCAGACTGCTGATACCTGGATAAAGACAAAATACCGGAAATCACCTTTCCCATCGGTCTGTCCAAAGGCATGGGAACAAAACGGACATCATAATTTTTAGCAAATACCGCTACGGGAAATTGACCTGACAAACGCTCTGTAATCATCTCCCGCTCCGGGATTTTCCAGCTACGCTTCGCTATTTCATCTACTTCCTGCAACAGGATAAAGTCCGCATCGTGCCAGGTCTCCATTTCCGCTATGATCCCTTTGATATTTTGCTCTACTTTCTCTTCCGGAGAACGCACCATTTTACCGCCGTCATAAAAGAAGTCTGCATCTTTGCCAATCCCTCCGTATCCCAGGTTCCAGGTATAGACCGTCAGCGTATCCCGGCCGACCTGCTCATCCGACCGGCCCTGTATTGCTGCGGCAGAAGAGACCTCCGGCTTATATTGCGTGAACTGCGCATACAGGATCACGCCTGCCAGGTATAACACAAAGAGCAATGCAAAGAATAGTAAGATCTTTATTATCAGCATCATGCGTTTCATAATTTCAGATATTTAATCTCCGGAACAAGCCGGAAAACATTGCTAAATATACTCTTTAACACAGTATTTCACTATACTGAAGATACTTTACTATTTTTAAGTCATTAAGCAGATAATATGAAATCTAATACACATCACTGGAAGACAGCCGACGGCATAGAAATCTTTGCTAAATCATGGGAACCGGACAATGGAGAGATCAAAGGTGTGATCAACCTGGTACACGGCATGGGCGAACATATAGAACGTTATGACCATGTTGCAGAAGCCCTGACAGCTAAAGGATATGCTGTTTTCGGCGCTGACCACAGGGGACACGGTAAATCCGGAGGTAACAGAGGTCATATTCCGGGCTATGATACAATCCTGGATGATGTGGAATTATTACTGAAAAAATCTGCTGAGCGTTACCCCGGGAAACCGGCTTTCATTTACGGTCACAGCATGGGCGGCGGAGTGGTAGCCAATTTACTGGTCAGAAGAAGGCCTGCTGTCAAAGCCGCTTTGCTTTCCGCTCCTTACTTCAGGCTCTCTGTGCCTCAGCCAAAGCTGAAGCTGATGCTCGGCCGGATGACACAGAACCTGCTGCCCAAACTCACCTTGCCTACCGGCCTGAATGCAGATCATATTTCCCGGGACAAGCAAGTGGTAGAAAAATACAAAAATGATCCGCTGGTACACGACAAGATCTCTGCCATGATGGGCATATCTATCGTAGACGCCGGAGAATATGCTATCGCACATGCCAGCCAGGTCAAGGTACCTACACTGGTCCTGCACGGCACCGGCGATCAGCTGACTTCCTCTGACGGATCCATCGCTTTTTCTAAAAATGCAGGCAGTGAAGTGGAGATCAGGTTATACGATCAGTTATATCATGAGATCCACAATGAGCCGGAAAAAGAAAAAGTTTTCGCTGATATCGTAGCCTGGTTTGATAAATATATATAATCCTGTGCATTGGTACTTTCCAGAAGCCTATCTTCTTTTACACCGGGATCTGCATCTATTCATCCTGTTTAAGGATATTTTACTTTATTGGCAATTGCAGGGCTGAAAGTGTAAAATGCGTATTTTTATGAACAGCATGAATACCCTCATGCATTTCCAGTATGCAGGACCGTCAGTTATTTATAGATAAGCTTATCCAAAAACTTAAAAGCGGGGATGCCCGCTCTATACATCTCAATGCATTACCTGGAAGATATGCCCGGCTGGATCTTCACGATCTGAAGCTTATTGAACCCGGACTGGCAAATGAATTTCTCAAAAAACTACTGAGCGGACAGCCTTTTTCCTTCAATATCAAGATCGAAGCGACCAAATATTCCCTGCTGCCGACTGAGGAACGCAAAGCCGTGCAACGGATTATCAAACGGCTCAATACGCTCTATTACCAGGAACAGGATGAATACGCGGAACATGGTACGCTCTCTTTCGGATTCGGCTATCCCTTGCTGATACAAAAAGATCCGGCAAACCCGGCCAGGATACTGAAAGCGCCTTTACTGATCTGGCACCTGCAGATAGACCGGCACACGCAACACAGCAATACCTGGACCATCCGCAGAACAGAAGACCAGGCAGTGCTCTTCAATGAAGTTTATACCACTCATATGGAAAACACTTCCGGCGTAAAATGGCCGGCGGGAATCCATCCTGATGAAGAAGAAGATTTCACTGCGACACAATTAGAGCAATTATGTAAATCGGTACTGGCAGCACTGGATATAGAAGCTCCGGAAAAAATATTGCAAGCGGACATTCAGCCCTGCTCTGATAAAGAACAAATTGAAAGAACGGGCAAAGAAAAAACATATATCCGCTGGTCCGGTGTTTTCGGGCTGTATAAAACTCAGAAACAACCTATCATACAGGACCTGCTGACGCTCCAGCAGTTAGCCGGAAACCAGGAAACCGCTCCACAGCCAGGGCAGGTCAGCAGTGATCACCTCTCTCCCGTGGCCCTGGATCCCTCCCAGGAAACAGTACTCCACGATCTGAATCTCCACAAAAGGATCATCATCCAGGGACCTCCGGGCACCGGTAAAAGTCAATCGCTGACAGCAGTGATCACCAATGCACTGCTGGATGGTCAGAAGGTGTTGGTAGTCTGCGAAAAAAGGACCGCGCTAGAAGTCATCAAGAACAACCTTGAACAATTCGGGCTGGGACAGCTCATAGCGCTGATAGAAGATGTATATGCCGACCGCAATACTGTTGTACAGGCCGTTCGCCAGCTCATGGAAACATCAGGCGATCCGGAGCACCTCTTCAGGCAGCATCAATACGCACAGGTCAAGACGGCATTTTTACAGCAGCGTGGCCGGATCAACGACAGGGTGCAGGCACTTTACCAAAGATCTTTCGGAGATGATAACTGGCTGACGCTGGCCAACCGGCAGATCGCGCTCAGCCAACAGATCGGTCTCCGGGCACTTCAAACGGAGCTTTCAGAAGAAGATCCGGAGATCAGCTATGCGTGGTGGCTGCAGCTGCGACAGGCACTTCATCATGACCAGGCACTCCTCAGCCGGACAGCACCTTTGCTCACAGCGATCAACCTGCTTCCTGTACACTGGTGGCTGAGTCCAAAAGATCCTGAGTGGATAGACTCCGTCCGGGACCTTGCAATCCAGATCCGGGAGCTTTTGCAGCTCATTGAGCAATATTCAGAAAGCTTTGGAGAAGAATACCTGAGTCTGACCGGCCGAGCCAGGTTCAAGACCGGGCTGCTGGGCCTGTTCTCAGACCGTCAGAAATCCATCAAAGCAGCACGGACAGCGACCATCGAAAGGTACCAGAAGATATTCAATACCGCTCAACTGTTACAATGGCCTGAGCATCCGTTCACTTCCCCAGAAGAACGCAGCAGCATACAGCCCTGGAAAGAACAATTACAAGCTGTAACCAACCAGGCTGATCACGCAGCAACAGTCGCACCACAGATAGTGACCGTGCAAACTTGGTTGAACAATGCAGCGACCCAGCCGCCTGTTCAGCAAAAGCTATGGGAAGCACTCTGCCCTTTTCCTGAACAGGAAAGAGAAATGGTCCTGGAGGAATGGCTGCTGAGAAAACACCTTGCACAGTATGCCGAAACCCACCAGCTCCCTGCGGACGGAGAGCATATCATGCTGACCCTGAAAGAAAGTGAGGATCAGCTCAAACCCCTACTGGCCGAAAAAATACTGGATACCTGGCAGCGGGTCGCCCAATCACTGGCCAGCGCACAGGACGCTACTCACAAGCGAATGCTGTATAATCTGAGGCGCAATAAGAAATATGCATCCAAAAATACCCTGAGAACGATCCTCCAGAACGATTTCGAATACTTTACCAGTGTTTTTCCTGTACTGATGGTCAATCCCGTGGCAGCCAGCTCTATCCTGCCTATGCAAAAAGATCTTTTTGACCTGGTGATCCTGGATGAAGCCAGCCAGCTGAGAATAGAGGATACTTTCTCAGCGCTGTACAGAGGAAAGATGCATGTCATCTCCGGCGATGAGCATCAGATGCCGCCCAGCTCCTACTTTTCGGCAGATGCGGCCATCCTGGACGAAACTGAAGATATCGAAGAAGAAAAAGATCTTTTCCTGGCACAGAGCGCCTCTCTGCTGGAATATGCGGGCGATGCCGGTTACCATCCTACTTACCTGGATTTCCACTACCGTTCCCGGCATCCGGATCTGATCGCTTTTTCCAATGCCGGCTTTTACGGTTCAAGATTAGTTCCGATGCCGCCCTGCCAGGCTTACCAGGCTATCCATTTCCGGCAGGTAGACGGCACCTACAAAGACGGAGTGAATCATGCAGAAGCACAAGCCATCGTGCAGTTCCTGTATGATTATGCAGCCCGGCATGAAGATAAAATGCCGGGTATAGGAATAGGCACGCTCAACATTCAGCAAAGAGACCTGGTTCAGGATCTGCTCTGGGAGCAGGCACATGCAGATCCGCATAAAAATCACCTGATGGAACAGATGATGAAAGCAGGTCTCTTCATCAAAAACCTGGAAAACATCCAGGGAGACGAACGGGATGTGATCATTATCGGAACTACTTTCGGGAAAGATGAGGACGGAAAATTCAGGCAAAACTTCGGTCCGCTCAACCGCCAGAACGGATACCAGCTGCTCAATGTACTGATCACCCGCGCCAAAGTCTCCATGCATGTCTTCTGCTCTGTTCCGGAAAACATCTACCAGAATTTTGAGGAAGAGCTCAGACAAAACGGAAATACCGGGAAAGCACTTCTGTATGCCTACATCAGTTATGTAAAAGCTACAGCGGAGCAGAACACCGATAAAAAGAGGTATATACTTAACTTACTGAAAGACAACAATAATTATACAGCCAGAAAAAACAGCAGGCCGGTCAGGATTCCGCCGTATGTCAGCAATGCCCTGAAGAGACAGGGTGTTCAAAACCTGCAGGAACAGGTCAGTATCGGCGGCTTCATTCTCGAAGGATGCATCTATCAGCAAGTGAAGAAGCCTATCTATCTGCAGGTGGAGCGACCATCTTCCCACACCCAGGTGCATTACAGGGAACTGCTGTACAGGGAGAATATTCTGAAACAATATAACATACAGAACTACCGGATCTGGTCGTATAACTGGTGGAAACAGCAGCAGGAAGAAGTAGACAAATTCAAATCCATTCTGGACAGGCTGAGCATTGAGCAGCAGCAATAGTTCTTTTGTGAAAGGACTACTCCCAGACAAATATCCAATAGAACCTAAGACTATTAGAAAAGGTACCGAAAAGAGAGGATGGATTTAAGTACGACACAAAAAGCATTCAGTAAACAGTTTGAAGTTACAGAAGATTGGGAAGTTGAGAGGGCACACCTACAAAAAATACTACTATCTTCTATCTTTATTCTGGGTACGTCACAATATGAGATTGGAAAGACTGAAGTCGAAGATCTTTTGTAATACATGTTTAATTTTAAACAAAACTATCCCTAAAAGACAATAATTAAAATTTTAATTAAATTATTTATTATTTATAATAAATTGAAAATAAAATACTTTTACTTTAAAATAAAAACACCCCTTTAAAAAAAGAGGTGCATGTGTGAATGTGTGTGTGGTGTACTACGTACAACCTTGTTTTCTTAAGATAGCATTTTTTTGCTACAGACGTCATCATAACAAAGAAAATCGCTACTGTTAGTGATAAGTTTGCCCTGCTTTTTTAAGCTATTTAACAGAGAAAGCAGCTCCTACGCGTCGTTTGCGAATTACCAGTAAAAGTTCCCATATCCCGCTTCCCATAAAGTAAACTTTTCTTTTATTGACGAATTCTAACAGCAGATAACAGACTGCATTTTAAGCTTGCCCTATCAGAGCAGGTCTTTCAAAAGGTACATTCTTCTTTGAAGGCAGTTAGCAAGAATTATGGGTGATAGAATATTTCTCAGTATTAATATGATAAGTATAATTAGTACTGACAATAATATCGTTAGCATCAAAATGTTTTACAATTCCTTTGCTCTCTAAAACGACTACCCAGCAAGTATTCTGATGCATTCCATAGTCGATCAAAAATATTGCTTGTCCCTTCCCTAAAGATGTTTCTACGGGAATGGCAGGATTTAATTGAAGTAACATAGGAGTGATTTATTATGCAGGATTATTTCTGGCGTCTTCCAGTTCCCATACCCGGTGGTTGGCTATCGCTTTTATAAAGGCATCGGTAAATCCCTTATCGCTCTGCACAAGTACGGCAGGATCTTCGTGCTTTTTCCCGGCAATATTAGACGCTTCTAAAACCTTATTGGTATCTGTACCGAATGCAACAGCCTTACAGTGCTTATACGTTTCATTCACAAAAAGAATCGTTGCCGGTTTATTTTCCTCATTCATCAGCACCTCTGCAGAGGATTTTCCAGCGCAAATATATATTGCATCAAAACATACACTGGCAGTACTGGTCAATGAATGATCCGGAATAAATTCCTGCTTATCATCTGCAATTTTCGGAGCCATATCATCCCCGATGATCTCCACTACTGCGCCATCTTTTTCCAACCTTGACCGTAAAGCAGTAACTGCTTTCCCATTTACGCCATTGGACATTATAAAACCTATCTTTCTCGATTTGATCGTATCCTTCACTGTATCGGACATACTCAGAGGAGCTGATTTTTTTAATTCCATATCATACTCTTTGCTTTGTAATCTTTTTGCATCAGCATCAGCCGGGACACTTCCATTAGGCTGTTCAGGTTTTGAAGGCCGGATACCTAATTTCTTGCCAACATTATTAGCCAGATCCATATTGATAAAACAGAGTAATCCGACAACTCTTTCTCTTACCGAACGCGTCTGAACTTTACTCAGCTCAAATATCAAAGCATCGGTCAGATGTTTCTTTTCCGGTTCTGACTGGCTGTTATAAAATAATTTTGCCTGGGCATAATGTTCAACAAAACTCTGACTTCTGGCTCTTATTTTATGAGCATCCACCCTTTCATTATGACTTGTAAAGCCTCCATCCTTCCACATTGACTGGAACGGACAACCTCCTCCTAACGTGTTGGGTTCATAGCTCACCTGACCTTTAACAATTTGTTGCCGCATGTGTCCGTCCCGCTGATTATTGTGAATCCCGTTCAGGGGACGATTGACAGGTATTTCATGAAAGTTGGGTGAGCCTAGCCGAGAAAGCTGCGTATCTGTATAAGAGAATAATCTTCCTTGCAAAAGAGGATCATTGGTAAAATCAATTCCCGGTACTAAATGACCCGGATGAAATGCAATCTGTTCCGTTTCTGCAAAAAAATTGTCCGGATTCCTGTCCAGCACCATTTTTCCGACAATCTGGACAGGCACCAACTCTTCAGGAATGAGTTTAGTAGGATCCAGCAGATCAAATTCAAATTTATGTTCATCCTCTTCTGGGATTATCTGTAGACCTAATTCCCATTCGGGGTACGCTCCTTTTTCAATGGCTTCCCATAAATCTCTTCTATGAAAATCCGGATCTTTTCCGCTGATTTTCGTTGCTTCATCCCAAGCTACCGAATGCACGCCCAGCAAAGGTTTCCAATGGAATTTTACAAAATGAATCTTCCCTTGCTCGTTAACTAACTTAAAGGTATGAACACCAAAGCCTTCCATCATGCGCAGGCTTCTGGGAATAGCTCTGTCACTCATTATCCACATGATCATGTGCAGGCTCTCAGGCATTAGAGAAATAAAATCCCAGAAAGTATCATGAGCAGATGCAGCCTGAGGCATTCCATGATGGGGCTCCGGTTTGACTGCATGCACCAGATCCGGAAATTTCATGGCATCCTGGATGAAGAATACAGGAATATTGTTGCCTACTAAATCAAAGTTACCTTCCTGCGTATAGAATTTAACTGCAAATCCTCTTGCATCTCTGGCCAAATCAGTAGAACCGGCGCTTCCTGCTACTGTAGAAAACCTAACAAATACAGGAGTTGGATTTGATGTATCATTAAGGAATTGTGCACGGGTATACTTACTCAGATTCTTATACAAATAGAAATGCCCATGTGCTCCCGAACCTCTTGCATGTACAATTCTTTCCGGTATTCTTTCATGGTCAAAATGCGTGATCTTTTCCCGTAAAATAAAATCTTCTAAAAGAGAAGGCCCCCTCTCTCCGGACTTCAGGGTGTTTTGATTATCACTAATCTTCAATCCCTGGTTAGTACTTAATGCTTCATTACTATTGTCAGTAGTATGTTCCGATAATTGAGTAATCTTTTCCTTACCTAAACCTTCTTTTCTATTTCTCATATTGGTAACTTTTTTAAAACATTTAGTTTAATTTAACGTTAACCTTTTGACAAGGTTTCAAAATCATTACCAATAAATTCCTGCGTAAATACTTTTATAATTAGGTAATTATAATGATTGTAAATCGACACTATTTCAATATATAACCAATAACAAATCTGGTAGAACTTCATCGCATCTATTTCAGAGCCTTCTGTTTTATCTGTAAGTCTATTATTTCTTTCGTGTGATAGTCCTAGGTCCGGCTCGTATTTGTCCGGTCATGGCTGTTTAGCAATAATTCAAGGTTTGCAATTATGCAACGCATCGGTAGGGTTGCGTTGCTCAAACCAGTCTTTGTAAACAGGATCGATCTTCCTGGAACGCAGCATTGCCGCTACCTCTTGCACGCTTCTGTTGTCATCTATAGAGAACTGCTCCAGCGCTTCTTCAGGATGACTGTATCCGCCTGGCTCGGTACTGGAACCGGCACTCATGGATGTAACACCCAAACCAGCCACGTGATCCCTGAAAAAGGCTCTTTCCCGGGTAGAAACGGATATCTCTACATCTTCTTTGAAGAGCCGCCAGGCGCAGATCAGCTGTAAAAGTTCTTTTTCCGTCATCGGAAATATTTCAAATTCCCCACCTTCAAAAGGCCGCATCCTCGGAAAGGAAACAGAATATTTCGTCTGCCAGTATTTTTTCTGAAGGTAATCGAGGTGTAAACCTGTAAAAAAGCTATCGACCCGCCAGTCTTCCAGTCCCAATAACGCCCCCAGCCCGATCTTATGCACACCTGCCCTGCCCAGGCGATCCGGCGTATCCAGCCTGTAATCGAAATTGGACTTCCTGCCTTTAGGATGATACAAGTGATACCGATCTTTATTGTAGGTTTCCTGGTACACCAATACCGCATACAATCCTTCCCGGATCAAAGCCCTGTACTCCTCCTCTTCCAAGGGCTGCACTTCTATGGAAATATTGACAAACAAAGGCTGAAGCAATTTTATAGCGCGAAGCAGGTAATCCGTACCTACCGTTTTCTGCGCTTCGCCGGTCACCAGGAGCACATGCTCTATTCCCCGGCCCCTGAGCACTTCCGCTTCTTCCAGGATCTGACTGTCTGAAAGGGTTTTCCTCGGCATCTTATTCGTCAGGCTGAACCCGCAATAAGTACAGATATTCTGGCATTCATTCGACAGATAAAGCGGAGCAAACAACTGGACCGTATTGCCAAACCGTCTCCGGGTAACAGTTGCACTCCGTTGCGCCATCTGCTCCAGGAAAGATGCTGCTGCAGGAGATATCAGGATTGCAAAATCCTGTATATTCAACACAGTTCTTTTAGCCAGCACAGCTCTGACCTGGCTTTCAGTGGCGTGATAAATCGTTTCAGCCACCCCTTCCCATGAATATTTAGCGATCTGATCTAAAAACACGTATCCGGATACTGGCACAAAAGTACGATAAGCCCATAAATTGACAGGTCATATTTCATTTTGTGCGGGATAAATTATACCGTATAAAATAAATACGCTATATTAAAACCTTTATCAGATAACCTAAGAAAAGAAAGATATTTTTGTTAAGTTCTTCTATAATTCATTAATTGTTAATAGAATCGGGAATTTAACCAATCATTATTCAAACTATATTTGAAAGGTTTAGTTGTGGTGCTTATGAAGGGAATTTTTACATTTTTTCTATTTAACATATTTCTATTCTGTTGCTCCGAAATCACCCTGGGAGCTATCATTGCCCGGCAGGACTTTGAAACTTCTCCTGCCACTCCGGAGCTGACTTACACCAACAGTGGCGGAACGATTTATTCCGGCACGCGGATGGGGGGCCGTCCAAGTCCTACGCCACAATACGTATCTGGTAATCGTTCTATAGGTGGAAACAACAGTACAGCTACTCTTACTTTCGCATCTGTAGATACGAGAACTTATACCAATATCACAGCTACATTCAGGCTGGCCTCCATATCCACCACTACCGGCAACGGAGCGGAGACGGGCGATATTGTTACCGTTTCTGTCAGCCCGGACGGCGGAAGCAACTGGTACAACCAGATCCTGGTGACCGGTAATAACAATACCTGCTGGGGCTTCCCTGACGGATTAGCCGTGGCATCCCGTCCTTATGCTACAAGCACCGCAACAACTTTTAGCCCTGGCTATGCGAATGCAACTTCCATGGCAGACGGTTATGGAACTGTCACGGTAACCAATCTCCCGGCAGTTGAAAATCTCAGGCTGAGAATTACATTACTGAACAATGCCGCAGCTGAGATATGGCTGATTGATGATGTAACCATCACGGGCGACCAGAATGCACCGGCACTGAGCGTTTTACCTGTTGCTGTAACGGGACTGAATTATAACGCAGGCAATGGTCCTTCTACTGTCCAAAGCACCGCTCTGACCGGAAGGAAACTCTCTCCTGCTTCAGATTCCGTAATGATAACCGCTCCCGCAGATTTTCAGATAGCTCTTGGTGCAAGCGGACCTTTTACCTCTTCTTCGTTTAAAATCCCTTATTCAGGAGATACTTTGCCACCGGTCAATATCTATGTCCGTTTGGCCGCCGGTCTGACCGCAGGCACTTATGCCGACTCCGTAAGGATCTCAGGTGGCGGAGCATATACAGCGCTGGCCGTTTCGGGACAAGTATATCCCACTGCCTGCAGCGACCTGTTCATTTCAGAATACGTCGAGGGCAGCTCCAATAACAAATATATCGAGCTCTATAACCCGACAAGCAGCACCATCACCCTACGGGATGCTACCAGGAGCTATTACCGTTTAGCCCAGTACAACAACGGCTCCTCTACAGCCACTTCTTATCTTTTTCCGGTAAATGCTTCCATTGCACCATACGGAGTTTATGTTGTTGCTCATCCTTCAGCTACATTACCGCTACAATCCGGCCCGGACCATACTGTATCTATTACCTTCAATGGCAATGATGTCGTTGCTTTACAAAAAACCACAGACGGATCCACCTATAACAGTATTGACGTTTTAGGAGAGATCGGAGTTGATCCCGGATCTGCATGGACTGCAGGAGGTATTACAACTGTAGATAAGACGCTGGTCAGAAAACCTACCGTTGTGCTGGGCAGAACATCAGAAACAGGTTTTCCCGGTCTGGGGACAGAATGGGAAATGCATCCGATCGACGAAATGCATTATCTGGGTGCTCATGTTTCACAATGTGCAACTCCGAATATCATCTACATCGCCAATACAATTCCTGCCACAACATACTGCCCGGGTCAGTCCTTTACAGTTGACTTCACTACTACCGGAACTTTTCCGGCGGGAAATACTTTCACTTTGCAATTATCCAATCAGCACGGATATTTTTCCTCTCCTGCTGCAATCGGAACACTCAACCTTGCAGGCACAAATGTAAGCGGAACAATCGCTGCTACCATCCCACCAGCAGCAGTCGCCGGTACCAATTATCTCCTGCGCATCCTCGCTTCCGCACCTGGCAGCGACGGTGTGATCGGCACACAACACCTGACTGTTTACAGTTCGACACCCAATAATGTTACCAATCCTTCGGCCAGCAACGGCGACCAGATGACACCGCTCTCCTGGAGCAATCCTACCGCCGGCTGCTGGGAAGAGGTGATGGTTGTACTGACGACTACTGCGGGTTTAACGTTCAATCCGAGCGGTAACGGCAGCACCTATACCGCCAATCCTGTTTATGCAGGAACCGGCAACCAGGTCGTCTATAAAGGCACCGGAACCAATGTGGACATCAGCGGACTGACCAACGGTACTATTTACTACTACGAAATCTATACCCGTTTCGGTAACAACTGGTCATCCGGCATTGAGCTGGCTCACCTGACGGATATTTACTGCTATCCTCAGACCGTGCAGGCCTGTGACGAATATATTTCCAGGGTACAGATCGGAACGATCGATCACAGCACACCGGAAGGCTGCGGCTATAACGGGTACAACTGGCATGCAAATCAAACTACAGACCTGGAGCTGGGACAAACCTATGAGCTGAACATACAGGTAGGTATCGTCGGAGACGGCCCTGACATTTCATATAACAACAATGATATCAAAGTCTGGATAGACTGGAACCGGGACGGCACATTTTCCAATAATGCCAGTGAACGGGTAGTCAATATCCTCAATAACGGCGCTTCCGGATCCTACAATATTACCGTACCCGCTACAGCAGGCACAGGACCGGTCAGAATGAGGGTACAGGTGCTCTACGACGGAACGACCAATGACCTGCCTTGTAAAAAGAATCATACCTACGGAGAAACGGAGGACTACACACTTAATATCGTAGAACCTTGTACGCCGGTCACTTCCAACTTTTCATTTTACCCTACATCAGGTTCTGCAGGCACAGAAGTCAGGATCACCAAGGTCACCTCTGCGTCAACCGGTAATTTCTCAACGGTGACAGGTGTTAAGTTCAATAACATCAACGCGACATCTTTTACCATCGTGGATGACAACACCATCTTTGCGATCGTTCCGGAAGGAGCAGGAACCGGCAGGATCACGCTTGAAGATAACTCGCCCTGTAAAAGATCTTCTACCGGCAACTTTACCTTTGAGAAAAAGAATGCTGCCTGCGCTATCTACACAGACCTTTTTATTTCAGAAGTATATGACCCGCCATCCGGCAATAATCACTATATAGAATTATTCAACGGCACCACCGATATCATAGACCTGAGCGCACCGGATAACTACGCCCTGCGTGTACTGAACAAATCAAGCTACGGAGATGCCAGTCCGTCCACCAGTACGATCAATATCACAGGAACTATTCCACCGGGAGAAACCAGGGTATATTATGCAGGCGCCAACGGAGGACTCGCTACCGGCACCCAGGCCTCAACAGGTTCAGGCTTCAACCGCTATGATGATATCGTACTGGTCAAAAACGGGAATATTATAGATATCTGTACTGCCACTTCAACAGAACCTTTTGGCTATCAACGCAGAAATGATATAGCAGCTCCTTCCACGACTTTCAATGTCAGCGAATGGACCGTCACCGCTCCCCTCAATACCAGCAACATCTCTCTGTTCAACGCATTAAAACCTTTATCCATTACAGCTCAGCCTGTAGATAATATCGGTTGTGAGGTGAATATGCAGATAACGGCCATAGGAGCCGGTACGCTGACCTATCAATGGTATTATAATTATAACCGCGTCAATCAAACCGGGTGGATAGCACTGACAGACGGAACCAGCCAGTTTACGACAGCTACCGTAAGCGGCGCTGCATCCGATCAGCTCCTGATCACCGGGGATCTCGGTGCTTTGAGCAATTACCAGTTTTACTGTGTAGTGACGAACGGATCCTGTATAGAATCTAGTGATGCCGCTCAATTTATTGCCAAACCGGAGATTTACTTCAGATCTAAAGCTCCGGGCAACTGGCGGGCCGCTGCGACCTGGGAAATGTCGCCGGACGGCACTCCAGGATCCTGGGTAGATGCCTGTACTTTCCCCTGGGATACTAACTCCGTATCCGTTACTATTCTAAACGAGCACCAGATCACTATCGTCGAAATCGCAGCCAATACACCGGACGTACAGATCGACCAGCTCGCCATTGACTCCGGCGGGATCTTACAGATTGAACCGAATGCTGAATTATATATCAACAATGACACAGGTACCGACCTGGTTGTCGAAGGTACACTATATGATCAAAGCAATGGAACTGCCAACGGCTTGTCGTTTCTCAACGACGCTACCTGGCTATTAGGGAACCAGGGAACCGTTATTAAAACGGGCACTTCTCCTGCATCCGTTTACAGGAATAACTATGAAGGAGGTATTGCGAATATACCGGTAACCGCTCACTGGATATACAGGAAAGAAACAGCCATCAATCCTGCGACGACCTCCATCAATATGTTTTACCCGAACCTGTATTTTGAGAATATTCATAGCTCCGGAACTTTTGAGTTCAGCGGAGTCAATGGGTTTACGACCGTGAAAGGTAATATGATATTGCGGGGTATTTTCTCTACACTTGTACTGGATACCAATACCAATGCAACACCTTTCAGGATATCAGGCGACCTGGTTATTAACAACAACAATGTTTTCAGAAACGCCGGCAGCAACTATATCGGCACAGGTATCGAAGTAGGTGGTAATATTGTCAATAATGGTACATTAGACATGAACACCGATAATATCGGGCTGATCAGGATGAACGGAACCGGGCTGCAGACTATAAGCGGAACCGGAGTCTTTGACATCTGGAATTTTGAGATGGCCAAATCACCTCAAACCAAAGTACAGCTGGCCACCAATCTTGAAATAAAAAATCAGCTGACATTTACCGGAGGAATTATTCAAACCGATACCAATGAAATTTATATTTCCAACGGAGATGTGCTGAATGCGATTACCGGTCATGACGTACCCAACGGAACAGGCATATATGCAGATGACCGGTATGTGATCGGTAAGCTCAGGAGAAGAATTACAGAAAGCAACACCTATGTCTTTCCTGTAGGTGACGTTGAAACAGGACTGGGCTACAACCCTTCCAGATTGATTATCAGGGCAATACCCATCGGGACACCGACAGCCATGGGTGAATTTATCGCCGCATGGCCGGGAACGATCAATACCTTCAGAGATATCACTTGCGCCGGCAATTATAAATTCATAGAATATACCGGCCTAACCAACCAGGGTTACTGGAAATACGACGGCAGCACTTTTGCGAATTACGACATCTTTATCCATCCGAATATCAGGAACCTCAATATCCGCCCTAACGAGAGCACCCCTATCGGGCACACCAATACCTACCGGGCACTGAAAGAGAGTAATGACAGAGCGGGTGGTTTGTGGAGTCCTGATGCAGCTACAGCAGGAGATCCCTGTATCGTATCACCTAATTATTATGAAATTATAGGTGCGGGCTACTCCGGATTTTCCATATTTGCCCCCGGCGGCGGTGACGGTAATACCACTGCTCTGCCGATCAGCCTGCTGTATTTTAACACCGGCTGTGAAGACAAGGCTGTAAAGGTACTTTGGGCGACAGCCTCTGAGCTGAATACAGATTATTTCACGATAGAACGCTCAACAGACGGTATCAATTACACGGCTGTGGGCAGCGTGGAAGCGGCGGGTAATTCTACTCAAAAACGCGAATACCAGTTCCTCGATAAAGCGCCTTTAGCTGGTTCCTATTACAGGCTGGTGGAGACTGATCTGGACGGCTCTGTATACTACCACGGAATCAGGGAAATCAGCTGTGGAGGTCACAACGACCACAATCCCGCTATTTACTATACTCCGGCCGAAGGTATTATCAGCATCCTGGAAGCAACCGGAAAAATCCCGGAAGCAATCCATGTGTTTGATGCATCCGGAAGACTGATCTCCAATAATGTCCTTAGATACAGCAGCAACCGGTACATCCTGCCGGAAGCTTTATACTGGCCTAAAGGTGTATACATCGTATCCATCGTTTTCGCAGATGAAATCGTCAGTGAGAAGGTAGTCGTCTACTAATCACTTGAGCAATATCGGTCTTTCAAAACACCTGTTATTGGCTGTAACCGGCTATGTATGACAGTAATATTACAAATCCTGAACGCCTAAAAGCCTAAATTTGGCTCATGTTGAAAAACGATTTGTTACTCAGAGCAGCCCGTGGTCAAAAGGTGGAACGGACACCTGTCTGGGTGATGCGGCAGGCAGGCAGGATCTTACCGGAATACCGCGCGGTACGGGCCAGTGTCAAAGGTTTTAAAGAGCTGGTCACTCATCCGGAGCTTATCTGCGAAGTCACACTGCAGCCTGTCGATATACTGGGCGTTGACGCCGCTATTATCTTCTCAGACATCCTGGTCATTCCCGAAGCGATGGGATTGGATTATGAAATGATCGAGGCCAGAGGGCCCGTTTTTCCTAAAGTCATTACTTCCAGGCAGGATATTGATCACCTGCGCACAGATGTTGTCCCTCATCTGGAATATGTTACCCGGTCAATCCAGCTCACCAAAGCAGCATTGAACAACCGGGTTCCATTGATCGGTTTTGCCGGGGCACCCTGGACGATCATGGCATATATGGTAGAGGGGAAAGGTTCTAAAACCTTCAGCACTGCAAAAAAAATGCTGTACACCCAGCCGGAATGGAGTCACGCTTTGCTGGATAAGATCACCACAGCAACGATACAATACCTTAAAGCACAGATCAAAGAAGGTGCTGACATCGTACAGGTCTTTGATTCCTGGGCAGGCGTACTGAGCAAAGCGCAATATGTAGAATTTGCCCTTCCTTATATGCGCAGAATAGCAGCTGAGGTCACTGAAGTCACTGTCATACTCTTTGCAAAAGATGCCCATTATATTCTGCAGGAATTCGCTGCAACAGCCGCTTCGGTCATCGGGCTGGACTGGACGATCGAACCTGAAGCAGCCCGCGCACAGACCGCCGATAAAGCATTACAAGGTAATATGGATCCGTGTGTACTCTACGCTGACCGGGCAACTATCCGCAAAGAAACTGAAGCTATGCTGAGAGCTTTCGGCCCTGCCGGCCATATCGCCAACCTAGGCCATGGCGTATATCCCGATGTTCCTTATGAAAATGTCCGTTTCTTTATAGAAACCATACAAAACTATAAGCATATAACTGGATAATTGCCCTAAGCAGCCATTCAGCGTTCACTTACAATTCTGTCCAACTCAAAGACATAAAAAGCGAAGGGCGATCAAAATGATCGCCCTTCGCTTTTTCCTTGATCCGGAATTGTTATTCTATTACGAAATTATCCAGGTATAAGTTATAATCAGACGCTGATCCTACTTTGAGCGCAAACATAAAGCTGTTGCTGCCGTCAGTATTCAGGTCGGCAACGCCTGCCAGGTCCAGCGTAACAAGCACCCACTTGTCGTTGGTATTAATCGTACCCGTATACTGGTTATTGGTAGCAGATTTGATGAGCTTATTACCGGACAAATCCCCTACGTTGAAAGCGTAATAGCCACTACCCTTTTTGTACAGGTTCAGCGACAAGCTCTTGGCCGCCGTACCTTTAACATAGAAAGATAATTTTTTCGCACCTTCAGGGAACTTGGCAGCGTCAGACTTAATGGTGAATACGAAGTCATTAGCTGCCGGTTTTCCTGCGATCGCAAGCGCAGCAGAACCGTTCAGGCCCTGACCGGCAGCCTGTGTCGCATATGTCTGCAAAGCCTGGGAAAGGCTATTCGTAAAGTCACTAAACGTTTCAAAATTATAGCCCGGAAACAATGCCACGGCTCCTGCACCCGGTTGTGACGGAGCTGAAGTATCCACAGGTTCTGTTGTTCCGCCACATCTTTCAGCAGTAAAGCTGATATCTTTAGGATCTCTGATATACAGCTGGTTAGTAGTACCGAACACCTGGTAAATCGCTACGATCTCACCTTTTTCTGAAGGTGTTTTTTCACTTGCGAAACTCGCATACCCGCTGGTTCTCAGGATCACGGATTTACCGGTACAGTCTTCAATCGTCCTGTTCAGGGTCTGTTTCTTTTCTGCATCAGCATAAGGTTGTCCGGCATCAGCGGATTTGAACTGAACATCTTTAATAGTGATCAGCATGTTCTGATATTCACTGCTGATCTCTGCTATTGTCAGGGTTTTAGACGTTACCTGCTGATCCCGCGGACCTTTAAGGACATACTGATCTACCATTGCTGCAGGGATCAACCCTACTCCGCCTTCTTCATCAATGGATGCACCCACCTGGATCAGGTTCCTGTAAGCGCCTAAGGACAACCCTTTCAGCTTCACATATACTTTACGACCCACCGGGAAATCTGTGAACAGATCGGATCTTGCAATCCGGATGCTGACACCTGCTTCCGCGTCCTGGATGACCAGTGTCTGGTAAAAGTTGCCGGTTTTATCATCACTGATCACAATACCTTCAATGATGTAATCCTGTTCGATCACTAATGCAGTTCCCGTATAAAGGTCTTTCAATTGCTTGATAGTGAAGTTGGCTTCTACGTCAGGCAATTCTTCCTCCTTAACAGGCGGTTCGTCAAATTTGTCTTTGATACAACCTGTCAGAATAGTACCGGCCAGCACCGCTACTATGAGGGTTTTAAATACTGTTGCTAAAGATCTCATTGTATAGATTTAATCGTTTTGCGGATTACTTTGATCAGAGTTTATAAGTTACGTTCAGGAAATAGTTGATTCCATAGGCATAAAAATACCGGGAAGGAAATTTGTCGACATTGGAACCTTCAAAGTCAAATCTCAATTGTTCATAGCCTCCTGTTACCAGCTTCTTATTATTGGTAATGTTGTTGACACCCAGGTTAAAATAAATATACTGGGCTTTATTCATTCCCTTGAAGGTCTTGTCCAGTTTCCAGGAATACCCGCCGAAAACATCGATCGTCACCTGTCCTTTCAGCTGCTCCTGTGCCAGGATCAACTCATAGGCATCAGAGCCACGCTCTACGTTCTCAATAGCTGCATCTGTACGACGGATAGGATTGAAATCCAGCCACATATCATCGAAATAGTTCACATTCACATTGAGGAACCAATATTTAGGCGAACGATAGTTGAAACCTAAAGTGGCAGCCGTCTGTGGTGTTCCGCCTACTTTATAATATTTTGCATAGATGGTCTCATCTTGTCCCAATATTTCAGAACTGTTATCTACCGTGATATAAGCTTTCTGCCTGGAAGTATAAAAATGGCGGCCTACGGTAGCAGCCAGGGTCATGCTAAAGCCTTTATAGACTTTCGCTTCCACGCCCAGTTCTCCGCCGAAATGGATCTTGTCGATACCAGTGAGCGTATAATTCACATTATTCCTGTAATCATCGTGGTAGAACGTGATCGTTTCCATCTGGTCCAGGAACTGGGTGAAATAACCGGTCAGCCGGGCCTTCACTCTAGGAGTGTTCAATACATAACCGGATTCCACAGAACGGATCGTCTCGTTCTTCACTCCCGGCGCGACACTGTTCCTGGTCCTCGGTGATACAAAAACATTCCTGAAATAAGGTGCCCTGGTCTGATAGGTACCGTTGGCATACAAATAGTTACGACCATTGATCTTGTAAGTTACACCTGCTTTAGTACCCCAGTTCAGGAAATTCTGTATGGCGGATTTACCTTCAGAATTGTCGCGGAAAAGGCCGTTTTTGACATGGCCGTACCTGAAATAGGAAGTATAAGAAAGCTCAGCACTTACAAAAGCATCTACTTTCTTCCAATTGGCCTGAACCTGACCCCAGGCAGCGGCTTTATTGAAGTTCATATCATAATCGTAACCGAAACGGTCGCCTACTTTCAATGTCCTGTTAGGCCTGTTCAGGTCATTCTGATTGGCATCGGATCCCGGATAATCCCGTTCAGCAAACTGGTTAAGGTCTACGTAAAAGTCTCCGCCCAGCAGATCTTTCACTTCTTTGTACATCCTGTTTTTCAGGAACTGGTAGGAAAGTCCGCCGGAGAAGCTGAATTTTTCAGCGAAAGTGGCATTCAGAACGGTGTTGAAGTTAAAACGCTGTACATCTGTTACGCGATCTTCCAGGATATACCTGGAACGTTTTCCTGTTACATTATTGCCTTCAATACCGTCTACATTAGTGATCGTCTCCACATTATTCCTGTTCACATCGTATAACCGGTCCCAGTTCACCTGCAACAAGCTGGGATCATTGAGATAAAGCTGACGCGCCTCTTCTCTCAAAGCCGGATCGGTGATATAGCTGGGCAGGTTCCGGTAATATTCAGGTCGCGGATCAGATACGTTGTACCAGTCCAGTGCAGATTGTCTTCTTTTTCCGAAAGTATAGGAAGCCGCCGTGATCAGGTTAAGCTTATTGCTCGGACTGTACTCATGTGTAAGGATAAAGGTCGGCTGGTGGGATTGGTTCACCCTGGAGTTTCGCTTCTCACCGTTCTGGTATCCCCAGTACGGATTGTAATAAGGGGTTCCGCTCAACTCCTGGAGTTCCTTGACCGTACCTGCAGACGCACCGGATCTTGTCGGCGCACCAAACGCAGTCAGGGCCAGGGATTGTTTGGTATTGAAAACCTTTTCTACAGATGCAAAATAAGACCAGCCGTCATAGAACGTACCATCTACATAACCTTCCTGCGCCCATCTTCTGGATGCCGACATTGAAAATGCCCATCCCGATTTGGTCAGCCCGGTATTATAAGTAGCCATCAGGCGGTTACGGTAGTTGCGGTTAGTACTCGCATATCCCACCCTCAATTGTTTCCATTGTTTGGAAGCCCTGGAATCTATATTGAACTGTCCGCCGATCTCCCCAAAGGAATAGGTGGTTGGTCTTAACCCTACAGAGTTATCCCTGTTGCGAAGTACGTCATTCAACCCGCTCCAAAGGAAAAAAGAAGAACCTCCGTTATCCAGCACATCCATCGGCACACCGTTCATATACGTAATGAAATTGTCATTATCGTATCCCCTGATCTTAAAACGGGCGGCTCCCCAGTTGAAAGTAGCCGCTGAAAAGTAAGGATCCCGTCCGGCTGTAAGCTGCGAGGAAATGCCCTGTGATACGTCATTATCATCTAAGGAAATGACCGGGGCTTCATCAAACATTAACTGGTTTTCTAAAAGTTCTTCTACCGAGGAAGGTTTTGAGGCTGTACTATCTGCGACCTGACCATGGACAGAAGCAGAGAATCCTGCACTGCATGATAGTACAAAAAACAAACGTTTAAACATGTATGGCTAGGTTATTGCAACGCAAATCTAGCGATATTTAAATTGCTGAATTGTCGAAAAAACACGTAAACGGTTAACTTTCAACTAAATTTATGTAAAAAGCAATGTACTACTTTGGTTATTGCTAATTTCACAACTTCTTTGAAGCTTTTATGAAAAAATCACTCCTCGGCCTTTTTTTCTCCTTCCTGTTTTTCCACGTTTACAGCCAGCAACAATACCGGGTGGTCACCATTGGGTTCTACAACCTGGAAAATCTTTACGACACGATTAACGATCCTAAAGTCAATGATGACGAATTTACGCCGGCAGGAGCTAAAGGTTATAACGGAGAAGTCTTCAAAGACAAGATCGGAAAGCTCAGTGATGTGCTCTCCCTGATGGCCACAGAGCACACGCCGGAAGGTGTAGCGATCCTGGGTGTGGCAGAGGTCGAGAACAGAAGCGTGCTGGAAGCCCTGGTCAACACACCGAAGCTCAAAGCCAGGAATTACAGGATCATCCATTATGACTCTCCCGATCTCAGAGGAGTGGATGTAGGCATGCTGTATAATCCTAAATATTTTAAAGAGGTGCACAGTGAACCTTTATTCGTCCGGCTGGCGGGCGATGAAGGAAAAGGTTTCTTTACCCGGGATATCCTTTTCGTGGAAGGCATCTTCATGGGTGAACCGTTATACGTTTTTGTCAACCACTGGCCTTCCAGGCGGGGCGGTGAAGAAGCTTCCGCTCCTGCAAGAGCTGCTGCGGCATCTGTAGCCAGACATAAAATAGATTCCATTACTGCGATCAATCCCAATGCTAAGATCGTCCTGATGGGCGACCTGAATGACGAGCCGGTCAGTCCGAGTGTCACCAAAGTACTGGGTGCAAAAGGTAAAACTGATGACGTTCAGCCGGGTGGAATGTACAATCCGTGGGTTGATTTTTATAAAAGAGGGATCGGTACTTCTGCCTACCAGGACTCATGGGGTCTGTTTGACCAGATCATGATCTCTTCCGGATTTCTGGATAAGCAGCAAGCCGGATACTACTTCCACAAAGCTGTTATTTTCCAGAAGGAATTCATGCTGCAAAAAACGGGGAAATACAAAGGTTATCCGAAACGGACCTACGACGGCAGCAGATACATCGGAGGATACAGCGACCACTTCCCTACTTACCTGATCTTCGTCAAGCCGGTCCGGTAGCAGTTTACTGCCGTTCGCTGCGAATGCTCACTGTTCCGAACAAGCGATTCTCCTGGGCCGGATTGTCTACCCAGCGGATACTTTGCTCGAGATCTGCCTGCTTTAGCCACCCACTTTTCCGGTAAAGCTGCATGGTGCCGCTTTGCTCCAGTTCGACCTGGCCGCCGCCTATTACTCCGGCCTGTCTGCCTTTGAGCCGGCTTTTGAGTTGGATGATCACCACTTCATCATCCCAGGTTTCCAGCTGGTAGCGGATACTGCCCTGAACAATAATGCCGGTATCTCTAACCGAAACCTCCCTGACCCAGCTGTCGTTTTCCTTCAGCACATAGCCCGGAAAAACCACACCATAGGAAAACATCTTCTGAAAAGGAGATGTAAATTCTTTTCCACCGGCCTCCTCATTAATGATTTCTATATTGTTATACAACTCTGTTCCATTCTTTTCCAACCGGGTCTGATAGGATAAGGTAACCAGGTTACCATAATATTTCAGGAGATTATTGGAAGGCGATTCCGCATATTCCAGGTCATCCGTATCTATACTGAAGTTGGTTGTATCGTGTTCACCGGCCATGGATTGGTTCATCACGATCCTTTGATACCGGTTATCGGTAACGTATTGACCGGCAGAATCTTTAATAATAGTCGTGAGGATATCAAAATTGAAATACTGATCGATAAGCAACAATTCACTGTTGACATCTGCCTCCATGCTCTGCTCCATCTCCATGGTCATCGCATAGGTTTCTCCTTCCTTCAGTCTGAGCTCCAGGTAGAGCTCATCGTTTTTTTCTTCCCGCACCTTACAGGCACAAAGCCCGGCCAGGAGAATCCAGCAACATAATCTGAATACTTTTAAGTACATAAAGATCAATACTGGTTAGTTCTGAGCATGACCAGGGTACAAGCTTCCAGCACCTCTATACCTTTTGAAGTTGCATACTGTTCCAGCTCAGGATTTTCAGAACCGGGATTAAAAATGATCCGCCTAGGTTGCAGGCTCATAATGTATGGCATAACAGCTGCCTGCCGTTCGGGACTCAGGTACATGGTAACGGTATGCACATCACTGACCGCCGGCTGACCGGTTTGTATAGCGACCGTTCCGATCCGGCCTTCTTTAGCTCCGACAGCTTCCACATCATGCCCGTAGGCAGTGAGCAATTTCACCGCCTGGTAACTATACCGCCATTCTTTCTCACTGGCACCCAGGACCAAAGTTTTCTTATTCATACTTCCCTATTGAAAATCCAATCCTAAACGTTCGATCAGCGATTTTACCGCCGGATTGACATTCTGTAATTCTTTCAACCTGTCAATTTCAGAGACAGCTTCCTTCCGGGGCTCAATTTCCCGGAGATCGATCTCCACTTCACTTTCAAAAGTAAGATTATCCACTTCCAGCCGAAGTTGCAAATAAGGAATGAAATTACTTTTATTGCTGATCATGACCCCGTTCGCCACATTGCTCTTCAAGCTAAAAAAGATAGTGTCCGGTGCTTTCCATACCGGTTTGGCATTGACTGCAAAACTGTAGAAGAAAGAATCTACCTTATCCCTGGCCTGAGCAAGATATTCTTTCCAGAGCTTCTCTATGACTTCCTGGCTGGGTTGCTGCTTAACGATCTCCGAATCCGGACTTTGTGCTTGCTCTCCGCTCAGGATCGAAGCCAGTAAGGAAGAACCGCCTCGTGTTCTGGTCCTGACCGGTTCAGCGACAGGATGGGCAGGTGACGGCTGTGTAGATGTTGTTGCAGGTATTGCAGCAACTATAGGTTCCGGTGCTTTCTTTTCAGCCGGCGTTTCGGCAGCCGTCTGTACAGATTGCTGAGGAGCGGTCTTATAAGAGTGGTCAGGGGGTGGCGTTACACCAGGACGTTTTTTTTTTCAGTGCTCAGCAGACCCAGTGTGTTTTCCAGTTGAGTATTCAGGAAACAGATCTTCAGCAAAGCCAGCTCTACATGCAGTCGCTTGTTACGGGCTGTTTTATAATGGATATCACATTGATTAGCCACATTCAGCGCATTGAGCAAAAATGACTCATGAGCCTTAGCGGCCTGCTCCTGGTAACGTTGTTTCAGCTCTTCAGAAGCCTCCAGCAGGTTCATACAGGAAGGTTCTTTAGCGATCAGCAGCTGTCTGAAATGCTCGGAAAGACCAAGTATAAAGATCTCTCCGTCAAAACCTCTGGCCAGGATATCATTATAGATGACCAGCACTTCAGCACTGTTTTCTACCAGCAGCTGGTCTGTGATCTTGAAGAAATAGTCATAATCCAGGATATTCAGGTTGGTGATGACGTCATTATAGGTCAGGTTCTTACCTGCGTAACTGACGATCTTATCAAAAAGCGACAGCGCATCCCGCATCCCGCCATCTGCTTTCTGGGCAATGATGTGCAGGGCCTGCTCTTCGGCATTGATCCCTTCATTCTGAGCAATAGACTTCAGGTTGCCGACAATATCGGTATTCAGGATCCTTCTGAAATCATAGATCTGGCAACGGGACAGGATTGTAGGGATGATCTTATGTTTTTCCGTGGTCGCCAGGATAAAAATAGCGTAGGATGGCGGCTCTTCCAGCGTTTTCAGGAAAGCATTGAACGCGGAATTACTGAGCATGTGCACCTCGTCTATGATATAGACTTTGTACTTGCCGGCCTGCGGCGCAAAGCGCACCTGGTCCACCAGGCTCCGGATATCTTCTACAGAGTTATTGGAAGCAGCATCCAGCTCATGGATGTTGAACGACGCATTGGCATTGAATGAAGAACAAGAGTTACACTCATTACAAGGCTCAAAATCCGCTCCCGGCCGCTCACAGTTAATAGCTTTGGCGAGGATCCTTGCACAGGTAGTTTTACCAACCCCCCGTGGTCCGCAGAAAAGGAAGGACTGTGCCAGCTGACCGGTTGCCAACGCTTTGCGCAACGTAACAGTCACCTGTTCCTGTCCTACTACATCTTCAAATCTGCTGGGTCTGTATTTCCTTGCTGAGACGATAAACGGCTGCATACGGTTTTAAAGATACTACTTACTATCGGAGTATCGAGTGCATAACTCTAAAATTTAAATTACTTTGTACAAAAAACACCCGCAAATATGGCCCGACTGGACAATCAGAAGCTCAAACAGATCTTCTTGCTGACACTCATCCTGGGACTCGCTTACCTGCTGCTCGACAACCTGACCAGCTATTTCAGCGGCATGCTCGGCGCACTCACCCTTTACGTGCTGTTCCGGAATTTCTATAACAAGCTGGTCTACCAGAAAGGCTGGAAAGACTGGGTCTGTGCCACAGCGATTATACTCATGGCCACTCTTGTTATACTCCTGCCCTTCGCCTTCCTCGGCAAGATCCTGGTGGAAAAGATCACTTACATCGTTACTCACCCGGCACCGCTGATCGCTCAATGGAATATCTTCACCGGCAAGATCGAAGAAATGACCGGCATAGATATCATGTCTGCCGATACGCTGATGCAGCTGCAGGGTATGGTCTCTTCGTCTGTACCGAATATGCTCGGCAGCACCGTCATGGCACTGGTGAATATTGCGGTCATGTATTTCGTGCTGTTCTTCATGCTGATCAACGGTGAAGAAATGGAGGCTTTTTTCAAGGGACTGTTCCCGATGCACGAGCACAATACAGAAATTGTCGGTAACAAAGCCAAAGAGATGATCATCTCCAACACCATCGTCATTCCACTGCTTGCTTTCATACAGGGGCTCTTTGCCATGGCCGGCTATCTCATATTCGGCGTGGAAGAGGCTGTAATCATGGCTGTGCTGACCGGTATCAGCTCTGTCATCCCGGTAGTAGGCACGATGATTATCTGGATACCGCTGTCCGTCGTACTGATCGCCCAGAACCACGTAGGTCAGGGCATCGGGTTACTGATATACGGCGGGGTGGTCATTACCAATATTGACAACGTGATCCGGTTCATGCTGCAGAAAAAGATCGCAGACGTACACCCGCTGATCACCGTATTCGGCGTCATTGTCGGGGTAAATGTGTTCGGTTTTGTAGGGCTGATCTTCGGGCCTACCCTGATCTCCCTGTTTATCCTGCTGCTGGACCTTTACCGGAAGGAATTTGCCCAGCCGCAGATCCCTAAAATCGTCGACAACAGTAAACCGGAACCCGATCCTATTATCGACGATAAAGGTATTATTCTTTAAGCCAGGTTGTGAAACACTGACTGGACATCATCGTCCTGCTCGAGCCTGTCTATCAAGTCCAGGATTTCATCGGTCTGTTCCTCTGTAAGCTCCTTATAGAGTGTCGGAATACGCTGAAGCTCGGCTGAAATGACTTCTATCTTTTTTTCTTCCAGCGCTTTCTGCATTTGTCCAAAATCCTGGAATGCCGTATAAATGACAAGGAAGTCGCCGTCTTTCTCCAGGCTGTCGAGACCGAAGTCGATCAGTTCCAGTTCCAGTTCTTCCATATCATGGCCTTCCGCTTTGAATTTGAACACGCCTTTCCTGTTGAATAAAAAATCGTGCATACCGGAAGTGCCGAGGCTGCCGCCTTTCTTATTGAAGATGGCGCGCACATTGGCCACCGTTCTGGTCGGGTTATCCGTAGCGGTTTCCACAATGATCGCTACACCGTTAGGTCCCATACCTTCATATACTATTTCAGTGTAATCTTTCTCATCTTTGGAAGTAGCCCGCTTGATAGCAGCTTCTATCCTGTCCTTGGGCATGTTCACTCCTTTGGCATTCTGTACCGCACGGCGCAGGGAAGGATTGTATTCCGGATCCGGTCCGCCGGCTTTTACTGCCATTACAATTTCTCTACCCGCCCTGGTGAACTGCTTGGCCATCCTGTCCCAGCGGGCAAATTTGGTAGCTTTTCTATATTCGAACGCGCGTCCCATATTTTGCTTTAATTTTTCGCCACAAAACTAATCCAATCTGTGCAGAAATCAATACATAATCTTCTTCCTGGTATGGGCGGCAATCCGGGCTATCGCTTATAGACCACAGACGATAGACGACAGACCAATGTGTTCGCTGGTGAAAATACGATGATTATAAGCTCAAACTACGGGAGGTTAGGTACTCGAACCACCATTTTTGCTGAATAAAATGAAAATAATGTGCAAATGTGACAAGTTAGACAATGGACCACAGACGATAGACTACCGTTTTTGTTGATAAAAGGACGCTGATCGTAAGCTGGGATTATACCGTTGGTGAGGCCACTTCCGATAGCTATCGGATCACCGTATTCGCTGACCTCCCAATTTGCGATAGATACCTAAATACAGTTTTCCACTACGACACCTTTCACCACCTGCGCAAGCAGGGTGTCTAAAACATTGTTGCTAATAGTTACCCGCTTGTGCGGGTAAAGAAAAAGGTGGTCGTAAAATATTCCTTACGGTTGGTTAGGCTCTCTAACCACCATATTTGCTGATGTCCATATTTGCAATAGGTTCCTAAATGCGTTTTTTCACTACAACCCCTTTCACCACCTGCGGAAGCAGGTGTCTAAAACGTTACTGCTAATAGTTACCCGCTTGTGTGAGTAAAGAAATCCCGATCCTGATAATTGTCGGGATCGGGGCACATTGCCACATTCATTCACTAATTATCTCCATTTACTCATTTGCTAATTATCACATCAGCCATCCTGTCTTGTACACTGAGCTTGTCGAAGTGTGACTCCTAACCCAATAATCTATTTACACATTAATTCATTCGCTAATTATCTTCATTTTCACATTACCTGATTGATTTCACATGCCAGAGGTAACCAAACTGGAGCATGAAATTGAACTGTCGCTGAGGCCGGTCGATATACCCGATCCGCTCATCCTTATAAATGTCCATCAGACCTATAAAGGTTCTGAAACCGGAATGCAGCATGCCTGGCCCTACTTTTACACTCAGACCTGCCCCGATCACCATGCTTATGTCAAAACGCTTCACCGGATAAGACAAGGGTTTATTGAAAATCATGTCGGTATAGCTGGCATCTACCGGTTGTTTGTCCAGGTAAGCGCTCTGCTGGTCATATCCGCCGGAAATGTAAGCCGACGCTATACCAAACTCAATGAACTCGGTAAACTTCTGGCTGCCGATAGAAGCATGTATCAATACCGGGAACTCCAGGTAATGGAACCTTCGCCTGAATATAAAGGTGGTATCGCTGCTCTCTGATCTGAAAGAGCTGCCTTTCAGCGAATAATTACCTTCCAGCATCAAGCCGAAATGCTGATGAAAACGCAACCAGAGCACCGCGCCCATATTAGGATTGATTGCAAAATTCCCGTCGCTCTTATTCAGATAAGTATTTCGCTGCTTGGCTCCTCCAAAGCCGAACCGGAAGCCGGAATATATCCTGATCCTGTCAGCCTGCGAAGTCGTATCATCAGCCGCTGCATAAACCGCACTGTTCACGGATAGTACCAGGAGTAAAAGCCATACGTATTTCATCAATACAAATATACATTAAGGAAGTCCAGTACTTTTATCTAAATATATGTTAAAAGAGAAAGAAAAAGACAGCAAACACTAAGATCGTAAGGACTTAGGCATTAGATTTGGATGAAAGACGAATAAATAAAACACTTGAATCTATGAAAAAATTAATGCTATCTCTTAGTCTTATGCTTGCGGTATTTGTTGTAGCGTCTGCTCAGAGTTCAAGCGGACCGGTAATTACCTGGGAAGCAACATCTATCGACTACGGAACTATACAGCAGGGTGCTGATGGTGCCCGTGAGTTCACCTTCACCAATACCGGTAACGCGCCATTAATTATTTCCAATGCAACGGGTTCTTGTGGATGTACTGTTCCTGTCTGGCCTAAGGAGCCTATCCTTCCCGGACAAAAAGCTACCATAAAAGTTAACTATGATACTAACAGAACAGGATCTTTCACTAAGACTGTAACTGTTGTAAGCAATGCTCCGAACGGTACTGACGTTTTACAAATCAAAGGAAACGTTCTGCCTAAAGAATAATTCTATATCTTCTTCGAAGATAAAGGGAAGCAGTCAGGCTTCCCTTTTTTATTTTCCGGAAGTATAATATCAATAAAACAGACCTTAAAGGTATTCCGGACAGAGAACCCGGTTCTTGTTTACTGTTGTTTATCTTTGCTCCCGATGATCTTTAAGCATTACCTGAACTACCTCAATCAACCATTTAACTTCAGCGGAAGATCTTCCAGGGCAGCGTTCTGGTCTGTCTTTTTGCTGAATTTTTTCTTTTCTCTATTGCTGAATGTTCTTGAACTGGAATTGGGTAGTCAGGACGGCCGGTTATCCACGACCTTTTCTCTCATCCTCTTATTACCTTCCATCTCACTGGGTATAAGAAGAATGCACGATATCGGTTTGAGCGGCTGGTGTTCCATCATTCCTGTTGTTAACATTATACTGGCTGCCAGGAAAGGAAACGATTTCAGGAACCAATACGGCGATGTGCCCGAAGTTTAGTAAATTTCAGGGAGGCGATACTTTTCATTTTAAGGTAAATACCTAAATTCAATTAACTTTACACCAGTATGGCAACTCTTAGCAATCAAGCGATCAAAGGTCTGAAAAAGATAGGTGACATTTTTCTTCCCGGCAATAGTGAGTTTCCTTCCTACTCCCAGGCAGGCGGAACATATAAACTGAACGACATCGTGAAATATGCACCGGAAGATGATATCGCTTCGCTCAACCTGGTGCTCATCATCTTTTCATTCCTGCCTAAGTTTGCCCTGGCATGGCTCGTTACACAGATGGGCAATGCTACAGAAACCGGAAAAGAGGGTATCATTCCCACCACCTTACGACAACTGGATCTGGGCCTCAGAGGCATCCTTTACTCTACCTATTACGGCGAATTCACCAACCCGGATTACAAAGGAAAAACACCGGTAGAACTCATCGACTACAGCATTACAAGGATAGAAGACTAACCCTAGCGAATCCGGGCAAGGGATAGAACAAGTAGCCCGGAGAGCAGTGCAACGGAGCGAGGACTATATGTGATAGCCCGGTCTGTAAGATGCCCTCTCGCCTATATATTATTCCTTTGTATATAATGCATCGAAAATTCAGCATTACCTTTTATCTTAACCCGGTGTAGAGCAAGGATACGATGTCGACTATCTCCGGATTCAAAACACTGGTACAGAATTTTCCCGAAGTGACAGAGCAGGTTCATTTCGAACACACTTCTTTCCAGGTCAATAAAAAGATCTTTGTTACGCTGGATATTTCCAGGGAACGGATCTGCGTCAAGCTCAGCGTAACGGACCAGGATGTATTCACTATTTTTGACCCGGCTGCTATATATGCAGTCCCCAATCAATGGGGGAAGAAAGGCTGGACATTTGTAGAATTGAGAAAAACCGGAGATGAACTGTTGAAAGATATACTGACGACAGCTTTCATTACTGTCGCACCGAAACGGCTATCCAAACCCTACACAGATTATTATAAAACGAAAGAATAATGCATACCAGGTATATCGCACTGCTGAGGGGCATCAATGTGGGCGGCAATAATATTATCAGGATGGCAGATCTGAAAGCGGTATTTGAAGCAATGGATCTGACGGATGTCAAGACCTATATTCAAAGCGGGAATGTCCTCTTTAACGCCCTGGAAAAAGATACAGCACAATTGACGTTGCAGATCGAAGCCGCTTTGTCAGAAAGATTCAACTATACTTCCAAAGTAGTCCTGGTCACCCAGGAACTATTACAGGAAATCGTTTCGGGCGCACCGGATGGATTCGGTTCCGATCCCGAAGCATTCCGCTATGACGTGCTTTTTCTGAAACCTCCGCTGACGGAGAATGATGCTGTAAAAGATCTTGCCATTCGCGAAGGAGTAGATACTGTCCACACCGGTAACCGGGTGCTCTATTTTTCCAGGCTGATCAGCAAAGCCGGACAAAGCTACCTGAACAAGATCATTTTACTCCCGGTCTATAAACAGATGACCATCCGGAACTGGAATACAACCAAAAAACTGTCTGAGTTGTAAACCCGGATTCTCTGATAAACCCGGCACTAATAGCCAATTCACCTTTAGCAGCAATTTTAAAAAATAATCATAAGAAAAGTGCCTGAGAAGATAGATCCAACTGTCTTCCCAGGCACATCCAAACCTATACCCAATTCAAAAAATGCTTTAATGTTGCTGCTCAGCAGGGTGGTAATTATCCTCCAGCTCCTGCAGTTTCTTTTTACCGTAAGCCAGCCTGGTGATCAGCACGAACAATACAGGTACAACGAAAATACCCAGCAGTGTAGCGACCACCATACCGCCGAACACCGTCCATCCGATCGTTTGTCTGGCTGCCGCACCTGCTCCGTGTGACAGCATCAGCGGAACGATTCCCAGGATAAAGGCCATAGAGGTCATAATGATCGGGCGCAAACGAAGCTTCACCGCTTCGATCGTAGCACGGTACAACCCCATTCCGATATCTACCCGTTCTTTAGCAAATTCCACGATCAGGATCGCGTTCTTGGCGGCCAGACCAATGATCGTGATCAGACCGATCTGTGCGAAGATGTTATTATCCAGCTTAGGCAGGAATGTCAATGCCAATATGGCACCAAAAACACCTAACGGAACTGAAAGCAGGATGGAGAAAGGTACAGACCAGCTTTCATACAAGGCTGCCAGTAACAGGAAGACGAACATGATACTCAGCATAAAGATGATGATCGTCTGATTACCGGATTCTATCTCCTGTAAGGACAATCCTGAGAACTGGTACTGATAACCGTCTGTCAATACTTCCTGTGCTACTTCCTGCAAAGCTTTCAAGGCATCACCGGAACTGTATCCCGGCGCTGCGCTACCACCGATCTCAATGGATCTGAAGATATTAAAGTGGTTGACAATCGACGGATTCTCCACCATCTTATAGCTGATCAGCGAGCTCAATGGAACAGACTGTCCCAGATTATTCTTGACATATAATTTATTCAGGTCGTCAATACCCATCCTGAACGTCGTATCGGCCTGCGTCACTACCCGGAAATTCCGGCCATATTTGATAAAGTCATTGACATAGCTGCTACCGAGATAGGAGGACATCGTTGCATATACGCTACTGACCGGAACACCCATTTTCTTAGCCTGTTCCCGGTTCAGCTCTATCTGGTAATTCGGCGTCCTGGTATTGAACAATGTATAAGCCATACCGATCTCAGGCCGCTGATTGGCTGCAGCCAGGAATTTGTACGCCGTTGCCTCAAATTCTTTAATATTGCCTGTCTTCATATCCAGTAACTGCATACTGAAACCTCCACTTACGCCCAAGCCCGGAATAGCCGGTGGCGCAACCGCCAGCATGGTAGCATGTTTATAACCGGCAAACCGCTGGCGGACAACACCCAGCACATCTTCTACCGTTTTAGAACGTTCATCCCAGGGATGAAGCTGTACGAAGAAAGTTCCGGCACTGGATTTAAACGAACGGTTGAGGATATTAATACCGGAAATTTCTGTTACTGTCTTGATCTCAGGAACTTCATTTCGCAAGATATCTGACATCTCTTTCATCACCTCACCGGTCCGCACTGCAGATGAACCTTCAGGAAGATTCAGACCAACCATGAACTGTCCGGCGTCTTCATTCGGGATAAATCCGGTAGACTTATTGCTGAACAATCCCATAGTACCTACATAGATACAAATGATGATAATAATGAATAAAGGTGCCCGTTTGATCGACCAGCTCACGCCGTTAGAATACCTGTTGGTTACCCGGTCAAACCACTGGTTGAATTTATAGAAAGCTTTATTGACGCCTCTGCTATTCTCATTCAATTGAGACGGTCTCAGCATCAGCGAACACAAAGCCGGTGTCAGCGTCAGAGCGATGAAGGCCGACAACAAGACCGACACCGCAATGGTGATGGCGAACTGCTGGTACAGCTGTCCTACCATGCCGGGTATAAATCCTACCGGAATGAATACAGCCGCCAGGATCAGCGCAATGGCGATTACCGGAGCCGTGATCTCTTTCATAGCCCTGTGCGTAGCTTCTTTGGCGCTGAGTTTATTATGGTCTATATGGTGCTGCACGGCTTCCACCACTACGATCGCATCATCCACCACGATACCGATCGCCAATACGAATGCCAGCATCGTCAGGTTATTGATCGAGAAGCCGAACAGGTTAAAAAATACGAAAGTACCGACAATAGAAACCGGGATCGCCAGTACCGGGATCAATGTAGCTCTCCAGCTCTGGAGGAAGAGGAACACAACGACCGTTACCAGGATCAAGGCTTCCACCAGGGTATGAATTACCGCACTGATGGATTCTTTCACCACAGAGACCGTTTCATAGCTCACTATATAGTCCACATCATCCGGGAAAGATTTCTTTAATGTCTCCAGCGCAGCATAAATACCTTCCGCGGTCTGCACGGCATTACTGCCCGGCATCTGGTTGATCATCATCATAGAAGCTACCTGTCCGTTCACTTTGTTCTGGATAGTATAAGCGAACTGTCCCAGCTCCAGTCGGGCGATATCTTTCAGGTATACAATTGATCCGTCATTACCGGCGCGGACAATGATAGATTCAAACTGTTCGATCTGGTCAATATCTCCATCCAGAATGACAGGGTATTCAAATGTCTGAGTGCTCACCTGCGGGCTGGCACCGACACTACCCCCAGGCATGCGCAGGTTCTGTTCCTGGATTGCAGCGTTGACCTCAGCCGGTGAGATATTCAGACGGGACATTTTATCTGCATCCAGCCATACCCGCATACTGAAAGGCTGACCGAATGCCATCACATCTCCAACACCTTTTACCCGCATGAGGGCATCCCGCACATACAGGTTTACATAATTGGAAAGAAAATTCTGATCATGTGTACCATTCGGAGAGATCAGACCTAACACCATGAGCACGTCATTATTGGCCTTCCTGGTTGTTACACCCAGCCTTCTGACTGCTTCCGGCAAAGCGGGCTCCGCAATACCTACCCTGTTCTGCACATCCAGGGTTGCAATATCGATATCCGTACCTACGTCAAAGGTAACTGTGATTGTTGAACGACCGTCAGAGGTACTGTTGGAAGTCATGTAAAGCATGCCCGGCGTACCATTGATCTGGCTCTCGATAGGCGTAGTCACCGTCTGCTCTACAGTAGTTGCATCTGCACCTGTGTAGGTCGAGTTGACCGTTACCGTAGGTGGTGCAATATTAGGATACTGACTGATCGGCAATATTGTAATAGATATTGCACCCACTATCAGGATCAGTATAGATATAACGATAGACGTGATGGGTCGTCTTATAAAAACATCTGAAATCATGCTGAAAGCCGTCTTTTATAGCTTAAGTAATAAATAGCCCTGCAACTTTTACCGGGCATTTTGGGCATTGTTTTGAACGGTGATCTTATCACCCGGGCGAAGATTCACTATACCCTCCGATACAATCGTAGTACCTAGCGTCAATCCTTCCTTGACCACGATCTTATCTTCCACCTTGATACCGAGCTTCACCTTTTGGGTCTGAACAGTATTGCTATCCGTGACGATGTACACAAAACTTTCTCCTAACTGCTCCATGACAGCTTTGTAAGGAATTACCATTTCCGGCGTTGCGCTCCTGTTCGTGATCCTTGCATTGACATTCATGCCCACCCGGAGCAATCCCTCCGGATTATCAAAAGACGCCCGCACAGCAATCGTTCCGCTGGTCTGATCTACGGCCCTGTCAATGGTCGTGACTTTACCATACCTGGAATAGATATTTCCACCCGGAAGCTCCAGGGAAAGGATAGAATCTTTAGCAGAGTTACCTTTCTTCTGCAGCTCAACGAAGGCCTGCAGATCACGTTCGTTCACCATAAAGTCCACTGCAATAGGATTCGTGGAGGAAATGGTATTCATCAGGGTAGAACCTGCACTCACCAGCGCCCCCTGCCGAACCTGGGAAATACCGAGCGTACCGTTAAAAGGTGCTGTGATCACCGAACGGGCCAGGTTGGTCTCAGCGGTCACCAGATTGGCTCTGGCAGCGGCTACCTGTGCCCTGGCATTATTAAAATCTGTTTCCGCATAGTCCAGGATCTGTTTGGCAATCGCCTGTTTTTCATCCAGCTTCTTATAGCGGTCCAGGTCTCTTCGGATCTTATCGAGATTAGCTTCTGCAATTTCCAGGTTGGCTTTCGCCTGATCCTTCGCAGCTTTGTACCGGATATGATCGATCTCATATAATCGTTGTCCACGACTGACGGTAGCACCGTCTGCTACAAATATATTGGTCACATAACCGTTTACTTCTGCTCTGAGCTCCGTTTGGTTCAATGCCACAACCGTACCCGGATAGTTGACAGTATTCGCCACCGGCTCTTCTCCTACCTGTACGGTAGAAACCGGGATCACTCTTTCAGCAGGAGCCTGAGCAGGTGCTGTCTTTTGTTTGCAGGACACCAGTAAACCGGTTCCGGCCAGAAGAATAAATAAGTATTTATTGGATATCATAACTCTTAGGATTAATAGGTTCTGTTTAGGTTCTTTTATTTTGCTGCGATATCACCGAGCGCTCGTTGTACATCCAGCTTACTGGACAGGACAGCATACAAAGCATTGAGGTAATTGATCTGCGTCGTTCTCAGGTCGGTCTCAGCCGTCATCAGATCCAGGTATGTTTTTAACCCTTCATCATACTGCAGCTTGATGACATCATAAACGTCCGTGGATAGCTGTACATTTTCTTTCGCTGTGATCCAGTCGTTCAGGCTCGCATTATAGCTGGCCAGCGCCATTTCGTACTGTGTGTTGATCTGGTTTTTAAGCTGGAGCATATCCCAGTCCAGCCGGCTTTCCATCAATTCCGACTTACGCAACTCATGAAGACGTTTATTCCCGTCAAAGATGGAAAAGTTGAAGCTCAGCCCGAACACCGACCTGGGAAATCCCCGGCTGTATAATGCTCCGAAGTCATTATTCCTGTAGTCCCAGGCATAGTTATAAAAAGCAGACAGGCTGGGCAGATAGCTGAATTTACTGTACTTCGTATTCAGCACCTGCAGTCTCTTCTGTGTGCTGAGCAACTGATATTCTATGCGCTTGTTAGGATCAAGCGTAGCAGTAGTATCCATGAGCACCTGCGTCTCAATATCCTGGTCATCAAAAGACAAAGTCAGCTCCTGTCGTCCATCCAACCCGATCAGCTCTTTGAGATAAGCGTATTTATACTTGAGAATTTCCAGCGTTCTTTTTTCATCCGCCCTGGAATTGCTCAGCGTGATCCGGGCACGTTTATAATCGGTCTGGTCCACCAACCCGGTTTCGAACCTGATCGTAGCGTCTGCCAGCTGCTTCTCGATGCGCTGGATATTGGCAGCGATGATCCCGAGCTGCTCTTCCGTCGTCAATATGTCGTAGTATGCCTTGCTCACCTCCACGACCGTATTGATCTTATTCTGCTCGGTGTTCTGACTGTTCAGCTCCCTGATGATCTTTGCCGCTTTGGTAGCCTGGATCAGCTTTGGATTCACCAGTTGCTGGTCGGCCTGCAGCACTACCGCCGAAGCATTTTTCTGTCCCATCACGATGACCTGATCACCGATCACCGCAGTAGGAATTTTCACATTATAGTTATAGCTGGCGCTGGCTCCGATCTGCGGATACCAGGCTGCCAGAGAAGAGGCGATATCCCGCTCTCCGATCTCTTCATCTATTACTGCCTTCCGGATCGTGGCCCTGTTCTTTAGGGCATAATCTATACAGTCCTGTAAAGATGCATTAGCCGGCAGCACTCCTGTAGAGTCAGCAGGCTGTGCACTCGCTTTGCCACATATGAGTATAAAAACAGCAAAGCATAATTGTCTGCAATTCATAATTAGATATTAATACGCTGATTTTTAGATTTTGATTCCGCTCCAGATGATACCCACCATAGTTTCCAGGTCTTCCTGGCTGTGCCTGTAACGACCTTTGATCTCCTGCTTGGCACAGTTGATCACACTACCCAGAAAAAGCGAACTGATGATCGGTGGATCTATCGGTTTAACCAGTTGCATCTGAATGCCCTGTTCAATGAAACCACGGAACTCCTGCTGAAAACAGACCGTGTCCTTTTGTTCTGCCATTTCACTGTAAGGTGAGCCATAATACTGGTTAAAGAAGCTCATGATCTGCGGATGATTGACAAAGTGATAATATAAGTTGAACCAGACCTTTCTGAAGCGATCGTAGTAAGGTTCACTGGTATCGTCACTTTCAAAGCTGGCCCGGTTGGCAATCTGTTTGGCATACCCCAGCAGCTCTATGATCAATTCATCTTTGGATTTAAAATAATGGTAGATCGTTCCAGTGGCCACTCCTGCCTCCCTGGCGATCATTGACATAGAAGTTCCATGAAAACCATGGCGCTCTACCAATACCAATGTGCTTTCAAAAATAGCCACTTTCTTGTCGGCGATATCTGTCAATTGAACGTTCATTCGGTCGCAAAACTAAACATTCATCACTGTAAATGGTCAGGCCAAATATTAAATTGAGTTAAAATAAATGCGACTTAAAAGAAGCGTAACAATGTCTTAAATTGAGTGAATTTGGAAATTAGCAAATGAGGGATGAATGTGACAATGAAAGGCAATTCGGCAGTTGAGAGTCCCGGAACCAAACAGGTGGTCAATGTGACGATATGCCGATGGGTCAATGAATGCTAACGCGACGCTGATGTGATAATTAGCAAATGAGTAAATGGAGATAATTAGTGAATGAATGTGGCAATGTGATGAATGTGGCAATGATGATAATGTGAAAATAATTATTCGGTCCCTGAGCCTGTCGAAGGGCTATCTGCACAACCGGGTAACTATGAGCGGCAGTTTGGACACCTGCTTGCGCAGGTGGTGAAAGGTGTTGTAGTGGAAAACTGTATTTAGGTATCTATCGCAAATTGGGATGTCAGCGAATACGGTGTTCCGATAGCTATCGGAAGTGGCCTCACCAACCGTATAATCCAAGCTTACGATCAGCGTCCTTTTATCAGCAAAAACGGTAGCCTATCGTCTGTGGTTCATTGTCTAACTTGTCACATTTGCACATTATTCTCATTTTATCTGCAGATACGGTAGTCTATCGTCTGTGGTCCATTGTCCAGTTGTCACATTCCAAAATTTCCACGGATAAAATCTGCGATTCGCTGATTGGCTTCTCTCGCCTCAGGGAGCAGGATCCAGAATGCCTGCCACACATGAAACATACCGGGATAGATATCCAGCCTGGAAGAACCATTAACAGACCGGATCTTCCGGTGCATCCTGACTGCGTCATCCAGCAAGAGGTCTAACTCAGCAGCCTGTATATACACCGGCGGCAGGCCCGACGGATCACCATATAAAGGAGAGATCAAAGGATCTTTCAGGTCTCTGCTTCCTGCATATTGTTCTGCCCAGAAGAAACCGGCACTTTTGGTGATCACCGGATCTTTTCCCTCATTTTTATCGGCAGATGCACCTGTTACCAGCAAATCCGTCCACGGACAGATCAGCACTGCACTGGATGGCATGGCCATACCCTTTTTCCTGAGTAAATAAAGAAGTGCCAGTGACAAGCCACCTCCGGCCGAATCACCGGCTACAGCGATCTGCTCCGGCCTATATCCCTGATCCAGCAAATATTCGTAAGCAGCCCAGGCATCTTCTACGGCAGCAGGATAAGGGTATTCCGGCGCACATCTATAGTCCACTATCAAAGCTTTAAATTTGCCTTTATCCGCAATCTGCGTCACCAGCATCCGGTGCGTACGGTGTGATCCGTTGACATATCCTCCTCCATGGAAATACAATAAAACGTGATCAGAAGCACCATCGGGAAGTATCCATTCCCCGGTCACGGCATGGTCTGCAGGTATTTTCTCGTACCGGGTCTTGTAGTAAACATTCGGCACCAATCTGGCAGCTCTTTCCAGGGTCTCCCTACCCTCTTTTATATTGCGGTAATCGTTCTTCATCAAAACCCGCAACCCTGATATGACTATCTCTGACCACCTCATATACCTGAATATAAATCAATACACATTATTCTTATCTGAGCTTACAACATACCGGCTACTTCGCCTGAACAGCTTTCCGACCTATACACCATTCGAGTATCCTGCTCTCCGGATCCAGATCCAATCCCAGATACTTTACAGCTTCAGCAGCTAATAAGAATTTATCCGGTTCACCGGGTAAAAGTTCCTTACCTACATCCAGCAGCGCTTTTTCAGGTATCAGACCGATCAATTCCGACCCTTTAACAACAACACCCAATGAATCTGCAACACTCACTACCGTATCAAAGACGGTCTTGACTCCCACTATGTTCAGGTCCACAATATTCGTGGAGACCTGTACGCAATGATAATGTTCCATCCACCAGCCTATTGCTTTCAATCCTTTCAGCAATCCGGGAATTCTACGGCCCTCCACATCCCGATAACCACTTTCCCTGATCAGCGCCGCTACTTTCCTGGCGATAGAAAGATCTGTCGAATCCAGGCTGATGTTATAGGCCACGAGAAAAGGTCTGGCTCCAAGCGCCATCATACCGAATCGCTCATCTATCCGATGCGGTCCGTAATCCGGTCTCCAGGAAGGATCGAGCGACTTTTCAGCGATCGCCTCATATTCTCCTTTTCTCAGAAAAGCCAGGTTACAACGCTCTGGAATATTTGCTGAGCGTTCATACATATACACGGATATTCCTTCTTTGCCCAACCGACTGCCTACCTCATGCGATAACCTGACTGTTTCTTCCATGGTCATTTCTCCCAGCGGAATAAAAGGACATACATCACAGGCACCCATTCTTGGATGTTCACCGGAGTGGGTTCGCATATCTATCCGTTCCTGAGCAACTTTAATAGCCCTGAAAGCCGCCTCAGCCACGCCCTCAGGTGTACCTGCAAAAGTATACACCGTCCGGTTGGCGTCCCATCCGGGATCTACATGCAACAGCAATACATCGTCAACGGAGCGAATAGCCGTTGCTATAGCTTCTATCACCTCAGGATCTCGGCCCTCCGAAAAATTAGGTACGCATTCCACCCACTTCATGCATCACAATTAACAGGTTCTGAAGATATAAAATAGAAGCAAATGGTTGATGACGTATAACAATATCTTATTGATTTTAATACCTATACCGATAATTAGCGGTATCAGCCCCCAACGGTATTTCACCTATCATCATATCGATCCATGTCCTGTATCTTGGCTCCTGATTCCTGCTTCCAATTAACTCATTTGCTAATTATCCCAATTTTCACATTAGTATTGCATTAGACATCCAGCCTTATACACTGAGCTTGTCGAAGTGTGACTTTTGCTTCCACTTACCTCATTGCGGATCTCCCAATCGTTCCACCCTTTCTACGAAATACTGGCTTTCACCCCGCCACACAAACTTGGCATAACGTTTTACATAATACAGGTTGACCCGCTCACCGGACAGTGCAACTTCCTGCAATTCTTTGATCACATCCGTCTTGCTTTTCTCCACGGAAAAGTCAAACACCTCCTGAATCGGATGCGCACCTTTCAGCGCACCGAAAGTTTCCAGGTTGATCTTACCCTCATAGGTTTTGAAGACCACGCCCTTCTCTGCTATGCGCATGACTTTGCCGGACATGGCACCCCGTTCATAGGCTCCGAAATAGTAGAATGAAAAAACTCCCGCGGAGATCAACACAACGATCAGTGTGATGAATAGAATGATCTTTTTAAATGAAGATCCTGATTTAACCTCTGACATATTTAGAAAAAATTATCTTCAATGTATCCAATTTTCCTTAAATAATAAAGTCTGCTATTTGGGGATAGCAGACTTAGGGGAATGGATGGACAGTTACTTCTTCAGCGCTCCGTTCGGGAAAGAGTAGAGTTAGCCTCAATACAGAAGTATCGGCAAGATGTAGATTTGTTTTGACATTCGCAAGCAGTACTTAATTTTTTTTTTACATTAACTTCATATTCAACATTTTCATATAGATCAAAAGATACATTTTATAAAAAACATAAGCATATTCTCATCCGCAGGAATATTTACGGATCTTTAGCGCCGGACAAGATCATCTGACACCAATGGCTTTACTGGAATTCTCCGAAAAAGGGATCTATTGCCCTCAGGCAGACGTTTATATCGATCCCTGGAAAAAAGTCAATAAGGCACTTATCACCCATGGACATGCTGATCATTTGAAAGCAGGCATGACCAGTTATCTATGTACTCCTTCAGCGGCCCCGGTGATCCGGCACAGGATCAATGCCGCTCCAGGCCAGGTTCAGACAGCCCGATATGGCGAACAGATCAATATCAACGGTGTCAGCTTTTCCTTCCATCCTGCCGGACACATCCTGGGATCTGCCCAGATCCGGGCTGAATATAAAGGTGAAATATGGGTGGCCTCCGGAGATTATAAAACAGAAGATGACGGACTCTGTGAAGCTTTTGAACCGGTCCGGTGCCACACCTTTATTACGGAAACGACTTTCGGCCTACCTATTTTTAAATGGAAGAAACAGGAAATACTGTACCAGGAGATCAATCAATGGTGGCAACAAAACAGGGCGAATGGCGTCAGCAGCATTATCTCAGCTTATGCATTGGGCAAAGCACAACGGATCTTGCACGGACTGGATACCTCTATAGGCCCGGTATTCTGTCACGCTTCCGTAGAACATGTCAACAGGATCATCCGCAACCAGGGAATTGACCTGCCTTACAGCATGTATGTCACTCCTTCCACTCCCCGACAATTGCTCAAAGGTGCGCTGGTATTTGCACCGCCCGCTGTCATCAACAGTAACTGGATCAACCGGTTTGCACCCTACGAAATTGCTTTGGCCAGCGGATGGACGGCTTTACAGGAAAGGCGGAAAAGAAAGGGTCATGATGTCAGCTTCACTCTCTCCGATCATGCCGACTGGTCAGCGCTCAACCAGGCAGTGGAAGCCTGCGGCGCTGAAACGGTTTACACTACACACGGATACAGCGATGCTTTTGCAACATGGCTGCGATCCAAAGGATTCAATGCGCAGGTAGCAGATATTCAATTCAACGGGGACGAGGAATGAGAGATTTTGCACGACTGCTGGAAAAGCTGGAGAAAACCGACAGACAGGATAGCAAAGTACTTGCGCTACAACATTATCTCCGGCACGCAGAAAAAGAAGATGTTTTATGGGCTTTTACCCTGCTGCTCCAGAAAGAACAATATCTTCTGACGGACACAGATACGTTGTCCCGATGGGCAATGGAATACACCCGGACGCCTGCTTCTCTTTTCTTTTATGCTACAGACATCACCTTTGACGCCAGGGAAACGATCGCATTGCTGACCCAGGATCCGGAACGTACGGTCACAGCAATCAGCCTGGCCCGATTAGCCAAGGAACTATCCGGTTTAAAAGGGCTCGACCAGGTATCCATTAAAAATTACGTGTTATCCTGCTGGGCATACATGGACTATGAGCAGGCTTTGCTATTCAACAAGCTGATATCAGGTGGGATACAGCCCGGTATATCTTCCAGGATCCTGGCTAAAGCACTATCCGGAGTATCCGGACTGGAAGAACCAACCTTGTATGACCGGCTTTGCAGCAACTGGCACCCGGATATTATCAGCTTACAGGAATTGCTGGCGGGGAAAAACACCGATACAATCCTGGCTAAAGCTTATCCTTTCCCGCAACCGGTCATGGTTACGGACGTACCCGCTTTCGATCCAGATCAGTATGCATGGCTGAACCAACCTGCAGGGATAGAAATTCAATTGATTGTCAGGAACGGACAGCTATATTTCCATACCAGAACAGGCTCAAGCTTTACCGGTAGATTTCCGGAACTGCAATCCCTCGTTCATATATTACCGGATCACACCGTTCTTCTGGGGTCTCTTATCGCACAGGCAGGGGCAGAAAATATACTCGAACAACACTTATTGTATAATAAAAGTACAGCTACCGGTCTGCTCCATTTCGCTGCGACAGATCTGCCCGAAGATAGCCAGGAAAATCAATGCCGGTTTCCCTACTCCCAACGGAGGGCCTCACTGGAACAGATCGTTGATCGGGCGGATCATCCCTTGCTGATACTGGCTCCGCTCCTCTCCGGAAAACCGGCCACTGCAGCAACTCCTGTTATAATCCAGGATCGTAAAGCAATGTATGGTAAAGGTTCTTTTCTTTTACCCTCAGATCAACCGGCCTTATACTTAGTGCTGATCCAGGCGACGAGCGGAACTGGCAGAAGGACTGAATTCTATTCCGACTACACATTCGGAGCGTGGCTGGACGGGCAATTGGTCCCGGTCTGCAAAACCAAAACCGGTATCCAATCCAGGTATGTCGCCGAGATCAATGATTTCATCAGAAAAAACACCCTCCGGCAATTTGGTGCAGTGAGATCTGTTCAGCCGCTCCTGGTTTGCGAAATAGGTTTCAAGAACATAGAACGTTCAGATAAAAACCGTTATGGTATTTCTTTCAGTCAGCCTTATTTCATTAAGACCGGACGGACAATACCTGTTACCGAAGCTGCACATGTTAAAGATTTACTATTACTGGCCGGTCAGCCCCCTAATTAGAACAAAGCATATATCTTTGGCTGAATTACTCAATCGGAATGAGATACCTTCTGCTCCTTGGTGTGTTATGTACCTTTTCTTTGCCGCTGTACGCACAAACCAGGGTGGATGACACACGTCTGGGCAACTGGAATACACTGAATTTTCAATATTCATTTGCTCCGCAATGGGGATTCATGATCGAGCTGCAGGCCAGGCTGAATCAGCCTTTTCACCGGATTTTTTATTACGAACAGAAAGGTGGACTATATTTCAACATCAATAAGAATTTCCAGATACTGGTCGGAACAGGTCATTACGCGACGCACGATGAATACAATTTTTCAGACGGGCCTACGCAACGGGAGTTCAGGATATGGCAACAGCTGACGATCAACCAATATCTTGCCCGGCTGAAATTTGAACACCGTTACCGGATTGAACAACGGTTCATCAACAACGCCTTTGCACAGCGATTCCGTTACAGGCTCAACCTGGGTATTCCGCTCAACAAAGAAACCATAGAAACCAAGACTGTATATCTTGCCTTCTTCGAAGAGTTGTTTCTGACCAACAAGGCACCTTATTTCATGCGGAACCGGGCTTACGGAGGCATCGGCTATCAGGTCAATAAAAAGATCGGTTTCCAGATCGGCATCACCAACCAGTTCAATTACGACCTCAAAAAATCAGGTGGGAAAAACTTCCTCACCCTGAATATGAATATCAAGCTCGAGGAAAAAGCCAAGTACCCCGGCCAGCTGCCAAATATGGACTAAGCATTGAAATTGTCGCAGACATCATTTACCTTATGAAGTCTTGCTAACAATCCATGCTTATGCCCTTGATATCATTCACCTCCAAAGGACTTTACTGCCGGCAGGCCGGCGTATATATTGATCCCTGGGGCAAGGTAGATAAAGCATTGATCACGCACGGCCATTCGGATCATGCCCGCTGGGGAATGAACCATTACCTCTGTACGACAACTGCCGCACCGGTGATCCGCTACCGGCTCCGCCTGGATGACACGCAAATACAAACCGTTGCCTTTGGAGAAAAAGTATATATCAATGGAGTAACCTTCTCTTTTCATCCCGCAGGCCATGTGATCGGTTCCGCGCAGATAAGAGTAGAATATAAAGGTGAAATATGGGTGGTCTCCGGAGATTACAAGACTGTCGCAGACGGAATCTCAGAACCTTTCGAAAGTATCCGGTGTCATCATTTTATTACGGAATCCACCTTTGGGCTCCCTATTTATAATTGGGACGATCAGGCAGTGATCATTAATGATATCAACCGGTGGTGGCAGCAGAACCGGAGCCAGGGCATCAGCAGCATCCTGTCGGCCTACGCGCTCGGAAAAGCGCAGCGGATCCTCTGCAATATCAACACCGGCATCGGACCTGTCTTTGCCCACGCGGCAGTAGAAAATATCAACCAGGTATTCAGGGAACAAGGTTATCTTATACCGCCTTGCAGGCTAGCTCAGCAGGCTACAAAAGAAGAACTCAAAGGCGCGCTGGTGATCGCACCACCTTCCGCTGCGGATAGTCCCTGGGCCAAACGGTTCGGCGCTCATCAAACGGGAATTGCCAGCGGATGGATGGCCCTGAGAGGCGCCAGAAGGCGAAGAGCCGCAGACCGGGGTTTTGTTCTGTCTGATCATGCAGACTGGAAAGGGCTGAATGAAGCGATCCTCGATACAGGTGCTGAAACAGTTTATGTCACGCACGGATACAGCGACATTTTCGCCCAATGGCTCAATACCAAAGGAATAGACGCTCAACCCGTTGTCACCAGTTATGGACAGGATGAGCCGGAGGAAAGCATAGAGGAGGTCGTGCCATGAAAAATTTCGCCAGATTATTGGAAACGCTGGACCGGTCCAATAAGACCAACGATAAGATAGAGGCGCTGCACCAATATTTCCAGGTAGCAGCCGATAATGACAAGGTCTGGGCAATTGCGCTGTTCACGGGAAAAAAGCCGAAACGCCCGGTCAACAGTACATTACTGAAAACCTGGGCCGCAGAGCTCGTGGGTATCCCCTACTGGCTGTTTGAGGAATCTTATCACATTGCAGGAGACCTGGCGGAAACCATCGCTTTACTGACTCCTCAAACAAAGGTCGGAATAATCAAAAGTCTTCACCAATGGATGCAGGAGATCATCGCACTCGTCAAAGCCAGTGAAGAAAAAAAGAAAAACTTCATTACGGAAGCCTGGCAAATGCTGGATTATTACGAGACCTTTCTTTTCAACAAATTGATCACAGGGTCCTTCAGGATCGGAATTTCAGAAAAAAACCTGATCAAGGCGCTGGCCATTTATACAGGGATCGGAGAAAACGTTATCGCTCATAAGCTGTCCGGCAACTGGGATCCCGTCAGCATCAGTTTTCATGAACTGATTGAAAAAAGAGATGTCAGTACAGATGCCTCTCAACCTTATCCTTTTTCGCTGGCATATGCCCTGGAAGGTTCGCTGGAAGAGCTCGGTCCACCGGAAGACTGGCTGGTGGAGCACAAATGGGACGGCATACGCGGACAGGTCATCAAACGCAATGGCCAACTTTTCGTATGGTCCAGGGGAGAAGAACTGGTCACAGACAAATTCCCCGAATATGCCGACTTTTCACCATTCCTGCCCGACAACACTGTTTTCGATGGTGAGATCATCCCAATCATAGACGATAAACCCCTCGTTTTTCAGCATCTTCAGAAGCGCATCGGCCGGAAAGTCATCAGTAAAAAGCTCATCCAGGAGGTTCCGGTGCATTTCATAGCATACGATCTGCTGGAAGCAGATGGGGCAGATATCAGGAACATGCCGCTGAGCGCCAGGAGAGCAGAGCTGGAAAAACTGCACAAGATCGTCCGCCACCCATTATTCAGGATATCGGAGATCGTCCCCTTCGATTCCTGGGATCACCTCAGAGCGCAGCATAACCATGTGCGGATACACGGTGCCGAAGGCTTTATGCTGAAAAGAAAATCTTCCATTTACCAGACCGGGCGAAAAAAAGGTGACTGGTGGAAATGGAAAACAGATCCCATGACCGTCGATGCCGTATTGATATATGCCATGGCAGGGCACGGACGCAGGGCTAACCTCTACACAGATTATACCTTTGCAGTCTGGGACGGCGATGCGCTGGTACCTTTCACCAAAGCCTATTCAGGCCTGACCGATGTGGAATTCACGCAGGTAGATCAATTCATCAGGAGAAATACCATTGAAAAGTTCGGGCCGGTCCGGTCTGTTAAACCCGAGCTTGTTTTTGAGATCGCTTTCGAAGGCATCCAGGCTTCCGGCAGACACAAAAGCGGTATTGCCCTGCGCTTCCCGAGAATGAAAAGATGGAGACAGGATAAACCTGCCAGTGAGGCCAATACCCTGGATGACCTCCGCCAACTCCTGAATCAATACGAACAGTAATGCAGGACAGTATAGAATGGGCACGCGAATGGTTCTCCGGGCAAGGATGGACCGTCTATCGCTTCCAGGCAGAAACCTGGAAACACATGGCTGCAGGCCGGTCCGGGATCATCAACGCACCTACGGGAAGTGGTAAAACATATGCTGCGCTCATTCCTGTTATCGATGACATCCGGCAACAGAAGACCCGGAATGCGATCGTTGCAATCTGGATCATCCCGATCCGCGCACTCGCACAGGAAATTTATTCCGCCGGAAAAGAGATCACAGACAGCTTATTTCCCGATATTTCCATAGCTATACGGACTGGTGATACACCGGCTTCGGAACGCCAGAAGTTCAATAAAACCAACCCCGATATCCTGGTTACCACGCCCGAGTCCCTCCATCACCTCTTTACAGGAAAAGATCTTCAGCGGCTGTTCCGCAGCCTGCGCTTCATCATTATAGATGAATGGCACGAGTTCATCGGATCTAAAAGAGGTGTACAGATCGAACTGGCCATCAGCCGGCTCAGAGGAATCCGGGAACGGCAAGGTGAACATGTACAGATCTGGGGTATTTCTGCGACCATCGGCAATATGCAGCAGGCCATGGCGGTTCTTCACGGTCCGAAGATCCGTTACATCCCGGAGCTGATCCAGGCCAATATTCCCAAGAAAATCAACATACACAGCATTCTGCCGGGAGAGATGGAAAGGCTCCCATGGGCAGGCCACCTGGGCATCAAAATGATCGATCAGCTGCTTCCCATACTCAAAGCCTCTGCTACTACGCTGCTTTTTACCAATACCCGTTCACAGGCAGAAATATGGTATCACGCTCTGCTGGACAAGGCACCCTCACTGGCAGGATGGATAGCGCTCCACCACGGGTCTCTGAGCAGGGAAGTCCGGCAATGGGTGGAAGATGCGCTGGAAAAAGGAGAACTGAAAGTCGTGATCTGTACATCCAGCCTGGATCTCGGGGTAGATTTCAAACCCGTAGAAACAGTCGTTCAGGTGGGCAGCCCCAAAGGAATCGCCCGGTTCCTGCAGCGAGCTGGCCGGAGCGGTCATGCCCCGGGAGCGGAAAGCAATATCTATTTCCTCCCTACTCATGCACTGGAACTATTGGAATCTGCAGCGCTGAAATATGCCGTTGAACATAAAATAGTAGAAGATAAGATTCCCTATATCCGCTGTTTTGACGTCCTGGTGCAATATCTCGTTACACTGGCCATCGGTGACGGTTTCTACCCGGAAGAGATCCGGAAAGAGGCGCTCAGCACCTTCGCCTACCAGTCTTTATCAGAGCAGGAATGGCAATGGGCACTCAATTTCATCCAATATGGCGGTCATAGCCTGGAAGCTTACGACGAATTCAGAAAGGTCGTAACAGATGCTTCCGGGAGATATTATGTAGATTCCCGGAAAGTAGCATTGCGCCACAGGTTAAGCATGGGCACCATAGCCAGTGAAACCAGCATGCAGGTCAAATTCATCAGCGGCGGTCATATCGGAACCGTAGAAGATTCCTTTGTCTCCAAACTCAAGCCGGGCGACGTTTTCTGGTTTGGAGGACGAAGCCTGGAATTCGACAGAATCTTCGGCAATACCCTTTATGTAAGGAAAAGCAAACAGTCCAAAGGTATCTTTCCTTCCTGGCTGGGCGGAAGAATGCCGCTGACCTCACATCTTTCCGCATTGCTCAGGATGCAGATCGCCCAGGTCAGTGAAGGCATTATCGACTCCGAAGAAACAGAAGCTCTGCTGCCGATCTTCCTGTTACAATCTGAAAGATCCGCTATCCCTTCGGAAGAACAATTGCTGGTAGAATACTTCAAAACCCGGGAAGGATATCACCTGATGTTTTTTCCATTTGAAGGCCGGTTGGTGCACGAAGGAATGGCCACGCTCATTGCTTACCGCATCTCTAAGCTGTTACCGGTAACTTTCTCCATAGCTTTTAATGATTACGGCTTCGAATTGCTGGCAGACACAGCATGTGCGGCAGAAGCGATCATTACACCGGAACTTTTCAGCGATGTACACCTGACAGAAGACATCTTATCCGGTTTCAATGCAGCAGAAATGGCTAAGCGCAAATTCAAAGATATTGCCCAGATTGCCGGCCTGGTTTTCAGGGGTTATCCGGGAAGAGAAAAAAAAGAACGTCATCTCGTTTCCAGCGCAGAACTGTATTACAAAATGTTCAAAGAATACGATCCGGACAACCTGCTTTTCCGCCAGGCACTGGATGAAGCGCTGACCTATCAGCTGGAAGAATACCGCCTTAGGGAAGCCATGCGCAGGATTCAGCTGCAAACCATTTTACTGACGCGTCCACCCAAGCCGACACCTTTCGCATTTCCCATCCTGGTAGAACGGTTCAGGGAAAAACTCAGTTCCGAAAAGCTCTCCGACCGCATCCGGCGCATGACGGTCAGCTTTCAGTAACGATCACGGATGAACAGCGCACATGGCGGCGCATTTTTCACCGTCGATGGCCGCAGAAATGATCCCGCCAGCATAGCCTGCACCCTCTCCGCAGGGATATAAACCTTTAACCTGTACATGTTCCAGCGTTTGCGGGTTCCGTGGAATTCTTACCGGCGAGGAAGTGCGTGATTCCGTAGCATGTACGACCGCCTCATTCGTTAAATACCCTTTCATAGCATCGCCAAACTGTTTGAAACCACCTTGTAATACCTGATAGACCAGCTTAGGTAATACCGTATCCAGCCGGACAGCAGTGGTTCCGGGCTTATATGAAGTCTCGGGGATATCGGAAGACATTTTTCCATGGACAAAATCAGCCAGCCGTTGCGCCGGAGCACGCTGTGTTTTTCCGCCTTGTTCCCAGGCCCTGTGCTCTACGGAACGCTGAAACTCCATAGCTGCCAGCGGGCCGAACCTGGCAAAAGGTTTGAAATCTTCCTGTCTCAGCTCAACGACAATTCCGGAATTAGAAGTCGGCTGATCCCGTTTGGAAGGCGACCAACCATTGGTTACTATTTCACCGGGTGCAGTCGCACAAGGCGCAATGACCCCACCAGGGCACATACAAAAAGAATAGACACCTCTGCCCTGCTGCTGCCGGACTATGCTGTAAGGTGCCGGCGGCAGGAAATCTCCCCGGCCAGAGGCACATTTATATTGAATACGATCAATCAACGCCTGGGAATGCTCCACCCGCACTCCTAAGGCAAAAGGCTTGGACTCGATCAGGATGCCTTTCCGGTGCAACAGCTCAAAGATGTCCCTTGCAGAATGTCCCGTTGCCAGGATGACCTGCTTCGCTTCAAAAATATCTCCGGATAATGTCTTGACGCCGCTGACCTGCTGACCGGATAACAGGATATCTGTCACGCGGGTATTGAAGATCACCGCTCCGCCTTGCGCTATAATACGCTCTCTGATTGCAGCAATAATGGCAGGAAGCTTATTCGTCCCAATATGCGGATGCGCTTCTACCAGAATAACCGGATCTGCTCCGAAAGCAACCAGCAGCTCCAATATCCGCTGAACATCGCCTCTTTTAGTGGAACGGGTATACAATTTTCCATCGGAATAGGTGCCTGCCCCTCCTTCCCCGAAACAGTAATTGGAATCTTCGTCTACAATATGATGGATATTGATCGCTCTGAGATCTTGACGCCTCGAGCGGACATCCTTACCTCTTTCCAGGATGACCGGTTTCAGCCCCGATTCGATCAGCTTCAAGGCAGCAAATAAGCCAGCCGGCCCCGCTCCTACAATGATCACAGGTCTGGCATGGCGTACATCCGGGTAATCTGGTAGCTCAATCTTTCCGGGAATATAGGTTTCTCCCGGTGCATAGATTTCCACTTTCAAATTGATCTTGATCAAACGCTGCCGGGCGTCAATAGATCGTTTCAGCACCACTACCCTGTCGATATCACCCGGTGAAAGACCAGCCTGTGTTGCAACCTCCTGCTTCAGAAGCGCTTCATCTGCCGCCACTTCCGGCAACACCTGTAACTGTAATACTAAAGGCATCCTGCAAAGGTAGCTAAAAGTCTTGCTACAGGAATGCCGGATCGCAATCCGTAATGAAGAAGAAAACACTCTGTTCAGCCGCTGGTAGAGAATAAATATCTTCAGGGAATTGCCCGGGAGATCAGATCAATGAAAAGGTTATGGCCCAATATAGAAGGTTTAAAGAAAAGAAGAGAAAGCGAGGCTAAAATGGTGGAAAATGCGACCTATAATATCCTGCCGGAATACCAGGTGGCCGTTTGAAATGCGCCAGGTATATTAAAAAAACTAAAGTCCCGATTGAATTTACAATAAGTTCATTTCTTCATTGATATTTTAAAGTGATATTTGCTTTTGACATTTTTGTCAGACATTTATGTTGCAAGAAGAAGAGAAGAAGGATGTGGAGCTGCTCATCAAAGAGGCAGCCCGGAAAGTTTTTCTCAGAAAAGGGCTGGCCGGAGCAAGACTGCAGGAAATTGCGGATGAAGCAGGCATTGGCAGAACTTCACTACACTACTACTACAGAAGCAAGGAAAAATTATTTGACGTTGTCTTTACAGAGACTTTTTCAGAAATGAAAGAACGCATGACCAATATCATAGGTCATGACCTGCCCCTGAAAGACAAGCTCATCAGCTTCACCAAAAATTATTTCGCCAAAGCGCTGAAAGAGCCTGAACTGGATCTCTTTCTGCTGAATGAATTCACCGCCAACCCTGAGGTCATGCTGAAGCTTGCGAAAGGCCACGAATTCACCAAACTGATCATCAAAGATATAGAGCTGGCCATAGAACGCGGAGAAATGCAGGGAGACGCCCAGCAACACTTCATCACCTTCATGTCTGTCACCTTCTTTCCTTTTGCAGCCAAAAACATGATCCAGCAGATGATGCAATACTCCGACCAGGAGTACATGCATTTCCTTCAGACCCGGGAAGACTATGTCATTGGTTTCATTCACCAATATTTCAAAAAATAACTTTCTCAAATATTCATAAATCCATTTATAATGAACAACGCAGTCCGCTTAATCATCTTCGCAATCGTTGTTGCAGGTTTAGCCGTTTTAGCTTTTTTCAAGCTCAGATCCAATCAGAAAGAGGTAGAGGCCAATATCTACAAGAAAGATCCCAATGCTACTACGCTGATCCAGGCTGAACAATTGCAACCGGCTCCGTTCGAGTACAGGAATACCTACCTGGGTTCTTTCTCACCGAATAAGGAAGCCATCATTGCATCAGAATCTTCAGGACGCGTGATCAGGACAAATATTGAGGAAGGTACTTACGTAACAGCGGGCAGTGTGATTGCTCAACTGGACACAGACATTCTCACCAACCAGCTGAAATCTGCAGAAGCCAACCTGGCGCTGGCAGAAAAAACGGCATCCAGGTTACAGGCAGCAGCCGTAGGTGTCACAGAAGTGCAGATCGACAATGCCAATACCCAGGCCGTCAACCTTAAATACCAGATCGAACTGCTCAAAAAACAGATCTCCATGACAACGATCAAGGCACCTTTCAGCGGGATCATCACAGGTAAATATTTTGAGACAGGCTCCCTCGCCGGACCAGGTGCGCAAATGGCCACCATCATCGACATCAGCCAGCTCAAGCTGGAGATCAATGTTCCGGAAAAAGAGATCACTCAGTTTACCAAAGGAATGAAGCTCAACGTAAAAACGGAGATCTACCCGGACGTAAGCTTCCCGGGCACCGTCTGGCTGATCGCGAGCAAGGCAGATGCCTCCAGGAATTATACCGTAAAAATCACTGTTCCCAACAACGGTAAACATCCGCTAAAGGCAGGTATGTACGGAACGGTAGAACTGACCGGCAATGATAGTAAAGAAAGCATAAGCATACCGCGTACAGCACTGATCGGCTCCAATAAGAACCCGGAAGTATATATTGTAAAGGACGGTATCGTCCAGCGCCAGGCGATCACCCTGGGCGCGAGCAATGAAACCCGCCTGCAGGTCTTAAGCGGACTGAATGCAGGAGATGTTATTGCAACGGGCGGTCTGGTCAACCTGACAGATGGCACCAAAGTAACCATCGCTCAAAACTAATTACCGCCACCTAAGTCTTAAAGTATGAAACTTACCAAGATAGCCATTGAAAGGCCTTCGCTCATTATAGTCATCTTTACGGTGCTGATCCTGGCAGGCTTGTTCGCTTATACCAAGCTGAATTATGAGCTGATGCCGGAGTTCTCTCAGCCGACGCTCATCATCACCACGCAATATCCGGGAGCAGACCCAAGCAACGTAGAGCAATCTGTCTCCAAAAAGCTGGAGGATGTCCTGGCCGGTATCGATGGTCTGAAAAGCATTACCACCCAATCCTACGAAAGCATGTCGCTGATCGTGGCAGAATTCGTCTTCGGAGTGGACATTGATAATAAGCAACAGGAAGTTCAAAGGAAATTCAACAGCATCATGGCGGACCTGCCGGATGATGTGAAAACACCGAATATCACCAAGGTAACGCCGAGCGACCAGCCTATCATGCAACTGCAAGCGACCTCCAAAATGAGCAATACGGATTTCTATGACCTCACCAAAAATGAGCTCCTTCCGCAGATACAGCAGATATCCGGTGTGGGACAGGTGGCCCTGATCGGCGGACAGGAAAGAGAGATCCAGGTCAATATAGATAAAGCAAAGCTGGACTTCTATAACCTTTCCATCCTCCAGGTTACCCGTAAAATTGCCAACGACAACAATGAGTTCCCGACCGGTAAGGTCAAAGATACCGGTGAGCAGATGACCGTGCGCTTAGCCGGTCGTTTCCACTCAGCCGAAGAGATCAGTGACATGATCATCTTTCAGAGCCCGAGCCCTTACGGAAGTATCGTTAAGCTCAAAGACATCGCTACCGTATCAGATGTTGTCAAAGATATCATCTCTATCAACCGCTACAACGGTATCAATGGTATCGGTATCATTATCCGCAAGCAAAGCGGGTCCAATGCGGTAGAAATCAGTAAGGCCGTACATGAAATGATCGGCAAGATCGAAAGTAAATATTCTGCCCAGGACGTGAAAATAGTGGTCACGGATGACTCTGCGATTTTCACTATGGAATCCGTAGATGCCGTACAGCACGACCTGATGATCGCTGTGATCCTGGTAGCAGCCATCATGCTGCTCTTCCTGCACTCTCTCAGGGATTCCTTTATCGTACTGCTTGCGATCCCGACCTCCCTGATCTCCACTTTCGTGGTTATGTTCCTGCTGGGCTACTCGCTCAACCTGATGACCTTGCTGGCCCTTTCCCTGGTGATCGGTATCCTGGTGGACGACTCTATTGTGGTACTGGAAAACATACACCGTCACCTGCACATGGGCAAACCAAAACGGGTGGCTGCACTGGACGGCCGGACCGAGATCGGATTTTCCGCATTGGCCATCACCACAGTGGACGTCGTGGTATTCGGGCCTATTGCCCTGGTCAATACCACCATCTCTCCTATTCTCCGCCAGTTCTCGCTGACGATTGTAGTTTCCACGCTCATGAGCTTGTTCGTGTGTTATACGCTGACACCATGGCTGGCTTCCAGGTTCGGAAAGATTGTAGAGCTGAATCCGAGGAACCCGTTCCACGCCTTCCTGATACAGTTTGAGAAAGGGGTGGAAAAGCTCACCAGGATCTATGTAGTTACGCTCAAATGGGCGCTTAATCACAGGCTGATCATGCTGGGAGTCGTAGTCTCCCTGTTTGCTGCAATAGGCCTGATCATGCAGATGGGCATTCTGGGCAACGAGCTCGTAGCATCCGGCGACCAGGGTAAGCTGCAGTTCAAGCTGGAATACGATAAGAGCACGACTATCAAAGAAAACAATATCAGGACCAAGGCGGTCGAAGATTATCTCTTGTCACTGCCGGAAGTCCAGAGTGTCTTCAGCAACGTAGCAGGCCCGAGCATGACCGGCTTCGAATCGCTGGTGGCAGTAGGTTCCGACTTCAAGTCTGAACTGATCGTGCAGCTGGTCGACAAGTCCAAAAGAAATATGACGACGGAAGAATTTCTAATCTCCATGTCTGATACGCTGAGGGTAAAATTCCCGGGCGCCAAGCTCCGATCCACGCTCGTAGGGATGATGAACTCAGGCGAGCCGATCCAGATCATTCTGAAAGCAGAAGATCACGAATTGCTGATGTCAACTGCCAATGAGCTGAGAGCGCGTATCGAAGCCATGCCGGGCACCAACGACGTAAGTATCAGTGTGCAGGACGGAAACCCGGAGATCCAGATCGATATAGACAGAGATAAAATGGGGCAGCTGGGCCTGGATATCATCACAGTGGGCGCTACTATTCAGAATGCGCTCGCCGGAAATACAGATGCGAAGTTCCGGGCCAATAATAACGAATATGACATTGCAGTCCGCTTCGACCAGTTTGACCGGAGAAGCGCTGAAGATGTCAGGAATATCAAATTTCTCAACGGATCGGGCAAGCTGATCTCTTTGTCCCAATTTGCAAATGTTACCCAGGGCAGCGGACCCAGCATGCTGGAAAGAAGGGACCGGAGAACAGCTGTGACCGTGAAGAGCAACCTGTTGGGAACAACCGCCGGGGTGATCTCAGACAAGATAGATCAGTCCATAGCGGAAAAACCGCTTCCGGCAGGAGTTGACTTTAAATGGACCGGAGACGTCGAACGCCAGGAAGAATCCTTCAGCGCGCTGAGTATAGCCTTCATTGCCGCTTTCATCCTGATGTATCTCGTCATGGTGGCGTTATACGACAGCTTCATCTACCCGTTTGTTGTACTCTTTTCCATTCCGGTGGCATTTATAGGTGCCTTCCTGGCCCTCAACCTGGCCAAATCCAGTATGAGTATGTTCACTATCCTCGGTATGATCATGCTGCTCGGACTCGTAGCCAAGAATGCGATCCTGATCGTAGACTTTGCCAATCATAAAAAGATGGACGGCACCTCTTCCTATGATGCACTTATCGCCGCAGGGTCGATCCGTCTGAGGCCGATCCTTATGACGACGATCGCCATGGTGGCTGGTATGTTGCCGATCGCCATAGCTAAAGGTGCCGGTTCAGAGTGGAAAAACGGTCTCGGCTGGGTACTGGTCGGCGGTCTGACCTCTTCCATGCTGCTGACCGTTTATGTCGTACCGATGGCTTATTATACTGTAGATAAGCTCAAAGCCAAAGTAGCTAAATGGATCGGCAGTAAAGAAGATGATCCGGATGAAGTGATGGAACATCAATTTGTAGACTAAACAATCACAACGGAGATCTTCATCATCCGTTCAGAGATAACCGTTTTGGGCGACCACATTGGTGGCCGCCCAAAACGGTTTATATGCTTCTATGCACGAATGATAGCGTGAATCCCGGAAATTTCCGGGATGAAAGGAAGCTGTTCCGATAGCCATCGGAAAAAGCCTGACCACCGGTTCCTACCGGTGAACGTACCCTGACCATTCGCCTGTACAGCTTTTTATATACCTTTCGAAACCTTTGACAGATTTCCTTGTTGAAACCTATAGCATAACCAAAAACAACACGGATGATACCAGCTAAAGCCTACGCCGCCTATACCTCCACAGAGGCACTCCGGCCTTATAAATTTGAACGCAGAGCACTGAGAGACAATGATATCCTGATCGATATAGAATACTGCGGGATCTGCCATTCCGACATCCATACGGTAAGAGGAGACTGGGGACCGGCCAACTACCCTGTCGTTCCCGGCCATGAGATCATCGGCCGTGTAAAAGAGACCGGTCCGAAAGTCACTCAATTCAAAACCGGGCAGCTCGTGGGCGTAGGTTGTATCGTAGACTCCTGCCAGTCCTGTCCGTCCTGTAATGAAGGCCTGGAGCAATATTGCGAAAAGGGCATGACCGGCACCTATAACAGCCGGGATAAGATATCCGGCGGTTTTACCCAGGGCGGTTATTCCGACAAGATCGTCGTACAGGAAAAATTCGTTGTCAGCATACCGGAAAATATTGACGCCCGTGCAGCAGCGCCTTTGCTCTGTGCCGGGATCACCACTTGGTCGCCGCTGAAAAAATGGAATGTCAAAGCCGGAGACAAAGTAGGAATCACTGGTCTCGGAGGGCTGGGACATATGGGTGTGAAATTTGCGCATGCACTGGGTGCGCACGTAGTCATGATCACCACCTCCAGGGAAAAGGGAGAAGATGCCCGGAAACTCGGTGCAGATGAGGTTTTGCTTTCCACAGATGAAAATACAATGGCACAACACAGCAATTCATTCGATTTCCTGCTCAACACGATTCCCGTAGGACACGACGCGAATCCTTACATCAAATTGCTGAAACGCGACGCGACTATGGTACTGGTTGGCGCTGTGGAACCCATGCCGCCGATACACGGCGGTTTACTGATAGGCAAAAGAAAAAATGTGGCCGGCTCTCTGATCGGTGGTATCCGGGAAACCCAGGAAATGCTGGACTTTTGCGGAGAACATAACATCGTTTCTGATGTAGAAGTGATCAATATCGACTATGTCAACGAAGCCTATGAACGTGTCTTGAAGGCAGATGTGAAATACCGGTTTGTGATCGATATGAAATCACTCAAAGCTACTGCTTTCTAAAAAATTCATCTTTCATCATGTCACCGGAGCAACTTCCTATTCCCGTATCGCTGCTGGACCTCGCTTTAATCACCGAAGGCAGCAATGCCGGCGATACTTATCATAAAACCGTTGAGATCGCCCGCAAGGCGGATGAACTGGGCTATCAACGGATGTGGCTGGCAGAGCATCACAACATGCCCTACGTAGCCAGCACTGCAACGGTCGTATTGATCGGTCACATTGCCGGACAGACCCGAAATATCCGTGTAGGCTCCGGCGGGATCATGCTTCCGAACCATTCTCCGCTGGTTGTGGCTGAACAGTTCGGTATACTCGCCACACTGTACCCGGGCAGGATAGATCTGGGATTAGGCAGAGCGCCCGGAACAGACCAGGTAACAGCACAAGCGCTGAACAAAGACTTCTTCACTGCGGCCCAGGAATTTCCTAAGAATGTAGCGCTCATTCAGCAATACCTGTCTGCCGATAACGCTTCGGGGAAAGTAAGAGCTTTCCCGGCTGAAGGACTGGACATCCCCATCTGGATATTAGGTTCCAGCATGGACAGCGCCGTTCTGGCAGCCCGGTACGGATTACCCTATGCCTTTGCCAGCCATTTTGCTCCTGCACAGTTTTTCAGAGCCATTGCACATTACAGAGCACATTTCCAGCCTTCACCATACCTCAGTGCGCCTACAGTGATGGCCTGTGTCAACATGATCACGGCAGATACACAAGAGGAAGCGGAATCACTGGCCACTTCCTTCTACAGGATGTTTCTCAACCTCGTCAGGGGCACGCGTACGCCGCTCCAGCCTCCTATTCCCAATATGGATGGCGTCTGGTCGGAATATGAAAAGAGCGCCGTACAACAGATGACAGCGCATTCCTTTATAGGCGACCCGGAGACTATCCGGAAAAACCTGGGTGACTTTTACAGGATCTCAAAAGTCGATGAGATCATGATCACGATGCCTGTTTACAGCCATGAAGCCCGCCTGAAGAACCTGGAATACTGCAGAAGCTTATTCGAATAAATCTGATGTTTGCCCGGTATAGTCTGTATGAACTGAAAGCCTGTTCAGTTGAGTACAATAAACATTTAACACCAGGTTGATTATACGTCAATATTATTGAAATGTATCCATAATACTGATCTGTAAAAAATGACGGTCCGGGTGTGACATTTCTATGAAGTAAAAAAGTTATTTTTACTTAAAATCACACCTATGCAACAATTTTACAAATCTATTATTCTGTTGCTTTTATGTCTTGTGGGGACTGGAAGTAGTGCAACGGCTCAGAAGATTCTGAAAAAGACATGTGCCACCCATGATGCGGTCATGGAATTCCTGTTAAAGGATAACAACTATAAAAATTATGCAGTAGAAACTGAGCCTGACCAGCGCTCAGGCATAGAATACTCTGTACCGGTGATGAATTCAGACACGACTTATACGATACCTGTAGTAGTGCACATCGTGTATTTTGACAACAACAAATACGAAAACATCTCTGACAGCGTAGTCTACTCACAGATAGAAGCCCTGAACAGGGACTTTAATCTTCAGAACGACACCTCTTATATCCGGCCTGAATTTCTGCAATTCCTGGGTAACGCCAGGATAAAATTCGAATTGGCTAAAGTCGATCCTACCGGCAAGCCGACAACCGGTATTACCCGTAAGCAGGTTACGCCACGTGCATGGATGCCTTTACCAGTAGACAATATCAAATACAGAGCTTCCGACGGCGTTCCTACGTGGGGTTATGAAAAATACCTCAATATCTGGGTAGGTGATCTGAATTATAATTCCAGGAAACCTAACAGCGTAGATGTTTGTGACACCTGTGGTTTGCTGGGGGGATATGCGACTCCTCCTAAAGGATTGGCGCATTGGGTAGTAAATGTTATCGGAATACCGACAGATGGTTCTTCTTTAACTAAACCGTCTAATGACGGTGTGGTTATTGACTTCAGGTTCTTCGGACAAAACAATGCTTTCAATAAAGATTTTCTCAACGGATCAAGGGTGTACGGACAAGGCAGAACTACAGTGCATGAAGTAGGTCACTATCTGGGTCTGCGTCACTCCTGGGGAGATGGAAATGTCTACGGAATACAGGATTGCTCTGCTTATGATGACGGTATAACCGATACACCCAGCGAAAAGGAACCTTATGCCAACTATATAGAACCGGGTAATATCTGCGGCCTCAATGTCAACAGCTGTGTCGTCCCTTATCCGGGTGATGGAGTAGACTATCCGGATATGAGAGAAAATTATATGAACTATGCTACAGATCTCTGCTATGCCATGTTCACTAAAGAGCAGGTCAATATGATGAGGTACGTGTTGCTTGAAAAGCGCAACAGCATCATTATCAAAAGAGAAGTTGAATCTGTACCAACCGGTACGGCACAACATAAAAATGCACTGGATGTAGAGGTATATCCGAACCCGGTAAAAGGAAGCCTGCAGGTGCATCAGCATACTGTATCCAACAGTGTAACTTTTATCAGCATATACAACAGCCTGGGCGCATTGGTTAAATCAGAACAGGTCGCAGCAGGAACAAGCCATTACAATCTCGATATGAGTAATCTGGCTCCTTCCGCTTATGTCATACATTTCCAAAACGGTGAACAATCCAAAATTCACCGGGTTGTAGTCCAGTAACCAATATCCTACACAACGGGGTTATCTGAAAAGCTGCTATCACCGATACAGCATTCAGATAATCCTGTTTTCATTTTACAAAAGAGATTCCTGAAGCAGGTTTATCGCGTAGTGTCCGCATTGATCTGCTTATACGGACTCCTGGCGATATACGGCCGTGCACCGTAATTGCGGAGAATACTTGGTAAAAAACAATTGAGAAAACCTTTTTCCAGTCGGATATAATTATGCATCTCTACCGGTTGAGCACCGATCGTTGTTTTTATTTCCGTGGCAGTGCGACCAAGATACAGTCTTGTACAAGCCTTATCTATTCCGGACCGGACAAACTCAAACAGCATCCGGTGATAGAGCGGATATACATCATTAACGGTATAATCCATACCTATAAAATGTACGTACTTCTCACTGCCCTGAATGAAAGCACTGCTAAATCCTGCCAACCTGTCTTCGAAATAATAAGCAATCACTTCAAACTGATCCCCGTAAAGCGCCTTCATGCCAGTCAGGTAACCAGTCTCCAGCAGGGCCATATTGAAACTCGCCCGTTGTGCAACATTTCTGTATAATGCCATCAGCTGCTCCTCCGCCTGACCGATCTCTTCAGCTGATAAAGGTCGCAGCCGCAGATCACGGGTATGCGACAATACTTTATTAACCCGCTGACGATATTTGGAAGATAAGGCTTTTACATAACAATCAAAGCTCATCCATTCCGCATCAATACTCATACAAAGATCCGGCTCGGTCTCCAGTTCATGAAATTTGAATTCCGTATAGACCGGTAAAGTTGTAGCCTTACGAAAGGAGCTGAACATCGTGGCAGCTATATTGCCACTAAAGGTCCGTTCCCATTTTTCATCGTTAATGACCTTCTCCAGTATCTGCCTTTTCATGGCATCGGATATTCCATCTGAGAAATAGATCCCGTTATCTCCGGTAAAGAAAACATTCCCCGATTGCAGCAACGGAACCTGCCGTCTTCTAAGCAGATAAAGCAGAGGATAATACCAGCTGAGCTTACGATTTCGCTCCCTGGTCTTGAAATTCCGGACAGCATTGATCACCGGGAAGCGGATCAGCTGGAAATACAGCGCAGCGATCGGTTCATCTCCGTGACTGACGATAAAGTAGTAAGTACCGAACTGGTCTTTATGACATTGCTCTACCACGGATAGATGAGCATGTGCTGCATAAAAATGATCGCGGATTAGATGATCCCATATTTCCTGCGGAACCTGTTGGATCGTATCGAACAGATCGACCGTAAATACATCCTGAACATTGATGACCACTTCAGATGATAAACACATATCAGACTAAAAATAAAAAAGTATACTAACAAAATATGAAAACAGATTTAGTCTTCGATAAGTTTAATGTATCTTGAATATATAAAACAATTTTATGCTCGCAGGTTTTATCACGGGAATGATCACTGCCAATGCCGCTGAATGGTATATCCACAAATACCTTCTTCATGAGGATGCCAGGAAAAAAGACAGCTTCTGGAGATTCCACTGGGTGGTGCATCACAAGACTGTATCTCAAAACCAGTTCCATGACCCGGATTACCAGCTCACTCTTTTCGAGATGTGGAATCCGCACAGCAAAGAAGCCTTTTCCCTGGCTACCGGAGCGCTCGCAGTAACCCCTTTATTACCACTGTTTCCGGGTTTCACGTTGGGTGTATGGGCTTCCGTCGCCAACTATTACAGGGTGCACAGACGCTCCCACGAGGATCCGGAATGGGGATATAAGTACCTGCCCTGGCATTATGACCATCATATGGGACGTGATCAGGATCAGAACTGGTGTGTCACCTTTCCGCTCTGGGATTACATTATGGGAACCAGAGTGCCTTATATCGGCACCGAGCAGGAGAAAAAAGATAAGGAACGACTCGCCAGGAAACAGGAAATGAAGAAAAAGCAGGCAGAAGAAAAGCCTTCTTCTGATAATGTACTCAATAATGGCGTGTCTTAACAGACCGGGCTTCTACTCCGATATTGATAACTATCGGTATTGATATGCTTTACCCGCGCAAGCGGATAATTATTAGCAGTGGAGTAACAAACACCTGCTTGCGCAAGTGGTGAAAGGTGTCGTAGTAGAGAACTGTATTGGGGTTTTATGGCAATGTATTGATTGCATCATGCCGATAACTATCGGCGGCATCACCAACCGTAGTGCAAGCTTACAATCAGCGTCCTTTTATCAGCAAAAACGGTGGTCTATCGTCTGTGGTCCATTGTCTAACTTGTCACATTTGCACATTATTCATCATTTATATATTTCTAAGGATTAAGAAAATCCCCGGAATCGATCAGAACAGCGTCATCCGGTATAGGGTGATTGTACCAGTATATCCAGCATTGGATCTCACCTTGTTCGGTAAAGACCTCCACCTTCTGTCGGTTATATTCATATGGCTGCTCTCCGACTCCTATACCTTCGTACTCGTCCAGCTCTTCCAGGAACCATTCATCTGTGAGCTCAAAAACATCACCGACGACCACATCTCTCTTATTCCGGCTAGATACCAGCGCAGGATACCAGTCGATCTTGTACAGACAGGCATTGATGACAAACCCCAATCCTACTAACCTGGATTTGGCAGCCAGTCTTTCTGCCATAGGATGGTTCGCATTTAATCTTAAAGTACCGTAAGTAAATAAGTATTCAGGCATAAGAAAGCCCTAAAATAAAGCGGGAGAACGATACGTTCTCCCTTACCATGTAATTTAGAAAGATTCTAACTAAAGACTCGCCAGACTCTCTTCAAGACTCTTCAGCTTCTGCTGTCCGTCTGCCAGTTTCTGCCGTTCTTTATCGACCACATCTGCCTTCGCATTCTGTACAAACCGCTCATTGCTCAGCTTTTTCTCTACAGAAGCTATAAAGCCCTTATAATATTCAATCTCTTCCTCTATCTTCTTGCGCTCTGCCGCCACATCTATACTAAGTCCCAGATCGATATACACTTTGTCAACACCTACCAGGTCTGTGATGAAAAGCTTTTCCTCTGACGGTTCAGACAATAGCAATACTGCCACATTAGCTTTCGCCCTGATCAGCGCATCAAACTGCTGATATACCGCCGGAGATTCGGTAGCAATATACACCTGAGCATCCAGTTTCGGCGATACCTGAGCTTTAGCCCTGGCATTACGGATCGTAGTGATCAGCGATTTCAGCTGTTCCCCGTCTTTCAATGCCTGGTCATTCACTGCGCCTGCTACCGGGTAAGGTTGTTTGAAAAGATCCTCTCCTTCTGCCCGATCCTTCAGCGAATGCCATACTTCTTCTGTGACAAACGGCATGAAAGGATGCAGCAAAGTCATCATTTGTTCGAAATAATATACGGTCTTATTCAAAACCGCTTCCGAAATCGCTTCTCCATAAGCAGGCTTGACCCATTCCAGGTACCAAGAACAGAAGTCGTCCCAGATGAAGTTATACAACAGCTTCTGCGCTTCTGACAAGCGATATTCACTGACCAGCCTGTCCAGCTCGGTGATCACCTGGCTCAGACGGGCATCCATCCAATCAAAAACACCAGATAAAGCAGGGTCATCACCCGGCTTCACTTCCCAACCTTTGACCAGGCGCAAGGCATTCCATATCTTGTTACAGAAATTACGCCCCTGCTCCACCAGCTTATCATCGTATAACAGATCGTTACCGGCCGGTGCAGCGGATAACATCCCGAAGCGGACGCCGTCTGCGCCATAAGTAGCGATCAGATCCAGCGGATCGGGTGAGTTACCGAGTGATTTGGACATCTTGCGGCCTTGCTTGTCCCTTACAATACCGTGGAGATAGACCGTCTTAAAAGGTATTTCGCCGGTGTATTCCATCCCGGCTATGATCATTCGGGCCACCCAGAAGAAAAGGATCTCCGGGGCTGTCACCAATATCTGTGTCGGGTAATAATACCTGAGTTCAGGTGCTTTGTCAAAATTGATCTTGCCGGTTGCTTCATCAAAAGCATCGCCATTGAATCCGCCGAAGACCTGTATCGGCCATAACCAGGAAGATGCCCAGGTATCCAAAACATCTTCATCCTGGCGCAGGTCTGCCATTGTCAGTACCGGATCTCTCTGTTGTGCCAATACCAACGCTTTCTCTGCCGTTTCTGCTACGACATGTGAACCATCCGGCAGGTAATATGCAGGAATCCTGTGTCCCCACCAGAGCTGACGGGAAACACACCAGTCCCGGACGTTTTCCATCCAGTGGCGATAGGTATTTTTGAACTTGGCAGGCAATAAAAGCACTTCATCCCGTTCCACCACCTCCAAGGCTCGCTTAGAGATCTGCTGCATATCGAGGAACCACTGATAGGACAGTTTAGGCTCTACTACCGTATTGGTTCTTTCCGAGCGGCCTACCTTATTGATAATCGTTTCTGTCTTCACCAGGAAACCGGCTGCTTCCAGGTCTTTAACCGCCCGTTTACGCAATACAAAACGATCTAATCCTACATATTCCTGTACTCCTACCAGCTCATTGCCAGTACCGTCATCGTTGAGCATATCGATCACCTCCAGGCCGTGCTTCTTACCCAATTCATAATCATTCGGATCATGCGCAGGGGTCACTTTGAGGCATCCGGTACCAAAGTCTTTCTCTACATATTCGTCAAAGATGACCGGGATCGACCTGTTCACAAAAGGAACGATCGCCTTCCTGCCTTTCAGGTGACTGTATCTTTCATCATCCGGGTTGACAGCAATAGCCGTATCTGCAAAAATAGTCTCAGGGCGGGTGGTCGCAATCGTGATCCATTCATCGTCTGTACCTTCTATCCTATACCGTACGCTATACAGATTCGATTGCTCTCCGGCTTCATTATAGATCACTTCTTCATTGGAGAGCGCAGTTTTGGCTTCGCAGTCCCAGTTGATCATCCGGAGGCCACGGTACAGGTATCCTTTGTTATACAGATCTACAAATACTTTGATCACCGCCTGGTAATAATCCGGATCCATTGTAAAGCTGGTTCTGTCCCAGTCACAGGAAGCGCCCAATTGTTTGAGCTGTTCGAGGATGATTCCCCCGTATTTTTCTTTCCATTCAAAGGCATACCCAAGAAATGCTTCCCTGGAAAGGTCGCTTTTTTTGATACCTTTTTCGCGGAGCATCCGCACAACCTTAGCTTCTGTAGCGATGGAAGCATGGTCTGTTCCCGGCACCCAGCAGGCATTGAATCCTTTCTGGCGGGCAGTTCTGATCAGGATATCCTGGATCGTATTATTGAGCATGTGTCCCATGTGCAGGACACCGGTAACATTCGGCGGCGGTATAGTAATAGCATAAGAAGGACGTTCATCCGGTACGGATCTGAAATATCCCCGATCCATCCAGTGTTTATACCATTTCTGCTCTATCGAAGCAGCTTCATAAGTTTTGTTGAGTTCGTTCATGATCCTGATTACGAGAAGCTGCAAATTTACGAAAAGTCCTCGGGACGCTCACCACAGTCACAAATAATGCATGACAGGATTCAAAAAACCATTGAGAGGTTCACAGCTTGTCCCTTAATGTGCCTTCACTTCTTTTATAGTTCAAAAAAACAAGAAAACCATCAACAATTTATGTCATAAATACAGCCTAAATATTCAGGCAAATCATATGCGTCATCTTACCTTGATCCTTTATGGTTCGAAAGACCGACATCATTAAGATATTCTCCACACATCATCGCCCCCAAATTCTACAATCTGTGGAAATATTCTACACTTTAACAAGCGATTTCCCGGGAAAAACGGCATGGAATAGTATTTGTCCCAAGTGGTTCGTAAAACAAACGGTTCTGTTTTGTACTTCTGACAAAAGTCCTGAAAGAGCCTAACGGCAATCATAAACGAATAAGTAATCTAAAGCCATTGATATGATGAATGCAAATAATACACACAGTAGTCCAACATATATGCTGGAATCAACCTACGCTCCCATCATACCTGACTTACAAGCCTTTAAGAAAAATGCTAAAGCATCCTCGGGAATAACCTGGAAAAACTCAGATTTGCTGATCCTGGCAGGTTCTATCCTGCTCATGCTCGGAGCAGTTTTCCTGGCATTTAAATTACAGCCACATTTTGAGCAAATCCGTCTCGACAGATTAAGCACTACCTGGGGCATGACCTTTACGATTTTAGGTATCACCTTACTCGTTTTTAAGGTTAGCTTCTTATTATATATACTATTCCTGTACCTGCGTTACAGACCGGTTAAATCCGTTTCTGACGAATTATTGCCTACCTGTACTGTTATTGTTCCGGCCTATAATGAAGGTGAGCTGGTATGGCAGACTTTAATGAGCCTGGCAGACAGTGACTATCCGCAGGATAAACTGCAATTGATCTCCATAGATGACGGAAGCCAGGACGATACCTGGGAATGGATGAAAAAAGCCAAAGAAAAACTGGGTGACCGGCTTTCCATCTATCAGCAACCTGTTAATAAAGGGAAAAGACATGCGCTTTACAGAGGTTTTAACCTGGGAACAGGGGAAATATTCATCACGGTAGACAGCGATTCGGTAGTCAAAAAAGATACCTTACGCAATATGGCCAGTCCTTTTGTAGTCAACAAAAATTGCGGTGCTGTGGCCGGTAACGTCCGGGTACTGAACAATCAAAAAGCGCTGATCCCGAGAATGCTGAATGTGAGCTTTGCCTTTAGTTTTGAATTCGTACGATCCGCACAAAGCGCATTAGGTTCAGTTTTGTGTACACCGGGCGCTTTATCTGCTTACCGCAGGGATGCCGTAATGACTTGTCTGCCGCAGTGGCTCAACCAGACCTTCATGGGACAACCTTCAGATATCGGGGAAGACAGGGCCATGACTAATATGATCCTGAAGCAAGGCCTCCATGTATTGTTTCAAAGGAATGCATATGTGTACACTAATATTCCTGAAAAATATAAGAACCTGTATAAGATGTTCATCCGCTGGGAAAGAAGCAATGTGCGGGAGAATATCATGATGAGCAAATTTGCTTTCGGCAAATTCCGGGATGGTTCCAAGATCGGCCCCAGGATCTTACTGCTCAACCAATGGTTAAAGCTACTATTATCCATTCCGATGATCCTGCTGATGTTTGTATTCATCTTCACCCACCCGGTTTTATTCTTCACTTCTACCCTGGTGAGCATTATGATCTTCTCCAGTGTGCAGGCCTTCTTCTATGCTAAAAGACACAATATTTCAGAAGCGTTCTGGGCCTATCCGTACAGCATATTTTACACTTTTACTCTTTTCTGGATCACGCCGTATGCAATTGCCACGGCACACAGAAGAGGCTGGCTGACAAGGGGATTATCTGAAAAGAAATAAAATCATAAGTGTAATATTTAAAATCAAATACAATTTATAAATCACCTACATAAGATATACTTTAATAAATAGAGTTAGTGAACATACACAACACATGCGGACGGGCAATGAAAGATTTTCATTGCCCGTTTTTATACAGCTTCCATGATAATCAGAATGACCAACTTCTTAGTAATATTGCCTCAGACATCTGTGGCCGCAGGTAATGACACCAGTACTTCTTTTCTTTGCCTGCGAAAAGGATAACTACCAGTTGCGATGTGTTAGACACCTGCTTGCACAGGTATGAAAAAGTGCAGTAGTGAAGATTTGCTTTCAAATAAACATATTCAGCGGTCGAAGAGCAACAGCAATCTCCTTTTTCTATCCGTGAAAGCGGGTAACTATTAGCAGTAACGTTTAGACACCTGCTTACGCAAGTGATGAAAAGGGGTGTATCTGGCAATCATTTAAGGCTCCGCAGTAGCCTTTTTTCTACCCGCAAAAGCGGGTAACTATAAGAGCAGTAATATCCTATTCTGCTTTTCTTTTGTCTTGACACAAAAGAAACAAAAAGTCAAGCCCTGATGCATTCCTGAGCGATCTTGCAGCTAAAAAAACGGCTCCGTTTCAAAACTCGCCTAATGGCTCAGACAGTTGAAGCTCCACTCGTTTTTTCTTTACGCTGCTGCGACCTGAAATGCATGAGGGGCGATTTACTGCTTAACATTATCCACTGATTTCTGAGCAGTAGTGCTTCAGGTCTGCTTGCGCAGGTGATGAAAAGGTATTATAGTAAAGGTTTTGCTTTCCAAAAGCGTATCCTCAGTAATCTGCCCCAAATATGGACATCAGGGAATACGGTGTTCCGATAGCTATCGGAAGTGGCCTCACCACCCGTAGTTCGAACTTACAATCAACGTCCTTTTATCAACAAGAACGGTAGTCTATCGTCTGTGGTCCATTGTCTAACTTGCCACATTTTCATATTTTCATCAACCGTAGTTAACTTAATGTCTCAACAGAAACTATGGAGCAAGATCTTGATCATTATTACCTGGACCAGGATGAACCTGACAGGAGTTGTTTGCTGGCCCTGAGGAACATTATTCTCAAGCAGGATCCGGAGATTACAGAGACCCGGAAATGGGGAATGCCTTGCTTCTGTTACCGTAAAAAGATGTTTTGCTATCTATGGACGGATAAAAAGACCGGCAAACCTTATCTCCTGATGGTGGAAGGAAAGCACCTGGATCATCCCGGATTAGAAGCAGGCAGCCGATCGAGGATGAAGATCTTCAGGGTTGATCCCAATACAGATCTCCCAATCAACTCTATACAACAAATCCTCAACAGTGCATTAGACCTGTATAAGAGTGGTGTAATCAGAACCGGGTAACTAAGATTTCTTTGAAAAGTGTCTGACAGAAACGCTTAAATTGAGAATGGTCCCAAAACGACCTTAAAAATAATTTGAGTAAAGCCTTTCAAATTACTCTTACGCTATGAAAAACACTGAGATCAATGCAGCGAGAATAGTAGAAAACGCCAAACGCCACTGGGGAAGATTTGTCAAAACCCCGATAGTTAATTACCTGGATGAATTCAAAGACATTCGCAGGGTATTTGAAAATTTCAGGACAAAAGAATGGGCCGGCTTTGCTATCATCCATCCTGATTTTTATTCGGCTATGATTTTACAAGATGCCAAATATGTAAAAAGCAGCGAAATACATGTTTATGATCTCGCCACAAGGAAACTGAATAATCACAGCCGGACCGGTGGCGGACCGGGGTTCAGGCTGACAGACGATCTGCTTCATTCCTCCATTCACTTTAAGACAAAGGGGTATTATATAGGGTATACTTTCACTGATGCTGCCGTAAAAATAGATATCGATATAGTTGCAACCGCTGCTGCGAAATCTTTTAAAGGTGAGTTGATTTTAGATGCGACCAGGCAATCTAATCCACTGGTGGTCAGTACCCAATTATCCTCTACAGGCAGGATGTACACCAACAAAATCATATATCCTGCCGCCGGTTATCTGAAGGTTGGTGACAGGTGTTATGATTTTGATCCCCAACGCGATCTTTTGATCCTGGATGAGCATAAAAGCCGCCTGCCTTATCAAACCAGGTGGACATGGGGTACTTTTGCATTACCCGTGGACGGGAGCATTATCGGCGCTAATTTCGCCGCACGGCCACAGTTATCCGGGCAAGAAGAGGAATCCTGCATATGGACGCCCGGTCGTGTTGAAGCATTATCGGATATTCATTTCGACAAAGCCAGTGATTCCGATCATTCTACCTGGCATATTTATTCCGCTGACGGACGGCTTGACGTATTGTTTACTCCCGAAGGTCAGAAAAAGGTCAGGCACAACTTCGGCATTGCAGGAATCAATTACCTGCAATTATACGGCACCTATAAAGGTATCCTTCGCGGTGAAGAAAAGACATGGAATTTTGAAGGCATACACGGTTTGTGTGAAACCATGCACATGCGGGCCTAGCCTTCGGGGTTACAGGATATCGTTACCTAATGAACTATTATTCCGCATCCGGAGCCTTGCGGGCTCTCCGCCGCTGGATCCAGGATAAAACAGCCGGCATGAACGGCAATAATAAAAGCAGGATGATAAAATAAGTCAGGTTATCCTTGATGAACGGCATCTCACCGAAGAAGTAACCGGCTAAGGTCAGTGAAACGATCCAGGAAACGCCCCCGATCACGTTATAGAGCATGTATTTCATCCAGTTCATCCGACCAATACCTGCTACAAAGGGTACAAAAGAACGGACGATCGGGAAAAAACGGCTCAAAATCACGGCAGATGCGCCGTATTTATTGTAAAATGACTCGGCTTCTTCCAGGTTCTTAGGTTTGAAAAAAGGTACTTTACCGGACTGAATGATCCCTCTTCCAAACCTGTAACCGATATAATAATTGAGCATGTTACCAGAAATGGCAGCAATGATCAGTAGTATATTCAACAAGAAAATATCCAGTGGAATTTCAGGTTTTGCGGCCAGCACACCTATCGCAAACAGCAAGGTATCTCCCGGCAGAAAGGTCATGATGATCAGGCCAGTCTCAGAGAAAATAATAAAAAAAAGGATAGCGTAACTCCAGTAACCGAACATGGAAATCACTTCCGGCAACCGGGTTTCAAAATTAAAGATGAACTCTTTTATGGTTTCTAACATCTGCTTCTGTCGACTGTTTTAAAACTGCTTTACCCCTCTACGCTAAACCGGACACCTTTCTTCTGTAAACGCTCCAGATACAATTCTCCCAATGCTCCTGCAGGTGTTACAACGCCACCTTTTACAGGAAGCTGATCGTACTGTTCCAATATGGTCAGGGCTGCTTCGGAGATCATTTTGGAAGTTTCACCATATCCCGGATCACCTCCGGAGACACTGCAACGCACAGTCGTCTCACCGGACTGCCCGATCAGGTCTACCCTGAAATGGCTCTGTTCCCGCTTTACTTCATCAGGACCTTCTCCACTCTCTCTCCACCCGAGCAAAAGATTCCTGCTCGCTTCAAACTTGCTGGCTAATAATAAAGCACCTGCACCGATCGCTATTCCGCCTGCATATACAGGGTTATCAGCTCCGAGATACTGGCCGTACGAGAAATCCGGCCCGTAAATATCCGGTCTCAGCCGGCTGCTGCGCCGGACGATCTGCGGATCTACCACCGGCATTGGCAAGGCCCATTTACCGATCGCCTTTCTATAATGTACACCGTCGAATGAAGCCGGACCGAATTTGTATTTCGGGTCTAAAATAGCTTCTTCTGTGAGCTGCTCCAGTATACCTATGGCAGAGCTCAGCGTGCCTCCCGAAAAAGTTCCTTTTCCACTGATATATCCCTGTATCTTTTTTGTTCCTGCCGGCAATTGCTGAGCGGTAAAGAATGTGCCCAGATCTGCAGGTACACTGTCAAAACCACAACTGTTGACGATCAGCGCACCGTTACGCGCTGCCTTAAAATCATAATGTTTATAGATGTGCTGAACATAATCCGGCTCTCCGGCCAGATCGAGACAGTGTGTTCCTGCTTCCACACAGGCACTGACCAACGCCTCGCCATGCAGAGCATAAGGTCCTACTGTTGAGAGAATGATTTTTGCGGATTCCGCCAGCCTGCTCATATCATCAATATCCGAAGTATCTGCCAGGATATATTCCAGGTTCTCAGCAGCATTACTGATCTGTTTCAGATCACTTATAACTTCCTGCAATTTGCGCTCATTTCTTCCCGCAATGGCCCAATTTACCTGTGTTCTGTCTACATTCCTGGTGAAATATTCTGCTACTAATTTTCCTGTGAAACCTGTTACGCCATATATGATGATATCAAATCGTCTGCTGCTGTCTTTCATCCAGTGTCATTTTCAGTATAAGCACTCAAACATATAAAAAAGTTTCACCAAAAATGGTGATTTAAGTATATTTTAAGCTCTATAAAGTTAGAGACAGCCGTATTGATTTTACATTAACTTATTATGTACAAATCTTTTTTGCCAGAGAACCGAATTTTATATCTTTGCGCTACAAGAAAACAACCTCATGAATCACCAGAACATAGTTGAACTGCTTGGAGAGGAACAGGCAGCTTATCTATTAGAGCATCAGTGCGATACCATTTCTAAAGATTTGTTACACCTTCCGGGCGGCGACTTCGTGGACAGGGTCTGGACGAGCTCCAACAGAACGCCACAGGTGTTGCGCAGCCTGCAGGCTTTATACGGACACGGAAGACTGGCCAACACCGGATACCTGTCTATCCTTCCTGTAGACCAGGGCATTGAGCACTCTGCCGGAGCCAGCTTCGCTCCCAACCCGATCTATTTTGATTCTGAGAATATCGTCAGGCTGGCTATTGAAGGCGGTTGCAATGCGGTCGCATCCACTTATGGTGTACTGGGTTCCGTAGCCCGCAAATATGCACACAAGATACCTTTCATCGTCAAGATCAATCATAACGAATTCCTCTCTTATCCGAATACCTTTGACCAGGTGCTGTTCGGCTCTATCAAGAATGCCTGGGATATGGGTGCAGTAGCCGTTGGCGCAACCATCTATTTCGGCAGCGAAAATTCCCGCAGGCAGATCGTTGAAATCGCACAAGCATTTGAATATGCCCATGAGCTGGGTATGGCCACTATCCTCTGGTGCTACACCCGTAATAATGCCTTCAAGAAAGACGGCATCGATTACCACACTTCTACCGACCTGTCTTCCCAGGCTAACCACCTCGGCGTGACCATCCAGGCAGATATCATCAAACAGAAGCTCTCTACCAATAACGGCGGATACAACGCGATCAACTTTGGTAAAACACACAAGAAAGTGTACACCGACCTGACAACTGATCACCCTATCGACCTCAACAGGTACCAGGTAGCCAACTGCTATATGGGCCGTGCCGGACTGATTAACTCCGGTGGTGAGTCTAAAGGTGCATCCGACCTTGCAGAAGCTGTTACAACAGCGATCATCAACAAGAGAGCGGGCGGTCAGGGTTTGATCTCCGGCCGTAAAGCGTTCCAGAAAACAATGAGTGATGGCGTATCACTCCTGAATGCCATCCAGGACGTTTATCTCAACGAAGAAATTACTATAGCTTAAGCTATCTGAATGATAACGAACAGGCTGTCTTTACGGGCAGCCTGTTTTTATTTACAGCTCATCATACCCGGCTTCTAGCTCGCCTTTCCGGAAACGATTCACCAATTCATGCGCCAGACGGGTGGGTTCCGGGATACGATACTGACCGGTGCAATGGCGGATCGTCTCCAGCGTATTCTGTAACCCCATCAGATGACCGGGCGACACGTAAACCGGAGCGGTTTTATTCTTACTCCGATAAGCAAAACCGATGACTTCGTTACCGGTGCCTTGAATGGCACTATAATCACCTTTAAGCAATCCGGGCTCCTGGTAGTGACCGTAAAGCAGGTTTTTAGCACAACCCATACTGCGTTGACCGCTCAGCACACCGAAATGCGTAGCAATCCCCATTCTTCTGGGATGCGCAATGCCATGTCCGTCCACCACCAGCACATCCGGTTTTTGCAGCATTTGCTTCCAGGCTGTTAATAATGCTGGCACTTCCCGGAAAGCCAGGTATCCCGGCACATAAGGGAAACGTGTCTCTGAACGGACCAAAGAATAAGCAACAGGTTTCAACTGAGGATAAGACAATAAGATGATCCCCGCATAGATCACCGGGCTGTACAGGTTCAGCGATATATCTGCCCCGCCGATATATTTCACTTCAAATGACTGCTCAGTGATATCCACCTGCTCCCGCAGATCCTGCTGAATCTGCTTTGCTTCCGCCATACTGATATGCTCGTAATTCAATTCCGTATTCATGGCTACTGAATTTACTTTTATTCAGTTGAGAAGTAAAGTAAAAGTTTGATTTTTTAACACAATTCAGTGCCAATACCTATTGCGCTTTGCCTGTAAACCATCTAACTTTATAGTATTCAATTCCGAAACGTTGAGGACGTAAGAGATGGGTTAATACACATACTCACCGGATTGTAAGGGGATGTATAAAGCATCCCCTTTTTATTTGCCTGATTTGTAGAGTTGCAGGGCATCTGGCAACGCGATTATATTTTGCTATTCAATATGAACGGTTGTGAATTTCTTCAATGCATTATTTGCAATAATATCAATAAACATTTCAATTAATTCAATCTATATTATAATTTGTTTATCAGTTCGACATATTACAGAAACAATAGGCGATTAACATTCAGATACATATACAATATTTGATAACATCCCGGTTTACAACGAAATACTTATAATCTGTAAATAAAATTATCAGTCAATTGAAATTAACTTAAAAACCCCTTATATATTTACTATAGAACCAATTGATTAAATCATCAACCAAATACTAATCCCGGTCCATATACAAATTATGCCGAATATTTAGTAAAAGAAGTTATCGCCATGAACTCCATTGCATTTATTGATACGGAGATTGAACCGAAGAGCCGGAAAATTCTTGACATCGGGAGTATTAAAGGTGATGGAAGTACTTTTCACAAATCTTCCATAGCTGAGTTTATTCTGTTTCTGAACGGAACACAGTTCATTTGCGGACACAATATTTTCAATCATGATGTGAAATATATCGGCAAAGCACTTGAAGATGCAGGTGTAAATTCGGCAAACATCATTGACACCCTGTTTCTTTCTCCTTTACTTTTTCCCGCCAGACCCTATCATGCGCTATTAAAAGACGACAAGCTTCAATCTGAAGACACCAATAACCCTTTGAATGATTCTATCAAAGCAAAAGACCTGTTTAACGATGAAGTTGCTGCTTTTAAGCAAACTGACGGAATACTTCAACAGATCTTCTATTTGCTATTAAATGACAAAAAGGAATTCCGTTCCTTTTTCCGGTTCATGGCATATACCGCCGAAAATACCGATCCTGAAAAACTAATTCGTGAAAAATTCAAAAATGAAATTTGCGAACAAGTTGACTTAGCAACAATAATTTCAGACAAACCGATTGAACTTGCTTACTGTTTATCGCTAATCAACTCTTTTGTTCAGCACAAAAAAATACATTCTATAACACCGCCTTGGGTTTTAAAAAATTATCCCGAAGTGGAACGGATAATGTTTCGTCTAAGAAACAAACCTTGTGTAAGTGGTTGTGAATACTGTAATCAGGCATTAGACGCAAATAAAGGGCTAAAAAGATTTTTCGGTTTTGATGCTTACAGAAGTTACGGTGGGGAACCGTTACAAGAAAAAGCAGTTAAAGCAGCCATTGACAACAAATCTATACTTGCCGTTTTCCCGACAGGTGGCGGAAAGTCAATCACATTCCAAGTTCCCGCTTTGATGAGTGGAGAAACTTCAAAAGGTTTGACAATTGTGATTTCGCCATTGCAGTCACTAATGAAAGACCAAGTTGACAATCTGGAAAAAATTGGAATTACAGATGCAGTAACCATAAACGGCTTGCTTGACCCGATTGAAAGAGCAAAATCTTTTGAAAGAGTTGAAGATGGTTCGGCTTCCATTCTTTACATATCACCAGAATCACTACGCTCAAAAACAATCGAAAGATTAGTTTTAGGGAGAAAAATTTCTCGTTTTGTTATTGATGAAGCACACTGTTTTTCATCGTGGGGACAAGATTTTAGAGTTGATTATTTATACATCGGAGATTTTATCAAATCTATTCAAGAAAAGAAAAATCTGGAAGAGGGCATTCCTGTTTCGTGTTTTACGGCAACTGCAAAACAAAAAGTAATAGAAGATATACGAGATTATTTCAGAGAAAAACTTTCGCTTAATCTTGAGTTGTTTACTTCAACGGCATCACGAACCAATCTACAATACAAAGTTTTTGAAAAAGGAGACGAAGAAGAAAAATACCAAACAGCGAGAGACTTAATTGAAGAAAAAAATTGTCCGACCATCATTTACGTTTCGCGAACACGAAAAGCCTACACGCTTGCTGAACGCTTGCGAGAAGACGGTTTTAGTGCAAAGCCATATCACGGCAAAATGGATAAGCAGGAAAAATCTGAAAACCAAGATTCGTTTATCAATGGAGAAACTCAAATAATGGTGGCTACTTCCGCTTTTGGAATGGGCGTTGACAAAAAAGACGTTGGAATGGTTATTCATTATGAAATTTCCGATTCACTTGAAAACTACATTCAGGAAGCAGGACGGGCAGGACGAGACGAAAATATTACGGCTGATTGTTTTGTGTTGTTTAACGAAGAAGATTTAAGCAAACACTTTATTTTATTGAACCAAACCAAACTTTCCATTAAAGAGATTCAACAAGTTTGGAAAGCAATTAAAGAAATAACACGGTTTCGTTCATCGGTTTCAAATTCCGCTTTGGAAATTGCACGAAAAGCAGGTTGGGACGACAATGTTGTTGAAATTGAAACAAGAGTTACAACAGCCATTGCCGCGTTGGAAGATGCAGGATATTTGAAACGTGGGCAAAATATGCCGCGCATTTTTGCCGATAGTATTCTTGCAAAAAACACACAGGAAGCTATTGATAAAATCAATGCTTCGCAAAGATTTGTTGGCAACCAAAAAGAAAAAGGAATAAGAATTATCAAGAAACTTTTTTCAAGTAAAAGCAGAAAACAATCAAGCGATGAAGCAGCAGAATCAAGAATTGATTACATCAGCGATCACTTAGGAATTGTAAAAGAAGAAGTGATAAACATTGTCAATCTTTTGCGTGAAGAAAAGATTTTAGCCGATGCAAAAGATTTAACCGCTTTTATCAAAAAAGCAGAAAACAAAAATCGTTCTTTCAAAATCGTTGAGACATTCAGTAAAATTGAAACCTTTTTACTTCCAATTATTGAAGAACAAGAAAAAGTGTTTCACATTAAAGAACTGAACGAGCAAGCAGAAGAAAAAGGACTTGACGACATTAGCACCAATAAGATTAAAACCATTTTCAATTTTTGGGCAATCAAAAATTGGATTAAGCGAAAAGGGTTAGAGTCAAAAAATCGCATTGCTGTTCTTTCATTACACCCGAAAGAATTATTGAAAGATAAATTAGAGAAACGACACGCTTTAGCAAAATTCATTGTTGAGTTTCTCTACGAAAAAAGTAATGCACCCACCTCGAAAGAAGAATCGCTAAAAGAGGAAGTATTAGTAGAGTTTTCAGTTCACGAATTAAAAACCGCTTACGAGGAAAGTTCAAGTTTGTTTAAAGTGAACATCAACCTTGACGATATTGAAGACACACTTTTTTACTTGTCAAGAATTGAAGCAATAAAAATTGAAGGCGGTTTTCTTGTTGTGTATAATCGTTTGACCATTGAACGAACTGAACAAGACAACAAAAAACGTTATACAAAAGACGATTATCAAAAACTGCATCAGTTTTACGAAAACAAAGTGCAACAAATTCACATCGTTGGCGAATACGCCAAAAAAATGATTGAGGACTACAAAAGTGCTTTGCAGTTTGTAGAAGATTATTTTCATTTAAATTATTCGTCGTTTTTACACAGATATTTTCCGGGCAGTCGTCAAAATGAAATCAAACGAAACATTACGCCAGCTAAATTCAGACAACTTTTCGGAGAACTTTCGCCAACACAATTAAAAATCATAAACGACAACGAAACTAAACACATTGTTGTTGCTGCCGGTCCGGGAAGCGGAAAAACCAGAGTTTTGGTGCACAAGTTGGCATCATTGCTTTTAATGGAAGATGTGAAGCACGAACAGTTATTGATGATTACATTTTCAAGAGCAGCAGCAACCGAATTTAAAAAGCGTTTGCTTAAACTAATCGGTAACGCAGCAAACTACATTGAAATAAAAACGTTCCATTCTTACTGTTTTGATTTGTTGGGCAAAGTGGGCAGTTTAGAAAAATCTGATGAAATCTTAAAAAAGACAATTCATAAAATCAAAAACAACGAAGTTGAAGCAAGCCGAATAACAAAAACCGTTTTGGTAATTGACGAAGCCCAAGATATGGACAAAGACGAGTTTGGTTTGATAAGTGCTTTAATGGAACAGAACGAAGAAATGCGGGTAATTGCGGTTGGAGATGACGACCAAAACATTTATGAATTTAGAGGCGCAAGTTCAAAGCACCTTGAACAATTCATTCGTGAAAACAAAGCAGTCAAACACGAATTAGTTGAGAATTACAGAAGCAAAAATAATTTGGTTGATTTTTCAAATCAGTTCGTAAAACGAATTTCACACCGACTAAAACAAACGCCAATCATTGCAAAACAAAATGACAATGGGCAAATAAAAATCATTCGTTATCAAAGTGGCAATCTTATTAATCCGCTTATTCAGGATATTCTCTCAACAGGACTTTCGGGAACAACTTGTGTACTGACAAAAACCAATGAAGAAGCACTACAAATTACAGGATTGCTTTTGAAAAACGATGTACAGGCGAAGCTGATACAATCAAATGATGGTTTCAGCTTATATAATCTAAACGAAGTCAGATACTTTTTAAGTCATTTGAACTTAGCAGATGATGTTTATACAATCAGTGATGAAATTTGGTTAAACGCAAAACGTGAAGTTGTAAATAAATATCGCTACAGCACGAAGTTGGAAATTTTAGGAAACATCATTAAAGAATTTGAAGCATCAAATCCGAAAAAGAAATACAAATCCGACTTGGAAGTTTTCATTCGTGAATCTAAATTGGAAGACTTTTATAGCGAAAATGGCGAGACAATTTTTGTTTCAACAATTCATAAAGCAAAAGGAAAAGAATTTGACAATGTTTTTCTAATGCTTGAAAACTTCAATCCCGCAACAGACGAAGCAAAACGACTTTTGTATGTTGCAATGACAAGGGCAAAAACAAACCTGACAATTCATATTAACTCAAACTTCCTTGACAATCTCACAGCAGACAACTTACACAGAATTGAAAACAAAGAAAAGCATTTACAGCCGAACGAATTAGCAATGCACTTGTCGTTAAAAGACGTTTGGTTGGACTATTTCATAACCCGACAACATTTGGTTTATCAACTCAAAAGCGGAGACAGTTTAACAGTAAAAGACGATGAATGTTTGGACGAGAAAGGAAAATCCCTTTTGAAATTTTCTAAGCAGTTCGTTGGGCAAATCAAAAAGATGAAAGAGAAAAACTATGTATTGAAAAATGCTAAAGTGAATTTTATAGTTTATTGGAAAAAGGAAGACACCGACCAAGAAGTGAAAATTATTTTGCCGGAATTGTATTTTGAAAGAAGTAACTAAAATTGAAATGCTGTACAGAATTTATGAGGATAAGGAATTTGTAAATGAAATAGAATTGAATAGTGTGTTACACGACTTAGCTATTTACAAAATACCGTTGGGTTTGCCTTCTATTGAATTTAGACAACGACTTTCAGAAGCATTCTTCTCTCATAAATTCATCAAGAACTTTTTGGACAATTTAGAATCAACAAACGAAATCTACTTCGGTTCAGCCAAAGAATGGATTCATAGACATTGTGCTGATGTTCCAACGCCAAGAAAGTGGGAAATAACAGAGAATATTCAAATCCTTTACAGGTGGATTGTAAAACTTTGTAACGGAAAGTACAAAATTGACAGACCTAATTATTCTTGTATAAATCATTACCATTTGCAAACACATTCAAGATTGAGGTAGTGAAATTAACATTCTAAAAATACTGGTCATATTATCCACACAATGGAATCATACACAAACGGAGGATTAATTCTGATTAAAGAAAAGATTGACGAAAATCCAAATTACTTTCTTCATCCAACTTCGTTTTTGAATATGATTTTGGATAGTAAAATAGAGTAGGAATCATAATGACTCATTTAAGTAATTAACTTTGTTAATCTTTTCCGCACTTCTTCTCCATTCAGCAATTACTATAACAACACCCGTAACTATTTTTTTGGAAAAGCATCCGTCTTCAAAACAAATCAGGTATTTCGAAATATAACCTCGTTATCCTGCGGATTTTAGCTGTGCATGGCTTAACTTAGGATCTGAAGACAGATAGACATGCACATCAATATTTACCACCGGGAACCGGATACCGTACTCGCTCCGCAAGGACGGATTGATACCCTGAGCAGCCCGAAATTTGAAGAAGCACTCACACCACTGGTGACTACGCAAGATTTTAACCTGGTCATTGACTTTGCCGGAGTGGATTATATCTCCAGCGCCGGTCTCAGGGTACTGCTGATCGGTGCACAGAAAGCGAAAGGTCTGAACGGCAACCTGGTACTGGAGAATCTCAATGAAAGTGTAAAACAGGTACTCGATATCACCGGTTTCACGCCGCTTTTCAATATCCGGTAAATATGGACACCCTTGCGCTCGTCATTCATCAGCTCACCGAACTGGACGGGCTGCAGGATCAGGTCAGAGACTTCCTGGCCGGGCGCAATATACCTGTCATCATACAGCAACAGTTACAGATCATTATTGACGAACTGGTCTCCAATGCGATCTTACACGGATCCGGTGTTACAGATCATTTCCGGCTGGAAGTGCAGCTGTCGATAGCACAGGCAACCTGTACCCTGGTCATTCGCGATAACGGACCGGCTTTTAATCCGCTCACCTACGATGCCTCACCGGAAACCGCCCTCAACCCGGAAGAGATACAAACCGGCGGATGGGGCATACTGATCTCCAGGTCACTGGCCGACGAGATCCGGTACGATGATACTCAATCTTTTAACACCCTGATCATCCAGAAAAAGCTACCGTGAATCTCTCCAATAAACTGATCCTGGTCCTGGGCCTCTGCCTGCTCCTGATATACGGCAGTATATCGATCTACCTCAGCGGCTACCTGGTCAGGAAACTGGAAGTGGAAGCGGTCAGGGAAATGGAGATCGTAGGAGATTACCTCGCAGCAGAAGCGACCGCCAATCAATGGGCACTGGAAGAGATCGTTCAGAATACAGCCAACACCTTCGAAGAGCTGGAGATCCCGGAACGACAGATCAGGATACTGATGAAAGATATCCTGGAAGACAATTACGGCGAATTATACGGTCTCTGCTATGCGCACCTGCCGGAATTTAAAAGCCAGGCCTATTACGTGTGGAAACAGAATGACACCACCGTCCGGGAAACAGACCTGGCTGCAGACAGCACCTACCATTATGCCTCTAAGCGGTGGTTTCTCCAGGCGCTCAGCGCTAACGAGCCTGTCTGGACCAGCCCATATGAAGATGAAGGCGGCTGGGGCGTGAATATGGTCACCTATGCCGTTCCCGTCCGGGATCGTTCTGGCAATACGCTGGCATTTCTGACAGGCGATATGTCGATGGAATGGCTCAATCAGCTGATCTCAGACGCTTACGAAGCCAGGTGTCCCTATACCGTTTTCATTGTCGATGACGTTTCGGATAAAATCATCGCCCACCAGAACAAAGATTATATACTGAATAAAACCTACCAAGAGGTCTATGGAGACAAATTCAAACAGCCTTCCGACTTTGCCAAAAACATGCGCCCCGGGCATGAGATCCTGGAAGGAACGCAGAACGGGCAAACTCATTTTATGATCCGGATTCCGCTGGATACCCACAGCTGGAGTGTATACATCTCTTTTTCACGGGAAGATATCCTGAACAATTTAACGCATACAAAAAGGTTCATGGACATCGCTTTCCTGGCCGGTTTCCTGATACTGTTCATAGCCGTTATCCTGGTCACCAACCGGATCATTACACCGCTCAGAGAATTATCAGCAGTCGTCAAAAAAACAGGTAAAGGTCAACTGGACATCCGCATCCCTTATACCGGAAGTACAGACGAGATCGGCGAGCTGTCCAAAGCTTTTGAGCAGATGCAGACCGACCTGAAAACCTATATTGAACGGATCAAAAAAGCCACTGAAGAAGCTTCATTGATCAGGAATGAATTATTGCTGGGTCACAAGATCCAGGAAAGTCTTTTACCTCAACCGGACGCGCTGGAATATCTTTCGGACAAATATATCATTACCGGTTATCAGGCCTCAGCGAAGGAGGTAGGCGGAGACCTGTACGACTATTTTGAACTGGAGGACGGGAATATCTGCTTCCTGCTAGGGGATGTTTCGGGGAAAGGTGTGCCTTCTGCCTTACACATGGCCGGAATACGGGCAACTGTCCGGGCTTACGCCAAACAAGGCAAGACACCTGCGGAAATCATCTTTGCTGTTAATAACGAGCTGGCTGCCAACAACGAACTCTGCATGTTCGTAACCCTATTCTGCGCAGTCACCCGGATACAGGAGCACACAGTCATTTATTCCAATGCAGGGCACGAATGTCCTTATATTGTCCGCCGTTACGACCAGATCGAACAGGTTCAGAATATACCACAACCGGCAGCAGGCATTATCCGGGATTTCCCTTACAAGGATTCCGTGATTGCACTCGATCCGGAAGAGATTCTCTTCATTTACAGTGACGGACTTACGGATGCGGAAAACAGCACAGGCGCACAGTTCGGCAGAGAAAATGTAGAGGCCATATTAAAAACACCTTTATCACCCTATACACTCATCCGGCATTTCCGGGAAGAACTGAACCGATTCTGCGGAACAGCAGAACCATTCGATGATGTCACCTTGCTGGCATTTTGCTATTCATCCAATAAAACGCGCTATGAGTACACCACACGAGAAGAATAAAATGGAGATCAGGCTGACCAATAACATGCAGCTTCTGCCGATCGCCACACAAAGCATTGTGCAATTTGCCCGGATCGCAGGCTTTAGTGAGAACGCCTGCCGGCAAATAGAAATGGCTACAGAAGAGGCGGTGGCCAATGTCATCAAGCACGCCTACCTGCCGGAAGAAACTGCAGATTTCTCGATCTCCCTGCAAGCCATTCCTACGGGTATCTCTATCAGCATTCATGATAAAGGTCTTCCTTTCGATCCGGATACCGTCCGCTATGATGAACAAAGCCTGCAAGGTCTCGGAAGCTATGTCATGGGAAAGTTGATGGATAAGATGACCTACATCAACCATGGGAAAGCCGGTAAAGAGCTCAACCTGGTCAAATATTTCGAGGAAACGCAACCTCAGGCTGCATCCGAGGATAACACAATACCCGATCCTCAAGGTACTCCTCCGGTACATACCTACACTTTCAGACCGTTCCGGCCGGAAGATGCCATAGAAGTGGCCAGGTGCGCTTACGAATCCTATGGCTATACCTATGCCTATGAACACATTTACTTCCCGGAAAGAGTTAAAGCATTGAACGCCAGCGGAGACCTGATCTCCCTGATCGCTGAAGCGGACAACGGGGATGTCGCCGGACATATCGCACTGGTTAAAATAGAAGGTTATGACGGTTTGTACGAACTGGGACTGGCGATGACCAAACAACGGTACAGAGGAGGCAGCATATTCGGCCAGCTGCTGAACCTGGCGTACACAGAATCTGAGAACAGGAAACTTCACGCGGTCTTTGGTCAATGTGTGACCACACATACCTATTCCCAATCTGCTCCGCTCAAGACCGGGATGTTTCCCACAGCACTGCTGCCTGCATATGTACCCGATGATGTAGCCTTCAGGAAAATTGCAGATGATATTCAGCGGCGTACTGCGGTACTGATCGTTAATAAAGTGCTGCGGCCTTCCGGACAAAATACCGTCTACCTGCCTGCAAAGTATATTGCGCTCGCCCAAAGCATCTATGAAGGGTTGGGAATAGAGAGAGAGATCAAAGAAGGTATACAACCCGTACCGGAATCTACTGCGCTTTCCAAACTGTCTATCAATTCAAACCTGAAAATGGCCAAGATCATACTCAACGGCTATGATGCAGATTATTCACGCAACCTGAAAAACATCATTCACCAGCTGAAACGGGAGCAGATCTCCATGGCAGAAGCCTTCGTAAACCTGTCAGATCCGGCCTCTCCGCAGATGATCCTGGATGCAGAAGCGGCTGGTTTCAGGTTTACGGGAATTTTACCGGGTGCCATACAGGGCGACATCGCTATCTTGCAGTATCTCAATGGTATAGAACCTAATGTAGACCAGATCAAAGTACTGGAGAAAGGTAAATTCCTGCTGGATTTCATTACGCAACAATTCGATTAAACCGCTATTCACCATGACAATAGAAACTTATCATAAACATCTCTGGCAAGACCGGTTCATTGACGATACAGAACTGGAACACCAGCTGGCACAATTGCCCGATATACTGGCAGACGACCTGCATAAGCACCTGGACACTATTATCCTCACGGATGCCTGCGCTACCCTGATCCGCAGAATTGAGAATGGTGAGCTGAAACACCTGGAAGATGCACTGGTCAGGGTCTGTCATAACCCTGCTGTTGCCCAGCAGCTCATCCGCGGCATCTGCGAATTTATGCGCCGGGAAAATATCATGAAACGGCTGAAAAGCGATCTGGGCAGTTATCATCCCTTTGACCTGACCCGGCCGGATTATGCCGAAACGACCTATGAAGCCTGGAAACCGCTGGGCGTACAGGTGCATATCGTTCCGGGCAACGCCCTGAATGTAGGAGTGCTCAGCATGCTCGAAGGACTAATCGCCGGCAATATCAATATCCTGAAAAATACAGCCCGCAACGGCAATTTCGCTCAGCTGTTCATGAAAGCGCTGATCGACAGTGATGAAACAGGTGTACTGAAGCACTTCATTTACCTGCTGGAGATATCTTCTTCGCAGAACGACATTATCCGGCAGCTGATCCACCAATCCGATGTGGTGACAGTGTGGGGAGGTGAAGAGGCAGTCAAATCCATCCGGGAAATGTGCCCGCCGGGTGTACGCGTAGTAGACTGGGGTCACAAGATCAGCTTCGCCTACTTCGCTGAGAACATGCTGGAAAACCCCGCTGCCATCGACGCGCTGGCCCAGGATATCTGTCGCAGGAACCAGCAGGCTTGTACCAGTCCGCAATGCGTATTGGTAGAAACTACAGATATGGATCAACTGGACCTGTTCGGTGAAACACTGGCCAGGAGCCTGCAAAAGGTATCTCCTGCTTTTCCGCAACAAGAGACTTCTATCCATGAAAAAGCAGAGATCACCACGATCACACACCTGCAAAAGGTAGAAGCTGCGATGGGTAACGGAAAAGTTATCGAGGCACCTGATTTTTCTTACCGGATCCTGATCGATTACCGGAGCGGGCTTCAACCTTCTCCCCTTTTCAGAACGATCTGGGTCAAGCCGGTAGAACGCAGAAAAATTATATCTGTTCTCCGGCCATTCAACCTGTACCTGCAAACCTGCGGACTCGCAACCGACAATATCAAAGATACCTACGAGATCACAGAAGCGCTGCTCAAGGCCGGCTTACAACGGATCACCCAGGTGGGACACCAGCACGATTCTTACGTAGGAGAACCGCATGATGCCGTATATGCTTTGCAACGCTATACCAAGCGGGTAGCCGCCCGTTACGACAGTCAGCTGATGAAAGGTATTCCAAGCTTCGCTTATCTCCACCCGGAAGCCGGTAAACGCGACCTGAGCATTTATCCGGTCACGGATAAAACCGCCCGGCAGAACGAGGTCAACCCCAATGCCAAGATGTTCCTGAAAAGCGGAGGCAGCAGCGGACAAACCAAAGTAGCCGGTTATTCCTGGGAAGACTGGGACGAACAGGTGGCTATCATGTGTGAATCTTATATGATCGCAGGCATCACACCCGACAACAGATGTGCCAACCTTTATTCTGCGGGCAACCTGTACGGCGGTTTCGTGGCCTCACAAAAAGCGCTGGAAAAGCTCAACGCGGCTACGCTGAGCATCAGCTCCAACCTGGACACGCGAACTATTGCGGAAACCATCGTCTCCATGAAAGCAGACGTCGTGCTGGGCATGCCTTCTTTCCTCAGGAAACTTTTCCGGGAAGAAGCCGATATCCTGAAACCCTATAAAGGTTTTAAGAAACTGGTCTATGGCGGAGAGCTGATGACCGAGGAACAGAAACAATGGTTCCGAAATGAATTTGGTTTTGAAGAGATCCTCTCTCCTGCTTACGCCAGCAATGATGCACTCATGAACGGATATGCCTGCAGGTATTGCGGCAACGGTGAGTTTCATGTTCCGACAAAGGTCATTGACGTAGAGATCCTGAAAATGGATAGCGATCAACCGGTAGAAGGTAGTGAAACGGGTCGCATCCTGATCACCAAGAAAAGCATCAAAGATCCGGAGCTGCATCGCTATGATATCGGAGACCTGGGTCAATGGATCAGCGAACCTTGTGCCTGCGGACATCAGACTCCTAAATTCCGCCTCATGGGCCGGCATGGCGACCTGGTCAGGTGTGGTGCCAAATTTGTCAACTACAGGGAAATCTGTAACCTTATTCTGAAAAACACCGGGTACACGGATGATATCCAGATGGTTATCCGTAGCTCTGCTGAAAATGCAGATGAAGTGGTCATCCGACTGCTGGATAATATGTCCGGCCAGGAACAAGCAGTTATCGACCTGCTTTTGTCCGGTATCAAGGACCTGGCTTATGCTGTCAAAACACATAATGCTTCCCTGTATATTGAAACCACCCCGATCGATGGTTTTGAGATCGCCAAAGCCAGCGGAAAAGTCAGACCGATTGTTGATTTAAGAACTCACCTTTAAAATTATCCCGATGTACACACCTGCGTTAGACAATATATTACCGGACAGTACCCACATGCAGCAAGTGTGGGATCTGTTACATACTGCTCCATACACAGATCCTGCGGAGACCGATGCGCTCTATATCCGGGCCTTAAAAGAATGTATCAGCTTTCACCAGCGGCATAATCCGTTCTATAGGGAATACCTGGCATTCAACGGTTTTGATATTAACCAGTTACAAAGTATAGGGGAACTGGACAAACTGCCGTTCCTGCACGCCAATTTCTTTAAAACTCATGTGGTCAAAACCGCTAAAGATGAAGAGATCATCCTACACGTAACCTCCTCCGGTACTACTGGACAGAAATCCCAGCATTTCCTGGACAAATGGACCAATGAAGCCATGCACTACATCTCTGATGTCAGTCAGCAGGCCAACGGCTTTATTACAGATGCTCCTTGTAATTACTTGGTTTTCAACTTTGAACCATATGTAGGCTTCAAAACCGGCACTGCCACTACCAACCAAAAGATGATGCAGTACGCACCTAAAGTGCACGTAAATTACGCACTCAGGTATAACGGTGTGAAAGGACACGATTTTGACAGCTTCGGTGTGATCGACCGCCTGATCGAATACCAGCAGGAAGGTTTACCGGTCAGGATGCTCGGGTTTGCTGCCTTTCTGAACTTCACCATTGACAAGCTGAAGGAACTGGGACATGACCGGCTGTTATTGCATCCGGATTCCCGGTGCCTGTTCGGCGGCGGCTGGAAAGGACATGCCGACAAAGAGATCCCGAAAGATGCTTTTTACCAGAAAATCCATGATTTCTTCGGCATACCGCTGGAAAACATCCGGGATAAATACGGGTCCGTAGAACATCCCATCTCGTATGTGGAATGCTCAGAACATCACCTCCACCTGCCTACTTTTGAGCGGGTGATCATCCGGGATGTACAAACCCTGGAACCATTGGGTTATGATCAACCCGGCTTTGCCCAGCTGATCTCCCCGGTGATCACATCTATGCCTTCTCACTCGATCCTGATGGGAGATCTTGCCGTACTGCGGCCTGCTTCTGCCTGTAAATGCGGTAAAAAAACACCTTTTATCGAGATCAGAGGAAGAGCCGGTACTTCTAAAAACAAGAGCTGCGCCATCGCTGCTTCGGAAATGCTGAAAAGAGGTTAACAGATGGCTAACCACGTCTTGATCCAATTCCCCGATTTCAGGAGGCTCTTCATCGCCAGGCTGATCTCCTGTATCGGAGATAAATTTTATACGATAGCACTGGCGTGGTGGATTCTTTCTACCTATCCTGATGACGGTAAGCTTAAGCTCAGCCTGCTCATGGCCGTCAATGTCTTACCTGTGGTAGTCTTCGGGCCGTTGATGGGTACGCTGACAGACCGCCTGAACAAGAAATACTGTATGATTGCTGCAGATATTATCCGGGCTGCGCTGCTGCTTTGCCTGACCTATATGATGTTTACCCAACACATCAGTATGGCGGCTGTCTATATCATCTCTTTCCTGCAGGCGCTGACAGGTCCTTTATTCGATACGGCTACCCAGTCCTCCATTTCTACACTGACGGACAAAGAGCACACACCCGCTGCCGTCTCTATGAACAGCTCTGTGACGCAGGTGGCCGCTGTATTGGGCGCATTGCTGGGCAGCATGCTCATTCACTGGATCGGTGTCGGAGGCGCTATTCTTTTCAATGCCCTCTCCTACCTGGTTTCGCTGCTTTTTGTCCTCGCGATCCGGACACCATTACTTTCCGCTTTTGTAAGAGAACCTTTCCTGTTGCAATTCAAGGAAGGTTTCAGGTATTTGTCTCAACATCCGCCGATCTATTCGCTACTGATTACTTTTTCAGTGCTCAACCTGTTCTTTGCGCCGATCATGCTGATCCTGCCGATCATGGTTAAAGATGTTTTGCACATGGAGGCCAATATACTCGCTCTCTTTGAAGCTTCACTGGCATCCGGCGCAGTATTGATGACCGTTTACCTGAGCTTTAAAACAGGTGCCTCTTCTATTTATACCAAATTATGCCTGGCTACTGTCTGTATGGGTTTATCTATGGCCGGCATAGGATTGACGGAGCATATAGGTGTGATCATGGCGCTGCTTTTCACCATCGGCTTAATGCTTTCTTACACCAATGCGACAGCTATGGCCTTGTTCCAGGGAGAAGTGCCTTACGAGGTGAAAGGCCGGTTCTTCGCGGTATTATATACTGTTGCATTTGCCGTCATACCTTTCAGTTATATGCTCGTCGGGCTGGTTTTACAATACCTGAATGTAGGTCACTTGCTTTTCATCTGCGGCAGTGCTATGGTGGCCATTGCGATTGCGTTGTATAAAATACCGAGGATCGGCGTTCAATAGTTTTAGCAGGATTGACGACCAAGTTATCGAAGTACAAATTCTCTATCTTATCAGGATGAATAAATCTGCGGGAGATCTTTAAACCATAGGTATTTTCTTTTTCAACCATGAACAAAGAGGCTCTAGCTTCATGGGAACATACTTAATCAGTTGTTTAGAAATTAATCCGCTCTCTTTCTTCTTCCTCATTATGCCTACTCTAATATATGAATGGTAAACATAGGAGGAGTTAAGAGACATTAAGAACCTAATATAAACCTTAATATTCTTAGCCTTAATGTTTTTCTTTTGCCAATCATGAGACTCATTAAGGGATATTAAGGGCCGTATAACTTAAAATATCGAATTATTTAGCCAGCAATTCCGATAAAGCAGCTCTATACCTTTGATCATCAGACATACCGTTATGCCCCAAACCTTCCAGGATGATCAGTTGATCTTCCGGTTTCAGCAATTTCTTCAGTTTAAGTGAGGCGTAATGGCTGATCACTCCATCCGCATCTCCGTGAAAGATCACAACCGGAACCTGACACTGCTCCAGATATTGATACGTATTCAGTTTATATCTCAACAAAAATACCGGAAGAAAAGGAAACCTTTCCTTCGCAATATCTGACAGGCTATAATAAGGCGCCTGCAAAATCAGCAAACGGGGATGATTGTCAGCAGCAACTTTTGCAGCCATCCCGGTACCGATCGAATAACCCAGTACAATGATCTTCTCCTCTGAATAGCTTTTCTTCAGTTCATCGTAAACCGTTTGCACATCAGAAAACAATTGTTCCGAACCCTTTATTTCCCCTTCGCTTTTTCCATAGCCCCGGTAATCCAGCATAAAAAGATCATAACCATTACCGGTATATACCTCTGCGACATACCCCAGGATGCCAGTGATCCACCGTTACCATGTAAGTATAGAATGACACCCTTAGAACTATCTGCACGAAACAAAAGACCATTCAGCAACACATCATCAGCGGTTTCAATATTCACCTCTTCCGGATCCCCCGGAAAATCAAATACATAGTCTGAATCCAGCTTTGCCGGTACAAAGATCAGCTTTTCCTGAAAGAAGAATAATAGGCCACAGATCAGGATATAAAGCACTGCTAAACCAGCAATGCAAGTAAAAAAGAGCTTTTTCATATCAATAAGGAAAATGTCATTATGGTCAACGAGTTTTCTGCCTGACAACAGCATGAGGAAACTTGTCTGCAATAAGATTCAACCGGATGCCATGTTCCAGGTATGCCTTTAGTCCATCCAGTACTGTCGTAAAACCACCTGTATTATTGACCAAAGCTGTGATCAGCTCATCCCCTGTTTTATCAAATCCATAGTTCCTGATCGTCACATAAGTATCATCTTTCAAAGGCTGAAATTCAAAATCCACAGCCGTTACAGTATCATCCCAGTTTATAGCAATCAATTGATTTTCTATAATCTGACGAACATATACTTGTGTAGATACCTGGTACATTTCCCAGGTCCAGGTTACAGTTTTACCCGTCTCCAATCTTCCGGCGGACTTTGTAAACCAGAAATTTGTTGTTACGGCAGGATCGATAAAAGCCTGAAAAACCTCAGTAACAGATCTGCGGATGAGCATCTGCACTTCAACACACACGGATGAGACCATTTTATTTACATTTTAAAATTTTGCTATTCTTACACACTTCCAAAGATCATTCTATTAAAAATATTAAATCCTGATAGCTTTTCTATAACGCCTGAATCATTGCAATAACATATCCCAACTCCTTCAAAAATTCCAACATATCAACAATACCCTGATCGCCCGATGAATTAAAGAACCATAATTGTAAAACCAGACCTGTTAAAAATATTAATACATTTGAAATAACAGCAAAAATGCTGTAAATTAGAAGCAAGAATGCTGAGAAATGAAAAAAGACTCCCACACCATAAAACCCTATGATCCCAAACAAAGTATCCAAAGATCCGCCACTTCTAAGAGCACTAAACAAAAGTGGTCATTAGCATTCGAAAATAAAGAATACACCTGGTCCTCTGAAATGGAGAAAGTACACATTCTACGAGAAGGAGTCCCTTACGATTCGATAGAAGTCATCAGCCAAAAGATCAATATACCAGTCAAAGACGTATTACACATGCTGGATTTACCCCAAACCACCTATAACAAAAAACGCAGAGAGCATTCCCTGCTGAATGGTAGAGACAGCGAAATTATTTTATCCCTAACAGAATTAATTAGTTACGGGATCGAAGTATTTAACGGTGAAAAAGAAAAATTCCAACGTTGGTTAAAAAAGCCCAATATCTCATTAGGCGGCTATACACCTGAAAGCTTACTGGATTCTATCACTGGTATCCAGGAAGTAAAAAACAGCCTGAACAGGATAGAATATGGCCATTTTGCATAATGAGAGTCTTCAGAATAGAAAGAGAAAAATACCTGGAAACCACACTAAAAGGTATTGGGGCGGCTTTATCAGACGGCTTCAGGTGGAACAGCAGAAATACACATTTAGTATATACTTCAGAATCCCGTGCACTGGCTACACTGGAAGTCGCTGTACACCTTGACATTAGTGAAGATCTTCCAACTGATCGGTATTATGTGGAAATAGATATCCCTGAGGATATTATCATCTTTGAATTATCGACTGATAACCTGCCAGATAATTGGGACAGCAAACCTCCCATTCCGGCAACGCAATACATCGGAGACGATTTCGTACAACAGAATATAGGCGCTGTACTAAAAGTTCCAAGCTGTATAGTTTTCCCGGAATATAACTACCTGATCAATCCTTATCATCCGGATGCAAAGAAAATCAAAGTTACTTCTACCCAAAGAATGAGTTTTGATCAGAGAATCAGATAAGTAACTCAGATAGATATCTTTCTCTCCATCAACAAACTGAATGTTCCAGGAATGATCATTTTACCAAACAGATAGGAGCAGCTAGTTGAATTATCACCGGTTTGCAAAGAAAAATCCCTTAAAAATATTGTATATATCCATAATGGAATATATTTTTGAAGCAAACCCCTTTTATGAAAAATATCTTAACGCAATTCATTGCGATTTTCGCAATTTTTTCTGCTCATGCGCAAAATCCGATTCAGATTCATCATGACCTTTGGACAGAAGACGGCTGGTGGTATATGGGAAGAGAAGAATTTACTTACTCACCTGAAAATTTAGTCGAACTCCATACTTTATACAGCGAAGATGCGCAAACCGGTGAATGGGAAAAGATCTTTGAAGAAAAGTATACTTACGATTCGACAGGATTACTGATCAGAAAATCTTCCCGGATCAAAATCGAAGGTGAAGACACCTGGCTGGATTACCAACGCTGGACCTACGAGTATGACTTGAACAATCGCCTGGCTGTCCAGACATTAGAAGAATTCACAGTCAATCTCAATGATGAATGGGTATGGCAACCTTTTGACAGATATCTTTATGATTATAATTCACTGCATCAAAAGATTAGTCAATTATACCAAACATGGTCACCTTTCTCAGATTGGACAAATGATCACATCGTTCTCTATACTTATGAGGATAGTCAACTCAGTTCAGAACTGGTAAAATTGTATAGTGATGACACTATTACCTTTGACCGGTACCGGACCAACTATTTCTACTCGGATAGTGAACAACTGACAAGCTTTGAAAAATATGAATATATCTCTGACAGCTGGATTCCCTCAGAAAAAGAAGAAAATCTGTATGATGTTCAGGACAAGTTGATTCAAACCACCAGATATTCCTGGAAGCAGGAGCTACAGGATTATAAATTATCCAGCCGGGATTCACTCCTCTACAACCTGGATAACCTATTAGAAGAAAAAGTCACGCAGATATTTCCCAATGAATCCTGGGATAACTATAGAAGATACCGGTATACTTATCCGACTCCAACTTATATCCCATCATCAACAGCTCAATACAGACTTTATCCTAATCCGGCATCTCAGCTCATTAATATTCAGTTCAACAACTCAGGTGACAGAACCATTGATATCCTGGACTTACAAGGCCGGATCGTTCATTCATATCGAACCCAAGACATCCAGGTACAATTACCGATTGCTTACCTGCCGGCACAGGTATACATCATCAGGACACAACAGAACAGCAATGTACAAACGCTGAAATTTATAAAACAGTGATAACAAAAACTAACAGAAGTGATTCCTAAAGAATGATTTAAACTTTAGTGCTTTCTTCTTCGGACAAAGCAATCCAAAAACGAATAAACAAAGATCTCCGGCATTTCTGCCGGAGATCTTATTATTGAACGCTCAGTTTAGCCTATAAAGCTACAGACTGATCTGTCTATAATCTTGAGTCTTGAATCTCAGGTCTTAAGTCTTAATCAATCTTCCCCACCATCTTCAACGGATCTACCCACTCGTCAAACTCAGCTTCCGTCATGTGTTCGAAATCGAGACCTTTGAGCTTGTATTCCAGTGCAGCCTGCTTCAGTGTGATACCTCTCTTATGCGCATCCTGTGCAATGGCAGCAGCATTGTAGTAGCCGATCTTAGGATTCAGTGCTGTTACCAGCATCAGGGAATTGTTCACATGTTTGGTGATGTTGTCTGTCAACGGACGAATACCTACTGCACATTTATCGTTAAAGCTTACACAAACATCAGCAATCAAACGGGCAGAATGCAGAAAGTTGTAGATCATAACCGGCTTGAACACATTCAGCTCAAAATGTCCGGTAGCACCACCTATGTTAATTGCCACATCATTACCCAATACCTGCGCAGCCACCATCGTCATCGCCTCACACTGGGTAGGATTCACTTTACCCGGCATGATAGAAGAACCCGGCTCATTGTCAGGAATAAAGATCTCTCCGATCCCTGCTCTCGGACCGGAAGACAGCATACGGATATCGTTACCGATCTTCATCAGTGATACCGCTGCCGTTTTCAACGCACCATGCGCTTCTACGATTGCATCATGCGCTGCCAATGCTTCAAATTTATTTTCAGCCGTTACAAACGGAAGACCGGTTAACGCTGCGATATGCTTTGCCACATTCACATCATAATTAGCCGGCGTATTGATACCTGTACCTACTGCAGTACCGCCCAATGCCAGCTCAGAAAGGTGTGCCAGCGAGTTTTTGATCGCTCTCAGACCGTGATCCAGCTGTGATACATAACCGGAAAATTCCTGCCCCAGCGTCAGCGGCGTTGCATCCATGAAATGCGTACGACCGATCTTCACCACATGTTTGAATTCCTGAGATTTCTCATACAAAGTCTTCCTCAGCTTCTCGATACCCGGAATGGTCTTTTCCACCAGGATCGTATACGCCGCGATATGCATAGCTGTAGGGAAAGTGTCGTTGGAAGACTGTGACTTATTGACATCATCATTCGGGTTGATAATCTTCTTCTCATCCGTCAGTTGTCCGCCGTTGAGCACGTGTGCACGGTAAGCTACTACTTCATTAACGTTCATGTTGCTCTGCGTTCCCGAACCGGTCTGCCAGACCACCAGCGGAAACTGATCGTCCAGTTTTCCTTCCAGCACCTCATCACATACCCGGCTGATCAGCTCTTTTTTCTCTACCGGCAGGACACCTGCTTCAAAATTGGTAATAGCCGCAGCTTTCTTCAGATACGCAAATGCCCGGATGATTTCCTTAGGCATCTTGTTAATATCCTGAGCGATCTGGAAGTTTTCGATAGAACGTTGGGTCTGAGCACCCCAATACACATGAGCAGGCACTTTTACCTCACCCATCGTGTCTTTCTCAATCCTGTATTCCATAATTGGAAGCAAATCTTAGTTTATAATAATTAACAAAAATAGTTGGTTCTGTATTTCAGGCACCTTCCTCCTGGTGTCAGGACCGGGCTGGTGCATTATTGTTGTAGTAATAATGACAGGTGATGTGTGTGATAAGTAACAGAGATTTAGCGATGAGTGACGAACGATAGACGGACGATCTGACCCGCTGCAATAAAACCCTTCATTTACTCATTAACTAATCCCCTAATTCCTAATTATCACATTAACAACATCACTTACCTTGAAAATTCGGTTTTCTTTTCTCCAGGAATGCCCTTACACCTTCCTCTACATCAGAAGACTTGAAGATATCACCAAAGGCATCTACTTCCGCTTTGAATCCGTCTACACCTTCCTGGAAATAAGCATTCGTTACGCTGATCACCTTCGCGACCGCTACAGGTCCTTTACCGGCTACTTTATGAATGATATAATGTGCTTTCTCAAATGCAGCTTCTTTATCGACCTCCACATAGTTGACCAGTCCCCAATGCAGTGCTTTTTCCGCATCGATCATATCTGCCGTGAGGTGCAATTCCAGGGATCTGGCTTTACCAATGTACTGGATCATGCGCTGTGTACCACCATAACCTGCAATAATGCCCAGGCTCACTTCCGGCTGTCCGAATTTAGCATTCGGCGTAGCGATCCGGATATGACAGGCCATAGACAATTCACAACCGCCACCCAGGGCAAAACCGTTCACGATCGCGATCACCGGGACCGGCATCTGTTCGATCTGGCTGAAGATATCATGACCGCGTTGTGCCAATGCTTTAGCCTGTTCCGGCGTCAGGCCCTGAAACTCCGAAATATCGGCTCCTGCCACAAAAGATTTTTCCCCGGCTCCTGTCAGGATCACCCCTTTCAGTCCGCTCAATTGTCTTGCTGCATCAAAAGCCGACTTTATTTCCAGAACAGTCTCGCCATTGAGCGCATTGAGTTTATCCGGTCTGTTAATTGTTATTGTAAGAACACCGCTTTCAAATGACCACAATAGGTTATGAAATTCCATGTAAGAGATTTTTGGTTCACAAATATAAGATTTGCCAGTGAATCACACGGAACATCCCCTACCTGATTTGAGGTATTTATGCAGCAGCGGGCATTAAACGCCCGCATACTCTTCAGAGACCAGCTTCATCCTCATAGAAGTTCCCATCTGGTTGACATCCAGCAATAAAGTGGAATCATTCAGCTCCAGGATCTCAATCTCTTTCGTAGTCTTATCCGCAGCTTCTGTCTGAAGCATGTTGTCAGAGATCGTCCATTTGCCGCTTTCCTCATGCAAACCTGCTTTATATGTATAGCTCCTGTCCTCCCTGAACTCAATCCGGATAGAGCCGGAAACCATTTCCTGGAGCTCATCATTCTGATACAGCTCCACACATTGCCACTCCCGAACCAACAGTTCCGGCGACACCTCTACATCATTGTTACTACAACTATTCAGGCAAAAAGATAAAAAAGCAGCAAATAAAAAAACTTGTCTCAAGGCAGTAAGGTATTGTAATGAAAGAGAAATATAGTGATTAAAATATAATACCCGGTTTTGTGCAGACCTTGTTTTACATAATTAAAAAAGCATCCTTTCTAAGGAGAAAGGATGCCATGAGATACATATACACACTTAAAACAATGTCTTATTCTGATTTTGGTGCACCTTCATGGAAACGCTGCCTGGAAGGATATTTGGACTTACCAGCCGGTTTCTGAGGTTTGCTTTCCTTGAGCTTAGTGATCTGCTCCTCGGTCAGGATCTTTTTGTAGGCCGCCTGCCTTTCTGACCGGAACTTCTGCATTTTTTCCTTATTCACTTGTTGCTGCGCCTTATATTGTTCTCTGAATTCGGCTTCTTTTTTAGCAGATTCCAGTTCTACAGCATAGACCGCTTTTTGCTGTTCATCGGTGAGCGACAGCAGCTCTGTGAGTTTAGCAGTTCGTTTGGTAGCTTTTTCCTCCGGTGTCAGCGGTGCTTTTTTTTCTGCAAACGCTGCTTTTTTATCTGCTCCCGGAGAATTTGTCTGGGCTTGAACTGAGAACAGTAATCCTGTCACCATTATTAAACCCAGGGCCATTCGTTTCACATTTGTTTTCATAAGTAACTGATTTTATCCTTTAGACTAAAGGTCACTTCCCCGGTTTAACCGGCATACTTTTTTTAACAAACTTTTCAAAGTAAAATCATATTAATACAGACTCGTTAGAATAGTTCTCCGGAAGTAAATTCATCATTAAAGCAAGTTTCTATTCCAAAAATGTGAGAATCCCCGCATCCGGTCGAATAATAAAGAAAAACGACATGGAACATTATTCTCCCGTCCAGCCTCTGGCCCATCCTATTCACACTATATCTATTTTTAAGCATGGCTGAAAAAGATGAAGAGCGGTTCCTTGCTGTAATAGCAGCACACAAACGCCTCATTTACAAAGTGGCCAATTCTTATTGTAAGGACGATGAAGACCGGAAAGACCTGATACAGGAGATCATCCTACAGCTCTGGCGATCCTTCAGCCGTTACGATCCACAGTACCAGCTATCCACCTGGATCTACCGGATCGCACTGAATGTGGCCATTTCCTTCTACCGGAAAGAACGCCGCAAACAGGACCTGCATCAACCGATACCGGAAACCCTGATCTACCTGAAAGACGATACGCCCCTTGATCAGACCAATGTCCGCCTGAACTACCTGCAGCGGTTCATCAGAGAACTCAAAGAGATCGACCGGGCAATTATCCTCCTGTACCTGGAAGGCAGCAACCAGCAGGAGATCGGTCAGATTCTAGGGATCAGCACCACGAATGTTTCAACCAAAGTATCCCGGATCAAACAACAGCTGCAACAGAAATTTTCAAAAATTAAAACGCTATAAAAATGAAAGAAACAGAATTAACAGCGCTCTGGAAAGCTTACGACCAGAAGCTGGAAGAGCACCTGCAAGTGAACCGTCAGCATGCAGCAGACATCACCCGGTTAAAGGTACAATCCGCTCTGTCATCCATGAAACCGTCCAAGATCTTCACTCTGTTCATAGGATTGATCTGGGTAAGCCTGGGCTCGACGGTCGTCTTCAATCTCGCCGTATATGCACCGGATAAGGTAAGCATTTTTTTCTTACTCTCTGCGGGTTTTCAGCTGATCCTGACGGCCATAGCGCTGGTGGTCTACCTGTACCAGCTGATCCTCATCCGGCAGGTCGATATCAGCGAACCGGTACTGGCAGTACAGGAGAGACTGGCCCGGCTCAGATCATCCACGCTCCAGGTAACGCGAATCTTATTCTTACAACTTCCTGCCTGGACGACATTCTTCTGGTCTGAAAGCATGTTCGAGCACAACCATACCTCCTTACTGATCCTGCCGGTAGCAATCACCCTGATATTTACTGCCGCTACGCCCTGGCTGTTTTTCAACATCAAATATGAGAACAGGGACAAATGGTGGTTCAGATTCATCTTCAGCGGTAAAGAATGGGATCCGATCCTCCAGGCAATGGAAATGCTGGAACAGCTCAAAGGTTACCAGAAAACCTGAAGATCTTCCGGGATAAAATGCGATTTTCATATTCAAATTACGGAGCATGAGCAGTAAAAAGATCCTCATCATCAACGGGCACCCGGACAAAGAAAGCTTCAATTACGCACTGGCCGATGCTTACGCACTGGGCGCCAGGAGTACCGGAGCAGAAGTCAGGCAGATCCAGCTCACCGATCTGCAGTTCAATCCGAACCTGGTTTTCGGCTATCGCAAACGAACCGAACTGGAACCGGATCTTTTGCAAGCCTGGGAACAGATCCAGTGGGCTGAACATATCGTCTGGGTATACCCGGTATGGTGGGGTAGTGTTCCCGCCCTCTTAAAAGGTTTTATTGACCGGCTGTTCCTGCCGGGATTTGCTTTCAGGAAAAGAGAAAATTCGCTCTGGTGGGATAAACTGCTGACCTGTAAGTCCGCCCGGCTCATCTCTACCCTCGATCAGCCGGCCTGGTACTACTGGCTGGTGTACCGGGAACCGAGCAACAAGGCTATGAAGAAGCTGACCATGCAGTTTGTAGGGATGTCACCAGTCCGCACGACTACCATCGGGCCGATCCGGCTCTCAACAATCGCCTACCGGAAAAAATGGCTTAGAAAAATTGAAAAGCTGGGACAGCAACAGGCCTGATTTCTGCCACATTCACCTGCACAACTGCCTCACAAAGGATAGAACAAAAGATCCTCCAAATCCAATAATAACCGGTAATAACCTGGCTTGCCTGAAACCTGTATCGATTACTTTTCGAGATGGCGGGTGTACCTGGGATCTAATGCGAAATTTTTAGGGTAACAGGCGTGAATAGTATCATAAAATTCCATCATCCTGGCCATGTCGTCCTCCAGATTGGTCGGCCAGATTACGGGGCCCACTCCTGCTTTCTTTTTTTTATAATCCAGATATCCCAGACAGATCGGCACGCCGGCCTGTTTGGCAGTGTACCAGAAGCCGGTTTTCCAGTTTTCATTGCGCTTGCGGGTCCCTTCCGGTGTTACCATGACCGCAATAGAATCCCTGCCTTCAAACAACCTGGCCATTGCATCAACCATGCTAAGACGCTGCTCACCGGGTCTTTTAGGACTTCTGTCAATCGGGATACCACCTAACGGACCAATCAGAAGGTTGAAAGGAAACCTGAACCACTCCTTCTTGATCGTAAACCGCAAAGGAATTTTCATTTCCTCAAAAGCTGCTGCGGCAAATACGATATCCCAATTACTAGTGTGCGGAGCGGCGATCATCACACATTTCTGGGTCTCCGGCGGAACGGATCCTTCCATGGACCATCCTTTCAGCTTGTAGATGAGGTAGAAAATATAGCGAAGCAACATGAATTCTTTTTTGACAAATATAGCAGAAATGGCTTTGCATATATCTGATAATACCAGCTATAAAAGGTAAGTACGGGCAGCACTTTTCAAAAACAGCAGATTGTTATCAATGTCTGTAGTTCATTTTATGATTCGATTAACGGGATAAAATAGTGCGGCATTTGCATAGATTTGTACTCGCTTTTAGAATCATTATGGAAAATCCAGCACCAGTCGGAACTGCTTCTGCATCTCAAAACTCGACCAAAAAATACATCTTCCTCACCATCATTTTACTCATCCTGGGCGCGGCCGGGTTCTACGGCTTCAGCAAGTATAGTTATGCGCAAAGCCATGTTGATACAGACAATGCGCAGATCAACGGAGACATTGTACCGGTTGTAGCCCGTATACCCGGATTTGTAGACAATGTATTTGTGGATGAAAACACGCCGATCCGTCGCGGTGAGCCGATACTGAAACTGGATGACCGGGAAATGCAGATCCGGCTCAAACAGGCGCAGGCCGGTCTGAGCTCCACGCAAAAAAATGTGGATGTGAGCAGATCCAGCCTCGGCATCAGTGAAGCGGGCGCGAAGGCGACCAACGCCAATGTAGCCGCCATCAAACAGAACCTGTTGTCTGCCAAAGCACAGATAGACGGCGCTAAAATCAAGTTGGATGCAGCCGAAAAAGAATATAAAAGGTTCTCCAACCTGCTTTCCGAAGGCGCTACTACACAACAGATCTTTGAACGGGTGAAAGCGGAAAGAGACGGCGCCAAAGTGCAGTACGATGTAGCGGTCAACCAGTATGAAGTGCTGCTAAAACAGGTAACGGCTGCTGAAGATCAGCTGGGCATAAGCCGCCAACAGATCAACACCAGCTCCAGCCAGGTCAATGCCGCCAGCTCCGGTATTACGCTGAGAGAGCTGGATGTGGACCTGATACAGCTCAATCTTTCTTATACCATTTTAACAGCTCCGGTTTCAGGGATCCTATCCAGGAAAAATGTACAGCTCGGCCAGTTTGTACAACCCGGCCAGGCGCTGTTCTCTATTATCAATGATTCCTCCCTGTACATTACAGCCAATTTTAAGGAAACGCAGATCAGCGATATGCGTGTCGGACAGGAAGCGGAGGTCACACTGGATGCTTACCCGGATATCCGGATCAAAGGTAAAGTACAGTCCTTCTCTCCCGCTACAGGTGCCAAATTTTCTCTCCTGCCGCCTGATAACGCCACGGGCAACTATACCAAAGTGGTACAGCGCGTACCGGTAAAAATTGCCATCGAGATACCTGAGCAGCTGAGACATCAGCTAAAGCCGGGACTCAGCGCCAAAGTGGTCGTTAACATCAAAAGCTAGCCGGGTCTTGAAAGCTATTTCTGAACCAACTTATATCGCCTGAGCGTGGAAGCCAGCCCGTTTAAACGATGGATGATCACGATCACTGTGATCATGGCGACTTTGCTGGAGCTGATCGACACGACCATCGTCAACGTCTCTCTACCTCAGATCATGGGTAACCTGGGCGCTACGCTGAGCGAAGTCGGCTGGGTGATCACCGGCTATGCCGTAGCCAACGTGATCATTCTGCCCATGTCTGCCTGGCTGGGGATGCGTTTCGGGAGAAAGAAGTATTTCATGGCTTCGATCCTCATCTTCACACTTTCGTCTTTTTTCTGCGGCAATGCAGAATCTATAGAAACCCTGGTCTTTTTCAGGATTATACAAGGGCTGGCCGGCGGCGGCTTATTGTCCACTTCACAAACCATCCTCGTGGAGACCTGGCCTAAAGAACAGATCGGCATGGCGACAGCCCTCTTCGGTCTCGGTGTGGTCGTAGGTCCCACCGTCGGACCCACTATCGGCGGCTATATCACCTATCACCTCAACTGGTCCTGGATCTTCTACGTCAATATCCCCCTCGGTGTGCTCGGCCTGTCTATGTCCTATTATTTCCTGAAAGATACGCCCGGAGAGAAGGAAAAGAAAATCGACTGGTGGGGCATTCTCCTGCTGGCCATAGGTATCGGCAGCCTGCAGATGCTGCTGGAAAAAGGTGAGGAAGAGGGCTGGCTGGAAAGTAATTTTATCGCCGGTCTGATGCTGATCTCAGCGCTGGGTATTGTAGGCTTTATCTGGCGGGAACTCAGTGTCGACAATCCGATCGTTGATCTCCGGGTTTTGCGCAATAAGGACCTGGCGGTCGGTATGGTGACATCTTTCGTCCTCGGCGTAGGATTGTACGCTTCAGTATTCATCTACCCGATCTTTGCCCAGAATCTTCTGGGATTCACTTCCCTGAAAACAGGAGAACTGCTCTTCCCGGGCGGGCTGGCAACCGTATTTATGATGCCCATAGTAGGTCTCCTGCTCAAAAACAAGTTTCCACCCCAGATCCTGGCGACACTAGGCTTCATCCTGTTCTTTGTCTTCACAGATATGTTGTCCAGGTCGACGCTGGAAACCGGGGAAAGTGATTTTTTCTGGCCACTGATCATCCGGGGACTTTGTATGAGCATGTGCTTCGTACCGCTGACCAGCCTCGCACTTTCCGGACTGGAAGGTAAAGATATCGCGCAGGGAGCCGGTATGAATAACATGATGCGGCAGCTGGGCGGATCCTTCGGCATTGCGATCATCACCACGATGATCAATCACCGGGTTGCTTTCCACAGGAACCACCTGATAGAAAATATTAGCGAATATAATCCTGTCAGCATGGAACGCTTCCAGCTCATGTGGCGGGGCTTCATGTCACAAGGTATTGACAGCAATACGGCTCAACAAATGACCTTCAAATCCCTGGACGGACTGGTCACCAGGCAAAGTTACCTGCTGGCTTATATGGATGCCTTTCACATCGTAGGCGTGCTGATGTTATGCGCTTTGCCACTCATCTTCCTGCACCGGTATTCCCGGGATATCCGGCTCCCGATGGATGCGCACTAAGTAAGAAAAATACCCGTCAAACTTTCTTATTTCTGATATCCGGAGATTATCTTTAGTTTTTGTGCTTCACTGAAATGAGATTTTTCCTTTGCATACTATTGCTCGCCATGTACAGCCTGTGCCACAGCCAGGTCGATCACCGGGATCTGCGGGTAGAAAACGGCCGGTTTTATTACAAGAACGATACTATTCCGTATACGGGAAAAGTGATTGGCCATGATGTCGATACCCGCCAGGTGGTCTACAGGGCAGAACTGGTGGACGGGCTGGCAGAAGGTCTGGTATATCTTTATTATGAGAATGGCCTTTATAGTTACAGTGAATTTAAAAACGGCATAAAAAACGGGGTATCAAAACTATATCATAAAAATGGTCAACTCCTTCGTGAAGGTGTTATGCTCGATGAGCTGGAAGAAGGTGAATGGAAAGAGTATTATAGTCCAGGTAAAATTTCCGCGATCATCCATTATAAGAACGGACTCAAGCACGGACCTTACCAAGAATTTGATGAAACCGGGCAACTGATTAAAGAAACCTTTTACCAGAACGATATAGAAGTAAAGCCATAATTACAAATCCCGATTCCTTATGTCAGCATTCAGCCAGCTGCATCCTGTCCACACTACCAATAAACTGATCATCAGCTTGTATATTACTGTGCTGTGTCTGGTGCTGACAATTGCAGGCATTTATTTTTTCGGAGAATACGGTGTCGCTTTATTCTTTTTAATTCCTTTTTTCTCCGGGTTGGCTACAGCTATCCTGCTGAACAGAAAGGCCGCATACACGGCAAAAGATACTATTGCAGGAGGAATTACCACAATGGGCTTCCTGCTGTTAAGCCTGCTCTTCTTTGCTATAGAAGGTCTGATCTGTATGGTCATGGCCCTTCCCCTGATCTTACCGCTGAATTGCCTGGGTAGTTATACAGGATATAAGATCAGCCGATCCGGTAAAAATAAGAATGAACTACCTGCTGTTATCTTATTCTTTGCTATTCCGCTGGTTTCTTTTATAGAAAAAGAATATTTACCGGCCAGTCAATCTGTTATAACCTCCATAGAAATAAAAGCTTCACCTGAAACAGTCTGGAAAAATGTTATCCGCTTTCCTCCTTTGAAGGCGCCTTCGGAATTCATTTTTAAAACCGGTATCTCTTATCCGGTCGATGCCACTATAGACGGAGAAGGTGCAGGAGCAGTCAGATACTGCAATTTTACCACCGGCAGCTTTGTAGAACCTATTACCCGTTGGGAAGCACCGGCTTTATTACAATTTGATGTCCTGCAACAACCTGCGCCGATGACAGAACTCAACTTCTGGGATATTGATGCACCACACCTGCATGATTATTTTGTTTCACAGAAAGGTCAGTTCAGGCTGATTCCGCTGGCCAACGGGCATACTTTGCTGGAAGGCACGACCTGGTATTATCACAGGATCCGCCCGGCTGCCTACTGGAAACTATGGAGCGAATATATCATCCATAAAATACACCTGAGGGTACTGGATCATATCCGGGAGATTTCCGAACAGGAATCCGCAACACAAGCTTCCTGATCACTCCGGGGCGCAGCAATGTTTCACACAATGCTCTTCTGCATTGTACGACGGACTGAGATAAGGAATACCCAGATTTAAGCCCCTGACGATCAGGACGACAGCCATAGCAGCCAGCCAGTAAGGTACCATCTTATACATAACGGTACGAAACCGAACAGAGATCAGCTTGCCCGCCAGGATCAGCCCGGCCATCATAGGTATAGTGCCCAGGCCGAAAGCAAACATCAGCAATGCGCCTTTCCAGGGACTGCCTGCAGAAAAAGCTGTGGCCATCGCCATATAAACCAGGCCACAAGGCAGAAATCCGTTCAGGATGCCGATCATCAGGAACGAACCTGCGGTTTTCTCTGTCCTGAGATATGCACCCAGCCGGTTTTGAATGTTCACAGAAAACCTGTTACGGATACCCAGGGAAGTTCCCTTAAAATAATACAGCAGTAAAAAGATCAGGATCAGGATGCCTCCTGCAACAGATAATCCCTGTTGCCAGCCGAAGAGATTAAAGCTGCTCCCCAGCAATCCCAGGACCAGCCCTATACCGGCGTATGATAATGCCCGGCCGATATTATACAACCCGATAGCTGATATCTTCCGCCAGCCTGGCAGGTTTCCTACAGGTAACGACAGTGCGATAGGGCCGCACATGCCCACACAGTGGAAACTTCCCAGTATACCGATACTGAGCCCGCTTAGGATGATAAACAGATAAGATTCAGACATTACAGTATAAAGAAGTTATCGTCGCTATAGAAAAGCCGGGATCCGTTTTCCCATTTGACCCGGACCTTGTACATTCCTCTGGCCAGCCCAGACTTACCGATCTTATATTTCCCGGAGGCATCCGGTGACAAAACAAAACTGGCATCTTTGCTTTTATCGTCCGGTTTCAGGAAGACGACCGACCCGTTCTGCAACTGCTCAAAGGTATCTTCCGGCAGCTGTATAGTGACTTCACTGTCATCCTGCACGATCAGCGGAGCGCGCAGCAAGGCATTTAATGCTTTTTCGGCATCCAGCAAGGTCTGGTACTCCTGCTCCCGGGTATAGTAATTGTCATCCAGCATTTCGTTGGTCTGTCTCATAGAGATGTAGACCATTCCAAGCATACCTACCACAAAAATGATGATGGTGGTCAATATTTTATATCCCCAGTTCATAATGATGAATTTACAGGACCCAAAAATTTAGTAGTAATTGTCTGTATTTTTTTATCGCCTTGCAGCACGCTGATTTCGATCTCAGAACTGCGGCGTTTGATCTCTCCTTTCGGTCTTTCCACGAAAAAAGCCAGCTTGTTGATCGCTTCTTTCTTCAGGGTGATACCGTTGGGATGACCGATCAGCCGGATCGTACCCTCTGAATTCTCCAGGCGGAGCGTGACAGGGATATCCCGGTTGGTCTTATTGATGATCTTGGCATCAAACAGGTTGCTGACCATCCCGTTGTCCAGCTTCTGGTAAGTCTGCCCTTTAACCCGGCCGATATAGGTATCTACCTGTCTGCGGGTACCGATCAGGACGGACAGGAATATCAGCAGGCCGGCCAATAAGACCGTGTAGGCTTTCATACGTGCGGTCCATGCAAACTTTTTACCGGTGATGATCTGGTTTTCAGAAGCATAGCGGATCAGGCCTTTGGGCAGATCGAGCTGGGTCATGATACTGTCGCAGGCATCTATACAAGCCGTACAGCCTACACATTCCATTTGTACACCATTTCGGATATCTATTCCCGTAGGGCAAACCACCACGCATTTTTTACAATCGATACAGTCACCCAGATTGAGCTCTACCTTTTTTTTGAATTTCCCTCTCGGTTCACCCCGTACATGATCATAGCTGATCTGCATGGTATCTTTGTCAAACATCACTCCCTGCAATCTTCCGTAAGGACAGATCGTTGTGCAAACGATATCTCTTAAATAAGCAAATACACCGTAAAAGATAAAGGTAAACGCAACCAGTCCGGCCAGCAATCCGATGTTCTCTCCCACCGGCTGGCTGATCTTGTAAAACAATTCATCTGTACTGATGATGTAAGCCAGGAAAGTATTGGCGATCAGGAAAGAGATGCCGAAAAATACCAGGTGTTTCAATCCTTTTTTTCTCAGCTTCTCCGCGTTCCAGGGAGCCGCGTCCAGTTTGCGTTGCTGGGAAGGTGTGCCTTCTATCCACCATTCGATTTTCCTGAAAACAAACTCCATGAAAAAGGTTTGCGGACATGCCCAACCACAAAACAAACGACCAAAGATCACTGTAAAAAGGACAATCAGCACGATCATGGCGATCATGGCGATGGCAAAGATGAAGAAATCATTCGGCCAGAAGATCTTACTGAACAGGATGAATTTGCCATCCGGTATATTGATCATCATGAAAGGCATGCCATTGACCTTGATCAGCGGCATCGAGAAAAATATCGCCAGGTAGAAGACGGCCAGATAGTTGCGGATCGTATACCAACCTCCCTCAGGTTTCAGCGCGTAGATCCAGTTGCGCTTACCCGATTCTGTTACCGTACTTACCCTATCTCTGAAAGACGATTCGTGTTCTATCTGACTGTCTCCTGCCATGGTTTTTAGTTTGAAGTAGTGCTATCTGATGATGTTGCCTGTGCCGTAGCGTCGCCACCTTCTGTATAAAGTTCACCCTGAGGCTCTTTGGCCCCCGGAGGATTGGATCCTTTTAAAGATTTGATGTAGGAAGCCACCTGTGCAATCTGGTTGGGAGAAAGATCATCTTTCCAGGCGATCATACCTTTATCCGGCACACCGTATTTTACAGTCTTAAATACATCCTGTATCGATCCCCCGTGTAACCAATAGTCATCTGTCAGGTTAGGCCCTACACTGCCTCCACCGTCATTTTTATGACAAGCGGCACAGTACGTTTCAAATATCTTTTTACCACCTGCCAGACTGCCGGCATCTGTCAGCAGAGCCACATTCGTTTCATCGACATTATTAGCCTGTGTTTTCAGAAACTCAGCATGAGCAGCCTCTGCAATAGCAACTTCTTTCCTGTATTCTTCCTCCTGCAACGGTGCCGATTTACTCACGTGATAGACCCAGAGGTATCCTATGGAAAAGAGGATACTGGCAGCAAATCCCATTGTAAACCAAGGTGGTGTAACATTATCCAGTTCTTTGATACCGTCATAGGTGTGTCCGGTATCCAGTTCACCTTCTTCCTCGATCGGTCTGAATTTATTCATCTTCTGCCAGATATCTGCCAGCCAGGTTTTATCCAGCCAGGAAGATTCCTTTTCTGCCAGTGAAGGCGATAATTGCCTCATCAGCTTAAGCGCCTGTGTTCCCAATACGGCAATGATCAGCAACTCCAGCAGAATGACGATCACAATGATCCAGGTTCCGTAATTAAATCCCGGTAGCAGGCTGGAGCCTTCTGCATGCGCCACCTGCATACCCAGCAACAGGACGACCACGGATAAGGTCGCATCCTTCGCCTTTTTCTCCAGGTTGAGTTTTACTTCAAAGAAGACCAGCTTCGCAAGGATGAGGATCGGCAGCACCAGGAAAACGGCCAGCATCATCAGGATGGTATCGGTATTCACAGAGAAACCCTTTTCAGCAGCGGCGGCTTCTGCAACATCCTGTGCCAGCAGCGGATTGACCGATGTCACCCAGGCAAAGACGGTTATAAGGAATAATATTTTAGCAATGCGTTTCATGGATCAGGGTTTATTTGTCGTCAAGAGGTAATTTTTCTATGTGTTCCAGCTCACTTTTATTGATCCTGAATATCCAGACGGATACCAGCAGGAAGAAGGAGACGAACAGCACCAGTGAAATGACCGGGTAGAGGGCCACTCCGTCTATTGTTACTAGGTAATTAGCCATTTTCATATCCGTTATTTTTGTGCGGTTTCAGCTTTAATATCTTTTCCCAGGCGTTGCAGGTAAGCGATCAGTGCAACAATTTCTTTCTGTGGCTCGATCTCTATATCTGCTGTTTTCAGATTCGCCACGATTTCTTTCGCCTGCTTCATGAGATCTTCATTGGCCTGTGCTTCATATCCATCCGGATAAGGCACGCCCAGCTTGCGCATCGCATGGATCTTGGAATTGGTAGTTCCCGTATTGAGATCATCCTCGAAAAGAAAAGGATACGGAGGCATGATGGAATTCTGCGCCATGGAAGACGGCTCCATCATATGGTAGAAGTGCCAGCTGTCCGGGTATTTTCCACCGACACGCGCCAGGTCAGGTCCTGTCCGTTTACTACCCCACTGGAACGGGTGATCATATACAGATTCGCCGCCCTTGGAATATTCGCCGTATCTCGCCACTTCATACCGGAACGGACGGATCTGCTGGGAATGACAGTTATAACATCCTTCCCGGATATAAATATCCCTGCCCTGCAATTCCAGCGGTGTGTAAGGTTTGACACTGCTGATAGTAGGAATATTGGATTTCACGAGGAAAGTAGGGATCAGCTCCATGATACCGCCTATAGAAACCACCAGGAGGCTCAATGTGAGGAGTATCAGTGGCTTGCGCTCGATCAGGCTATGCCAGATGGCATTCTTGGGAGCGTGATAGGTTTTAGGTAATGGTGCGGCCTCTGCCTCTTCAGTGGCTACAAAACGGCCTTGCTGAGCAGTTTTGGCAATATTATAGACCATCAGGATCAGCCCGAACAGGTAAATACCGCCACCTAAGGCTCTGAGCGCATAGAAAGGTACAATCGTCTGAACGACATCCATGAACTGGTATTCCAGCTGACCTTCCGGAGTAAAGGATTTCATCATAAAGTAAGACCGGAATGCGCTCCAGTACATCGGAACAGCATATATGACGATACCCAGCGTACCCATCCAGAAGTGTGCGGAAGCCAGTTTTTGTGAGAAGAGCTTGGTATTAAACAATCTCGGCAGCAACCAGTACAGCATACCAAAGGTCATAAAACCATTCCAGCCCAGCGCACCGATGTGAACGTGCGCTACGGTCCAGTCACTGTAATGCGAGATCGCATTCACATTTTTCAGAGACATCATCGGCCCTTCAAACGTACTCATACCATAGCAGGTTACCCCTACTACAAAGAACTTCAGCACCGGGCTTTCCCGGACTTTGTCCCAGGCTCCGCGCAAAGTAAACAGACCGTTTAACATACCACCCCAGCTCGGCAGGAGCAACATGATGGAGAAAACGGTACCTAAGGATTGAGCCCAGTCCGGCACAGCTGTATATAGCAAGTGGTGTGGTCCCGCCCAGATATACAGGAAGATCAATGACCAGAAGTGTACGATACTCAGCCGGTAAGAATAGACAGGACGTTCCGCCGCTTTAGGAAGGAAGTAGTACATCAATCCCAGGTAAGGCGTGGTCAGGAAGAATGCCACCGCATTGTGTCCGTACCACCATTGTACCAGCGCATCCTGTACCCCTGCATACCAGGAATAACTTTTAAACAAACCGGCAGGAAGCGCGAACGAGTTGACAATGTGCAACATGGCGACAGTAACCCAGGAACCTATAAAGAACCAGATCGCTACGTACAGGTGCCGTTCCCGGCGGGTCAGGATCGTTCCGAACATATTAACACCGAATACCACCCAGATCAGGGTAATAGCAATATCGATCGGCCATTCCAGTTCCGCATACTCTTTTCCCTGGGTATAGCCCAGCAACAAGGTGACAGCTGCTGCCACGATAATGAGCTGCCAGCCCCAGAAATGGATCTTACCCAGGGCCTTGCTCCACATCGGCGTCTTTAATAACCGTGGAATAGAGTAATAAACTGCCGTAAAAATACCGTTGCCCACAAAAGCGAAGATCACCGCATTGGTGTGAACCGGTCTCAGACGGCCAAATGCCAGGTTCGGCAGGTGCTCACTGAAGTTTAGCACGGGGAATGCCAGCTGCAAGGCCGCTATCAGGCCGGCCAGCATACCCACGACTCCCCAAAAGATAGTTGCATAAGCAAATAACTTAGGCAGTCGATTGTCATAAGTGAACTTTTCTAAGTACATAATGATGTTGGTTGATTAAGAATTAGGGTTTTGTTTTTTATTGTCAAAAAGGATACGGTGCGATGGAGAATAGTCATCGTCGAACTGACCGTCCCGGACGCTCCACAGGAATGCGACGAGAAAACCGCCGGCGATCAACAGACTGACTAACAGAAGAATTATAATGACGCTCATATTGGCTGGATTTATTCGGTTTTGGTTTTTAATCCTCTGTAGCGGGCCATCCATTCACTCAGGCCATAAGTGACTAGAATAATAGAAATAGAGCTGCTGGGCATGAGGATTGCAGCAATCATCGGTGAAAGGATACCTTGCACAGCGAAGTACAACCCGATGATGTTATAGAGAATGGAGATAACGAAGCTGACCAGGATGATCCTTCGCCCATCTCCCGCATATTGCAGGAACCTGTCCAGGCTGGACAAACGGTCAGCATCCAGGATACCGTCAGAAGCAGGCGTAAAGGAATTATTGCTGTCTGTCACGGCAATCCCGACATCACTCTGCTTCAGTGCGCCGGCATCGTTCAGGCCGTCTCCGACCATCATGACCTGCTCATTTCCGTTCTGTTGCAGATGCCGGATATAAGCCAGCTTATCTGCAGGCTGCTGATGGAACAGCACCGTGCTGACATGCTCACTCAGCGTAACAGCTTCCGCATCATTATCCCCGGAAATGACAGATATATTGTACCTGGACTTCAACTGCCCGATCAGATCAAAAATCCCGAACCTGTAGCTATTGGAAACCTGGAAGGTGCCCATCAGCACGCCATCGATCATGATCGCTACCTGGCTGCCCTGCTGACTGGCAGCATTGCCGCCAACAAAGTCCGGAGATCCGATCCGGATGTGACGCTCATCCACCCAGCCTTCCACTCCTTTGCCTTCAAATAATCTGAAATGCTCTACCGGCACCAGATCCCGGATGTCCAGGTAATGAAGGATCGCATTACTGGCCGGATGCGTAGACTGTGCCATCAGGGAAGCTACCCTTCTCAGGGTCGCTTTATCCATGACCTTGCCGCTGTAGCTGATCTTGTGCTGCCGGTTCTGGGTCAGCGTACCGGTTTTATCAAAAACGATATGGTCCGTTTTTCCCAGTGTTTCGATCACTTCCGGAGACCGGAGATAGAACTTATTGATTCCCAATACCCGAAGAATATTTCCGTTGGTAAAATTAGAGCTGAGCAATAAAGCGCAGGGACAAGCCACGATCAAGATGGTGGTCAACGCATTCCACATGAGCTGATGTTCACCTTGTATGTACCAGTAAATACCGGCGATCAGTCCTATAGCCAGAACGATATAGGTAAAATAAGCGCTGATCGTATCAATGACAGAGGTCCTTGCCTTTTTCTGTTCCCGGAACACATCTTTGTTCCAGAGATTGGTCAGGTAACTCTGGGAAACTTCTTTAACAACCACCAATTCTATCAGCCCGCCGATCTGCTTACCGCCTGCGTAAACGATCTCACCCGGTTGAACCGGCACCGGAACGCTTTCACCGCTGACAAAGCTATAATCTATTTCCGCCTTGCCTTTAGATAAGATCGCATCTACCGGGATGATCTCCTGCGCATGGATCTGGATAATATCATTGACCTGCAACCGGTCTACCGTCACAGGATGTACTTCATCCTCTTTCACCACATTAACGGCAATCGGGAAAAACGACTTGAAATCCCGGTCAAAAGAAACGGACTGGTAGGTTCTGTCCTGTAACCAGCGGCCGACCAGCATGAAGAAGACAATTCCGCTCATGCTGTCAAAATAACCCGCACCGGTACCACTGAACACCTCATACAGACTGCGGATGAAAGTAATGAGCAATGCCAGCGCTACCGGAGCATCGATATTGAGATGCCTGTTCTTCAACCCCTTCCACGCAGTAACGAAAAATTCGCTGGCGCTGAAAGTCAGCACCGGTACGGACAGTATAATGATCATAGCTTTGAATGCTATGCTGATCTCTTTTTCCAGCTCTCCACCACCTAAAAGATATTCGGGAAAGCTCATCATCATGATGTTACTGAAGCAAAAACCCGCGACACCGATTTTATATAACCTTTTCCTGTCTGCAGACAACGACGGCTTATTCATATCCTGCAAACTGATATGCGGCTCGTAACCCACAGCGGTGAGCGTCTCCACTACACCTCTTAAAGAGGTCGTCCGGTCGAATATGATGAAGATCTCCTTCTTGCCGAAATTCACCCGGGAAGAAAGGACACCCTTGTTGATCTTGTGGAGGTTTTCCAGCAGCCACAGACAGCTGCTGCAATGCATCTGCGGCAGGTAAAACATGACCTGGGATTGTTCGCCGTCACTGAAGCTGATCAATTGCTGACGGACTTCAGGAAGATCCAGGAAGGCAAACTTATCTTTACGCACCTGTACCCGCCGGGCACTGCCGGGATTAGCATTCAGATCGTAATAGGTACACAGATCTGACTGGTTAAGCAGTTGATATACGGATTTACATCCTTCACAGCAGAACGGTTTTTCATCGAAATAGACCGGATGCCTGGAGCAGTCGTCACCACAGTGAAAACAAGTGGTATCTATTTTTAAGTCACGAGCAGCCATGGTTGATAATTTTGATGCGCAATACTTCAGGGATAGTACCGGTCAGACTATCCAAACGAAGCTGTTCACCATCGCCCATTTCACTGCTCATTCTCCCGCATGTGATGAACGACCCGCCTGGTTTTGAGTATATCTGTCTGTCGCCGGTTTTCATGATCCACTGATCATATCATGAATCAAATATAGACCGGCCCTATAAGTACATAAGTGATACCTATCATGGCTGATATTAAGCATAAATAAACCCGACCCTGAAAGGTCGTTTTATATGACGCAGGTTACACTTATAAAAAAAAACATTATGTCGGGATGAATATATTAATTGCATCACCTCTTGTAAAAGATATTATTTCCGGCAATAAATTATCATTTCAGCAAAAAACAAACATATTTAATAGTAAATTTTCAATTTAAAAGACAAAATAAAATCATTTATCAGCATCATTGTTTTCAGGTATCCGGCTTAACAACATTACCAAATATTAGGTATAGACTACCTTAATATTTGTATAGGTATGTTTACAAAATGTAAAGGACTTTAGCGAGTACTACAGACAGGAGCATTGTGGTCTGGCCAGCTTTATCGTCAGGTACTTATTATTCATTGTTTTACCTTCATCCCCAATATAAAACGGGCGGCAATTCCGGCTTTCGCCTTATATCTTAGTTCTGTTTCACGCCACTAAGGATATCGGCTCTATCCGGGCCGCAGAAGCATGATCTCTTCTTTTTTAAGACGGTCCCGTAGTAAAGAATTTCCGATAGAATTAAAGAAGAACATAACCTATAAGGATTTCCTGGACGATAAAATGCTCATCATCACCGCTATAAGAGCGGGAATACCTTATTCGCTCTTTGACCTGATCCAAAGTTATACACCTTTCACAGAGACTGACTGGGCCAATTTTCTTGACATTTCCACTAAATCTTTGCACAGATATAAAACAGCTCCTGAGCACTATTTTAAACCTATCCACTCCGAAAAAATCATCGAAATGGCTGAAGTTACCCAAACCGGTCTGAATGTTTTCGGTAATATAGATAAGCTCCGGCTTTGGCTCAATACGCCGAATTATGCTTTAGGAAATCTGAAACCGATAGAGCTTTTAAAAGACTCTTATGGCAAAGAGATGGTGATCAGCGAACTGATGATCGATCACGGGATACTTGTGTAAACATGGAGGTATTCAGGTTATCCAGAGAAAAACATGCTGTTCCGTTGTCCGGTAAAGGAGCCGCTATCAAGGGAGCCAGATGGAATGCTATAGGTGTTGAACTTATCTATACCGCTCAAAACAGATCACTTGCCATGGCTGAAGTTGCAGTGCATTTTACGCTTGCGACATTGCCGGATGACTATGTAATGATCACTATCCACATTCCGGATGATATAGCTGCCGGACAAATTTCAGAGACAGATTTGCCAACGGATTGGAAAGACTTTCCCCATCCTTCTTCCACTCAAAAATTCGGAGATACTTTTGTTCTCGAAAACCGGTACGCCATCCTGAGGATACCCTCTGTCGTAACCCAAGGTGATTATAACATTCTTATCAACCCCATCATAAAGACTTCAGCCGTATTATAATAACCCAAATTGAAAAGTTCCCGGTCGACAGAAGACTCTTTAAATAACCAGAACCTTTTAACTGATACTTATGATATGCAACAAAGCTAAGATACAAGGCCCCGATAGCAGTAGATTGTTTTCATTGAACAGCAAAAATATATCGGGGGTCCATCCAAACCTCACTCCAAAAATTCCAGTAACAGCTCATTGACCTTTTGAGGCTGATCGATCTGTGTCCAGTGGCTGCAATGCTCCAGGTAGAACACTTCATGCCGGGCATCGATCACCTTATGCAGCTCATCATTCAGCTCTGCGCCCAACGCCTTATCTTCTTTGCCCCAGATCACGCGGACCGGAACTTTTACCTTTTTCTTCCGGAGATCTTCTGCCAGTCCGAGGCGGATCGCTGCCCTGTAATAGCCGATGGAAGAGGTCAGGGCTCCATGCTGACGGTAAGCCTGCACATACAGCTCTATATCCTGGTCCGTCATATTTTCCGGGTGGTACATCCAGCCGCGTACAAACCGGCGGTACAGCTCCGGCAATAGCTGCTCCAGGATCAGTTCCGGCAAGACCGGGATCTGGAAGCTGCCGATGTACCAGCTTCTCATCAGTTGTCTCGGGTTGAACAGCGCATTCTTCATCATCAGCTTCGGATGCGGACAGTTCAGGATGGTCAGCTTTTTCGTCATTTCCGGGTACGCCGTAGCAAAATGCCAGGCAATGGCGCCACCCCAGTCATGCCCTACAATATACGCCTGGCTGAAGCCGAGATGCTCCACCAGTCCCCTGATATCCCGGATCACTTCATCTGAACGGTAGTGCTGATAGCCTTCCGGTTTGTCCGAAAGATTGAAACCTCTCATATCGGGTGCCACCACGGTAAACTTTTCCGCCAGCACCGGCAACTGATACCGCCAGCTGTACCAGAATTCCGGCCAGCCGTGCAGTAAAACGACCAGTTCCGGACCGTTGCCCTGCCGGACATAATGCAGATGAATACCATTGACCTGTGCAAAACGATGTTCCAGTGCCGACATAAGATTTGTTTGTGTTAAAATATCACTTTACTTTTCAAATATCCTACTTTTGCCATATGCAATTAGAGCAAAAATGCTTTTTTATTGTCGGCAATTCCCGGAGTGGAACCACGATGATGCTCCGGATACTCAATAATCACCCGGAGGTATTCGTACTCAACGAATTACACTTCTTCGAACAACTCTGGTCCACAGCTGATAAAAATAAAATCCTGGACCGCCAGGAGGCTATTCTGCTGGCATCCAAACTGTTTTACATACAAAAAGAAGGCTACACCGGCGAGATGGATGCTCACCGGTATATCACAGAGGCTGAAAAATTCATAGATGGATCAGATCATAAAACCTTGTACCCACATGTGGTATACGCTGAGCTGATGAAATATGTCACTGCTTCGGAAGGCAGGCAGATCCCTTGTGAGAAAACCCCTCAGAATGTCTTCTATATCAGGGAGATCCTGGAACTTTTCCCACATGCCCGGATCATCAACATGGTCAGAGACCCGCGGGCTATCCTGCTCTCCCAAAAAAGAAAATGGATGCGCAGGAAGATGGGCGCTACTTTTATCACCCGTAAAGAAGCGTTCCGGCTCCGGATCAACTATCACCCTTACACCCTCAGTAAATTATGGAATGCAGCCATTCACGCAGCAGGTCAGTTTAAAGATCATCCGCAGATACTGACGGTTCGTTTTGAAGATATCCTCAACGATCCTGCAGCTACTATGCAGACCATCTGCCGACACCTGGATATCCCCTATTTTCCCGAGATGCTGGATATCCCACAAGCCAGCTCGTCCAATGAAGCAGACAGCAACGAAAAAGGGATCAAGAAAGAAAGGGCTGGCAACTGGAAAAACGGTGGTCTGTCGGATGCAGAGATCGCTATCTGCGAACGCACCAGTGGTCTGTACCTGCAACAATTCGGCTATCCGCTGGTACACCCGAAAGTCAGTCCGCTGGTGATCGGCTGGTGGTATTTTCTATTTCCCGTCAAGCTGAGCATGGCTTTGCTGCTGAACCTGAACCGGATGAAAAGCGTTGGTGAAACGATCAAAAGAAGATTGGCATCATGAGTGATATCAGACCCCAGCTCCCCCAGCTCAGGTTCACAGACTCCGATCAACCTTCCTATGTAGCCGACGGCATAGTACAGGAATGGATAGATTCCGGACATGCAAGAGTAATCCACTATATGTATTATGCGAGCTATGTATTATTTCATCAGCAAAAGGATATTCTGAACGATTATCTGCTGGCGGATCATATCCTCGTGGACGGGATCGGTATGCAGATCTATTTCAAGATCGTTACCGGCAGGAAGATCGCCAACCTTAACGGAACAGACATGTCGCCGCTCTTTTTTGACGCACTCGTGGCCCGGCAGGTTCCGCTGTGCCTGTACGGCACTACCCGGGAAAATATAGAACAATGTGCAGTTAACCTGCAAAACCGCTATGGAAAAGATGTCGTAAGCTATTTCCAGGACGGCTACTCTCCTCTTGACCTGAATAATATCCCGGACTGTTCCGCACTCTTTATCGGATTAGGATCGCCCCGGCAGGAAGCATGGGTAACGCAGCACATAGAGCTGATCAGGAACAAGCAGCTAATCGTCTTCACAGTAGGCGGTTATTTTGACTTCCTGAGCGGTTTTTATATCCGCGCCCCAAAATGGGTCCGGGCGATCAAAATGGAGTGGGCCTGGCGAACCATGTTACATCCGGGCAGGCATTACCAGAAGCGTTTACGGGATCTTTCTATCGTCATCACTCCTTTTATACACAGGCTGAAAGGTTATTCGAACTATCTTAAGTTCAATAAAATATAATTCAGTCTGTCCATTCCCTTATTTTTGTCCTATGATTACGACCTTGCCCTTGCTCGCAGCTACCCCGTGGAAAGATTATGAACTGATAGATGCCGGTGGCTTTGAAAAGCTGGAGCGATTCGGTCCATACATCACGATCCGTCCGGAACCACAAGCTATCTGGGACAAGAAGCTGCCGGAAACTGAGTGGCAAAAGCTGGCGCATGTCAGATTCGTAGGGCTATCCAGCTCATCCGGCAGATGGGACAAGCTCAAAAACATGCCGGACAATTGGGAAATGAGCTACCCGCTGCCCAACGGAGGCATCACCTTTAACCTGGCGCTGACCAAATTCAAACATGTAGGTATCTTCCCCGAACAGTCTGTGAACTGGACTTTTATCCATGAAAAGGTCAGGCAATTCAAGACCGCAGGACAACCTGTCCAGGTTTTAAACCTGTTTGCCTATACCGGGGGCGCTTCTCTTGCTGCCCGCTCGGCAGGAGCAGAAGTCTATCACGTGGATGCGATCAAACAGGTCGTCAACTGGTCTAACCGGAATATGCTCTCCAGCCAGCTGAAAGATATCCGCTGGGTCGTAGAAGATGCTGTCAAATTCGTCAAACGGGAGATCAAACGCGGCAGACAATATCAGGGGATCATCCTGGACCCGCCGGCTTTTGGTCACGGCCCCAACGGGGAAAGCTGGAAACTGGAATCTATGATCAATGACCTGGTCGGTGATGTGGTCCGGCTCCTGGATCCAAAGCAGCATTTCCTGGTCATGAATACGTATTCCCTGGGATTTTCCGCACTGATCATACAAAATATCCTGCAACAACACCTTCACGATTCCGGCATCACCCCATCCCACCAGGAGTATGGCGAACTGTATATTCCTTCCCGGTCAGGCATTTATCTGCCGCTGGGTGTCTATGCCAGATTGGGCAGATTGTAGTATCTTAAGCCTTCTATTATTGATCTCTATGTCTATTTCCAACGAGGCCGAGCTGAAAGCCATGCAAAAGGTAAGCGACATTGTCGCCATTACTTTACGTGAAATGCGGGAATATACCCGTCCCGGCATGACAACCGGGCACATTGACGAATATGGCGGCAACATACTAAAAAAGTTCGGCGCCAGGTCCGCACCGGCATCCACCTACGGATTCCCGGGCAATACCTGTATCAGCCTCAATAATGAAATTGCGCACGGTATTCCTTCTGCATCCAGGATCATCAGGGAAGGCGATCTGATCAATATAGATGTGTCGGCAGAATACGGCGGCTACTGGTCAGACAATGGCGGTTCCTTCATTGCAGGCCAGGATATCCACCAGTTACAACACCTGGTAGATACCTCTAAGGATGTTCTTTCTAAAGCCATCTCCGGCATCCGGAACGGTGTGCGCATTGCAGATATCGGACACATCATAGAAACCGGGGCAAAAGCGGCCGGTTATAAGGTCATCAGGAACCTGGCCGGACACGGCGTCGGCAGCAGTCTCCATGAGCAACCCAACAATATCCTCAATTATAAGGAGAAATTGGACTACAGGAAATTCAGGAAAAATACGGTTGTCGCTATAGAGACCTTTATTTCTACTGCTTCTTACTTAGCTGTAGAACTGAAAGACGGCTGGACCCTGGCAGGAAACAAAGGCGGTTATACCGCACAACATGAGCATACAATCGTCGTGACAGACGGCTCTCCTATCATCCTGACAGAAAAGAACAATATCTGGAATTAATTTACCGGGTACAACCACTCATCATTCCGAGTACGGATGATTTTCACCCCATCTAGCAACTCTGATCATTCATGAAAAAAATAACCCCGGCCATTGCTGACCGGGGCTCACATTATCGGAAAACCGTTAATCGTAGTGTTTTATTGCCGACGCTTTAGTTCTTTACAAACTTCACGCTTCTTGCAGGTTCTTCTGTGTTTCTTTTCTGTACCTGTAAGATGTAAGTTCCTGCAGGCAATTTAGAGATATCCATCCTGATATTTTCCCCGGACGTAAGTGATTGAAGCTGCTGGCCCATGATGTTCAATATACTGACGTTATACTGACCGACCTGGTTTACAAACGCCTGGATATAATCACTGGCAGGATTAGGATATACCTGTACATCTACAGTCTGAGCCGTCAGCAGTTTCTTTGTAGAAGTCACTTTGGTACTACCAAAGACAGGTAAGATCACCCTGGTTTGCTGTTCCGGAGAGAAATAGATCTGCTGAACAGATTTCCTGGCAGCCATCTCCTGTCCGTTGAAGATATAGGTTTTGCTCTCTTTCGGCTTTCTTCTGAAGAATTCCCCTTCATTCATAGGGATACAAGGGTTAGACTGATATCTCGGATGATCACTGCTGCTGACAATGAATTTGATCTTATGATCTTTACCGAAAGTATACCCGATCGGCAACAGGTCGAAGTAGTATTCGTACAACTTACCGCTCTCAATATTTGTAAAAGGCGCATGGATGTCTTCCCTGCCTTCTGCTATGCTCCTGGCATACTCTCTGGCCCTGGCATTCACACCACCTTCCACCACGAAGAGCTCTCTTCCGTCAGGATACACATCGATAATTCTAACATAAAAGTCCACATCCGTTGGAACACCTGCATCAGCATTTTCAGGACTGGCTGTTCCATAAATAACCGCCTGCGGGAAACCGATCACACTCATGGTATCTGTCAATGCAGGCGTCTCGAAGATGAGGACATCCGGTCTGTCCAGCACATATGGCTTATAGATCGGGTTAGCATAGTCAATCTGACCCTGGTTATTTTTGTTGGTAACAGGTGTTTTTTCAATCATATTCGCACCTCCCAAAGTGATCACCGGGTTGTCCGGATCATGGGTATAAGAACGGGTTCCTGCAGCATCAGCAGGAGTAAATCCGGCATTTCCGTCAGCATACAGGAATACATCTACATTTCTGACACCCTGAGCCAAGGGAAAGGTATCTGTTCCTAACCAATAATTACCGGCGTCTTCATTACCGGCTATACCATCCTGCTGCGGACCTACAATATAACACCTCATGGCAGGAACCTGGGAAAAGTCAGGAGTATTCAGCCTGGTAAGCTTCTCCGTGGAGAAACTCGGGATCAGCGGTTCTTCCAGCTTAGGAACATCTATCTTGAACGGAATTGTGATACTGCCCACTCTGACAGTCACCGGCACCTGCTTCAAACCATCCAGACCCAGCATGAAATTCATCATTTCAGTAAACTTGATCTTATAGTCTTCAGCCGGGAAACGCACCCATGTTCCGTTCAGCACTTTTTGCCAGTCGTTGGATCTCGGAAGGATAAATTTAGGCTCACCGATCCTGTTATCCGGTGTTTCATTAAGGGTATAACGGTACCAGCCGAAGATCTCTGAATTGGCAGCACCGCCCAGATCCGTGCTTTCACCAAAATCAGACAAGCTGACGCTGGTAATATCCAATACATTTTCAGGATAGGTCACATCACCGGTGGTTCTGTCCGTAATGGTCTGGTGTGCCCATGGTCCCATTACCAGCTTGATCTTGTTCTTGTTGCCTTTATCAGCGCTGACATAATATCTCTGCTTATTAAAGGTTTCAATTGTACCATCTACGAAAATATCCCACCAGCCGCTGAGGTAGTATGAAGGTACTTCCATGTTGGTGTAGCGGCTGAACTGGCCATCAGGATCACTCTCGCCTTTTTCATTTACAGGGGCATAATCGATATCAAAACCGCTTCTTCCGAGCGAATAAGGCATCTGACCGCTCACACCGTCACTGTATTTGCGAACAGTATAGTTATCTATGGCACCGTCAGCTACGGCGTATTTGTTAGGCAGACCGAAGTCTAAAGAGGTATGAATATCGTTTTGCAGACCATTGTCAACAGACATCAGGTTATCATTCAGGTCCACCATTTGCCCGGTCAGCCAGCCGGTAACCAGCATTTCCCTGAAAGTTCCGTTCGGGAAAACGGTGCTCTTGTGGAATTCACCGGTAGCCACGATCGGTAAAATGGATTTGAGGCCGGGTTCTGAAGGATTGATCTTCCTGGCAGCAGCAGCTTGTGTCTGGCTGTATCCCAGTGCCGACGCACCGAACATACCGATGGCTCCGTTATAAACCAGGTCTGTCTTATCCGGAATACCGTCATTGTTCAGATCAAAGGTTCTGAGCAGATTCTTTTTGATGAAATCAATGGAATTGGCTCCGTCTTCAAAGTTCTCCGCATTGTGCGGACTGCCATCCGGCGTAATATCCAGAATATGCCTGTCCGGGTAATAAGGTCTCTTGTACCAGCTATCACTGTACAAAGGGAAAAATACACCATCAGAAGCATAACGCCCCCTGAGATCCTGGATCATACCGGAATATCCCAGGATAGAAAAGATGGAAGCTTCCAAAGCTCCTTTCTTGTTATACGGAGTTCTGGTGAATATGACCGGCAGCTGATAAGGGTTGGGATTCGGTTGGCCGTTCAGGGAATCATACATGATGTACTGGGTTCCCCGCTTGAGCAACGTGAGGTTGACCTTGTTACCTAACAGGTCTACTTCCATGGTCATGTCATCCTGGAAAATAGGCAGATATACATCCGTCTGAAGATTGATGCCATCGGGCATTTTGAAAGGAACCTGAGCTCTGAAGATCAGATCCTCCAGTCTGTCCAGCTTACCATTCTTGACTATGCTATCAGAAAGCACCTTCGTACCTTCGATAGGAATAGTAGGATTTTGAGCTGAAAGTGTTGAGAAGAGCCCCAGAAAGGTTCCAAAAAGTACAGTTTTTTTCATACGCGCTTTCGTTGTGTTTCCCTAAAGTTATCATGACCGGAATAACTTTAATATTTCCCACATAAAAGCGAAAGCTTAATTAATAATTAATTAACAATAGCCATGCAACCATATTTTTTCAATACTAAAAATCAATTTTTTATAGAACGCAAACAAAATAAATATAAACAAATTGTAAAATCCAAAATCAACAGATCTCCGGATATATTGCCGGATTACTTTCCCTGAGAATATTGTACACTGTCTTGAAAACATCTTCAGCGCTGGGCTTGCAGAAGTAATCTCCGTCTGTTCCATACGCAGACCTGTGCGGAGCTGCACTCAGGCATACCGGCACACTATCCAGGTAATTGAAAATATCCTGATGACTCATCACTTGTTCCATCATATATGCTGTTCCGCCGCCCGGCACATCTTCATCCAGGAAGACGACCCTGTTGGTTTTCCGGACCGATTGACCGATCACTCCCGGCAAATCAAAAGGTAACAATGTCTGAACATCTACCAACTCTACACTGATTCCCACCTTATCCAGCAAATTCATCGCCTCCTGCGCGATCCTGACACAGGATCCATACGTCACCAGGGTAATATCCCTGCCCTCCTTCAACACTTCGGGTACGCCCAAAGGTACAGTAAAATCTCCCGGATTGGAAGGTATCTTTTCCTTTAACCTGTATCCGTTCAGACACTCGATCACAATAGCCGGCTCATCACCTCTCAGCAGCAGGTTATAAAAGCCCGCAGCCTGGGTCATATTCCTCGGAACACATAAATGCATACCCCGGACAGCGCCCAGGATCATGCTGATAGGTGAACCGGTATGCCAGATTCCCTCCAGCCGGTGTCCCCGGGTCCTCACGATCAGCGGCGCTTTCTGGCCTCCTTTTGTCCGGTATGACAGGCAGGACAGATCATCCATCAAAGGTTCCAGTCCGTAATTCAGATAATCCAGGTATTGTATCTCTGCAATGGGCCGGAACCCTCTCATAGCCAATCCAATGCCCTCCCCCATGATGCTTGCTTCACGAATGCCCGTATCATACACCCTGGCAACACCGTACTTTTCCTGGAGACCGTTAAAAGCCTGGTTCACGTCCCCGATCTTACCCACATCTTCACCAAATGCAACGATATGCGGATCCCTGGCCAGGTTGGCGTCAAAACACAGATTCAAGACCTGATAACCACTGAGATACTTCGGCTTTTCCGGATACTCCACCGGAATAACCGGTTGTTTGAGCGGCGAGTCCGGCGAATCCGTAAACAAATAGGAACAGTACCGTTCTTTATTGATGGCGGTATGCTCTTTATACCAATCTGCCAAAGCGGAACGATGAGCATGGGTTTCACCGGCAGTGATCACTAAAGCTTCATAGACAGCCTTCAGCACATCTTTCCGGACCGGCTCTATCAGGTTTTTAAGCTCATTGACGATCTCCTGTAAGGCAGCTTTAGATACTGAAACCTCTGAGAAAGCCAATAACAACTTCTGCGCCTCCTGCAGCTCTTCCAGTATCGGGTCATGATAATCATGCCAGGCTTTCTTTTGTTCCTCCCGGACATATACCCTCGCTGCTTCTTCCAATGCATCTATTTCTTCCTGCGTAGCCAGCTCCGAATCTATCATCCACTGCCGCATCTTAGGGATACAATCAAAATCATGCTCCCATTGCAAACGCTCTTTTGATTTATAACGCTCATGCGATCCGGAAGTAGAATGTCCCTGCGTCTGTGTCAGCTCTTCTATATGAAACAATACAGGATGATGGTTGATCCTTACTTCCTTTACTGCCTCTTCATAGGCTTTGACCAGGCCGGGATAGTCCCAGCCCTTTACGCGAATGATCTTCAGCCCCTTTTTTTCTTCCGTTGCCGTAAACCCCTCCAATGCCTCAGATATTGATCCTTTAGTGGTCTGCAATTCTTTCGGAACGGAAATGCCATAACCATCATCCCAGACACTGATGACCAAAGGTACCTGCTGGACACAGGCCGCATTGACCACTTCCCAGAAGAACCCTTCAGAGGTGCTGGCATCTCCTATCGTTGCAAAACAGATCTCATCTCCATTATATGAAAAGCGCTCATCAACAAGTATTTCCTTAAGCTCCCTGTATTTTTTTGATGCCAGGGCAAGACCCAGTGAACGCAGCATCTGGGCAGCTGTAGGTGAATTATCCGCCGCCGTATTTTTCTGTGCAGTCAATTTTTTCCAGGAACCATCAGGAAACAGGTTGCGGGTAGCAAAGTGGTTATTCATTTGCCGGCCGGCAGAATGTGGTTCCGCTTCAAGCCCCGGGTTGGCGTATAATTGGGCAAAGAGTTGCTGAACCGTAATCATCCCGGTTGCCAATGCAAAAGTCTGGTCCCTGTAGTATCCGGCTCTGAAGTCTCCGTTCCGGAAGGCCTTGGCCATTGCGATCTGCGGTAATTCCTTTCCTCCGCCAAAAATGCCGAATTTGGCTTTGCCTGTCAGCACCTCTTTCCTGCCGGTAACACTCACCTGCCGGCTGATACACGCCAGCTTATAGTCCTCGAGCACTTCTTTTTTAAAGTCAACAAAGGATAAGGTGTTTTTATCTTCTCTAGTGGTAACCGGGTTTCCTTTTTCCATCCGCACACTTTTAGCTTATCGTCAATTTACACTTTTTAAACACGATTAGCTATTAAATGTTCCCGGCCGGAGAACGATATACCGGACATTCACTATACCGGCAAGTGTAGGAAATCTTATGGCAGAAAGATAAATCCTTTAGAAATCTATATGCCGGTACGGAATATTGATCCTCGCTGAAAGGTTCACGAAATGCGTGGTCCTGTCTCTGCTGTCGATCTCGCTTTGCAGCCTGCGGAACCTGTAATTGAAATCAAAACAGATGTTGTGCCAGGGCATATAGGTCACGATCAGGTCTGTCAGGTTAAGTTTAGTCCGGACACCCTGACCCACGTAGTTATCATACTCACGTTCCTTGGTCGCGTAAGAGGTATATATATCTTTACCCCAGTTGGAACCATCCGCATCATCACCATATTTGGCCCGGATATGCTTGGCCATGATGAACACTTTCGGATGCGGCTGATAACGGATGATGGAAATCACTTCCGTGAAATTAGCCCCTAACGGATGTGCCAGCGGCTGATTGTAATGCGTCCAGGTCGTCTGCTGATCCCTGTGCGTATAGGTATACGGTCGGACCAGGTTGCCTTCTATCTGGAAATCCAGGTTATCGATGCCGAACATATCTATATATTTCAACCCTAATTGCGTTCCCATTTTGGTACCCCACCAACGCTTAGGATGGGTAATGCCATGGAAAAATCCATCGCTTTTCAGGTCAAACTCCTTTCCGAAATTCATTTCGTCGATCAGCAACTGACCATACAGAGAGAACTTTTTGGCAAAATTCGCTTTGAAGTCGAAACCGATCATTGCGTTATCAGGGCTGCCGAGCATCTGCTCTGCATACCGGTAAAAAATGATCGGGTTAAGGTACTGCAGCTCAAAATGATTGGACCGGGAGAAGACAACCGACTCAAAGACACCGATATTCAACCACCTGGTCACATTGAAGCTCAAGTGGTGAGTGGCCATATACTTCTTGGTAAGCAGCGTATCTTGTCTCCTCGGATACTCCTTGGTCAATTCTGCGAAGATGTTGGTGTAATTCAGTTTCCAGACCCGCGTGTTGATCTTCAGAAAAAGGTAATCGTTTCCGTAGTCAGAAAGCAGTAGAGACCTGTAACCGTCACCGATAAAGTTTTTATCATGTCCAAACTGGAAGCTGATGTATTTAGAAGGGGAAAAAGTCACATAACCTTTAGCCCTGAAATAATCATAGCCGCCGTCCTTATAGGTTTTATAATATCCCGCTCCGGGTATACCTTTCGTCTGATTGATCTCGTCGCGGATGAATCCCGGGTAAAAAGCCTGTTCTGAAGTAAAAAAGGTGTAAAAGCTCAGCATTTTGTCGATCTGCCCGCGCACCTCAAAACCTTTAGTATTCATCTGCCTGATCTTATTTCCTGAAAGATCATCCGCATCATATCCCACTCCCAACTGCGCGACCGGATTAACCACCGCCTTGAACTTCGGTTTATCGACGCTCAGGAAATTGGCCGGTTGTTTATAGAAAACTTTCAGGACGGGCTTTCTGCTCAGCTGACTGCCCTTCTCTGTCCATTCCATATTATCGCGGTAGAGATAGTCCATATTGGCCAGATCCACATCACTCAGCTCACAGCTGCTGATCGTGTCCAGGTAACTGACATATTCCATGGCACCCTTTCTGTCGATCGGCTTATTGACGCTGTGATAGCCTTCCATCAGCTTACCGCACTTGATTTCCAGCCGGTCAAGCATATGATAAGAGGGTGAGCCCTGAGGAATGGTAGCACTCTGTGCATTAACTTTTCCCGGCACACACACCAACAGCAGGGAAGAGATCGCAACGTGCGACAGGATGTTTCTGAAACTTCTAATACGCATCGCTGTCAAAAATAATGCTTTGATTGAGATAGCGGTAAAATATTGCAAAAAGCAACAGACAAAATTATAATCAGGCGATTACCCGCTGCAAAATCAGCCAAAGGCCCACTACTCTGACCAAACACACGACTATCAGCCCACCATATTTTACTCATGTATAAAGGGACAGTCAGCAGAAATCAAATCGACATATCAGCAAATTACCTTCAGCGTTCGGGCAAACACCTCAATCTGCCAATAGACATTTGTTCATTTCTCCCATTATCACATTAGTTGATTCACCGATAACTACCTTACATTGCCATATTGACCCATTGTCACATTGCCACATTTTCAAATTTTCACATTATCACATTAAACAATTTCCACATTCACTACACCGCCTCATTATCTGCATACCGGGACTTATAACCGGATACTGCATAATAGATCAGGAAAATCCAGCAAGGGATCATGACCAGGAAACCCAGCTTTCTCGAATCCATCCACTCAGCAAAGACACCCATCAAAGGCAAAATAACGGCACCTCCCACGATCATCATAACCAGGATAGCCGATCCTATTTTCGTATGACGTCCTAAGCCATTCAATGCCAAAGGCCAGATAATAGGCCACATAGCAGATTGCGACAATCCCAGCAATGCAAAAAATGCCACCGCCGTATAACCCGTCGTATTTAGAGCCAGCAACAAAAATATAATGCTCAGGACAGCACACAGCACCAATGCCGGACGTTGCCGGATCACCTTGGGAATCAATACAATCGATAAAAAATAACCAGCCAGCATCGCTATAGCCGTATAGCTGGCAAATTTTGAAGCGGTTTGTTTGGCAAATCCCAGCGCTTCTCCGAATGTAGTGAAGGCATCATAGCTGATCACTTCAGCACCTACGTAAAAGAAGATCGCCAACGCACCCAAGACCAGGTTGCTGTGCCCCAATACATTGGACGCAACAGCGGAACTTCCGGATGACACCTCTGCCGATAAAGCATCGGCCGATGATATATCGACCGATGATATATCGGTCCCATCCGCCGGCTCAGGTAACCTGACAAACAGCAGCAATATTCCTAACAAAGCAAAAGCACTGGCGATAACGATATAAGGTTGGATCACTTTATCGGCTAATTCCTGCAAAGTTTGTGCTTTCTCCATCTCCGTCAACGCTGGAAGGGAAGCTTCAATCTGGTCAATGTTATCCAGAAACAGGAAACCCAGGATATATACAGCGCAAAAGCCGGCCAGCTTATTGCAGACACCCATGATGCTGATCCGCTGAGCGGCACTTTCGATCGGGCCCAGCATCGTCACATAAGGATTGGAAGCTGTCTGTAATAAAGCCAGTCCTGTCCCGATGACAAACAAGCCACCCAGGAACAACGGATAGCTTCTCATCTCTGCTGCCGGGATAAACAGCAAGGCTCCGACAGACATGATAAACAAGCCGATAGACATACCTTTCTTAAACCCTGCACCCTTCAGGATATAAGAGCTGGGTATAGACATAAAGAAATAAGCCGCAAAAAAAGCCGTTCCCACCAGGTAGGATTCCGTATCAGTGAGCTCACAGGCCGTCTTGAGGTAAGGGATCAGCTGGCTGTTCGCCCAGGTAATGAATCCGAAAATAAAAAACAGGACACCGATTATAGTGATAGGGAAAATATAAGATGATGATTTTTGTCTTTCCATTGATGAAATAGTGTGATCAGATTGAAAGCTCTAAACATAGTATACTTTTTGAAATAAATATTTAACCGGAGAAAAAATCATCCGGTAATTTCTGCCGGAATAAAAATGTAAGATTTTCTTTTCAGTGCATCTTTCCTCATTCCGTCGATTTGTAGCTATTTTTGATCAACATTTAAAAGCATGCCTACATCCTCATATCTGTTAAAAGGCGGAACCATCGTCAACCAGGGAAAAAGCTTCATTGCAGATTTATTGATCGAAGATTCATATATCACCAGGATTGACAGCAATATTACGCATCCGGGAGCACAGGAGATCAATGCCGAAGGACTCCATATACTGCCAGGAGTGATAGATGACCAGGTACACTTCAGAGAACCGGGTCTGACTCATAAAGCGAACATCGGTTCCGAAGCAACGGCAGCTGTAGCCGGCGGTGTAACCACCTTTATGGAAATGCCGAATACTTCTCCGGCCGCATTAACGCAGGAATTGTTACAGGCCAAATACGATATCGCCGCGAATACTTCCCCGGCCAATTACTCTTTCTTCATGGGCACTTCTAACGATAACATCGAAGAAGTCCTGAGAACGGATCCGAAAAACGTCTGTGGGATCAAGATCTTCATGGGCTCATCTACCGGGAATATGCTGGTCGATAATGAAAAAACGCTGAGGACCTTATTCTCCCAGGTTTCCATGCTCATTGCTGCACACTGTGAGGATGAACAGACCGTAAAAAACAACCTGGCCACTGCCCGCGAACTTTATGGTGACAATATCCCGGCCAACCTGCACCCGGTGATCCGGTCCGCTGAGGGTTGCCTGAAATCAACTGCCCTGGCCTTCCAGCTGGCAAGAGAATACAACACCCGGTTTCACCTGCTGCACGTCAGCACAGCCATCGAAACTGAACTGCTTTCCAGCCATCAATCGCTGGAACATAAACATATAACAACTGAGGTGTGCGTGCACCATCTTCATTTCTCGGAAGAAGATTATGCACGGCTGGGCCACCTGATCAAATGTAATCCCGCGATCAAATATACAGCCGACAGAGAGGCTTTGTGGAAAGCCCTGCTGGACGACCGGCTCGATATCATCGCAACCGATCACGCCCCGCATACCTGGAATGAAAAACAGCAAACCTATTTACAGGCGCCTTCCGGGCTACCGCTTGTACAGCACAGCCTGGTGATGATGCTCAATAAAGTCCGGGAAGGAAAAATCTCCCTGGAAAAAGTAGTCGAAAAAATGGCGCACGCTCCGGCGATCTGTTTCAGGATCGCTGAACGCGGTTTTATAAAAGAAGGCTACAAAGCCGATCTCGCTATTGTCAACCTGGATAGTCCGTGGACCGTTTCAAAAGAGAATATCTACTATAAATGCGGCTGGTCGCCACTCGAAGGAGATACTATGTCCGCCGCAGTCATACACACCTTTGTCAGCGGTCAGCCGGCCCTGCTCAACGGGCGCCTTCAAACAAATGTAAGAGGTGAACGTTTAGTTTTTGACAGAAATTAATAACCACATCACATGGCTACCAACTTCAAATCCGGTCACTTCCAGTCCATCTGTGTCAAAGATCCCGTGATCGAAGATAACGCTTCGCACATTCCGCCGATCTATGCGACTTCAACCTTCACCTATGATGACCTGGAAGCAGCCTTTGCTTTCTTCAGAGGAGAGAATAACAAGTTTACATACAGTAGGTTAGGAAACCCGACTTCAGCTTTTGTGGCTCAGAAGATCGCAGAACTGGAAGCCTGCGGCCTTACAGATTCCGATGACCGGCCCCTGGAAGCCAAAGGTCTGCTGTTCGCCTCTGGGATGGCTGCCATCAGCACGGCGCTCCTCTCTCAGCTCAGTGCGGGAGATATCCTGCTCAGCCAGAGTGTCATCTATGGTGCAACCAGCGAACTGATGACCCGTGAACTATCTACCTTCGGCATCACCATCCTGCACAATCCGCTGAAAGATATGGATGAAGTGCGCAAGCTGATCCGTAAGCATCCGAGGATCCGGGTGATCTATATCGAAACACCGGCCAACCCTACGCTTTGTTGTGTAGACCTGGAAGCCGTCTGCTCACTGGCCCGCGAGAACGGTATAAAAACCATCATCGACAATACTTTCAGCACGCCATATGTACAGCAGCCGCTCCGGTATGGTGCAGACATCGTGGTATATTCCTCTACCAAGTTCCTGAACGGACACGGAACCGGCATATCCGGCGCAGCCGTTACTGCCAGTCCGGATACACACAAGACCTTATACCGGGTAATGAAAAACTTTGGCAGCGTCTGCAGCCCTTTCGAAGCCTACCTGCTCAATAATGGCATTAAAACTTTACCCCTGCGCATCGAACAGCATCAAAAGAACGCCCAGGCGCTGGCGGAATTTCTCTATAGCCATCCCAAAGTCGGCAAGGTCAATTACCTCGGGCTCGAAAGTCATCCTGACCATGCTCTGTCACGCAGGCAGATGAGCGGCGCCACAGGAATGCTGAGCTTTGAACTCGACGGCGGAATGGAGGCAGGAATGCAATTCCAGAACAACATTCGTTTCTGCACGCTAACAGCTTCGCTGGGCACTGCCGATACGCTGGTCACGCATCCCGCATCTACCAGCCATGCTGTCGTTCCGGTCGGACACCGGCTCGCCCATGGCATTACTGACGGACTGGTCCGCTCTTCCGTAGGCCTCGAACATATAGACGATATCATCGCTGATTTCAGCCAGGCTTTAGACCACATCAAATAGGTAACAAAAACAGGGCGGCGAACAGGCCATCACTCATAGTCCTCATCTCTATGACCATAGAGATTGCGGGCTATCCGTTCTGTCCTTGCCGCATTTACATTTTCATAAACCCGAACTCCGGACATAATATGATATCTTGGCAACATATTTATTTAATACTTATGAAGAAAATCACCCGGCTATTGCTATTGCTACTCCTGGTCATAATGGCAGGATGTAAAAAAGACAAAGAGCATAACAGCGACATCAATTGCGCCAACAATTTCTCTTACCTGAAGAACGGCGCTGTAGCAGTTTATGATTACGAAGAGCTGCTGGCAGAAACATTCGACAAGCTGACGGTTAAATATACTGAGATCAGTTCAGGAGTATTCAAAGTTGAAAAAGCGTATACAGGTAAAGGTTCGCTGACCAGAACGACCTATATCACAGCCTGCAACGGAAAGATCTATGAAGCTCAGAAGAGCGATATGAGCGATCCTGCGCTCATTATTGATCTTACGCTTCCGCTCAACACCGTTTTTGAAACCACCCGGTACACAGAAGATGGTCAGAAAGTTGAAGACTATTACAGAGTAACAGAAAAAGATGTAACAATAGAAGTGAATGATAAGACCTACAAATGCCACAAGATAGAAAACGTAGTATTTGTTATAGATGAATATATGCCGATAGGTGTTGAATACTTCAACGAAACAGTGGGTCCTGTCAGCAGCGAGATGTTGACACAGGCATACGAGATCGTTTCTTACAATTAAGAAATATGCTCATAAAACAAGCAAGGGCAGTATCTACTGCCCTTGCTTGTTTATATAATATCTCTTTATTAGCTTAAATTGGAGCTGATCAGTCTCAGGAACTCAGACCGGGTAGGTTCGTGTTCAAACTGGCCTGTGAAGGCGGAAGTGGTCGTCACAGAATTCTGCTTTTGCACTCCTCTCATCATCATGCACATGTGCTTGGCTTCTATCACTACTGCCACTCCCTGCGGACTCAATGCATCTTGTATACAATCCCGGATCTGCATGGTCAGCCGCTCCTGAACCTGCAATCTCCTGGAGAATGCATCTACTACCCTCGCGATCTTGCTCAGGCCCGTGATGGTCCCGTTGGGGATATAAGCGACATGTGCTTTACCAAAGAAAGGCAGCATATGATGCTCGCACATGGAGTACAATTCTATATCTTTTACGATCACCATTTCACTATGATCTTCATGAAATAATGCGGAACGGATGATTTCTGTAGGTTCGATCTCATACCCCGCAGTGATGAACTGCATGGCTTTGGCAACCCGCTCAGGTGTTTTCAGAAGGCCTTCTCTTTCAGGATCTTCTCCTAATAATCCTAATACATTTTTATACAAAGCGGCTAATTCCTCCGTGATAAGGGCCTGCTGAATTTCTGCCATAGTATAAGTTTTTTGCAAGATAGCAATATCAGATTAGAAACATAAATAACAGGTTGTTGTTCAATATTACGAAGGTGTAAAATAAAAAAAGAGGCCCTGAAGCCTCTTTCCCCTGGGGATCGGGAATTACAACTATGAAAGTTACTGGCTTTTCTCCACCAGTGAGAGTTGATCGGCAATCACTTCCGTGACATATCTCTTTACCCCTTGTTTGTCTTCGTAGGTCCTGTAAACCAGCTTACCTTTCACCGACACTTCGGAGCCTTTGTCCAGGGATTCTTCTGCCAGCAATGCAGTTTTTCCCCAGGTCACAATGTTATGCCACTGTGTCTCCTGCCTTTTCTCTCCTTCTCTGGTTGTAAAAAATTCTGAAGTTGCGAGACTGAAATTTGCAACTACCTTGCCCCCCTCCAGGTGTTTCACTTCAGGGCGTTTTCCTAAATGTCCAACTAATTCTACCGAGTTTCTTACTGCGTTCATCATCTTAAAGTTTACCGTGAAAAAATTAAATACAACATTAAGATGCGGACAGCAACACTATTCCATAAAAAGAATTTATTTTTTTAGAAACATTCCCATATCATTCTGATAATCAGGAAGGTCTACAACGCTCTCCACTGACTTCACCGTATATTCATGATATTCGTCCCCTGTGTCCAGGAGAGACTGCAAACGCCGGGAATTCCTGGCCGGGATAAACATATCATTGGCACCATAGAATATGGCCACCTCACCTTTATACTGCCGGATATACTCGTTGTTGTTGAAAGTGTAGTTCAGGAAAAGATGAAACGGAAACCAGGGCACATAATCCTTGTACAAACCCGAAAGATTATAAAAAGGAGCAATCAATGCCAGCTTTTCCGGTTGCCGCTCAGCAGCCAGCCGGGTAGCCAAACCCGTACCCAGATCTTTACCTACGATGATCGCTTCTTCCGACTCAATATTGAACTGCTCCAGGAACTGATCATACATGTTGCGCGCATCGTCCGCCAGGTTCTCTTCTGTTACCTTTCCCCTGCTTTTGCCGAATCCCCGGTAGTCCATCATCCAGACGGCATATCCCCGGTCGGTGAAGTAAGGTATAAATTGTGTGTGGTACTCTACATTCCTGCCCGCGCCATGTAAGTAAAAGATATGCCCTTTCACCTCATTCCGCGGATAATAGATAGCATTATACAGCTGAACAAAATCCGTATCGGTAGAATCTTTCCAGATATATTCCTTGTGCGGAACCAGTATTTTGAACCGGTAAGCATCTGAGACTTCCTTACCCCTGAAAATCAATTGCTCCTGAAATACCAGTGCCATAAATATCAGAAGATGCAGCCCCAAAGCCACACCCAGGATGATTTTAAGCCACTTAATAAATCTTATCAAAACAATTATTTTAGTAACAATGTACCTTCAGGTAACCAACGAAGATATACAACCTCTCCTATTTATGAAAGACCGTATTGCCGTTTTTAACCGGATATCCGGTCATTATCCGGCGATCAGATCATTGACCATCTTCAGGAATTCTTCATCTTTCACAGTGGTTCGCGGGCTGAAGGAAGCTACAACATATCCGTCCTTATCGATCAGGAACTTCTGAAAGTTCCAGCTCACAGACGCATCCAATGCACCGTTTTCCTTCTTTTCTGTCAGGTATTTATACAAGGGCGCAATCTCTTTTCCTTTCACAGAGATCTTGGAGAACATCGGGAAAGTAACGCCATAATTAGCTTCACAGAACCCTTTGATCTCGTCGTTGGATCCGGGTTCCTGCTTCAGAAAGTCATTGGCTGGGAATCCCAGTACAACCACTCCTTTATCCTTATATTGCTCATAAAACTCCTGGATTTCTGCATATTGCGGCGTCAGGCCGCATTTACTGGCTGTATTGACAATGACCAGCACTTTACCATGGTAATCTGAAAGCTTTACAGGCCGGCCGTCAATGTCCTCTACTGTAAATTCATATATGCTTTTTATGTTTTGCTTCTCTTCCTTGGTCAATGGGTCAGAATGTGAAACCTGTGCCTTACAAGCTAATAAAAGTGATGTAATCAGTATAATCGCTATAAAACCATTTTTCATCCCGTCAATTTACAGTTAATTTCTCTTAAATTACTTTTAAAATAATACTTAAAATTATTTAAAAGCTGAAAAGTTGTACATTCATATTGGCGAAGGGAAAACATGAGGTCTTGCATTATATTTCTGTATATTTTCTTTATATCTGTGACCTGCACTGTATATGCGCAATGTGGCAACAGGTATCAGAATAATATAGTATTTGATAAGATCGATATCCGGAACAATATCCAATACGGTTCTGCCATTACCAGTTCCCAGAATAACAAAAACCTCTACCTGGACTTCTACGAACCCGCCGGCGATACCGCTGCGCTGCGCCCCCTGCTGATCTTTCTCCATGGCGGATCCTTCCTGGACGGCAGCAAGAACATACAGGAGACCATTCTGCCCTGTACGGAAATGGCCATGAGAGGTTATACAGTGGCAGCAGTAGCCTACCGCACCGAAGATAACGTCCTGGCTTTTGTCTTCAAGGACATCATGCACAAAGCCGTGATCCGCGCTACACAGGATGCCAGAGCGGCGATCCGGTTCTTCTACAAACAAGCCAAAGAAGACGGTAATCCTTACCGGATCGATACCAACCAGATCTTTCT